>Ga0315912_10000018_pt1 | contig 539451 bp, 566 predicted proteins | sample VfabasoilMG_FD_204469 | JGI IMG/M metagenome (GOLD analysis project Ga0315912, IMG submission 204469) | Garden soil microbial communities collected in Santa Monica, California, United States - V. faba soil | ecosystem: Environmental > Terrestrial > Soil > Garden | place: USA: California... | reverse complement strand
TCGCCCGCGCGCGCCGCCTCGATGGTGGCGTTCAACGCCAGCAGGTTGGTCTGGCGCGCGATGTTGCTGATCAGCTCGACCACGTTGCCGATCCGCTCGGAAGCCAGCGTCAGCTCGCGCACCTTCTCCGAGGTCTGGTCCGCGGTCGTGACCGCCTTGCCCGCCATGTCGGTCGAGGTCGAGACCTGCCGGCCGATCTCCTTCACCGAGGCCGTCAGCTCGTCGGCCGCCGAGGCCACCGTGCGCACGTTGGCGGAGGCCTCCTCGGCCGCCGCGGCAACCGCCGTCGACTGATCGGACGTCTTCTGCGCGGCTCCCGCCATGGCATCGGCCGCGACCTGCAGCTCGCGCGCCGTGGCCCCCACCGAGTTGACGACGGAGGTCACCGCCTGGTCGAACTCGTTGGCGAGCCGGTCGAGGGTCGCGCGCCGGTCGCGCTTGCCGGCCTCGAGATAGACCGAGATGGCAAGATCCATGTCCAGCATCGCCGCCTTGACGATCGCCTCCTGCAGGGCCGTCTTGCGGTCGATGCCGCGCTCCTTCGTCATGCGGTCGATCTGCGGGTTCGCGGTGCGCGAGGACGGCATCTTCTTCGAGATCACCCCGATCAGCCCCGTGATCAGGCCGTTGTAGCCGCCGATGTACCAGCGCGGATCGAGGCCGATCCTGTTGTGCGTCTCGCCAATCTTGGTGATCGAGGCCTCGTAGGTCTCGTCGAAGCGCCCGTCCATGATCATCGACCAGTGGCGAATCTGAGCCTGCTTGGCACCCGCCATGTGCTCGCGGCTCTTGAAGAAGGCGGCCGTCTCCTGGAAACGGCCGACATGATCGTAGAAACCGTCGAGAACGCCCGGCAGCTCGGCCAGGATGAAGTCCTTGTAGGTGTGCAAAAGCGCACCCGTCGTCTCGTCGATGCCGTTGTAGGCCAGGCGTGCCCTGATGGTGCTGTTGCTCATGGAGCCCTCTTAATTTTTCATTCGATCGCGCTGGTTAAGTCGACGTCCCTCGTCAAAAAACTCAACAAAATCAGCTGCTCAAGACAGAGGGCGGCGCCGATTGCAGTCGACGCCATGCACGTATGGGCTACAAAATAGAGACGCGACGCCAACGGATCATCCGTACGGAAATGCAAAATTTTTCCGGTAGTCACGCACCCACGCAACCGTCGTGAAAAGAATAAATTTCAAGAACCGAAACTCGTGCGTCAACTGACGAAAATTGCTTTCGAGATTCAACTACCAGATTTGGACGTGAACATATTTTCTCATTAATTTGTGCGCGACCCTGTGGATTGTTTTCTCGAAAAATCGACTCATCAGCACAGAAACCTTATTCTTCGCCACAAAACCCTATAGACCCATCCGGCAACAGAAGTTGACTGACGGGGAACGCCTGATGCAGGTCAGATTTGATGCTCCATCACTCGACAGATGAAGTGCATCCCCGTGACCGCGTCGCCTACTGGCGGGAGGTCGCGACGAAGGCTTTCGTCAGGCACGATTTCCGTGCCGCCAACGCGACGTCATTCAGGGCCTGCATCGAATCGGGCCGGCTCGCGAACTTGGGGGTCACAACCTACGAGTGCAATCCCTGCCACGTGGGCCGCACCGCACGCGACACTTCGCGCGACGACAATGACGACATCCACCTGCTTCTCAACCACTCCGGCAAGACCATAGCCGAGCAGGACGGGCGCGTGGCCGAGAGCGCGACCGGCGGCTTCATGTTTCTCGACATGCGCCGCCCCTTCAATCTCGACTTCGATACCGACAGCAAAGCCAACACATTCGTCATTCCGCGCCGCCTCCTCAAGGCGCGCCTCGGACGCACGGCGACATTCACCGCCCGATCGATCGATCTCAGCACACCCCTTGCCAATTTGGCGGCGAGCTTTCTTGCCATGCTGCCCGATTGCGTCGACGGGCTCGCCGCGCCGGCGGCATCCAAGCTCTCCGAGCAGGCGCTCGACCTCGTGGCGCTGGCTTATTCGGTCTCCTCGCAGGACACCCGCCTCACATTGTCATCGGCCAGGGCCACCGCCCTCGTCCGGCTCAAGACGGCCATCCATGCGCACCTGAGCAATCCCGATCTCTGCCCCGCCATGGCGGCAGCCACGGCAGGGCTCAGCGTCAGGTACGCCAACGTGTTGCTGGCGCAAGAGGGCATGTCTCTCGAGCGCTATATCGTCGCCCAGCGCCTCGACCGCTGCCGTCGCGCGCTCGCGGACCCCACACAGGCCCATCGCATGATCGCCGACATCGCTTTCGGCTGGGGCTTCTGGGACGTGTCCCATTTCTGCCGCCGCTTCAAATCCGAGTTCGGCTTTACGCCCCGGGATTACCGCCACAACGCCCAGCCGCTGCTGGCGTCCGGCTAGTAGCTCCCGACCGAGCATCGCCCGCCGAGCGCGCGGCCCCGCAAGCCCCGCCGCCGCATCGCCGCCTTGGCTCTGCACCTCGCCGCCCCGCCACGCGCCCCATGCCTACAATTAGCCTCTAATTTTCCCGCCCGCATTGAAGCCCGCGTAACAGCCCGGACCGACATTGGGACCAGTTGCATCAAGGAATGAGTGCGGGAGTAGACCATGAGCGAGACATCACTGACCGACGCGACGGCGGCACGCCTTCAATCCTCGGCGCGCGAGCTGTCGCATCAGAGCGAGGAGCTGAGCGCCATCAGCAAGCGCGTCGGCGCGTCCCTGCGCACAGCGATCGAGGAGCTACCGAAACAGGCCGAGACGGCTCGGGCGGCGGTGCGTGCGTTCCTCTCAGGCATCCGCGCCGACTCCCGCAATCGCGGCTGATGCATGCGAAAGCGCCGAACGCGGAGATCTCGCTCCGCCTCGGCGCACAATCCGAGCCGCAACCGCAATCGAGGAGACGAAACGCGCCGCATCGCCGGCCGCCGCGGTTTTGACGTCGCATTGACGTCGAGACGCGAGATGGTGTTCTAAATCGAGCTTGCCTGTCTCGTCGATCACCATCGGATATCACGCGAATGAGCTTATCTCCGGACGGCGAAGCGCCATTTCTCGAAAGCGTTTTGAAGCGCATGAACGGCTTCCTCTACCGGTGCCGTGCCGACAAGGAGTTCACGATGCTCGAGCTGACGTCCGGCTTCGAGCGCTGCTTCGGCTTCAGCGCCACGGACGTGCTCGAGAACAAGGTGCGCTCGTTTGCCTCCCTCATTCACCCCGACGACAGTGCGGCGGTGGACGAGGCCGTGGTCCGCGGGCTCGAGCAGCGGGCGAACTGGAACATCAACTATCGCCTGCTCCACGCCTCGGGACATTATGTCTGGGTGCACGAGGACGGCGGCGGCGTGTGGGACGCGACGGACACGGTCGCCTATCTCGAAGGCGCGGTCTTCGACATGCACCAGCTCTATGCGAGCCTCGAGTCGCAGTTCAATCAATCGAGCTAGGGCAGATTCCGATCATGCGGACGCGCGCCGCCAAAGAGGCCTGAGCCTCACCGCGCCGACCGCACCTGCGCCTCGATCCGCTTTGCGACCAGAAACGACAGCGGGATTGCGAGCACGAACGCGGCGCCGCACGCCGCCGGGATGAGCTGCATGCTCTGGCCCGAAAGCTCGGGAACCGTCACGATGACGAGCATGGCGATGCCGGCGAGAGTGGTGCCGAGCATGATCCAGATGATGGCAGCCAGTCTGTACATGGAGCGCTCCTCCCTTGCGTTGGCTTGGCCAGCCGAAAACAGCCGAGGCGAGTCTTGCGCTGAAAGCGTATCGCTTGCGCCGCTGCGGGCTCTTGACGGCGATCAAAAAAGCGGCAGCCTTCGCCGGGCCAAGTGGACGCAGGTCTGGAGGCACGAGGCCATCCCGCGTAAGCTCCCAACTCCACGCAATCCAAGCCGCTGAACCTGACCAGAAGCGGTCATCAACGATGGAGCAATTACCCAGGCTCACCAGAGGACCGCGAATGTCCGCATCCGGGTCATGAGCAGCAATGCTAGTCCCGCCGCCGACGGGCGAGTTTGACCCAACTGAGACATTGAAGGTCAAGCTGAGGATAGGACGTTGAGAAAGGAGACAAGCCAGAACCGTCACCGGTCCTTCAACAAGCTTGACAGGGCCGCAAGTAATCCAAGTTCGGACAAAAATGCAGTTGGCATCATGAAGCGAAGCAGATACAGAACAATTGAAGAACGAGATGGCTATGACCTACGATGGGCGAGCAGTGGCGAATTTCGTGCTGGACCGGTGCGATGCCTCTGGCGTGGCCGTGAGTCACCTCGCCCTCCAGAAGATCGTTTATTTCTGCCACGTGTGGTCGCTCATCGAGTTGGGGCAGCCGCTCGTCCGTCAGAGCTTTGAGGCCTGGGAGCATGGCCCGGTGCTGCAGTATCTTTATAGGGAATTCAAAGGGTTTGGCTCCGCCCCTATTCATGGCCGGGCACAGCAGATGAATCCGCAAAGCGGGCAGCGGGAAGTGGCGAGCTACGCCTTCGCCGAACCGACGCGAGAGCTGCTGACCAAGGTGGTCGCGATCTACAGCCGCTTCAGCGCATGCGCCCTGCGAGAGCTGTCCCATGCCCCCGGAGGGCCCTGGGACCAGGTCTGGCATCACCGCGGCAAGATCAACCCCGGCATGCGTATCGATAACAGGGATATCGAGCAGTTCTACTCGCGGATGCGCTGGCCCCTGACCGTCCAGTAGGGTCAATGCGGCGCGCGAGAATCGTGGCAGTCTTGGCCCCAAGCCTGGACTCCCAGATCCAAACACGATAGAACGCTCCCAAATAGGGAGCGATTGACAATCTCCCATATCGAGACTATAGACATGACGGTCGGGGGCCGGACATGCGCATCGTGGCTTGGAAGGCTCTCAGGGACTACGCCGCTGCCTACAAGGGAGCCGACAAGGCCTCCTTAGAGCAGGCGCTCAAGTCGTGGTTTCGCGAGGTAAAGCAAGCGAATTGGAGCAACGCGAACGACATCAAGGCGAAGTACCGCAGCGCCAGCATCCTAAAAAAGGGGCGCGTCGTGTTCAATATCTGCGGGAACAAGTTCAGGATCGTGGTGTGGGTGAATTACTCCGTGAAGATTGCGTACATCAAGTGGGTGGGAACACACGCAGAGTACGACAAGATCGACGCGGGGGAGGTGTGAGATGGCGAACGTTCGGCTGATCAAGACGGAGGCGGACTACGAGGCTGCGCTTGTGCGCGTCGGCGATCTCATGGATGCCGAGGCAGGCACTCCGGCCGGCGAAGAGCTTGAGCACCTAGCGATGGTGATCGAGGCTTACGAGGAACACCATCACCCGATCGAACTCCCCGACCCTATCTCGGCAATTCAATTCCGCATGGAGCAGGAAGGGCTGACGAACAAGGACCTCGTTCCCTACTTCGGCAGCTCCGCAAAAGTTTCCGAGGTTTTATCGGGCAAGCGTGATTTGACGCTCTCGATGATCCGGGCGCTTCACATGCATCTCGGCATCCCTGCGGAGGTGCTCATTCAAGAGCCGGGCGGCACCATCCCCGATGAAGTGGACGGGTTGGACTGGAGCCGCTTTCCGATTCTGGAAATGGCGAGGCGGGGGTTCGTCAAGACGAAGAAGAACATCAAGGATCACGCCGAGCAGCTTCTGCGCGATCTGATGGACCGCGCCGGAGGCATGGAGGCCGCAGCGCCCTTGTGCCGGAAGAACGACGGTGGGCGTCGCAATGCCAAGATGGATAGCTACGCTCTCGCGGGCTGGTGCATGCACGTGCTCGCGAAGGCAGGCGAATCCAAGCCAAAGGTCACCTATAAGAAGGGTATGATCACGCGCGCCTTCCTACGTGAGGTCGCAAAGTTCAGCGCCTTCGATGACGGGCCGAAGAGAGCACAGAAGTATCTCGCCACGCACGGCATCGTCCTCGTCACCGCCGAACACCTCCCCAACACATACCTCGATGGCGCAGCCATGCTGCTCGCTGATGGGACGCCAGTCATCGGCATGACCCTTCGGTATGATCGCCTGGATAACTTCTGGTTCTGCCTGTTGCACGAGCTGGTTCACGTCGCCCGCCATCTAGGAAACGGCGGCGAGCGTCTGTTTGTCGATGATCTCGACCTGCGTGCGAAGGATGACGACCCGCGTGAGCGAGAGGCCGACGAGTGGGCCGAGGAGGCACTCATTCCCAAAAAGGAATGGGACGAGCATCCGGCACAGGATGCGCCTTATCCGTCGAACGTGCTGTCGCTCGCTCAACGTGTCGGCGTTCATCCGGCAATCGTAGCAGGACGCATTCGCTGGCGGGATCGCAACTATAGAATTCTGTCGCAGTTCGTGGGCAACGGCGAGGTCCGTAAGCATTTTCCGGGCGCGTGGAACTGAAGCGTTCTTGAGAACGGGGGCTGTGTCAGTCGGGGTTGCCTCCCATTCGATGTCGATGGAGGCTACCTATGGCCAAACTCAAAGTTCCTTCGCTTCAGCACCTTGCTCGAAACTGGAGACCTACGTCCGCGGGCGTGAAGAAGCAGCTGATCACGTTGGCGAAGCACCCGCCCCAGTTCACCTATGAGCCCTTGTTTGGCGCGGTGCGCGACATGCTCGTGCTCGGAGTACCGTACGAGCAGGTCATGGAGGGTATTCGACGGGGTGAAAAGCGTCCTTGGGTGCGCGAGAATTTATTGGAGGTTTTGCCGCTGCTCAGGTCGCACTTCTCGACTGTTGAGCCCGATGTTCCGCCGAACCGGGTCGCACGCCGGTATTATCCACTGGCTCGCGATATCCAGATTCCGTTCGAGGCGCCGCTCGAGTACAGCGTCGGCGGTCAGAAGTATTTCCCCTGGTTCAGTTTCTGGCGAAGCAATCCGCTAGCGGACAGGCGGTTGTCGCTGTTCGTGATGTTGGTCGAGGAGGTGCTCCTGCAAGATCCCGACCTCGACACGGCGATATTCCAAATCCTGGACTTCAGCCGCATCGATGGCGCCGAGGAGCGACAATTACTGGTCGTTGATGCCCGGGACATCCCACGTTTGAATAGGACCGAGAAGCAGTCGATGCTGGAGGTGTTCGCCGACGGTTACCGGGCGGCGCGTGACGAGCTTGCTGGCGTAAGAATGGAAAAGGACAAGGAGAAAGACGAGCGTCGTCCCGACCCAAATCAAAGTGATTTGTTCAGAGAATGGGATTAAGCACCCTTCGTCCGTTCATCGACGGTGACCGGGAGGAAGCTTTCCCTCGGGGATCACGGATGGCACCGTGCGCAAGTGTATGCGTACGCCTTTCTGCCCATGCAGGAACCTGCTCGTCGCGACTTCCGCTCGTGGCCCGTCGCGTCACAAACCCACGTCCGGTGTAAGGGCCATGGCGACCGTCGCGACGCTGACACGCGAAAGGTGCCTTGGCATTGCGCCGATGCCTGAAATCTCTCCAACGCACTCCTCCTCTGCGCACCGGCTGCCGGAGCCAGGCGCCCGTGCTCACCCTTGCATGCTGATCGATCGAGGGTGCGCCTCACGATGCGCGGTCTAGTCCTTCTGACCGCGCTCGACCCGCTTTCCACCCCTCCCCTTCCCGTTGGCTCGCCACGGAATTACCCAATGCGTCAAAACGTATGCGGATCAAAAATCGCTGGAAATAGTAAGATGGATCGAGGCACGTGAGCCACGCACCTGAAGTGCATGAAGCGCGGTGTTGGCGAATTCTTCTGCGGCTCTCGACTGCCGGCCCCGTGAAGCAAGCCTGGCGCGAGGCGGCCAGAACGGTTGGCAAGTGAGAGCATGATCACTGGGGCCGTGCGCCCCAGTGAAGATGGTTGGGCGCCAAATCAACCGCCCGGTCTTACGTCGAAATATACTGTTTTGCCATCCAAAGAGACAAACCAGGATCCGGTCTCTTTATTCAAGGTGACCTCAACTTTCCCGGGCAAAGAGATCTTAAGGAGCGCTGCGCCCGATACAGCATCGATCTCGTCCTTGGAGAGTGTGCGTACGTCGTCCAAATCAGGCTTCGAATTCTTCGTCATTTCATCGATCCTTCGTCTGAGCTGGTTCATGCTGCAATCGCAATGTGCGTTGCAGGCCAATGGCCGCGTAACCAAGAATGCTCGATAAACGACCAGGCTGCTGTTCCATGCGGATCTCCATCCAGGAACATCGAGCCCGCGCGCCAGCACCGCCTATCCGGCAAAGAGGCAAAGCCCATGATCAAGAGGGTCGCTCTCGCCCGCGACGTGCCGGAATACGGGCTGGCGCGGGGCGACTTGGGCACGGTCGTTCACATCTACGAAGGGGCGCGAGCCTTCGAGGTTGAGTTCATGACCTTCACCGGCGACACCATCGGCGTCGTCACACTCGAAGCCGGCGACGTGCGCCCCATTACCGAGCGCGAGATCGCCCACGCGCGCCACGTCGCCTGGCAAATTCCAAGAACCCCGCGCAATTGCGCGCCCCCGCTTCCCCAGCCCCTTGGCTCGCCACGGAATTTGCCGCAATCTGGTGCTTGAGATGAGTCCCCGCCCCCTGCCTTCCTCTCGCCCCTGTGGGCAGGGGCCAGAGATGGGGAGAAACGCGCCCGCAGGCGTTCTACAATGCCCCTCCTGGCCCTCCCCGCTTCACACGGGAGACATGCCTCCGGCTTGATGGGAGACATGCCTCCGGCCTGATCGGAGGGGCAAGGCAGCGGCCTGAGGCCGCCAGCGCGCGCCGGTCCGGCAATTCACGAGGCACGACCCTTGAGCGATTGGTTTTTTGGTCCCAACAAGCGCGGCTGGAGCATCGACTGGCTCAGCCTCGACTCGTGGATCGACAGCTCCCTCAACGAGACCTGGTCCAAGGTCAAGGACTACTGGAACGCCGGCTCGAGCTTCTTTGCCCGCTTCCGCATCACCGGCTGGCGCCGCCTCGTAAACGAGTTCGCCTCCGAAGGCGTCTCCATGGCGGCTGGCGGCTTCATCGTCATGTACGCGCTCGCGCTGCCGGCCTTCCTCGAGTTCGACGAGGGCCGCTTCCTCACCGGCCGCTATGCCGTGAAGTTCCTCGACAAGCAGGGCAACGAGATCGGCCAGCGCGGCATTCTCCACAACGATGCCGTGCCCCTCGAGGAGATCCCCGACGCCGTCATCAAGGCGACGCTCGCCACCGAGGACCGCCGCTTCTTTGAGCACTACGGCATCGACGTCCTCGGCACGTCGCGCGCGCTGATCGAGAACCTGCGCGCCAACGACGTCGTCCAGGGCGGATCGTCGATCACCCAGCAGCTCGCCAAGAACCTGTTCCTCTCTTCCGAGCGCTCGCTGCAACGAAAGATCAAGGAGGTGTTTCTCTCCTTCCTGCTCGAGACGCGCTTCACCAAGCGCGAGATCCTGAAGATGTATCTCGATCGCGCCTACATGGGCGGCGGCGCCTTCGGCGTCGAGGCGGCCTCGCAGTATTACTTCGGCAAGTCGATCCGCGAGGTGAGCCTCGCCGAGGCGGCGCTGCTGGCGGGCCTCTACAAGGCGCCGACGAAATATGCCCCCCACGTCAACCTGCCGGCGTCCCGCGCACGAACCAACGAGGTGCTCCAGAACCTGGTCGAGGCGGGCTTCTATACGTCGGCGCAGGTGCACGAGGCCAGGCTGCATCCGGCGAAGATCGTCGAGACGCGCGAGACCACGAGCCCCGACTGGTTCCTCGACTGGGCCTTCGAGGAGGTGCAGCGCATCGCCGAGGGCAAGAACCAGTACGTGCTGACGGCGCGCACGACCGTGGACTTGACGCTCCAGAAGCAGGCCGAGGACGCGATCGTGCCCTTCATCAAGCAGCAGGGGCGCTCGCTGCGCATCAACTCGGGCGCGCTTGTCGCCATGGAGACGGATGGCGCCGTGCGCGCCGTCGTCGGCGGGCCGGACTACGGCGAAAGCCAGTTCAACCGCGCCACCCACGCCAAGCGCCAGCCGGGCTCCTCGTTCAAGGTCTATGTCTACGCCGCCGCGCTCGAGAACGGGTATAATCCCGACACGATCGTGCGCGACGCCTCGCGCTCGTGCGGCAACTGGCACCCGCAGAACTACGGCGGCAGCCACGGCGGCGGCGGGCGCATGCCGCTCTGGCTCGCCCTCGCCAAATCGATGAACACGGTCGCCGCCGAACTTTCGTTCGCGGTCGGGCGCGAGAAAGTGATCGAGATGACGCGCCGCCTCGGCATCAAGGGCATCAGGAAATCGTGCTCCATGGCGCTCGGCGACTATGGCATCACGCCGATCGAGCACGCGGGCGGCCTGGCCACCTTCGCCAACGGCGGCAAGAAGGCGCGGCCCTACGCCATCCTCGAGCTCGTCAACTCCAAGGGTGAGCTCGTCTACAGTCGCGAGCGCGACGAGGGCGAGCCGCCTCAGATCGTCAAGCGCTCCGTCGCCGAGGGCATGAACTTCATGCTCCAGAAAGTGGTGACCGAAGGAACCGGCCAGAGGGCCGCGCTTGATTTCACCAACGTCGTGGGCAAGACCGGGACCAGCACCGGCCCCAACGACGTCTGGTTCGTGGGCTTCACTGGCAAGTACGTGGGCGTCGTCTGGCTCGGCAACGATGACAACCGCCCCATGGTCTCCGGCAACACCGGCGGCCAGCTCGCAGCACCCATCTGGCATTCGTTCATGGCGGTCGCACACACCGACATGAACATCCCGACCATTCCGGGCCTCCAGCCGCACCCGGTGCAGGTCGCTGAGCAACAGCGCATCGCCGAGCTCAGGAAATCGGATCCCGCGCTCGCCGCGCAGCTCGAAGGCGCCGCCGATGCCAGCCAGAAGTCGACGAGCCTGATGCCCGAGCCCACGCGCGAAACTCTAAAGCGCATTACGGCCGCTATGCGCAAAGCCTCAGGCGCAGCCGAGCCCGATTCCCCGCCGGCCCCTGCTGCGCCGGCGTCGCCCGGGAGCGCTCCTGCGAGGACGCCCCCCGACAGGAAGGCGGAGGCTCCCGCAGGCGACGCACCGCCGCCGCGCAATGCCGGCCTCTCCCCGGCCATACGCATGCCCGCGGACGATCCGCAACGGCTGACGCCATAGGAAAGCCGGGCGCACGATGAGCTTTGTCCTTCACAGGCTGAGAAAACGCATCTGGACCGGGCTCGGCCTCACGGCCGACTGGGCCCTCTTCATCGGCATCGTGCTGATCGGAGGCTTCGGCTCGAGCTGGTACATGGTCGAGGCCGGCTCCCTGCTGACGACGGTGCGCGTGGGCCCGTGGACCACCTGGACCGCGGCCGCGCGCTCGGACGCCGATCCCTATACGCGCGCCCACTATGCACGCCTCGGCGTGCTCCCGCTCAGCGCCGAGTACGCGCAGACCTACATCGCTCGCACCGACAGCGACGGCCGCAGCCTCCATTCCTCCTGCGATTACGAGATCGAGGGCCATGAGATCCCGACCCATTGGTGGAGCATGACGGTCTTCGACGCCAAGGGCCGCCTCATTCAGAATGTCGCCGAGCGTTACACATTCACGAGCGACACCATCGCCCTTGAGCCGGACGGAACCTTCATCGCGACGCTGGCGCGCGATGCGCGCCCCGGAAACTGGCTCCCGGTCGGCGGCGCCGGCCGCCTCGCCATAGCCTTCAACGTCGTCGACCTCGGCATCCGCGCCGTTGCCCGCGAAGGCGAGATCGAGGAGCTGCTTCCCGTCATCAAGCGGAAAAAATGCTGATGCGCAAATTTCTCGACATGCTCCCGCGCATCAATCTCCGCCTCGTCGCGGCAGCCTTCTGCGCCGTTGCCATCCTGCATATCCTGGCGACCCTCGTCGCTCCCGAGCTCGCCCCCTCGCGCGCCTACGAGCAGATCTCCCAAGAGATGCCGCTCAACACCATGCAGATCTTGCCGCCGGTGACGCCTTCCAGCCAGCGCCTCCCCTTCATGGCGCCGGACGCGCGCTACGCTCTTTGCCGCTTTGATACCAAGGACGGCGCGGTCTCGCTCACGGCAACGCTCCCCGGTCCCGGCTGGATCGTCGCGCTCTATTCGACTGCAGGCGATAACTTCTTCACGTCTGTTGCGCAGCCCGGCCGCCGGACCGATGTGTCTCTGCTGCTGGTGCCGTCCGACGATCGCTTCCGCGGCCTGACGCCCGAGGCGAAGGGCGCAAGTACGAGACCCGATGAGCCGGTGCTCACTGTGCCGGCCCAGACCGGCGTCGCTCTCGTCCGCGCACCCGAGCAGGGACAGGCCTACCGCGCGCGCAATCTCGCCGAGCTCAAGCGCGCACGCTGCGCCTTCCGCTCACTTTAATACCTGATGCAAATCCGATTGTGCGCGCGCTCGGCTGGCTATTCGTCGAGCTCAAGCCTGTCGCGCTGGCGTGTGCGGCGGCCGCGCGGCTTGGCCGCCGCCTCGGGCTCGACGTCGCGCTCGTAGCGCACCCCGGGAAAGATGACGACCTCCGCCGAGCGCGTGCGATCGCGCTGGTCCGAGAATTCCGGGTATCTTGCACCCTGGGCACGGAACTCGAGTATCGTCGCCATTTCGGCTCCCCCGTGGACGATGGCCTTGCCTTGGCGTTCCTCTCCGCGGACCTCGTTGTCATTGTCGCGCCGGTCCAGGCGCCACCCTTATGCACATCGCGATTTCAAATCTGAGCCGGTTAACGACGCCTTAACGCGGAGCCCTGCAACGCTGCGAGCCCTCGCGCAGGGACTCGGAAGCCACACTTGCCGCGCGAGCACCCGGAGCCTTCATCCCGCAGCGCGCCATGGCGGAGATTGGCACGCCGAAGGCTGTGCGAACCTTGCGAGAATTGTGCAGAATGCGAGCACGAAGCAGTTGAGCGGCGGCGCCTTCCAGCACTGCGCACCCCACCGAGGCACGCTACATCAGCCAGTCATCGAGCAAATGCGCCCCGTCACGCGCCTCGACTTCCACGATCCAGAGATCGGTATCGAACTGCGCTTCGCGCTTGAGGTAGGTCTCGACCACCTCATCCTCAACGCCGCTCTCCGCAAGGCACGACACCCACCGCCGGTCCTCTTCCGCGCCGCTCAAGCCTGCCGGGGACGGACCGAAAAGAACCGACGTCCCGTCGAGCCGGTTGATGCGGATGAAGATTGCGCCTGCGTCGTCGTCGCCGTGCCTGACGACGACCGCGGAAAGCCCGGCGCCCGCGCAGCGTCGGATATAGGCCTTGACCCAGATGTCCGATTTGAGCCGCATACGCCCTCGCCCAGCTTGCGGATTGACTTACGCGCCGCAACAGCTGGCTCGGAGCGCGAGACTCGATCGCGCCACGCGATCAGCTGGATCCAGCAAGCCCCGCGAGCTTGGCCGCGAGCGGTCCCGAGATGCGCCCGGTTTCCTTCATGCCCTGAGCGCTCTCGAATTTGCGGATCGCACGGATCGTCTCCTCGCTCAAGCGCCCATCTTGAGCACCCGGCGCAAAGCCGAGCTTCGTGAGCGAGCTTTGCAGGGTACGCACGACCGCTTGCGCCTCAGGTCCCATCCCCGCGGCCCCGGGGGCCGAACCCGAGGGATCGCCCATCGCGCCGCCGAGGATAATGTGTCGTAGGAGCGCCTGACGCGGCTCGGCCGTGAGCGCAAGACCGTGGTCGGCCTCGTAGGCCATGATCGCGGCGCGCGTGACGAGCCCCGGGATCCCGTCCACTGCGCCCGTCTCATACCCTTTGGACTTGAGCTCGCGTTGCACCGCGCGCGTGAGCTCGACGTTGTCGCCGCCCGACGCCGGCTCGAGCCCCGCGCCGACCGTCTGGGTCTCGCCGCGGGATGCAAGTTGCAGCGACCACGCCGCTGCCGGCGCACCGTCTCCACTCCCGCGCGGTGCAGCCCCAAATCCCGCAAGAGGCGGTCTCCCCACGCCCGCCGGCTGGAGAAAGAAAACGTTAATGACGAACGCGCCCGAGAGGGCGACGAATGCCGCAAGCGCCAGCCGTACCCAGCCCGGTGTCATCGTTCGACCCAGTTCACACGCCCCGGCCCGGCCAGACCATGATCGCGTCAGACACTACCCGTCTGACGCGTGAATCTTGGTCTACACATTGGATTCAGAGCGTGATTCACGTCTTTGATTGAAGAAATCAAAGACGATCACGCTCTGGGCCTCATGCAATCCATTATGGGAATGCCCCGTTAAGCGGGCGTTAACCGGGCGGGCGTCCCGCGCCCCAGCAGCGACGGCGCCGATCGATAAAATTCGCTCCACTTTTTCCGAAAACTCGATTCAATCACGCGCAAAATTCAAGCGCTTCCGGCGGCATTTCCTTGAAGTCTCTCCGCTAGGCTGCGCTGTGAGATCGTATTGGAAGGCTCCCGAGAGACTCGGAGTTTGCACGGAATGTCTTTGTTTCGAATAGCGATGGTTCTGTCGCTCGGCATCGCCGTAATGCCGGCCGACGAGGCTCAGCAGGAGCGCCTCTATGAGCGCGCCGCAGCCGCCGCGTATTGGACCGCAACCTTTTGCGACCGCAACGCCGCAACCTGCGAGAACTCTGCAGTTATGTGGGACACGTTCGTGAAGAAGGCCCAGTTCGCCGGCAAGCTCGCCTACGATGTCGCCCAGCGCTACACGAGCGAGCAGACGAACGATGTCGCGCCGGCCTCCTACAAGGCCAGCCAGCCCGGCACGCTCAGGCCCGATGACATGGAGCCAACCTGGCGCGGGAACACGCCCCGTCAGGGCATCTGACCCCACGCTGAGTTGATCCAATGAACCCCGCCGGACGCCCCGCGTCCGGCGGTTCTGCGTCATGGGGCGCCCTTGCGCTCCCGACCCCGCCGGGCCTATGTGTCAAAGATGCGAGACGCAGGGCGCTCACGCAAAGCGCCCACAGGAGCAATCAACGCTTGGCAACGCTCGACGACATCCGCGCAAACTTCGAGGTTCTCGACGACTGGGAGGACCGTTACCGCTACATCATCGAGCTCGGCCGCACCCTTCCGCCGATGGCGCCCGAGCTCAAGACGGAGACAACCAAGGTGCGCGGCTGCGCCAGCCAGGTTTGGCTGGTCAGCAGCGTCCGCGCCGAAGGACCAGACCGCTCCCCGGCCCTCTTCTTCGTGGGCGACAGCGATGCCCACATCGTGCGCGGGCTCATCGCCGTGCTATTCGCGATCTATGACGGCAAGCCCGCCGCCGAGATTTTGGCCACCGAGCCCACCACCGTCTTCAACGAGCTGGGCCTCAAGGAGCACCTGACCCCGCAGCGCTCCAACGGACTTGCCTCGATGGTCGAGCGCATCCGCGCCGATGCGCGCGCCGCCACGGCCAAAGAATCAGCGGTGAGTTGAGGCAATACTGGGCCTATCCTAGGCTGCGGCGACGACGATCTCGAGCGCATTAGCGCTCGACCGCTTCGTGAATACGAGCTCCGCGTGCTTGCGTCCCGTCGCCCCGATAAAGTGCAGGAAATAGGCGTTGTTCCAGGCGGCATTGACGCACAGGCCCGCGATCTTGGGATCGTCGTAGTTGCGCCGCGCGGCGAGAAACGGATAGTGCTCCGCCATCTCGCTGTTCCAGCTCACGTTGAAACGCTCGTCGAGCGGATTGGCGAGGCCGCGTCGGAAGATGTGATAGGAGAGCGGTCCGTTCTCCTGGTGAGCGTTCTGCACCTCTTGGCCATTGTCATAGACCCAGCGCAGGAACGCGGCGTGCACCTTGGGCTTCAAAACAAGGACACCCGTGTTGGTGAAGTCGTCGACGTCCGGATCGTCCGCCGCCGCGATGCCGTAGTAGCGGTACCACTCAGCAAACGTCGGTGTCCGTCCGCCCTGCGGGCGGCGATGATAGCGATTATCGAGGCGCCGCGGCGTGCCCATCTCGCCTGATGAATAGGGAACGAGTCCGATCTTCTCGGAATTCCCGCCCGCACCGACGATGCACGGCGCATGGTGATGGTTGACGAGGATGTCCGCGTCGATCCAGACGGCATGCTCGTAGCGGCGAACCTCGGGCTGCTCGAGAATCAAGAGCTTCTGCCAGTGCGGCGGACGCGACGTGCCAAACGAGCTCGGATCGAGATGGCGGTCGAAGGCCACGATGTCGTAGCCGTGCTTCTCGGCGTAAAGCTCCATGCAGTGGCGGAACGTCTTCTCCCAGCCAATGCGATACTGGTCTCCGATCACCAGCGTGACGAGCGCTTTGCTGTTCATCGAGACCGCCCCCGGCGTCGATAGTTCAACGCGGTCCGCTGCAGGTAATCGCTCGAGCCCTCCGACGGACGGCGACTCGGCAAGCCCCTGCCTCAAGATCCGGCAGGATTCTCTATTGGACGAACCTTGTCCCGGGCTAGCTCTGCGACCGCGATCGGCCGGGCATGGCGCAGCTACGCAACGTCGGCGAGCTTCTCGAGCCCGCTCATGTTGATGATGCGCACGCCGGCCGACGAAGCGCGGATCAATCCGCGGTCCTCGAGCTCGGAGAGCACATTCGCGACGCTGTCGCGGCTCATGTGCAGGTGCTCGGCAACGGCATCGGACGCGATCTCGTCGGGGATGAGCATCGGATCGCGCCCCTCGGGAATGCCGAGATGCGAGAGCGCCGTCAGTAGTGACGCGACCCGCTCCACGGGCTTCTCCTCGCCGGACTTGACCGCTCGGGCACGCATATAGGCGAATTCCCGATCGTCCTGGGCCGAGACGCGCGCCGCAACCAGTGCATCAGCCTCTACGACGCCCGCGAAGTCCTCCGCCGAGATGGCGCTGACCTCGGTCTCGACCACCGCCTGCGCCGTGCTGATGTGGCCGTCGAGATGGCCGAAGCCGATATAATCGCCCGGAAAGGCAAACTCGATGATCTCGTGCTGCCCGTCCTCCCAGACGATGTAATGGCAAAGGGCCCCGCGCTCGACGCGATAGACCTCGCCGCGCACAAGCCCTTCCCGGAACAGAAAATCGCTCGCCGCGAGCGTGCGCGTCGGCCCGGCGACCGGCGCGCCGGATACGGCGCGACGCGAAGCGGGCGCCAGAGGCGCGCGCGGATCCACCCTCTCGGGACAGGCTTCCGTCAGCATAACGCAGTACTCACTCACACTCGGCTCGAGGCGCCATTATTTCGCCACATATGAGCCATTCTCGCCGTAATCGCAGCGCCTTAGAGCGCGCTGTTGATATCCTAGAACCTAGATGGGGTCATGCTGTTCCCTAGGGAACAGGACGAAAGTCGAAAAGTCGCGTCTCTTACCAAATTGTATACGCCACACTCCCTGACTTGGTTTACTCCCTTGCGACGCAGAATCGTGCGCAGACGACCAAGTCTGCCCATCCCCATCCTGTTCGGGAACGGATGGCGAAGGATATGCTCATCACTATATTAATGTCCATGTGCGGACGCATCACCCAGAAGAGCGATCCTCGGCGCCTCGGCCTTGGCCTGACGACGACCACCCTCGTCGAGCCCCTCACCGTGCCGCCCCGTTACAACGGCTCGCCCGGCCAGGAGCACTGGGTCATCCGCCAGCACCCTGAGACCGGCGAGCGCACCCTCGACCGACTCTGGTGGGGGCTGATCCCGCATTGGGTGAAGGATGCCAACGGCGGGCACCGTCCGATCAACGCCAAAGGAGAGACGATCGCGTCGCTGCCCTCTTTCCGCGAAGCCTACAAGCGCCGCCGCTGCCTGGTGCCAATCGACAACTTCTTCGAATGGAAGGCGATCAAGGGCGCCACCGCCAAGCAGCCTTACGCGATTGGCATGAAGAGCGGCGAGCCGTTTGCGCTCGCGGGCGTCTGGGAGAACTGGAAGCGCCCCGGGACCGAGGATTGGGTTCGCACCTTCGCCGTGGTCACCACGACGGCCAACGACCTCATGCAGCCGATCCACGACCGCATGCCGGTCATCGTCGCGCCGATCAATTATGACCGCTGGCTTTCCGCCATCGAGCCCGATCCGCGCGACCTCCTGGTGCCGTTCCCCTCGGACCCCATGCTCATCTGGCCGATCTCGACGCGCGTCAACAAACCTGCCAACGACGACGCCACGATCCTCGACGCGATGGCGATCTAGGCGCCGTAACCTCTAGGCGCGCCTCTACGGCGCGGGCTGATACTTACGCCATAGCCAGAGCCCGAGAAGCACGAGCAGCGATCCGATCACGGCAGAGACCACGTCTCGCAACGAGATCGAGATCCTGTCGAGGTCTGTGAAGATCCCGAAGAGGCGGAAAAGAAAGCCGCCGATGAGAGCGCCGGCAAGGCCCAGATATAGGTTGGTCATCATGCCGAAACCTTCACGCTCTCGCTTGACGACCAAGCCCGTCAGGCTTCCGCCGATGAGACCGACAATGATCCAGACAATGATTTGATCCAGCGTAATCGCCATCGCCGCCTCCAAGCGCTTAGTACCGGCATTCAGACGTTTCAGAGTACGCTTTGACGCTGCCATCACAGCAGTCCCCCGTTTGGGGGACATGGGCATCACCCGCCGCTCTCTCCAATCACCGGCCGGTAGTCCTCCGTGCCCCAGTGGCGCACGCGTCTGCCACCTGCGCGCGCGCCCTCGCTCTCCCCATGCAGCAGACCATAGTGGCGCGCGAGACTGGTTAGCGCCAGCCGTAGCACGATCTTGCCGCAGCGCTGCGGCCAGCCGGCGCGACGCTCCGCCTCCTCGAGCCCCTTCAAGTGACAGCACACGTCGATGAGCACCCCGGCAAGCTCCGGTCCCACGGCGCCGAGGGCACGACGCACGCGCTCCCCTGCTGCGATGACGCTGTCGGCCATATCGCTGCCCGCTCCGGGCGCGCCACGCCCCTGCGACCCGCTCGAAGCCGTAGCATCCCAATTGGTCGTCACGCGCGGCGTCATCTGCGCAAACCAGAAGTCGGCTCTGAGCCGCTCGCCGGCATTGAACTCCTCCTCCGAGATCAGCGGCTGGCCGTCCTTGTCGCGCCGGCGCGCGAGCCAGCCAATCGGGCTCTCGGCGAGATTGACCTCGGGGCGGAGCGGGGCACTGGCCTTGCGTGATCGCAATTTCATGGCCAAACGCCGCAAACAACGAGAGACGGAGGAGACCGCCGCGGCATGACGAGCGTCGGCACCGCCCATTCGAGGAGCTCGAGCACGCGGTCGAACACGGGATCGTCGCGTCGGTCCTCGACGACGCGGCAGGCATGCGCCACCGTGGTGCGGTCGCGGCCGAATACGAGGCCGACCTCGGTGAAGCTCAAGCCGCAGGCAACGTGCGCGAGGTACATGGCGACCTGGCGCGCAAGCGCAACCGGCGCCTTGCCCCGCGTCGCACGGAAGAGCTCGGCATTCCCGACACCGAACACCTGCGCGACGGCGGCCTCGATCGCCGCCCTGAGGCGCCTACCGCTCTCGATTCCGTCTTGGCTTCGCGCATTCCGAAGACATCGGCCGGTGCGGCACGAGATGCCTGAGCCACGAGGGAAGTACGCAACAAAGCCAACGCTCATGAGACACCGACAGGAGAGAGCCAGGGGCGGTATCGACGTGCGCGGCGCACTATAGGTGAAGCCCGCGCGCATCGAGTCTCAACTTAGCGGAGCGGTGAACGGCGAGGATAAGTTGGGCGCGCGCGCCGGCGCGGCCGTGACTGGATTTGGGCGCGACATCATCCCCGCCTCTCGGCGCCCGTGTGATTGTGGTCGCTCCACCCTCGGAGCGTCCCATGCGTCATTCACCGATCGTCCAACATAGCGCCGAAGCGCGCCCCTCGCGGTCGAGGTCTGCCCGCCACGAGCACGACCGCCGCGGCCGTGATGCATCTGCTGCCCTCTCTGGCGCGGAGCTCGCACGCCGCCGGACCGAGATCGCAATGCTCCTGCCGCTTTGGCCCCACGAGGCGGCCGACATGTCGCCCGCCGGCCGAGCGCACATCTTAGCCAAGCTCGAACGGGCGTTGCGTGCCGAGCGCCGGCGCGGCATAGCCGGTCATTGGACCTACAATCTTGCCCGCCACGTCCAGCTCCTGCGCGTCTATCGCTCGGAAAGAGCAGCCGCCGCGCATGCGCACCAGGCGCGGGGCACGATGGCCAGAGCAGCGACAATGACTGAATGAGCGGCGAGCCCGTCCCCAACTGTGGGCGCCGGACGAAGCATGCGGGCTCTCGCGAGACTACTTCTCGCGCCGCGTACCGAGGCCCATCTTCTTGGCCAGGTCAGAGCGGGCCCGCGCGTAGTTGGGAGCCACCATCGGGTAGTCGTGCGGCAAACCCCACTTCTCCCGGTATTCCTCCGGAGAAAGGTTATAGTGGGTACGCAGGTGCCGCTTGAGTGACTTGAACTTCTTCCCGTCCTCCAAGCAGACGATGTGATCGGGCATCACCGATTTCTTGACCGGGACCTTGGGCTTAAGTTCCTCGCGCTCCGGGAGCGAGTGGTTCCCGGTCGCCCGGCTGAGCGCGGCGTGCGTCTCGTTGATGAGCTGCGGTATATCGCTGGCGACGATCGTATTGTTGCTGACGTAAGCCGACACGATCTTTGCCGTCAGCTCGACCAGCTCCGGCTCCCCACGCTCTTCCATGCGACTAGTCCTTTCACGCGCAGTCAGACAACTGCCAACGGGCCCGAGATTCTTGCGGTATTCAAGTTTATCCGAATTTTAGTGTAGTTAACGCGGCGCTCTGTCAAGCTAAGCTTAGCATGATGGCGCTCTTATCGTTGCGACGCGAGAGTTTACGTCCACGACATCTTTGGACAACATTCGCTGCTCGGTGTCAACGATATCCCGGCTAATGTTCGCTCGTTACCTAACCGCGATGCAAAGTGTGAGGAATGGCTGCGACATATTTCGCGCCATCGTTACATTTGCGCGCCTAAGCCTGTGAAGGTTAGTCGGTTTTTCCATTTACTCTGACCTAATAGAAGGCCCACCGGACGGTGCTTAGACACGAAATGTTCCTTCAGGCGACGAACAAGAGCCGAACGTGCACGCTCCTTGCAGTGCCCAATACGCACTGACGCCTTACGATCACTGCCGCCCCACCCCATATTTAAACTCAAGCAGGAGGTTAATCTTTACGCCTGCCGTTTGACAAAGCGCGCGCCATCCGGCGAACTCACGGCAGGCACGCGCGAGCGCGCACTCCACACACCAAAAAACCATGAGACGAAGTCCTGACGGCAGTCGTTGCCGCAAAGAGGTTGCTCCATGCACGGTCCTGCTCACCGCCTCGCTCTCGCCAAGCCCCCGGCCGCCGCACGTCGTCCGCGCCTCGCGCAGCACCACGGCACCGAGCTCAGCGACGACTACGCGTGGCTGAGGGCCGACAACTGGCAGGACGTCATGCGCGATCCCGCCGTCCTCGATCCCGAAATCCGCGCCTATCTCGAGGCCGAGAACGCCTACACCGAGACCCAGCTCGCCGATACGCGCCCGCTCCAGGAGACGCTGTTCGCCGAGATGAAGGCACGCTTGAAGCAGGACGACAGCTCCGTGCCCACGCCCGACGGCGCCTTCGACTACTTTTCGACTTTCGTCGCCGGCGGCCAGTATCCGCGCCTTTGCCGGCGCCCGCGCGCTGGCGGAGCCGGCAGTCAAAATAGTGGAGACGCCGAGACGGTGCTCCTTGATGGCAACGCCGAGGCCCAGGGCAAGCCCTACTGGGACCTTGGCGCGACCGCCCATAGCCCGGACCACAAGCTTCTCGCCTACGCCACAGACGACAAGGGCTCGGAGCTCTTCACCATTCGCATTCGCGATCTCGCGACCGGCCAGGATCTCGCCGAGACCATCCCCGACACGCGCGGCGAGATCGTGTGGGCCAACGACGGGCGCACGCTCTTCTATATCCGCGTCGACGCCCACCAGCGCCCGCTCCTCGTCTATCGCCACGTCGTCGGCACGCCCGCCTCGACCGATGAGCTCGTCTATGCCGAGAAAGATGCCGGCTATTACGTGGCCCTCAACAAGACCCAGTCGTCCCGCTTCATCCTCATCGACGCCCACGATCATCAGTCGAACGAGGTCTATCTAATCGAAGCCGATGCGCCGGCAGGCGCACTCCGCCAGGTCGAGCCCCGCGAGCACGGCCACGAATACCAGGTCGAGCACCACGCGGACCGGCTGATCATCACCACGAACTCGGCCGGCGCCGAGGACTTCCGCATCTGCGAAGCCCCTGTCGCCACACCGGGGCGCGAGAACTGGCGCGAGATCGAGCCGCACCGGCACGGCCGGCTCATTCTCGATACGGTGGTCTTCAAGGATTTCATGGTCCGCCTCGAGCGCGAGGACAGCCTGCCGCGCATAACCATCCGCGCTCTGGCAGACGGCGTCGAGCACGCCATCGCGTTCGACGAGGAAGCCTATGCTCTCGGCATGTCGTCCGGCTACGAGTTCGATACCGCGACGCTGCGCTTTACCTACTCGTCCATGACGACGCCCACCGAGACCTATGACTACGACATGGCGACCCGCAATCGCGTGCTGAGGAAGCGCCAGGAGATCCCGTCAGGTCACAACCCTCACGACTACGTGACAAGGCGCCTGTTCGCACCCGCTCCCGACGGCGAGACGGTACCCGTCTCGATCCTCTATCGCCGCGACACGCCCCTCGACGGCTCGGCACCGCTCTTTCTCTATGGCTACGGCGCCTACGGCATCTCGATCCCGGCCTCGTTCTCGACCACGCGTCTCTCGCTCGTCGATCGCGGCTTCATCTTCGCCATCGCCCACATCCGCGGCGGCAAGGACAGGGGCTACCGCTGGTACACGGACGGCAAGCTCGAGAAGAAGGTGAACACCTTCACCGACTTCATCGCTGCCGGCGAGCATCTCGTAGCCAAGGGCTTGACGCGCCGCGGCCGTATCGTCGCCAACGGCGGCTCGGCCGGCGGCATGCTGATGGGTGTCGTCGCCAACATGGCCCCCGACCTCTTCCTCGGCATCATCGCCGACGTGCCCTTCGTCGACGTCTTGAACACGATGCTCGACAAGGACCTGCCGCTGACGCCGCCCGAGTGGCCCGAGTGGGGCAATCCGATCGAGAGCCGCCGCGAGTTCGGGATCATCAGGTCCTACAGCCCCTATGACAACGTGCGCGCCATGCCCTACCCGCACATCTTCGCCTACGGCGGGTTGACCGATCCGCGCGTCACCTACTGGGAGCCGGCGAAGTGGATCGCGAAATTGCGCGCCAAGAGCACGAGCGACAACCTGATCCTCTTGAAGACCAACATGGAGGCGGGCCACGGCGGCGCCTCGGGCCGCTTCGAGCAGCTGCGCGAGATCGCCATCGACTATGCCTTCGCTTTGAAGATCGCCGGCAAGGCGTAAGCCCGCTCTCGAGGGCGAAAGACAGGTCCGCGGGCTTTGCCGCGGACCTTGCCTTGAGTACGCTTAGTCCCCGTTCGGTTGAGGCGACTTCGGCCCCGGACGCGAAATGACCACCGGGCATCCACCCTTCGTGATCGGGAATGAACAGCTCCAGCGCTGCGCCTGTGCCACCCCCGCGAAGCCGGTGGCGGCTACCGAAGCCAATGCCAGTGTCACGATCAATGATTTCAGCATTTTCGTTTCTCCCGCGATATGCGCATGCTGACCCGCCGCGTGCCGCGAGGCACGCAGCATCGTTGCGAGCATCGCTGCCCGCTGGCTCATGCGCCTTGCTTCACTTGTTTCAGATGCGAATGGCCTTGCGCGTTGCGCAAACGGGCTCACCACGTCGTGGCCACCCGCGCCTGGCTCGGAGGATGACACGGCACCCAGGTTGATCCTAGTATGCAACAGTTTCATAGTGCGCCCCGGTGCTGATGCGGGCGGTCCGGCCGCCTTCTCGGTCTGTCTGGAGCTAGGGAATGGACGTCATTCCGCTCGATCGCTGGAGCGAAGCCGATCAGGCGGCCATTCGTGAGCAGCTGAGCCGCATTCTCAAGAGCGGCCCCTTCATGCCATCGCGGCGCCGGCAGCGCTTCCTGGAATACCTCGTCACCGAGACGCTGGCCGGGCGCGGCGCGCGCCTCAAGGGCTACAACATCGCCCGCGAGGTCTTCGGCCGTCCCGAAACCTTCGACCCCGTCATCGACCCCATCGTGCGCATCGAGGCCGGGCGCCTGCGCGAGAAGCTGCGCGAATACTATGAGAACGGCGGCCATGTCGACCCCGTTCGCTTCGATCTGCCGAAGGGCACCTACACGCCACACATCGAGTTCCGGCGGCCGAAGCTTGATCCTGCGCCGGATCGTCCGATCGCAACAATCGCAGACCAGGAACGAGCGGCATTCGTGAGCGGGCGCCCCTCGCTGGCCGTCCTACCCTTCGCCAATATGAGCGCATCGCGTGAGAGCGACTACCTTGCCGACGGCTTTGCCGACACGCTCATCACCGAGCTTGCCAAGGTTTCAGGACTAATCGTCATTTCGCGCCAATCCTCATTCGCCCATCGGCTTTCGACGCAACCGTTGCCTGAGATCGCCGCGGCCCTTCGCGTTCGCTATCTGATCGAAGGCAGCGTGCACACCGAGAAGGAGCGCACGCGCATTTCGGCCAATCTGATCGATACGGCTTCGGATCACAGTCTATGGGCGGAACGCTACGAGAGGAACATCCGCGATATTTTCTCGGTCCAGGACGAGGTATCGCGCAGCATCGTACAAGCGCTTCGTGTCAAGCTGACGCCGTCAGAAAGCATTCGCATTGGCCAGCAGGGCACACGAAACAGCGATGCGCACCACGAGTTGCTTCGCGGGCTCGAGCGGTACTGGCTCTACACGCGCGAGGCTTGTGCCGAGGCCCAGGACCACTTCTTGCGCGCGACACTGCTCGATCCGGACTATGCCACCGCGCATGCGTGGCTCGCCCGGTCACATGTCCTGCAGTCTTCCCTGAACTGGGCCCCGGATTCCAAATCCGCAATCGAGGTGGCCGTCGGCCACGCGCGTCGTGCCATCGCCCTAGATGACCGGCTGCCGCTGGCACACTCGATCCTGGGCTGGGCTCTGCTTGAAAGCAGCGACGGCGAGAGTGCTGTCGTTGCAGGGCGGAAGGCCTGCGCGCTCGATCCTAATTCTGCCGAAGCAAAGCTCTACCTATCGTGCATTCTCGCTTCGACGGGCCGTGGCGAAGAAGCGCTCCACAACATCGAGACGGCCATGCTGCTCCAGCCGCATCCCTCGAGCTGCTATTTCGACGTGCTCGGGTGCAGCCACCTCGCGCTCGGCAACTACGATCGCGCCATCGCCGCTTTTGAGCGCGGCATAGAGATCAATCCGTCCTTCATGCTCTGCCACTACCAATTGGCTGTCACCTATGGCGTGTGCGGGCGCCCCGACGAGGCGAAGGCCGAGGCAGCAATCGTCAAGGCGGACTGGCAGAACGTGTCCGTCGATTACTTCCTCGATCCGCGGTTGGCGGCGATCTGGCGACGCGGCAAGGAGGCTGCCGGTCTCGGCTAGACCGCCTGGGGGAACGGAAGAGTCCTCAGGGCAGGATCAGCTTGGCTTTGACTCTGCCGCCATAGAGGGTATCGGTCAAAGTCTCATACATGTACGTGCCGCCGCCTGTCACACCTTGGTATTTACCCGTGCCACCTGTCACCGTGTATTTGTACTCCTTGAGATGCGAGCCCTCCTCCCAGGTGATGGTTTTCTTGTCTCCGCTGGGATAGGTGTCGGTGCACGTCCCGTTGGCCTTCCAGCTCTTGTCGGGCATGTACTCGAATTTTCCCGTACACACCTCTGTAAGCTTCGATGCGGCGGCATCGTCGGGGACGATGATGCATCGGCCGGCATAGTCGACGAGCTTGTGATCCTTTTCCGGCTCCTTCTCGTCCCATTTGTCGATCACGCACGCAAGAACACCCGCTTCGTCCTCAGTCTTGCCGGCGATCGCCGCGCCGCAACCGAAGAATATGAGCAGCGCTGCAGGCACGGCGACGAATAGCTTGGACATCTGGCCTTCCTCTTGGCTCGAATCCTTTTTTGCGGCGGCGAGCCGTGATGGGGACGCAATTATTTCAAAAAAAATGGGGTATTCCCCATCACAGCCGCCCGCCTGCTGAACGTGACAAAATCAAGCTAATGGGCCTAGTATGTAACTGTATCAAGCCTCGCCCCGATATGACCCGGGGCTCGCGCATTTTTCGGCGCGTTGGAGCTGGTTGTGACGGACGGTGCGCTTAGTTGCTGGAGCGAATCCGATCAGCAGGCAATCCGTGAGCAACTGGCTCGCATCGTCCACAGCGGGCCATTCCTGCAGTCACGGCGGCGCCAGCGGTTCCTGGAGTACATCGTCAGCGAGACGCTGGCGGGCCGCAGCGAGCGGCTCAAGGGCTATGCCATCGCCCTCAGTGTCTTCGACCGCCCGGAGACGTTCGACCCCGTCGTCGATCCGATCGTACGCATCGAGGCCGCGCGCCTGCGCGAGAAGCTTCGCGACTACTATGACACCGAGGGCCTCGGCGATCCCATTCGCATCGACCTGATCAAGGGCAGCTACGCCCCCCACATCGAGTTCCGTCACACGCCGCAGCCCGAGCCTCGGGCGCCCGCCTCTAAGGCAGAAATCCCGGTGGCCAAACCTCCGGAACTCCACCCGGATGCCGAGCAGGCGCTCACCGGCTCCGTGGATGCCCAAGTTTCGCCGGCGCACTCTTGGCTCAAGCGTGCTCTGCGACGGCAATCCGCCGCTGCGGCCGTGGCGCTGATCCTGGCACTTCTCGCAGCCGGCGCATGGCTCGCCCGCGACCATTGGGGCCCGGCGCCTCAAAAAGCAGCAGAGGGCCCGACATCCGTCGCCCCCACCAGCGCAACGAAAGGCCCTGCAATTGCCGTTCTCCCGTTCGTCAATCTCTCCGGCGACCCGAAGCAGGACTACTTCAGCGACGGCCTCACCGAGGACATCATGACCGAGCTCGCGCGGGCGCGCGACCTGAGCGTGCTCGCACGCAACACGACCTTCCAATTCAAGGGCAAGGCGGTCGACGTCATGAAGCTCGGACGCGAGCTCGGCGTGCGCTACGTCCTCGAGGGCAGCGTCCGGCGCATCGACGACCGCCTCCGTGTCACGGCGCAGCTTATCGACGCCGAGACCGGTGCCCATGTCTGGGCCGACCGGTTCGATCGCGAGATGGCCGATGTCCTCCTCGTCCAGGACGAGATCGTGAGCCAGATCGTGGGCAAGGTCGCGGGCGGACATGGTGCAATAGAGAGCACCGAGGCCAAATCAGCCGCGCGCAAGAGCCCCGACGAGCTTCAGGCCTACGACCTCGTACTCCGCGCGCGCAAAATAATGGTCTGGGACTGGACCAGCGAGAACTTCCGCATTGCGAGAGTGTTTCTGAACCAGGCCATAGCCCTCGATCCCTCGAACGCGCGGGCGCGCCGCGAGCTGGCTTGGTTCGCAGTGATCGGCTGGGTCTTCGGCCTTGACGAGACGCCCGTGCCATCCGGCGAGATCATCGCTCAGGCCACAAAGGCCGTGCAGCTCGATCCTGCCGACGCGCGCGCGCGGATGGTGGCGGCATCCGCCTACTTCTTCACCAAGCAGCTCGACCTCTTTCAGCATGAAGCGGACCAGGCGCTGGCACTTGCCCCGAACGACGCCGAGATCATCGTCGCCCTGGCGTGCATGATCTCGAGCGCAGGCGACCACAAGCGCGGCGTGGAGCTCGCCAAGAAGGCAAACGCTCTCAACGCCGATGCCACCATCGGTTGGTATCATTCGACCGTCTACACGGCGCTCTACCTCGACGGCGACTACGAGGGCGCGCTCGATGTTGCGCGACAGAACAAAGAACCCGGGATGTTCTACTCCTACCTCGAGATCATCCCGATTCTTGGCCAGCTCGGCCGCAAGCAAGAGGCGCTGGAAGCCTGGAAAAATCTGCGCGCTGAGGTGCCCAACGCGTCTGCCGGCACGTTCGAGAGCTGGTGGCGGCTGTGGAACATCAGCGACGGCGAGGTCGCCAAGCTGATGGATGGCGTCCACAGGTCCGGCGTGCTCACGGCTGGCGAAGCCAAAGGCGCTGCGATCGCTGTCCTCCCGTTCGTCAATCTCTCCGGCGACCCCAAGCAGGAATACTTCAGCGACGGCCTCACCGAGGACATCATGACCGAGCTCGCGCGAGCGCGCGACCTGCGCGTCCTCGCGCGCAACACCACCTTCCAGTACAAGGGCCGGACCATCGACGTCATGAAGCTCGGACGCGAGCTCGGCGTGCGCTACGTCCTCGAGGGCAGCGTCCGGCGCACCGACGACCGCCTCCGCGTCACAGCGCAGCTGATCGACGCCACCACCGGTGGCCACGTCTGGGCCGAACGCTTCGATCGCACGATGGCCGACGTTCTACTCGTGCAGGACGAGATCGTGAGCAAGATCGTCGCCAAGATCGCCGGCAACTACGGCGTCATAGACATGACGGAAGCGAGGGCGGCCACGCGCAAGAACGCATACGAGATCCAGGCCTACGATCTCGTCTTGCGCGCGCAAGACGTCATGCGGCCAGAATGGAGCTCCAGAACCTTCAATGCGGCAAAGGATCTCCTTCGCCAGGCGATCGCGCTCGACCCCGCGAATGCGCGGGCGCTGCGCGAGCTGGCCTGGCTCGCCGCGATCGGCTGGGTCTTCCGCTTCGATACCACGCCCGCTCCTCCGCAGGAGATCGTGGCGCAGGCCCTCAAGGCGGTTCAGCTCGATCCCGCCGATGCGCGTGCGCGGATGGTCGCCGCTGCCGCCTATTTCTGGACCAATCACCTCGACCTTTTCCAGCGCGAGGCCGATCAGGCGATGGCGCTAGCGCCCTTTGACGGCGAGATCCTGGCCACTCTCGGGTGCATGATCGCAGTTTCCGGACAGTGGCAACGCGGAGTGTCGCTGGCGGAAAAGGCGAACGCGCTCAACCCCGATGCCGCGATCGGATGGTATCACCATGCCCTGTTCTACAATCACTACATGAAAGGCGAGTACGAGCGCGCCCTGGAATTTCGCCGGCTGCACCCCGACCAGCAGGCGGTTCACGCCTATGTTGAATTTATACCGGTGCTTGGCCAGCTGGGCAGGAAGCAAGAAGCCCTCGAGTACTGGCGCAAGCTCAAGGAGGCCGCCCCCGACTGGACGGTCAAGAGTTTCGAGAGCTGGTACCGTCTGTGGAACGCGAGCGACGAGGACATCGCCAAATTCATGGACGGCATTCGCAAATCGGGCGTGCTCGCGGCCGACGCCAAACCGGGCCAGTGACTGCAGAACAGCGTCTCGGATAGGCGGCGCCGCTACTGAGGACCGCACTCGCCGTCATGGGCCTTGCTGATCTTCTCGGCCTGGCGAGCAAGGGCTTTGCCGTAGGTCTTTCCATCACACGCGCACACCGGAGCCAGGTGTGTCGTGATGACAGGGAGTGGCTTCATGCATCGGCCGACGCCGGAGCACACCCCCGTCGGCTTCTCGCAGAATGCATCACTCATGCAGTCATCAGACACCGTGCTCCGACAGGTGCGCTTGCAGCGCAACCTGCTAGAGCATTTTCTTCGCCCACTTCGTCGGAAAATGCTCTAGGGCTTTTTCTTAGCCTGGGTGGCGTCACCGGCCTCCGCAGCATTGCGAGCTTTGCCTCGATTGGCCGTCTTGCCGACGCTGGCAACCTTGGTCGTCTTGCCGGTGGTGGCGGCCTTGTTCCCGTTGGCAGTCTTGCCGACACTGGCGACCTTCGCCGTCTTACCGGCAGCTAAAGCCTTATCCCCGTTCGCAGTCTTGCCGACGCTGGCGACCTTGGTCGCCTTGTTGCTTGCAGCGCCGGGCTTGTTCCCGTTCGCCGTCTTGCTGACGCTTACGACTTTCGTCGGCTTGCTCGCCGCTACGGTTTTCTCTCCGTTGCCAGTCTTCCCGAGGCTCGCAACTTTTGTCGCCTTGCTTACGGCGGGGGCCTTTCCTGCGTTGGCGGTATTGCCGACGCTGGCGACCTTGGTCGCCTTGCTTGCAGCGCCGGACTTATTCCCGTTCGCCGTCTTGTTGACACCTACGACTTTGGTCAGCTTGCTCGCCGCGACGGTCTTCTCTCCGTTGCCAGTCTTCCCGAGGCTCGCAACTTTTGTAGCCTTACTCGCTCCGACGGCCTTCTCTCCGTTGCCAGCCTTGCCGACACTCGCAACCTTGGTCGCCTTGCTCGCTCCGACGGCCTTGTCTCCGTTGCCAGCCTTGCCGACGCTCGCGACCTTGGTCGCCTTGCTGGCGGTGGCGGACTTGTCGCCGTTCGCGCTCTTGCCGACGCTCGCTACCTTCTTAGGTGCAACCGTCTCGCTCGCGACCTTGCTGCCGTCCCCGGGATTCGACTGGTGTTGCTGAATGTCTTCCTTCGTGATCTCGCCGTCCTGGACGAGGGCCAGGATACAGGGATTGGACAGTCCTATGCCCACTCCGCGCATGCATTGCCGAAGGGATTGGCTGCCCAACGCATGCGCGCTGCAGTGGCGGAAATAGTCCTCCCGGCACGCACTCCTGACGCGCTCGCTTGCCGCCTGGGCGCAAGAGATCGAAATCACCAAAGCGCAAAACGCTGCAGCTGCGGACAGGCAAGCCTCAGATCGCGGCACACTGCTCTTCTTCCACATATTCGCAAGCTCTGCCAACCAGTTATGCTGATATCCAGGCATCGCGTTGCAAGGCTGCCATCTTAAGGGGGCAATAGCAAGAACCTTCTAGGTCCAGCGTTCAATAGCTGAACCGCTCCTTTCCGGCAGGAAAAGAGCGGCGCAAGAGGCGCGTAGACGCCGGAAGCACTCCAAAAAGAAAAGGGCCGCTTTCGCGGCCCTCCCTGTTGGATATTCGCCTAGTGTTAGGCGGCCTCGGCCCTGAAGGCCGGCAGCTTCTTATCCTCCTCGAGCTCGAGATCGGACTTCAAAGCGATGCCGACGTATCTCACGCCGTCCTTCTTCTTCACTTTCTGAATACCGAACTCAGCTATTTCCCGGCCGAATGTCGGCAGGGCGAGTGGCTCCTTCTGTCTCTCTTCACACCAGACACAATAGGCTTCGTAGAGTGCGGTCGCCGAGACGGTATGTCCGTCCTGGCTTTCGACGTTCTCCTTGTAGAAGCGCTGCACGTCCGTTTCCGGCACGAGCAGCTTTTGCGGCGGCAGCGACTTGTTGTCGTTGGCGCCGAGACGCGGCTTTTTGACTTGCACGGCCTGAGGGGCCGCCACCGGTGCCGCAGCGGTGCTTACCGACGCCATCCTCGGCGCGGCAGGCGCTTCACGGTCGTAGAGACGCCACTGGCTAAAGGCGATGTACATGCCGAAGCCCGATCCGACCTCGAGCAGAAGCGCAATGAAGATCGTCAGCGCCATCTGCACTTTGTCGATATCAAGACCCGACAGCTTCGCCAGCACGGATGCCTGCGGATCTGCCTCTGCGAGAGCCGTGGTGCCCTTCGTCTGACCGAGCTTGGATTGGATCTCGGCCACACGCGCTTCAAGCGCCTGCGCCTGCTGGCCTGACGCCAGCTCGGCGGTGAGCGCATGGTACTTCTGACAGAAATCCCGGCCCTGCTTGCCGGTGACGTCCTTGCAGCCGCTGGTCCAATCCCATTGCCGCTGATTTTTGGCGCCCTCGATTTCACTCTGGACTGTGGCGGCCGGTCGATGCTGGGGGATCCAGGAAAGCTGGTCCTCAGCCCGCTTCAGGTCGCCTCTCAGATCCTGGTAGGACTGAGCCTCCATCGTGCGGTGGCCGGCTGTATCGAGCCGGTTCAACGCGGCATGGCCCAGCGCGGACGTCAGCGAGTAGGCGGTGACAACGACACCGACAACCAGCGACGCGATCGCCTGCGACCACATCCTGTTTCGAAGTGCGGCAAAAAAGAAGAACGGAACAAGCGCCTTGAGGCAATCTGCTGCGGCGCTTGCTGCGCCGTAGATCTGCCCGTCGAGCTCGGTTCGCCCGAGACTTACACCAAAACGCCAGTTCATGGCGGCAGAAACAGCCAAGAGTACGCCGGCCGCGACCACCCCCAACACGCCTAGAACGTGTCTCATTTCCCTCTCCATCGAAAGGGCCAGTCAGTGCGCCTAATTCCCAGACACGTTACAAACTGGAGACCTCGACGGACGCATCACGAGCAAAGACCGGCCGTGCGGTCTTGCAGATCTAACTGAGCGGGCTGTTGGAGAAACGTCAGATCTGACCAGCTCCGACTTCGGACCAGCTGCACGATCGACTGCGACACGCCAATTTGTCCGTGAGCATTTGGCCGCCTCCCCAAGGCGACCGACGGAAAACAGCGCGCCGCGGCAATCGCCGCAGCAAGAGCTGGAGCCCGCTCATTTTGAGCTGTTGTGCACAGACGGAATCGCCGCTCGATCCAGCTTGTGCAAAACTCCACTCAAGAGAGCGGATCACCAAGAAAATCACGCAATACACGCCCCTCAATCGTGAACGCTACGCGATTCGACTATACCCATCCACCTTTTGTTAGGAGAATCAGTCTCCTAGGAATTTCGCCCATGGGTGGGTCGTTTCGATGCACCATCTGTGGCCCGACTGCACGCGCATCGTCGCTCACAATCCATACAAGAATATGCACCGTTCATCCCCTGCTCCTTCAAGTCATGCACAATCGTCCGATGACGCTTTCGCGACGCCGCGGACTGCCAGTGCCGCTGCACTAGCGAGTGGCCCCGCGCGCTGAATAATGCCAGCGCGCCGATCGCCATTTTCCAAGGAGCAGAAACAGTTTGACGTCTCTCTTGCTATCGCGCCGAGCCGCCATCAACTAGTATGTTGCAGGTTCTCTGGAGCGGTCGGCGGAATTCTCCCCTCGAGCCCGAACCTGTCGGCATATTCCGTACTTGACGCTCCAGCGGCGGTCACGCCGCGTTCGTGACGTGCGTGGTGTTGAGGAGTGGCGTCGCATGCTGAAAGCGCTAGGCTACCCCGTCCTCGCCGTCGGCTTGGTGATGGGGTTCGAGACCTTCATCCCAACGGCGCCTGCCCCTTTCGTGCCGGCCCCCGTCGACGAGAAGATCGCAGTTCTCCCGCCCAAGACGCCTCCCGCACTGCGCGCGGAACCCGGGATCATTCCGCCCAAGCCGGTGCTGGTGACCCGCTCGCGCCCCGCTGTCCAAACCTTGGGCATCGCCACGGCCGCTTCGGCAACGGTGACCGTCTCGCCCTGGCGCACGGCGGTCGTAGCCTTCCACGGCACCGGTGACCCGCAGGCCTCAGTCACGTCGGCAACCGCCTCCAGCGAGGCCGGCCGCTATGCGCTTGCGCGCAACATTCAACGAGAGCTGAAACGAGTTGGCTGCTATTTCGGCGAGATCGATGGCAGTTGGGGTCCGGGCTCAAAGCGAGCACTCTCCGCTTTCATGAGCCGCGTGAATGCATCGCTCCCGATCACGGAGCCGGACTATATCCTTCTGGCGCTGGTGAAAGCCCAACCCGTGGCAACCTGCGGCGCTCCGTGTCCGCAGGGCGAGTCGTATGCCGGCGGCGGCCGCTGCGTTCCTGCCGCCGTACTCGCCCAGAACATGACGAGGAACGGCGCGCCCGATGTCCGCTCTGCTGCAGTGCCGACCGATGCGCAGATCGCCTGGACGGCCGAGGTGAGGCCGAGCGCAGGCGACGCGAACCGGCTCCCCCTCGCCGCACCTTTGACCGGACGCATGTCTGTCGGCGGGCCTCCGCCGGGCGCAGCATTTGGTGTTCCTCCTGCGAATGGCTTCGCCAGCCCCGCGCGTAACGGCGCCACATACGAGACCGCCGCACTCACCGACGGCAATGAACCGCCCTCGAATACCGGCGTGGCGGACGTGACCACGCAAGACATGACGCCTTCTGCTATCTCGCCAGCCGCGCCTCGCGCCGCGAAGGTGTCGAAGCCGGCCCGCCGCCAGGCGAGCCGCGCGCGCTCGGTGCAACAGCTCTTCATGCATCCCCTCGGGCGCATGTGAAGAAGCCTCAGCCGCCGGCGACGCAAAGGAACCCTCGTCAGCCACCGCCGGTAGCGCCCGTCTGGTCCATGATCCAGGCGATGAAGTCTTGCGAGCCACCCTCCGCCGGCAACACGATCAGCGCGGGATTTTCATAAGGATGCCGGTCGCGCACAGCGGCAATGACGCGCTCCGCTAACCTTGCCCGGGTCTTGATGATCATCACGACCTCGCTGTCCCGATGGCGGGCGCCCTGCCAGCGGTAGATGGACGTCATCCCCGCCATAACGTTAACGCACGCCGCGAGGCGGGCGTCGACCAGTTCGGCCCCTATGCTCTCAGCAAGCTCCTGCGAAGGGTATGTCGAGTAGATGAGAACGGCCTTGTCGTTTTCCTGCAACTGAGCGAGCCTCCGTCTCCCGGCATTGCCGGCCCTCGCCAACCCGATCCCCTTGAGCGGGGCCCAGAGCATCCCAGCATGGCAAAGCCGAAGCAGAAATACGAGAAGATTGCCTTTGTCGCGAGCGAGGTTCCGGAGGCACAGGAGGCCTACCGGCGACTCAAGGAGCGCTACGGAAGCACGCCCCCCGCGGAGGCCGAGGCCATTGTTGCACTCGGCGGCGACGGCCTCATGCTCCAGACGCTCCACCGATTCCTCAACGACCGCATTCCGATCTACGGCATGAACCGCGGCTCCGTCGGCTTCCTCATGAATGAGTATCACGAGGATGATCTGACCAACCGGCTCGCCCAAGCCGAGGTGAGCCGCGTGCACCCGCTCTCGATGGTTGCCTACGACGCGCTCGGCAAGGCCAGCAAGGCCCTCGCCATCAACGAGGTATCGATGTTCCGCGAGACCTTCCAGGCGGCGAAGCTGCGCATCTCTATCGACGGCAAGGTTCGCCTGGAGGAGCTCATCTGCGACGGCGTTCTCGTCGCAACGCCGGCCGGCTCGACCGCCTATAACCTGTCTGCCTACGGCCCCATTTTGCCGATCAATGCCCCGCTACTCGCCTTGACGCCGATCAGCCCGTTCCGCCCTCGTCGCTGGCGCGGTGCGCTCCTCCCCAACAAGGCTCACATCACCATCGTCGCGCTCGAGCACGAGAAGCGCCCGGTGAGCGCCGTCGCCGACCACATCGAGATGCGCAATGTCGTGCGCGTCGAGATCGAGCAGGCACGCCAGATCGATCTCTTCATGATGTTCGACCCGGGCCACAGCCTCGACGAGCGCATCCTCGCCGAGCAGTTCCGCTACTGACGCCAAGCGGTCATACTAGCCTTGCCAGCGCGTGACGATGTCCGAGAGGCTCGGCCGATCGCGGTCGGCGGGCTTTTCCTTCGGCGTTCCGATATAGACGAAACCGGCGAAGCGCTCGCTTTCGGCAAGGCCCAGCCCCGCGCGCACGCGCGGGCTGTAGGCGATCCACTCCGTGATCCACGACGTGCCGAACCCCAGCGCGTTTGCAGCAACGCAGAGACTGAAAGCTGCAGCGCCTGCGGAAAGAACCTGTTCCCACTCAGGAGCGCCCGGGCGCGCCACAACACGCGACACGACCGCGACCACGACGGGTGCGCGCATGAATCTGCCGCGCTCCATGTCGAGCCTGACGGCGGACGGAGGCTCCTTTTCTTCCGCCTTGCAGGCCTCAGCGAAAACCTCCCCCACGCGCTGACGCGCGTCGCCCTCGAACACGATGAAGCGCCACGGCACGAGCTTCTTGTGATCAGGCACCCGCGCCGCGATCGTGAGAATCTTGGTGAGCTCTTCAGGTATCGGCCCGGGAGGCCCCAGCATGTCGGGCTTCACCGACCTGCGTGCTTGAAGGAGGGCGAGCGCTTCGGCGTTCATGGGCTTTTTTCCGTTCCTCATGGGGCAACGCCCCTCGCTAACCCAACTGGGCGTCTGGTACAATGCGGCCAGTCGTAAGCCATGAGGACGCTGATTCGAATGCGCTTGACGTTAGCCTTACTCGCGCTCGCCATTGCCGCTGCTGCCCCCGGCACGGCAACCGCGCAATCCCCGACCGTCCTCCTCGTCGACGGCTCCGGATCGATGTGGGGCGGCTTAGGCGCCGAGCGCGCGTCGAAGCTCGATCTCGCGCGCGCAGCGCTCCGAGCGGCGCTCGCCAAGTCCGCCCCCAGCATCAGGCTCGGCTTGGTATCCTTCGGCCACCGTCGCAAGGCCGACTGCAGTGATGTGGAGACGGTCGTGTTGCCCCAGGTGGGACCTGCCGAGACGGTGCTTGCAGCCGTCGACAAGCTCAATCCGAAGGGCAAGGGGCCGCTCTCCCTCGCGCTCAAGGAAGCGGCAAAATCAGTTGAGCCGGACTCCCCGGGAACCGTCATTCTCATCCACGATGGGCCGGACAATTGCCAGCAGGACCCCTGCGCCGCGGCAATGGAGATAGCCAGGGCGAACCCGCGTCTCGCCGTCCACGTGATCGGGCTCGCTCTCGAGAAGGCCGATGCTCAGCGCATGAGCTGCGTCGCCACCGCGACCAAGGGCAAGATGTTCGACGTCCGCGATGCGGCATCCCTCAACGCGTCGATCGCAGAGGCCGTGAGGCTTGCCGCTCAGGATCCGGGAGAAGCCTCTGCCCAGGCCGACGCCCAGAAGGCCCCAGCGGCAGACGCACGTCCACCCGCGGGCGCGCCGGGATTGCGGCTCTCGGCCACGCTTGCCACAAGCAGCGCCGCCCTCACCCGACCCATCACATGGCGCATCGCCAAGAGCGAAACTCCGAATGAACCGCTTCTCAGGCGATCTGCTGCCGAGATCGTGCAGGATCTGGCGCCGGGCAAGTACGTCGTCGACGCGAGCCTCGGCACGGCAACGGCACAACAGGTGGTCGAAGTGGGGAGCGAGGGACCGACCAGCGTCCGCCTCGCGCTCAATGCAGGCACCGTGAAGCTCATGGCTCGCTCCACTAAGGCCGGCGACGCAATCGCCAATCCCATGCTGTCCATTTCTGCCGCGGAAGCACCCGACGCACAACGCGTCCGTGAGCCTATTTGGATCGGCCGCGATCCCGACGCCGAGGTTGTGGTGCCAGCTGGGAAATACGTCGTCCGCGTCGAGGACGGCCTCGCCAGCCGCGAAGCCCTCGTCGCCGTGGCTCCAGGCAGCCTCAACGACGCACAGCTCATCTTGGGCGCGGGCCGCCTCGAGCTCAATGCCGTCGCCCAGACCGGCGGCACCACGCTCGACAAAGTCACGTTCGCGATTTCCGAAGACGACCCCGAAGCCCCCGGAGGCCGGCGCGAGATCGCGCGTTCAGCCGCCCCCCAGGCGAGCTTCGTCCTGCCCGCCGGGACTTACTACGTATCCGCCGCGTCCGGAGCCGCCGAAGCGCGCGACCGTATTGCCATCGGCGCCGGCGGCGACGTGAAGCACACGGTGGTCCTCAATGTCGGCCGCGCGATCCTCTCCGCTCAGCTCGACGGCGCGCCAATCGCCAAGGACGAGGAGATCACCTTTCGTGTGCTCAGAGTCGACGAACAGGCCCGCGAGGTCGCGCGCTCCATGAGCGCGACGCCTGACTTCGTCCTGACGCCGGGGCGCTACCGATTCGAGGCTCAGCTCGCCGGAGAAAATGTGAGGGCGGCCGCCGACGTCGACATCGCCGCGGGCAAGGATTTCAGAATCACTCTCAAGCTCGAGTCGGCTCAGGTCACGATCCGCCCCGCCGGGGGCTCAAATCTCCATTGGGAGGTCAAGGATGGTGTGGGCCGGACCGTCTTGCGCTCGGGCCTCGGCGGCATGAAGACGGCGCGCCTGGCGCCGGGCCGCTATACCGTGCACTCCGATGCCGGCGAAGACCGCGGCGGCCACACCTTTGATCTTAAGCCAGGCGAGCAGCGGACCGTTGAAATTGCGCCAAATTAGAGTTCATGCCCTCCGCACCTGGGGGATTGTGGCTGCATTGCCATACTTCGATCCATGTCGAGATGCGAGACTGCGGCAAACCCAAAACTGTCCGCCACGGAAGCTGATTCCAACGTCCATGCCGGCTGCGACCCTCACCACACCGCTCCAACGCGCGGGCAGAGCTCTCTTCGCGGCATTGGCGCTCGCCTTTGCCGTCGATGTTGCTCCCGCCTCAGCGCAGGAGGCGCCACCGGCAGGCGACATCAGCCAGGAGGCGCCGCCGCTTGCCGATCCACCGCCACCACCCGTCGAGCCCCCCGCCGCCAATACGACCATCGTCCCGCGCTCGACGCCGCCGTCTGCGCAGTCTGGCCAGGATGGCGAGACTGCACAAATTCGCCTTGTGGCCCAGCTCACCGCCGACGGCCAGCACATCGATCAGGGGCTCGTGTGGCGCGTGTTTCAGGAGCAGACCGAGGCCGACGGCAAGGCCAAGCTCTTGAACACGCTCCGCGACGCGAGCCCGACCATCAAGCTTGCTCCCGGCAAATACGTGGTCAACGCCGCCTTCGGACGCGCCCACCTGACGCGGACCATCACCGTGAAGCCGGGTTCCGGCGCTGCCGCAGTCGAGCAATTCGTGCTCAACGCCGGCGGCCTGCGGGTCGCCACGCTCGTCGGCAAGACACAAGCCTCGCAAAATTCGACGAGCTACAGCATCTACTCGGATCGCGATCAATCCGACAATCGCAAGCTCATCATGGCCTCGGTGAAGCCGGGCGTCGTCATCCGCCTCAACTCCGGCATCTATCACATCGTCTCGACATATGGGGATTCGAACGCCACCGTTCGCAGCGACATCAACGTTGAAGCAGGCAAGCTCACCGAGACCACCATCACGCACGCCGCCGCCAAGGCGACGTTCAAGCTCGTCAACCGCGCCGGCGGCGAGGCACTCCCCGACACGCAATGGACGATCGAGACGCCTCAGGGCGCCACGGTCAAGGAAAGCGTGGGCGCCCTTCCGACCCACATTCTCGCGCCCGGAACCTACGTCGTCGTTGCCAAATCGCAGGGCAAGGCCTTCCAGCGCGAGTTCACGCTGACCGACGGCGAGACGACCCAGGTCGAAGTCATCATCAAGTAGCCCGCGCGGTGGTCGCCAAGGCGCGCGTTGCGACGTCTAGAAATCGTTGAGGACCCAGTCCGTCGGGCATCCATGCTCCCGCATCAGCGTCTCGGCCTTATCGCGCCCCTTTGCATGCTTGAGATCGGAGAAGATCCCGCGCGCGATCTGCCAATGCTCGCACGCCGTGGTTAAATCCCCGCCAACCCTCGCGATCTCGGCGAGCTCGAGGCGCGCTTCCGCATGCACCTTCTTGTTGCCGGTCCTCGTAGCGACGCGAATGGACTTGCGAAGCTGATCGGCCGCCTCCTCGACGCCCCCAGCTGCGAGCTTCTCTCTCGCGCGCGCAAGATGCAGGTCCGCGACCTTGCTTTCGTCTCCCTCGGCTTCGGCACGCTCGAGCGCGCTCGAGAAGCCGCCCGCGGCCTCTCCCTCGCGTCTCATGCCATCCGCCGGCTCCGGCGCCGGGGGCTGTTGCTGCGGACTGAGCGGAGCGCCGTATCGCCCGCGCGCCGCATCCGCCAGCGCTGGATCTCCCGCCCGGCCGCCGCTCCTCAGCGCGAGCATGATCGCCCCCGCCAGGAGGGCATACGGCAGCAGCAATATGATCCACGCCGCGAGCCCTGTGACCTCCGGCCCTTGCATCATGGCCGTTTCCCCCTTCGCGCGCCGCCTCGTCTCTGCAGGTCCGAGCGCCTCGGCGCAGCCTGTCAGCGCAGCGGAATAGCATACATGAGCCCGCCGCTCGTCCAGAGGCCGTTCATCCCGCGCTCGAGCGCGAGCGGCGACTTCCCGCCAACGTTGCGGGTGAAGATCTCGCCGTAGTTGCCGACCTGACGGACAACCCGATACGCCCAATCGGCCTCAAGACCCAGGCCCTGGCCGAGATTGGCATCGACCCCGAGGAAGCGGCGGATGTCGGGCAGCGTCGATGACCGCTGCTCGTCGACGTTCTCGCTGGTGAGCCCAAGCTCCTCCGCCGCAATCAGCGCCATGAGCGTCCACTTGACGATGCTGAACCACTGCTCGTCGCCCTGGCGAACAGCCGGACCCGAAGGCTGCTTGGTGATCAGCTCCGGCAGCAGCATGTGATCGGCGGGCTTGGCGAGGCGGCTGCGCTCGAGCGCCAGCACCGAGACGTCGCCGCTTAGCAGCGTGCAGGTGCCGGCAACATACGCCTTGACGAGATCTCCCCATCGCTCCGCGACAACAACCTGATAGCGCATCTGCCGCGTGCGGAAGTAATCGACAACGCCTTGTTCGGCACTTGTGCCGCCCAGCACACACACCGAGGCCCCCGAAAGCTCGAGCACGCTTGCGACAGCCGCTCCTCGCCGCACAAGAAAGCCCTGGCCGTCATGGAACATGGTGCCTGCGTAACGAAGGCCCAGCTCGATATCGCGCGACAGCGTCCACGTCGTCGCCCGCGCCAGGAGATCCACCTCGTTGCCGCGCAAGGCCTGAAAACTGTTTGCCGCCGACAGCGGCCTGAACTTCACTGCATCCTTGCGGCCGAAGACCGCGGTCGCGACGGCGCCGCAGAAATCCACATCGAAACCCGACCACACGCCGCGCTCGTCCACATGCGAGAAACCGGCAACCCCGTCCCCAACACCGCAGATCAGATGACCCCGCGCCCGCACGTCATCGAGAGTAGCGCCTCTGGCTGAGGTCGCTGTCGGAAGCGTCGCCAGGCACCAAGCCACAACGGCGCAGCCGAGCGCCCCAAGGCGAGTGCAGTAACCAATTGCCTTCACTAGATCAGTTGCCTCCATGGAGCACGGGTAGCACCGCCCCGCGCCCGCTGGCGCCTCGTTCAATCGCGGAGCGCGGCAGACTTCCCGCTTTACCCAGGTCGGGTCAAGACCTTGACCACCGGCCAAACTTAGGCCAAAGGGCGCGATCCGAGCCGTGCAGGATGGATGCGATGACGAAATCCGGAAAGGGCCCGCGCCGTCCGCGACACCCTGCGACTGACATCGTCCACAGTGGCCGCGATCCCAAGAGCCAGTATGGGTTCGTCAACCCTCCGGTCTACCGGGGCTCGACCGTCCTGTTCCCGACTGTCGAGAAGCTCGAGGCCTACGACCAGCAGCCATATAAATATGGCCGCTACGGGACGCCGACCGTCACCGCGCTCGAGGACGCGATCCGCACTCTAGAAGGCGGCGCGCGCACGATCCTCACCGCGTCCGGCTACCAGGCTGTCTCGACCTCGATCCTCGCCTTCGTCGAGACCGGCGACAATATCCTCATGGTCGACAGCGTCTACCAGCCCACGCGCAAGTTCTGCGATTTCATGCTGGCCAAGCTCGGCGTCACGACCACCTACTACGATCCCCTCATTGGCGCCCGCATCGCTGACCTCGTGCAGCCGAAGACGCGTCTCATCTATACCGAAAGCCCGGGCTCGCAGACGTTCGAGATGCAGGACATTCCTGCGATCGCCGCCGTGGCCAAGGCGAAGAAGCTCTGGCTTCTCATGGATAACACGTGGGCAACACCGCTTTTCTACCGGCCGCTCGCGCACGGTGCCGACGTCTCGATACAGGCCGGCACCAAATACATTGTCGGCCATGCCGATGCCATGCTCGGCGCCGTGACCACAAACGAGCGTGCCGAGCGCCATATCGATCGCGCGCGAGTCGTGCTCGGCGTCTGCCCCGGCTCGGAGGAAACGTATCTCGGGCTCAGAGGCCTGCGCACGCTCGACGTCCGCCTCGACCGCCACAAGCGCTCGGGACTCGAGGTGGCGCGCTGGCTCGAGGGCCGGCCGGAGGTCGCACGCGTGCTCCACCCCGCGCTACCCTCCGATCCGGGCCACGCACTCTGGAAGCGCGACTTCACGGGCGCCTCGGGTCTCTTCTCGATCGTCTTGAAGCGCGCCTCGAAGAAGGCCGTCGCCGCGATGCTCGACGGGCTCGAGCTGTTCGGCATGGGCTATTCGTGGGGCGGTTACGAGAGCTTGATCATTCCCTTCGATCCTGCACCCTATCGCACGGCCACGCGCTGGAAAGCCGAAGGCCCTGCACTGAGGCTCCATGTCGGCCTCGAGGACGTAGGCGATCTGATCGCGGACTTGGAAGCGGGCTTCGCGCGCCTCAAGGCGGCAAGGTGACGGCGCGGGCCTCAGCGCTCATCTGATGCCACCCATGAGACGCTTGACCCAGGGCGTCAGCGCGATGAGCACCAGCGTCGCCACCGCAACCAGCGCCGCCTGCCAGAGGAAATAGGCCGCAAGCCCCGCCCCGTCGGTGGCGGTGAACGCACTCCCCAGCACACCCGCAAGTTTGTTGCCCCACGCGGCCGCGAGGAACCAGATGCCGAGAATGATCGCGACGAGGCGCGCTGGCGCGAGCTTCGTCATGGTGCTGAGGCCCACCGGGCTGAGACAAAGCTCGCCCACCGTTTGCAGGAAGAAAAGCCCGACGAGCCACAAGGGGCTGACCTTGCCTTCGATCGTCAGCACCGCGGCTGGTACCATGAGCAAATAGGACGCGGCGAGGAAGCCGAGACCGAGCGCGAATTTCACCGGGCTCGACGGCTGCCGCGGGCCGAGTCTGGTCCACGCCCAGGCGAAGACCGGCGCCAGGAGGATGACAAAAAGCGAGTTCAGCGATTGCACCCACGCTGACGGGAATGCGATGCCGAAGAGCTCGGTCCTCATGAGCTGGTCGGCGAAGAGCGCAATCGTAACGCCGGCCTGCTCGAAGATCGCGAAGAAGATCATCGCCGCCGTGAAGAACACGAACACGGCACCGATCCGCTTTCGCTCGACGCTATCAGAGAGCCCGAGCCCGATTGCCGCCGCGATCGGCAGCGCGAGAAAGAGATACCTGAGCCACTCGAATCCCGACCGGTCGGAAAGAAGCGTCAACGTCATCAGCAAGCCGGTGCCGACCAGTACCGCCGCGCCGTGACGCCAGAGGCCCGGCTCAGTGCGTGCCGGTGAGCTGCCATTGTCTGGAATGGTCCGTCCCTGCAGGACGAAATGGAGGAGCCCCAGACACATCCCGACACCGGCGGCGCCAAAGCCCCAGTGCCAGCTCATGTTGGGATCGATCCCCCATCCCGCGAGCCATGACTTCATGAGCGCGCTTTGCGCGAGGAAGCCGGTCACCAAAGGGGCAAAGAAGCCCCCGATGTTGATGCCCATATAGAAGAGCGAGAAGCCCGCGTCCCGGCGCTCGTCCCCCTCTGCATAAAGGCCGCCGACGAGCGCGCTGATACTGGGCTTCAGGAGCCCCGTTCCGACGACGATGCACGCAAGGCCCAGGTAGAACGTCGCCGAGGCCGGAACCGCCAGCATGAAATGGCCGAGCGCGATGATCACGCCCCCGATCAACACGGCGCGCCTTGGCCCGATGAGGGTGTCGGCAATGAACCCGCCTGGGATCGACAGCATGTATACGGCCATCGTATAGTTACCGTAAACCATGGCCGCTTCCGCCGTGGCGAGCCCAAGGCCGCCGGCGGTTGCCGGCGCCACCATGAACAGCGTCAAGAGCGCCCGCATTCCGTAGTAGGAGAAGCGCTCCCAAAGCTCGGTGAAAAAGAGTGGTGTGAGACCTGGAGGATGGCGGCTGAGAAACCGGCCTTGAGGCCATTGCTTTGCCGCAGTTTGGGTGCCGAGGTCGTGTCGCTCTGCCATGAGCACGAAGATGACCCGCAAATCTGAACGGGGGCAAGTATCTGGGGGCTATTGCCTGCCGCGTGACCTCGAACGAGCGTCGCGTTGATTTGGATCAAAGGCGGCCGCCGCCTCAGACCATTGGGCAATAGACGATCAGGCCTCCCATAACTAAAAGAGGCCTGGGCAAACCAATAACGAATGAAACAAGGGCGCAACCCGCGCTTTTCCTTAAGTGCGACCCGTGAGGAGGACGCCATGATTCAACAAGCGCTAAACGAGCTTTCCCAGCAAATCCGTATTCGCCCCCGCTATGACAACTTTATCGGCGGTCAGTGGGTGGCACCCGTCAAAGGCCAATACTTCACGAACCTTACACCCGTCACCGGCAAACCGTTGTGCGATGTCGCGCGCTCATCCGCCGAGGACATCGAGCTAGCCCTCGATGCCGCCCACAAGGTCAAAGACGCTTGGGGCAAGACGCCACCCGCCGAGCGCGCCCGTCTCCTGAACAAGATCGCCGACAAGATGGAGAGCAACTTGAAGCTGCTCGCCATGGTCGAGACGCTCGACAACGGCAAGCCGATCCGCGAGACGACGGCCGCAGACCTTCCCCTTTCCGTGGACCACTTCCGCTACTTCGCCAGTTGCGTGAGAGCCCAGGAAGGCTCCATTGCCGAAATCGACCACGACACGATCGCCTATCACTTCCACGAGCCCTTGGGCGTCGTCGGCCAGATCATTCCTTGGAACTTCCCGTTGCTGATGGCCGTGTGGAAGCTTGCTCCGGCACTCGCCGCCGGCAACTGCGTGGTCTTGAAGCCCGCCGAGCAGACGCCCATGAGCATCATGGTGCTGATGGATCTCATCGGCGACATTCTGCCGGCTGGCGTCTTGAACGTCGTCAACGGCTTCGGCATCGAAGCCGGCAAGCCGCTCGCTCAGAACAAGCGCATCGCCAAGATCGCGTTCACCGGAGAGACGACCACCGGCCGTCTCATCATGCAGTACGCCTCCGAGAACATCATCCCCTGCACGCTCGAGCTCGGCGGCAAGTCTCCCAACATCTTCTTCGCCGACGTCATGGACGCCGACGATGACTACTTCGACAAGTGCCTCGAAGGCTTCACGATGTTCGCGCTGAACCAGGGCGAGGTCTGCACCTGCCCCTCGCGCGCCCTCGTTCACGAGAAAATCTACGACAAGTTTATGGCACGCGCGATCGAGCGCACCCAGAAGGTCAAGCAGGGCCATCCGCTCGACAGCGCGACCATGATCGGCGCCCAGGCGTCGAATGACCAGCTCGAGAAGATCCTCTCCTACATCAAGATCGGCAAGGACGAGGGCGCAAAGGTGCTGACCGGCGGCGAGCGCAAGATCCTCGACGGCGAGCTGACCGACGGCTACTACGTCACGCCGACGATCCTCGAAGGCAACAACAAGATGCGCGTCTTCCAGGAGGAGATCTTCGGGCCAGTCGTCTCCGTGACGCGCTTCAAGGACGACGCCGAGGCGCTCGCCATCGCCAATGACACGCTCTACGGCCTCGGCTCGGGCGTATGGACGCGCAATGGCACGCGCGCCTACCAGTTCGGCCGCGCCATCCAGGCCGGCCGCGTCTGGACCAACTGCTACCACCTCTATCCAGCGCACGCCGCGTTCGGTGGCTATAAGCAGTCCGGCATCGGCCGCGAGACGCACAAGATGATGCTCGACCACTACCAGCAGACCAAGAACATGCTGGTCTCCTACAGCCCGAAGGCTCTGGGCTTCTTCTAAGTCGAGCAATCTCATGGAAGCCGCCGGGGGCGATCCGTCCCCGGCGGCAATTTTTTCCAATCGGCAAATCCCGGAGACAGAAATGGCCAGCCCGACGCTGCGATCGCTTCTTGCCATGCCGGAGACGCCCGCGCCGCTCTCGAAATCCGCGCTCGTTCTGATCGATTGCCAAAACACCTACCGCGAAGGCGTGATGCAGCTCGAAGGGGTCGAGCCCGCACTCGCCGAATGTGCCAAGCTCCTCGAGCGCGCCCGCAAGGCCGGGACACCCGTGATCCACATCCAGCACGACTCGGGCCCCGGCACACCCTACGACGTGCGCGCACCGATCGGCCGCATTGCCGACCCCGTCGCGCCCATGGCGGGCGAGAAGGTCATCACCAAGGAATATCCAAGCTCCTTCGAAAAGACCGATCTCGACGCAGAATTGAAGCGCCTTGGCGTCACCGACCTCGTGCTCGCCGGCTTCATGACCCACGTCTGCGTCAATTCCACCGCGCGAGCCGCCTTCAACCTGGGCTACCGGCCGACTGTCGTTGCCAGCGCCACCGCGACTCGCTCCCTGCCGAGCCCCGTCGGCGGCACGCTGTCCGCCAACGAGGTCCACGTCGGCGCGCTCACCGCGCTGGCCGACATCTTCGCCATCGTCGTCCCCGACGAGAAGGCCGTCCCGGCCTAGACCGATCGCCCTCCAGGTTGCGACTCACCGCGCACTCCGCATAGTCTCGACTTGTGCGCGCAAGAGGCCTAAGGGCCGGGCGGAGGTCACGCCATGACGGACACGGCAGCCATCATCAGGGCGAGCCGGCCCGCGCGACTCCTCCTCGAACGCATGCAAGAGCTGCATGGCGATCTCACGCTCCACGTCTCGGGAAGCTATGGCGTATCCGTCGTCTGCCTGCCGCGCGCCGAGCTTCGCCTCGGCAGCCGCGACGTGCTGATCGGCCAAGTGCTTGACGTGCCGGTCTACATGCTCTCGAGCGAGACGAGATACTGGCGCGGGATCGAGATCACGCTCGGCGTCTCGGTCGGCCGCGCCGCGGGCTTCTCGCTCGAGGCCCCCGAGGGCCTGCACTTCACGCTCCGAAAGCGCGAATGTCCCGTCGCGAAGCTCAGGGAAGCCGTCGGCGCCAGCCCTACCTAACGCTCGAACGCGCCATTCCGCCACTTGGTCCAATGGCATTCATCGCAAAAAAGTGGTTTGATCCGCCTGTCGCGATGGAGTGAGAGTGCCATGGCAAGCAACGTACCCGCGCGCGTCTCGGCGACGCCCGCAACGCTCGCCTTGATCGAGCGCCTCGTCAAGATTCACGGGCCCTTGCTTTTCCATCAGTCCGGCGGCTGCTGCGACGGCTCGGCCCCCATGTGCTATCCGCGCGGCGAGTTCAAGGTCGGCGCCCAGGACGTCTACCTGGGAGAGATCGGCGGCCAGCCGTTCTACATGGGCGCGGCTCAGTTCGACTACTGGCAGCACACGCATCTCATCATTGACGTCGTGCCGGGGCGCGGTTCGGGCTTCTCCGTCGAGGCACCCGAGGGCGTGCGCTTTCTCACCCGCTCGCGCGTCTACACCGACGCCGAGGTCGACGCACTCGACGCAGCCGGACCACCCCCGACGGGCGCCGAGCGCCCAGCAGCGGCCTAACGCCAGATACTTGAATAGAAAGTCTACCGCTTGCCGGCCTTCACTTTCGGCTGCTGGGCGGGCCGCTCGGCCTGCTTGGCCTCGGCTGCAGCAGCAGCCTTGGCTTCAGCCATCGTCGATTTGCCGTGCATGGCGGCCTTGAGGCGCTGAAGCGCCTTGAGCGTCAGGGGCTCGAGCCCGGCGCCGCCTTCGTCCAGGTGCGCGAAGATCTGCGCCTTCATGCGCGGCTCCCAGAACTTCTTCACATGGTCGGAGATGCCCGCGATCGCGCGCTCCTCGCCCTGGACCTTGAAGAACTTCTCGATGTCGTTCGCCATGCGCACGAGCGTTTGAGTGTTAGAGTGCATGTACCTGAACCTCGGAGCGATCCCCCTCGCTGCGCCCGGAAGCAAGCGAGATGCGGTGCGGATGCGTAAAGATCTCGAAAGCGTCCGGCCGCGCCACGGCGACGAGCGTGATACCGGCCGCTTCCGCGACGCTGAGTGCTAGCGCGGTCGGTGCCGACACCGCAACAACGATTTCCGCACCCAGATAGGCCGCCTTCTGGACCATTTCCACGGAAACGCGGCTCGTCAGCACGACGAACCCCCGCGCCGCATCAAGCCCGGTCCCGCTCATGGCGCCGACGAGCTTGTCGAGCGCATTGTGGCGACCGACATCCTCGCGCACGAGCGCAATTCTGCCCTCGCTCGCGTTCCAGAAGGCCGCTGCATGGACGGCGCGCGTCGCGTCGTTCAGCGTCTGCAAGCCGCTCATTGCGGCCAGCGCCTTGTGAATCTCCTCGGCCGCGGCCTTCGCGCCGTCGCCTACGCGCCTGGGCGGCTGCACGGCCGCCTCCAGGCTCTCGATGCCGCAAAGGCCGCAGCCCGTGGGCCCCGCAATGCTCCGGCGGCGTTCTGCATGCGTACGCCCGCTCGCCGGCGTGAGCCACATGCGGGCTTCGATGCCCCTGTCGTGCTCGACAAGCGCGAGCTCGCGAATCTCCTCGCGGCTCGCGATGACACCCTCGGTAAGGCTGAACCCGATGGCGAAATCCTCGAGGTCGGCCGGCGTCGCCATCATGACGGCGTGCGTCGAGCCGTCATAGACGACCGCCACCGGCACTTCCTCAGGAATGAGCCTGCTCGTCTCCTCGACGCCGGCCTTTCCGACCCGCAACGACGGCACGCGAGTGGACGCCTTCGGCATCGAACACTACTCCGCGGCCTCGGCAGGCGCGATGCGCCGGCTCATCTCGGAGAACTCCTCGTACTCCTCCTGGTACGGCGTCGGCCCGTTCGAGCGCTTAACCTCCACCGCCGTCACCTTGTATTCGGGGCAGTTGGTCGCCCAGTCGGAGAAGTCGGTCGTGATGACGTTGGCTTGCGTCAGCGGGTGGTGGAATGTCGTGTACACGACGCCCGCTGCCACACGATCCGTGATCTGCGCCCTAAGCGCCGTCTCGCCGGCGCGGCTCTTCACGCTAACCCAGTCTCCGTCCTTGATCCCGCGGTGCTCGGCATCGAACGGATTGATCTCGAGCACGTCCTCGGCATGCCACATGACGTTGGCCGTGCGTCGCGTCTGGGCGCCGACGTTGTACTGCGACAGGATGCGTCCCGTCGTGAGGATGAGAGGGTAGCGCGCACCGGTCCGCTCATCCGTCGGCACGTACTCGGTCATCATGAACTTGCCCTTGCCGCGCACGAACTCGCCCACGTGCATGATCGGCGTGCCCTCGGGATGCTCGTCGTTGCAGGGCCATTGGATCGAGCCGAGTCGATCGATCTTCTCGAACGACACGCCCTTGAACGTCGGCGTGAGGCGCGCGATCTCGTCCATGATCTCGGAGGGATGTGAGTAGTTCCAGTTCATGCCGAGCTTCCGGGCGATCATCTGCGTGATCTCCCAGTCGCCGTAGCCGTTCAAGGGCCGCATGACCTTGGAGACACGCTGGATGCGCCGCTCCGCGTTCGTGAACGTGCCGTCCTTCTCGAGGAAGGTGCAGCCGGGCAGGAAGACGTGCGCGTAATTGGCCGTCTCGTTGAGGAACAGGTCCTGCACGACCACGCACTCCATGGCCGCGAGGCCCGATGCGACGTGGTGCGTGTTAGGGTCCGACTGGAGGATGTCCTCGCCCTGGATATAGATGGCCTTGAACGTGCCTTCGACTGCGGCATCGAGCATATTCGGGATGCGCAAGCCGGGCTCGGGATCCAGCGTGCAGTTCCACTCGCGCTCGAACGCGCCACGCGTCACGGCATCCGAGATGTGGCGATAGCCCGTGAGCTCGTGCGGGAAGGAGGCCATGTCGCACGAGCCCTGCACGTTGTTCTGGCCGCGCAGGGGGTTCACGCCGACGCCCGGACGGCTCAGGTTGCCCGTTGCCATGGCAAGGTTGGCGATCGCCATCACCGTCGTCGAGCCCTGGCTGTGCTCGGTGACGCCGAGGCCGTAGTAGATGGCCGCGTTGCCGCCGGTGGCATAAAGACGTGCGGCGCCGCGGATCAGCTCGGGTTTCACACCCGTGTACTTCTCCATCGCCTCGGGAGAGTTGACCTCGCGCGAGACGAACTCAGCCCATTCCTTGTACTCGTTCCAGTCACAGCGCTCGCGCACGAACTTCTCGTTGACGAGACCTTCGGTGACCAGGACATGCGCCATCGCGGTGACGACGGCGACGTTTGTGCCCGGCTGCAGCGCCAGATGATAGTCGGCCTCGATGTGGGGAGAGCGCACGAGGTCGGTGCGGCGCGGGTCGATGACGATCAGCCTGGCGCCGGCGCGCAGACGCTTCTTCATGCGGCTCGCGAACACCGGGTGCCCGTCCGTCGGATTGGCGCCGATGACGAGAATGACGTCCGAATGCTCGACCGAGTCGAAATCCTGCGTGCCCGAGCTCTCGCCGAACGCCGTCTTCAAGCCGTAGCCGGTCGGCGAATGGCAGACGCGGGCGCATGTATCGACGTTGTTCACGCCGAAGCCGGCGCGGATGATCTTCTGTACGAGGTAGGCTTCCTCGTTCGTGCAGCGCGAAGAGGTGATGCCGCCGACCGCCGTGCGGCCGTACTGCTTCTGGATGCGGCGGAAGTCCGAGGCGACGCGGTCGATCGCCTCCTCCCATGTCGTCTCGCGCCACGGATCCGTGATCTTGTCGCGCACCATCGGCTTGGTGATGCGGTCTTTGTGCGTCGCATAGCCATAGGCGAAGCGGCCCTTGACGCAAGAGTGCCCGCGGTTCGCCTTGCCGTCCTTCCAGGGCACCATGCGCACGACTTCCTCGCCGCGCATCTCCGCCTTGAACGAGCAGCCGACGCCGCAATAGGCACACGTCGTGATGGCCGAGTGCTCAGGCTGGCCGATGTCGATTACGCCCTTCTCGGTGAGCGTTGCCGTCGGGCAGGCCTGCACGCAGGCCCCGCACGACACGCACTCCGACTTGAGGAAGTCCTCGTTCATGCCTGGCGAGACTCGGCTGTCGAAACCGCGGCCCGATATTGTCAGCGCGAACGTCCCCTGCACCTCCTCGCAAGCGCGCACGCAGCGATTGCAGACGATGCACTTCGAAGGGTCATAGGTGAAATAGGGATTGGTCTCGTCCTTGGCGAGCCACAGGTCGTTCGCGGCCCCTTCCATCTTGGCGAAGACGTGGTTCTCCCCTTCATAGCCATAGCGCACGTCGCGCAGCCCGACCGCACCCGCCATATCCTGGAGCTCGCAGTCGCCGTTCGCGGCACACGTCAGGCAGTCGAGCGGGTGGTCGGAGATGTAGAGCTCCATCACGCCCTTGCGGATCGCCTTGAGGCGCGGCGTTTGTGTCTTGACCGAGATGCCGGGCGCGACGGGCGTCGTGCACGAGGCCGGCGTGCCGTTGCGGCCTTCGATCTCGACCAGGCACAGCCGGCAGGAGCCAAAGCTCTCTATCATGTCTGTGGCGCAAAGCTTGGGGATGGCCGTCCCCATCTCCATGGCCGCGCGCATGATCGAGGTGCCCTCGGGCACGGTGACTTCCACATCGTCGATGGTGAGCGTCACCATCTTCTCGGATCTGGAGGCGGGCGTGCCGAAATCTGTTTCCTTGATCAGAGACATCTCTCTACTCCGCTGCCTCGGCCATCTTCTTCGCCGGCCGGCCGAAATCCTGGGGGAAATGCGTCAACGCGCTCATCACCGGATATGGGGTGAAGCCCCCCAATGCGCAAAGGGAACCAAACTTCATCGTGTTGCAGAGGTCTTCGATGAGAGCGAGGTTGTCGGCCCGATTCTCGCCGGCCATGACCTTGTCCATCGTCTCCTTTCCGCGCGTCGAGCCGATCCGGCAGGGCGTGCACTTGCCGCAACTCTCGATGGCGCAGAACTCGAAGGCAAATCGGGCCTGCTTGGCCATATTGGCAGTGTCATCGAAGACTACGACGCCAGCATGTCCGATAAGCCCGTCGCGCGCCGCAAACGCCTCGTAGTCGAAGGGCGTGTCGAAGAGCGCGCGCGGGAAATAGGCCCCAAGCGGACCACCGACCTGCACCGCCTTGACCGGTCGGCCCGAGAGCGTGCCTCCGCCTACGTCGTCGACGAGCTCGCCGAGCGTGATGCCGAATGCCGTCTCGAACAGGCCGCCGTGCTTGATGTTGCCCGCGAGCTGGATCGGCATCGTCCCGCGCGAGCGGCCCATGCCGCAGTCGAAATAGGTCTTGGCACCCTCGGAAAGGATGAACGGCACCGCCGCCAGCGAGAGCACGTTGTTGATGACGGTCGGGCAGCCGAAGAGGCCCTTGTGCGCGGGTAGCGGCGGCTTGGCGCGAACGAGGCCGCGCTTGCCCTCGAGGCTCTCGAGCAGCGCCGTTTCCTCGCCGCACACATAGGCACCGGCCCCCATGCGCACTTCGAGGTCAAAGGCATGCTTCGAGCCCGCAATCTTGGAGCCCAAGAGCTCGGCCTTGCGCGCGGCGTCGATGGCCGCATTGAGCGCCACCTCGGCGTGCGGATACTCCGAGCGCAGATAGATGTAACCCTTGGTGGCACCGACGGCGATGCCGGCGATCGTCATGCCCTCTATGAGGACGAACGGATCGCCTTCCATGATCATGCGGTCGGCGAACGTGCCGCTGTCGCCCTCATCCGCGTTGCAGACGATGTACTTCTGCGCGCCCGCCGTGTCGTGCACCGTCTTCCACTTGATGCCGGTCGGGAAACCCGCGCCTCCGCGTCCCCTGAGACCCGACTTCGTGACCTCCTCGACGATCTCGATCGGCTTGATCGAGATCGCCTTTTCGAGACCTTTGTAGCCGCCGTGCGCACGGTAGTCCTCGAGCGAGACCGGGTCCGTAATTCCGCAGCGTGCGAACGTGAGGCGCGTCTGGCGCTTGAAAAAGCCGATCTTCTCGACCGGCCCCAGCGCCAGCGGATGCTTGAGCGATGCCAATGGCTTGCCGTTGAAGAGCCCCGCTTTCACCAGGCCCTCGATATCGTCCTGCCCAACCGGTCCGAAGCCATAGCGGATGCCGCCCTCCTCAATCTCGACGAGGGGCTCGAGCCACAGCATGCCGCGCGACCCGTTGCGTACCATCTCTATCGAGACAGCAGCCTTTTTGGCGGTCGCTGCCAGGAGGCGAGCGACTTCGTCTGCCCCGACCGCGACCGCAGCCGCGTCGCGGGGTACGAACACGCGCAGCGTCATGCCGTTGCCTCTTTGAGGAGTTGGTCGAGCTTCTTCTCGTCGAGCCGCCCGACCAGACGCCCGTCGATCATCGCCGACGGCGCCGTGGCGCAAAGACCAAGGCAGTAGATTGGCTCGAGCGTCACGCGCCCGTCCGCGCTCGTGCCGCCGCATTCGACGCCCAGGCGCTCCTGCGCCTTCTCGACGAGCGCCTCGCAGCCCATGGACTGGCAGGCTTCAGCCCGGCACATCTTGAGGATGTGCTTGCCCGGCAGCTCGCGCCGGAAATCATGATAGAAGGTCACCACGCCGTGGACCTCGGCGCGCGACAGGTTGAGTTCGCGCGCCAGCACTGGAACGGCCTCTTCCGGCACATAGCCGAAGGCCTCCTGAACAGCGTGCAAAATAGGCATGAGCGGCCCTTCGAGGGCCCTGTGGTCGTCCACAATCTCGACCGTTCGCCCCTCGCTCCATGGCTCGAAGCGGCTCATCCTCGGTCCTCCACTTTATAGTTATTTGAATCTAGAATGACTGAGCGTCAGCCAAGTTCAATAAGCGTGTTTCGTGCGGCGATAGACGGCATCTATCGCATCAGCGATTTCACCCATGGAAACGCCGCTCCAGGGGCGCATGCGCAACAATGCACAGGCGCTCGTTAAGGCGTGGTTTAAGAGCAGGTTAGGCGGAGACAGCTCGCGTTGGATTGGCGATCCGTTTCGCATGAGCGAGAAAGGCTGCGACCAGCGGCGAGTGGGGCTCCCGCTTGGTGGCGATGAGCCCGATCTTGTGCGTCACGGTGGGTTGCACGAGCGAGATCGGCTTGAGCCGGCTCGGCCGGTCCAGCGTCTCCGCGAGGCGCGCGGGTAGGATGCTGACCCATTCGCCGGAGCGCACGTGACCGTAGAGGACGAGCAGGGAATTGGATTCGAGCGTCGGCGTCTGCTTGACGCCGGCGTCCAGAAGATGGCGCTCGATGAGACGGCGGTTCTGCATGTCGGGCGTCAGCAGGCAGAGCGGCAGCTTGCCCGCCTCGGCCCAGCTGATCTGCTCGCGCTTGGCGAGCGGGCTGTCGTGCCCCACGAGCAGCACGTACTGCTCCTCGTAGAGGAACACCGCCTCGAACTTGGCTGAGGGCTCAGTATCGACGTACGAGATCCCGAGATCGACCTCGAGGTTCTCCAGCTTCCCGAGCACCGCATCCGCATTCATCGACAGTACCGAAAATCGCACCGCCGGATAGCGCAGGTGCATCGGCGTCGTGAGGTCGGTCACGAACGGGAGCGCGGTCGGAATGACCCCGAGCCGCAGGTGCCCCGTGAGCCCCTTCTTGAGCGCGTCGATCTCCTGGCGCATCGCGCGCGCGTCGCCGACGATACGCCGGGCCCAGTCGAGCACCCGCTCGCCCTCGGGCGTGAAGCAGCGGAACCGCGAGCCGCGCTCGACGATCAGGACGCCGAACTGGTCCTCGAGGCTCTTGAGCGCCGACGAGAGCGTCGGCTGCGTGACGCCGGCCGCGTCCGCCGCCCGGCCGAAATGCCGTTCGCGCGCCAGAGCCAGAAGCAGTTCGAGCTTGTCGAGCATATGATCGAAAGCCAATTCCCCGCGACAATGGCGGCCGCGGATGAGGGGGAGCCCGCTTGGAGATCGTGCGCCGGAAGCGCACCAGCCACCCCCACTATATAGCGCAGCTCCGCTGCGGCGCACACCGTCAGGGGGCGCAACTCCCCTTGAATCTTAACGCAGGGATAGCGGCCTGCCCGCAGCCTTAACGGAAATAGAACGAGAACGAGAAGCTCAGAGGCCCCCCGGTTGGCGTCGGCCCGAATGGCCCCGAGCGGCGGACAGCCGCCACCGCCGCGCTGTCGAGGGTTGCTGACCCTGACGACCGGCTGAGCCGCGCATAAGTCAGGCCGCCGGAACCCGACACGCCGAAGGAGACCGTCGCCGTCCCGCGCCCGCCGGACCCGCCCGGCTTGTTTCCGGCCACGCGTGCGTTGACGCGCTGCTTGTAGCTGATGAGATTGCCTGTGCTAGCCGAGACGCGCCCCGACGAGGCGACGCTTCCAGAGCGAGCCTTAGCGGTCACACCACCCTCCTGAAGCGCCACAGTCCGCTGTTTGTCCTTGCTCTGCGAGTGCTCGGGCTTGAGCGGCTTTTCCCGGTCACGCTCCGTCTTTGTGCCCTCGCGCTCTTTCTCTTTCGAGGCCTTTGGAGGCTCGGAGGGCTGAGGGTCGCCTGAGATCCGTCCGGCCGCCTCCATACCGTCATGGGTCCCCTCGATCACCTCGAGACCCTCGGGCGGCGGAACCGCGACTGCCTCCGGCTCGATGACCGCGACCTCCGCCGCCGGCGGAGGCTTGCTCTCGATCTCGGGCGCCGGAACCGCCTCGGCGCTTTCTATCGCCTCTGAATTCCCCTCCTTTGGCGCCGCCGACGCCTCGGATGCGGCCGGATCGAGAATCGGTTTGTCATCCGCCGACTCGAGCACCGACGTCACGGTCATCTCGATGCTGATCGCCTCCGAGAGATCCTGGACGGCACCCGAGTCCGACCGCGCCCATGCGAGCCCCGCCGCGAGGACGCCGCCGTGAAAGGCAAGCGACAGAGCGACGCTCGCAAGCGACCAGAGCCCGCGCGTTCTGCGTCGCTCAGGCGGAGCCTCGAAGCCCTGCGTCGCGCTACCGCACGGCTCGCCGACGCACACGTCTGCCGCGGCCCCGATCTCCGTGCCGGACGGTACTGCCAGCTTGTCCCGCGGTGCGTGCACGTGCGCGATCCGATCGCAATCGCCGCGTCACTCGGCGGCAGCGAGGCGCGCCCGGCATGTCTCCCGCAGCGCGTCGAACTTCTCCACCTGCTCGCCGATGAGGTTGCGCTCCGCGTCTCGCCTGACGAAGATCTTGAACATCGCATCGCCATTGCCGTTGAAGAACTGGATCGAGCGCGATGCACGCCCCATGAAGGGACGTGCGACGAAGGCAATGTGGCGGCAGTTCTCGGCCTTGATGTGCCCGCCGATCGGGCTGTCGCCGTGCAGATTGAAGTAGCCCCGCCCGAACGTTCCGGGCGGCAGCCTGCCTTCGCATTCGAGCACGATGTCTGGCGTGTGCACGATGAAGAGCACTTCGCCCCAGCTCGTCAGCCCCTCCATGACATCGCCGAAGTGCTCCCCGGGCACGATGCTCGCATGATCGGATGGCAGGTTGCGTACGACCTCGAGCGTGCTGACGCCGTACTCCTGCGCAATCTGCTCGAGGATGCCGTCGGAATTGGCGGCAAGCCGCGCCGCAAGCGAAGGCCGTTCCATGGTCTGGGTCTCGGCAAGCGCTGTCATCTGGTGGACCTCCTTGCGTTTCTCGACCTCGACTCACTCGGCCGCGACGAGCCGCGACCCGTCGGTCTTCACCGTCTGCAGCACATGGAAGCCCTCGAACTCGGGATGACCCTGATAGAGCGGGGCGTTGCCGCCCGCGCCTGCGTGCGCCTTCCGGAATTGCTCGGACTTCGTCCACGCCTCGAACTCGGCGAACGAGCGCCACACCGTGTGCGACGAGTAAAGGACATGATCCTCGCGCTCGGGGCCCTTGAGCAGATGGAACTCGATGAAGCCCGGCAGCTCGTTGAGATGCGTCTCGCGGCTGAGCCAGACGTGCTCGAATGCCTTCTCCGAGCCCTTGAGCACCTTGAACCTGTTCATTGCGATAAACATTGCCGTCTCCTTCCGCTTCTTGGCCGCTTCAAAAACACCTGCGAGCGCCAACGGCCCTCTGTCCGAACACCGGACCGGAGACCGTTGCCGCTCAAGTTCGGGGGGCCTCTGACGGCAAACGTCAGTTGGCCCCAAGTCTCATCGTCAGCCCGACGCGGGCGCTGAAGCCCGGGCTGTTGTACTGGTCGAGATGCTGCCGATAGGTCTCGTCGAATAAATTGTCGATGTTGACATTGACCGTCGCCTGCTCGGTGACCTCGTACTGAGCGAAGAGATCGACCAGAGTATAGGCTTGCGCATGATGGTAAGCCGCAAGATCGAGGTCCTCGACGAACCGGTCCTGCGCCCCCACGATCCGCGTGCGCACGCCGGCCACGAGCCTTTCTTGCAGCGCTCTCACGCCGACTGTGAGCGTGATCTGGTCCGCTGGGATGGAATAGAGCCCCTCGCCCGTATCGTCGTTCGTGCCGCGGATGCGATGCGCTCCGACCTGTGCGAACCAGGCCCGCGCATCGTAATAGGCTTCGAACTCGATGCCTTCGATGGTGGCATCGCGAACGTTCTGATACTGGACCGAGACGTTATCAAACAGCGGCAGGAAGGAAACCGGAATGCAACCGATGGACGGATTTACACCCGTGCAACCCGGCCTGACGAAGAGCAGGTATCCATCCCCCGGATCGGTAACAACCTGGTCGATATAGTTCTCGACCTTGTTGCGAAATGCGGAGAACTTCGCCCGGAAAGCATCGCCCGTCTTGAGCAGGTTGTTGTACTTGAGGTTGACGCCACCTTCGACGTTGTTGGCGACCTCCGGTTGAAGTTCGGGATTGGGCAGAAGCTGGAAGTGCGCAAAGCCGGGATGGAAGCCGCTGAGCAGGCTCTCCGAGAGCGCCGGCGCCCGGAACCCTTCTGCGTAGGTGCCGTAGACCGTGATACCCGGCAGCGGCGTCACACCGAGCGTGACCTTCGGCGAGACATGGTCGTCGGAAAGATCCGTCGTCCCACCCTCGAGCTCATAGCTGTCGTAGCGCAGCGCACCGATCAGATCGACCATGTCGTTGAAGAACGTCAACTGGCTCTGCACGAACCCGCCGTACACTTGCCGTTCACCCGACGGAGTGAACTCGTCGCCGCTACCGGTCGGATCGGCCGTGTGCACGGTATCGCGGAAACCATCGGCGCCGTAGGTCAGCGCCACCTTCACGCCGGCGGCCGCGAAGCGCGACGTGTTGAAGACGTCGGCACCTTCGGTCTCGACGTTGAAGCTGCGCTGCGCGCCGACCGGAAACGTGTCGGGATGTATGAAGCACGGCGCGCCGGCCGGGAGGAATACGGGCGCCGGAGACGGCCGGAAGGGAATCAGATCCGCGGTCGTGCACGCTGTGCCGGTCGATCCTGGTGTAGTCGAGAAGAAAGTGTTGTCGCCCCCTGACAGACGCGTCTGATCGAGGCCCGTCTCGTTATAGTAGACCTGGGCCGAGAAATCGATCAGGGGGTTGGTCGGGCTGGCAAATGTATAGCCGAGCGTATACTGGCGGTTCTCGACGGCAGTGTCGTAGAGGGTTCCGTCCTGCTCCACCTGATCGACGAAATCGGAATTGTAGTCGATGATCGAGGTCGTGATCTGATGTCCCGCCGCGGGCCGCCAGCGCGCTTTCAGAAGCTTTGAGTCCGTCTCGTCATTCGAGCCCGGAACCTTCTCGCCGTCGCCATCCTCGAAGTCGTCGTTCCACCGGCCGGTGACCTGGCCCAGGATATCGAAATTGCCGACCTTGACGGCCGCCGTCTCGCTCGCAAGCTTGCTGCTACCGTTGCTGCCGTAGCCGACGCGCGTCTGTCCGGCCGCGTACTCGCCCGGCCGCAGGATGTCGTCGGCATCGAGCGTCTCGAAGTTCACGACGCCGCCTATCGCGCCCGAGCCGTAGATTGTAGCCGATGGCCCGCGCGTGATGTCGATGTTCTTGATCATTTCGGGCTCGATGTAGACGACACCGTTGGCGCTATGCCCGCTGCGCTGGAAGTTCTGCCGCGCGCCGTCGATCATGACGTTGACGCGCCCGAAATCCTGCAAGCCGCGAATATTTATCGCCGTTGCCGTATCGCGTGCCGTCTCCTGTGTCGTCACCCCGGGAATGGTGCGCAGGACCTCAGACACCTTTGACGGGTTGAACTGCTCGTCGATCTGCTCCTTGCTGACCGCGCTCGACGCCGACAGCGCATCGACCGCAGCTTCCGAGGTCTTCGTCGATGTCACGACGACACCGTCGAGAACAATTTCCTGAGTCAACCCCTGCCCGGTGCTCGAAATCAGAATTGCCGCTGCAGCGAGCAGCCCTCGCCCAATACGCCTGTACATGTACGCCAGCCCCTACTCACTACTTCCCCCGTGGCTGGCTGGCTCGGGCGTGCAACACGCCCCTGTGGCTGGCTTGCCGATAGCGTGCCGCGAGCGCCTCCCCGCACCCCGCACGCGTCCGGCAAATGACGCACCGGACTTGCGCAGATTATAAATCATGATTATCACAGTCAATAAACTTCTCAAACCGAACCGCCACGCACCAAACCCGGTGTTGCTCGAAGGAAGTCCAAATTTTGCTCGCTCAAAGAGGGGACACGTGCAGGAAATGATCGGAGCACCCGAGCCGCCTGCCGAGACAAAAGCGCCACACCCGCCCAATGAAGGGGCGGCATCCGTTCGCCGCTTCGAGGTTGCCGAGCTGCTGCAGGGCGGCCGCGAGGTCATTCTCGTTCACGGCGGGTCCGAATATCGCCTGCGCATCACCGGCAACGGCAAGCTTATCCTGACAAAGTAGGAGCACCGCCACACATGCATCTTCTCCGCCTCGCGGTCTCTTGCATCGCGCTCCTCGCGCCGTCCCTCTGCGCCACCGCCGACGAACAGCCGCAAGACATTTCGCGCATCGTTTCGATCGGCGGGGACGTGACGGAGGTTCTTTACGCGCTCGGCATGGCCGGGAACGTCGTCGCGGTCGACACGACGAGCGAGTATCCACGCGAAGCCCTCGCCGAAAAGAAGAGCATCGGCTACATGCGCGCGCTCTCGAGCGAGGGCGTCCTATCCGTGAATCCGAGTGTGATCATCGCCTCTGGAGGAGCCGGTCCGCCCGAGGTCGTCGCCGCGCTCAAGGCCTCAAGCATTCCCTTCGTCGAGGTGAAGTGCGAGGAATCCCCCGACGGCGTTGTGAAGAAAGTAAAGCTTATCGCCGCGATTGTCGGCGCCAAGGATAAAGGCGACGCGCTGGCTGCCGGGATCGAGGCGGACTTCAAGTCTCTCGCTGAGGAGCGCGCCAAGATCACCAAGCCGGCACGCGTCCTCTATATCATCGCCGTCCAGAACGGACGCGCCATTGTCGGCGGCAAGCACACCGGCGCCGACGCCATCATTCGCCTCGCGGGCGGAGAGAACGCCGCCGCCGAGATAGACGGCTACAAACCCCTCTCTGACGAGGCCGCGCTCGCTCTCGCACCCGACATCATCGTTTCGATGCCCGGGCGCGAAGGCGACCGCAAATCCGAGATTGCTGCGATGCCGGGCCTGAGCGCCACGCCGGCCGCCAAGACGGGCCGCATCTTGGAACTCGGCGGCAGCTACATTCTGCAGTTCGGCCCACGCGCGGCGGGTGCTGCCCGCGAGCTGATGCAGGCTTTCGCGACGGACGCAGCCACCGGCAAGAAGTGAGACGATGCAGTACGCGGCTCAGACCTTGACGCCCGGAGCCTCACGGCTCAGAACGCGGCGCGAGCGTATCGCGCCGCGCCTTCTCATCGGCTCGACAGCCTTGCTTGCGGCGGTCGTGGTCCTGTCGATCTCGATCGGCGCCACCGGCGCCACATTCGATGCCGTGCCGAAGCTCCTCGCAGCATTGGCGAGCCAAGCCTCAGATCCGGCATCCGCCCGCGAGGAGCTGATCCTCCTCAACATCCGCCTTCCACGCACCATCCTGGCGATGTTCGTCGGCGCCTCCCTCGCCGTCTCCGGCGCCATGATGCAGGGCCTATTCCGCAATCCGCTGGCCGATCCGGCGATCATCGGCGTCTCAGCCGGGGCGGCACTCGGTGCAGTGTCGATCATCGCCCTTGGTCACGGCTTCGCCGGTCCCTGGATCGAGCTTCTCGGCATCTATGCCGTACCCGCCGCGGCATTTTTCGGCGGCATGGGCGCCACGCTCGTCCTTGTCGCCGTCGCCCAGCGCCGCGGCCAGCTCATGGTCGGCACGCTGCTGCTCGCCGGGATCGCCGTCGCTGCCATGGCGGAAGCGGCGATGGGCTTCATCTCGTACCTGAGCGACGACCGCGCCCTGCGCGACTTGACGCTCTGGCGTCTCGGCAGTCTTGCAGGAGCGAGCTGGGCCAAGGTCGCCGGCATCATCCCCTTTGCGACCTTCATCGCCATGCTGATCCCCTATCTCGTGCGCGGCTTGAACGGTCTCCTGTTCGGCGAGGCGGAGGGCTTCCACCTCGGCATCAATGTCGAGCGCGTGAAGCGCCTCGTCGTCGTCGCGACCGCAGCGTGCGTCGGCGCGGCCGTCGCCGTCGCCGGCATCGTCGTCTTCGTCGGCATCGTCGTCCCCCATTTCGTGCGCCTCATTGCCGGGCCAGATCACCGCATCGTGCTGCCCGCGAGCGCTCTCCTCGGCGCCGGTCTCGCCGTGGCAGGCGACATCGTCGCCCGCACGCTCGTTGCACCTGCCGAGCTGCCGCTCGGCATCGTCATGGCCGTGATCGGTGGCCCTGTGTTCCTGCACCTCGTCCTGAAGCGGGGCGCGGGCGGCTTGGAGGGACGCTGATGCTCGAGGCCGTGGACGCAACATTCGAGATCGGGCGGCGCCGGCTCGTCGACGGCGTGAACCTTGAATTGCGCTCCGGTCGCATCGTGGCGCTCGTCGGACCCAACGGCGCCGGCAAGTCGACGCTGCTGCGCCTTCTCGCAGGAGAGCTCACGCCGACATCTGGCGCCATACACCTCGACGGCCGCGACATGCGCAGAATACCCCCGGCCGAGCTTGCAGGCCGCCGCGCGGTCGTAACCCAGCACGCCATGTTGTCGTTTCCCTTCACCGTGCTCGAGGTCGTGCTTCTTGGCGCAACCATCCCCGGCTTCCAGATCGCCGACCCTCATAGCGAGCGCGCGTGTCTTGCCGCCATCGACGCGGTAGGCCTCGAAGGCTTCGAGGAGCGCCTCTTCACCGAGCTATCGGGCGGCGAGCGTCAGCGCGTCCAGATTGCACGCGCGCTCTGCCAGCTCGCCACATCGAACCGCCCGCGCAACGAGGCGTCCGCCCTACTCCTCGACGAGCCGACGGCGAGTCTCGATTTCGCCCACCAGAGCATCGTGCTGGGCGAGGTGCGCCGCCAGGCCGAGGCGGGACGCACTGTCCTGGTGGTGCTGCATGACCTCAACCTCGCCGCGGCCTATGCCGACGAGATCGTGCTCATGAGCAAGGGACGCATCGCCGCCGCAGGGCCGCCCGAGCGTGTTCTCACCGACGAGCTGCTGTCGGAAATCTACCGCCACCCGGTGCGCACGAATTCCCCGCCGCCCCAAGGCCGCCCCTTCGTGCTGCCCCAGATCTGAGCTCGGACAACATCCAAATACGAGCGCCCGGTTTCCCGGGCGCTCGCCGCTTCAATTCGTGGTTAGGCGACCATGTCGAACAGCAGCACGTCGGAGTTGTTCGACACACCCTCGATCGTGAGCTCGCCTGCCGCCTCGGTCGCAAGGCCGTCTCCGGCGCGCAGCAGCTGGCCGTTGACCCTCACCGAGCCGCGCGCGACCTGCACCCAGCCGACCCGGCCCTCGGAGATCGTGTGGCCCACGCCATCGCCTTCATCGAGCACCGTCGCGTAGAGCGACACGTCCTGGTGAATGGTCACCGATCCGTCCCGCCCGTCGCGTGATCCGACGAGCCGCAGCTTGCCGCGCTTCTCGGCGTCCGCGAACGACTTCTGCTCGTAGCTCGGCGCGATGCCCCGCTTCTCCGGAATGATCCAGATCTGCAGGAAATGCACGGGCGCCGTCTCCGAAGCATTGAACTCGCTGTGCCGGATGCCACTTCCGGCCGACATGCGCTGCACGTCGCCGGGGCGGATCACCGAGCCGGTGCCGAGGCTGTCCTTGTGCTCGAGCGCGCCGTCCAGCACATACGAGATGATCTCCATGTCGCTGTGAGGGTGCGTCGGGAAGCCGCCGCCCGGCGCCACGCGATCCTCGTTGATCACGCGTAGCGGACCGAAGCCCATGTGGCGGGGATCGTGGTAGTGGCCGAACGAGAAGCTGTGCCGGCTGTCGAGCCAGCCGAAGTTGGCCTTGCCGCGCTCCTCTGCTCTGCGAAGGGTCAACATATCCGTGTCCTTTCTCCTGCCTGGCAGGGATTTGCTTGGTTGACGGAAAGTATGGGTTGTTGACCGCATCGGCTCAATACACGCATATTGCACCACACTGGTTCCATTCTGGATACAAATGGACAAGCTCGATGCTATGAACGCCTTCGCCAAGGTCGTGGCGACCGGCGGTTTCGCCGAGGCGGGCCGGCGCCTCGGCATCACGCGCTCGGCGGTGAGCAAGGCCGTCATGGAGCTCGAGCAGCTCTTGGGCGCGCGCCTCCTCGATCGCACGACGCGGCGCGTCACGCCGACGGAAGCGGGCCGCGCCTACTACGAGCGCTGCGTCGCCATCCTGGCGGAAGTGGAGGAGACCGAGATCCAGATCTCGCGCCTCCATGACGAGCCCAAGGGCGTACTCAAGGTGAATGCGCCGATGTCCTTCGGCACGCTCTATCTTGGCGCGGCGATCGCGGACTTCATGTCGGCGCACGCCGATCTCAAGGTCGAGCTGACGCTCAACGACCGCTTCATCGATCCGCTCGAGGAAGGCGTCGATGTCACGATCCGTATCGGCGCGCTTGCGGATTCGAGCCTGATCGCGCGCCGCCTAGCGCCTGCCCGCCTAGCGCTCGTCGCCTCGCCGAACTATCTCCGCCGCAATGGAACGCCGAAGACCCCCGCCGATCTCGCGCAGCATCACTGCCTCGTCTACGGTCATATGGCGGCAACGCACCGCTGGCAGCTCACGCAAGATGGAGAGACGATCTCGGTTGAGGTCCCGTCCTCGCTCTGCTCCAACAACGGCGAGATCCTGCTCGCCGCGGCCTTGCAGGGCATCGGCATCACCAACCTTCCGACGTTCATCGTCGGGCCGCATATCGAGGCCGGCCGCTTGAAATTGGTCCTGCCGCAGAACCCGCCGCCCGAGCACGCCATCCATGCGCTCTATGCGCCGAACCGCTACCTCGCCGCGAAGACACGCGTCTTCATCGACTTCCTCGCCGCCCGTTTCGGCCGCGAGCCCTCTTGGGATGCTTTCCTGAAGAAACGTCAGCGCTGATCGGCCACAATGCGCACTCGCGCTGCCGAAAGATCCTCGGGCGTATCCACGTCCGCGAAGAGAAGATCGTCGCCAATCGTCACCCGTCGGCACGAAGCAGCAAACTCCGCGAGCAGCTTTTTCGCCCCCTCCGTGCCATCGAGCGCCGCCAGCTGCGGAAAGTACATGCGCGGCCACAGCACAGGATTGCGCTGCTCGCCTCGCGCCGTGATGGGGACCACGATCGAGGCGCCATTGTCCTCTTCGAAGGCATCAACGAGCTTCCGGAGAATATTTGAGGCAAGGAGCGCCATGTCGCCGGGAATGATGAAGGCCCCGTCCACATCCACCCCTACAGCCGAGACACCGGCCGCAATCGACGTGCCCATCCCGCGCTCCCAGTTCGCGTTGTATCTGAATTTCACCGGAAGCTCGTGAAGCGCTTTCTCGACGGCGCCCGCCTCGTATCCGGTGACGACGACGACCTCGGATATGTCTCCCTCAGTGACGGCGTCCGCGACCCGCCGCACGAGAGGCAATCCGCCGACATCGGCGAGAAGCTTGTTCTCCGGCCCGAAGCGACGCGACTCCCCGGCAGCCAGGATCACCGCCGCGACACGCATCACAGAGCATCGCCGTCGAAACGCACCTCGTTGCCGTTCAACGTCAGCGTGATCATCGACTGCCTCGTAGTTGTGCGATTGGGATTGTATTCGGATCGAGCTGGGCGCTCGCCTGGATTAGAACAATCCTGAAGAGGACATGTTCGTCTCCGATGACAAGTTCAAGGACCCGATGCGCAAACGCCACCTATGCCGCCAAAGCGCAACACCCACCATCCACCGCATCTCCGACACATGTTTACCATGCCCGGCCCTGCACCCATGATTGGACATGACGATCTCGAGCGCTCGCTCGCGTTCGTTCGCGGGCACGCAGCGGGTCCGCAAGAAGGGGTGTTTGGACCGGCCTCGGTGACCTGGCGCGTCGACCGGGAGGCCGCGATCTTCCTCGGCGCCGGCCGCGCCCTCCTCATGCAGCTTGCCCACCCCTGGGTCGCGACCGCCATCGCCGAGCACTCGCGCACGCTCGCCGATCCCATTGGCCGCTTCCACCGCACCTTTGGCGTGATGTACGCGATGGCCTTCGGAACACTGGATCAGGCGCTCGACGCCGCGCGGCGGCTGCATCGGCGCCATTCGACGATCACCGGCCTACTCTCCGCGAAAGCAGGGCCGTTCGCTAGAGCCTCCGCGTACGCTGCCAACGAGGTGTCAGCCCTGCACTGGGTCCACGCCACGCTCGTCGACACGGCTTTGGAAGCCTACAACCTCGTCCTTCCGCCGCTCTCCGACGAGGAGCGCGAACGCTACTACGCGGAGAACCGGGTGTTCGCAGCTCTCTTCGGAATTCCCGATGCGGCCCTGCCGCCCACCTGGGAGGACTTCGCCGCCTATAACGCCGCGATGCATGCATCGGACACGTTGACGGTGACGCCTGAAGCGCGCGCGATCGCCGCGAAGATCTTGGATGGAGCCGGCCTCTGGCTCCGCCCGCCGGTCTGGTATCTGGCGCTCACCAAACGCCTGCTGCCGCCGCAGCTGCGCGCCGGCTTCGGCCTCGACTATGGAGATGCCGAGCAGCGCCGCGCCGAGCTGGCGCTGACATGGATCCGGCGCATCTATCCGGCGCTTCCCGAGCGGCTGCGCTACGTCGGACCCTACCAGGAGGCCACCGGCCGGCTCAGCGGGCGCGCCCGACCCGATCTCTTCACGCAATGCTCGAATCGGCTGTGGATCGGACGCAGCAGCATCGCGCCCAATCAAAGCGAGCATAACTCCCCCCGCACCGCTCCCCATTGACCGCCCGCCGTGGCACCGATGCCCCACCTCGCCGTGCATACGCGCCCTTGCGCCTTCCTTTGGCCCCAACTTGCACCGACTTAATACCCAAGCTACCGCACTGGTTGGGAGGGGGGCCCGCCAATGAACAGATTGGTCTTGTTCGTCACCGCGATCGGTGTCTCGACACTCGCGGTCTATGCGATCGCGACATCTGAGGACTCAGACGAAGAGATCGCCGTCGCTACCGTGCCGCAGCAGATGTCCGGGCCGGCTCCCGCCCTCGTCGCCCTGCCGCAGCCGGTCAAGAAGGCGATGCCGACGGATTTTCCCTCGCTCGCACGCGAGATTCAGCGCGAGCTGCGCCGCGTCGGCTGCTACCGCGGCGAGATCAACGGGCTCTGGACGGCGCAAACGCGCACGGCCATGAAGGCTTTCGTCGATGACGCGAACGCCGTCCTGCCGGTCGACCAGCCAGATCAGGTCCTCTTGAGCCTCCTCCAGGGAGAGCACGGCACGGCCTGCGGCCCGTCATGTCCCGCCGGCCAGCAGCAGACAGCCGATGGAGCCTGCGTCGCTGCGACGGTTGCGACCAACTCCGCGACCGTCACAGGCTCGATCGACCGCAAGGAGAGCGAGCCCATGGAAAGTGTGCCGGTCGCAGCGGCGGTTGCCCCGCACGTTCCCACACCACCTCTCACCGCTCGCGAGCCGGACAACTACACCGCCCCCTTACCCGTCGCCGAACCTCCGCTCGAGACCGCCGCACTCGACAATCCGTCTGCCCCTTCGGCAACCGAGAGCAATCTCGTGCCGCCACCCGTGGTCTCTCCGGCAAAGCCAAAGCGCACCGCACGCTATCGCAACCGCCCGCCGAAGTTTGTCCGCTCGCTCTTCCGCAACATCAAGCGCAGCCTGGCCCCGCTCGGATTCTAGCCGCGCGGCCCGTCCGCCGGCAGCGGAATGAACTCCTCCGCATCGCCGGCCACCGGTGCGAACCGCTTGGCCTTCCAGTCGGCCTTGGCCGCGTCGATGCGGTCCTTCGATGACGACACGAAGTTCCACCAGATGTGGCGCGGCCCGTCCATCGGCTCTCCGCCGAGCAGCATCAGGCGTGCTTGCGACAGCGCGAGGACCGAAATCCGGTCACCCGGCCGGAACACGAGCAGCCGCCCCGCCCCGAACGTTTGACCAGCAATGTCGATCTCGCCCGAGACCACATAGGCCGCGCGCTCGTCGTAATCGGGATCGAGCGGCAGAACCGCGCTCGGTGCCAGCACCGCCTCCGCATAGAAGCACGCATGCGGGAATGCCGCCGGCGATGTCGCCCCGTAGAGGCTGCCCATGACGACGCGCACCGTCTTTCCATCCCCGGCGATCCGCGGCAACTCGCCCGCGCCGTAGTGAACGAAAGCGGGTGCATTCTCCTCGTGCGATTTCGGCAGCGCCGCCCAGGCCTGGATGCCGAATAGCCGCGGCCCCTTCGCACGCTCGGCGGCACTCGTGCGCTCCGAATGCGCAATTCCGCTCCCGGCCGTCATGAGGTTCAACTCTCCCGGCCGGATGGGGAGCTCCGTGCCGAGGCTGTCGCGATGCACGATCTCGCCGTCGAAAAGATAGGTGACAGTCGCGAGCCCGATGTGGGGATGCGGGCGCACGTCGATGCCGGTGCCGATGAGGAACTCGGCCGGCCCCATCTGATCGAAGAAGATGAACGGCCCGACCATCTGCTTGCCGGCGGCTGGCAAAGCGCGGCGCACCTCGAAGCCGCCGAGATCACGCGCGCGAGGTACGATCACCTGCTCGAGCGCGTCGCAGGATTGCGCGTCGCCCGGCTTGGGATCGTCTGAAGGCTGCCAGCTCATGGCGGGGCTTCCGGCAGGAAAGCGGCCCGCGGCCGCTTGATCATCTACCGGATACATAAGTTGCCAGCCGCTCCATGGCTAGCCGGCGCTTGGCGCCACAGTCGCCCCGAACGAGCGCACATCATCAGGAATTCTGGACCGGCGCAGGCGCAGCTCCTGGCCGGCCCGTCGCGATCTTTCTTCGCCTGGGCCGTCTGTCGCGCTTCGTCGATGCTTGAAGCGCTCCAACCTCGGACCCGCGAGCCTTCTCGAGCCCCTCGATGACCGTGAGCAGGTTCTGGATGAACCGCTTTCGGCTCCTCTCCGGAATGACGGAGAGCAGCTCTGCTCCGGCCATGGCCGCAACAGGCGCGACCGCGGTGATTGTCTGCTGGCCGAGGCTCGTCAGTCCGATGGCGTTTGTTCGCGCGTCCCTTCTTGTCCGAGCTCGCCGTACAAGGCCCCTCTTGACTAGGCGCTTAATGACGTCGCCCATCGTCGAACGGTCGATACCGGTCGCTTCGCAAAGTTGCGTCTGGCTCAATCCGGCTTGCATTGCGAGAGCGCCGAGTAGTGCGATCTGCGTCGAGGTAAGGCCGTGCTCGAGCATCCGGTTCTGCAGCAGGACTGTCGCGCACTGCTCCGCCCGGTGAATGAGGTGAATGACGGTGTCAGCGGCCATCGTCTGCGCCCCTGCTGCTGCGCTTGCTGAACTTCAGCAATGCCAAGTCTGGCGACCGAGCCGCCAATTGACCACTGTCCAATTGGACAGTGCGCAGAGAGCACGCCAGCTCGCCCTGATTCGCTTTGCGAGCCGATTCGCCTAGAGCGTTGATCTGTCGTCCCGGACGCGAGGCGCGGGGAGCAGCCCCTATCGCACCGGAACGAAGCCGTTGGCCGCGCAATAGATTAGGTACCAGCGTTGCCAACGCCGCAGCTCACGCTCGACGCGCGGGTCCGGGTAGACATCATGGGCGGCCAGAGCCGCATCGAGGCGCTTACGGGCCTCGAAGGCAAATCTTGCTACGATATCGGCCGCCTCGCCCATCCCGGACCTCCGATCCGGAACGTGAGTTGATTCGTCGGTTCACGCACTTTTGCTGTTATTCCGCGCCGCGCCCGAGTGGCGCATCCAACACGCGCACTAGTGCCACAGCGCATTGGCGTGCGCCGGCAAAGGCGGCGATGAAGGGTTTCGAGTTGCTTGGCGATCCCGGCAGGATTTGAACCTGCGACCCCCTGCTTAGAAGGAAGGGCGCCTAGTTGATTTTCCTGGGGTTTTGCGTTGGAGAGGTCTTGTTTCATTGACGATTCGTGCTCTCTGCGTTCACGGCATTCGTGGGCTTTTCATGGGCGTGCTCGTCGTGTCGAAGATGTAGAGAACCCCATTCCCGCCGCACTCAGACAACGGCGGCTCGTGATGTAAGACCCGTCCGAGTGCGGGCCGATAGGCTCAAGCCACCCCTCCCCACGGCACTTGTCGCAAGCGACAACGTTTGCCGTCACATCGAATGTCTCCACTGCATCGCTGTAGGCCAAAGTTCCAGCGAAGCGAATGGTACTCATCGCGCCGTTCTCCTAATCCTGTTGCGCTTCGCGTGCTTTGGCGCCGGGCCCACGCCGGCAACGTCGCGCTTCCTTAGCAAGTCTTGCGAGACGCGCTCTACGTCGCGCACTGAGCTGACGGCCGCAGCGGGGATGCCGTAGGGCGCCTCGGACAGCGCCTCGCGCACTTCCTTCGGGTGCTTCTCAAATGCGGCCATGCGCGCTCTCGAGGCGGCTGCGATCTCCTCAGCTGTGGGCTCCATACCCTTGCTCATCGCCTCTTCCCCGTCGCCTTCGCCGCGCTCTCCTGAAAATCAGGATGATGATGCCCGTAGGTTTCCAATAGCGTCTTGACGCTCATCCCAAGGTAGCCGCTCGCTTCCACCACGTTGACGCCAGAGCGCATTTGCCATGTCGCCGCCGTGTGCCGCATGATGTGCTCACCGTCCGGCCGTGTTTGTTTCGCCTCGATCCGCACTGAATTCCAAGAGCGCCTGAGCTTCTTTACCGGCTTCCTGCCGTAGTGTATGACGTAGCTCACCTCCTGGCGAAGCTTCACTCGCTTGCCGTCAACAACGCGCTGGCACGCAACGCCCTCGATCATGTCCGCCTTGTACCAGCGCCGCAGCCACGGCAAGAGCCGCCTGTGAATGCGGGCGGGCGGCTGTCGCTTGTTGGTCTCAGCGACATCATCTCCCCGCCTGTGCAGCACTTCGTTGTCCAAGTCGAACCACCCGTCTGCGGTCGACGGCACCCAACGCAAACGCTTCGTGGCACCTGGGCGCGTTCCGGTGTAGACGCCTATAAGCAGGCAGCGAATGACGTGCTTGCACTTCTCTAGCCGGCGCGCGGCCCGGATGCGGTCGGCAACCTGCTTGCGCTCAAGGTAGTAGTTCTGCCGCGTCGCCTTGAGCGGCGGCTTGGCGACGACGGGGATGGCCTTCAGTGGCCCATAGCTCCCGTGGTAGTAGCTGATGGCCGATTCGAGCGTCGTCAAATCATGGCGCGCGGTCTGCTCGGACACGCCCTTCTTCACTCGCCAGTCCTTGTAGTCGTTGCACGTCTTCTCGCGGATGTCGGACAGCATCAGCGGCTCGCGCACACACCACCAATCGCGGAGCGATCGGGTGCAGTAGCGCAGGACATCCGGCCGCTTCGTGGTCGGAACGTGCTCTTTGAGATAGACGTTCAACACTGTCGCGATGGGAATTCTATCAAGTTGTCCGTCGACTTTCGGCGCTTCGTATTTCCGGGCGAGGTAGCGCGCGAGCTCCCGCTCTGCTCCAGCAAGGTCTCGTTCAGAGCATCCAGTGCTAGTTTCGCGTCCGCCGTCGAGGATCGCCCAGGTTGCTTCTCGGTCGGCGCGGGCTGGCCTGAGCCACAGTCTCGGGGGCTTTCTTGGTCGCGGCATAGCTCGCGCATCCTTCGAATTGCGGCCTCTGTTGTGCAAAGCTTGCCCGCAATTTTCTCGCATACCAAGCGTCCCTTCTTCCGCTCGGTCCTCAACGCCGCCGCATCCCAACCGTCTCCGAGGAACCTTCTCGCAGCGACAGCAAGGGGATAGGCAGGATCCAGCATCTCGGTCACTGCATCACCTTGAAATGCTTCCGGCCCGAGATTTCTAGGGCCTCGTGGAACACCCCGACGTTTTTCTTGAACTTTTCGAAGTTGTCGGACCCGATCAAGAGAGCTTCGACGTAGAGCGAAAAGAGCGCGGTAGCGACCACGCCGCAGTCGAAGCCCGTACAGCACTGGTCGATGGCGTTCTCGAGCGCCGCAACCTCGGGGCTGCTCTTCAGCTCCTTGAGCGAGAACGATCCCGGGCGCCGCTCGCGCCGCGCCGCTTTCTTCCTCGCCGGCCGCTTCGTCTTTCCCTTCCTCACAGCTCGCCCTTGCATGTCAGCCAGCGATTGCCTGCCTTCTTGATCGGTGTGCACCCGAGGATGATCTGACGCTCGACGCGCTGCGCCTCCACGGGAGCGGGCGGCTTCGAGCGCGATTGCGCGAGCAGGACCGCGTACATAAGCAGCGTGCCCAGAAGCCAAAGCGTGAGGCGCGCGCTGATCATCATGGCTGCTCCTTCTCCTCGCTCGGCTGAGCCGGGGGCGTCCACATTGGACGGTTGCGCTCCGTCGCCTCGAGACGGCGGCGCTCATGCTCGGCGCGCATTGGGGCTGCTCTCTCGTATGGCGTCGGCGGATCGTCTGCGAGTGCCAGCGCTTCGGAGTGCATCTTGTTGATGGACTTCGCGATGACATTGAGATCGCGGATCAGGATAGCGGTCGTGCGCGCGAGCCGATCGATGGACTGCCAGCGGTCCTCCTTCAGAACCTCGATCGTTGTCCAGCGATGGCGGCACCCCCTTTGAGCGCACTCTCGGCGGCGCACGAGCGTCGTTTCCGACTCGCGCGTTTCGAGGATCTTCGACCTGGCGCCGCACTTCTCACACTTACGCATTGCCCACTGTTCTCCAGAATTTTAAGCGAGGGTGGCGGATCGCTAATCCGCCCTTGGTGCGTGTCCCGCTGGGTGGTGAGGCTTCCGACAGAGCAGGAGTGTCCTGTTCCTGTTCTGGCCATGGGTGCAGGTATGGCCACCTCTCCATCGCTCCCTCGCATCAATCGATACGGCCGACACCCCTGGCGCTACGGCTCTCAGCCGCCCAACTGCGGTTTCCTTTCTGTTGCGCCTTGTTTCACCGCTCGATCAATCTTGTCCCACTCGTTCCAGCCCTCGACCTGCATATCGCCGTAGAGACCGTCGATCGCCTTCTGTATGCTCTCCAGCGTCTCATCCTGGCGCAGGCTTCGCACCGTGAGGCCCCATAGGACGGCAACGATCCAGAGCAGCGACAGTGTCATGATGGCCAACAGTATCTCAATCATGCTGCCTCCTTGCGTGGTTGCTTCATCATCCCCGCGCGTGAGCGGGCCTCGTCCATGATCTCTTCGACCGTCGAGCCCGGCATGATGACCTGGGTGATGATCTCGACCACGCGGTTCATCACGTCGCCTGCCGTGTCGCCGTCCGTGTCGTGGAATTTCCAGCTCTTCGGGTAGGTCAGCAGGGCAACAGCTCGGTTCGGGCGGTAGGTGATCCGCACATACTCGACCCCAAGCCGGCGACGGATGGACGTGGCGAATCCCGACACGATGAAGCTTGCGTGCCGCAGCGAGAGCGGGCGCTTGCGGTCGGGGTCAATCAAGCTCACCTCGTCCGTCTCGCTATGCTCGGCTTCGACCAAGAGCCAGCCCTTAAGCTGGCGCCAGTTGGCGAACGTGGGTCCGGCACGTTGGTTGTCGAAAGCGGCCTCGATCAGTGCATGGAAGAGGTTGTTCTGAGAGACCGATCGCTGACGATGCGTTTTTGAAACCACGCGCTCGCCTACGGCGTACTCGCCTTCCGCGGTTTCGAAGTCGCGCTTGGTGATGGTCTGGAATTTGCCGCCACCCTGATACTCGAGTCTAAGATCGACACTCATCCTTGCCCCCATACTTCGCGTGCTTCTCGATGTGAGGCGGGAGCGCCACGCGCTTACGGGCGGGCGTCGCCGCTTCTAGATCGTTGTCGAGGTAGGCCCTCATCCGCTCAGCCAGGAAGGCGCATTCCGCTCGTCGGCGGCTGATAGCTACGAGGATGGCAACCCGCTCTCGATGCAAGAAGATGCTTGTCTCGCGGGACGAGTAGCCCTCTGCGCGAGCGACGAGGAAGATAGCGCCGCGCACAACGCTTGAGTTCGGAGCGTTCTTGTCGCCCGTGACTGCCTCGCAGCTCATACCTGAGACGGCGAGCGCTGCCTGAAGGATCGACTCGAGCCCCTGATCAGCCATTGCCACCCTCCTTGGCGTAGAACATTCGGCACTGCTCGTTGCTGAGACGATCATCCCCAAAAGGGATTAGAATGTGCAGGATGCTGTTCGCGTCGTTGCACTCAGAATAGTTCTTCAGCATGTGCGCGAACCACACCGCGCACCCGCCGTCGTCTAGCTTCTGATGGACGCACCGCAAGCAATAGCGCTCCTCGTAATCCATGCCGGCGGTGCCGTTTGGGAAGTAGCCCATCTACGCTGCCTTCTTCTTCGGCTGCGGATGCTTGCGGGCGACGCGCAGCGCGGCATCGAGCGCGACAAGGTTGCGCCATACGGCCCGGTCCTGCTCATGGTCCTCACGCGCGTTGCGCAGATGCGGCACACACTCGCCCGTCGTCTTGTTGAGATGGATGATCCAACGATCCAGCGGTTCGCCTAGATCCAGCTCCTCGGCCAAGAGATCGTCGTAGCCAGACGTTTGCCACCACGCCTCGTCATAGACCCCGTTGCCGGTCTTGAAGTCGAGGCAGGCGCGGCGGCCGTTGATATGGCCATAGTAGTCGCACGTCCCGGCCACCATGAGCTTGCGGGACATGACGCGCCGCTCGACCGCAATCGGCTCAACCTTGTTCTCACCACGCCATTGCCCGAGCGCCCGCAGAGCCTTCAAAGCCTGCTCGGGGAACTCGCTCGTGTCCGGCAGAGGAAGGTTGCCAAGAGCGCAGCGGGCATAGTCGTGAACCATCGTGCCCACGTCGCCGGCTGTGTCGCGGATAACCTCGTGTGCCTTCTTCGCGCTTTCCCAAACGTCCTTCGGTAGAGCCCCAAGGTTCGAATGGTACGCGGACTCGATGTGCTCGACTGCGCAGTTGGCAGCCCACTGGATCAGGAGCGGCTTGTTGAGCCTACTTATGATCGTGGTCACAGACGGAACCGGTTGACCGTCCCAATAGTAGCGATGATTGCGCGGGTTGAAGGTCAGCGGCTTGCCGTAGAAAACAGGATCACTCATCACACACTCACGGGTTGGAATTCGACCAGAGCCTTGCTTTCGTCATCGAAGCGGAAGCAGACAACGACGGGTTGGCGCAAGACTTGTAAGGCTTCGAGTTCTGCGCCTGAACCTTCGGACGTAGCCGCGCTCTTCGAGTATCGAGAGCCTTTCATCGACAGAGCCGCAGCTCACGATTCCCATATACCGGCGCATCTCCGCGTGAGACGGACTAACGCCACCCGTTCGCGCGAGGTAGTCGACTATGAAGAGGTAGAGGCGCCGCTGGGTCCTGGTGAGCATCAGAGCGCCCCCTCTGCTTCCTGGAGCTCGCCCTTGATGCGGTTCTTCTCCTCAACAAGCTGACGCTGCCAGCTATCTGGAAGCGCACCGATTACCTTCGCTTCCTTCTTCCAGAACCTCGCGAGATCATCGAGAGTGCGGCACTCGTGTATCCCCGCCTCAAGCCGCGGGTACTCGCCTTCCTTGCGCGCGGCATAGGCGCTCTTCGGCGGTGCTCCGTTGCGCTCAAGCAGGCCCCGCAGCTTTGGCAGCTCGTCCTTCTTGATGAAGGCGCTCTTGCCTCTTTGCTCAACCTCCACCCACGGCGCGTCGAGATCGTAGAGGTACTGCCCGATGCCCCAGAGCACGGCCGCGCGCTTGAAGGCGTCCGAGTAGGCGCCCTTCTCCGCTTCGTAATCCGTGGCCCCCGCGCCGTTGGCTTTCCCGACCCATTCGCCATCGATCTTGAGATCGATGCGGCAGCATGTCGTGCCGTTCGACATCGGTAGATAGTCGTTCTGCCAGTTGGCCGGACCCAACACGTCATCGAGCCGACGCATCACGTCGCGCGCGTCGATGTAGGCAAGCGCCTTCCCGAACTTCTTGCCGTCGCGCTCCCCGACAGAGCCGACGCGCCATGACACTGCATCGGGCGGGAACGGCGCGCGCAGCTTCTCGAAGATCTCAGACATGACCAGCCCACTTATCTACGCAGCGCGCGAACGCCATCTTTGCCTTCTCCAGCTCGCGGCGGCCGGTTGGCCCGTCCTGCTCTGCTGCCTTCTCGAGAAACGGCAGACCCGTGTTTACCGACTCCTCAATCTCAGCCCGCGACGAGCGTCGGCCCTTCGTGTAGAAACGAATCTCAGTCGGATCTCCGATGCGGAAGAGCACACCGTTTGGCGGCGCGCGGAACGGCTTGTAGCCGCGCGTAATCCACACCATCGCCACGCCTGGGTTGCGCTTGATCATGACGCCGGCGGGCTCTTTCATGCCCTCAAGGCCGCGCTCGTCGCGCACGGCCATCGGCCGTGTCAGGAATGGGCACGCGCGAGCGGCATAGTCGGCGCACTCGAGATGCGACGGCGGCTCGGCGGATGTGCGGTTGATGCCGCACATGGGCCCGATGACGAACGCGAGATAGCGCCCGAGCGTGTGCCCGCAGAGCCAGCACGTTTGATGGTTGTGAGCCATCGCCACACCGCGCTCGCGGATGATGCGGAAGTCGGGTTTATTGTCGATCCAGGCGACGAACCACGGCACCGGAAAGCCGCGCTCATCGAGCGGCAAATCCTTCATGCGGTCGGGACGGTTGGGAAGATCGCTGCGGTACTCGTTCACGTTCGCACCGCCTCCCGGTACTTGCCAGCCGGGCGGCCGTAGCTCATCGCCACAGCCTCGTGCGGTGTCTTCGCAGATGGATGCGCCCCAAGCAGGAATTCCCGCCGCGCCCCGTCAGGCTCGAGCGAGCCGTTGACGACATGCACGAAGCGCGCGCCCTGGATGTCGATCAGGCGCCGCGGACGGCCGTGCTCGACATCCTCGGAGATCGTCTTGGCGCCCATATCGATGATCGCGCGGCCGGGGCCGTGCACGTCCGCGTAGATTTCCATGAGCACGCGCCGCAGCTCGGCATTGCGCTCTTTTATGATCTCGGATGCTTGGGTCTTGTCGCGGTTGACGATCCACTTTCCGTCGAGACGGAAGCCCTTCCAGGCATAGAGAGCGAAGCCGTCCCGGTAGAGGAGCGCTGGCCCCGTTGCGTTGTGCAAGCGACGTGACGTGTCGAATGAGATGCGTTCTGGCCTGTCACTGACGAACGCAATCGACGGGTAGAGGTACGAGACGCCGCAGGAATGCGCGTACTGCTGATAGGCGTCGAGACGCGCGGCGCTCTCGCTCCTGAGAGCGACTCCGATCTTCCTTCCGAACTGATAGAAAGCGAGCCAGAAGGCGTCCCATGCGCCTAAAAACCATAGGGCATCAAACAACTCGCCTTTGGCGAGCTGGGCCCCGAGCTGGGCCCCGAGCTGGTCCCCGAGCTGGGCCCAGAGCTGGTCCCCGAGCTGGGCCCAGAGCTGGTCCCAGAGCTGGGCCCTGAGCTGTGCCCCGAGCTGTGCCCCGAGCTGGGCCCTGAGCTGTGCCCCGAGCTGTGCCCCGAGCTGTGCCCCGAGCTGGTCCCCGAGCTGTGCCCCGAGCTGGTCCCCGAGCTGGTCCCCGAGCTGGTCCCCGAGCTGGGCCCCGAGCTGTGCCCCGAGCTGTGCCCCGAGCTGTGCCCCGAGCTGGTCCCCGAGCTGTGCCCCGAGCTGGTCCCCGAGCTTCGGCGCTCGGCGTAAAACGCCTCGCGCCAAGAGGCAGAGAAGCGGGCTCGTGAACACAAGCGTCGCCATCGGCGGCTTCATGCCGCTCGCGGTGTAGAGCGCCGCAACGCTCGATCTCACTTCCTTAGGATCGACGGGCGCGGTGGAGAGTGCGCGAGCTCGCTCCTCCTCGCGGAAGGCCACAAGCTCGCGCTCCTGTTCACGGGTCAGCTTCTCGATGCGTGCCATCGCCGCCTCCCTCAATCCTGCACGCGGCGCTCTTCGGCGCCGTCGTACTCAGCCTGTCGGCCGACGTAGTAGCGACCGGGAGGAATGCGGATTGCATCGTGCTCGTCATGACGCAGCACCACAGGTGCGTGCTCGACGACTAGGAAGCCGATGGCGAGACGGTCATGCGCCAGCTCACCCGCGCTAACGAGTGCGGTGATGGTAGTGCGATCCTCGTAGAGCTTGGCCGTACCGGAGCGCTTTGCCGTTGCGGCTTTCAGCATCCGCTCGGTGTCGGTGGTCGAGATGCCGGCTCCTGAACCGTCCTCGCGGAGCATTGTTGGCGGGTTGCGATCCCAGATCGCGTGGTGATGTCCGGTGATCTCACCTTCCGCCAGGATCAGGCGGTTGTCGCGCGCTTCAATCTCGCGGCTGGTATCCAGCTTCATGCGCTCGGGAACGCGAAACAGGATCACGTCGCCCTGTTGCGCGTCGCCCTTCGACGGATCCCAATTCTTGATCTTCATGCTCATGCTCCCATGTGGTTCAGTTGCTAATCGTTAGCGCTCACCCCGAAGCCCAGGCGCTCGCCCTCGATCCGCAACCGCATCACGAGATCGTCGAAGCCATACAGCTCCTTGAAGTGATCCAGCGCGGTTCCAAGAATGTGCTCCTCGTAGCCGCGCACTGCCTCGGCATCCCATCCGCCTTCGGCGTCAGGGCTTGGCTCTCCCGGCTCGCCTCGGAAGCGGCCGTCGATCTCGTCAGTCACTAAGGCCATTGGCGCCATCCTGATTGCCAGCAAGGGCAACGCCGATCATCTGGACGACGAAGGCGCACGTACCGCGCAGGTAGGAAAGTCTCTCCTTCGCGAGCGCGGCGTCGGTCGGGTTCATTTGCGCGATGGCAATGCCCGCGTTGCTGGCCGATGCTGCGGCGGCATCAAGGAACGTGTCGATGATCGACTTGTGCCGCTCGAGGATGTTGGGCGAGCCACCAAGCCTCGGCGGCTCATCCCTGGGCGTCGGCGCGTCCTCGCGGTCGATCGCCGCGTGAGTGTCGCGGATCGTCGAGAGCGGAGCGCCGCAGCGAAGCGCGGCATCCTCCAGGCTCTCATCCGGCAAGTCGCGCACGCTTGCGATGGCGTCGCGCAGCTCATCCGTGGGGTCATCCGCGGCGCGGGTGATCTCGAGCTTGGGCGGGGCGGGCTCTGGCAGCAGCGGCCTCACAGCAAGCTCGCCGTGCTCAGTCAGGCGTTGAAGGTTCTCTGTCACGACGCAAGCACTCCTGTTCGCGAAAGTGCGCCGGTGGATGGTGGTAGGAGGGAGGTTCGGTCACCCATCCACCGGCTCTTCGCCCGCAACGCTCAACCTGTTGGCGGGCATCGCCAGGCCGGGGATAGTGCGTGGGGATGTGACCCGGCGATATGCGTAAGTTAGACTTACCTCTCTGCAATTGTCAAATGAAAAACGCAACTTCAACTTACGTGCAATTCCAAGACGTACACTTTCTGTTCCGAATCAACCGCTTGCGGGCTACTATCGAGAGATGGTGCGCATACTTCTGATCGTGTCTTTGGTCTTCATCAGCATGCAGAATGCGGACGCCGCTTGCGGGGTGCCGCTCGAGATCGTCGATGGAGACACTGTCCGCGTCGATGGTGCCGAGTGGCGGTTGCGCGGCTTCGACACGCCCGAGCACTCACCACGCGCGAAATGCGATGCAGAGCGCCGCCTAGCGGAAATTGCCAAGCGGCGCCTGCAACAGATCGTAGATGGCTGCTCGACGCTCGCGACCGTCGCGTCCGGCACAAAAGATCGATACGGGAGGGAGTTGGGCGACCTTATCGTGGACGGACGGAACGTCCGTGAGCCGCTGCTCGAGGAGTGTCTTGCCCGGCCTTATAACGGCGGCAAGCGCAACGGCTGGTGCTCAGATGAAAGTCTCTCGGAACAACCCTGTAAAAAATAGCGCCAGTATCGCCTAATCGTTGTGCCCCCGAAGGATGCGCAGCCTGATTATGAAGCGATCCGGCGGGGCTCGCTGTCCCGGCCCCCACCGCTCTCTGACGTAGGAGGGCGCTTTTTCTTCAGTGCATGCGGAAGCATGTCGTTCGGCTCCCTGTTGAGAAGCTGACATATCCGCGTAAAGGTAGAAATATCAGGGAGATGTTCTCCCCGCTCCCAGGTGCGATACCTTGGGACCTCGACACCAAGCACACGAGCGAACTGGTTTGCGTGCTCATAGCCAGCCGCTGATCGCGCCTCGCGCAGCCGCTTGCTGAATGCCTTTTTCACCGCGTCTTCAAGCCTTTCCATGCCGGGTAATTTAATCTTACCCGGCTTCAAGATAAAGTAAGGCAATTCGATTGTGGTTACCAAGCTTGACGGTTAACAGGGAATTTGCATAAGGTCAAGTTACTCGCCGCGCGGGGGCTTGAGCTAATGCGTATCGTCACAATCACGCTGCCGTTTCCACCGACCGTCAATAATCTCTTCTCACAAACGGTCCGTGGGCGCCGCTTCCCGTCGAAGCAATACAAGCGATGGCGTGACGCGGCCTACTGGATCATCGCCAGCGCGAAGAACAAGACGCTCGGCCCGCCCTACCGGGTGGCGGTCAGTCTCGAGCGCCCAGACCGCCGCCCGCGTGACGCCGACAACTACCTCAAAGCCATCCTCGATGCCCTGGTTCACATGCGCGTCATCGTCGATGACAGCCGCATCGATTCCGTCACGGCTGAGTGGCTGGACCGCAAGGGGCGCAACGCCATCGTCACTATCGCCGGGGGAGATCACATCAACGTAGCGGGGCCAGAAGTGAAAGCGCCACAGAAGCCGGTCGAGCCCAAGGAGGCAGACAAGATCCTCGAGCCGATCATGACGGAGCACGGGATTAAGCGTTGCCATTGGGGACGAGAGAAAAACAAACTGATCATCCTCGTTGGCACACGCAAGTTTCAATTCGCGTTGAGCTACGCCTACGGCATCGACTCCTTCAAGCGGTCAGCAAAGACCGCAGCAAAAACCGCTAACGAAGTCAGCAAGTAAACATAGCCTGTGGGGGCACAAATGTTTCGCTATTGGGTTGGGGGACTGCTTGCAATTATTGGTTCGGTTGCTCTTCTCGCGAACTCCTATCTGCTCGGCAACGGCGCCGTCAGATGGGCTCATGAGCATGACACCTGGGAGCGAGCCGCGCTCGCTGCCGGCGGCGCCGCAGTTCCCTGGCTGCTCGCCGTCATCCCCATGCTGTTCTCGATCGTCGTCATCACATCGCATGCACTCTCCCGCTTCGGACAGCGGTTCTTGATCGTGCTGCTCTGGGTGATTTTCTTCTTCTACAACTTCATGATGGGCACTTCGAATATCGCCAAGCTGCGCGAGGAAAAAGTTGCCGAGATTGCCCACAAATCCGAAGCGCTCGATAACACGCGCGATCAGCTAAAAAACCTCAAGGCGCAGCTCGCCGGCATTCCGCAGCATCGCCCAGCGGACACGGTTGAAAGGCTGATTGAAGCCGAGAAGAACAACAAGCGGTGGACGAGCTCCGGTGAATGCACCGACGCCACCGCAAGAGCCTCACGCGACTTCTGCATGAACCTACGCACGCTTGAAGGCGAGCGCGACTCGGCCTTGAAGGCGGACAAGCTCACCACGCAGATAGACGCTCTCTCGAGCAAGATCGAAGCGGCCCCGCCGGTAACGACCGCGAGCGCCGATCCGTTTGTGGACGGTGTGTCAGAAGTGACGGGTATGGCTCAGCGCTCTGTGCGCGTGCTGCTCGCCATGGCCACGCCAGTCGTGCTCGAGGTCATGGGAGCCTCGTGCTGGAAGTTGGCAATCATCCTCTTCGGATGGACGTTGAAGCGCGAGGAAACGGGCGAGAGCGAGCGCGAGATTGAAGCACGCCGGTCAGTGCAAAAGCCGGCTCTCATTCAGTCGCCTGCCGCGATCAAGAAGGCGCCCGTCGTGTCGATCGACATGCTGACCGCGCGCCGCCAGCTCTGCGAATACTTTTTCCGCGAGCACACACGCCACATCGAGTCTGGCGTGCTGCCAGAGGAAGATTTCTACCGCCACTATGGAGAGATTTGCAGGCAGTCGAACGACGCGCCGTTGCCGGTTGAGACGTTCCGGCGGATTGCAGCGAAGTTCGTTTCAACCATGGAGGACATCGACGGGAAGAAATTCTACCGGGGCATCCTGCCCTACATGCAGAACTCTGACGCTGCCTAGAAACAGGTGAGCCCCTGGCTGCGGGGTTACTGCACCAGGGGCTCGGGGCTGTCCGTCCAGAGAATCCAACACCCGACGAAGGAGTTGAACAACAATGCACCTAAGAAACGATTGCGGCAAAGTCAAGAACATTTCATCGACACAACGTGATCACCTCGTGAACCTAGCTCGAGAAACCGATGGCACACCGGCGCGGAAGCTCGTTGCTGTTCTCGCCGCGCTCGGCATCACCGGCACAGCCGAGTTGAGCCAGGTTCTGGGCGTCACGAAGCGCGCCATTCAGAAACTGCATGCGAACCACAGTTCGCACCCTACGAACTCCAGTTCGCTGCGAACCACAGTTCGCACCCCTGCGAACCACAGTTCGCACCCCTCCCCCCTAAAAAAGAAAGGTCTCCCCCACACCCCCTCTAAAGAAAAAATACACCCCCCTCCCGATTCCAACGTTGATAGGGAATCTCCAACTTCTACGGAATCACCCAGCAGCAGCGTAGTTGCCGCTGCGCCGTCAAAGGCAGTTAGTCCAGCACGACGGATGATCGTCGAGAGTCTGGCCAAGTGGGTGAATTCTTCTGTGCCGGATGAGAGAATCGCAAACGCGACGCTCGACCAACAACTGACCCTCTACGGTGCCGACGTAGTGAAGAACGCCTACGCGGAGGTTTGCGCGCAGCTCGCAAGCGGGGCCGAGATCCGCAAGCCCATCGTCGTCATGGGTATGGTCTGCCAGCGTCTCGCGGAAGCAAAGCTCGCACCTGGTCTCATGGGCAGGGGGGGCTGATGGATGGCAACTACGAAACCATCGCAGACATCCTCAAGGCCGCAGGGATCGAGCTCGATCACCACTGGAGCGCGCGCAAACGCCACCGCGTCAGATGCCCACGATGCGACCACACGAGGAAGCGGCACAAGGGGCAGCGCTGCCTCTCAGTCATCGTTGAGCAAGGTGCCGTCGCATGGCACTGCCACCACACAACCTGCGGATGGCACGACGGAGCTTTCACGAACGCTGAGCGAGCAGCACGTTCGGGCGCTCGAATCCCGCGGCCTCGACCCAGAGGTAGCGGTTCGCCTCGGGTTGTATTCGGAGCCGGGAAAATTCGGTGGGCGCGATGGCAGGAAGGCTGATGCGCTGGTCTTCCCGTACGTGCGCGAGGGCGTGGTCATCAACCGCAAATATCGCGGGCCGGGGAAGAAGTTTCTGAAAGATCCCGGCGCACCGTCGAGTTTCTGGAACGAGGATGCTCTGCGCGATTCGACGCTTGCGAAAATGCCGGCGCTAGTTCTTGAAGGGGAGTTCGATGCCTACACAGCAATCCAGTGCGATCTACCGCGAACGGTATCCGTCCCTGACGGGGCCGATTCCAATCTCGATTTCATGGTGGACATCTGGTCGCTCCTCGACACAGTCCCCCGTTTCGTCCTCGGTGGCGATGGAGACGAAGCTGGACGAAGGCTCAATGCTGAGCTTGCGCGCCGGTTCGGCGCTGCTCGATGCGCTTGGCTGGATTACCCACAAGGCACCAAAGACCTCAACGAAGTTCTCAAGGCTCATGGTGAGGCAGGCGTCAGGGCTGTGGTTGAGAACGCCCGTCCCTATCCTATCCGCGGCCTGTTCAAGCTCGCCGATTATCCACCAGTCCCTCAAGTCGAGACTTTCAGCACCGGGTGGATCAATCTCAACCAGCATTTGAAGCTGTGGCCGTCTGAGCTGCTGGTCATCACCGGCATCCCGACGCACGGTAAGAGCACATGGGCGCTCAACCTCGCGGCGCAGATCGCGGAAGCCTACGACCACAATTGGTGCATTGCGTCCTTCGAGATGCGGATTGAGCCCTACGTGGCCAACGTGCTGCGCCGGTATCATGGGGGCGATCGCGAGGAAGCCAACAAGTGGATCAACGAGCGCTTTGTGTTCATCGACGAGGACCCAACGTCATTCGAGCGCATGGACCTCGAGTGGATCATCGAGAAGGCGTCGGATGCTGTGATCCGCTACGGTATCAAGTGGCTTCTTCTTGATCCATGGAACCAGATCCAGCACTCGCGCAAGAAGGGCGAGGACAAGGTTGAATATCAAGAACGCGCGCTGGCCGAGCTGAAGCGCTTTGCTCGCGCCTTCGAGTGCGGAGTGGCAATCGTCGTCCACCCGACGAAGGACGTGCGCGATCCGCGCAATGGCAAGACACGCACGCCGGGCCTCTACGACATCGACGGTTCGGCTCACTGGTACAACGCGGCCGATCACGGCGTAGTCATCGAGCGTCCAGAGATCACACACAGCCTCGCGAAAGTCTACGTGAAGAAATCCCGCTATGAGCAGGGCGGGGTACCGGGCGAAGCATGTCTTCGCTACGACCGCCGCACGGGCAGGTACACGCCTGCTGTTGCGGATGCTGCTCCCTCAAATGAAGGAAAGGAATTGCTATGAGCTTGAATGAGACTGAGGCTGAGTGCGCGGCCGTGGCGGTAGCTCCGCGCGTGTCGCTCGCGGACATAGAGGGCGCGATTATGAGCCGCTACGACGTGACCGGAACCGAGGCCGTGAGCGCCTGCTACGTGGCTGCTGATCCAGGGCAGCTGGCCGTGCTCTCGCTTTGCATCCTCGTGATGCGGAACGGCTTCGTGGTCATTGGCCACAGTGCGCCGGCCTCGCCGCAGAACTTCAATCGAGAGCTTGGGATCAAACTCGCCTACGAGAACGCGGTTCGTCAGCTCTGGCCGCTTATGGGCTTTGCGCTGCGCGATACGCTATACCGGAAGGAGAGCGAGGTTGCGGACTACGCCAGTCGGTTAGCGAACAGCCCCCCACCCGGCTGCGATAGGCCAACATTACCAGCAGCGCGTGACATCGAATATAAATAAGAAACCAAAAACCAGAAACCGAGAACGGAGTAATGCGTAAATGGCAAAGGCAGAAGAAAAAGAAATCACGATCTCGCTCAATGGAGAGGCGAGAAAGAAAATGAAATCAATAATCAGTCGGCTTGCAAAAATCAGGGCCGAGAAAAAAGAACTCTCCTGGGAAGAGCGCGAGCTATGCGAGCAGGCCCAACAGCAGTGCGGCGTGCTGCCATCGGTGACGAAGAAGCTCGCCAAGGAGGCCGGTCTCAATCAGACGGAGGTAGCGGCCCTTCAGCTCTACGAGGACCAGCTTGCGACGTGCCGCGTCGAGCTCGGCATGCTTGCGGGAACGCCGCTCGGTGACGCGGCCGAGGAGGCAGAGACCAAGAAAAGCACGAAGGGCAACAAGAAGGTGGTCAAGGCGACGCACGATGAGGCGCACGCCTAAGACCTCTCGAAGAGCGGAGCGGCATCAAGGGGAATCGGCCGCCCCGCTTCCACTCATGGGGCAATGTCCGTCTGAGGGTGTGATGGTACCTTTGCGGATTGGGGGACTGGATGACAGCGCTACTCGGGCCAACGCGCGAGCGGTTGGCAAAGGCAGCCGGATTCGATGTGCCGGCGGTAGACCAGAAGTCGCGGCGGCAAGCCTTCCGGCTTGTTGATGTGATCGAAACCATGAAGCGAGACGGGAGGCTCAGAGATGAACAGGTCAACGCATTTCGACAGTTCGAAAAGGACTTCACCAACAGCCAGCGATCAAGCGTCCTTCTCTGCCGGTATGGCGAGCAAGCCAGCGGCGGCGGCACTCCGCTATCACAGCTCGCCTATGACATCCTTTGCCCCGAGGAAAGGCGCGCAGAGGCCTTCGGCAAGGCCCGTGATGCGGCGGTGACCGTTGGCGAGCCGCGCACGGTCGAGGCGTTGCTGATGATCGTGACGGAAGCATGCAATCTCGAGCGGATCGGGCGCGAGGTCCTGATGGTCATGAACAAGTCGCAGGCGATTGCGGTTGCTGCACGCACGGTGCAGATGGGGACCTACATGCTGGCGTTGCATTACGGTTACATGCAGCCCCCTACCAGGGCTAGCCCGTCTTGACGGGTTTAACTGATTGTGCCTAGATTTGGGCAAGCTGAAAAAGTCGCGAGCCGCTGGAGCCAAAAGCCCCGGCGGCTTTTGCTTTTGGGGGCGGCCCGCAGAAGCGAGGACGCAGGATGATGCAAGCGAATGGATCATACGGGGCAAACGGCGCGGACGGGGGCGAGCGACGATACCCACACGCGCGAGAGGTTGACGAGGCTCGAGGAACAGTTTCGGTTGACGATCTCGCACGATCGCCAGTGGAACCATCAAGCGCGGGAGGATTTGCGGGAGCAAATCGCGTCGCTGCGCGCAGAGATGCGGGTGAGAGGCTACGGCACGCCCCTTTCAGCGTGGGCGTGGTGGAAGCTCCTGGCGGCTCTGGTGCTCCCGTTCGCGGCGTTCGTGATGAGCGGCAGTCTCGAGTCCGCAATCCACGTCTCGGAACGAACCTCGAAGATTATCGACCGCATCCCATGATGGCGCAGTTTTACGAGATCGCGGACGGCGTGACGTGGCCCGATCGCGTGCTGGGGATCAGCATGCTTTTGACCATGCTCTTTCTCGGCTGGCGTTTGACCAAGGCCGTTTTGGGAATCTGACCCATGATAAAGATCGGGAATTACCAGCTCGACTTAATGGGAATAATCAACGCGATTACGATGCTCGCGGCAGCGCTGGCGCCGTTTATCGTGTTTCTAAAGATCGTTGATTATTCCCCGAGATTTGTTCCTGGCACCTATCAGGAATGGACGTACTTCGTCGTCGCGTGCGCAGCATCGGCTTTCGTCGCGGCACGAAAATAGGCCCAGCAAGGGCACGATAACTCCCTAGACTTGGGCCGCCCCGGCTGACACCGGGACGGCCTCTTTCCTAGGTGAACATCGGAGCATAGTAAGCGCGACCCTCGGGGCTCATGAGCCAGCGTTGCTCTTTCGCGTCGCGCTTTGCGTCCGCCTCAGTCGTCGGTACCTTGTACCACGTTGACCAGAGCGCGACGCCATTGGGGCACACGACACGGCGGCGTGGGCGATCCTCGGAGTCTGGGCAGAGCCCGCAATGCTTGTGCTCGGCAAGGTGTGGGTGCTTAGCCAGGTGCTCGGCTTCGCGCTTCGCGAAGTTGGGATCAGGCAGGCGCCCAATCGCATCGGCTCGAGCCCTAGCCTCACGGCGCACCTTAGCCGCGCGCCATTCGATCTCGCGTCGCTCTAGCGTGCTCATGGCTCAACCTTGATTTGGTGTGAGCCGGTCCAGTAGCGGGAGCCGTAATGATCAAGCTCGCCTTCGAGTGCGCCGGATAGCTCGCGAATGTCCTTGATCGCCTCGAAGTCGGCGCGGTTTCTGCTGTCAGTGTGCGATAGCAGGCACTCGCGGAAATGGGCGTCGCGCGCTTCTCGGGTAGAATAAACCTCGCATCCGACTCCGCTGTCTGTGTCCCAGGCGAGGGAGTAGACGGTGATTTTCATGGCATGCACTCACGAAAAAGCCCGGCTAGCGCGTGGCCAGCCGGGCGATTGAGGGGATGGGTTAGGCGGCAACCTTGTCGAGTATCGCGCGAGCGGTGCTTTCAAGCTCGACTCGGTCGTCGTTGTTCGGCACGTTTCGCGCCAGGGCTGTAATGCCCTGTGCCATATCCCAGGCAGTGCGGGCCTTGGCGCCCTCTTCGACTTCCACAAGCTCGAGCACGCGGCGCGACTGGTCGCGTGACAGTGAGCGGCCACGTAGGAAGGCAAGGGCTTCCTCGTCATCCTGGGCGAGCTTGGCGGCCTTGGCTTTCTCTACCCCTTCTTTGAGCTTCATGGCGGATCCGTTCGCGAACGAGAGCAGGGCCGGTTCCGCCTGATGGATGAATCGGTCGGGCGCAAGCTTGGTGTGGCGAATGGTGATTTCCTCGAATCCTTCCACGCCCCACATGATGCGGTTGCAGCAGATGGCGCGCAGGTAGAACGCGGCGAGCTTGAGCGACGACTTGCCTACCTCGCTATTCGTCACGTAGAAGCCGCGGAACATCAGGTCTGGCTCTAGCGCCCCCGTGGTCTTGTTCACCACCTTGCCGACTTCGATCGGGTTGCGATCATCGACAAGGAACAGGAACAGGTCACGATCGGACGCGAATAGCGTGGTGGTGTCGTGGGTGATTGGCGTGTTCGGATCATAGATCATGGTGCGCCAGTCCATCGTGCCGGGCACTTTCCACCGGCTATCGCCCGTGCCGTTACCCGCCACGTTACGGACGGCGCGCACAACGTCGTGGTCTGCGATGCGGCCATAGTCCGGTCCGGTGACGGCCCGCAACTGATGGGCGCCGTTGTGGCGCTCAAAGGTCTTTACGGCCTCTGCGCGCCCGCGTAGCGACCAATTGAGCGCATCAGCGACGATGGGTGTGGGGAGCGTGCGTAGATAGCTCGCTGGCGCCTTGGCGAGCGCGGACATCTGACCGAAAGACCAGTGCGTTGCAGCCGCTTCGCTACCGTCTTCAAACCGGAATGAAAGCCGGTTGGCATCGTCGCGGGTCTGCATCTCGGGCGCCACGGCCTCAATTGTGCGTGTCTCGCGCACCTTGTCCGAGGACTCGCCCCACTCGCCAAGTTTGAACGTTTCAAGCTCGGACAGCGAGAGGAAGCGCTGATCATGGGGGCGTGCGGCCCATTGCTTCGATAGATCGCCCTTGGACGTGCCGCCGCTGATGTTGGCCACCTTGAACGCTCCGCCATTGGTGGACGCGGGGACAGCCTGGGCGACGGTCACGATGTCTTGGGACTGCATAGCAATTACTCCGGTTACAGATTGAGTTTGGGGGAAGGTGTTCGGCGCGGGTGTGGGGCGGGAAAAACTCGGGGGAGCTACCCGCCCCACTAGCCGCTTACGCCTTGCCCTTCTGATCGGGCGCCGCCTCAGTTGCAGGCGTTGTCACGGGACGCGGCTTGCGGCAGTGAGCCTTAGCTGAGACCTTGGACAGCGAGCCGTCACGGTTTTTCGTCTCGCCCGCCTTGCGCTCAGGGACCCATTTGCACGCGGCGTCGGCCGCGCACGTCGGTTGATCCAAGCCCTTGCACCCGGAAGCCTGCGAGCTGGTTGCAAGACTGCCCGCTACAGCAGCAAGAACGATGCGAGCGGCAAGCGTCGAGCGGGTGTGTGCATTGATGAAGCGCATATCCATAACTCCTATGTTGAGCGGCGCGTAACTTCAACCGCACATTGGTTATAGAGAGTAACTTTAACTTACGCAATAGGCTGACAGCCAGGTAGCGCATGTTTGCCGGAAGGTTTAGGCTTTGTTCAGCTATGGTTCTGGTCTAGAGGTAATCTCAGATAGCGTGATGACGCGAAAACAAGAGCGCGTGAGAGCAATCTCTAAAATAGCTGGCTGCTAGAGAATGAAGGAAACCCGCTGGCGCTACCCGCGAACAATGCCGTTCCACCGCACGGTTTGGGTGCGCTCAGTCAGTGGCATCGAGTGCCGGGCGTCGCGATCAATTCGTGTGCTGTCTCAGGTGTGGACGCGCAATGGGGTTGATCGGGTGCATTGCTGGCGGCGCGACATCGCAAGCGGCGGCGATCTATGGGTAGTCGCCTGGAAGCCGCTCCCGAGGGAGGCGCCGGAAGAAGAAGTAAACCGAATGCGCACAAGGATGGCCGAGCGTGCCGCTGCCCTATGATCTCAACCGCAAAATCCGCGACTACCTCAAGGAGCGCCACGGCCTCGACGCGCTGGTTGCTGGCAACGTCATATCGATTGGGAATCGTGAGTACCGGGTTGCCGGTGTGATCACTCAAGAGAAGCTGGACGACGTAGCGAAGCAGGCAAAGGCTGCGCAATGATCACGATTGAGGTTGAAAATGAAAGCGAGCACGTTCGCTGTCTCTGCATCATGGCAGATGGGGTCTTGCTTGAAGTGAGGCGCCTTAGCATCAGGAAGCCGTGTCGGGCCCCCGGGCTATATCTCGATGAATTCGAGCGCATGGTGCGCGGGGAGATCGCGGCAGAGATAACGGCCGGATAGCCCTTGGCCTCCATCACCAAAACCGACTACGACGCCAGCGGTTCCGACCTTTCGGCTTTTACCTTCGTCTGCTCCATTGGGGCTGACGGCGGCGCCGACACGCTGATTTTCACCATCTATGGGCGGCGCAACTCGGCCGTCGCGCGTGACTTCTCATCCGTCACGGTTGACGGAGTGGCTGCCACTCAGGTGGTCAAGGCCGGCGACACGGCCGGCACGTATCAGGTGTCGATTGCCGCGGTCTATAAAATCTCGCGCAACGCACTGCCCGATCCGGCGCAGACGGACGTGGATGTCGTCGTGACCTGGACCGGGTCCATGAACCGCGGCTGCGCCTGCACGATGTTCGTCACTGCGGACGCAATCGAATCTGCCGCGTTCGACACGGCAATCGTCGCCAACGACAACCCGACGGCGCCCGTCACGAGCACGACGCTGACCCTGGATGTGGATGTCCCGACGGGTGGATTTCTGGTCGGGGCTGCGGGCGGCTCCGGATCGGCTGGCGACACCGACACTTGGACCGGGGCGACCGAACAGGACAACCATGTCAGTCCTGGCTCGTTCACCTACTACACGAGCGCGCTCAGCAACAATTTCGGCTCGGCCGAGACGCCGCGCACTGTCAACGTCGCCATCAGCGGCTCCGGCATTGCCGATTACTCGGCGGCCGTTGCGGTGTTCGAGGCGGCGGGTGCCGGCGGCTTCCAGGCGGCATGGGCCAAAGGCAGCAACGTCATGATCGGGGGAGGCCCGTAATTGCGCAAGAACGTCGCCTCCCAAGTCGTCGGCGCGCAGATGGTCAGCGCGACAGACGGCGCTGCCTTCACGGGTTCCGTCACGGTGCATGTCACTGGAGACGGCGGCACTCAGGCCACGGGCTCTGTTGGGTCAGGCGCCTGCACGCACGAGGGCAACGGGTTCCACACCTATGCCCCGGCTCAAGCAGAGACGAATTACGATCACGTTGCATTCACGTTCATCGGGACGGGTGCGGTTCCCGCGACTGTCCAGATTTACACGAGCTTCCCGCAGACGGGGGACGGGTTCGCGCGTCTTGGTGCGCCGGCTGGTGCGTCCGTGTCAGCGGACATTGCGGCCATCGAAGCGCAGACCGATGACATCGGGGCGTTGGGTGCGGGGCTGACAGCGCTTGCAAGCGCTGCGGATCTAGCAACCCTCGCCAGCTACGTGGACACCGAGGTTGCCGCCATTAAAGCCAAGACCGACAACCTACCCTCCGATCCTGCCGATGCGTCAGTGATCGCCGGGCGCTTCGATACTCTGGACACGAGCGTCGCCGACCTGCCCACCAACGCCGAGCTCGCAACTGCTCTAGGAACGGCAGACGATGCGGTACTTACTCAAGTTGCCGCGCTTGCGACGCTGGTTGGCGACCTGCCTACGAACTCTGAGCTGGCGACGGCATTGGCAGGCGCGGACGACGCGACGCTTGCGGCCATAGCGGCGCTTGTGATCCCGACCGCCAACCAGATTGCGGACGCTTACCTCGACCGCACGAATGGTATCGAGACGGGTCTGACGCCACGCCAGCATGAGCGCCTGGTTGCAGCCGTGCTCTACGGCAAGGCGAGCGGGCTTGCGACGACGACAGCGAATTATCGCGACGTGGCCGACAGCAAGAACCGCATCACCGCCACTGTGGACGCGGACGGCAACAGGTCAGCCGTGACGCGGGATGCCACCTAGTGTTCGGCCGCCGGTTCTTCGGGGCTCGCTACTTCGCACCGCGCTACTTCGGGGACGGCGGCACGGCGGCGGCGCCGGCAGCCCGCATGGGCTCGAGCGCGTCGCGCGGGGCGCAGAGCCTTCGCGGCATGTTGGGCGGACTCGCCCGCACCATAGGGAGAACGTCGGGCGGCGCGCGCACGCGGGGCAGGAGCGGCGGCAGCGGACCAAAGGCCAAGTGACATGCTGAAGAACGGACGCATCTACGTCGGCTCGACCTACACGCTCACGATGCAGTTTCGCAACGAGGACGATGAGCTGTTCGACCCCGCGAGCGTCGGTTTCAAGCTGACGGACGGCTATGGAACGGTGAAGGCGAACTACCTCTACGGAACGGATAGCGCGCTCGAGCGCCTGTCCCTTGGAAGCTTCCGGGTGGACGTGGTGCCGGACAGTGCTGGGCGCTGGTTCTTCCGCTGGGCAACGACAAGTCCGGTGTTTGTCGATCAGGGAAATTTCGTGGTGCAAGCCTCGGTCTTCGAGCGGGGCAACTGTGGAGACTACACGTAATGGAGATCCAGAAGCGGATACCGAAAAGCGCCTTCCGGAAGGGGAGGCGAAAGACCGGCGGGCGTAAGAAGGGAACGCCGAACAGGGTGACGCTGGCAAAGGCCGCTGAGATTGCAAAGAGTGGCATTACTCCGCTCGACTACATGCTGAAGGTGATGCGCGACAAGAAGGGTGACCCGTACCGCCGCGATGAGATGGCGCGTGCGGCGGCGCCCTACGTGCATCCCAAGCTCGCGTCCGTCGAGCACTTCGCTGGCACAGAGGGAATGCCGATGGTGCCGGTGCTCAACATCACGGTCTCGGGTGGCGGACCTAAATCTTAATCTCCACCCGAAGCAGAACTTCGCGCTCGACACTGAGGCTACCGAGGTTCTTTACGGTGGAGCGGCGGGCGGCGGCAAATCACATTTGATGCGCGTGGCGGCCATCATCTGGTGCTCGATGATCCCGGGCCTGCAAGTCTACATGTTCCGCCGCATCAGGGACGACTTGACCAAGAACCACGTCGAGGGCCCGAAGGGCTACCGCGGCATGTTGATGCCATGGACTCCGTCCTTCGCGAGGCTGGTTGGCGACGAGATCAGGTTTTGGAACGGCTCGAAAATCTTTCTCTGCCACTGCAAGGACGAAGACGACGTCTACAAGTATTTCGGCGCCGAGATTCATGTGCTGCTGATCGACGAGCTGACGCACTTCACCGAGAAGATGTACCGCCTCCTTCGCTCCCGCGTCCGCATGGTGGGCATGAGCGACAAGATACCGGCAGCGTGGCGTGATCGCTTTCCGCGCATTCTGTGCGGATCGAATCCGGGGAACATCGGGCATCATTTCGTCAAGAAGTTCTTCGTTGACGGGGCTGCGAGCTACGACATCCGGCAGATGGACAAGGCGGAAGGAGGCATGAAGCGGCAGTTCATCCGCGCCGTGCTCGAGGACAATCCGTCGATGTCCGAGGAGGACCCCGACTACGAAATGAAGCTTGAGGGCCTAGGGTCGGATGCGCTTGTGAAAGCGCTTCGCTGGGGCGATTGGGACGTTGTCGAGGGCGCCTACTTCGACAAGTGGAACCGCGGCAAGCATGTCGTGCGCCCGTTCGAGCTCGACAAGCACTTGGTTCGCTTCATGTCTGGTGATTGGGGATCAGCCAAACCGTTCTCGTTTGGATGGTGGGCTGTGCTTTCGGACGCGATCAAGGTCGAGAACGATGCTGGTGTGCCGTTCTGGCTCCCGCGCGGTTGCATGGTCCGCTATCGCGAGTGGTACGGGTGCAAGCCGGGCCAGGAGGACGTTGGCCTGAAGCTCGATGCCGAGGAGGTAGGCCGCGGGCTTGTCGAGCGCGAGCCTGCAACCGAGAAGATCGATTATCGCGTGCTTGATCCGGCGGCCTTCACCGAGGACGGAGGCCGGTCGATAGAGCAGCGCATGAACATGGGCAGCAAGATCGCCAAGGACGGCAGGCCGACGAACCGAGCGATGATCTTTCGCAAGGCGGACAACGCGCGCGTCGCCTCGCGTGGGCATTTGTCGGGTTGGGATCAGGTCCGCGGCCGGCTCAATGGGGATCATGAGGGCCGCCCGATGATGGTGTTCTTCTCCTCGTGCCTGGATTCGATCCGCACCATACCTGCGCTGATGCACGACAAGAACCGGCCCGAGGACGTGGACACGAACGGCGAGGATCACGCGGCGGACGACGTTCGCTATGGCGCCAACTCGCGGCCGTGGGCGCGCGACAAACCCCAGCAAAAGAAGCAGACGGACAGGAGCTACACGTCAGGCGCCAAGGATGACGACGACTCGTGGAGGACTGTTGGTGGCTAGAGGCGTGAGTGGCTAGGACCGCTCGCAAGATTGCAGTGATCGAGCAGCCGCAGGCAGCGGCACCAGCCAACGAGAACGATGCTGTCTACAATTCCGGCAATCTCGAGAACCTTGAGCGCTACCGCAAATGGCTGCGCGCCTTCGAGAGCAACAAGAACGACGAGCTGGTAGAGCAGAGACTTCATCGCAAGTATTACCACGGCAAGCAGTGGACCGACCTCGAGATCGCGAAGCTCAAGAAGCGCGGTCAGGCGCCAATCTTCGACAACCGCATCGGGCGCAAGATCGACTTCATCGTGGGCGTCGAGGAGCGCATGCGGCGCGACCCCAAGGGATTGCCGCGCACGCCCAAGCATGAGCAACAGGCTGATGTTGCGACCGCCTCTGTGCGCTTCGTGTGCGACATCTGCCGATGGGAGATGATCGCCTCTGACGGCATGCGCTCCGGTCTCACGAGCGGCATAGGCGTGTGCTGGGTTGGGATAGAGCAGCAGCCCAACGGCGAGAACGAGGTAAAGCTCCGCTTCATCGAAGAGGACAAGTTTTTTTATGATCCCCGCTCGGTGAAGGCTGACTTTTCGGATGCGCGCTATATGGGCGTGCATCTGTGGGTGGACATCGACGAAGCCAAGGAGATGCACCCGAAGTTCGCCCGCTACTTCGACGATCTCATGAAGGAATCGCAGTCGGGCGCGACGCGCTTTCCGCTCGAGCAAGACCGCGACGAGCAATGGGGCGACTTCGAGAACCGCCGTGTGCGGCTCGTCGAGCTCTACGAGTTGCGCTACGACGAGGCGAGCCAAAAGGTTCTTTGGCATTACTGCCGCTTTACCGCCGACATCACGCTTGACTCGATGGTCTCGCCCTACACCGACGAGTTCGGCCAGCCGGACAACCCATACAAGGCATGGTCGGCCTACATCGACGAGAAGGGCGTTCGCTACAGCCCGATCCGCAACATGAGGCCAATGCAGGATGAGGTGAATCACCGCCGCTCTCGCTTCCTGCACTTTTTGAATTCGAACAAGATGTTCATTCGTGACAAGGGCGGTGACGGGGACACCGACAAGCTCAAGGCCGAGATCGCGAAGCCCGATGCCATCATTGACACCAATGGCATGAAGTGGGGCGAGGACATCGGTATGATTGACCAGTCGAAGGAGGTTCGCGGCCAGTTCGAGCTTTTGGCGCAGTCCGAGGCGGCCATGGAGAACATCGGCCCCAATCCTGGCTTGGCGGGCAAGGGGCAGGGTGTGGAAGGCGCCTCGGGCCGCGCGCTCCTCGCCCAGCGCGACAGCGGCATGACCGAGCTCTCGCCGGTCTTCAAGTCGCAGCGCGATTGGAAGCTCAGGATTTACCGCGCCGTCTGGTTCCGAGCGCGCCAGGCGTGGACGAACGAGAAGTACATCAAGATCACGGACGACCCGCGCTCCATCGAGTTCATCGGCGTGAACCAGCTGAAGATGGATCCGGCGACGGGCAGGATCGCCCGCGAGAACGCGGTTGCCGAGATCGACGTCGATATTATCCTGGATGAGGGGCCGGACACGGTCATCATGCAGGAGGAGCTGATGCAGACGCTCGCTCAGCTTGCCGGCACGCCACCCAATCTCTGGAAGGTCTTCGTCGAGCTCTCTGGCGTCTCGAACAAGGAGCGGCTGAACAAGCTCATTGACGAGGCGCAGGCGCCGCCCCCGGCCTTGCTCGAAATGCAGGCCAAGATGGCCAAGCTCGAGGAGCTATTGCAGGCGGTCAAGGTCGAGAAGGAGCTTGCATCCGTCGAGAACACCCGCGCCGACACGCTGAACAAGCTCAAGGACGCGACGACGGAGGAGCCGCAGCCGACCGACGACTTCGGCAACCCAATGGGCGAGCCCAAGCGTTCGAATATACCGGCCGGCTTCGCGCTCATGAAGGCGTTCCCAGTTGACTACGGCGAGCCGACGTTGCCGCAGCAGGCGCTCATGGCCGACATGGGACCGCCGCCTGGCATGGAGCCGAACGGTCCACAGGAGGCGCCGCAAGGGCCGCCGCCGGGCATGCCGATGAACGACATGATGCCGCCCGGCCCGATGCCGGAAGGGGCAGAGCTTCCGGGCGGATTGCCCGTGCAGGATCACTCAGGATTTTGAGCTTTGCTTCGCCGGGGCAATAGCCGGCGCTGCGCTGTGACCGAGCGACTATTGAGGTCCGACCCGCCCGCGCGTTAGCGGGCGTTTGCGTGTCCACCGACGTAACCGTGGGAGAAGACCGATGCCGAAGAAGGCAGGAGAAGAGACGCAGGACGAGATTGCGGACGATGTATTCGGCTCCGAGCGCGAGCGAGCCTCGCCCGAGACGCCGAACGACATGGGTGGCGGACAGGGTGCGCCGCCGGCAGGAGAGGGAGGTGGAGAGGCGCCGGCGGGAGACCCGGCAGAGCAAGGCTCGCGGATGGTTCCGCTGGGTGAGCTCACGAGCGAGCGCAAGAAGTTTCAGGATCAGATCGGCGGACTCAACTCGACAATCGGAGAATTGAAGCTCCAGCTTGCGGAGCTGACGGGGCGCGTCGCGGCAAGGTCTGCTCCGCAGCGACGGCCGGCGCCGCCGCCGGACCCGAGGACGGACCCGGAAGCAGCCCTTGCCTACACCTACGAAGCTGCCACGCGCCAGGCGACCGCGCGCTTTCTCAATTTCTCGGAGGCACGCGCCGTTCGCGACCACGGCAAGGAGACCGTCAAGGCAGCGAAGGATGCGGCCAGGGCGGCTGGCGTTTTCTACGACTTCGCGGACCGGTCCGATCCCTACGGCGATCTCGTCGATTGGCACAAGGACCAGACAGCGCGCGCTAAGATCGCAGACCCGAAGAAGTGGGCAGACGAAGAGCGAAAGAAGATTCGCGAGGAAGTGCTCGCGGAGTTGAGCGGGCAGACGCCCGAGCAGAAGGCGGCAGCAGCCGCCAATCCGAAGTTCCCTGGCACGCTCGGCGCCCGCTCGGCGTCCGGCGTGCAAGGGGCATCACCACCAACCCAGGCAGCAGTAGCGAACGAGCTCTTCGCTTCCACCAGGAAGCGGGGTTAGCCGTCCGTGTTGCTGCTTGATCGTCAACCACCATAGAGAGGCGAGAAGCAGCAAATGGAAACCTCACTACTCTCCGGTCTGGAGCTCACGAAATGGCAGAAGAAGTTCATCCGAGCGTATCTCTTCGCCTCGGGCTTCGAGCCGTACATGGGCAATTCCGAGATGGACATCATCCATGTTCGGACTGACCTTGAGACGGACGGCGCGACAATCCGTGTGCCGCTCCTGCTCGACCTGCGCTCCGATGGCGTCTCGGGCAACCAGAAGCTCTCCGGTAACGAAGAGCCGATGGACGAGTACTACTTCGATGTGAGCTGGGAATTCTACCGGCACGCTATCGAGACGTCGAAGAAGGTTCGTGAGCAGGCGGCGGTTGATCTTCTGGCCGAGAAAGAGCCTCTTCTCAACAATTGGGCGTCGGAGAAGATCAAGTATCAGCTGATCGATACCTTCCACTCGATCAACGGAGTGAAGTACGGGGACGCGAGCGAGGCCAACAAGGACGCCTGGGTTTCCGGCAACCGCGACCGCGTCATGTTTGGCAACGCGATTGGCAACCACTCTGGGCTCGATCACTCAGCCGCTCTCGGCAACATTGACTCCACGGCCGACAAGGTCGTGGCGAATTCCATCCATCTTCTCAAGCGCCGGGCCCGGAATGCCTACCCGCGGATCCGCCCTTTCAAGACCAAGAAGGGGCGTAACTATTACGTGTGGTTCATGCACCCGCGCTGCTTCCGCGACGCCTGGGCGGATACGTCGATTTATGCGGCCAACAAGGACAGCCGCCCGCGCGAGGGAGAGGGAATGGAAGACAATCCGATCTTCCAGGACGGTGACCTGATCTACAAGGGCGTCATCATGCGAGAGATTCCCGAGTTCGAGGTTGCCAAGAATTCCTCGGACGTCAACACCACGACCACTCTGGTCGGCGTGGGCGGGGGCTCGGTGGATGTGGGCGTTGGCTTCTTCTGTGGCTGTCAGGCGCTCTCCTACGTGAACAAGCAGCTCGCAAAGCCGACATCGAAGAAAGAGGACGACTACGGATACTTCAAGGGCGTCGGCGTCGAGATGGCGCACGGCATCGAGAAGACCCGTTGGGCCAACAACACGGCCGGCGCCCTCTCAGCATCCAAGGACGTCGGGATGCTCACCACCTACCATTGCGCCATCGCTGACTCGTGAGCCTAGCGGCGCTTTAGCGTCCACGCTCCACTGAACCTCAACACACAATTCGGAGACTGAGAGATGCGTTCATTCGAACGACTGATGGACCTTGGCGTGTGTTTTGCGCCCGAGACGCTGACCGGGGCGCGCGCGCAGCGCAAGCTCCCGCCGCAGGGGCATGGCTGGGCATCTCAGCTTGTTCCGATCTGGGGCTCTTACACGATCGCCGCCAACGTCGAGGACGGCGACATTTTCGAGATGTGCCTTACGCCAGATCGTTACCTCCTCCTAGGTGGAGAGTTCCACGCGGCCGATCTCGACACCGGCACTGAGGCCATGGACATGGACCTTGGGTGGGCAGCGAACGGCGCGGGCTCGGTCAACTACACGTCGCCGTGGGGAACCGTCTACGCGAACGCCGCTGCGACGGCGTCGCCTACCGGCCTGCTCAACATGGGCGTGTTGTCGGGCGATGCGGTGACCGACATCATCGTTGGTCAAATCTGGCGACCGCTCGTGTTGCCTACGCCGCTGTTCTTCACGAAATCGACGCTCATTCAGGTTGAGGCGAACGCGGCCGCGAACGCTGGCGGTACGGGCGCTATGACCTTCCACGGTTGGGGCGTCATCATCTAGGAGCGGCCGAGCCCGCGGAAAGGACGAAGCACGATGAACGCGCGTTTTGTTGGTGATCCCAAGTACCGCGATGAGGAGACCGGGCTTACTCAGGTGAACGAGCACGGCAAGCCCGTTGACGATACCTACCAGATCAAGGTGGGAAGGACGGTCTTCAAGCTCGGGGAGTGGAGCGACACTTCTGATTTGTCGCTCGCGGACCAGAAGAAGGTTGCCGGCAACAGTCACTTCGAGGTTGACGGCGAGCCCGATGAGGCGCCGGCCGTGGCCGAGAAGAAGTCGCGCAAGAAATAGCGACAGGAGATGGCCAACCGCACCATTCAGGACCTTGCACGCGAGGTTCTGATTGACCTTGGCCGTCTTGACTTCCTGGCCGAGCCGCGCCCCGAGGACAAGCAGCGCGTTGAGCGGCGCTACTTGAACATTCTGGACGAGCTCGCCGACGAGGATCTTGTCTATTGGGATGCGGATTCGATCCCCAAGGAGGTCTTCGAGGCGCTGATCGGGCTCATGCGCCTAGTCGTCGGCCCTGGCTTCGGCATTCCCGGGACGGTCGATGCCAATCTCGATGCCGCCATGGAGGGGGCCAAGCGCCGGATCAGAAGGCGGGTACGCAAGCCGGCATCGGGCGAGCCACAAAGGGTGGATGACTTTTAGTGGGAGAGATCGTCCCGCTCTCGCTCGGCATCCGCTCGAACCCGGCCCGCAACCGACAGGCCGGCAACGGCCGGCTGATCAACTGCTTTGCCGAGGAGCAGGGCGAGGAAGGAAAGTCGGTCTGGGCAATCTACGGCATCGAGGGCTTGGCCAACTTCGGCGTCCAACTCGACGGCGGCGGTATTCGCGAGCTGCTGGAAGTGAAGCAGAGGCTTATCGCTGCGGCTGGCCAGCGGATTCACGCGGTAGACCTTGGCGGCGGCGCCTCGAATCTCGGCGGCGTTGCTACGAGCGGCCATCTTTACATGAGGACCAATCGCCGCGAGCCATCGCAAGTCGGCATCGTTTCTGATGGCCTCTACTACAAGGTTGATGACCTGGTTCTAAGCCAGGTTCAGGACGCCGACCTGCCGGCGCCGACGTCGCTGGCCTACCTCGACGGCTACGGCATTCTTCCCGGTGACAACGCCGGCTTCATGATCACCGGCCTTGATGACTTCTCGACCATAGACGGGCTGGACGAGGGCATTTGCGACAGCACACCGAAGCCGATCGTGCGCGTCCAGGAGCTTGGCCGCGAGGTCTACTTCTTCAAGGAGACGAACACAGAAGTCCACGTCAACACGGGTGACGCCGACTTTCCTTTCGAGCGCGAGCAGACGGTCGAGATCGGGTGTCTCGCGCCGCGCAGCGTGGCGATAGCCGACACGCCGGAAGCGCGCACCCTGTTCTGGGTGGCGCCAGACCATACCGTGCGCCAGCTTGCTGGCTACAGCGCCCGCGTCGTCTCGACCAACGAGGTTTCGAAGCTCATTCGCACGCTCGCCGTTGCCGGCCGCGCCAACGAGCTCGTCGCGACCGCGTGGGCCGCATCGGGGCGCTTCTTCTACTCGCTCTCGTGCGCTGACTGGACGCGCTGCCTCGATACCAAAACAGGCGCTTGGCATGAGAGAAGGAGCCACGGCCTCAACAGGTGGCGGGTCTCGCACGTCTCCACGTTCGGCTCAAAGCTGATTGCCGGAGATTACGCCAACGGCCAGCTTTACGAGATGAACGAGACGTTCTTCGACGAGGCGGGGAACTACCTCGTGAGCGAGATCATCGCCCCGCCGGTTCACGCCTACCCCTACGACGTTCGCTTCAATGCTCTCTACGTCGACGCCGCGGTGGGCGTCGGGCTCAACAGCGCATCGGTCTTCGAGCGCGAGCCAAAGATGATCTTCGACTACTCGGACGACGACGGGTTTTCCTTCACCGGCACGCGCGGCCTCGCTCTCGGCACGGTTGGTCAACCGCGGCCAATACCGCCGATTAATGGGCTTGGATGCTGCGGTCCCAAGGGGCGCCACTTCCGCTTTCGCATCCCTGCCCCCGTCGAGAAGGTGATCATGAGCGTGATGATGGACATGGATGTTCTGGAGACCTGATGGCGAAGCTCAGCGACTTCTCTGCGACGGTTCCGATCGGGACAGCGGTTGTGAAACTGCCGGACGGACAGGAGATCAAGGTTGAGGTCATGCCAGACAAGACCATGCTTCAGAAGCTCAACCAGATCGTGCGCGCTTTGAACGGGCTCCCCTGATGGGTCTCTTCGACGTCTTCGAAGCCTTCACTGGCAAAGCTCAGAAGAAGGCTCTCGCGGCGGGCAAGGCCGCAAGCGACCAGTGGAGCCAGCGCGCCTACGATGAAAGCAACGTTGCGGATCAGTCTGGCTACGATGCTGCGACCGCGACGCTCGCCCCATGGCTCGAGCAGGGCCAGGAGGCGCAAGCCTTCTACAACGATCTCCTTGGGCTCAATGGCGATGAGGCGCGCGACCAGCGCCAGGCCGTCATCTCGTCGGACCCGATGTGGCAGGGGAAGTTCGCCCAGGATTCAAATGAGATGCTGCGGTACGGCAACGCGCGCGGCTGGGGACCTGGCAAGCAAGCGCTCGCGGGGCAGCGCGTGCTGACTGCCAACTATGGCGACTGGATCGACCGCTACAAGGAGCAGGGCGCGCAGGGCGGTAAGTTTGCAAACGACATGGCGACGGTGCAGGAGGGCTACGGTGCCCGCAAGGCGGATCGCGCTTACGGCTACGGCATGACGCGCGCCGGCTCGGAGACCAACTACGCGAACGCCAAGGCGGAAGCGGAAGGTATTGGCATCAATAACCTGTTCAAGCTCGGCGGGCTCGCCGTGAAAGCCTATGCGGCGTCAGACAGGAGGCTCAAGACGGACATCGATCACGAGGGCACGCTTCCGAGCGGCCTTCCGTTCTACAGTTTCCGCTTCATCAACGAACCACCCGGCGCTCGCAGCATTGGCGTCATGGCGGACGAGGCGCGCGAGATATTCCCGGATGCTGTAGTCACGCTGCCAAGTGGCTACCTCGCAGTGGATTATTCGAAGATCCGATGAGCCGCTATTACATCCCCCTTCCAGCGCCGAAGGTTCCCGGCAACGCCATCATCGACACCAACGACATGATGGGCGCGCTCGACTCGCTCAAGGAGAGCAATCGCTACTGGGACAAGCAGCAGGAAAACGAGATGATTGGTGGCGAGCTCGCGAAGGGCGACTTCGCGGGCGCCGAGAAGATGGCCTATAGCCGCGGCGCGATCGACAAGGGGCTTTCGATCCGCTCGCGCCGGCAGAGCGATGGCGAGCACTCGACGAAGGAGGCACAAGCGACGGCGCAGAGAACCGCCGCCTACTTTCAGAATTTCATTGAGCCCGAGAAAGACCCGACACGGCAAAAGCAGTTGGTTGATGCCTGGGTCGGCTCGCACGAGGCGTGGGCGCCTACGCTGCGCGAGCACGGGATTGATCCTGCAAATCATGCCGATGTTATCCGCTTTGTGAAGGCCGAGGCGGCGCCGTACATGGATCAACAGGACGAGGCGAAGCTTGCCCATCAGCAGGCGCAAACGGCCGCAGAGGAGGCCAGGGCGGGCTATTACGGGGCGAGGACTGACGACTCGCGCGGCAAGTCCGCGGCGCGCTTCCAATCTCTTTTGCAACAGGTGCAGGCGGCAGAGACGCCGTGGTCATGGACTGCGGCGCAGCCGGCGATTCAGGCCGCATGGGGCTCGACGGTGCCGTTCGAGCAGCGCGGGCAATTCTTGCAGCAGCTCCAATACGCGGCGCAAGAGGGCGACGACATGGCCCCGAGCCCGAGCGAGGCGGATGCCGGCATTACGCGCACCATGAAGGGCGAGGCGGCGCGCCAGAAGCTTTTCACCGACACCTATGGGGAGCCGCAGAAGGGCTACGTGTGGGCGCCTGGCGAGAACGGCGCCGTGGTGCAAAGGAAGATCACGAGCACTCCGGACCAGAGCGGCCAGGGCGCTATTCTCGATGAGGCCAAGAGGACGATCACGGAAGCGAAAGCGAAGCTCAAGAAAAGCAACATGGCGGGCCGCGCCTGGGGTCAGTATTGGGACGCGGGCACGGTCGGACAGTCGGTGACGGACATTCAGCAGGCGGCCATGAGCGTCGTCTACGCGCTCTCTGGCAAGCAGACGGCGGTAGCCGAGCTGAATCGCTTCATGGCGGCCTATGGGCCGAAGATAGGTGATACCGAGTGGCGCATCGACGAGAAGGTTGGGCGCTTGATGGGGATGCTCGAGGCGCTGGAGGATGGCAAGCGCACGGGTATCGATTGGGATGAGAATTGGGCTCGCGCCTCCCTCGTGGGCTCCCAGGGCGGGAACGATCCGGCCCAGCCATCAGAGCGCGGTCATCAGCGGCGCACCACCGGGAACACGGGCGCTCAAGGCATGTCCGACGAAGAGCTATTGCGGGCACTTGAGCAGTGACGAGCAAGGTTGACCTCCTGCTCGAGGCTGAGCGGCGCGGCATCCTGCCAGAGAACAAGAAGCCTTTGCTCGAGGAGGCGCGACGGCGTGGTTTGGTGCCGGGCGGCGGCGGTGGAGATAGTAGCGAGGGACCCGACCGCTCCGATTGGACGCCCGCGATGCGGGACGTCTACGACAAGCGCAAGAAGTTCCACGAGGATACGGGAGGACAGCACGCGCCTGGCTACAGGCAGCGGTTGCAGCATTCCATGCTCCTTGGTGGAGACGACGAGTTATTGGCGGGATCGCTAGCCGCTGTTACGGCGCCGTTCGCGTGGGCTGGAGGAAGCGAGGAAAGCTTAAGCGACCGCTACAATCGCTATTGGGCTGAGCAGCAGGCCGACCTCGACCTCATGTACGAGAATACGAGTGGGGGGCTCGGCGTGGCGGCCGATATAGCTGGCGCTCTGGTCACAGGCGCTCCCAAGGCAGCCGCCAGTCTGGTTACGCAGGCCGCACCGACGCTGTGGCAAACCGGGAAATCGCTGGCCAAGGGTGGCGCTGCATGGGGCGGCGGCCACGCCTTCCTCGATACCGACGAGAAGCTGGCTAACCGCATTGCGGCCGTGCCGCAAGGTGCGCTCGAAGGTGCAGAGAGCGCGCTTATGCTTGGCGGCGGCATTCTCGCTGGCCTCAAGGGGCGGGAGGTGCTTCGCGCGCGCCGCGCCGCCAGGGTCGAGCGCAACAAGCCGGTTGCCGAGGACTTCAGGGAAGCTGGTGTAGACGAGTTCGGCCCCGCGATCACGGACAGCCCGACCGCACAGAAAACGGCACGCGGGCTTGGCGGCTCGCTTGTCGGTGCTCCGATCGCAGAGGGTGCACGCCGCTCCATCGGGCAGGTTCAGACCAAGCTCAATGACATGATGGCGCGCGAGACGGGCGGTAGACCGTCCGCCGATCTTGGTGCCGAGACACAAGAGATGTTGCGCCATCAATTAACGGAGCGCTCGCGACCGCCAGAGCAGATCAACGAGATGGCGCCGGAAGCGTTGCAGGACATTACCGGGTTGCCGCTGCCGCCGAAGTACAAGCCCAAACCTGTGCGCGTTGACCCGAGCCAGCCCAGGCCCTTCGATCCGGTGTCGCCAGAGGCCTATCTCGATGAGGTGCGCGCTGGAGTGCCAGAGGCGCCGGCAATCACGCCTAAGTCTGTGCGCCGCGAGAACTTCAACTACAAGCCCGAGCCGCTGCCGGAGAGCGCCATCGGGTTGGGTGACGAAGTAGTCAAACCCTACAACAAGGCGATCACTGATGCGCGCACTGCCGCCGACGAAGTGAACCAGATCGAAGCCACGATCAACGACAAGATAAAGTCGCTAATCAAGGAGGCCGAGGAGCTGGAAATCCCGATCTTCCAGCAGCGCGGCGAGCGGCACATCATGTGGCCTAGCTGGCCGAACCCTCGACAAAAGGCATTCATCGATCGATTCAACGATTGGACGATGCAACGAGCCGCCATGGAGAAGCGGGCCGACGCGGCCATGGTGCGCTTTGAAAAAGCGAACCAGGAGTTCTCAAGGGCCGAGGTCGCTCTGTTGGATGCCAAGAACAGGGCGCAGATCGAAGGGACACGTGCATCCCAGGTCTCCGCTGAAGCGCGCGGGATGCGAGAGTATCAGGCGGCCGTGCGCCGTGAGCAGGAGGCAGCCGACGCACAGCGCGCACTTGACACACAGTCGATGCGTGAAATGGCGGCCGATGCCGAGCGACCGAACGCGGTAGCTGGAGCAGCAAAGCGCAACGAGGCTTTGCGCCGGCAGGCGGAAGAGGAAGCCCGGCGCGAGACGCTGGCGCGGCAGAGGAGCGCCGAGCAGCAGCAGGCAATGGAGATCGCGGAGCGCCGGGCGCGGCCGGTGGAGCCCTTCCAGCTCGGGCGCAACCGGAACGAAACCTATGTGACGGAAGCCGACGCTGCCTATGAGATGAGCCGCCGTCACACGCCGCCCATCCAGAGAAACCCGCTTGGGGTGAAGGACGACAGTGCGCGGACGGCAACGGCGAGCCTTATCGACAAGCTCGCGCTCGAATCGCGCGGCACTGGATCCGCGATGAAGGGCTATAAGGAAGGCCAGCTTTTCGATGAGGCCGGAAACTTCAAGCCTGAGATCGCAGAGTTTCTGCGTTCCGAGTTTGGCGACGAGATCGCATCCAAGCTGCGCTACCTCGCGGAGCTTCGCTCTGCCGGCCAATTCGCTCCCGGCGTCCAGCGATTGCACGACATCAGAACCGCGATCGGGCGCGCGCTGGCGGACGCCAAGAAGGGCGCTGCGCCGGGCATGCCGCGCGGGCCAAGCGAGGCGAAGCTAGCCCGGCTCTACAAGGCATTTGCCGAGGATATAGATGGCATTCGCAACATGGCGCCTGGCGGGCGCGACGCGACCGCGATGCGGCACGCGATCGACGAGGACTACGCGGCGCAGATCGACGAGCTCAAGAAGCCGCTCGGCCAGCTTTTCAAAGAAGGTGTTGGCCCCGTCCAGGCGCTCGACAAACTCTCGGCGTCCGCGCGCTCGGGCGATCTCGTGCTCCTCAAGGCCTACATGCGGGTGGTGAGCGAGAAGGGCGACCCGATCAAGGGCGCGGCTGCAATCGTCTCGCACATGAGCCGCAGCGCCAAGGATCTCGGGAGCTTCCTGAAAGCGCTTGGCGAGATACCGCCCGAGGCGCGCGCTGTGATGTTCCAGGGCGAGCAGGGCAAGGCGTATCTGGCTGAGCTCGAGCGACTTGAGCGCGTCGGCAACCGTCTCGCGCCGTTCGAGCGCATTGCGCGTGACCGCGGCACTGACCTGTCGCAGCTCGCCCGCGCAACCAAGCCGTCATCGCTGATGGCGGCAGCTGGGCTCTACTTCAACTTCTGGCCGACGATGATGGCGACGGTGGGCGCGTCGGGGCTTGCGCGCTTCATGGCCTCGCCGCGCTATGTGCGCTGGCTGTCCGAGCTTCCGAACAGGACCAAGGATGGCATTAATTCGAAGGCTGCGATGCAGCACCTGGCGCGCCTCTCGGGCATCACCGCAAGCGACACAGGCAGCGGCGGCGCGATCTTCGATGCCCTCGGAAGCATGTTCCTCCCCGCGCCCGCGAGCGCGCAGCCGATAAAGCCGTCGCCCCGGTATCATGTCCACGAGGATGGCTCGTGGGAAACGCAGAAAGAGCTTGATGAAAAGCTCGATAAATGGCCCGACCGCTCGATACCGAAGACGGGCACGCTGGATCACGGGATTGTCTACGACGACGAGGAGCCGCGCGAGTTAGCGCCCGACGATCGTATCCGCCGCCCTGGTGAAGAGGGTGTGCAGTGGGATCAGCCCACGCGCGAGTACAAGCCACAGCAATCGATCGACAAGGCCGTAGGCAAGCCGCAACCGCGCGATGTCTCGATGCGCAGCGAGCATCATTCGAACTATCAGCCGCGCGGCAGTGACGGACTATTCAAAAAAGGAAAACCGATGCAGAGACGTGCCGACATTCAATTAGAGCGACCAGAGCGCAGCCGGCGCCTGGATGGCGCCCCGCGGCCATCGACGCGCAAGGACCGCGAGCATTTGGCGGATGCGGGCTACGACGCCGACACGGCTGCCGAAGACCCACAAACCCAATTCGACAGCGCTCTTGAGGAAATGGGCATCACCGAGCAAGACGATGGTGTTGCAGAGGCGCGCGATCTCGCGCGCAGGGGCGATCTCGAGGGCGCGGCGCATACTCTCTGGCAACGGGCTTGGGATGCTGGATGGGGCGCCACTGACGGCGGTATAGGCCAGATCGACGGCGTCTATCAGCTCTTGGGTATTCCCAACCCGAATCGAAGCGATGATCCAAGCCTCCCTGATTATTCGGTCCCATGGCAGGAGATGCGCCGTGGCGGCAACGATATGATGGATGCTCCCCGACGAGGAGGCCAGCGCGGGGCTCCCAATGAGATGATGAGGCCGCGTTAGTGGCGAGGTTCGCCCTTCCGATCTTCTCCCCCGGCTGGCGTGCTCTCGATGACAACCGCAACTTTGTGGCCAGCGGCAAGCTCCAGTTCTTTGACGCACTCGACGATCCCCTTGAGGTATTCTCCAATGCGGCCCTGAGCACATCTCTTGGTGTCGAGGTCAATCTCAATCCCGCCGCCTACCCGATCACGTCGGGCAATGCCAAGACGCTGATCTACACCGACGCTGATACGCTCCGAGTGGTCTGCCTCAATGATGAAGATGTAGAGGTTTGGGAGCATGAGGGCGTCGCTGGCTCTCTCGATCTCGCGCCGTTCGACGCGACGCTCGCCACCCCGCAATACGCGATCGGCTCGTCAGGAACGAACGTCGTTGTCGTGGCCGGCGATGCCGGAAAGCTCTTCTCGATCGACTGCTCTGGCGGCAATCGCACGGCGACGCTCCCGCTTGCTGCCGATGTGGAGCCGGGCGTTCCTTTCGGATTCCAGCACATCGGCTCCGGCAACACCGTCACCATCAACGCGGTCGGTAGCGACGAGATCGTAACTCCCGGTGATTTGGTCGCCGTGTCCGTTACGATCTCGGTCAAGGGTGAGCTGGTTTGGCTCGCATCTGACGGCGTGAACTGGAAGCTGATCGGGAACACGCTCAAGTCCGCCGATCTCGTGAAGTCCGAGCACCTTATCGGCTGCGTCGTCGATTTCGCGGGTACAACGCCGCCTTCGAAGTGGTTGCTCTGCTACGGGCAAGCGGTCTCGCGCACGACTTACGCACTGCTCTTTGCTGCGATCGGCACGACGTTTGGCGTCGGTGACGGCTCGACGACGTTCAACCTTCCAGACTGTCGAGGACGTGTTGTCGCGGGCAAGGACGACATGGGCGGATCGTCAGCGGACCGGCTCACGAACCAGTCCGGTGGCTTGAATGGTGACACCCTTGGGGCCACGGGTGGCTCTGAGGTTCATACGCTGACAGCGGCGCAGCTCGCGGCCCATACCCACACCGAGCCGGGTGGCCACGGCACCAACTCTGCAACGACCGCCTTCCGCGGCTCTGACAGCACCGCCTACACCATCACATCTAGTTCGGCCGGATCGGACAGCGCACACAACAACGTGCAGCCGACAATCATCTTCAACAAAATGATCTTCGCGGGGGTCTAAGCGATGGACGACATGCGCATTACCGTCATCGCTGACGATCGCCGCGTGTCGGTCAACGGCGAGAGCTACTTGGTCGAGGCCGAGTTTGACCCCGACATCCATGTGATCCAGTGGAACCCGTTCGACGGCAAGACCTTCGGGCACATCGAGCGCAAGCACGGCGATAGCTGCGGCTTCAACGACTTCCTGCTCGTCCACCCGTTCTATGAGGCGTGGCGCCGCGCCAAGGCAGCCGCCGAGGGACAGCTCTACGTCCATCAGGAGCCGCCCGCGCCGTTACCGTCTCCAGAGCCTCCAGCAGCCCCGCCAGAGCCCGAGGCGCCGCTCTACCGGGACATCCCGCCCCCGCCGCGCCCGGCCGAGCCTGAGCCCGTGGCAGAGGCGCCAAGGCCGCCCTCGAGCACGGCTGGCGACTGGCGCCAAGCTATCGGCGCGATCGATGACGAGGAGCCGCTTTCCGAACCAGAGGAAGAGCACGAGCCGGTGGCCGAGGAGCGGGACTACTCGATTACGCCGGCCGCATCGCCAGTCCAACAGTCGGCCGCAGAGCCGGCGCTGCCGGTAGTCGTGGAAACGGAGCCGCCGGCCGAACCCGTCGTGGTGATCGACGAGAGTATCAAGCAGCAGGTTCGCTACGAGGTCGCGTTGCGCGCCATCAACGGCAACCTCAAAGCGCAAACGCTGCTCAAGGACGAGGCAGCGCGAAGGGGGATGACCGTCCAAGGACTGGCGGATCTGATCGTGAAGGAGCGAGCGGACCAGGAAGCCGCAGTCATGCGTGAGTACGCAAAGAGCGTCAGTTAAAGGGGGAAGGGTATGGACCCGATCACGGCGGAAGAATTCAAGAGCTTTGCGCCCAATGCGCGCGAAGAGTACGTGACCTCGTTCGTCAATGGCTGGGGGGAGCTCAAGAAGGCCGGCATCGCGACCGAACCGCGCGTTTGCGAATTCCTGGGCGTCGCCGCGCACGAGACGCAGGGCTTTACCCTCATTCGCGAGCGCACAAGCTGGACGCCAAAGCAGCTCTGCACGCTCTGGCCTACCCGCTTCAAGACGCAGCTCGATCCTCGAATCCTCGCTTGCGGGCGCGATGAAGTGAAGCTTGCGAACCTCGTCTACTCGGGGCGCGAGGACATTGGCAACCGCGGCGGCGATGACGGCTACAACTACCGCGGCGGCGGCTGGTTCCAAGCCACCGGCCGGGAGAACTACCGCCGCGCCGGCCTCGCGATCGGAACCCCGCTCGAGGAAAACCCGCAATTCATCGAGTATTGCGACATCTCGCTTAGGGCCGCGATCTGGGAATGGCTGCGCAAGGACTGCAACCGCTATGCTGATCGCGGCTACACGCGCGCCATCAACAATGCCATCAACCGCGGCAACGCCTTCTCCTCGAAAGACCCGATTGGATGGGAGAGCCGCGTTGAATCGAAACGGCGCGCCTATGCGATCTTCGGGCCCACAGCGCAATTCCTCCCCGGCCTGGCTCTTGGTGCGGACGGCTCGGAAGTCGAGGTTCTTCAGCGCCGGCTCAAGGAGCTCAACTACCCCGTAGGAACGATCGACAACGTGTTCGGCCCCGTGCTCGCGCGCGCGGTTGCGGGCTTCAAGCTCGATTACAAGCGCCGTGGCGGCGACGAGCTCGAGCCGGACGAGGTCGTGGGCGAGAGGACGTGGGCGGCGCTCAAGACGGCGCAGCCTGTCGTCTACGTGGCGAGGAAGGATGCGACGGTTAAGGATCTCAAGGGGTCAGAGACGGTCACGGCGGCTCAGGACGCCAACACCGCGGCAACGATGGTGGTTGCGGCGAGCGCGGCCAAGGGAGCGTCGGAGACGGGGATGCTCGACGGCATGCAAGACACCCTCGGATGGGCACCACAAATGCACGCCTTCATGAGCCCGGTAATCGATGCTGCGAGCTTCGGGCTCAAGAACTTCTTCTGGGTGATCACGCTGATTGGCGGCGTCTGGTTCTGGACGAAGGGGCGCCATATCATCAAGGCGCGGCTCAAGGATCACATCCAGGCATTGAACCTCGGGCGGTGACCCATGATGACGCTCCTCTCCCTGGTCGGCGGCTCTCTCATGGGGCCGCTGTTCAGGTTCGTGACCGTGCCCATTATCGCGCTGTGTGCGATCACGGGCGCGCATCTCCTTATTGAGAACTGGAAAGGCAACCTGCGGGCTCAAGGTGAGAGCGCGTGCAATTCCGCGTGGGAAGCGCGCGTTCGCGAGGAGGAGCGCAACAAGGCGTGGAATGAGGTCGATCAGGCGCACTCGCTTCTGATCAAGGAACGGCAGCTAACGGGGGAACTCAATGACAAGCTTGCGAACCTCAATATCGAGATGGACGCGCTGCGCTTCAGTGGCGCTTATCCCAACGACGATAAGTGTCTTTCTGACGGCGTGCTCGATTCCCTTGAACGACGGCCGCACGGTGCAAATGCCGGGAGCAAGCCTGCTGGCAAGCGACAAAAGACCCCCGCTGCCAAGCCCGCCGCCGGTTCTTGAGAACTGCATCAGAAAGCCGTTCGTCGTCTACAAGCCTGCGCCTGACGGCAAGCAGCAGGCCACCGCCAACGACAAGGTGATTGCGTCGATGAAGTGGGGCGACGAGAAGAAGATTTGCGGTGAGAATCTTCTCAAGTGGTACAAGGGCGTGCAGGAGGCGAGCAACGCGCCGCCCGCCCCTCCCCCGACCACTCCGCTTTTCGGCAATCCGCTCGATCAGTAGCGGCCCTGGCGGTAGTCATCGATAAAAGCCGCCACGATCGCGACCACGCCCAGAACGAGCCAGTCGATACGGGTAGGTGACGAGAAAAGCCAAGCGGCCAGTACTTCAAGCATTTGATACTCCGAACGTGATCCAGTTGATTAACGCCCCGCCGAATATATTCCGTCGCTAGGTGGCGAGATCGCCAAGCACATAGACGCCGCGCGCCTGCTCCTTGATCAGCCCATTCGACCGCAGCATTGAGATTGCGGTGTGCCAGGAGCCGCCCGTAGGCTTGCGGTTGGTTCTAGTGGCGAGCTCGTCGGCGGAAAGCGGGTGCGGGTAGGACGCCAGCACTCGCAATAGCTCGTTCGCCGGAGCGGGCATGGCGGAAATCCACACTTCAAGAAGCTCGGCTTGAGATGGCGCCGGCCGCTTCTCAGTGACCGCCGGGATGACCTTCTCTCCATCTTCGTAGACGTGCCCGCCCTCGATCAGCTCTTTCCGTGCCGTGTGGAAGCTGCCGCCGCGCGCCTTCCTCTTCGTCAGCGCGGCAAGCTGGCCCCATGTGAACTTGCAGGGGAACCGCCGCTGCGCTTCCTCGAGCATTGAACGCGCAGGAGCGCCAAGCTCTCCGGCAGCCTTGGGCCGCACTGGCGCCTGCTTCCGCTCCAGCGCCGGAATTTGATCGATGACAAGGAGATCATGGCTGCCACTGACCTCAACCGCTGGCGGCAGGAAGGCCGGCTTCATGGCCGCGATTTTCTCGCCAATATCCTTGAGACATGCGGCATAGCAGCTCCCGTGGCCCTCCTTCCTCCCCTGGATTAGACCCCTTTCATAAATCTTCCCCTCGGCATCCACGCCGACAACGCTAACAGGCCTTCCCGCCTCCTTCTTCGGCTCGATCTCCTTTTTCAGCTTCTCCTCGATGCGCGTGAGATCGGCTTTCGCGAGCCGCTTGGGCTCGATCCGCTTCTCTCCCGCCTTCGGCGTCGCGCTCGTGTCGAGCGTCTTGATCTTCGGGAAATGCACCCGCTTCAACAGGTCGAGATCGGGCGCCCAAATCCACCCCTCCCCCACACGCAAGCTCGCGAGGCTGTCCATGACCTCCCTCGCCTTGTCGCGATCCGCGTTCCCCTCCACCCACGCCTTTATTGCGTCCCGGTCCTGGGGCGATGTCACGCCCAGCGCTATCAACGTCGAAAGCTGGGTCAGCACGTCCTTGTGGATCTTCGCCGGCCGCTGAGTGAGCGAGATCAGCCGGAAACCGAAGCCACGCCCGCGCCGCGCAATGCGATCGACCTCACCCAAGACTCGAGTGTTGCCGTCGCCCATGGGGTTCTGCGGGGCAAAGGCATCTGCCTCCTCGAGCACGAGTGTCACAGGATCTCGGTTCTTGGCGAACATCTCTTCCAGGAGATCAGCGACGACGCGCGACTGCTCAGCCTTGCGCATCAACCCGAGATCGATGACGGCAGAGATGTGCTCGGCGGCCAGGAAGCGGCCGAGCCCGCGGCCCATGCCGTCGTCGAGCTGCACGTCAGCGTGCGGCCCGCCAAAGACGACGATGGGATAGCCTTCCTTGCCGCTGGCCGTGGCCTTGAGCCCCCACCACGTCGAGAGAGGGTCCAGCACGATCACGCGCCGGCCCATGTCCAGCAGCCGCTCGACGAGGCCCTTGGCGGTGTAGGTCTTGCCCCGGCCCTTCTTGCCGAGGATGGCGATGTCCTGCTCCAGCGCAGCGTCTGGGATCGCGTAGCTCATCGTCTCCATCTCCGTTTGCGTGGTCGCCATTGCTCCTCGCGAGCCAACCCCTCGCCCACAATCCGGCACTTCCACCGCCAGCGGTGCAGCACGGCTTTCATGTCGGCTAGCGGCTCAATGATGCAGGGCGTCAGGCCAGCGTCGATGATGCCGGCGACGGTGCGCGTGAGGGCGCCTGCGCCTGGGTTGCGCGCAAGGAGGATGATCAGGCGGGCGGTGCCCCCATCGATCGACACAACGATGTCGTGGACCCAATCAGCAGGAGAGAGCCACGGCACGTCCCCGGGGCGGACGATTCGAAAGCCGCGCGCCGTCTCGGTAGAGCGGATGATGCGCCCGCTTGCTGTTTCATGGGCTAAATTATGGGCGTAAACCAAATCGACTTTGGATAAGTAATTGGAATTATTGGCGATCCCGGCAGGATTTGAACCTGCGACCCCCTGCTTAGAAGGCAGGTGCTCTATCCAACTGAGCTACGGGATCGTGGCCGCTCCACCCGGATAAGCGAGCCGCACCATTAAGGCAAGCCGCGCGCAGGGCCTTCTGCGCCAACGCGTCCCGCGACGCCGAGATGTTGGGGGTTGACGGCTGAGCCCAAGGGCGGAACTCTCATCAAATCCTGGGGTTACGGCGTGACAGCCGGTCGAGTGGGGAGTTGCCGTGCTGGAAGTCGCCAAACGAGCGCTGCCAAGAGCGCCGCTGTGGATCGTCGTCCCCATCGTTTTCCTTGCCGGGCTTTTCGAGCCGTCAACGGCGGCGGCACAGACCATGATAGCCGCGAGCGAGCCCTACGCTCTGCTTCGCATTCCCGTCGGCTTCATCCTCTTTGCTCTGACGCTCCTCGGCGTCGCGCTCTTCCACCGCCACACTCTCCCGGTCGCCCTTGCCGGGCTCTCGGCGATCATCACCTACAAGCTCGTCTTTGCGGGCTCCGGACTTGCGGAGCTTGCCGACCACATGAGCCACGAATGGGTCGTCCTCGCCAATCTCTTCTGCCTGCTGATGGGGTTTGCGCTCCTCTCGCGCCACTTCGAGGAAAGCCGCGTGCCCGAGGTCCTGCCTGTGATCCTTCCCGACGACTGGACCGGTGGGCTCATGCTCCTCGCCCTCGTGTTCGTGCTCTCGAGCTTCCTCGACAACATTGCCGCCGCGCTGATCGGCGGAACCGTCGCGCGCTCGGTCTTCCACGGCCGTGTCCATCTGGGCTTTCTCGCCGCCATCGTCGCGGCCTCGAACGCCGGCGGCTCGGGGAGCGTGATCGGCGATACGACGACCACCATGATGTGGATCGATGGCGTGAGCCCTTGGGACGTACTCCACGCCTATCTTCCGGCGACGGTCGCATTCGTCATCTTCGCCATACCCGCCGCGCGCCAGCAGCAGTCCTTCGAGCCGATCCAGAAGGATATGCTGCCCGGCGTTCACGTCGATTGGTCGCGTGTCGCCGTGGTTGCAGCGATCCTCGTCGCCGCGATCGCCGCCAATGTGTCCGCCAACCTCGCCTATCCCGAGCTGCTCGACCGCGTCCCCGTCATCGGGCTCGGCGTCTGGTTTGCCATTCTCGCCACGGCGCCGTGGCGGCGCCCCGACTGGTCGGTGATGCCCGAGACCTTCAAGGGTACCGTTTTCCTGCTCGCCCTCGTCATGGCCGCCTCCCTGATGCCGGTCGGGAAATTGCCGGAAGCCTCCTGGCAGACGACGTTTGGCTTAGGCATCGTCTCGGCCGTCTTCGACAACATCCCGCTGACCGCGCTCGCCTTGAACCAGGGTGGCTACGACTGGGGCGCACTGGCTTTCGCCGTAGGCTTCGGCGGCTCGATGATGTGGTTTGGATCATCCGCGGGTGTGGCGCTCTCCAACATGTACCCCGAGGCGAAGTCCGTCGACGGCTGGCTCAAGGCCGGCTGGCCCGTGGCGGTGGGCTATGTCGTCGGCTTCTTCGTGTGGCTCGCGGTCCTCGGCTGGCAGCCGCATGACGCGCACAAGCCGCCCATTCCTCCCGCTGCCGGAACGAGCTCAACGTCGGAAAACTGATCTCGTAGCTAATGCGTCCAGCTGCCGATGCGGCCGAACTTGAAATTGTCGGCGTATGACTTGCGCACCTGCCGCCGCGGCTTGGGCTCGGCGAGCGTGTAGGGAATGCCGTTGCGCTCGGCGTAGGCGATCGCCTCTTCCTTGGTGTCGAACGAGATGCGGAGCTGCTGGCGCGTATCTCCAGACGACGTCCAGCCCATCAGCGGATCGATACGCCGCGGGCTCGCAGGCTCGTGCTCGAGCACCCACTCCTTGGTGCGAGCTTCCCCCGACTGCATGGCGGTCTTGGCCGGTCTGTAGATGCGTGCCGTCATGTGCGAATCCCGCTGATGCAGTGGCTCCCGCTCTTCTACCGTTGCCGGACGCCCGAGACAAGCCACGCGCGTCAGCGCCTGAGGATCAGATCGTCGGCAGGAAGGCGCTCCTGCCACCCGTGGCGCACGAGCTCCGGGTCGAGATGCTCTTCCTCGGGCCAGCCGATGCACAGGTAGGCGACGAGGGCCCATCCGCCGGGCACGTCGAGCGCCTTCGTGACGATCTCCGGCTCGAGGATCGATATCCAGCCAAGGCCCAGCCCCTCCGCGCGGGTCGCGAGCCAGAGCGTATGGATGGCGCCGACGACCGAGTAGCGCAGCGTCTCCGGCATCGTCTGCCGCCCGAGACCGCTGCCTGCTTCCGTCGCCTCGTCGGCAAACACCGCGAGATGGACCGGGGCCGCCTCGAGTCCTGCGAGCTTGAGCCGCGCATAGCGCCCGCGCTCCTCCCCGCAGTAGCCATCGAGCGCCTGGGCGTTGGCGCGCTCGAACGAGGCGCGCACCGCCGCCCGGCGCTCTTGCCTTTCGACGAGAACGAAACGCCACGGCTGGCTGTGCCCGACCGACGGCGCACAAACCGCCAACCGTATGAGGGAAAGCACCAGCTCGTCAGCGATCGGGTCGCGGCGAAAGCGGCGCACGTCGCGCCGCCACAGCACGAGATCGCGGAAGCGGGAGCGAAACGCCGCATCGAAGCGCGGAGGCTTTTTCACCCCTGCCATGCCTCACGCTGCCCTGTCGATGACGTGGAAGAAGGTCCCCGTGACCGTGCCGCGCCGCGAGCCGCTTTCCGGCGAAATCGCGCTGCCCGCGTCCTCAGACGCAATAAGCGGCTCGTCGCTTGCGGTAACCAGCGAGGCATAGTGGAACTCGTGCCCGTAAAGCATCTCGCGCGCGCGCCCCAGCGCCGAATCCGCGAGCAGGCGCACACGCCGGTAGCCGAGATGCAGCTTGCGCCGCTTGAACGACGTCTCGATACCAAGCAGCCCGGCCATGGCATGGCGCCCACCCGAGGCGTCCTCGAGCCCTGCGCCCAGCACCATGTAGCCGCCACACTCGCCATGGATCGGCACGCCCCGGTGGGCGAGATCGGCGAGCCCGCGGCGAAATCCTCCACGTCCAGCAAGCTCCCCGGCGTGAAGTTCGGGATAGCCTCCGGGCAGCCACACCGCATCGGCCGATGCATCGGGCGCCTCGTCGGCAAGCGGAGAGAAGGGCACGATCTCCGCCCCGGCCGCCCGCCAGCCGGCGACGATGTGCGGATAGACGAACGAGAATGCGCGGTCCTGCGCCAGCGCGATCCTCTGCCCCGGCGGAGAAAGGCCGCGTGACGCACTCCCAAATTCTGCCGCTAGTTTGCTCGGCACCGCAATGCCCTGCAGACCATCGAGATCCACATCCTTCTCGATGGCATCGGCGATCCGGTCCAGCTTTTCCTCGATGTCTGCCGTCTCCCCGGCCTGCACGAGCCCGAGATGACGCTCGGGCAGCGACAGCCCCTCATTGCGGAGAAGCGTGCCGAGCACCTTGAGCCCTGCGCGCTCAATCGCCGGAACGATGAGGCCGGCGTGCCGTGCGCTCGCAACATTGTTAAGAATGATCCCGGCGATGCGCACGTCCCCGCGATAGGACGCGCAGCCCCGCGCCACCGCTGCCGCCGTCTCCGTCTGGCCCGATACGTCGAGCACCAGCACCACCGGCCAGCCTGTGAGCGCCGCGAGATCTCCCGTCGACCCGCTACCACACTGACCGGTCGTTCCTGCCCCGTCGAACAGGCCCATCACGCCTTCTGCGATGGCAATGTCCGCGCCGAGGCGCGTCGCGTGCACAAGCTCGCCGATCAGCTCCCGGCGCATGGCCCAGGTATCGAGGTTGTAGCTCTCACGCCCCGCCGCCACGCCATGGAATGCCGCATCGATATAGTCAGGCCCGCACTTGAAGGGCTGCACGGCAAGCCCCCGGCGCTTTGCCGCCCGCATGATGCCGAGCGCGACCGTCGTCTTGCCCGACCCCGATTTCGGCGCCGCAACGATCAATCCCGGCGTGGCAGCAAGTTGCATCATCGCCCGATCATCCCTGCGATCAGCTCCCGCCTCAAGCCGGCAATGTTGCCGACGATGATGATCGTCGGCGGCTCGATCGCATTCGCCTTGGCGTCGGCAGCGGCGTCGCCGAGCCGCGTCTCGAGCACGCGCTCGCTCTCGAGCGTCGCCGACGCGATGATGGTCACGGGAGTATCGGCACTGAGCCCGCCGCTCTCAAAGGCGCGCGCGATCACGTCGAGGTGCGGCATCGCCATGTAGAGGATGATCGGCTGGCCCGTCGCGGCGAGCGCCGCCCACTCCGTCTCTGACGTCTCATCCAGCGCCCGATGCCCGGCCGCAAGAATGATCGCGTGGTTCGTCTCGCGAGTCGTCGCGGGAATGCCGGCCAGCGCCGGACCCGCAAGCCCCGCCGTGAGCCCCGGCACGACCCGGAATGGCACCCCCGCGCGCACGAGGGCGAGGGCCTCCTCGCCGCCACGCCCGAACACGAACGGGTCGCCGCCCTTCAGACGCAGCACGCGGCGCCCCCTCTTCGCCAGTGCGATAATAAGCTCGTTGATGTCGCGCTGATGTGGCGACGGCTTGCCGCCGCGCTTGCCCGCATGATGTATCTCAGCCCCGGCGCGCGCTAGCTTGAGGATGCGCGAGTCGACAAGCGCATCGTGAACGACAGCGTCGGCTACACCGAGCGCATGCACGGCCATCACGGTCAGTAGGCGCGGATCACCGGGACCGGCGCCCACAAGCCAAACCTCGCCCGGTTTCATCTCGGGGAACGGCGGAAAAATGTCGGGCGGGAGGTTCATGGGCCAGCGTGCTAGATCTCGGATGTGCGCAAGGAGGGCCGCCTTTGAGTGACGATGCAATCATGGTCGACGCGCCATCCGGCCCCTTGCGGCGCGGCTGGACGACCGGCACGTGTGCGGCGGCGGCCGCGCGCGCGGCTCATGAGTTGCTCATCACCGGCGAGTGTCCGGCGACTGTTGAGGTCATATTGCCCAATGGCGCGCGGCCGTCGTTCGCTGTTGCCGCCTTCGAGCGCGGGGATGCCTCCGCCACCGCGGGCGTGGTGAAGGATGCCGGCGACGATCCGGACGTGACCCACGGCGCCCTGATCAAGGCAAGGGTGTCGCACGGTCCTCAAGGCTCCGGCCTTACCTTCCGCGCCGGGCCGGGCGTCGGCACGGTGACGAAGCCGGGCCTTCCCGTGCCGCCTGGCGAGCCCGCGATCAATCCAATTCCGCGCGCGATGATCCGCCAGGCCGTGGGCGAGAGCATCGCGGCTCACGGTGCATCCGGCGACGTCGTGGTCGAGATCTCTATTCCCCATGGCGAGGAGATCGCAAAGAAGACTCTCAACGGCCGCCTCGGCATCGTCGGCGGCCTCTCGATCCTCGGCACCACCGGCATCGTCGTGCCGTTCTCCTGCGCGGCCTGGATTCATTCCATTCACCGCGGCATCGATGTCGCAAGCGCCACCGGCATCACGCACATTGCCGGCGCGACGGGATCCACGTCCGAAACAGCCGTCCAGAAACTGTTCGGGCTGCCCGAGGCGGCTCTGATCGACATGGGTGATTTCGTCGGCGGCATGCTCAAATATCTGAAGCGCCATCCCGTGCCCCGCGTCACCATCGCCGGTGGCTTCGCCAAGATGACAAAGCTCGGCCAGGGCCTCCTCGACCTGCATTCCAAACGCGGCGAGGTCGATCGCGAATGGCTCGCCGCCCGCCTGACCGAGGCCAGCGCACCCGAGACCCTCGTCGCATTCACGCGCACTGCGAACACCGCGCAGCTCGTGCTCGACGAGGCGCGCCGCGCGGCCGTCCCAATTGGCGAGATCGTCGCAGACGCCGCGTTGCGCACTGCCTCGCGCCTGATCGAAGGCACGCCCATTGCGCTCGACATCGCGGTCTTCGACCGCCAGGGCCAGCTCGTCGGGCAGGCGCCTGCTCCCTCGGCTCATCCCCCCCTCCCCCGGTAGCGGCGCTGATAGTTCGCATCGTAGAGCGCGCTGTCGCGAAAGCCTTCCACATCGAGCACGCGCCCGACCAGGATCAGCGCGGTTCTCTCCATCGGGCTCGCCTCCAGCGCGGCAACGATGGTGCCGAGCGTCCCGCGCACGATGCGCTCTTCCGGCCAGCTCGCCCGGTAGACGATGGCAACCGGGCAGTCCTCACCGTAGTGCGGCGTAAGCTCCGCAACCGTCTCCGCCAGCGCATGAATCGAAAGATGGATGGCAAGCGTCGCGCGCGTCTTCGCGAATGCGGTCAGCGTCTCCGACTCCGGCATGGCGGACGCCCGCCCCGGCGTGCGCGTCAGCACCACCGATTGCGCGACCTCGGGCAGAGTCAGCTCCTGGCCGAGCGCCGCCGCCGCCGCCGCGAACGCGGGCACCCCCGGCGTGATCGTGTGCGGGATACCGAGCGCATCGAGCCGTCGCAGCTGCTCGCCGAGCGCGCTCCACACGGAGAGATCGCCAGAATGCAGGCGCGCGACATCCTGGCCGGAATTCGTCGCGAGCGCACACTCGGCGACGATCTCGTCGAGCGACATCGGCGCCGTGTCGACGATGCGCGCGCCATTCGGGCAATAGTCGAGCAGCGCCCGCGGCACGAGCGACCCCGCGTAGAGGCACACCGGACAGTGCGCGATAAGATCGCGACCGCGCACCGTGATGAGATCGGGCGCGCCCGGTCCCGCGCCGATGAAATGCACCGTCATGGACCTTCTCCGACGGCAATCGCGCACGTCGCCTCTTTGGTCGCGACGCGCGCCACGAGCAGGCGCGCCTTCCGCCCCGCGGCGGCAAGCGCGGCGGTCTCAGCGACCGAAGGCAGGCCAATGGCGGCCAGCGAGTACGGCGAGACCGTCTTCGTGAATTCAACCACGCTCTCGAGCTCCCACATCCCGGGCAGGATGACCGACAGTTCCCAGCGCTCGGCAAACTCCCTGAGACCGGGCTCGCTGCCCTTGTCGCGATGTGTGGCCAGCGCGTCGAGATCGTCCCGCTTGAGACCGCCCTCGAGCAACGCGACACGGATGACATCCTCGATTGACTTCGCCGACACCCCGCGGCGGCATCCGATCCCGGCGACGATCATGGCTTCCTCACGCGCCACTGCGTCACCGGCATGGCCGAACGCCAGCCGTGCATGCCGCCGACGGCCTCGGCGCGCGATACCGCAATCCGTACAAGCTCGCCGCCATGACGCGCGAAAAGCTCCGCCAGCCGCGCTTCGCTCTCGAGCGCGATCGCATTCGCGACCAGCCGCCCGCCCGGCTTGAGCGCTGCCCATGCCGCTTCGAACACCCCAGCATCTGAGAGGCCGCCGCCGATGAACGCCGCGTCTGGCGCCGGCAAGCCGGCGAGCGCCTCGGGGACGTGCCCGGTCACGATCTTGAGATCCGGCGTGCCGAGCGCGAGCGCATTGCGGCGCGCCCGCTCGGCGCGATCCGCGCGCTCCTCGATGCCGATCGCCGCAAGCGAGGCATCGCAAAGCAGCCACTCGATCGCGATCGACCCGGCACCGAGGCCGATGTCCCACAAAAGCTCGCCACGGCGCGGCGCAAGCGACGACAAGGTGAGCGCGCGCACCTCGCGCTTGGTGAGCTGGCCGTCGTTCTCGAACAGATCGTCGTCGAGACCCGGCGCAAAGCCGATCACCCGGCTGCCCTGCCCGGCGACAACCTCGACCGCGAGCGTGTTCAGTGGCTCTATGTTCGAGAGATCGAACGCACCGGCTTCCTGGCTCCGAATGCGCTCTCGCGGTCCGCCCATGGACTCGAGCACCGTCACCGCTGAGCCGCCCAACCCGCGCGCCTTAAGCAGCGCCGCGAGCTTCGGGCCAGTCGAGCCATCCCATGCCAGAGCGAGAATGCGCGCTCCCGGCTGCAGATGGCGCACGATGCCTTCGAGCGCCCGCCCGTGCAGCGTCACGCAGGCCACGTCTTGCAGAGCCCAGCCCATGCGCGCGGCCGCCAGGCTGAATGCCGAAGGCTGCGGCAGGCACACGATCTCGTCCGCCGAGACCAGCGCCACGAGCTGCTTGCCGATGCCGAAGTTGAACGGATCGCCCGTCGCAAGGACCGCGACCGAGCGCCCGCGACGCGCGAGAATTTCAGGAAATGCGCCATCGAGCGGGCTCGGCCAGGCGAGCGCCTTGCCGCGGATGAGCTTGCCCGCAAGCTCGAGATGCCGCTTGCCGCCAACGACCAGCTCGGCAGTCTCGATCAGGCGCTTGGCGTGCGTCGTAAGGCCCCCAACGCCATCCTCGCCGATCCCGACGATGGACAGCCACCGCCCGGGCGTGGTCTCTCTCGGCTCGATACTCGCGAGTGGACTGGACATGCGCATACTTATACTAGGCGGCACCACCGAAGCACGCGAGCTTGCCGGGCGGCTCGCCGGCGACCGCCGCTTCGCGCCGACCCTTTCCCTCGCCGGTCGCACCAGCGCCCCCCTTGCCCAGCCGATCCCGACCCGCGTGGGCGGCTTCGGCGGCAGCGAAGGCCTCACGGCGTGGCTCGAAGAAGAGCAGATCGAGGCGCTGATCGACGCCACACATCCATTTGCGGTTAACATCTCGGCCAATGCCGTCACCGCGACCCGGGCCCTGGGCATCCCACTCGGCTCTCTGCGCCGCCCGGCCTGGGAGCCGCGCCCCGGGGATCGCTGGACCGTCGTCGAGACGGCCGAAAAGGCCGCCGCTGCCCTCGGAGAGACCCCGCGGCGCGTGTTCCTGACCGCCGGACGTCTCGAGCTTCCAGCGTTCGCCGCGGCCCCGCAGCACACCTATCTCGCCCGCACCATCGACCAGCCGAGCGACGTGCCGCTCCCGCCCAGCATCCGCTTCCTCACCGACCGCGGCCCCTTCGACACCGACGCCGAGGAGAGGCTTCTTGCCGCCGAGCGCATCGAAGTCCTCGTCTCCAAGAACTCGGGCGGCGCCGCGACCTATGCCAAGATCGAGGCAGCGCGCCGGCTCGGCCTGCCCGTCGTGATGATCGCGCGCCCCGAGAAGCCTGCGGGGGAAAACCTCGTCGATGTCGACGCCTGCGTTCTCTGGCTCGAGAGCCTCCACGCTGCTCATGACGCGCCCCGCTCCGCGCGCGGCGTATAGACCCACGGACGCTGCCCCTCGCGCTCGATCAGTCGCGTCTGGCTCGAGCCGACGATGACCAGCGTGCGCATGTCGGCCGCATTCGCATCCACGCTTGCGAGAGTCGCCGCCGTGATCTGCGCTTCCGCCGTGCCCGCTGCGCGCACGAAGAGCACGACCGTATCGGCGCCTTTCGCCGCCTTGAGCAGCTCGAGCGCCTGCCCGAGCTGGTGCGGCCGCGCCCGCGACGCCGGATTGTAGAGCGCGATGACGAAATCGCCTTCTGCAGCCGCGCGGAGGCGCCGCTCGATCATCTCCCAGGACTTGAGATTGTCCGAAAGCGAGATGGCGCAGAAATCGGCCCCGAGCGGAGCGCCCGCGAGCGCCGCCGCCGCCAGCATGGCCGTGACCCCGGGCTCGACTTTGACATCGAGCGCCCGCCATGCGGCCTCGCCGCCCTCGATGGCCTCGAACACGGCCGCCGCCATGGCGAAGACGCCGGGATCGCCGCCCGAGACCACGGCGACCTGCCGGCCTTCGGCCGCGAGGGCCAGCGCATGCCGGGCCCGATCGAGCTCGACCCGGTTGTCGGACGCATGCCGCGTCTGACCGGCCTTGCTGCCCGGCAGGCGATCGAGATAGGGGCCGTACCCGACGAGATCGGTGGCCTCGGCCAGTACGCGCGCGACGGCCGGCGTCATGAGCTCCGCGCCGCCCGGCCCCAACCCGACAACGGTCAAGGAGCCGGTCACAGCCGCCTCCCCTGTCCCGGGATCAGAACCATGGAGAAATAGGGTCCGCTCGCCTCTGCGCAGTCTGCGAGCGGCCGGATGCGCTCGCCGTCCATCGTGCCACGCTCGATGTAGATGGCGCGCGCGAGGCATCCCGCAGCGGAGGCGGCGCGGCGCACCTTCTCGAGGTTGCGTCCGACTTTCATGATCACGGCCGCATCGGTCTCGGAGAGTCGACGCACCAGCTTTTCCTCATCCAACGTGCCCGTAAGCACGGTCATGATGTCGTCGCCCCAGGTGATCGGCAAGTTGGCGCGTGTCCAGCACCCCGACATGCCGGTGACGCCCGGCACGACCTCGACCGGGAAATCCGCCTCGAGGCGCCGCCACATATGCATGAACGAGCCGAAGAAGAACGGATCGCCCTCGGCGAGCAGCCCGATTGAATTCCCCTTGCCGAGCTCATCGGCGAGCGACCTCGCGGCCTCGCGATAGAAATCGACGATCTGGCGCTGATAATCGGGATGGGAAACCGGCACCTCGTCCGTCACCGGGTATTCGAGCTTGATCTCGGGCCGCTTGCCGTCGAGCAAGAGCGCCACCGTGCGCCGTGCGTTGCCTTCGCGGCCCTGCTTGGCGAAGTATGCGATGACATCGACGCTGCGCACGAGGCCTGCCGCCCGCAGCGTGAGATAGCGCACATCACCCGGCCCCACGCCGATGCCGTAGAGCGTTCCGCGCTTTGCCGTGCCGGCGATGTCCTCGAGCGTTGTCATTCCACGTCGCTGGCGAGCGCATTGACGGCCGCGACCGCCATGGCGCTGCCACCCTTGCGGCCGCGGACGATCAAGAACGGCACGCGACCGTCCGCTGCCAGCGCCTCTTTCGATTCCGCTGCACCAACGAACCCCACGGGGAGCCCGATCACAGCCGCAGGCTTTGGCGCGCCCCGATCCAGCATCTCAAGCAGGCAGAAGAGCGACGTCGGCGCGTTGCCGATGGCGACGACAGCGCCTTGAAGCTTGTCTCCCCACAACTCCATGGCCGCAGCCGACCTTGTCGTGCCGAGCTTTTCTGCCAGCGCGGGGACGGACGAATCGCCGAGCGTGCAGATGACTTCGTTCCTGGCCTTGAGGCGGCTGCGCGTGATGCCGTTGGCGACCATCTTCGAGTCGCAAAGGATTGGCGCACCGCTATCCAGCGCCGCGCGCGCCGTGCGCACGAAATCCGGCGACATGTCGATGTCGCGCGCGATCTCGACCATCCCCGAGGCATGAATGATGCGCACCGCGACCTTCTCCTCGTGCCCCTTGAAGCTGTCGAGGTCGGCTTCGGCGCGGATGATGGCGAATGAGCGCCGGTAGATCTCGGCGCCATCGCGGATGTAGCTGCGCGCTTCACTCACGGCGCCCGCCTCCCCCAGCCCTCATCAACGCCGGCAGCCGCTCGAGCTCGTGCGGCGCGATGAAGCCCTCGGGAAAGCCATCGGCGCGCCCGTTACGGACAATGCCGAACCGCTCTCCACCGCCGACAAGCACGAGATCGGCGGCCTCCGAGCAGGCGCAACCCTTCGCACAACCCGAGACATGAACACGGCGAACGCCGTCGAGCCGCGGCAGAAGCCGCGAGATCGCGAGTGCTGCCCCCCGCGTATCGAGGTTGGCCGAGTTGCACGCTGGCGCGCCTGGGCACCCCTCGATCCTGAGCACCGGATCATCCGCCTCCGTCATGAAGCCGAGCTCACCCGCCGCGCGCAGAAGCGCTGTACTTTGCTCTTCTCTTGACACCGGCAGATAGAGCGCACGCCACGGTGAGACGCGAAGTTCGGATACGCCCTGCGCCGCCACGGCCGAGGCGAGCCCGCGCAGCATGTTCGCTTCCACACGCCCGAACGGCGCGGCGATACCGACGGCGAATATCTGGCCTCCGTGCCTCAATTCTCCAATCCGCGGCTTTTCATCCAGCCCGCTAGCACGCTTGTCTCCGTCATCCCGACGAAGGTCGGGACCCACGCAAGTCTCAACACCTGACTGGCCCGGCGTCATGGAGCCCGGCCGTCCATGCGAAGCATGGCTCCGCCATGCCCCCCGGGATGACGTTGGTATTGGATCGGTCACTTGCGAGACGGCCGCTTGGATTTGTGCCACCACACTCGCAGAAATGTCCCTGAGACGGACGCGGCTTCCGGCAGGCTGCGTCTCGAGAAAGGCCATTGCGACACGGCACGCCGCGCGCGTCGCCACGTCGCGCGTCCCTTGCCCAAGCCAGAGCGTCCCACCAGGCTGGTCAATGCCGATCGCGGCTGAGTCGCGCGCTATAGCCTCGATGCGAATGTCCGCCCGCTCGGCCGCAAGCGATAGTGCGCCGCCGCCGTCAATCGCGAAGCCGAATTTCGGCGGCAGCCGCCAGAGCGCGGGATCGTCCTCAATCTGCCCCTCGAGCGCGCGCGCGATCGGCCGCACGTCCAGAACTTCGCCGGGATCGATGCCCGCCAGCGGGCTCACGATGATATTGCGCACGGCCTCGGCCTCGGCGCTCGCGTCGAGCAGCCCCAGATCGTCGATGACGGCTTGCAGACCGAAGAGCGCGCTCGCCGTGACCCCGCGGATCTGCAGGTTCGCGCGCCGCGTGAGATCGATGTGACCATTGCCGAGCCGTGCCGCGGCATTGGCCAGCGCCATGGCCGCCGCTATGCTCAGTGTCCCGGCGCGCGGGCGCACGCGCACGATGAGCCCGTCGCCGCTCTCCATGGGCCTCAGCGCCCCCGGACACGCGCCCCGCACCATGGGCTTAGCCGCCGCGATCATTGCGCCGCCTCCAGAGGCAGCCGGCCGCCGCCATCCTCACTGCGCCAGCGCTCGAGCTCAGCTCGAACCGCATTGCGCCGAGGCTTCCAGAGCCCGCGCGCGATGGCATCATCGAGACGCGCGGCCATCGCGTCGGCGGCGGCGGGATTGGCCGCCTTGATGGCAGCACTTGTCGCCTCGTCGTTGAAGAGCGCGTCATGCACGGCATCGAAGAGATGCGACGGCACCGCACCAGCTGAGGCCGCGAACGCATAGAGCGCATCGATGCTCTGCGCGATCTCAGCCACACCGCGGTATCCATGGCCCAGCATGCCGGAAATCCAGCGCGGATTGGTGAGCCGTCCGCGCACGATACGCGCGATCTCCTCGGAAAATGCGCGCACGCGCGGGGCATCTGCCCGGCTCGTGTCGAGATGATAGAGCGCCGGATCGCGCCCGAGCATGGCGGCGGCCGCCGCGAACCCCCCGGCAAAATCCGCAACCCCGTCGCCGTCGAGGATGTCGCGCTCGCGATCGTCCTGGGGATGGACCAGCGCATCCGCGGCGGCGACGCGGTCTCTGAATCCCTCACCCGCAGGCAAACTCGCATCATTGCGGCCAAAGGCATGCGATGTCGCGGCCAGATACGCCGCACCGATGTCGTCGCGCGTGGCCCAATTTCCGTCGAGCAAGAGCTCCGCAGCCGCGGCGCCATATGTACCCGGCGCACCTCCGAAGACGCGATCGAGGCTTTCGCCGCGTCGCCGCGCCTCGGCGAGAGGATTTGAGGCCTCCTCCTCATCGAGCCCCGCCACGAGCTTTACCGCCATCTCGAAGAGCGCAATCTGGGATTCGAAGATGTCGCGGAAGAGCCCCGAGATGCGCAGCGTCACGTCGATGCGCGGCCGCTCGAGCTTCGCTTGCGGGATGACCTCGACGCCGGTGACGCGGTTCGAGCCCGGGTCCCAGACGGGACGCACGCCGAGATAGGCGAGCCCCTGCGCGAGATCGTCGCCGCCCGTGCGCAGCGAAGCCGAAGCCCAGAGATCGAGCACCAGCGACTTCGGATAGTCGCCATGATCCTGCAGATAGCGCTTCACCACCTCGTCGGCGGCGCGCGCGCCAATCACGGCCGCCGTGCGTGTGGGAATTGCGCGCGGGTCGATCGTCGTCAGGTTGCGCCCCGTCGGCAGCACATCGGACCTCCCGCGCGTCGGCGCACCGGAAGGGCCCGGCGCCACACGGCGGCCGTCGAGGGCCGCAAGCAGCGCCGTGCACTCCTGCCTGGCAGAGCGCGCGATCAGCGCCTCGACCTCGCGCCATGTCGCGGTCTTATCGGATTGCGCCGCCCTGCAGATCGCCGCCGCGAGATCGGATTGGGCCGCCCCATCCGGTACGCGCCCGAAGACATGCAGCCGGTCGCGGATCATAAGCTCCTTGATGTCGCAGAGCTGGGCGTCGAGCTTGCCGATGGCCGCACGCGGGGCGTCGCTCCTGGCAACCCCGCAGTCGCTCGCGAGGCCGGAGCGCCATGCACGCTCCAGGATCTCGGCCTCGAGCAGCGCCATCCGGCGCCGGTCCACACCCTCGGCCTCCGCATATTCCTCGATCAGGCTCTCGAGATCGGCCAAGGGCCCGTGCAAGCCCGCCTCTCCGAGCGGCGGCGTCAGGTGCCCGATCGTCACCGCGGCAAGCCGGCGCTTCGCCTGCACGGCCTCACCGGGATTGTTGACGATGAACGGATAGACGACCGGCACCGGGCCCAGCACCGCTTCGGGCAAGCACTCCGACGAGAGGGCCAGCGCCTTTCCGGGAAGCCACTCGAGCGTCCCGTGCGTGCCGAGATGGATCATGGCGTCGATCCGCTCCGCCTCGCGCAGCCACGCATAGAGCGCGACATAGGCATGGCGCGGGGGGACGCTCGTGTCGTGATAGCCCTGCTTGCGTTCTGCAAGCGCGCCGCGGTCCGGCTGCACCAGAACGATCGTCTTGCCCACTCTGAGGCACGGAAAGCGGAAGCGCCCGTCATGAAAGGCAGGGTCCGCCTCGGGCTCGCGCCAGGCATCCTTGATCTGCGCCTGGATACTTTCCGGCAGCATGCCAAGCCAGCGACGATAGAGAACGAGCGGCACGTCAATCGTCGGGCCATTGCCGGCGAGCAATGGTCCGAGATCGGCGGCGCTGACGTCCAATCCAGCGGTGTCGTATCCCTGCACGGAGATGAGATTGACGATCTGCTCGACGCTGGCCGGCGTGTCGAGGCCGACGGCGTAACCCGTGCGCCCGCCCCGCTGCGGATAGTCCGAGAGCACGAGCGCGAGGCGCCGCTCAGCCCGCGCCTTCTGACCAAGACGCACCCAGGCCGCGGCGAGACGCGCAACAAAATCGACGCGATCGGGGAGCGGCTCATGGCGCGCGCTGGCATATTCGAGGCAGGGATCCAAGGCTGCATCGGCCTTGAAGGAAATCGCGCGCGTGAGCAGCCGCCCGTCGAGCTCGGGCAGCACGACGTTCATGGCGATGTCGGATGGGCCGAGACCACGCGGCGACGCCTCCCACGCTTCGCGCGTCGCTCCGGCCATGACGACCTGGAGCACCGGCACGCCCGCGCCATCGAGCACCGTCGTGTCGTCCTCGCGCAGCGCCGAGAACGCCGTCGCATTGAGAATCACGGCAGGGGAGCACGCCGCAATCAGCGATTGGAGCTCGCTCGCCGCCGCTGGATCCTTGAGGCTCGTCACCGCCACTGCAAGCGGCTTGAGTCCTTCGCGCGCAATGCTCTCCATGAGCGCCGTGACCGGTTGCGTGTCGGCGGCAAGCAGGCTCGCGCGATAGAAGACGACGAGCGCGACCGGCCGATCACTCGCAGCGATGGCGAGATCACCAAGGCTTGTCGTCTCGCCGGCCGCCGTCATGCCGACCGCAGCGCCCACGGGCTTCGGCTCAGCCCACGATACCGGCCGTCCCAAGAGATGCGCCATATAGCCCAGCGCATTGCCAACGTTGTCCGTGCCGCCTTCCCTGAAATAGCGGTCGAGCAGCGCAACCTGCTCAGGCGAGGCCGTCGAGAGCGCCGTTAGGCGCGCGTCCGACCGGTCGTCGCCCGGTAACGCCACGAGCAGAATGCCCTTCTCGCGCGCCACGCTGGCCAAGCGCTCGAAGCCGTAGCGCCAATAGTCGAGCCCGCCGAGGCAGCGCACGATCACCGCCCGCGCCTGCGCGATAACGCTGTCGATGTAGAGATCGATCGAGAGTGGATGCCTGAGGCGCTTCAAGCTCGCAAGCCTCAGCGTCGGCAGCTCGGCAGGCTTCCGCTGCCAAGCGGCCGCGGCCGCGGACAAGTCACTGTCACTGAACGACAGCAGCACGATCTCAGCCGGCGTCTGCCCGAGGTCGATCGCCTGATCGGCCTCGTCGAGCGATGCAGCCTTGGTCGCGAGCAGATGCATTCACATGGCGTCCATAATCATGCGCCGGATGCCCTCGGCATCGAGGCCCTTCTCGCCGATGACGACGAGGGCACCGCGCCGCGTTTCACCCGGCCGCCACGCGCGGTCGAACTGGGTCTGAATGCGCGCCCCCACACCCTGCAGAAGGAGCCGCATCGGCTTCCCCTCGATCTCGGCAAATCCCTTGACCCGGAGGATGTCGTGCTCGGCCGCGGCGGCCGCCACGCGCCCGACGAGCGCCTCCGGCGAGACGATCATCGGCAGCTCGATGATGAAGCTCTCGAAGTCATCATGGTCGTGCTCGGTCTCGTTATCGTGATGCGAGGGCCGCGCGGCGAGGTCGGATTCTGCGGCCGCGCCAAGACCGAGAAGTATCGCCGGCTCGAGGCGCCCACCTTCCGCCTCCACCACCTTGACCGCCCGCGGCACCGCTGACTTGATCTCGCGCGTTACGCGCGCGCGTTCCGCCTCCGACATGAGATCGGTCTTGTTCATGACGATGAGATCGGCGCAGAGCAGCTGGTCCTCGTAGACCTCCTCGAGCGGGTTGTCGTGGTCGAGCGCGGCATCCTCGGCGCGCTGGCGGGCCACCGCCTCGGGGTCGTCGGCAAAGCGCCCGCCGGCCACGGCGGCGCCGTCGATCACTGCAATCACGCCGTCGACGGTGACGCGCGAGGCGATCTCCGGCCAGTTGAAGGCCTGCACGAGCGGCTTGGGCAGTGCCAGCCCCGAGGTCTCGATGACGATGTGGTCGGGCGGATTGGCATGGTCGAGGAGCCTCGATAGCGCCGGCACGAAATCGTCGGCGACCGTGCAGCAGATGCACCCGTTTGCGAGCTCGACGATCCGGTCCTCGGGACACGCCTCATCGCCGCAGCCTTTCAGGATCTCCCCGTCGATGCCGACGTCGCCGAACTCGTTGACGATGATCGCGAGGCGCCGCCCGTTCGCATTCTGCAGGACGTGGCGCACGAGCGTTGTCTTGCCCGCGCCGAGGAACCCGGTGACGATCGTGCACGGTACTTTGACGAGCGAAGTCATAGGGCCTCCGGTAGCGGATGTTTGAACCCCAAAGGCGGCACGCGCGAGATGACGCCGCGGCGGAACGTCGGCGGGCGCTCTGCCCACGGCACGATGCCGTGCTCCGAAGCCTGATAGGAAGCCGTGGCCGCGGCGATCTCCTCGACATGGAGCTCAGGATCGAGGTCCCCGATCAGGTAGGTCCATTTCCCGGATGCCGTGATCGCGAGTGTGCATGGGCGCTTGCACACGGCCAGGCACTCCACCGGCTCGACCTTCACCTGAGCCAGACCAGCATCGGCAAAACGCTTTTCGAGGGCAGCCACGAGCTGCCTCCCCGGTTCATCAAAGGTTTCGCCGGCGTCGCCGAGGCGGCGCCGGCACGAGACGCAGACGAAGATCGTCGCGTCCGATGGCGTGTTGCTCTGGCTCACGAGTTCGAGCCAGTCAGCTCGCCGCCGCGCTACCTTCGCCCCTGCGCGCGAGCCGCGGCCACAGCACACCGACCGCGATGCCGGTCGCGATCCAGAGCGCAGCCTGAACGGCAAGCGACATGGCCGCAAAGCGCGAGGCGAGCTCCGCGGGCACCTTGCCCGCCACGGCCTCGCCGAGGTGCGGCGCGCCGAGAACGTGCGGGGCGAGCAGCAGCGCGACCGCAAGCAGCTTCAGCAACGGCTGCTCCGAGCGAAGGAAGAGCCAGATCGCGAGCGCCGTCAGCGTCGCGGTCAGGAACCACCACGACTGACGCGCGAGGAGGTCGGCAGCCGCCATACCGGGCAGTTCCGGCGAGAGACCGGCAGCCGGGGCAAGCCCCGTCGCGACGAAGGCCGCAGCGGCCCACGCAATCGCGCTCCGCTCGTTGATGGCGTCGCCGGACGCGAGCATGCCCGCGAGCAGGAGGAACGCAAATCCGATCGACGTCGCAATGGTCGCGGTGCTGGTAAAGAAGATCCGCTCGGCACCGTCCTCAGGGCCCCACTCCTGGGCTTCCCCCGCAGCGCCATGCTCCTCGGCGGAATGCACGAGGATCACGCGTGCCTCGTCGGACGCATCAGCGGCTGCAGCAGCCTTCTCGGCGTTCTCGAACACCTCGGCGGCCAGGATGAGCGGTGTTGTGGTGAAGTTCTGGAGCGCGGCAATCGCCACGCCAGCAAGAAAGCCGGCCAGAAGGCCGGTCGAAAGGACACGGGTGATCATGGGTGCGCCTCAGTGACAGGGGTAGCTGAGGGCGTGACGCGTATCGTGCGCCGCGTTGTGGATCGTCGACGGGTGCGAGAACCCGGTCGTGAAGACCAGCCCGACCCCGAGTGCCAATGCGACAAGGGCCGCAACGAGCGCTTCCGAACGCTCGCTAGACCGGGCGCCTGCCGTCGTCGTTTGTGTATTCAAGTGAGCCTCCTTGGCCGCCCCACCGGCGGCCGTTCCCGTTTGCCATTGCGAGGGCAGGTCTCCTGGCTCGCGGGTCGGGGCCCTTGCCTCGCCTTCCCGGCCCTGGGGGCCAGTGGCATTCCGAGGATCAGGCTCGCCGCTTACAGTTGCGGGGGCAGCTCCGGATTTGGGGCTCGCGCCCCGCACCGGCATTCCCATTTCAGCGCCAAATCGGCGCACCGTCGCGCCATTGAGATAGCCTTGATCGGCAAGAGCTGTCAAACACTGCCGAACAGGCTTGCAAGAATGTCCACCCTGCGATGAACGCCCCTCTTCCCCGGCTGACCCTGGTGCTCGGCGGCGCCCGTTCAGGCAAGAGCCGGTATGCGGAAGGCCTCGTCCGCACGCTCCCGCCGCCCTGGATCTACCTTGCGACCGCCGAAGCGCTCGACGGCGAGATGCGCGAGCGCATCGCTGCCCACGCCGCCCGACGCGGCGACGGCTGGACGACACTCGAGGTGCCGCTCGACCTCGCTGGCACGATCGAAGCCCACGCCGGCACGGACGGCCCAATCCTCATTGACTGCCTGACGCTCTGGCTCTCCAATATCATGCTCGCCGAAAGGCCGGTCCTGGATGCGTGCGACCGGCTTTTCTCGGCGCTGTCAGCGGCGCGAGCCCCGATTGTGGTGGTCTCCAATGAGGTCGGCCTCGGCATCGTGCCGGAGACCAGGCTCGGGCGCGACTTCCGCGACGCACAGGGCCGCCTCAACGCCGAGGTGGCCGCGCTGGCCGATCATGTCGTATTCATGGCCGCAGGACTGCCCCTCATCCTGAAGCGACCCTGAGTCCTGAAGCAACCGTGAGACGCCCCATCATGGCCGACGAAACTCAAGACGACGCGCGCCACAAGACCAAGATGGAGAAGCGCAAGGCGGCGCAGGACGCCGAGGTCGCGGCCAAGACCATCGAGAAGGGCCTGCTCATCGTTCACACCGGCAAGGGCAAGGGCAAGTCGACGGCGGCCTGGGGTCTCATGCTGCGTGCTCTGGGCCGCGGCATTCGCGTCGGCGTCGTGCAGTTCGGCAAGGGCGCGTGGGAGACGGGTGAGCGCGCGGCTATTGCGAAATTCGGCGACCAGGTGATCTGGCACACGCTCGGCGAAGGCTTCACCTGGGAGACGCAGGATGCCACCCGCGACATCGCCGCAGCCGAGCGCGCCTGGGCCAAAGCCCGCGAGCTCAAGGACGATCCCTCGATCGGCCTCCTGATCCTCGACGAGCTCAATATCTCGCTGCGCTACGATCACCTGCCGGCGACCGAAGTCATCGCCACGCTGGCGAAGCGCCGCCCCGGCCTGCACGTCGTCGTCACGGGGCGCAACGCGAAGCCCGAGCTGATCGAGGCCGCCGACCTCGTCACCGAGATGACGCCCGTGAAGCACCACTTTGCGGCCGGCGTCAAAGCGCAGGCCGGTATAGAGTTCTGATGGCTGCCCGCGCAATCATGATTGCCGGCACGGGCTCGGACGTCGGCAAGTCGCTGATCGTCGCCGGACTTGCGCGGCTGTTTCATCGACGCGGCCTTCGCGTCCGCCCCTTCAAGCCGCAGAACATGTCGAACAACGCCGCGGTCACGGCCGACGGCGGCGAGATCGGGCGCGCCCAGGCGCTGCAGGCCCGCGCGGCATGCGTGGCGCCATCCGTCCATATGAACCCGGTGCTCCTGAAGCCGCAGAGCGAGATCGGCGCTCAGGTCATTGTGCAGGGCCGCGTCGTCGGCAACGCCAAGGCGCGCGACTACCAGGAGATGAAGCCGAAGCTGATCGGCCCCGTTCTCGAGAGCTTCAGCCGCCTCGCTCTGAAATCGGATCTCGTGCTCGTCGAAGGCGCGGGCTCGGCTTCCGAGATCAATCTGCGCACCGCCGACATCGCCAACCTCGGCTTTGCCCGCGCGGCTCTCATCCCCGTCGTGCTCGTGGGCGACATCGATCGCGGCGGCGTCATCGCGAGCCTCGTCGGCACCAAGACCGTCGTCGCGCCGGAGGACGCAGCCCTTATCGCCGGCTTCATCGTCAACAAGTTCCGCGGCGACCCCACACTTTTTGCCGACGGCATGAAATCCATCGAGCAAGCAACCGGCTGGCAGCCTCTCGGCCTTGTGCCCTTTTTCGACCGCGCCGCACGCCTTCCCGCCGAGGACGCGCTCGCTTTGGACCGCCGCGACCTGCAGGCGGACAACGGCAATACGATGATCGTCGTCCTCGCCTACCCGCGCGTCTCCAATTTCGACGACTTCGATCCGCTCCGCCTCGAGCCGCACTTGAATGTCGTCTTCCTGAAACCCGGCGAGCCCATCCCCGGCGACGCCCGGCTCGTCATCCTTCCGGGCTCGAAAGCTACAATTGCTGACCTCGCCGCGGTCCGCGCCACGGGCTGGGACATCGACATTGCCGGCCACATCCGCCGCGGCGGGCACGTGCTCGGCATCTGCGGCGGCTACCAGATGCTCGGCAAGCGCATCGCCGACCCGCAGGGCATCGAAGGCGCGCCGGGCTCGGTCGAAGGTCTCGGCCACCTCGATGTCGAGACCATGATGACCGGTGACAAGACCCTGGTGGAGGTCGAGGGAGCAACCGTCGCCGGCGAGGTCCCATTCATGGGCTATGAGATGCACGTCGGCCGCACCGCTGGGCCCGGCTGCGCGAGACCATATCTGCGCTTCGCGAACGGCAAGGGCGACGGCGCGGTCAGCGCCGACGGTCACGTCGCGGGCTGCTACGTCCACGGCCTCTTCGCTGACGACCGCATGCGCGCCCATTGGCTTGCCCGCCTCGGCGCCAAGCCGTCGACGCTCGACTACGAGCAGGAGATCGAGGCGACCCTCGACGCGCTCGCTTCGCACCTCGAGCAGCACATCGCCGTCAACACGCTTCTCGCGCTCGCGCGAGAACCCGCGCTCAGCTCGCAAACGTCATAAGCGCGAGAGCACCGACAGCGGCTCCCTGGAGTGCGCACGCCCACCTGTACAGCTTCACCGCGGCGCGAATGTCCGCCGCGGACAATTCCTCTTTGCCATCCCCCACGAAGGCATCATCCACTTTCGTGCCCCCGTAGGCACGCGGCCCGGCGAGCTTGATTCCGAGCGCGCCTGCCATCGCCGCCTCGGGCCACCCCGCATTGGGCGAGCGGTGATGTCGCGCGTCGCGCCGCACGGTTCTCCACGCCTCGCGCGCCGAGCACTCGGGCAGCAGCGCCGCCGCGGCGACGATCCAAAGCGCCGCTAAGCGCGACGCCGGCAGATTGACGAGATCGTCGAGCCGCGCCGACGCCCACCCTAAGGCCAGATATCTCTCGCTTCTGTGGCCGATCATGCTGTCGGCCGTGTTGATTGCCTTGTAGGCGGCGCCCCCCGGCAATCCGGCGACAGTGAGCCAGAACACCGGCGCCACGACGCCATCGGAGAAATTCTCGGCAAGGCTCTCGATCGCCGCGCGGGCGACCGCCGACGTGTCGATCCCCTGTGTATCGCGGCCGACGATCTTGGCCACCGCCGCGCGCCCGGCCTCGATGCCGCCCGTCTCGAGACCGTCGGCCACCGCACGCACATGCTCGTCGAGGCTCCGCTGTGCGATGAGCGTGCTGGCGAGAAGCGCCAGCAAAAGCGTGCCCGCCGCCCAAGGCAGAAATCCTGCGAGCAAGGTGAGCGCCGAGGTGACTGCAATCGTGAGGGCGAGCACCAAGACCAAAGTGAGGACGCCGTTGGCACGCCGCCGCGCAAACGAGAGCCGCGGATGGTTCCAGGCCTCCTCGCACCAGCCGATCAGCGCCCCGATCCAGGTCACCGGGTGGCCGATCGCCGCGAACAGCGGCTGCGGATAGCCGGCAAGCGCTTCGATCATGAGCGCCAGGAATGCGAGCGCCGCGAACATGTCCTACCGCATGAGCGTGACAAGGAGGACGAGCAAGAGCGTTTCCGTGATCTCGATGCTGGCCCCGTGGCAATCACCCGTGATGCCGCCCACGCGGCTGGTCCAGTAAACGGCTAGCGCCGGCACGATGACGAGCGCACCGAGCAGCGCCGGCGCCATCATCACGCTTGCCCCGACGAGCACCACGCCATGCAGTCCCGCCACGCGCCAGTCGATGCCCGCGGCAAGGCGCCGGCCGAGCCCCTCGCCGAGCGGCGGCACGATCTTGCCAAGCACGAGCGTGCCCCAGCGTGCCCAGGCCGCGACCAGCACCAGCGCGGCAACCTGCGATGCCGCGACGATCGCCTCCAGAAGCACGAGCTTGGCGATGAGCTGCAGCGCGATTGCCGTCACCCCGAAGCCGCCGATGTGCGGGTCGTGCACGATCTCGAGGAAGCGGCCGGGCGCGCGGTGGGCGCCGCCGAGCCCGTCCGCCACGTCGCCGAGCCCATCAAGATGCAGGGCCCCCGTGACGAGCACCCACGCCACGAGCCCGAACATCGCGCCGGTCCAGGGGCCGAAATGGGCGCCCGCCCAGGCAGAAACCGCGACGACTGCTCCAATCAGGGCGCCGGCGACCGGAAACCAGTCGCTGGCACGCGCGGGCTCGCCAGGTTCACTCGCGCTGAGACGCGGCGTCGGCAGCCGTGTCAGGAACTGAATGGCGACGATGAGGCCGCGCACGCTCATGGCTGGGCCACCTCGATGATCTCGCCCCAAATGCCGTGCTCGGGATGACGCGCGAGCTGCACTTTGATGCGGGTCGCGGGCTCGATCCGGATCGCCCACAGCGCGGAGAGGGGAATGCTCGTCGCGAGCGACAGCGCGGTCCGGATAGAGCCCGCGTGCGCCACGACGAGAGCGTCACTCTCCCGATCGGCGAGCCGCCCGAGCGCCCGTGCAACGCGCGCCGATAAAGCGCCGAAGCTCTCGCCGTTCGGCGGCTCTGCCGTCGTCGGATCCCGGTAGAACTTTGCGAGCAGCCCCGCCACGGCGCTATCCGCTCTGAGCTCCGCGAGCACCCTCCCGTCCCAGTCGCCGAGATCGATCTCGCGCCAGTCGGGATCGATCTCGATGCCAATCCCGCGCTCAAGTGCCAGCCGCTCCGCGGCATCGCGCGCCCGCCGCAAGGGCGAGGCGATCACGGCCGGCCACGCTCTACCGGCCGTCTGGCCCTCGAACTGGCGCCAGCCTTCCTCCGCGAGCGCGATGTCGGTTTTTCCCGCAAGAACGCCGGGCCGCTCGGTCACGCCGTGGCGAAGAAAATCGATCACCGGCATCACGCGGGTCCCGAGACGGCGGCTTCCTCGAACGTCGCCATGCCGTTGTGCAGGCTGCACGCCAAACGCACGACGGAAAGCGCAACAGCCGCACCCGATCCCTCGCCGAGCCTCAGGCCGAGATCGAGGATCGGTTCGGCCGCGAGCGCGTCGAGGACGATGCGGTGCCCCTTCTCTGCCGACCGGTGCGAGAAGAGGAGCCATGGCCAGCACGAGGGATTGAGCCGCACCGCCGCCAGCACCGCCGACGTGACGATGAAGCCGTCGACGAGGACGGGGATGCGCGCCTGCGCGGCGGCAATCGTCGCGCCCGCGAGCGCCGCGATCTCGAGCCCACCGACGGCGGCCAGCACGTTGAACGGCGAAGCATCGCGGCGCGGAAGCCCATGGAGCGCAAAGGCCGTCGCGATGACGTGCGCCTTGCGCGCGACACCCTCCTCATCGAGCCCCGTCCCGGCGCCGACCATCTCTCCCGGCGCCCTCCCGAGCAGCGCCGCCGCGACAGCCGCCGCGGACGTCGTGTTGCCGATCCCCATGTCGCCGAAGAGAATGATGTCCGCGCCCCGCTCGGCGACGCGCGCCACCGCCCGCCTCCCGGCTTCGAACGCAAACGCGATCTCCTCCCCGGTCAGCGCAGGCTCGCTCGCGAAGTCCCGCGTGCCGCACCTTGGCTTGTCGACGATGACGCCCGGGATCGCCGCCTCGGCCAGCGTCCCCGCATCGACCACGGTCAGCGGCGCACCGAGCTCGCGCGCCAGCACCGAGATCGCCGCGCCTCCCGCCGCAAAGTTCTTCAGCATCTCGACGGTGACGGCCGACGGGTAGGCGGAGACTCCTTGCGCCGTCACGCCGTGATCGCCCGCAAAAAGAACGATGGCCGCGCGCTCGGCCTTGGGTTTGTCGGTGCTCTGGAGCCCGGCCAGACGAATTGCAACCGTCTCGAGGACCCCCAGCGCGCCCGCAGGCTTCGTGAGCCGCGCCTGCCGCACCCCGGCGGCGGCGACATGCTCATCGGAGGGTTCCGGACAGAGCGTGCTGATCCAATTCTGCTTCACGTCCCGCGAGCCCATCGAACCTCGACCCAAGGCTCCTTCGCATGGACCACCCGCGAGCGGCAATACTAGACTTGGCTCGCGGCAATGAGATCGAAGTCGCCGCGCAGTACGGCATCGAGGCGACCACTGCGCCAGCCGCCGTTCATGTCGCGCACGAGCGGCGCGGGATCGCCCCGGTAGCGGCGCACCACCACGCTCGACGAGCCGGCCCGTCGCAGCGCCTCCTGCAAGGCCAAGCGCTGCTTCTCGGCTGAAAGCTCGACCAGCGGCGCCGCCGCCACGCGCACACGCGCCGTTGCACGGCTCGACCCGCCGTCATCGTCGGAAATTTCGAGAACGTGCAGTCCCGCCTCGCGCTCGAGCAGCCGATGCGCGCCGAAGCCGCTGATCAGAAGCAGCGGCAACGCCTGCCCCCTCTCACACGCCACTTGGGCGAGCTGCATATGCCGGTTGCTCGCCCACCCGCGATACATGCTGTGAAGCTGGCCGCACCATTCCTCGGCCGCCTCGCCGTCGCCGACCCTCTCCAACGTCGGCTCGATCATCAGCACGACCTCGATCGGCGCACCTTCGAAAACGTCCCGTATGCCCTCTTTGATCAGATGCAGTTGCAGGGCAAGGCGCTGGATCAGCTCGCGCGACGACTTGCCCGCCCGCTCGGTCCCCTTCGCCAGGCGCGCCCGCAGGGATTGCGCCGTGCTCGCCGCGGCTTTCACCCGATCCATGAGCGCGAGCCGCGCGAGCGTCTCGTGCCGCTCGGGCCGCGACCAGAAATCGGAGCCCATCATCTTGTCCGAAAGGCTCGCCTTCAAATCCTCCCACGCGTGCGACGCAAGCACCGACTCTACGCTCGCATACTCGGCATCAATCGCTGCGAACTCGCCCTCGGTTCCACCGGGTGAAAGGATCATCGCCGGCAACCCGACCGGCGCGCCCTGTGCCGGCTGAGACCCGGTCGTCTCGGCAGCACCATCCTCGTCGGGATCGACGAACTCGGCCTGTATCGCGCGCCCGTCGCTGCGGATGAAGACAAACTGATCGCCCTCGGGGAACCTCTTCTCGACGATCGTCGCCGCGAGCGGCGCCACGACGTACTGATCGATGGCGCGCTTGAGCGGCCGTGCACCCATCTCGGGCGAGAAACCCTTTTCCAGCAGGAACTCGAGCGCGGAGGCCTCCCATTCCACGGCCCATTCGCGGTCTTTCAAGCCGCGCCGTTCGAGGATCCGCGCCAGCTCCTTCTTCAGAATGCCGCGCATGAGATCGCGGCTGAGCTCGCGGAACACGATCACCTTGTCGAGCCGGTTCTGGAACTCCGGGCGAAACGTCTGAGCGACGGCGCGCATCACCTGCTCGCCGGTGTAGGCGTGCGCGACCGGCGAGAAGCCAAGGCCCGACCCGCGGTGGCTCGTCGCCCCGAGGTTGGTCGTCAGGATGATGATGCAGTGTCGGAAGTCGGCCACCTGCCCGAGCTGGTCCGTCAGCCGCCCGTCGTCGAACACCTGCAGGAACAGGTCCCAGATATTGGCGTGCGCCTTCTCGAACTCGTCGAGCAGCACGACCGAGAACGGCTGCTTGCGTACCAGCGTAATGAGCGAATCCATCGGATGCGCCGCATCGCCGCTGCCGAGAATCTTGACGGTCGAATCCGCCGTCTGAAACTCGCTCATATCGAGGCGGATCATCCGCTCGATCGAGCCGAACAGGTACTCGGTGAGCGTTTTCGCAAGCTCCGTCTTGCCCGTGCCCGTCGGTCCCGCAAACAGGAACACGCCGATCGGCTTCCCAGGATCATTGAGGCCGGCTTTCAGCATCGCGATCCGCTCGACGATAGCCGCGACGGCCTCGTCCTGTCCGATGACGCGGGCCGCGAAGAAGGCCCGCACGGACGCGAGATCGACGCGCTCCTTGGTGTCGAGGATCGACGACGGCAGCCCCGTGAGCTGCGACAGCGTGAGGATGACGTCGTGCGGCTCAATTCTTCCGCACCCGCCCTTGGCGGCACGTCCAATGGTGAGCTTCAGGAGATCGAGCCCCGCGCCCGGAAAGCACGAGGCGCTGAGATACTGCTTCGCCGAGGAAAGCGCGGTGTCGACGCAGCCAGGGTCGATCTTGAGCTGCAGGCTCTTGGAAAGCTTGCCGACCACATCGCGGGCCAGAACCTCAGTCTCGTCCTGATCCATGGGATCGAGCCGGATCACGTCGAGGATACCTCGCAGCACGGGACGCAGGCGCAGCAGCCGCGCGGTGCTTGCCGGCGAGGCCTCCGTCCACACCACCAAGCGACCGGCCGAGATCGCCGGCAGCATCTGATCCAGGACGCTCGCGGCCTGCCCCTGATGCGTGCCGGAGAGCGCGATCTGCAGAACGTCTGGAATGTACCAGATGAGCTTTTTCGAGACTGCAAGCTCCTCGATGGTGTGCTGGATGCGCCCCTCGAGCTGGCCGAAGTACTGCTGCCCCGCCATGAGGTCGGCTCCGCTTGCCTCGAAGACCGTCCAGCCGTCCTTTTCCATGCGCTTGGCGAGCAGGCGCAGGAAGGAAGTCTTGCCGACGCGGGGCTCCCCGCTCGCGAGCAGCGACCGCACCGGCGCCTTGCGCAGGCCCGCCTCGGCGGTCTTGAGCCCGTCCTGCCACGGTTCGGGCTCGATCAATGCGTCGAGACCGTGCGCCCGCGACCAGAACCGGCCGAAGGACGTCAGAAACGCGCGATCGACATTGGCGCGCTGCAGCGCGTCGAGCTGCTCGGCGAGTGCGTTTCCGAGAGGGTGGTTGACACGCTCGAGGAATGACTTGATCAGCGCGTGCGTGCCGGCCGGCGCTGATGCCAGCGCGGGGCCGAACTCGGGCGGGTCCCCAAGGCGCTCTCTCTGCGTGAGGTAGTCGCGAAAGAGCGACGGGATGATCACGTTGTCGCGCCACCACTCCCTGGCAACGACGAGCGGCGCGCCGACCGGCGGCCGCGCTTCGAGCGACAGATAATATTTGAGCGCATAGTGCATCGAGTAGGGTGCGAGGTTGTCGAAATAGGCCGACACCTCGGAAAGCGCCTGTGCTCCGTCCGGCCGCCCGGGGAGCGCCGCGAGCGCCGCGCACGAGAGGATCCAGTTCGCACCGAGCACATACTGGATGACGGTCTCGAGCGGCACGCTGGCGTCCTGCAGGAGACGCACGGCCTCGAGAAACTCGGGCAGCTCCGAAAGCTCGTGCGGATGCGCCGAGTTGCCCGCGATCGGCGAAATGACGCTGTCGAGGTTGTAGAGCCGGCTCGCGAGAGACAAGCCCTCGGTCGCAACCGCCGCCGCGGCATCGGCCGGCAACTCTGGAGCAGACGGCTCGGGCGCCTTTGTTGGCACGGCCGGCTTGGCCGCACCGAACAACGCCTCGAACCATGCCGGCCGCGGCAGGGACCACGCCACAGCGAGGCCGATCAGGATGCCGATGAGGTATGCCAAGCCCTGCTGTCCTCTGCAGGCTCCAAGGGAGCGAGCGCTAGACTGTCAGGTTACGTTTCGTCATGTCAACGAACGCCCCCGGCTCGCCGCCCGGATCGGGGCAGCTCGCGGCACATTTCTGGGCGAGGCCTCGCCCGACTGACCGACCGAGCTGACGACATGGTTCTGAGACACGCGCCCCAAAGCAGATCAATTGCCCGCATGCCACTCGTAGCCGCGGCCCCCAGAAGCCGCCTCCCTACTAAGCTCTGATGCCGACGAGTTTTTCGGGCAAGACGCATGGCGCGCGCATCGTCCCCTAGCAGCGCGAGACGCGCGCGGCCATATATTCGCGCCGATTTTCATGAAGCTTGCACACGGAAGTGGATAACTCATCCACGTCCCTGAGATGCGGCGCATGCACACTTGATATCGCGATCAGTTCCATGATTGAGCGTCATAGCGCGTGCCTCTATAACACGCTGTCCTTTGTGAAATTTGGAATGGGGAGTGATCGATGAACATCAAGCAGGCTCTGACATTGGCATGCCTTTCCGCGCTCAGCGTGTCCGTTGCGGTGACGGCGGCTGCCGCGCGCGAGTGCAAGAAGGAAGCCGTGACTGCCGAGGGATCGATCAAGAGCTTGCGCGACCTCGAAGCCTATCCGAGCTCGCTCTTTGCCTGGCGTGCCGCGGTCAAGGACAAGTTCGGCGGCGAATGGAACTCCTGGCGCTATGCCGAGGAAGCCAAGGTCGACTGCAAGGAGATCAAGGGCGACAAGCAATCCGGCTGGATCTGCACGCGCACGGCCAAGCCCTGCCAGGACACGCTCAGCACCGTCGTCGGCGAGGCGACGAAGAAGGCCAACTGCAAGGAAGAGGCGCTGAGCTCCTACGGCTCGAAGAAGGATACGGAAGCCAAGGCGATCGAGGAATCGAAGTCGGGCTGGAGCATCGACACATCCAAAAAGTACGGCGCCGAATGGGCCAAGTGGGAGAACGCCTCGGGCGGCGACCAGGACTGCCGCAAGATCGGCAGCGGCTATCAATGCATCGCCGTTGCAACACCATGCTCGCCGAAGTGAGCTAGTGTCTCGACCGCGAAGTTCGTCGCCATCTGCGGCAAGCGTTGAACGAGCAACAACAACCCAGAGCGCGCTTCCGATTCCGTAGGAACGGAACGCGCTCTAAGTCTCGGCGAACGTGCCTCGGCTGCGGCCCGTCCGGGCTCCTGTGTCGCGACCGATGATCGCTTCGAGATCGGCGAGGTCGACAAACTGATCGGCCTGGCGGCGCAACTCGTCGGCGACCATCGGCGGGTGGCTCTGGATCGTCGAGACCACGCTGACCCGCCTGCCCATCTGCTGCAAGGCCGCGACCAGGCTGCGGAAATGGCCATGGCCGGAAAGAAGGATGATGTGGTCGAGGGTGGCGGCAAGGCTCAGAGCATCGACCGCGAGCTCGACCTCGATGCTGCCTCTGCGCCCCCGCCCGTCGGCGAGCTCCTTGATCGGTTTGGTCACCAGCGTATAGCCATTGTAGTCGAGCCAATCGACGAGCGGACGCAGGGAACAGAATTCCTGACCCTCGGCGATCGTCGTGTAGTAGAGGGCGCGGACGAGACGGCCCTTGGCGCCGAAAAACTCGAGAAGCCGCCTGTAATCGATGTCGATCTCAAGCGCCCTGGCTGTCGCATGGAGATTGGCGCCGTCTATGAAAAGGCCGAGGCGCTCATGCTCGTAGAAATGCATGACCGTGTCTCCGGTCGTCAACGAGGTGCGACATTGCCACGGCCCCGCCGGCAAAACTTGACAGGAAGTCAAGCTAAGCTGACGTCGCCATTGGGTTTCGCAACCACACGCTGACAGCATTAACGGAGCGGAATGCCTGCCCCCGCCTCCGAGCAGGCCGCATCATGATGACCGCTCGCCGGCCGCGCGTGAAGATAGGGAAACATGGAAGGAGTTCGTCTCAGTCACGACAAGAGAGCTGAGTGCCGCGGCTTGTTCAGCACGCTCATCCGGGGCGACCTGCGTCCACCTCGTGCCCACAAGACGGACGCCATCAGGCGATTGGACGCACGGCCCGGGATCAAATCGTTGGTCGGGGCAGCGGGATTCGAACTCGCGACCCCCTGCTCCCAAAGCAGGTGCTCTACCAGGCTGAGCTATGCCCCGACGCTGCGAACGCCCGGTCTTCGGGCCTTTCGCTCTCATAGTCAAGCGCTGCGCAGAGATGCACGCGGGAATGCAGGCATTGACGATGGAAAACGCTCGATTGCTTGCCCGCATGCGGACGTGACGTCACGGATCGCTTGCGCTCCTGCCGCTAACCCTCACCGCACTGCGCCCACCCATTCGAGGACGTCACGATAGTTCCGCAGCACCCAAAGGTGCCCCTCTCCTCCGAGCACGGTCAGCTCGGCTTGGGGGATCCTCCGCGCCAGGCTGCGTACGGCGAACTGGGGAACATTCCGATCATCAGCGCCAAGCCACAGGCGCGTCGGCGTGGCGACATCGGCGGGGTCAATGTCCCACGCACGCGAGAAGAGCCTAAGATCGATGACCGGCCCCGAGGCACCGGGACGGAGGCCTTCGCGGAAAGTCGCGGCGAGCCGCCCCCGGACATCCGCCGCCGCCGCAAGCTCGATGTCGGCCGGCGCCGTTCGAAACGTCGCGACGGAGATCGCCGGGCCGGGCGCGACCTGAAGCAGGCGTCGGTAGGCTCTGAAGACCAATCTCGTGCCGCCTGGAATACGCGGCAGGACGCGGAAGCAGAAGCGGTGGAATGGGCGCATCTCGCGCCGGGGTGTCTCCGAGATCGGCCCCACGGGAGCAACGAGCGCCAGCCGCGTGACGCACGAGCCCAGCTGAGCCGCCACGCCCAGCGCGTAAGGACCCCCGCCCGAGATGCCGATCACGGCGAAGCGACCGAGGCCCAGCATGTCGGCGAGCACGCGCACGTCGCGCGCATACTCCGACAGGCTTGGCTTGGCATGCGCGTCTGTTCCGCCATAGCCCCAGCGGTCCGGACTGATCAGCCTGAGACCCAGCGACGTGGCCGTCGCATCCGCCGCCGCATACTTGAGCCGCGAGCCCGGCGTGCCGTGCAGGGCGATGACCGGAAAGCCATCGCGCGCACCGAACTCCGCCACGCAAACCCTGCGCCCCCGATCGAGGTCCAGGATGCGCGCTGGAAGCAGGTCATGTGCCTTGCCCGCCATTTGGGCAGCCGCCTCCGATCGCAGGACGCAATTGCCCCTGAGATGTCTCAGGATCCGAATTGCATGAGCAGGCGATGATACCATCCGGCGGCGGGCGTGTTGCGGGCGCGCGTTGCGGGCCGGTCCCACGGGTACCGGCGCCGCAGCTCGGCTGGGCGCGGCTTCAACTGCTCCAAGGCAAGTCCAGCGCGACCGGGTGCCAGCCCCTGCACGCGCGCATAGAGCTCTTCCGTAAGCGCGCGCCGGTCATCGCCATTTACGATCTCGGCAAAGGGCACCACACGGCCGATGTGCACGGTGACGGTCGAGCCGAGGAAGTGGCGAAACTCGGAGACGAGGAGCGACAGTCTGAGCGCCAGGCTGAACCGGCTCACGAAGTGAAAGAGCGCGCTGTTTTGGCCTTCGACGTAGACCGGCAGCACTGACGCTCGCGCCTGCTGGATCAGCCGCGCCGCGAAGGTCTTCCACGGCAGCTCCTCGGCCACGCCGAAGATGCGATCCGCAGTGGCCACCCCGCCCGCCGGGAAGATCACGATCGTCACGCCATCCCTCAGGAGCCGACGCGCCTCCGCCCTGCTCCTGAGATTGGTCTCGATCGCACCCCGCGTCTCCGAAAAGTCGATCGGCAGTGCATAGGGCCGAAGCTCGGGCACGCGCATGAAATCGTTGTTGATCAAAATGCGATAGGGACGGCCCAGCGCCTCTGCGACCGCCAGCACGGCGATCCCGTCGCCGATCCCGAACGGGTGATTGGCCACGATCACCAGCGGCTCCTCCGACGCCACCGCTGCCGGCCAGGCTGGCGACCGGATGTCGATCGTCGTGCCGATCATCTCGAGCGCCTCAGACATCATGCGTGGGCTCTTGCCGGCGACCTCCTTTCGCCAGCGGTCATAGATCGGCAGCAGCCTGCGCCGGCCAGAGAGGTTCTCGATGGCGCGCATCATCCACCGGCTGGCGCGCGTGCGCCCTGCGGAGGCGTAGCTGAGATCGTCGGACATGAGGAGGACTATTCGGACAAGGAATTCTGAAGCTTTCCGCTTGCTGACGCATCGATCCGGATCGCGCGCCAGAGCTTAGCTTGCACGATCAAATGACAGAGGCGCGACGACAACTTCAATCGCGCCGACCTTGGCATCTGTCCCATAGCGGGCCTGCTCGAAGCGCTGCACCGCTCAATGCGCCGGCGATTGGAAATGCGGATGGCGCACCTTGTCGCCGGGCTTAAGGCCAAGACGCTCGGCCGCCCCGCCCGCAAGCTCGAGCACCGCAGAGACAGGACCACCTGAGGAGATGACACGCTCCGAGAGCGGCTCGGCATTGACCTCGATACGATGCACCGTGCCGCAGGCGCGGATGAAGACCATATCCAGCGGGATATAGGTATTGCGCATCCACATCGTGAGCTCGCGCGCCCTGCTGTAGGGAAACAGCATTCCCTTGGTGTCGGCGAGGCTGGTTCGGAACATCAATCCCAACGCTTGCTGGTCGGGCGTAGCGGCAACCTCGATGTCGATCATCTTCGAGCCCGCCCCCGTGGTGAGGAGCTCGAGCTGATCCTTCGCCGCGGCTTGGCCAGCACCGTGGGTCGTCCCCTGCCATCGCGCGTAGCCGATGACGGCCGCCGGCCCGCCGACCAAGAGACGCCCACCGAAAGAAGAAAGGGCCGCCGATCTGGCAGCCCCGCTCGAAATTTCTGGCTTTCGCATGCGACCCACCGCTCAATGCGGCGACGTAATCCCCGCTGCTGCCCCATCGGGTCGCAGCTCAGCCGCCATGCAGCCCTTGGAGCCCATACCCCAGCGCACCTGGACCAGTTGCCCTGGCCTGAGCTCGGTAAAACCGAACCTCCGGAGCGTCTCCATGTGCACGAAGATATCGGGGGTGCCCTCCCCCTTCGTCAAGAAGCCAAATCCGCGGACGCGGTTGAACCACTTGACGATTGCCCTCTCCCAGTCGCTCTCGGGCTGGACATGAACATGTGTCCGTTGCGGAAGCAGCGAAGGATGAATGGCCGTGCTCTCGTCCATCGACAGAATGCGGAACGCCTGCATGCCCTTCGGGCGGCGCAGCACCTGACAGTGGACCCTGGCACCCTCGTAAGCCGTCTGGTAGCCGCCGGCCCTGAGGCATGTCACGTGCAACAGGACATCCGTCAAGCCATTGTCCGGGACGATGAACCCATAGCCTTTGGCGACATCGAACCACTTTATGACGCCCGCAATCTCGAAGACCTCAAGCCCGGCCTCGTCGAGACGTTCAGCGTCATTATCAACCAACACCCCGCCGCCCGGAAACTCCGGAGGTAGCTTGGAATCCCCCATTTTCGTACCCCGCCTTACTGGTCCACGTTGAACATCTTGCGTCTCGGAAGCACTAGATCCAGCTTCAGCCCTCAACATCGGCCGGACTGCCTCCGTGACGCGCTGGAGAATAACACTTGAGATGCGTCCTGCTAGCCCCCCTTCCACCTGCGCAAGCCCCTGCAACGGCTCATAGTCTTCATGTCCACATGAGATGAGAGACCATAACGGCTTGATTGAATTAACCGTTTTTTAGTAATCGATTCTTCCCCAAAATAGTTTTCCCGACCCTGTTGAACACTGATCGTCCTCACCGTTTTGATGCGATTACTGCTGCGAGAGGGGTCGATTTCTTGCGTGCTGATTCGCCTGTGTTCTCTCGGTCCGCAGGCTGATCAAGCATCATGGCGATCGAATGGGCGAAATGCGATCATGCACCACTTATCCCCAGCACCACCCGCAAACGCGCGTGCAGGCCCTGACTACCTGCAACTTAAAGTAAAGTACTACTTGAGCAAAACGCGCCATCTCCGGACAAGAGCGGGTATTTTCGTGCGCCCTTCTCGGACGGGTACGTGTAGTTGGAACAATCGATCAGAAGGAGGCAGGATGCGCTATTTGCATACGATGGTGCGGATCAGCAACGTCGAGGCGAGCCTTGCATTCTATTGCGGGCTTCTGGGCCTCGAAGAGGTCCGGCGCATCGACAATCCGGCGGGACGCTTCACGTTGATCTTTCTTTCCGCGCCCACCGACAAACCGCGCGCCAATGCCGAGCACGCGCCGCTTCTCGAGCTCACGCACAACTGGGAGCCCGAGAGCCTGGGCTCCGCACGCAACTTTGGCCACCTGGCTTTCGAGGTCGACGACATCTACGCCACCTGCGAGCGCCTCAAAGCCGGCGGCGTGACGATCAGCCGGCCGCCGCGCGACGGGCGCATGGCCTTTGTCCGCTCCCCTGATGCCATCTCGATTGAGCTGCTTCAGAAAGGCGCGGCGCTGCCGAAGGAGGAGCCTTGGGCCTCCATGCCCAACGCCGGCGCATGGTAAGTGAGATGTGAATCTGTGATAGCGGATCAGGCATAGTTTTCCCCGCAGAGGCACCCGCGTGTGGCGCGGGACGCCGAGTGCAATAAATCGTTCTCCCAAGCCCGCATCTGGTACAATTTTTCCTCAACTACGGGTGAGAGGAACGCCATCCTATTCTTATTTATTGGATGCCCTTTATTTGGAAACGCTTTTTCACTACGTTCCGGCCATACGGAGGACCCCCGATGCCCAAAGTGGACATCCCGCCGCGCCGCGGCAAAGAGCGGCGCGGACCGGGCGCACCAACTGCGGTCACGAAGAACGCAGCCAAGGCTGACGGCAAGGATGGCGTGCGCCGCGCGCGCGCGCTCGATCGGCGCCTCGGCCAGCTCGACAATCTCGAGGACCGTCTCGAGGCAATTGCGAAGGCGATACCCGGCCGCGTCACCTTCTCGACCAGCCTCGGCATCGAGGATCAGGCCGTCCTCCATGCGCTCGCCAAGGCCACTCCGCAGATGGACGTCATCACGCTCGATACCGGCCGCCACTTTCCCGAGACGCTCGAGACGCTCGAGGACAGCGAGAACGTCTATGGCGTGAAGATCCGCGTGATGTTTCCCGACGCCAAGGAAGTCGAGGCCCTCGTCGCGCGCGATGGGATCTTCGGCTTTCGCAACTCGGTCGAGAACCGCAAGGCCTGCTGCGACATCCGCAAGGTGCGTCCGCTAAACCGCGCGCTGAAGGGTGCGAGCGGCTGGATCACTGGCTTGCGCCGCGAGCAGTCCGTAGAGCGCGCCCACGTCCCGTTCGCCGAGTGGGACGCCGAGCACAACCTCATCAAGGTCAATCCGATCGCCGATTGGACGCTCGAGCGGCTCGAGCGCTTCGTCGCCGAGCACGCGATCCCGATCAATCCGCTCCACGCCAAGGGATTCCCGTCCATCGGCTGCCAGCCCTGCACGCGCGCCATCCGTCCCGGAGAGGACATCCGCGCCGGGCGCTGGTGGTGGGAGGCGAAGGAGAACGGACAGGAATGCGGCCTGCACAATGGGCCCACCAGCTTGAAACCCGCTGCGGCTCCCGAAGCCGTGACCACGGGAGCTCCGAGGCGATGAGCGCATGACGGCCACCATCTCGCATCTCGACCTTCTCGAAGCCGAGAGCATTCACATTTTTCGCGAGGCCGCGGCCCAGTTCCGCCGGCCGGTGCTGATGTACTCGATCGGCAAGGACTCGACCGTCCTCTTGCACCTCGCGAGGAAGGCTTTCTGGCCGGCACCGCTGCCCTTCCCGCTGCTTCACATCGACACGACGTGGAAGTTCCGCGACATGATCGCCTTCCGCGACAAGACGGTCGCCGACTTCGGCCTCGAGCTGATCGTCCACACCAACGAGGACGGTCTCGCCAAGGGCATCAACCCGATCGACTACGCGCCCTCGGTCTATACCGACGTCATGAAAACGGTCCCCTTGAAGCAGGCGCTCGACAAGCACGGCTTCGACGCGGCCTTCGGCGGCGCGCGCCGCGACGAGGAGGCGTCCCGCGCCAAGGAGCGCGTGTTCTCGTTCCGCGCCGAAGGTCATCGTTGGGATCCCCGCCGCCAGCGTCCCGAGATGTGGCGCCTCTTGAACGGCCGCCTCGGCGCCGGCGAGACGGTGCGCGTCTTCCCGCTTTCGAACTGGACCGAGCGCGACGTCTGGCGCTACATCCTGCGCGAGAAGCTCGACGTCGTGCCGCTCTATTTCGCCAACGAGCGCCCGACGATCCTGCGCAACGGCCAGCTCCTGATGCGCGATGACGATCGCCTGCCGCTGAAGCCCGGCGAGGAGGTGATACAGCGCCGCGTTCGCTTCCGCACGCTCGGCTGCTATCCGCTGACCGCCGCAGTCGAGTCTGACGCAGCCGACATCGAAAGCGTCGTTGCCGAGACGGTGGGCGCACGCACCTCCGAGCGCATCGGCCGCTTGATCGACCATGACCAGGCCGGCGCCATGGAGAGGAAGAAGCAGGAGGGATACTTCTGATGACGGTCCAGCCGGCCATCGAAACGGCGACCGCCTCCGCCGCAGGCATTGCGGACGCGCAGGCGATTGCCGCACGCACGGGGCTCGCGCCCGAGCTCTCGGGCATGCTCCGCCTCTTGACGTGCGGCTCCGTCGACGACGGCAAGTCGACATTGATCGGCCGCCTTCTCTGGGATGCAACGGATCTTTTCGACGATCAGCGCGAGACCTTGCAGCGCGGCAAGAAGGTCGACGGCGGCAACCCGGATTTCTCGCTCCTCATGGACGGCCTTGTCGCGGAGCGCGAGCAGGGCATCACGATCGACATCGCCTGGCGCTATTTCGACACCGCGACCCGCCGCTTTGTCGTGATCGACAGCCCCGGCCACGAGCAATACACGCGCAACATGGCCTCAGGCGCCTCGCACGCCGATGTCGCGCTCCTGCTCGTCGATGCGCGCCACGGCATCAAGAAGCAGACCCGCCGCCACGCCGCGATCCTCGATCTCGTCGGCGTCAAGCGCGTGATCCTCGTCGTGAACAAGATGGATCTCGTCGACTGGTCGGAGCAGAAGTTCCGCCAGATCGAGGCCGACTTCCAGACCCTCTCCTGGCGCTTCGGCTTCTGGGAGGCGATCGCCATTCCGGCCGCCGCCGTTTCCGGCGACAACGTCGCAAGGAAGAGCGAGCACATGCCCTGGTACAAGGGTCCGCACCTCCTGGCCCACCTCGAGGAGCTGCCGAGCCGCGGCACCGAGGCCACGGGACCATTTCGCTTCCCGGTGCAGACGGTGCTTCGCGACGGGCGCGATTTCCGCGGCCTCGCGGGCACGGTGAGCGCCGGCTCCGTGCGTGTCGGCGAGACGGTGGTCGATGCACTCTCGAAACGCGTCGCCCGCGTCCAGCGCATCGCGACCATGGACCGCGACCTCGAGGAGGCGCGCCAGGGCCAGGCGGTCGCGATCCAGCTCGACATCGATCTCGACATCGCGAGGGGCGCGGTTCTTTCGAAGGCCGATGCCAAGCCGGTTGTCGCGCGGAGCCTCGAGACGCGCCTCGTCTGGCTCTCGGAGACCGCTTACGACCCGCGCGGCGCCTATCTCCTGCGCACGGCAACCGATCTCATTCCCGTCTCGAGCCTCGAGATCCGCTCGCTGCTCGATCTCGAGACGCTGGCAGCACACCCCTCGTCGGTCTGCTCCGTCAATGACATCGCCATCGCCCACATCGCGCTCGGCCGGGCAGCCGCCATCGACACCTTCGGCGAGGCCCCCGAAACCGGGAGCTTCATGCTCGTCGATGCGATCACCGGCGGCTCGATCGCCGGCGGCGTGGTGACGGAGGTCAGCACCACCGCAGCCGAGACCAATTCCGACACGTTCATCCTCACCCGTGCCATGCTCGAGCGCGGCCTCAACGCCGACATCAAGGATCAGCCCGCGGCCGAAAGCGAGTTCCGCCGCCGGGCCAACGAGGTGGCGCTGATCTTGCGCGCGGCAGGAGTGGCCGTCGAGATCGAAAGCCCGCCCGACTACTCGATCTGATCCAACAAAGAGAAGCCGGGTCCCAACCCGCCAATCATCGAGCCGCCTCACATGTGGGACGACATTCTCCTCTACGTCATCATCGGCTTCGTCGCTCAAATGATCGATGGCGCCATCGGCATGGCCTACGGCGTGACGGCGAGCTCCGTCCTGCTCGGGCTCGGCGTGCCGCCCGCGACCGCAAGCGCATGCGTGCATGCCGCCGAGACCTTCACGACCGGCGCCTCGGGGTTTGCCCACTGGCGTCTCGGCAATGTGGACCGAAGCCTCATCTGGCGGCTTGCCGTTCCCGGCATGGTCGGCGGCGCCATCGGCGCCTACGTCCTGTCCGAGCTGCCCGGCGACGTCCTGAGGCCCTTCATCAGCGCCTATCTCCTCGTTCTCGGCATTCTGATCGTCGTCAAAGCGCTCGCGACGCGCCCGATCGAGGCGCCGGCTCCGCGCGCCGTCGCGCCCTTGGGCTTTGTCGGCGGCCTGCTCGACGCCCTCGGCGGCGGCGGCTGGGGACCGATCGTCACCTCGACTCTCCTCGGTCAGGGCACCGCGCCGCGATACGCGATCGGCTCCGTTAACCTTGCAGAGTTTTTCGTCACTCTGACCATATCGACGACGTTCTTCCTCACCGTCGGCCTGAGCCTATGGCCCATCATCGCCGGCCTCATCATCGGCGGCATCATCGCTGCCCCCTTCGCCGCGCTTGCAACCAAGCACATTCCGGACAAGGTGCTCATGCTGATCGTCGGCTGCGTCATCGTACTCTTGAGCCTGCGCACGATCCTGACGGCGTTCTGATATGGAGTGTGATTGAAGTGCCCGTGCGCCCCGCTCCCAGAACCTCCCGCCGCACCTAGAGACCCCTGCTCCATGGACTTGCTCGCAGACCATTGGCACCTGATCGGCGGCGGCGGTTTCGTCATCGGCTTCCTGATCGGCATCACCGGTGTGGGTGCGGGCTCGCTCACCACCCCGCTGCTCATCGGCATCGGTTTCCAGCCGGCGGTTGCCGTCGGCACGGACCTCCTCTTCGCCTCGATCACCAAGGCGTCGGCGGCCTGGCGCCATCATCGGCTCCAGAATGTCGACTGGCCCATCCTGGGCTTCCTGGCACTCGGCAGCCTGCCCGGCGCGGCGGCGATGCTCGGGCTGCTTTACGTCACGCAGGCCGATACGCATGCGCTCGCGGTCTATATCCGCCAAGTGCTCGCCGTAATGCTCGTTGCGAGTGCCTTCGCCATCGCACTCCATCCGCTCCTGAGGCGCCGCCAACCCCCCGAGAGCCATGCGGCCCTTCATGTGCCCCCGCGCGGATTGCCGACGTTTCTCTTCGGCGTCGTCCTCGGTGTGCTGGTAACGCTGACATCCGTCGGCGCCGGAGCAATCGGCGTCGCCGTGCTGACGGGCCTCTATCCGGCGCTCCTCGCGCGCCGCGTCGTCGGCACCGATATTGTGCACGCGATCCCGCTGACGCTCGTCTCGGGCCTCGGCCACGCCGGCATGGGCCACGTCAACGTCTGGCTGCTCGCCGCTCTCCTCGCCGGATCGGTACCGGGCATCCTCATCGGCTCGCGCATCACGGGGCTGATACCCGACTGGGCGCTCCGCGCGACACTCGGCCTGGTGCTGCTCTGGGCCGCCTATCTCCTTTGGTTCAAGACCTAGACGCGCACGAGTGCACTAGGCCGGCGCGAGCTTCACGTCCTCGTGGAACTTGTTGCCGGCAGGCGTCGCGGCCACGACCCCGGTCCTGATGACGAAATCGCCGAAGTGCTCGCCGGGCTCGCGCTTCTTGGCATAACCGATGAGCAGCGGCTCGAGCAGCTCGAGAATGCGCGCCTGGCCGACATCCTGCGCATAGAGCTTGTTCAAGCGCGTGCCGTCGAAGGCCGCGCCGAGATAGAGGTTGTAGAGCCCGGGCGACCGCCCCACGAAGCCGATCTCGGCGAGATAGGGCCGCGCGCATCCGTTCGGGCAGCCCGTCATGCGCACGACGATCTCGTCGTCGCGCAATCCCGCCTTGTCGAGAAGCTCCTCGATGCCCGTGATGAGCTCCGGCAGGAAGCGCTCGCTTTCTGAAAGCGCGAGGCCGCATGTCGGCAGCGCGACGCACGCCATCGAGCTCCGCCGCATCCCCGACGAGGTCGCGATGTCAACGCCATGCTTCGCCAGGATTGCCTCGATCTTGGCCCGCGCCTTCGCCGCAACGTTGGCGATGATGAGGTTCTGGTTCGACGTCAGCACGAAATCGATGCCGCCCTTCTCCGCGATCTCGCGCATTGCGGTTCTGAGCGCCGTCCCCGGCACGTCCTTGATGCGCCCGTTCTCGATGAAGAGCGTGAGATGCCACTTCTTGTCGGCGCCCTGCCGCCAGCCGATGGGATCACCCGTCGTCTTGAATTCGAACGGGCGCGCCTTACCGAGCTTGAAGCCGAGACGGCGCTCGACCTCGGCGCGGAACTTGTCGAGGCCGACGCGCTCGATGGTGTACTTGAGCCGCGCGTTCTTGCGCACTTCGCGGTTGCCCCAGTCGCGCTGCACGGTCACGACCTTCTCGGCCACATCGACCGCTTGCGACGTCTTGCAGAAGCCGAGCATGTCGGCGGTGCGAGGAAACGTGTCGAGCTCGCCGTGCGTCATCCCCATGCCGCCGCCGACGGTCACGTTCCAGCCCACGACCTCGCCCTTCTCGACGACGGCGATGTAGCCGAGATCGTGCGCGTAGATGTCGACGTCGTTGTCGGGCGGCACCGCGATGACGATCTTGAATTTGCGCGGCAAATAGTGCGCGCCATAGATCGGCTCGGCGTCCGGCTTCGCTTTCCCGCTCTTCTCTGCAACCTTCTCGCCCTCGAGCCAGATCTCGTGATAGGCCCCGGTCTTCGGCAGCAGATGATCGCTGACCTTCTTGGCCAGCGCATAGGCTTCCCCGTGCGCCTTCGACAGGAACGGGTTGGCCGCCGACATGACGTTGCGGTTGACGTCGCCGCAAGCCGCGATCGTGTCGAGGCAGGCGGCATTGATTGCCTGCATCGTCCTTCTCAAGTTCGACTTGATGATGCCGTGGTATTGGAAGGTCGCCCGCGTCGTAAGCCGCAGCGTATGGTTGGCGTAGGTGCCCGCGATGTCGTCGAGGGCGATCCACTGCGCTGGCGTCACAACTCCGCCCGGGATCCTGAGCCGGATCATGAACGAGAACGCCTTCTCGAGCTTCTTCTTCGCGCGCTCGCCCCTCACGTCCCGGTCGTCCTGCATGTAGGAGCCGTGGAATTTCAGGAGCTGCGTATCATCCTCGGCGATGGCGCCGGTCTCGACATGGCTGAGGCCGTCCGCGATCGTGCCGCGCAGGAACCGGCTCTCTTCCTTGATGAACTCGTTCTTCGAGCGCTTGTCGGTCATTGGTGTCTCGTTGATCGGCAATAGGCACTCGGCAATCGGATAATCGTCACCCAGCTATTGCCGATTGCCTGATGCCGATAGCCTAATAAACATCTCTCTGATACCGGCCCGCCTTGGTAAGCTCCTTGAGCTTCGCGCGACCTGCCTCCTCATCGCCTTTCGCGCCCTCGGCGAGAATTTTGACCAGGGTCGTATCGACGTCCTTCCCCATGCCCTTCTCGTCGCCGCACACATAGATGTTGGCGCCCTCGTCGAGCCACTTCAAGACCTCGGCGCGTCGTTCCCAGAGCCGGTTCTGCACGTAGATCTTCTCCGGCTGATCACGCGAGAAGGCGACATCGATGCGCGACAGCGCGCCACTCTGGAGCCAGTCTTGCCACTCGAGCTGATAGAGAAAGTCGTAAGTGAAATTGCGCTCGCCGAAGAAGAGCCAGCTCTTGCCCTTGGCACCCGTTTCGACGCGATCCTCGATGAAGCCGCGATAGGGCGCAACGCCCGTGCCCGCGCCGATCATGATGATGGCGCGGCTCGGGTCGTCCGGCAGCGCGAAGTGCCGGTTCGGCTTGACGTAGATGCGCACGTGATCGCCGGGCTTGCGCAGGTCCGCGAAGAATGTCGACGCGACGCCCTTGCGCGCCTTGCCGTGTGACGACCAGCGCACGGCGCCGACGAGCAGATGCGCCTCTCCCTGATGCGCCTTGAGGCTCGAGGCAACCGAGTAGAGCCGTCCCGGCAACGGCCGTAGGAGCTTCGTCAGCTGCTCGCCCGTAAGCTTCTCGGGATAGGCCTCGAAGAGATCGACGAGCTGCCGGTCGGATGCGAATTTCGCGAACGCATCGCCTTCGAGCAGCGCCGCGACATCCTTGCGCCCCGTGAGCTTGGCATAGGCATCAACCGTGACGCGCGACAGCGTCGTGATGTCATGGGCTTTGGCGAGCTTGAGAGCCAGCGCTCCGTCCGCGCCGAGCCCTACCGCATCGAGCAGCTCCGCCGCGAGCTTGGGATCGTTCTCGGGCAGAATGCCGATCGCGGCGCCGGGCTGATAGGCGAACCCCACCGCTTCCGTCGCGAGCTCCACATGCCACGTCTCGCGCGTCGAGCCGGTGCCGGAGAGATTGACGAGCGCCGTGATCTCGCCATCCGCAGGATTGTCGGCGGTATAGAGCGGCTCCTCGAGCTCATCGGCCGCACCAGGCCCCTTGAAGTCGACGTGAACCACGGTAGCGGAGGCCTGCGCGTCGGCCGGTGCGATAACCTCGAGCGCCTTGTCGGTCCAGGCGGCCGCCTGCTTGGCGAAGTCGAGGTCGAGATCGATGCGATCGGCGGCGCGCGTGGCACCCAGCGCCTCGAGGCGGTCATCGACCTGCTTGCCCGTCTGGCAGAAGTTCACATACGCCGTATCGCCGAGCGCCAGCACTGCAAAGCGCACGCCCTCGAGGCGCGGCGCCGCATCGCTCATGAGCGCCTTGTGGAAGTCGACGGCGCGCTGCGGAGGATCGCCCTCGCCCCACGTCGAGATGTAGACGATCAGGTTCTTCACCTTCGCGAGCGACGCCATGTCCGCGTCCGCCATGTCGACGACGCGCGCATCGTAGTTGAGCTTCGCGGCAGCCTTCTTCGCTTTGAGCGCCAGCGCCTCTGCATTGCCGGATTCGCTCCCGTAGAGGATCGTCAGGGGAACGCGCGGGCGCTGCGCGGGCGCGGGTGCTGCTTGCCCGGCGGCGCCCTGGCCCTGCGCGGCTGCATCGAGACCCGCAAGAAAGCCCGACAGCCAGCTTCTCTGCAGCGGCGTCGAGCGCTGCACGAGCTGGTTCAGGAAATCGATGTCCTCCGCCGTGAACGGGGCGTTCTTCGGCAGAAAGGGTACCGCGGCCACGAATGCCTCCTCGTCGTCCTCTGCGCGTCCCGCCGCCCCGAAGCCCGCACTCGGCGATTTGCGCCCCCGTCGTTAACGGAGATTAACCGTCTGCGCCTCTCTCGCTTCGCCCGCACCGCTTGGGGGAGATCGCATGAAGCACAGAAAAAAAAGATAGCTCAAGAGATGAGCGAAATGATTGCCGCCGCCTCGCCGCATCGCCTTGCGCGCCCGCGTTGTTAGCCGATTGGGGTAAAGAATTCTATTCCTTTCAGCAGCAGTCGATAGCAATAGCAACGCAGTTCCAATAATATGAATATATCGAGAAAGAATTGCTAGAATAACGAATTATCCCCCGGAACGCCTGCCGACCTGCGCTGGCTCCCGACGCAGGCCGCACGCGCCGACCTGCCAAGCACGATTGGGATTATCTTTCAGATGTCAGATTATTGCCCTTCGCACCTTCGCCTCGGGAAAGCAGCGCAGCATTTCTCCCATCGACGCATCCTTGACCATTTTGCGACCGTTTCTCGACGTTTGCGGCAATTCCGCACACGAACTCGTGAGCGAAGTTTACTTGCGATTGCCACCGCGGATGTGGTCTCTAGCGCTCAAGGCGGTCGGGTTCAAAAGCGACACCTGATCCGCAGACTGGGCCGGCTAATCTTCTGATAAGACTGGCTATCTCAGTGGGGGACCCTCGGCGGGGTGCTCCGGCAAAATGGCATCATGCCGAATTAGGAGGAACACTATGAAGACTTGGACAAAGCCCGCCGTGCGTGAGCAGGAAGTTGGCCTCGAGGTCACGAGCTACCTGCCGGCCGAGATCGACATCATCTAACGGTGCTGATCCGCTCGCACGCAATGTGAGCAGTTTCAGGCGCGGCGGTCGAGCACCTCGACCGCCGTCGTCATTTGCGGCGCCGCCATCGGCGAGGCTGAGCGCCGCCTCGAGACGCCAAAAACATGATCATCAAGGTTCTGGGGTCGGCCGCAGGCGGCGGCTTCCCCCAATGGAACTGCAATTGCCCCAATTGTGCGAGCGCAAGGGCCGGGAAACCCGGGTTCCGCGCGCGCACGCAGTGCTCTCTCGCGGTCAGTGCCAACGGCCGTGACTGGGTGCTGCTGAACGCGGCTCCCGATCTGCGTCAGCAGATCAACGACACACCCGAGCTCGGCGCCCATGCCAACGGCAAGCTGCGCAACAGCCCGATCAAGGCCGTCGTCGTCACCGGCGGCGACGTGGATTTCGTCGCCGGCCTCCTGAACCTGCGCGAGCTCGAGCCGGTCACCGTCTACGGCTCCTCGCGCGTCTTGGCGACGCTTGCCTCGAACTCGATCTTCAATGTTCTCGACAAGTCCGTGGTCGAGCGGCGCGAGCTGCCCTTCGATAGGCCCGTCGCCATCGACGGCGCGAGCGGCCCCACGGGGCTCGTCGTCGAGGCCTTCGTGGTCCCCGGCAAGATTGCGCTCTATCTCGAGGACAAGGGCGAGGCCGGCACCTACGGCAGCCGCGAGGGCGACACGATCGGTCTCAAGGTGAGCGAGCCCGCAACCGGTCGCTTCTTCTATTATGTGCCGGGCTGCTCCGAGCTCGAGGCCCCGCTCGCCGCACGCCTCAGGGGCGCGCCGCTGGTCTTCTTCGACGGCACGCTCTACAACGACGACGAGATGATCCGCTTAGGCCTCATGCAGAAGACCGGCACCCGTATGGGACACATGTCGATCTCGGGCGCCGGCGGCACAATCAATTCCTTCAAGGACCTCGGCGTCGGCCGCAAGATCTTCGTCCACATCAACAACTCCAATCCCGTGCTCGACGACAATTCCCCCGAGCGCAAGGCAACGGAAGCCTCCGGCTGGGAAGTGGGCTACGATGGAATGGAGGTCCGTCTATGAGCGAGCGACGCATGACTGGCGCCCCTGACGCCCCACTCTGGAGCCCCGAGGAGTTCGAGGCCGCGATCCAAGCCGTCGGCACCGAGCGCTATCACGACAAGCACCCCTTCCATAAGCTCCTGCACGGCGGCAAGCTGACCAAGCCTCAGGTCGCGGCCTGGGCGCTCAATCGCTACTGCTATCAGTCCGCCGTGCCGCGCAAGGACGCCGCCCTCGTCAGCCGCGTCTACGACCGCCAGCTCCGCCGCGACTGGATCCATCGCGTCCTCGAGCACGACGGGGCGGGCGACGACCCCGGCGGCATCGAGCGCTGGCTCGTGCTCACCGATGGCCTCGGCCTCGACCGCGACTACGTCATCTCCATGGCCGGCGCGCTTCCTGCAACCAAGTTCGCGGTCGAAGCCTACGTGCGCTTCGTCCGCGACGAGCCCCTCGTCGTCGCCGTCGCTTCCTCGCTCACCGAGCTCTTTGCGCCCAAGATCCACAAAGAGCGCATCGCCGGCATGCTCGAGAACTATGACTTCATCGACGACAAGGTCATGGCCTACTTCAAGAAGCGCCTCGTTCAAGCGCCCTTCGACGCCGATTACGCGCTCACCTACATCAAAGCCCACGCCAAGACGCGCGCCGAGCAGGAGGCCTGTGTCGACGCCGTGCGCTTCAAGTGCAACGTGCTCTGGGCCCAGCTCGACGCGCTGCACCACGCCTACGTCGAGCCGAAGAACATCCCGCCCGGCGCCTTCCGTCCGGAGACCATGAATGTCTGAGACGCGCAAACCGACGCGCACGATCATCGACGGCGAGAGCCGCCCGGCGTTGCCGCGCCACATCAAGCTGCGCCACGACGCAGGCCGCGACCGCTGGATCATCCTGGCGCCCGAGCGCGTCTTCAATCCCGACGACACGGCAGTCTCGGTCCTGAAGCTTTGCGACGGACAAAGGTCCGTGAACGACATCGCAAAGATCTTGTCTGAGGAGTATCAGGCCCCCATTCAAGAGATAACCAACGATATAACGGCCATGCTGCAGGACCTTTCCGACAAGGGTGTGGTCAAGGCCTGAAGGGAGCGGTGGTGGAAATGAACGAGCAAGCGCCTACCCACGTCACAGAGACGGCGATGCCCATGTGCGCGCGCGCACCCGATGGTGCCGAGGCGCCACGCGATGACGTGGCGGCGGGTCTCTGCGCGCGCGCGCCCGTCGGCATGCTCTGCGAGCTTACCCACCGCTGCCCGCTGCAGTGCCCCTATTGCTCCAATCCACTTGATCTCGAGCGCGCCAATGCCGAGCTGACGACCGCCGAGTGGCAGGACCTGATGCGCCAGGCCGCGCGCCTAGGCGTGTTACAGATTCATCTTTCCGGTGGCGAGCCGACCGCGCGCAAGGACCTCGAGGACATCGTCCAGGTCGCCTCCGAGGTCGGGCTCTATACCAACCTCATTACCGCAGGCGTCACGCTGACGCGCGACCGCCTGAAGAAGCTCGCCGATCTCGGCCTCGACCACGTCCAGCTCTCGATCCAGGACATCGATCCCGAGAACGCCGACCGCATCGCCTCCTACAAGGGCGGCATGGCGAAAAAGGTCGAGGTCGCGAAGTGGGTGCGCGAGTTCGGCCTGCCGCTCACAGTCAACTGCCCCATCCACCGCCAGAACATCAAGAGCGTCCCGCGCATGCTCGACTTCGCCGTCGAGATGGGTGCGGGGCGCATCGAGATCGCGCATGTGCAGTACTACGCCTGGGCGCTGCTCAACCGTGCCGCTCTCATGCCGACGCGCGAGGACTTCATGGAGGCGGCCCGCTACGTCGAGGACGCCAAGGAGCGGCTCAAAGGCATCATTGTCATCGATGCCGTCGTCCCCGATTACTACGCCAAGTTCCCGAAGCCCTGCATGGGCGGCTGGGGCCGTGGCATCGTCAACATCACGCCCTCGGGCCGCGTCCTTCCTTGCCACGCCGCAGAGAGCATCAAGGGTCTCGAGTTCGACAACATCAAGGACAAATCGCTCGCCGAGATCTGGCTCAACGGCGACGCCTTCCAGAAGTACCGCGGCACGGAGTGGATGAAGGAGCCGTGCCGCTCCTGCCCGAGGAAGGAAATCGACTACGGCGGCTGCCGTTGCCAGGCATTCGCCTTGACCGGCGACGCCGCCAACACCGATCCCGCCTGCTCGCTCTCTTCCCTGCATGCCCAGTGGGCGCAGGTCGCCGAGGTCGAAAGCCACACCACGCCGCCCGAATTCGTCTATCGCCGCGTCGGCGGTGCGGCAAAGGCGAAGGCCCCCGCCGAGGTCGAGGGATAAGCGCGCCGCGCACGTCCCCGGCGGATATTTCCGATTCAGGGGATCGGAAATAAATGACCGCGAAATTTCTCGCGCCCTATGGCATTCAGCTGCCGGGAAGCTTTGCTATCCTTTGCTGGTGCGGCAATCTGTTCAGGGCCGGTTCAGCGAAAACTTGGCAAATTGCGGTCCTGGTCGGCGTTGTATGGGGACATTTGTCGTACAGGGCTTAGCACCAAACCGAAAATCCGGGAGGAAATACAAAATGATGAAGTGGGTTTTGGCCGCCGGCATCTTGCTGGCCATGCCGGTTGCGGCTTCGGCTCAGGATGCGGAAGCGGGCGCCGCCGTCTTCAAGAAGTGCGCAGCCTGCCATCAGATCGGCCCTGAGGCCAAGAACGCCCTCGGTCCCGTGCTGACCTGCGTCGACGGACGCAAGGCGGGCACCTTTGAAGGCTTCGCCGGCTACTCTGAGGCTCTGAAGAATTCGGGCATCACCTGGGACGACGCCAAGCTGCTTGAGTGGTTCGCGGCCGACGACAAGGTCGTCCCCGGCAACAAGATGATCTTCCCCGCCGGCGTGAAGGATGAAGGCGACCGCGCCAACCTCCTCGCCTACATCAAGTCTCAGTGCGCGAAGTAAGCGGCTTCTCGTGCCTTGATCTATCTGTGCCGCGGGTCCGAAAGGTCCCGCGGCATTGTTGTTGGAGCACTGCGTTATGAGAGCGCCGCCGCTATGGGAGCGCCAAGACGTCGGCGTGATCGACACGGCTCAGCCACTCCAAGACCGTGCGTCCCTTGATCATGAGATCGGGCGCGACGTCGGCCAGCGGCACCAGCACGAACGCACGCTCCATGATGCCCGGATGCGGTAGCGTCAGCTCCGCTTCGTCTGAGACCACGTCGCGATAGACGAGCACGTCGAGATCGATGACGCGCGGCCCCCAATGCTCTTCCCGGACCCGCCCCATCCCGCTCTCGATCGCCTGGCACCGCTTGAGAAGCTCGCGCGCCGAGAGGTCGGTCGCGACCGAGACGCACGCGTTGACGAACCAATCCTGGTCGAGCTTGCCCCAGGGAGCCGTGCGATAGTTGCGCGACCGCGCGATGATGCGCATGTCGCCTGCTTCCTCGAGATGCTGGATGGCTTCCGCAATCCGCGCTTCCTTGTCGCCCTGGTTCGAGCCCAGCGCCACGATCGCATCGAAACCTAAGCCCGCCTCAGCCCCGCTCATCAGTCATACTTTATATAAGAGAAGCGCAGATCGCCCTCAGGCGTGCCCTCGAGCGCACCGCCTTCCTTGCCCGGCTGCCAGTGCACGACCTCCTCGATCTTCTTGGCGAGCGCGAGGTCCTTGCCCGTGATGCCCTTGGCCGAGTGCGTCACGAGGCGCACCTCAACCCAGGCATAGGAGGCCGTGATGTCGGGATGGTGCCAGGCCGCCTCGGCGAGATGCCCGACGGTATTGATCACCATGAGGGTCCCCTTCCACCCCGTCGTCTTGTATGTCCTCTTGATCCAGCCGTCCTCGAGCCGCCAGTGCGGCAGGTTCTTGGCGAGCCACTCCTTGACTTCCTCGTCCGCCATGGGCTTTTCGCGTTCTGCGCTCATGTTGCTCTCTCCTCGCCTTTCGTGGACATTGCAACCTCAGACCTCAAACGTATTTCGTCGGGCTCATTGAAGGCAATCGGCGCCAGGGCCGACGAAGGATCGCCCATTCTAATGCAGGAACTTGAGACCATTGCCGGCTTTCGCGTGACCGCCCCGGCGAGGCTCCATCTGGGCTTCCTGGATCTGAGCGGCACGCTCGGGCGCACCTATGGCTCGATCGGTCTCGCCGTCGACGCCCCCGCAACCGAGCTCACCGTCACCCGCGCTGCTGATTTTGCCGCCACCGGCCCCGAGAGCGACCGCGTCGTCCAGATCCTGCGTCGGTCCGCCGAAGCCTTGGGTGCGCGCCGCCGCTACCGTGCCGAGGTCGAGCGCGCTATCCCCGCCCACGCTGGCTTGGGCTCCGGCACCCAGCTCGCGCTTGCCATCGCGAGCGCCATCATGCGCCTCGAAGGAATGGCTGCAAACCCGCAGGAGCTCGGCAATCTCGCAGGGCGCGGCGCCCGCTCCTCGATCGGCATGGCCGCATATGAAGCCGGTGGCTTCATCATCGACGGCGGCAGAGGGGCCAAGGACCACCCGCCGCCGGTCCTCGTCCGCACCGACTTCCCCGAATCCTGGCGCGCCATCCTCGTCTTCGACCCGAGCGCCCAGGGCGCCCACGGCGACCGCGAGGCAAAGGCCTTCGCGGCTCTTCCTCCGTTCCCCGAGACCGAGGCCGCGAACCTGTGCCGGCTCGCGCTCATGCGTCTTCTTCCGGGCATTAAGGAAACGGACATCGGGGCCTTCGGCTCGGCCTTGACCGCGATACAAGAGATCGTCGGCCGCCACTTCGCATCCGCCCAGGGCGGAAGCCCGTGGACCAGCCCCGCCGTCGGAGGCTTCGTCCGCCGGCTCGCGGAGGCGGGCGCGGTCGGCATCGGTCAGACCTCATGGGGGCCCACGGGCTTCGCATTCACCGACACTGCGGCTGCGGCGGCGCGCCTCTATGATTCTCTGGTCGGAGACGCTACAGCGGGGGGCCTTGAGCTGATGATCGTGCGCGGGCGAAACACCGGTGCGAGAATGGAGCCGGTTGGATAAGGCGGCCAACAAGCGCCGAACAGGGAGAAGACGATGAGTGAAGCCACCCCAATCCTGCACATGCTTTCGCCGCAGAAGCATATGAGCCCGTTCGACGTGAACATGGCCGCCGACGCCGGCTACAAGGTCGTCATTCCCTACATCAACGTGACGCTCGAGGAGGTGACGCCCCTCGTCCAGGACGCGATCTTCTCGCGCCCGCCCGACTACGGCGTCCGCACCGGCGTCTTCATCGGCGGCAAGGACGCGATCCTCGCCCTCGACATGCTGGAAGCGGCCAGAAAGGCCCAGGTGCCACCCTTCCAGCTCTCGGTCTTCGCCGACCCCGCCGGATCTTTCACCACCGCCGCCGCCATGGTGGCCTGCGTCGAGCGCGTCCTGAAGTTCAAGTTCGGCCGCGGCTGGAAGGGAACCCGGGTCGCCGTGTTCGGCGCGACGGGCGTCGTCGGCTTCGCCTCCTCGATCATCACGGCGCTCGAGGGCGCCCAGGTTCGCCTCGTCGCCCACCGCGGCGTCGACCGCGTCATCAAGTCGGCCGCCGTCTCCAAGGAGCGCTTCGGCGTCGACCTCGAGCCAACACCGGGCGAGACGCCCGAGCAGAAGCGCGAGATCATCGAGAACGCGGAGGTGATCTTCGCCGCCGCCGCCGCCGGCGTGCAGGTCATCTCCAAGGAGCAGAAGGAGTACGCCAAGAACCTCCTCGTCGTCGCCGACGTCAACGCCGTCCCACCGCCAGGCGTCGAAGGCATGGAGCTGTTCATGGACGGCGCCCCGCTTCCGGACTGCAATGCGCTTGGCGTCGGTCCGCTCGCAATCGGCGACATCAAGTACAAGACGGAGTCCGGCCTCTTCAAGCAGATGATGTCCTCCAAGGAGGCGCTCACCCTCGACTTCCGTCACGCCTTCACGCTGGCGCGCCAGCTCACGGCTTGACATCTTCGCCAACCGTTGCAGGACCTCATTCCCCTCCCCTTGACGGGGAGGGATTAGGGGTGGGGTGATGACACACGAGAGACGGCGGTCTTTCTCGATCGTGCAAAGGGAACGTTCCAGTTTCTGCGAACGGACCTCCTCCCGAACTCGGCCCCCCACCCCCGTCCCCTCCCCGCGAGGGGGAGGGGAGGGTCTCTATCGCAGCGCAAGGCATCTGCGGTGACGGGGGAGACGGTTCTCATCGCTGCCTTCTCGGCTCGCGCGCTCGCAGCATCCGCCCGGCGCGCGGGCTATCTCCCCCTCGTCGTCGACTGCTTCGGCGACCTTGATACATCCGAGTATGCGACCGCCTCCCGCTGCCTCCCGGCGCGCGTCCAGACCGGCTTCATCGCGAGGCCGCTACTTGCCGCCCTCGAATCCCTGGTCGCAGTGGCGCCGCGCCCACCCATCGGCCTCGTCCTGGGCTCGGGCTTTGAATGCAATCCGCGCCTCGTGGCCCGCCTCGCCGAGCGCTATCGATTGATCGGCAATACGCCCGACGTCATCGCCAGCACCAAGGATCCCGCGCGCTTCTTCGCAACCCTCGACCGCCTCGGCATCTCGCATCCCGAGACGCGCCAGAGCGCCCCGTCCGAGACCGCCGACTGGCTCATGAAGCGCATCGGCGGCAGCGGCGGGTTGCACATCGTCGTTTGCCCGAAAGAAGTGCGCCCCGACGCGCGCCGCTATTTCCAGCGCCGCATCGACGGCGAGGCGATCTCCGTGCTTGGCCTCGTCTCCAAGCGAGCCAACGCCTTTGCCATGAGCCGCCAGTGGACCTCGCCACTGCCGAAGCGCCCCTATCGCTATGGCGGCGCCGTGGGCTCGCTCGAGCTCGAGCCCGATCTCGAGGCGCGCCTGATCGACATCTCGCTCGCCCTGTCGGACGAGCTTGGCCTCGTCGGGCTCGTCTCATTCGACTTCCTCGTCGCCGATGGCGAACCGCACCTGCTCGAGATCAACCCGCGCCCGGGCGCCACACTCGACATCTTCGACGACGCCTCGGGCACCCTCTTCAAGACTCACGTCGAAGCCTGCGCCGGAGGCGACCCGTCGGCACTGCTGAGCACATCCTGGAAGCCGCCCGCCGCTCGCGCCGCAGCATTTCTCTATGCCGACCGCGGTCCTCTGACGGTCCCCGCCGTCGAGTGGCCCGCCTGGGCCGCCGACCGCCCGCGGCCCGGCTCGCTAATCGCCGACCGCCAGCCACTTGCGACCGTGCTCGCCGATGCAGCAGACGTGGATGCGGCCGAAAAGACCTGTCGCAATCGCTTGGGCCTTCTCGAAGACATGCTGTATGAAGGCCGCAAAACTATGGGAGCGCCGCAATGACGACCACTCAAGGACCCCAGCCGAGCGTCAACGCCCGGGCCGGAAAACTCGTCGATGAGCTTGTAGCGAGCGCGGCCGCGCTCCGCTGCGCCGTCACGACCGGCGAAGCCGGCGAGCGCCGCATCGATCTCGGCGCCGGCATCCACGGCGGTCTCGAAGCCGGCCGGCGCTTGGGCGAGATCTGCATGGGCGGTCTCGGCACGGTCTCCATCACGTCGGCCTCGGGGCTGGAGCGCTGGCCGCTCGGCGTCGTCGTCCACTCGACCAATCCGGTCATCGCCTGCCTCGCGAGCCAGTACGCCGGCTGGACCATCCAGGAGCCTGAGAGCGGCTTCTTTGCATTGGGCTCCGGCCCGGCACGCGCGCTCTCCCGCGTCGAGGAGCTCTACAAGGAGCTCGGCTACGTCGACCATCACAACAAGGCCGCGCTCGTCATCGAAGGCGATAAGGCGCCGCCGTCCTCCGTCGCGCGCACCGTGGCCACGGCCTGCGGCGTGCAGCCGTCCGACCTCACGATCCTCTACGCGCCGACCGGCAGCCTCGCCGGCACGGTTCAGATCGCGGCCCGCGTGCTCGAGGTGGCGCTGCACAAGGCGCACGCGCTGCACTTTCCGCTGGAGCACATCGTCGACGGCTACGGCGTCGCCCCGATCGCGCCGCCTATTCCGGATTTCATCAAGGCCATGGGACGCACCAACGACGCCATCATCTACGGCGGCCGCATTCAGCTCTTCGTGCGCGGGAGCGATGAGGCGGCCAAGAAGCTCGCCGAGCAGCTCCCCTCGAGCACCTGCTCGATCTACGGCAAGCCGTTCGCCGAGATCTTTGCCGCCGTCCAGGGTGACTTCTACAAGATCGACGCCATGCTCTTCAGCCCGGCGCAGGTCACGGTGTCGAACCTCGACACGGGCTCATCGTTCCATGCCGGCAAGCTCGCGCCCGAGATCGTCGACGCGAGCTTCAAGTAGGTGATCGCAGTGCTTAGCCTCTCCCCATGGGAGAGGTGAAAGTTGATCGGCTCGAGACGCGAAATGAATAGGCCGCTGTCAGCGACTGACCTCAGCGAGGCGACACCCAAAGGTCCGCGCATCGTCCTCTTCGTCGAGGAAGGCGGTGGTGACTGGCATGCGCGACGGCTTGCGAAGGCGCTCGAGGCACGCGGCGCCACCGTCGTCATCACGACACTCAAAGACTGCGCCTTCGACACGTCGGTTGCGAGCGGCGTCGACATTCCGGGCTTTGCCGGCTCGCTTCCGGACGGCGCCTTCGTACGCTCTGTCTCGACCGGCACGCTCGAGCAGATCACGTTCCGCCTCGGCATCCTCCATGCCCTGCGCGAAAGTGGCGTGCGCGTGTGGAACGACGCCCGCGCCATCGAGCGCTGCGTCGACAAATCGACGGCGACTTTTCTCTTCCAGAAGGCCGGCCTTCCCACGCCCCCGACCCGCGTGCAGGAAGGCCTCGCCGGCGCCGTCGCTCACGCGCGACGCGAAGCGCGCCCCCTCGTCGTCAAGCCGCTTTTCGGCAGCCAGGGAAACGGCATCAGCCGCGCCAGAAGCGCCGACGAGCTGCCCCAGCCGGAAGCCGTCGGCGACGTCTACTATATGCAGCACTACTTGCGCGCTCCCGAGGCGATCGCCTTCGAGGACTGGCGCGTGTTCGTCTCGAACGGCCGACTGCTAGCGGCCATGGCGCGCCGCGGCAAGACCTGGATCACGAACGTCCACCAGGGGGCCGAGCCTCAAGCCCATCAGCCTTGCGACGAGATGCAGCGTCTCGCACTGGCCGCCGTCGCGGCCGTGGGCGCCGACTACGCCGGTGTCGACCTGATCCGCAATGCGGATGGTCATCTGATGGTGCTCGAGATCAATTCCAATCCGGCGTGGAAGGGTCTCCAGAGCGTGACGCACGTCGACATCGCCTCCCGGCTCGCCGAGGACTTCCTGGCCGCCATCCAGGCAGCGCACGCGAGATGACGTTTCCTTTGCCGAGCGATGTGCTCAGCTCCTGCTTCATCGCCGCATGCGAGGCCGAGATCCGCGCCTTGAAGCCGGGCAACGTCCACATCTATGGCGCCGGCCATGGCATGGAGGCGAGGCACTTCGAGGACGCCGCGAAAGCTGCGGCACCTTGGATCGCAAATAACGGCCTCAAGGTCGGCGAGCGCGTGCTCGGCGCGGTGACCGCAAGCTTCGACGTCGCGGGGCTCAACACCAACCTCGGCATCGTGCTGCTCTGCGCGCCGCTAGCCGACGCAGCTGGAGCCGCGCAAGGTGGCTCCGATCTGCGCCCCCGCCTCTCGGCCGTGCTCGCTCGCCTCGACCGCGAGGATGCGGCAAATGTGTTCAAGGCAATCGTCCGCGCAAACCCTGCCGGATTGGGCCGAGCCGAGGAGCAGGATGTCTCCTCCTCCCCTTCGGCGACACTCCGCGAGGCCATGGCGCTCGCCGCCGACCGCGACCGCATTGCACGCGCCTTTGTCACCGACTACGAGGACATCTTCGAGTTTGGTCTCCCCGAGCTGTCATCGGCGCGCCGCCACACCGACCGGGAAGATGAAGCAATTTCGACACTCCATATGTCTTATCTGGCGACGTTTTCCGACAGCCACATCATTCGAAAGCATGGGGCCGGGGCCGCCCTCGAGGTGCAGGACGCTGCTCGCAAGCGCGAAAGACTATGGCGCCCTGCAGCGAGCCGCGACACGTTCGCCGAGCTGCTCGAATTCGATCGCGAACTCAAAGGTAAAGGCTTAAATCCGGGCACAACCGCCGACTTCGTCGTAGCGACCCTTTTTGCCGATGCCCTCGTTAATCGGGCCTGACCAAGTGCGGCGCGTAGCCCCTTGTCGAACGCGCAATCCTGGGGCTATTAAGGGGCGGCGCTCTCGGTGCCGCTATCTGGCCAACCGGTTCGGTGACGCATGCGCGTTGCCGTTCGCAGCAACTAGGATAGCTCGGGACGACTGCGGCCCACCCACCCCGGGCGAATGCTAGGGGCGCGTTGGTTTTCGTGTTTAATGGTGAAGGAAGGGAACCCCTAATGGCCAAGATCAATCGCGTAATGGTCGGTGAGTCGCTCGTTGGCGACGGCAACGAAGTCGCCCATATCGACCTCCTTATCGGGCCGCGTGGCAGCGCCGCCGAGACGGCTTTCTGCAACGCTCTGACGAACAACAAGGACGGCTTCACGACGCTCCTCGCCGTCATCGCGCCGAACCTGCCCTGCAAGCCGAATACGATCCTCTACAACAAGGTCACCATCAAGGACGCCCGCCAGGCCGTCCAGATGTTCGGACCCGCCCAGTACGGCGTTGCGAAGGCCGTGCAGGACTCGGTCGCCGAAGGCATCATCCCCGCCAACGAGGCCGATGACGTCTACGTCTGCGTCGGCGTGTTCATCCACTGGGAAGCGGCCGACGATGCCAAGATCCAGGACTTCAACTATCGCGCCGTCAAGGAGTCGATCGCCCGCGCCGTCGCCGGCAAGCCGACGGCTGCCGAGGCGACTGCCCAGCGCAACTCGGTCGCGCATCCCTTCGGTGCGAAGACTTGAAGCGGGCACCGTCCACAGCAGGATAATGCCCCTCCCATGAAGGGGGGTCTGCTGCAGCGATTGGGAAGACTACTCTCTGGCCGCTGGAACGGCTGACCGACGCGGGTGGTACTTTCATCGCCACTCGCAAAAGTGGACTGAAACTTCACAAGCCGGCGATCTCCCTGAGGTCGCCGGCCTTTATTTTTCCTTCGTGCAGCGCGGTGGCGACGAGCGCGCCGCGAGCGCCGGCATCTCTGAGCGCGCGCAGGTCTTCCGGACCGCGCACGCCGCCCGCCGCGTAGACCCGCCGGCCCCGCCCTCTGCTCGCAATATCCGCGACACGCGCAATGTCCGGCCCCGACGCCATGCCAACGCGCGCAAGCGTCATGACGATGATCCGCTCCGGCCAGAGGTCATCTCGATTGAGAATGTCCTGCGGACCCAAGAACTCATCACCGCGGAAGTCGAGTGACAGCACGCACGGCGCACCGTTTCGTTCGCCTTCCTCGATACTCGAAGCAGATGCCAGCGACTCCGACCCGATTACGGGCGTCCGCGGCAGAGATTTGTCGGGCACGGTCGAGCCGTCGTCGACCCAGAGATCGACCCCACCCACCGCCGCAGCGATGCGGCACACGATGTCTCCTTGCCGGCGGCGTCCCTCGATCCCGTCGAGATCCGCAAGGTAGAGGGTTCTGAATGGGAAAAGCGTGCAGTAGCCTCTGGCGACATCCACGGGATCCGGGCTCGCAGCGAGCGGGCTCTCGAGCGGCCTGTAGCGCGCACGCTCTCCGGCGACAGCGCGGACGGCGACCCCGCTCAGAACGTCGATGACCGGAATGACTTCCATGCCTTCCTTCTCCTTGCCAGTGGTGTATCACACGCCCAGGCAGCGTCCACGCGGCGCCAGTCAAAGGGCATTGCTAGGAAATGACGATTACCGCTGGATTGGATGTCGGCGGCGCGCACTTGAAGGTCGCACGCATTGACGGCGAGAACGTCCTCTCCGTGCGCCAGATTGCCTGTCCGCTGTGGCAAGGCCTCGACAGGCTCGACGCGGCACTCGCCGAAGCGCGCCCGTTGATCGCGGACGCCTCACGCCATGCGGTGACCATGACGGGCGAGCTGTCCGACTTGTTTCGCGACCGCAAGACAGGTGTCGAAACGCTTGTCTCGAGGCTCGAGCGCGAATTCGGCCCCACGGCACGCTTCTGGATGGGAACGCGCGGCTTCGGCAATTCTAACGAAGCTCGCCGCAATCACGTCGATGTCGGCTCGACGAACTTCCTCGCCACCGCGGCTCTCATCGGCGCGCGCGCGCGCGACGCGCTCCTGATCGACTTTGGCTCGACGACTGCCGACATCGTTCCCGTCCGCGACGGCAAGCCGGTCCCGCGCGGGCTGACTGACGCTGACCGGCTCGCGACCGGCGAGCTCGTCTATACGGGGTTGACACGCACCGCCGTCATGGGCGTCGCAACGCGCGCACCCTTCAAGGGCCGCTCTCAGACGCTCGCACGCGAATATCTCGCCACCATGGCCGACATCCGCCGCATCCTGGGCACGCTGCCCGACGGCGTCGATCAGCATGCCACCGCCGACGGCCGCGGCAAATCCGTCGAGGAAAGCGTCGCGCGCCTTGCCCGCATGTTCGGCTGCGACTCAGCCGACGGCACGCTCGAGGACTGGCGCGCCGCCGCGGCAACCATTCGCGAAGTCCAGCTCGAGTCTATTCTCGACGGATGCCGCGAGGTCCTCCGCGCAACACCCCTCCCCGTCGAGGCGCAAATCATCGCAGCCGGCATCGGTGCATATGAGGTCGCCGCGATCGCAGTCGGGTTGCAGCGCAAATGCCTAACATTTGGTGAGTTGGCCGGCGCCACAGCCTGCCCAATTGCCGCGACAAGCTGCGCCCCGGCCGTCGCCGTCGCCCTGCTTCTGCCTTCGAACGCTGGGGAATAAAGTCCGGCGCACGAACGTTTCCATCTGGCGAAATGTTTCCGAATCGTAAAAACCGTCCATCGCATTGCTGCGGCCGTCTGAAGCAGCCCGAAATTTCGCTCTGCTAGCATCTGAGCCAATCTCAATAGGACCTAGGCTCCGCAGGGAGGGGCCCTTGAAGACAGCTCTGACAGTTGCCGCGGCGATCGTCATGCCCGGCGGGTTCATCATCCTCGGCATCGGCTTCGCAGCCTATCTGTGGACGCATCGGCACAAGATGCCTTCGAGCGCTCCTACGAGCGGTGCGCGCTAGCTAGGCCCGCACCTCGGGTGCGCCGACACGCCCGAAGCGTTACATCAGCTCCGAGCGCCGCGCATCCCGCACCTTGCCCGGACCGAGCGCGGTCGCTTCGCGCCGCGGAAGCCGCCCGAGGTGTTTTGCCCAGAAGCGCAACATGCTCGCGAGGTGCCAGCGGGCATGGAGCATATTCTGGCGACTTGCGCGCTGTGCATGATGCGTCACACGGGCCTGCGGACAACCAATCACGCTCCGCCCGCTCTTCCAAAGGCGCGCACAGATGTCCACGTCCTCGTAGTACATGAAGAAGCCCTCGTCGAAGCCGCCCGCCGCTTCGAACTCCGCACTGCGAAACAGCATGAACATTCCGGCGACCCAATCCGGCGCCATGACGTTCTGGCCCGGCGCAAATTCATGTCGGCCGTCGCCTCGGCCGAGGGCCTTGCACGCAAGAGAGCTCGGAGTCGGGAAATGGCGCATGCTGTCGGCCGCGCGTCCGTCAGTCTCGAGCACCACAGGAGCCGCAACCGCTGCGTTGGTCTCTTCGAGACGCCGGACCAGCTCTGGAAACGGATTCTCCGTAATTTCCAGATCCGGATTGAGCACGCAGAAATAGCGGTCCCGGCATTGCCGAAAAGCCGCATTGTGGTTGGCGCCAAAGCCTTTCGGCGCGTCATTTATGATTGCAGAAATGCGGGTGTCCGCAGGAAGCTCGATTGGCTCAGGGACGTTGATCGTGACCAGCACCTGGCTGATCTCTGCGCAACCGAGAAGTTGCTTGACGAGCGGCGTCAGAAATCGGCCATGGCAATGACTGACGACAGACGCAGTGATCACTCCAACGCTCTCCCCCCGCAGAGCACACATGACGTGAACTCTGTATAACAATTCCAGTGTCACTAAAAATTTTTGCCTGCAAGGCAATATGTGTCATGTCAAAAACACCCAAAGGCAACTCATCCCATAGGGACGCAGGGGAACGCAACGACAACATCGAAGATTCTCGCGCCTTCATCTTCGGTTGGTCAGTTGACTACCTTGGAGGATGAATAACTGACTAGTACAACCTATGATGGTGGAAGTCTTACGGGCGCCGGATGCAGTAAGGCGCATAAGTGATGAGAGCCGGCAGCCAGTTCGCCGCCGCCGCCGCCGCGGCACTGAGGTTCCCGGCAAGGCCCAGCCCGACGAGCGCCAGCACCTGCACGATCGCGCCCGCGAGACTGAGGAGCGCAAACACACCGACCCGTCCTTCCGCGACCAGCTGCGGCCACAGCCAGCCGTGAATGCCGATATTGATAGTAATGAGCCCGGCAAAGACCGCAGTCGGAATGACTGCGCCTTGATGTGCAGGAAAGTACATCGCAGCCAGCGGGCCCAGAATGGCCAGACTTGCCGCAACGGCCGACAAACCGGCCGCGCCGCCGATGATTACGAGTTGGGTTTTAAGGGCATGAAATTCGCGTTTATCTCCCCCGAGAACCGCCGCAACGAGCGTTGGACTGTAGAACTGATGGATCGCGTCCACTAGGCCGAGCAGCGCATCGTAGGCGAGACGTGCAACCCGGTAGGTGCCTGCAACCGCATCGCCAGCAAGCGCGGCGACAACGAGGATATCGCAGCGCGTCACAACCTTGGCAAAGCTCGTGAGCGAATTCGCCATGAGGAAATGCCGCGACTTGATATGCTCGATCAGCGCCGCCCGCGGCACCACGCGAAGAATCCCGCGGCCAAGCCTTCGGCGCAGAATTCCCTCGGCGACGGCCAGCGAGACGACAAGCAGGATCACGTTGAAGAGTGCGATCGCAGTGAAGTAGCCGTCCAGATTTGGGCTTGCGCGTAGCGAGACGACCGTCACCACAAGGGCCAGCACCGCCGCACTGAGGTTGAGCCATCCCGATGCGGTGAAGCTCCCCGCGAGGCGCAGGAAGCCGCCCACCGTGAGGAAGATCGCTCTCGCACCTGCCGCCGCCGCCATGCACAGCACCCACCACCAGCTGATCTGCTGCTCGAGGAAGAGCGGAGCAATGAGCAAAGCGGCGGGAATGACTGCCAGCGTGATCGCGAGCCCCAAACCTGCCTGCACGGCGAGACCCGCCACAAGGTCGTCGGATCGCAAGTCGAGGGCGTCGCCCGGCTTCTTTGCATAAAGCCGCGTTGTCAGATCAACGGTGCGCGCGTCGAACAGCTGGGTGATGACACCGCTTATGGCGCCGATCACGCCGGCGACCGCGAAATCGACGGGTAGCAGGACCGACAGGGTGAAAGCGAACTGCGCAAGCGCAAGCAGCGCAGAGCAGATGTTGACCAGCAGCAGAAAGGCCGCGGGGTGCCGAATGACCTCCCTCAGCTCAAGCCAACGCAAGTGCATCAAGCGCGCAGTCCTCAGAAGGATCGCCCGGGCCGGTCACTGGTTGCCGAGGCCCCCGGCTCGGCCGCCCGCGAACGACCTCGCTCGCATTATCATTGCATGCGGCGGGCCTGCAAGAACAAACCGGCGTTACATCAAGGAGTTAGACACACCACCCTAAGGCGCCTACTCCCCCCAAGGGGCCGGCCTCGGCCGGAAAGACCAGCAAAGCCCCCTTGATTGCCTCGACCGACGGCAGCGGAAAAGCGATGACCGCTCAAACTCGTTGACGAGGCGCTGGCGCGCCGTCCACTTTGCGCGTCTGGAATGTGTTCGCCTCAACGGGCGCAATTGGTGGAAAATCTCATGCTCGGAGGAGCCGGAACGACGATCGACAACACACTCGCCGCCGCTATTTCTCCCGCCTCCTTCATGCAGCCCGAATGGTACCCGCCGTCGGCCTGGCTCGAGCATGCTCCCTTCGCGTTTTGGATTGTCGATGCGCTGCGGCCTCGCACGTTCGTCGAACTCGGCAGCCACTACGGCTACTCGTTCTTTGCTGTATGCCAGGCCGCCCACGAGCTTCGGCTGGGCACGAAATGCACGGCAATAGATACCTGGCAAGGCGACGACCACGCCGGCTTCTACAGTGATCACGTATTCCGGTTCGTCAAAACCCACGCCGAAGCCAAATACCCGGCCATTTCGAAGCTCCTGCGCATGACCTTTGACGAAGCCTTGCCGGAGTTCGAAGACCGATCCGTAGACCTTCTGCACATCGATGGCCGTCACTATTACGATGACGTCAAGCACGACTACGAGACTTGGGCACGAAAGGTGTCCCGCCGTGGCGTCGTGCTGTTTCACGACACTCAGGTATTCAACAGAGGCTTCGGCGTCCACCGGCTTTGGGACGAGATCAGGTCCCGCCATCCCTCATTCGAATTCCACCATGGACATGGCCTCGGAGTTCTCGGCGTCGGGGATGAACTGCCTCAGGCCATCAACGATTTCTTCCGCGCCGACCGCGACGAACGGGTAGCTCAGGATATCCGCGTGGCCTACGCCCGGCTTGGGCGCTCCTTGGTCGAGCCCGCCCGCCGCACACGCCGGAGTTTCAGGGTCACCTGGAAGGAAAAGGCGCGGGGGCTCGCCCGCGACGTCGCGGTTCAAATTGGTCTGCGACCAGACAATTGAACGCCGCGAGAAGTCTCTGAGTGATTCGATCTAAGATGCTGATCCGGCAAAGATTTACTATCTCCGCCGGCAGCCGCGTGCCGCGCCTTTTGGCTGGACAAGCGCGCGCCCATCCACCACACTATTTTCGCCGATATTCGGGCGTTACAGTTCGAAAGTAGGCACCGTCCGGTGTACTGCGTTGGGGGGATGGATGAAGATCGTCGTCACGGGCGGGGCCGGATTCATTGGCTCGGCCGCCTGCCGCTACCTCGTATCGAGGTGCGGCGTGAGCGTCGTCAACTTGGACAAGCTGACGTACGCCGCCAATCTCGCCTCGCTCGAGAGCATTGCGGCCAGCCCCCGCTACAGCTTCCACAAGATCGACATTTGCGACCGCGACGCCGTCGACGCCGTGCTCGATTACGAGCAGCCCGACGCCATCATGCATCTCGCCGCTGAATCGCACGTCGACCGCTCCATCACCGGGCCCGCCGCATTCATCACCACCAACATCATCGGCACCTACGAGCTGCTCGAAGCGGCGCGCAGCTACTGGCAGCGCCTACCCGGCAGCCGCAAGAATGCGTTCCGCTTCCTTCACGTGTCGACGGACGAGGTCTTCGGCAGCCTTGGCGGCGAGGGCGCCTTCACCGAAGAGACCCCCTATGATCCGAGCTCTCCCTACGCCGCGAGCAAGGCTGCATCCGATCACCTGGCCATGGCGTGGCACCGCACCTACGGTCTCCCTGTCATTCTCTCCAACTGCTCCAACAACTACGGGCCCTATCACTTCCCCGAGAAGCTCATCCCGTTGATGGTGACGAACGCGCTCCTCGGCCGAGCGCTCCCGGTCTACGGCGAAGGCTGCAACGTGCGCGACTGGCTCTACGTCGATGACCACGCGCGCGCCCTGTTCGCGATCGTCCAGAAGGGCACGCCCGGCGAGAGCTACAATGTCGGCAGCCGCAGCGAGCGCAGCAACCTGGCCGTCGTCCAGACCATCTGCGATTACCTCGACGAGTGCTCACCCCGCGACGACGGCCTGAGCCACCACAGCGCCATTCGCTACGTTCCGGATCGCCCCGGCCATGACTTCCGCTATGCCATCGATGCCGACAAGATCGAGCGAGAGATCGGCTGGCACGCCAGCGAGACGTTCGACTCAGGCCTGAGAAAGACCGTCGACTGGTACATCGCCAACGAGCACTGGTGGCGACCCTTGCGCGAGAAGCGCTACGACGGGGAGCGCCTTGGCCTCATCGCTGGCTCCTTTGTCGGTCATCTCGCGGGATGAAGCCGCAAGTGACCGAGCAAGGCCGCGCGGCGCAGGACACCGTGCTTGTGATCGGATCGACAGGCCAGCTCGCCTGCTCACTGGCGCGGCAGGGCACGGCGGCGCGATACGCCGTTGTCTGCCGCGGCCGTCCCGATTGCGACGTGACCGACCTCGCAGCGCTGCGGCGCCTCTTCGAGGAAATATCGCCAGCAGCCGTCATCAATGCCGCGGCCTACACCGCCGTCGACAACGCGGAGAGCGACCCAGCCACGGCATTTGCCGTCAACGCCAACGGTCCCGGCCACCTGGCGGCCTTGTGTGCAGAGCACGACATCGCGCTCGTCCACATATCGACCGACTACGTCTTCGACGGCACCGGCCGAAGGGCCTATTTGGAAACCGACTCGATCGCCCCGCTTGGCGTCTATGGCGCCTCGAAGGCCGCAGGCGAGGCCGCGATCCGGCGCACGTGGGCCAGGCATCTCATCTTCAGGACGGCATGGCTCTATGGCGCCGACGGCCATAACTTTCTCAAGACCATGCTCCGGCTCGGATCAGAGCGCGATGAGCTCTCCGTCGTCGACGACCAGCGCGGAACGCCGACCTCGGCCGACGACGCCGCCGGCGCCATCCTTGCGGCCTTGGATCGGATGCTCGCAGCCCCAGCGGACGACCCGCTTTGGGGAACCTATCATCTGACGAATGGCGGCAGCACGACGTGGTGCGGCTTCGCGCGCGAGATATTCCGCCTCGCTGCGGCATCGGGCAGACGCACGCCGAAAGTCACGCCGATCCCGACCGCGGCCTACCCCACGCCTGCGCGCCGCCCCGCCTACTCGGTGCTCGACACGAGCAAGGTTCGAAATGCTTTCGGCATCGAGCTGCCGCCATGGCAAGCAAGCCTCGCGGCATGCTATGCGCGCACGGCCGTAACGACCGGCAGAAGGAGAGCCACGCCGGGCACGGAAGAGAAGGTTGCATGAAGGGCATCATTCTCGCCGGCGGCAGCGGCACGCGGCTCTACCCAATCACGCTCGCGGTCTCAAAGCAGATCCTGCCTGTCTACGACAAGCCTCTCGTCTACTATCCGCTTTCCGTCCTGATGCTCGGCGGCATCCGCGAGATCCTCGTCATCTCGACGCCGCGCGATCTGCCGGCATTTCGCGATCTCCTCGGTGACGGCCGCCAATGGGGCCTGAGCTTGAGCTATGCCGAGCAGCCCCGCCCTGACGGCCTGGCTCAAGCCTTCATCATCGGCGAGCAATTCATCGGCGCGTCCCCCTGCGCACTGGCCCTCGGCGACAACATCCTCTATGGCCACGGGCTTCCAGAGATGGTGCGTACCGCCTTCGTGCCGCGCCCGGGTGCGACCGTGTTCGCCTACCAGGTGGCAGACCCCGAGCGCTACGGCGTCGTCGAGTTCGACGCGTCCGGACGCGCTCTCTCGATCGAGGAGAAGCCGAAGGTCCCGAAGTCGAACTGGGCGGTCATCGGCCTCTACGCCTTCGACAACGACATCGTCGAGATCGCAAAATCGCTCGAGCCGTCGGCGCGCGGCGAGCTCGAGATCACCTCCGCAATTACGGCCTATCTCGACCGCGGTACGCTCAACGTGACCAAGATGGGCCGCGGCTTCGCCTGGCTCGACACGGGCACCCCGGAAAGCCTGCTCGATGCCGCGAGCTTCGTGGCAACGATCGAGAAGCGCCAGGGGCTCAAGGTTGCTTCCCCCGAGGAGATCGCCTACCGCCAGGGCTTCATCGGCCCTGCCGATCTCGAGCGCCTGATCGCCGAGCGCTACGCCAAGAACGACTATGGGCGCTACCTTTCGCGCCTCCTGGCCGAGGCTCGCTGAACCTGCCACTTCCATGCCCATGAAGCGGTGTTGATAACTTCGCGATCCTCGTTGCTACAACCCACGGCTTTATTCCATGCTATGATGATTAAATTGCTTTAAGCGCGCGCGGGGGCGCATCAGCGATGGGCATGAACAAGCCGGTCGAGACGACCGGGTCGTCGGAAACGAACCTCCTTTCAGAATATCATCTTCTCGAGGAATGCATTCTCAGCGGTCAGATTGAGCCGGCGCACGTCGAGGTCCTGATGCAAAAGGATCTCCTGTTCGCAAACTGGTTGCGCGCCCGGGCTGCCTCCCGCCTTCGCGGCAAATAGCAGCCTGCCTCCGCGGGATTCTCAGGCGAACCTAAAATACTCCGGCAGCTCCCTGAGCGGCGGATGCCTGAGGTCTTTGTCCGACAAGATCGCCTCCCCCGCGCCCACCGGCCACGCAATGGCGAGTTCCGGATCGTCCCACTTGATGCCACGGTCGCATTCGGGCGCGAAATAATCCGTCACCTTGTAGACGACCTCCGTGTCCGCCTCGAGCGTGCAGAAGCCATGCGCGAAGCCGACCGGCACCCAGAGCTGCGCCCAGTTTTCGGCCGAGAGCACGGCGGTGACGTGCTGGCCATAGGTCGGCGACCCGCGGCGAATGTCAACGGCGACATCCAGGATCGCGCCGCGCGTCACGCGCACGAGCTTGCCTTGCGGATGCGGGTTGGCCTGAAAATGCAGGCCCCGCACCACGCCGCGTGCACGCGAGAGCGATTGATTGTCCTGCACGAAGCGGCCCTCGATGCCGTGCTCGGCCAGGGCGCGGATGTTGTACGTCTCGGCAAAGTAGCCCCGATTGTCGCGCAAGACGGTCGGGATGACCCGCTTCACATCGGGAATTGCCAGCGGCTCAACGACCATCGAAACGTATCCAAATGATCCCTGCGCCCTTCGGGCGGAGGTCAGCCACGCAGCGCCGTTCTTGATTTGATCTCTATGCAGACATTTCTTCCGTCAAGGCTCCGCTTCTGTGCCACCGCCATGCGCCCAGATCAATCGCCACGCCCGCGCGGCGCGCCGACGCAGCGCCCCGCATCACCTCCGCCGGCCGGCCCCGCGGCACCGTGAGAATGCCTTTCGGTTGACAATGGCGCGCAACCCTCAGGACTTGGCACACCCGAGCCACGCCCGCCAGCCGCCGAAGGCCGTGATATCCTCGGCGCCGGCCACGGCATGGGCTTCGCACAGGAACCCTTTGACGGCGCTTCCGTCTGCGAGCTTCACCGTACCGATGCCGAGCGGCGCCGGAATGAGCCCGACGAACGAGCCGAAGGCCGCCGCATCCATCTCCCACACTTCGACCTCGATCCCGCCCTTGCCTGTCCCGTCAAACACGAGACCCGGCTTCGGCGGCACTGTCCCCGGGAGCGCATAAAAGCTGTAGCCCGCGGCCGTGCGCGTCGTTTCGACAAGGCGCGCGCGGCGCTCGACCAGCTGCCCGTTGAGCGGCTGGCCCGTGAGATGCGCTCCGACGACCGCCACACGATAGAGCTCCGGCCCCTGAGGCGGCAGCACGACGCTGCCCACCGGAAGCGGCGCGCCGGTCGCACCCATCGTCGCGCCGGCAAGCGCGCGATGCAGCCAGTCGCCGAGCGCGACGAGCTTGCCGTCCTCGAAGGCGCGCGCGATGAGCGTCACGCCGAACGGCAGCCCGTCGGGCCGGAAGCCTGCCGGAACCGCGAGCGCGGAAAGGTCCATGAGGTTCACGAAGTTGGTGTAGATGCCGAGGTTCGAGTTGAGGCGGACGGGATCGGCCAGCACCTCCTCGATGCGATAGATGGTCCCCGCCGTCGGCAGCAGCAGCACGTCCATCTTGCTCCATTCGTCCTCTGCCGCGCGTGTGAGCTCGGCGAGCCGATAGAACGCCTTGTAGGCTGAGACGGCATCGATCTTGTCGGCCGCACCGATGATCCCGCGCACGACCTCGTGCATGGCCTGCGGGTGCGCGCGCGCAAAATCGTGGACGGCGGCCAGTCGCTCCGCGACCCAGGGCCCGGCATAGAGAAGGCTCGCCGCCTCGCGGAACGGTGCGAAATCGATTGCGACGCCTTGTCCGCCGAGTGACGTGAGACGCGCAATCGCGTCCTGGTACAACGCCGCCGCGGCCTCATCGCCGAAGAATTCGAGACCACCGGACGGCACACCGAAACGAAACCGCTGCGGGAAAGCCACGCCGTCGAGCTTCGGGTCTGCGCGCCGCGAATAAGGGTCTTCGCCGTCGTAGCCGGCGGCAACCCTCAGCACCGCCGATGCGTCTCCGACTGTCGCAGCCAAGATCGACACCGCGTCCTGCGTGCGGCACGCGGGCACGACGCCTTTCATGCTGATGAGACCCTTGGTCGGCTTCAAGCCGACGATATTGTTGAAGGCCGCCGGCACGCGCCCCGATCCCGCCGTGTCGGTGCCAAGCGCGAACGATACGAGGCCGGCCGCGACGGCGACCGCCGAGCCCGAGCTCGAGCCCCCCGAAATGTGTTTCGTACTGAACACGCTGGAGGGGATGCCGAACGGCGACCGCGTGCCGACGAGCCCGGTCGCGAACTGGTCCATGTTGGTCTTGCCGATGACGATCGCGCCGGCCGCCTCGAGGCGCTCGACCACTGTCGCCGAACGCTCCGGCACGTAGGCGAACTCAGGGCAGGCGCACGTCGTCGGCAGGCCCGCGACGTCGATGTTGTCCTTGACCGCGAACGGAATGCCGTAGAGCGGCCCGCGCTTGGCGGAGCGTGCGCGAAAGCGGGCCTCCTCCTCGCCGATGAGCGTGATCCAGACCGGCCGCTCGCCCGCGGCCGCGATACGCGCATGCACCTCCCCGATCACGTCCTCCGGTGTCAGCCGGCCGCCATCGTAAGCGGCACTCAGAGAGGCCAGATCGAGCAATGTGGTCACTGCGCGGCCTCCGCTTCGGCTTCTGTCAACACGATGAGGGTTTGTCCGAGCGCCACCGCGCGCCCCTCGGCGCACCGCACCTCGTGCACAACGCCATCGACGGACGCGACGACCGACATCTCCATCTTCATGGATTCGACGATCACCAGGACATCGCCCACGGCCACGCGCGCGCCTTGGACGACGGCAAGCTTCCAGACACTCCCCGGCACGGGACTCGCAACCGCCGTTGCGCCATCAGGCAACACATCGTCCCCGGCCTCTGCACCGGCACCGGGATCGACCGCTTCACCCGCCTGATCGGTCGTCTGCCAGCGCGCGCGCTCGGCCTCGAAGGCTGCCTGCTGGCGGCTCTTGAAAGCGCGGATCGAGTCCTCATTCTCAGCGAGGAACGCGCGGTAGTCCTTGAGATTGAATGTCGTCGGTGTGATGTCGAGCGACACCGTGCCGTCGAGGAACCCGCCGCGGAAGCGGATCAGCTCCTTGCTCGAGACGGGGTAGAACTGGACCTGATCGAAGAACCGCAGAAGCCATGGGCTTCCCGCCTCGAACTCCTGCGTCACATGATACGTGTTCCACATCTGGCATGTGCGCCCGAAGAGCTGATAGCCGCCCGGCCCTTCCATGCCGTAGACGCACATATAGGCCCCGCCGATGCCGACGCTGTTCTCCGCCGTCCACGTCCGCGCCGGGTTGTATTTCGTCGTCACAAGCCGGTGCCGCGGATCAACCGGCGTCGCAACCGGCGCGCCGAGGTAGACGTCGCCGAGACCCAGCACGAGATAGCTCGCTCCGAACACGATGCGGCGCACGTCTTCGATGCTCTCGAGCCCGTTCACGCGCCGGATGAACTCGATATTGCTCGGGCACCATGGCGCGTCCGGCCGCACGGACTGCGCATACTTGTCGATCGCCTGCTGTATCGTCACGTCGTTCCACGACAGCGGCAGCCGCACGATGCGGCTCGGGACCGTGATGTCGTCGACGGCATCGAGCTCGGCATCGATGCCGCGTAAGAGCGCGGTGAGATCATCGAGCTGGAGCCTGGCGGGATCGTAATGGATCTGGAGCGAGCGCACGCCGGGGGTCAGGTCGATGATCGCAGGATCGCTCCGCGCCTCGAGCGCGGCCATCAGCCCGTGCACACGGATGCGCAGCTCGAGGTCGAGCACGATCGCCCCGTACTCGACGAGGAGATAGCAGTCCCCGGCCCGGCGATAGACGACACGCGGCTTGCCTGGCTCCTCGGGGATTTCGCCGACGATGCAATGATCCGGCCCCGCGCGCACAGGCGTGACCATCGGAGTTTTCGCCCCCACACCGAGCGACGCGATCTCCGCCTCCTGCTCTGCGGCCGCCTGCTGGGCGTGCTCGGGCGTCCAGCGCTCGAAGCGGATCTTGTCGCCGGGCCTCAGCTGGCCGATCTTCCACAATTCCGCCTTGACGATCGTCGCCGGGCACACGAAGCCGCCGAGCGACGGGCCGTCGGGCCCGAGGATGATCGGCATGTCGCCGGTGAAATCCACCGTGCCGACGGCGTAGGCATTGTCGTGAATGTTGGAGGGATGCAGCCCCGCCTCGCCGCCGTCGCTGCGCGCCCACTTCGGCTTCGGCCCGATGAGGCGCACGCCGGTCCGGCTCGAGTTGTAGTGGACCTCCCAGTCAGCGGCGAAGAAGGCCTCGATGTCCTCCTCTGTGAAGAATTCGGGCGCGCCGTGCGGACCGTAGAGCACGCCGATCCGCCACGCATTCGAGAGCGGCGGCAAGAGCGCATCGGGTATCGCCGCAGGCTCGCTGACGGCTGCCTCGCCGATGTGCAGAACGTCACCGATGAGAAGCGGCCGCCCCCCGTGCCCGCCGAAGCGCCCGAGCGTGAAGGTCGCCTTGGCGCCGAGATAGTCGGGCACATCGAAGCCACCGCGCACGGCGAGATAGGTGCGCACACCCTGGCTTGCAATCGTGCCGAGCTTGAGAGTCTGACCCGCTTCAATGGAGACAGCGCGTCCATGGACGATCTCCGTGCCATCGAGAAGCGCTGGCATGGCCGCGCCCTCGAGGCAGATGACAGCCGCCGAGTTGAATTTGAGCGTCGGTCCCGAGAGTGTCATCTCGAGGCCAGCCGTCCCGTGCGGATTGCCGACGGCGCGATTGGCGAGACGCAGCGACCGGCTGTCCATGGGACCTGACGGCGGCACGCCGACGGCCCAATAGCCGAGCCGCCCGGGAAAATCCTGCACCGTCGTGATCGTCCCCGGCGCCAGCACCTCGATGGTCTTAGGCCGATAGGGGAATGCGGCGAGCGTGCGCGTCAGCATCTCGCCCTTGGCAAACACATCGGACGCGGCGAGATCGCGCAAGTAGAGCAGATTTGTCTCGAGGCCACCGATCTCCGTTGCCGCGAGCGCGTCCTTGAGCCGCGACAAGGCCTCGTCGCGCGTCGCGCCGCGGGCGATGATCTTGGCCAGCATCGGATCGTAGAACGGCGACACCTCCGTGCCGCTCGCGACCCACGTCTCGACACGCGCACCCATGGGCCAGGCGACATGCGTGAGCAGCCCCGAGCTCGGCCGGAAGTCGCGGCCCGGGTCCTCCGCATAGAGACGCACCTGGATCGAGGCGCCCTCTGGCTTGATCTCGGACTGGTCGGGCAGCACCAGTTCACCTGCGGCCTGGCGCACCATCCACTCGACGAGGTCGATGCCGCACACCTCCTCGGTCACGCCGTGCTCGACCTGGAGCCGCGTGTTGACCTCGAGGAAATAGAACGCGTTCGTGTCGCTGTCGTAGAGAAACTCGACCGTGCCCGCGCTTTCGTAGCCGACGGATTGTCCGAGCCGCACCGCAGTCGCCCACAGCTCACTGCGCATTGTGTTTGAAAGGCCCGGCGCCGGCGTCTCCTCAATCACCTTCTGATTGCGCCGCTGCGCCGAGCAGTCGCGCTCTCCGAGCGCAATCACACGGCCCGCGCCATCGCCGAAGATCTGCACCTCGATATGCCGCCCGCGCGCCACATACTTCTCGAGGAAGATCCCGCCGTCCTTAAAGTTGTTGCGCGCGAGCCGCTCGACGCGCTCGAAGGTGGACGCGAACTCCGCCTCGGATTGGACCAGCTGGAGCCCAATCCCGCCGCCGCCTGCCGTGCTCTTCAGCATGATGGGAAAGCCGATGCGGGCGGCCTCCTCGCGCGCCTGCGCGATGCCGGACACGAGGTCGGAGCCCGGCGCGAGCGGCACGCCCGCCTTGAGCGCGAGCTCCCGCGCCTTGTGCTTCAGGCCGAACGCCCGCATCTGCTCTGCGCGTGGGCCGATGAAGCGAATGCCGGCCTTCTCGCAGGCCTCCGCGAAATCAGGGTTCTCGGAGAGAAATCCGTATCCCGGGTGAATCGCCTCGGCGCCCGTCTTGCGCGCCGCCTCGAGGATGGCGTCGACCTTGAGATAGCTTAGCGCCGCGGGCGCTGGCCCGATCGCCACTGCCTCGCCCGCCCGCGCGACATGCGCCGCATGGCGATCCGCCTCGGAGTAGACGGCAACGCTAGCGACTCCCATGCGATCCAGCGTGCGGATGATCCGCGTCGCAATGGCGCCCCGATTGGCGATCAGGACCTTCGAGAACATGACCCTCAGGTCCCCTTGTTCCAGATCAGAACCTCGAGCGGCGTCGGGTTATAGGCGTTGCAGGGATTGTTGAGCTGCGGGCAGTTCGAGATCAGCACGATGACGTTCATCAGCGCCTCCATCTCGACGTACTTGCCCGGCCCCGACACGCCGTCCGCGAACGTGAGCCCGCCGTCCGGTGTGATCGGCACGTTCATGAAGAAGTTGATGTTGTGGCCGATGTCGCGCTTCGTGAGGCCAAGCCCTTCGTTCTCGGTCACCGCCAGCAAATAGGTATCCCGGCACGAGTGCATGCTCTTCTTCTCGAGCGCGTAGCGCACCGTATTGGCTTCCGACGCGCATGCCCCGCCGAGCGTGTCGTGGCGCCCAACCGTGTCGGCGGTGATTTTCAGCATCGGCCGGCAGAGGTCGGAACGGATCGTCGTCCCCACGCTCAAGTAGACGTTCCCCTGCTCGCGAATGGTGTCCATCGCCGAATAGCGCTCGTGCGGATCGTCCGCGTTGAAAAACAGCGTGTCGGCGGCCTGGTTTCCTTCCACGTCGACGATGCGCACCGTCTCGCCGTCCTTGACGACGTGGAGGAGATACTCGCCGGCCGGCACGATCTTGCGAAAGCTGGCCCGCGCGGGATCGAGAAGACTTTCTTTCAACATCGCCCGCCCCTCAATGCTCGCAGCCGATGTGGAACAGGCGGTTGTTCTCGAACCCGCGCCCGTTCTCTGGCGCCGAGTTGAGGCAAAAATCGCCGGCCCCAACCGGGTCCGCCACGCCGATCTCGTAGGTGACAGGCTTGCGCGGGTACGTCGGCGACGGATCCAGCGGATGCGGGCAGGTATGGAGCAGAACGAGCGTGTCCATCTCGAAGCGCAGCACCACCGTCGCGCCGGCGCGTGCTGCACTGGCGTCGAAGAACATGCGCCCGTCCTCCGCCGTGCCGACCTTGCTGAACCAGTTGACGCTTGCGGCGAGGTCGCGCCGGCCGAGTCCGTATTTGCCGGCTTCGATGAGGAAGCTGTCGTGGCCATTCTGCTGCCAGTCGTTGCGGTGCGCCTGGAAGCTCTCCCCGCCCCAGCGCGCGGTGACCATCGCTTTCGTCGTGTTGCCGCACACCGTGTCGTGCCACCCGCTCGTGTCCTCGATGATCGAGCAGAAGATGCGCCCCATGTCGGAGTAGAGGCAGTGGCCGCGGGTCAGCTTGAACGTGTGCTGGCACTTCAAGGTGTCGGGCGCGTTGTAGCGCTCGAGCAGGTTCGCCGGGTTGTAGAACAGCATGCCGACGTTGGCGCCGCCTTCGACGTCGACAAGCTTGAGCGCTGTCCTGCGCCGCATGACGAGCGACCAGTGCTTCCCGCCGGGGAGCGTATCTTTGTAGGTGAATTCAGACATGGGACCTCCTTGATTGGCACCGCGTCATGCGGCGGCCCCGAGCGGCGCAATGAGCGTATCCGCCTCGCCCTGAAGCCAGCGCAGGCTTTCCGCCTCTGCGGGCGTCGGGAGCGGAAACGCGACCGCGCCCTGCAGGCTGTCGATCCGCCACAGCCGCGACACGATGCCGGCCTCGTCCTCAACCTTCTCGACCAGGACGTCACGATCCGGCGACGGCTCGAGGCGAGACGCAATCTCGAGCCGGCGCCCTTCGCGCCAGGGATCGGTCGACGCGGCAATGTAAAGTCCGCGCCCGTCATCGACGCCAAAGTCGACTGAGCACTCGAGAACCTGACGCGCGGCCGCGAGCGGATCGTCGCTCGTGCGCACGAAGGCCTGCGCCGGCACCCCATCCGGCAGCGGAGTCCGCCGCCCGAGCACGAGAACCGCGTGCCGGCCGGCAAAGACGAAGCCTCCGTTGCGCGCGCGCGTGGTGCCCGTGTTGTCGATCTCGGCAATCAGATGCAGCGCCCCGAGCGGCCCAGCGGCGGACGGCAGATACCGCCACTCCTCGACGTAGATGCCGGACGGCGCGAACTCGATCATGCAGTCGCCCGTGCGGCGCAGAATGCCGGGCTCGGGATACTTGTTATAGGGCTGGAAGCCGATCCAGTTCTCCCATGACATCAGCCCGTCCTGCCACGCGGTCTCGGCGAGACCGCCCTCGACGCTGGCGAGGACGGAGAGCGTCTCGCGGTCCATGTCCTCGAGCCGGTCGGTCGCCATGATCTTGGGCCGCCCGGGGTGAATGCGGATGTCGCCCGTCATCCGATGCGACTGCACCCAGGCGACAAACGTTCGCGTGTCCTCGAGACCCGTGGCAAACGTGATCGAGCGCCGCTTGAAGGTGCCATGCGCCCAGGTGGGAACGCCGGAAGCAATTCTCGGCCCTATGCCCGCGACAATCTCCTCGAGCGTCATGGCCGCCGCCTCAGTCTGATTGGCGAGCCCATCTCAGCCAGCTTTCCGGTTGAGCGCTTCCTGACCGAAGCTCGAGAGCCCGAGCGCACTTTCCGGAAGCTTGAACGTCCCGGCCTCGATGCGCTTCTGGAGATAGGCGAATGTCTGCGCCGTCTGAGCAAGAAGGTGATCGCCGGACACGATCGGCTTGTACTTCGCGGGCCTCTCGGCACTGACGAATTGCGGCAGCGGCGACACGACCGTGTGGTAGTCGCAGGTCGCAAAGAACGGAAACGAATACCGTTCCTCGCTCACCTTGCGCACCCGATGCGACGTGGCAACGAATGTTCCGTTCGACCAGGCCTCGAGCATGTCGCCGATGTTGATCACGAAAGCACCCTCGATCGGCGGCGCATCGATCCAGGTGCCTTCTCCGTTCATCACCTCGAGCCCTGGCGCCGTCGGAAAGAGAATCGTGAAGCATTCGTAGTCCGTATGCGCGCCGATGCCCGGCTCGTCGGCCGGCGCGCCGGCCGCATAAGGGTAGTGGATCAGGCGCAGCTGGCTCGGCGGCCTCGAAAGATACTGGTCGAACCAGGTCTCCGGCATCTCGAGTGCCAGCGCAAACCCGCGGAAGAGCTGCCGCGCGAGGGCCGACACTGCGGCGTAGTACGCCGAAACGTTTGTGCGGAATACCGGATCGTCGGGCCACTGCACGGGGCCGAGGAACGGCGATCTCCGTGCTATGACGTCGGGATCATCAGCCGGGACGTCGACCGGAACATCGAACGCCTCCTTGCGATCCGGCTTCTGCCCGTAGAAGCCTTCCTCGCCCGCCGGCACGTAGCCCGAGTGATTGGTCGAGTTGCCGATGTACCGGCCCATCTTGGCCTCGAATGGCTCAACGAAGAACGCCTTCGCCGCATCGACGAGGCCGTTGCGGAGCTCAGGACCGATGGGGTGCCCGGCCACATAGAAGAACCCCGAATCGCGCGCCGCGTCGCCGATCTCCTTGGCAACCGCAAGGCGGTCCGCGAGGCTGTCCGAGTAGAGACCGCTGACGTCGATGACAGGCAGACTCTTGAACGCAGATGGCATGGCTCGTCTCCTAGATGCGCTTGCGCTTGCCTTCCGGGAACGGGTGCAGCGGCGGAATGAGCGCCGCGATGAGCTGCAGATTGCCCGAGACCACACCGCGCCGCGTGATCATGTCGTCGGCGATCTCTTGCAGCTTCCCGGCCGGACCTTGGACGAGGATCACCTCCATCGTCTGATTGTGCATGAGGTGCACGTGCAGCGAGCTGATCACTTCGTCTATGTGCTTCGCCTGAAGGTCCGCGAGCTGCTTCTGCAGTCCCGGCACGGCGTTGTTGTAGAGGAGCGTCACGATGCCCACCATGACATCTTCGCCGCGCTCGCGCTTGTGCTCGACGAGCGACTTGTGAAGCATGTCGTTGATCGCCTGCGAGCGGCTGGCGAAACCGCGCGCGACAACCATATCGTCGAGCTCGGTGAGCAGCTCCTCGGGCAGCGAGATGCTGATGCGGCTGACCGGGCGGCCCTGGATAGTTTCCTCGGATAGCATTGCTTGGCCTTTTCTTGCTTCAGAAGAGATGGCTGTAGCGCTCGACCTCCCACGGGCTGATGGCCAGGTGATAGGCTTCCCATTCGTTGCTCTTGTAGAGAATGAACTCATCGCGAAGCTCGCGGCCGAGCGTCGCCTCGACGAGCGGATCGGCCGCGAACGCCGCCATGGCCTCCTGCAGCGTCTGCGGCAGGAAGTCGATGCCGCGCGCTTTTCTCTCCGCTTCCGACATGGCGTAGAGGTTGTCCTCGTTCGCCTTGCCCGGATCGATCTTGTTGCGCACGCCATCGAGGCCCGCGGCGAGCGCGAGCGCCGCCGCAAGGTAGGGGTTGCAGGCCCCATCCGCATTGCGCGACTCGCATCGGCCTCCGCCTGCCGGCACGCGCACCGAGTTCGTGCGGTTGTTCGAGCCGTAGGAGTTGAACACCGGCGCCCACGTGAAGAAGGACATGGCCCCCTGCCGCACGAGGCGCTTGTAGCTGTTGACGGTGGGTGCGAACGCCGCGCACAGCGCCCGCCCGTGCTTCAGGATTCCGCCTATGAAATGGTAGCCCGTTTCCGTGAGCCCGAGCCCGCGCGGGTCTTGCGCGGGATCGAGAGCGAACAAGTTCCGCTTGGTCGCGAGATCGTAGAGCGACATGTTGAAGTGCGCGCCGTTGCCGGTGCGGTTGGCGAAGGGCTTCGGCATCGTCGTCGCAATGAGCCCCTCCTCCTTCGCGTAGTGCTTGGCCATGAAGCGGAAGAAGACCACCCGGTCGCACGTGGTCAGCGCATCGGAATAGGCAAAATCGAACTCGTACTGTCCGTTCGCGTCCTCGTGGTCGAACGAGTAGAGGTCCCAGCCCAGCCCGTTGATGGCGGAGGCCATCTTGTCGAGCCAGGTGAAATTGTCGACGAAGCCGGCGATGTCGTAGCAGGGCTTGATCAGCTTGTCGTTCGGGTTCGGGATCGAGAGCGAGCCGTCAGCATTTTGCTTCAGCACAAAGACCTCGCACTCGACGCCGAGATTGAACCCGAAGCCGAGCGACGCCGCATCCTCGAGCACCTTCTTCAGCACCACGCGCGTGTTGAGCGGATAGGGCTTCCCCTGGAACGCGTTGTCGGCCGGCATCCAGGCGATCTTGGGCTCCCACGGCAGCTGGATGACGTGATTGAGATCAGGGATCGACGTGATCTCGTCGTCATGCGGCGCCTGGCCAAGGCCGTCGAGCGCGTAGCCGGTGTAGCGCTCGGAGCCCTCCGCCATGTGGGCGAGATGCTCGATCGGCACCACCTTGCCCTTCGGCACGCCGTGGATGTCGACATAGGCGCCGATGCAGTACTTGACGCCCTGCTCCTTCAAGCGGGCTTTGAGGCCCTCGACCTGTTCCGATGTGCTCATGGCTCAGACGCTCGTCTCCGGTGAGTTTCCGTTCTTGACCTGCGCGAAATAGGAGTGATCGAGCGGCGGATTCTCGTGCATGCCCCGCTCGACGAGAACCGAGAGGTCCTCGACCATCCAGGCGAATAGCTCGGCGCCCTGCACGGCGCTGCCGCGGCTCGGCGCGCCCGTCACCCCGTTGCGGCTCGTACGATTGACCGGATTCGCGAAAACGAGACCATCGGTGCGGTCGGGGTCGTCCGCTCCCGAGATCAGCTCGGGCCGCACGATCTCTGGCGCCACCGCCAGCATGAGCGACGTTTCGGCCGCGTTGGCGTGCCAGTCGTTGCCGTCGGCGAAGTGCGCCTGGCGCACCCGCTCGCTGATCAGCGCCGAGTTGAGCACCGCAACCATCATGTCGTCGTGCTCGGCGCGCAGCATCTCGAGCGCGCAGCGCAGCGGGGCGGCATTCGTGACATGGGTGTTGACGATGAAGAGGCGCCGCACGCCGCTGAAATACGCCCAGTCGCCGATCTCCTTGACGAGCGTGATGAGCGTGACGGGCTTCACCGCAATCGTGCCGGGCCAGCGACGGCTGTGACCGAGCGAGCAGCCGTAAGGGAGCATCGGCAGCATCGGCACCTTCGTGCGCGCGGCTACGGCGGCGCAAAGCCGGTCTGCAAGCACGGCGTCCATGCCCGTAGCGAGATGCGGCCCATGCTGCTCGGTCGCACCGACCGGCAGGATCGCCGAATGCCCTGCAGCCGCGAGATCGGCGGGCAACTCCGGCCATGTTCTTTGCGACCACAGCATCGCCGGCGAGCCTCTATTCGACGTTGTCCGTGACGTCCGTCAGACGCGTCAAGGCAGGATAGTGATCCACCTCCGGCGCGCCTTCGGCATCGTCGCGATCCGGCTGCCCCCGATGGATCAGCTCTTCGAGGCGCTCCCTCGTGGCCATGAAGTCATCCGTCGTGCACTGGTCGAGGCGGCGCGGGCGCGGCACCGGCACCTCGATCAGCTCCTGCACCTCGCCCGGATGAGGCTTGAGCACCAGGATCCTGTCGGCAAGGAAGATCGCCTCGTCGAGATCGTGCGTGATGAACACGATAGTGATGTCGATCTTGCGCCAGATCTCGAGCAGGTGCGCCTGCATGCGCGCCCGCGTCTGAGCGTCGAGCGCTCCGAACGGCTCGTCCATGAGCAGAATGCGCGGCTGGTTCGCGAGCGCCCGCACGATCGCGACGCGCTGCTTCATGCCGCCCGAGAGCTGATAGGGATAGGCGTCGGCGAATTTCTCGAGCCCGACGAGATCGAGCCACTGGCGCGCCTGCGCCTCGGCGTCCGTGGCCCCGTCGTTGTTGACCTCGAGCCCGAACATCACGTTCTTCTTCACCGTGAGCCAGGGAAAGAGCGTGTAGCCCTGGAAGACCATGCCGCGATCACGCCCGGGACCGGCGACGGGCTTGCCCTCGAGCAGCACATCACCCGAGGTCTGCTCGTCGAGGCCTGCCAGAATGCGGATCAGGGTCGACTTGCCGCAACCCGAGGGTCCGACCACGCACAGAAACTCGCGCCGATGCGTCGTGAAGCTTATGTCGCGCAGCGCCACCGTCTCACGGTTGCGCGCTTTGAAGACCTTGCCGAGATTGCGCACCGTCAGAATGACGTCGCGGGCTTTCAGCCGATCGAAGCGTTCCCGCACCGCCTGCGCCTGATCGAGATAGGACGGTCTCTGCACCCGGCTGTCCATGGCGCTAGCTCGTGGCCTCCGTGCGATCCCACGGGAAGAGGCGCGTGCCGAGCTTGGCGAGCGCCATGTCGGCGCCGAGCCCGATGATGCCGATCATCATGATGGCAGCATAGACGTTGGCGAAATGCTGGTAGCGCGCCTGCTGCGTGATGAACCACGTGATGCCGGTCGACGTCCCGATGAGCTCGGCCACGATGAGATAGGTCCACGCCCAGCCGAGCAGGATCCGCTGATCACGATAAAGGTTGGGCAGCACGCCGGGGATGACCACGCGCGGCAACATCTGCCGCCGCTTCGTGCCGAGCGTGAGCGCCGCCTCGACGAGCGCGACATCGAGCTGCCGCGTCGTGTTGGCGATGATCAGGATCTGCTGGAACAGTGTGCCGATGACGATGATGGCTATCTTGGGCCCGTCATAGATGCCAAGGATCGCCACCGCGAGCGCGCCGAACGCCGGCGCCGGCAGATAGCGGAAGAATTCCGTAAACGGCTCCGTCATCCGCGCCGCGGCCGGATAGGCCCCCGACAAGATTCCGAGCGGCACGCCGATGAGGGAGGAGATCAGGAATCCCCAGAAGATGATCTGGATGCTGTGCCACAGGCTCTCATGCAGCCAGACGCCGTCGCGCGTCTCGGGCGCGGCCGTGAACGAGGTATAGAACGCCGTCGCCACCTCGTGCGGAGCCGGCAGATAGACGGGATTGGCGGGGCGGCCCTCTGGAGGCGCCGCCCCGTTAGCGATCGCGGTCTCGACTTCCTGCTCGAACACAGCGCGGTTGGCGCGCATGCCGGGCTTGAGATAGCCGACGCTGCCGGGATTGGAGATAAGGACCTGCGGATGCCAGATCCACGGCACATAGCTGACCAGACTCCAGATCGTGAGCGGCACCACGAACGACAGGATGCCGAACAAAGTTCTGGACGCGGGCGACAGCGGCTTGCGAACCTGAAACCACTTTGTGCGCTTCATCGCCGCCTCCGCACGTCGGGCTGATCAGCGTGCGTGGCGCGGGCTATTTGGCGACCTCGTTCGTCAGCGACGGATCGAGATAGCTGCCGACGTCCTGCTTCTCCTTGTAGACCTCGTACTTGATGTTGAAGTCGTCGACGATCTTCGATGAGCCGTAGATCGACTTGAACCCGTCGCCTTTCTCGAAGACCTTCTTGCTCTCCGCGAGAGTGAGCAGCTTGGTGCCGGCGAGGAAGGGCTTGTACTCTTCCGGCTTGAGTCCGACACGTCCGGCAAGGATCTTCACCGCATCCTCGGTGGTCTTGGGATCGTTGATATAGGCCACGACCCGGTCCCACACCTTGAGCACCTTGAGCCACTCCGCGCGCCGGGCCGCAAGCGTCGCCGGATTGACGGCCAGCACGTCGTAGATCAGGCCCGGCTCGTCGGCCGAGGTGTAGACCGTCGTTGAGCCGGCGACGAGCTTCAAGGCCTGCCCCGAGCTCGGCTGCCAGGCTCCGATCGCGTCCACGTCGCCGGAGGCGAGCACCTGTGGCGTCTCGTTGGTCTTCGTGTTGACGAGCGTGACGTCGCTCTCCTTCATGCCGACCTTCTCGAGCCCGTTGAGGATCAGCAGGTGGTCGACGAAGCCGACCTCGACGCCGATCTTCTTGCCCTTGAGATCCTTGAGCGACTTGATGCCCGGCTTGGCGACGATCATGTCGTTGCCGTTGGAGTAGTCGTTGATGAGGATCGTGACGCTTTTGCCCCCGGTCGCCCCGACGACCAGCGCATCCCCGTTCGTCATGCCGACCGCATCGAGCTTGCCGGCGCTGAAGGCATCCATCGACGGCACGTAGTCGAACCATTCGAATTCGACCTCGACGCCCTCCTCCTTGAACCATCCCTTGTCGATCGCGACCTGCCATGCGACCCAGCCCGGCCAGTCGCTGTAGCCGATCTTGAGCGCACCCGCCCAGGCGGCCGACGCCGAACCGATTGCAAGTGAGATGGCAAGTCCAAGCGTTGCCCCAAGGCTAGCTCTGCGCCCCATGTGATCCTCCTTCGCACCAGCCAGTATTACGAAATACGAACTTCGTAATATTCATAGGCAAGGGACGTGCCAGCTCTTGAAGGACCGATCTTTCAAGGGCTTGCGCGCACTCTTGCCCGAATGCGGGAGCTTCCGCTGCCCAATCGGCAATCGTCGACGGGATGAAGCGAGCAAGAAATGAGCAAGCTAGGATACGATCGGTTCTGGCTGACCCGACGCTCGGATTGCCCAGAAGTCGCCGCATTGTCACGCGACGGGTCTCATGGATGCACGGCGGCGTCGGATGCTCCTCAGGGGGATTGAGACACATGCCCAGGCTCGGCTTATTCGCAAGCAAGTCCTTGCCTCTGTTGGCGCTGCTCGCCGCCACTATGCTCGCCTCGCTGCCCGCACCCGCATCGGCTCAGGATCTCTTCTCGTTTCTCTGGAGCGGCGGCTCCCGCGAGATCGTGCGCTTCCATCCGAGCTATGCCCCGCGCCAGATCATCGTCTCGTTCGGCGACCGCAGGCTCTATTGGATTCACAAAAAGGGCGAGGCGATCAGCTATCCGATCGCAGTCCCGCGCGAGCAGAGCCGCTGGGCAGGCGTCACGTCGGTCTCGCGCAAGGCCGTCAATCCCCCCTGGACACCCACCCCCGAGATGATCCGCGAAAATCCGAATTTGCCGAGCTGGGTTCCGGGCGGCCATCCCATGAACCCGCTCGGCGTGCGCGCCCTCTATCTCGGCGCATCGAGCTATCGCATCCACGGCACCGACGCGCCATGGACCATCGGCACCGCTGCTTCGAAGGGCTGCATCCGCATGTACAATGAGGATGTCCTCGACCTTTATCCGCGCATTCCAATGGGAACCAAAGTGACCGTCACCTGGAAGCAGTTCTCCTGACCGTCAGGCAATGGCGGGCTGCGCCGCCGTGCCGGGGGTGACCATGTTGCACAAATCTGGCAGTGTCTGACGCGACATGCGGATTCTGATCGCCGGCTGGCAGGGACAGGTAGCGCGCGCATTCGTCGAGGCGGCGCCGCGCTCGCCCGACATCACGTCCTGCGCCGTCGGCCGGCCCGCGCTCGATATCTGCGAGCCGCGCACCATAGAGCGGGCGCTCTCCGACGCCGGCCCCGACATCGTCATCAATGCTGCCGCATACACCGCAGTCGACAAGGCCGAGACTGAGCCTGAGCGGGCCTTTGCACTGAACCGCGACGGCGCGCGCCTTCTCGCGCTCGCGGCGGCCCGGCGCGGCGTGCCGATCATCCACATTTCGACGGATCAGGTCTTCGACGGGCGGAAGAGCGCGCCCTACGTCGAAACCGACAAGCCGGCACCCCTCAGCGTCTACGGCCGCTCGAAGCTCGAAGGCGAAGCAGCCGTCCAGGCCGCAAACCCCAGGCACATCATCTTGCGAACCGCGTGGGTCTATAGCGCCATGGGACGCAACTTCGTCAAGACGATCCTCGAGCAGGCCCAATCGCAGAGGCACCTCCGCGTCGTCAACGATCAGCGCGGCAACCCGACCTACGCTCCGCACCTGGTCGATGCGATCATCGCCGTCGCCGCACAGTTGAAAGGCCGCGACACCGCCGATCCCCGCTGGGGGATCTATCATGCCGCTGGTACGGGCGGAGCAACGTGGTGGGATCTAGCCAGCGAGGCTTTGCGCAAGTCGGCCGAGCTCAAGGGTCCGGCTGCGACCGTCGACGCCATCGCGACGGCGGATTATCCGACCACCTCGCAGCGCCCGATGAACTCCGAGCTCGACTGCAGCAAGCTCGAGCAGGCGTTCGGCCTCAGGCTTCCCCCGTGGCAGGAGGGCGTGGCCGCGTGCGTCGAACGATTGCTGATGCCGCAAGACTCGTGAGTCTGCCCTCGCCCCGCGTGGCAGAAGCCCTACTGAAGCAGCCCCGTGCGGCGATAGCCTGCCGGCTCGATCTCGGACGCCGCCGCCATCCGGCTCTTTCCTGGAAGCAGGATCTGGCCCAGCGCATCGAACGCCCCGCCGAGGTCCGCTAGCGACACGAGAGCGGATCGCGCCATGCGGTAATCGATGTCCTTCGCCGGATCGCGCAATCCCCAGTGGGCAAGCTCGATGCGGAGTAGCGCCGTGAGATCAGCTGCCAGCAATCGCGCAAACCTCTGGCCCGCGGCCGACCGCAGCGGCCAGCCCACCGCTCCCCCGCCGCCGGCCGCAGGCGCGATCTCACGCGATAGAGACGGACGCCTCACGGAACCCGGGCGCGCCTGCTCAATCGCATCCGCAAACTCTCTGAGCAGGCTCTCGACTACGCTCGCGAGGCTTGCCGATCCCTGAGCCAGATCGCCGAGCAGCGCCGCCGATCTGGCCTCCCAATCCTTGAGCTGATTGGCGGCTTCCGTCTTGAGCTGGCTAGCGCCCAGATGATGGAAGGTCAATCGCGCCAGCCGGCGGATGATCTTCTCCGCCTTCAACGCCCGCCGCTCCGTTATCTCGTCTGCCAGCGCCTCGACATGCGCGATCAGCGCCTCGCCGCCGGCATCGAGCGGCAGCTCGTCGAATGCCGCGCCCTCCTCCGACGACTGCGCTGCCGAGACGAGCAGGACGTCACGGAACATCGGCGCCGTCACCGCGCGCAGTCTCTGCTCTATCTTCGTCGTGTCGGCCGCGTTCTGTAGGGCATCCTTGTGCGTCGCGACCAAGAGGCCGTTGCGCCAGCACCGGGGCGGCAACCCCGACCAGATGACACGCTCGGTCTCCGTCCACGCGCGGGTGGCGACGGTGCACCAGACGAGGATCTCGGCATCGGCAGCGATCTCGGCCGTATCCGCAAGACTAGGCGTATCGAGGATCTGAAAATTGAGGAGCCTATCGCTGGGAATGCCGATCTCGATCGACCTGAGCTCGAGACCGCTCGGCAGCTCGTCGGGGCCATAGTCTGTGAGGCGCTGGCGGCCATTCTGGGTGACGGCAAAGAGTGACAAGGTCTCGGCATACCGCAGCAGCACCGGCACATGCGTATTAGCGACGACGCTCGTCGGCAACAGGCCGGTCCCGAGCAGAAGATCGGCAATCGACGTCTTGCCGGAGTTCACCTCGCCGAGAATTGCGACGCGCGGCGCACGCGTGAGCACGCGTTCCATGCGCTCCAAGCCGGCGATGCAGTAGGTGACGGCCTTGTCGGGCAGCTTCGCCGCGACCAGCTGGCTGCGCGCATTCTCGACGCGAGCAAGAAGCTTGACGACTGCCCCGTTCATGTCGCGACCTCGGCCGTGCGATGGAAGCCCTTGGTGATTTCACGCGCGATGACCTCGAGCTCGTGGCGCAAGGTTCCACAGAGCTGGACGCGCTCCGCGAGCCGCCGCACCTCGCCGGACCGCTCCTGCGATGCCGCGAGGTTTGCCTCCTCGCCATTGCTGCGCAGAGAATGATAGCTCCGCGCCAGCTGCTCCCGCCGGCGCTCGAGCGCCTGCACGATGTTGATGCAGATGCCGAACGACCACTTGGTCGTCGTCGCGCAATATCCGCTCAACGCCCATTCCGCCGAGCGCACCAGCTCGTCGACCACGGGCTGAAACTCGGATTTGATGAGCGCCTCGATCTGCGCCCCGCACGCCGCAGGCGACGGCCGCCCTCTGAGAAAGGCCGTCCACCACGAGCCATCGAGATCGAGCGCCACAAAGCGGCTGAGCGGCGCCACCGTCGGCGTCGGGATCTCGAGCATGCGTCCTTCGGGCGCGGTCGGCATCGGTGCCCCGGGAGCGACGAGCCGCAAGACCTGATGCAGCTCCGGCGCGACCCGTGATTGGAATTCGAGAACGCGCCGCGCAGCACTTTCGAAGCCGGCCGTGAAGACCGCTGCCAGTCGCCGGCGCAGCTCGACCCCCTCATGGGTCCAGATCCTCGGCGCTCGTCCCCGCTCAAGTGTATCTATCAGGACGTCGTTTTCCATCGACGCGTGCCTTTTGACGGCCCACTCGAGTCCCGAGCGCAGCTGCTCCATCTCCTCTTGGATGATCTCGGCAAGCTGTGCTTCGATGTTCTTGCCCGACTCACCGATCTGGAGGCCGACCGCGTTCAGGAGGCTGGCCTCCTGCTCGAGTTGCAGGAGTTGATCCTGTGATCGCGGCGCTGCTGTGGCCATGGCGCGGCGCGCCTCTGTCAGGCTCTCGAGCTCCCCGCGTGTGGCACCCTCGCTCGCACCCGCGATCTCCCCGAAGCACCGCGCGATCTGCCCCAGGCACTGCGCCGCCTGGCTCGATCCCATGAGATCCGTGACCGCTCGGTGCATCGCCGGCAACCCCGACATTTGAAGGAGGGCCTGGCGAAATCTCTCGCGGTGCGCCGCATAGTCCATGGCGCCGCGCACGAGCTCATCGCGAGGCACCAGCCCCCGCTCATGGAGATAGCCGAGCGAACGGCGTTCGAAGAGCCGGTCGAGCACGGGCCCCTCGAGATTGAGCGCTGAGAGCCCCCACCAGGCGCTCCCCGCAACGATCGGAATGTGTGCGCCGGGGAATTCCTCTCTGAGCTTCCTCTCGACGAACGAGGTCACCTGCCCCAATTCGCGCCCGACATCGGCAAGGTCGTCGATGCGGTTGACGAAGACGATGATGCGATCCCGGTTGAGCCCATGCATCAGCCTCAGCAGAGAGACATCGGATTCCGAAAGAGGCTGACGTGCCGTGAGCACGACGATGTAGAGGTCGGCCGACTCGAGGCTGCGCCGCGTGATCTCGTCGCGAATGAGGAACGGATCGTTGGTGCCGGGCGTGTCCGTCAGCGTTACCGGATAATCGAACGGACCCTGGGTGTAGTAGAGATCCGCGGTCTTGGTGATGTCGGAGTACTTGCCCGTCTGCGCCTGTGCCGCGTCCGTCACGAAGTCGCCCGAGCACACGTAGTGCTGCAGCAGATCGGGCTGAATCGCCCCGAAATAGTGTGCGCGCCCGAGCAGCTGACTGAACTCCGATCCGAGCCGCACACCCGCCCGCCGCCGCAGCGCCTCGACATGCTGGCGCAGAAGCTCCGGCTCGAAGCCCGGCACGAGTCGCTGGGTCAGCTCTCGAATACGCCCGCCGCCCTCGGCCAGGCTCTGCCACTCGTTTTCCGAGAAGAACTGGAACACGGCCGCATGATTGCCGGGGCCCGCTTGCCCGAAGTGCAGGTTCGTGACCGCCGTCGTCCAGGGCGTGACGTCGGTCGGCAGCAGCCCCGGGTTCTGAACCATGGCGTTGATGAACGAGCTCTTGCCGGATTTGATCTGTCCGACGACGGCTATCCGGCACACCTGCTGCTCGAGAATTCGCCCTGCCTCATTGACGAGGGCCTGCCCCGCGGGCTCGAGCAGCGTGGCGAGCGTCTGCCCGCATCCGCGCAGATGCTGGCGCAACGCCTCAAGCGGCGCGCCGATGCCGCCGAGCCCTGCCGCCGAGGGCGCTGAGCCTCGAATACCTGGGCCTGCGCTGCCGTTGACGGACAGCGCGTCACCCTGGTGAATCTCCCCCATACGCAAACTCCGAAACTCTCGGCGGAAATCTTGGTCTGCAACGCTAACGGCAGATCAGGGCATCGAAACGACGCTCTGAGGCGCGCGCAATCGGAAGGCTTATCTCTTGGCCAGCTCCGTGATACGCGCCGTCGCCTCGATGGCGCCGAGCGCTTTCGCGCGCTCGTACCATATGCGCGCGAGCGCCGGGTCCGCCCTCGCGCCGAGCCTGCCGAACTCGGCCATGCGCGCCGGATCGTATGTCGCCCCGAGTGTCAGCGCCGCCGTCCCCGAGCCGAGCGCTGCGGCGCGCTCGAGCAGGACGCGCCCTTCCGTCAGGTTGCCGCCTTGTATGAGGAGATCGGCGCGTCTCTGGAGCGCTCCGGCGTCCGCAGTCTCGGCGACGTCGGAGGACTGTTGTGTCCCGTCCGCGGGCTCGGCCGGCCCCGGTCGGGGAGACTGCGCGCTCCCGTCCTCGACACGGGCCGGATCAGGCGCGGCTGACGGCACATAGTTCGAGGGAGCCGCGCCGGCCTGCGAGGGGGCCATCGGCGCGCCCAGCGCCGGCAGCCTCGGCGCATCCGCCGGCGCCCGCGAATCCGGGCCGATCTTGGCGCCCTGCCCTCCCGTCAGCAGTAGCAGGGCGACGGCCGCAAGAGACGAGACGATGGCCGCCGTCGCCGCCCCGATCACGATCGACGCCGCGCCCGTCGAGCGCGCTTTGCCGCCCGGCGACCCTTGCGTCTCGGATGAGTAGGAATACGTGCTGTGCTCGCTGCGCGACCGTTCCTCTGCATCATCGGCGGCCGGCACGGGAGCACCCCTGAGAGCCCCGACATAGCCCCCCGGCTGCGACGCGCGGTCATGAGTCGAGGAACCACCCCCGCCACCCCCCGAGTCGACCTCTATATTCTCGAGACGTCTCAAGAGCTTCTTGAGATCGTCCAATTTCGGTTCGTCACGGCGGCGCATACCGTTCGTCCCGTCAATGTGTCCCCACGCAGGGCCTGGATTCTTCCGTTTTGATGATCGCCGTGATGCGACCGCCAGACCCCTTCGCAACTGCAAAATAGTAGTATTCGCACATTGTGACCGTCACAAGATCGTCGTGTGGTCCCCGATGAGGCAGTCTGCCTGAATCATTGGCAGAAACGCTTCCGACCGCCCGCCACAATCTCGCTGCCGTGGGATAGAAAAAGCGATCACGCGACCGCTTCCGCAGCGCGATGCCAGGTGCATGCAAATTGCATGACGGGGAGTTCGTGTTGCGCGGGGCCACGGGGTGTTTGTGGGAGGGGCGAGACCAATGCTGAAACGATGCTCGACGTGCGCACTGGCGGCAGCCGCGGCTTTTTTCGCCACGGCCGGCCCGGCGATGGCAGCCCCCGACAAGGGCGACACCGCGTTCTTGATGCTTTCGACGGTCCTCGTCCTCCTGATGACCATTCCGGGGCTCGCGCTCTTCTACTGCGGCCTTGTGCGCACCAAGAATTCGATCGCCATGCTGATGCAGGTGTTCGCCATCGTCTGCATCGTCTGCGTCATCTGGATGCTCTACGGCTACAGCCTCTCGTTCACCAACGGCGGCGCCTACAACGCCTGGATCGGCGGCTTCTCCAAGGCCTTCCTCGCCGGGATCACGCCCAACTCGCAAGCCGCAACGTTCTCCAACAACGTCCATGTGCCCGAATACGCCTACGTCTGGTTTCAGATGACGTTCGCCGCCATCACGCCGGCGCTGATTGTGGGCGCATTTGCCGAGCGCATGCGCTTCTCGGCGCTCGTGCTGTTCATGATCCTGTGGGTGACGTTCGTCTATTTCCCTATCGCGCACATGGTCTGGTATTGGGCAGGCCCCGACGCCATTGCCAAGGCGGCCCAAGCCGTCGCCGAGGCGAGCGGCGAAGCCAAAGCCGCCGCTGAGGCCCAGCTCGACGCCGTCCTCCACAACTCGGGTCTCGCCTTCCAATGGGGCGCGATCGATTTCGCCGGCGGCACCGTCGTGCACACCAACGCCGGCATTGCCGGTCTTGTCGGTGCGCTCATCCTCGGCCGCCGCACCGGCTACGGCCGCGAGCCCATGCCGCCCCACTCGCTGACGCTGGCCATGATCGGCGCCTCGCTTCTGTGGGTCGGCTGGTTTGGGTTCAATTGCGGCTCGAACCTCGAGGCGAACGGCACCGCGGCTCTTGCCATGGGCAACACGTTCGGCGCTACCGCCACTGCAGCACTCGGGTGGATGTTCACCGAGTGGGCGACCAAGGGCAAGCCGACGCTGCTCGGCGTCACCACCGGCGCCGTCGCCGGGCTCGTCGCCGTCACGCCCGCATCCGGCTTTGCCGGCCCCATGGGTGCGCTCGTCCTTGGCGTCGTCGCCGGCGTCATCTGCTTCACCTTCTGCACGCTCGTGAAAAGCGCATTCGGCTACGACGACAGCCTCGACGTGTTCGGCGTGCATTGCATCGGCGGCATGATCGGCGCGCTCGGCACGGGCGTGCTGGTGAACCCCGGGCTCGGCGGCACCGGCGTGCTCGACTATGTGTCGCGCCCCGGCGAGGCCGTCGCCACCTACGACATGAGCGTGCAAATGATCGCCCAGGCGAAAGTGGTCGGCCTGACGCTCGCCTGGTCCGGCATCATCTCGGCGATCCTGTTCTGGATCGTGGACATCGTCGTGGGATTGCGGCCATCGACGGAGGCCGAGCGCCGGGGCCTCGACATCACGGAGCACGGCGAGCGCGGATACAATTACTGAGGCTCCGTACGTCGGAGCGTAGCACGAAGTCGCAATCCGCCTGGCCACCCCGCGACCGGAACCCTATTGCGGGATTGCCGCAGCGAATCTAATTAGGCAAACGTCTGCGGCTCCAGCCTCGCAGCCACCCTCGTGATCCTGCCCGAGAGTCCGCTGATCCACGCTTCCCGCAAAACCGGCCGGCAACGGCGCTGCGAAGAACGGCAATACTTGCCCATGCCATTCGGGACTTTCGCCCTGGAACACCGGCTCCGAGGCGACCACAAAGACGATCATGGGCTTCTATCGCCAAAGGCATGGAAGCCAGATGACCGGGAACCGCGCATGAGACGCCTTGCAGCCATCGCTGCTCTTCTCGTTCTCGCAAGCCTGGCGGCCGGACCTGCGGCGGCCGGTGCCGCCCCGCGCCTTTTCGTCCTGAGCCAGGACGCAGACGAGCTTGCCGTGATCGACACCTCGACCGACACCGTGATCAACACGCTCGCACTCGAGTCGGGCCCAGCAAGCCTCGCGCTTTCGACTGACGGCCGTCGCGCTTACGTCACTCACCCCGAAGCCCAGAAGATCTCCGTTATCGACCTGACCCAGCTCAGGGTCCTCGAGGTTCTTCCTCATCCCGGCACCCCGTTCGGCATCGCCACCGATCCCCGCGGACGCCTCTACGTCGGCGACTGGAATCGCGATGTGCTCTCCTACATCGACGGCACACTCCACGACCGGGCCGGCGAGATCGTGATCGGCCGCTCGCCCGCGGGCGTCGCGTTGAGCCCCGACGGCAGGCTCGCCTTCGCCGCCAACCGCGAGAGCGACACGGTGAGCATCATAGCCACCAACGACTGGACGCTTGCGGCGACGGTGCCCGTCGGGCGCGCGCCCTATGCGCTCGCGGTCTCCCCCGATGGCGCGCGCGTCTACGTCGCCAACGTGCAAGGCGGAAGCCTGTCGGTGATCGACGTCAAGAGCCGCGCGACGACCGATACCATCAAGGTCGGCGCGATGCCCTATGGGGTCGCCTCCACCGCCGACGGATCGAAGATCCTCGTCGCAAACCAGCAGTCCGGCACAGTCTCGGTCGTCGACAGAAAGCGCGGGCGCGTCGTCGCAACCATCAAGGTCGGCCGCTATCCCGAAGGCATCGCCGTGCTTCCCGACCAGAGCAAGGCATATGTCGCAAACTGGTTCTCGGGCTACGTCTCGGTGATCGACATCGCGAGCGCCCGCGAGACCAAGCGCATCGCCTGCGGCGCCGGGCCCCGCGCCATCGCGCTCGCCACAGGCCTGCCGTGACGGCCTGCCCGGTAGGGCGCAAGCAGCCGGCTCTTGCCCGCCGTCAATCTCTTCTGCTGGCCCACGCATTTTTCGCTCTTCTTGTCGTCGCGCCGTGCACACGTGCTGCCGCCGAGAATGAAACCCGCGCCTCCTGCATCGACGACGCCATGCTCGTCTTCGACGCCTCCGGCTCGATGATGTCCACCGATACGGACCTGGATGGGCTCAAGCGCATCGACCGCGTCCGCGACGCGATGCGCAAGATTCTGCCGACCGTCGCGCCCAAGAGACGCCTAGGCCTCATCACGTACGGACCGGGACCGGCAGACAAATGCGAGAATGTGAGACTGGAGTTCCGACCCGTCGCCGATGCGGCCGCCCGCATTCAGGAGGTGGTCGACGCGCTGCATCCCGACGGCAGGACGCCGCTGACGCGCGCTGTCATGAGGGCCGCAAGGGTGCTCGATTTCCGCAAGCGTCCGGCGGTCATCGTGCTTCTCACCGACGGCGAGGAGACATGCGGCGGTGCAACATGCGCCGTAGCCAAGTCGCTAAAGAATGAGGCCGCCGCGATCACGGTGCATGTGGTAAGCTACCGCATCAAGGAATCACTCGGACCAGATGGCAATTTCGAATCGAGATGCCTCGCCGACGAAACCGGCGGCCTTTATATTTCGACGGAGACGACCGACGAGCTGATCGCTGCACTCGAGAAGACGCTTGGTTGCCCGCTCGTTACCGACGCACGTTGAAGCCGGCAACGAAGACCACGAGCGCCGCTAAGCAATCCAAGCGTGCCTCACATGGCACAAAGCCATTCGATTGAAATGCCTGACGCCAGTTCTGGTGCGCCCGACGCAAGAGATCGCCCATGGAAGGAAATTTGACGCTTCCCCCGCCGCGGTTTGCACTTGCTCTTTTCGCGCTTTGTCTTTTTGCAGGACCCGCCTCGGCGCTGGATCCGGTTCTGGCCAAAATCTGCCGCGAGAAGGCGATCGAGGCCTACCCCACCAAACCCGCGGGCAGTCCTACCGGCCATGCCCAGGCGCAGCGCGATTTCTACAACAAGTGTATCGCCAATGGCGGCAAGATGGATTCGGAGCCCCAGCCCGATGCCGCCACTAAGGACGGCAAAACGGCGAGCCCTTCTCCGCCAGCACCGTAACCATCACTCTCAGATGCTCAATGGCCCGCGGCGCCGAGCGGGATGGAGATGTTGAGGAAGCCGGCGTCACCCTCGGCCCGGTTCTCGACATCGAACTCGTGCATCCACTCGAGTTGTGTGGCGATCGGGATCTTCCCGCACATGAAGGTGTAATTCATGACCGGCCCGAGCGCGGTCACGCGGCCTTCGAAGGGCCCCAGCTTGGCACCCGAGCCGCTGTCGCCCGTCACCTGCTGATAGTGATAGCCGCCGAGACCCAGCGAGAACGTCTTCGAGAAGTGCTGCATCAACGCCCACTCGGCGTGGAACTCGGTCCCGGTCTTGTAGTCGGTAGCCGGATTCTCGCCGTTGAACGTAAAGCCCGCCGCAACCGAGACCTCGTGCCCGCGCGCTGCGTCGAGCCACGTCACCGCGCCGGTGGTGTCGACCGCCCAGCGGTGGAACGAGATGTTGCTGATGCTCTCCGTGTCCCAGGGGCCGATCGGAATATTCACCAGCGCGCCGACGGTCCAGTGCCAGTTCCCCTGGTGCCACCCGAGGAGCGCGTTGAATAGCGGATCGCCGAAATTGGTCGTGCCGTCCTCGAGATCGAAGTGGCGCCCCAACGGAATTGTCGTCCCGTTGGGAAGCTGAATATTGGCACGGGCATCGATGCCGACGTCGACGTTTTTCCATCCGATCGGGACAATGACGCCGAAGCCGGCGTTGCCTCCCAGAACCTTCTCCGGCGCGATCCACAGCGCGAAGGGCAAATTGATGTAGGCATTGGCATCGACAGTTACGTCAGCCTGAACGTTGAGAGTAATGTCGGTGTCCCGCAACGCGATGCCTTTTGCGGCGGCCCCGCCGGCGTCGCCCGAGTAGTAGTAGTTGATGTCGGTCACGTACGTGCCTGGCGGCGGCACGAAGCCCGACATGGCCGTCTTCGAGCCCAAGAGATAGATGCCGGCCGCGTTCTCTGCGGCTTGGGCGTCAGTCTGACCCCAACCTGCAACGGCAATCACAATCGATGCAAGGAGCGCAGCGTTCTTTTTCATAGCGAAGCCCCAATCCTCCCAATTTTTTTGGAATACGCTCACCCCTCGAACGCAATGCACTGCCGGCTTCAACCGCCGGTCGGGAACAGGAATGTCAGAATGGTCCGAGCCCCCAGCCTTCGGGGCACATCGGCCAACAACGAGCGCCGAGGCTGATCGGCTGAACCCGATCTTGTTGAGCTTAGTTGCCGTGAAACCGATCGGCACCGACCAAGCCTCGACGTCTCGAAATGAGCCCATGGCAGCCCCACGGAGCTTGAGCAAAAATATGCAGAGAAACGCTAATCGTGTTTGCCGCGCAATGCAGTGCCCCCCCGGTCTGATCCAAAAAAAACAACAAATGAGCAGCGATCAATTCCATTAAGTATCCTCATCGCAACAGACTGAACGATGATGGTGATGCCCGCCGAGGTGTTGTGATCCCCCCGGTTTGGATTGTCGCAGTCCCCCAATCGGGGGACAGATTTAATTTTCTCGCGGGCATAGCCTTTTTCCCGAGTGGAGCCTTTCATGCACTGGGAGAATGAGTATGGCCTATGTCGAGTCGGCCTCCCCCTTTCATGACGCGAATTCCGGCCTCGAATCCGCCGCCCGCGTCGAGACCCGCCAGCAGCCGGTCCAATCGCATTCCCTTGCCCTTGCGACGAGCGAGATCCTGTTCCGGCCGGGCGACCTGAAGACCCATTTCTATCGCGTCGAGAGCGGCGTCGTCTGCGTCTACCAGAGCCCCTGGCAGGGCCACCGCGCCACGGTTGAGTTCTGCTTCCCCGGCGACCTCGTCGGCCTGGGCTTCCTCGAACGCCACTCCTCGACCGCGCGAGCGGCTGTGGACACCGTCGTCTCCTGCCTCCCCCTCCACGCCATGAACGATATTATCGCCTGCGATCCGCTGGCGAGTGCCCGCCTCGCCCGCGCCGTCGAGAAGGAGTTCGACAGCGTCCGCACGCAGCATATGACCCTTCCGCTCGCGCCCATCGAGCGCGTCGCCGCGCTGCTGATTGCGCTTTCTCGCGCCAACTCCCAGGAGGGTCGCGATCCCAGCAACATCACCGACTCCCTCAAGTGCGGCGTGATTGCCGACTATCTGGCGATGAGCGTTGATGAGCTGGCCGGCATCCTGGTCGAGCTCGAGAAGCGCGGGCTGATCGAGCGCTGGCCCTCGGGCGTCCTTCGCTTGACCGACATGGAGGCGCTCGACCGTCTCGCCGACGGCGCGGCGCGTGACGAGATCGAGGACGACTTTGCAAGTGAGATTACCGAGGAGGAGCTAACCGAAGAAGTTCTTCGCGCGCCCCCCGAGTTTCTCCGCCGCGGAATGCCCGTCAGGTAGGCCGGCCCGCTAAGACTCTGCGGCGCCTCGCGCCTCGCCATCGCGCCCGCGGGCCAATTCCCTGCGGCGGGCTCTACGAGGCAAGCGGACCCTCGGCGGCTGAGGCCGCGCTTCGCAAGAGGCCGAGGCTTTGTGCGCGCACGACGGCCTGCGCGCGCGTCTCGGCAGACAGTTTGACGAAGATCCGCTTGATATGCGTCTTGATCGTCTCGGGCGCCACGCCAAGTGCGCGCGCGATCTCCTTGTTCGACTGACCGCCGGCAATGAATGCCACGATCTTGCACTCCCGATCGGTGAGGCTCTGCCGTCCCGACCGCGACGCAATTGACGGCCGCGGTGCCTCCTGCTGGTGAATGCGCGTCAGCAGATCGGCAGCAAAAATGCGCAACGGCCCTTGGCCTTCGGAGGCGTCGCTGTCGATCCACGCCGCGATGAGCTGGCTGAGCTCCGGCTGGTGATCGAGCGCAAAGCTCATCATGTTCGAGCGCGCGGCCGACGCGAGGACTTGCCGAAGCATGTCAAAGGCCCCGGCCGCATTTCCCGAGCGATAGGAGGCGAGCGCAAGCTCCGTGCCGACACGAAGAGCGGCAAGCCGGTTGGTGGTCGAATGGAGTCCCTGGAGTGCGCCGCCCAGGATTTCGGCCGCCTTCTCCGAGCAGCCAGACGCATCCGCCACCAGTCCGGTCGCAATCGCGTGATAGGTGCCGATTTCCGCCCACGAGCACCCGGCATGCGTCGGATGATCGGCCTTGAGCCGCTCGAGCGGCTGCAGAAGCGATTGGGCCTCGTCGAACCGCTTTTCCGAGAGAAGCAGGCGCACCCGCTCGGCCAGCAGGGCGGCAACGACGCGCGGCCATCCGCGCTCCCACGCGAGCCGCTCGGCGCGGTTGAGCAGGCTCAGCGCACACTGCACCTCTCCGCGCGCGCGCGCGGCGCGAACGAGCACGAGATACCCTCTCAGGAAGGCTTCGTGGAACGCCGCAGTCTCGATAAGATCGAGATCGTCCATGACGGCGATCTCGGCCCCGCAGATGTCGCCCTGCTCGTAGACAACCTCGGCGATCAGGCATGTAACGCAAGCCGAGGTGACGGATTTCGCTCCGACGTACCTCTCGACGACGCGCTTCGCATCGGCATAGTAGCCCAGCGCCTCATCGCAGCGCAGTTGCTGCACGGCCGCCATGCCGTAGAGACAAAGGCGATAGCACTCGGCGAGCACATATGCGTCCTCATCGCCTGATAGCTCCGGCTTCGGAACAGCGTAGAATTCGGACCATTCGCCGGCTTTCAGGTAGCCGAAACGCACCGCATTCTGCAGGTTGTTCTGGTTGAACGGATTGTAGTCGGCACTGCGGAGGCATTCCATGGCCGCCTGTCGAGCAGGCTCGCTGTTGTCGGTGAGTGAGAGCAGCACGGCCCTCGCCGCTCTGCATTTCCACCAGAGCTCGCTCGTGGTATCCGCCCGGGCAACCGTCTCGACCTGGGTGAGGAGCGCGTCCGCCTCTGCAAACCGGGTCACGAGCCCCATGCCCCAGGCGAGCGCAAGCTTCGTATGCAGTTGCCCCCTGATCAGCTCGGGGGGCAGCTGCTGCTCCCAGCCGAGCAGCGTCAGGAGGTCTCCGCGCATGACGAGGTTCATGGCGCATTGCTCGATGAAGCGCACCGCCTGATCGAGATCCTTGGCGGCAATCGCGTGGTGAACGGCCTGCGTCCACATCTGCTTCGCCGCGTACCAGTTGTAGGCGCGCCGATGGAGCTTCGCCACGTTCCCGCTCATTCTCATGTGCAGGCGATCGGAGAGAAACTCGCTCATGAGACGGTGATAGCGATACCAGCCCTCCTCCCCTTCGAGCGGGAAAAGCAGTAGCTGCTCGCGCTCGAGGCACGCCAGCAGCTCCGCGCTGTGGGGCAGCTTGGTCACGGCCTGGCAAAGCTCGCCGTTGAATTGGCCGAGAATGGACGTCTGCAGCAGAAATTCGACGATCTCCGGCGGCTGCGCCGCGAGCGTGTCGTCGAGATAGCAGGCGATGCTCCGCGAGGTCCCGGACAGTCCATGCACGTGCGCGGCCGGATCGTCGCAATTGCGCAGCACGATGCATGCGAGCTGGACGGCAGCCGGCCAGCCTTCCGTCGCGCTGTAGAGCTTGGCGATACCCGAGGGTCGGAGGCTTCGCGCGAGCTTGGCACCCAGCATCAGCTTGGTCTCGTCCAAGGTGAACCGGATCTCTGCCGCGTCGATCTCGGCGATATCGCCCTCCAGGCGAAGCTTCGAGAGCGGCAGCCGCAGCTCGGAGCGAGACAGGACGACAAGATGGAAATTGGACGGTGCATAGCGCAGCAGAAACGTCATCAGCTCGAGGCTGCGCGGGTCCGTTATCAGGTGAAAATCGTCGAGCACGAGAAAGACCTCGGCATCGATCTCGGACGCAGCATTGACCAGCGTCGAGAGGACGACCCGAGGATTGATCAGGCTGGATTGCTGAAGCAGCTCGATCGCCGGTTGCGCGAGCGCCGGCGCCGCCCGTTCGGCAGCCGCCACCACATGGCAAGCAAACGACCCGGGAATGTTGTCGTCGGCGTCCAGGCTGAGCCAGCCGACGATGGCATCCGACTCGCGCAATCGTTGGCACCATTCTGCGGCAAGCGTGGTCTTGCCATAGCCGGCGGGCGCCTTGAAGACGGTCACCCGACACCTCGCCGCTTTGTCGAGCACGGCAAGCAGCCGCTGCCTCTCGACCGCGAACTTCTTGATCCCCGGCGCTGTCGTTCTTGTCACCGCGATCCGTGGCACATCGCCGGCAAACGACGGCGCATTACACGGCACTAACTCAATATGGTTCATAAAAGCGCATTCCCTCAGAATAGAAGGATGCCCCGCTGTTTAGTGACGCTAGTCCGCGGCAACTTCCGCGGCAATAGCTACCTTTGAAGAAAGCACGCGCAACAGTCTGAAACAACGTCCAATTCTAGCAGTTTACCATGCTTGCGTTGAATCTGTCATTTCCGACTCCGGGCTAATTCGCCCCCCGGCAGCCAAGTGATCCCCCATTTTCACCATCCGGGTCCCCCGTTTGGGGGAATGCGGCCAACCCCTGGCCGCAATAGGCTTTTTGTGCGGCGGGCTTTTCAAGCCATATTCGATCGAGATCCCATTATGAAGGCCAATCCACTAGCCATATCAGTGCTCTTTGCGTTGCTGGGACCGGTCGTCGGCATCGCATTCTTCGTTCTCGTGAACGCTGGTTGACGAGGAGGAGGTAGCAATGCCCGGAGTTCAACTTGATTTCGTCCCCGTCGAAGGCGAGGGCGATAAGCGCTGGCTCCGCGCCGCCGCGGGCGCGCTGGTCTGCTCAATCACGTCTTTCGCTGCCAGCGGGTGCGCCCGCGAAGTCGCCCGGTATCAACCAACCCTCTTCATGGACGGCGGGGCGTCCATGGTGGCCGAGGCCACGAAGCCGGGCGACACAGCCACGAGTACGACCGGCGCGAACCCGAGCGCTGTCATGGACTGGACGCAACGCACCTACGTCTACCGCGGCGGACGCGATCCCAGGACCGGGCTCGCGCGAACGCAGCTCTGATCGACCGAGACGCGCAGGCCGCGATTCTCGGCCCGCCGGCAACACGCGATCGATAAAGAAAAAGCGCCTTCGTAAGACGGATACCGTGAGTTCCGACAGGGGGAAGCGGGCATCTCACATTGGACCCTGCCTCTAGCTCAAGGAGGAGGATGCACTGCCCAAGGAAGCGCAACGGCGGCAACGCCGCAGAGATCTCCGGAAAGCTGTCAGCGGACGATGCGGTCCGCTTAAGGCCCATCGTTGTCGACCCCCCCGTCGACGCCAAGGCGCCGCTGGCAGCCCCCCTCTCTATCGAGTAAGCGGCGCACGGAGCCAGATCCTGGTCGGTGAAGTCGAGGAGAGAGCGGATGACGCTTGAGATCGACTTGACCTCCGCTCCCGGCGCACCGCCGCACGCGAGAGACCACTCCGGCATGCGCTTCGTCCCCGGCGGCACCTTCGCCATGGGCTCCGACAAGCATTACGCCGAGGAGACCCCGGTCCACCGCGTCACCGTCGACGGCTTCTGGATCGACGAGACGCCGGTTACGAATGCCCAGTTCCGTCGCTTCGTCGACGAGACCGGCTATGTGACGTTTGCCGAGATCGCACCCCGCGCCGAGGACTACCCTGGCGCACTGCCCCACATGCTGAAGGCGGGCTCGCTCGTCTTCCGTCCACCTCCCGGGCCCGTCAATCTGCAAAACTGGAGTCAGTGGTGGGAGTTCCGCTTCGGCGCCAACTGGCGCCACCCCTACGGCCGCGGCACCTGGATCAAGGGCCTCGACGATCACCCCGTAGTCCACGTCGCCTACAAAGATGCCGAGGCCTACGCAAAATGGACCGGCAAGGCGCTGCCCACCGAAGCCGAATGGGAATTTGCTGCGCGCGGAGGGCTCGAGGGTGCGGAGTTCGCCTGGGGTGACGAGCTCACTCCCGGCGGCAAGCACATGGCCAATACCTGGCAGGGCAACTTCCCCCACGAGAACCTGAAAGAGGACGGCTTCGAGCGCACCTCACCCGTCAAGGCCTTCCCCCCGAACGGCTTCGGCCTCCACGACATGATCGGCAACGTCTGGGAGTGGACGACCGATTGGTATGTGCCAAAGCACCCGGCCGATGCGCCCAAGGCCTGCTGCATCCCCGAGAACCCGCGCGGCCCTCGCGAGGCCGAGAGCTACGACCCTTGCCAGCCAGAAGTCAAAATTCCCCGCAAGGTGCTGAAGGGCGGCTCGCACCTCTGCGCGCCGAACTACTGCCGCCGCTACCGTCCGGCGGCGCGCCATCCCGAGCCGATCGACACCTCGACGAGTCACGTCGGCTTCCGGTGCGTCATTCGAGAAAGGGCGTGAAAGACTTTGGGTGCCAACGGCAGCCGGCGGCAAGAAAGCCGATGATCTGGTGAATGGAGCGAGTGATGCCCAAAGAAGCAGGCGACGTTCGAGATTCGTCCGCGAGCGAATTTGCGCTCGACCGCAGAAATATTCTCATGAGCGGCGCTTCGCTTCTCGCGTTGTCTGCGACGGGAGCGGCCATTGCGCAGGCCCAAGAGTCAAATGGGGCAAGGCCGGCCGGCCGGCGGCCCAACATCGTCATCATTCTCGCCGACGACCTCGGCAACGCCGACCTCGGCTATCGCGGCAGCGACATCAAGACACCGAATATCGACAAGCTCGCGAAGGAAGGCGTGTGCCTCGAATCCTTCTACGGCCAGCCCGTTTGCACACCCGCTCGCGCCGCTCTGATGACCGGGCGCTATCCCATGCGACACGGCCTCCAGACGCTGGTCATCTTTCCGAGCCACACCTACGGCCTGCCGACCGACGAGCGCACGCTTGCGCAAGCTCTCAAGGATGCGGGCTACCGAACCGCCATGGTTGGCAAATGGCACCTCGGCCACGCCAACCAGAAGTACTGGCCGCAGAACCGCGGCTTCGAGCACTTCTACGGCAACCTCGTCGGCGAGGTGGACTATTTCACCAAGGAGCGCGGCGGGCTGGTCGACTGGCAGCGCAACGGCAAGTTCTTCAAGGAGGACGGCTACTTCACGACGCTGATCGGGAACGAGGCCGTGGGCCTCATCGAGAGCCACGATACGTCCAAGCCCTTGTTCCTCTACGTCGCGTCCCTCGCCCCCCACGCCCCCTTCCAGGCGCCGCAGGACCTGCTCGATCGCTATCCGTCGATCGAGAACAAGAACAGGCGCACGTATGCGGCCATGATCAGCGGGCTGGACGACCAAGTCGGTCGCATCGTGGCCGCGCTCGAGAAGAAGGGACTGCGCGACAACACGATCATCATTTTCACGAGCGACAATGGCGGCGCGACCAGCGCGCTGACCGCGACCGGCGCGCGATCCGAGGAGGAACGCAAGGAAAGCGGCGGCGTGGCACTGGGCGAAAAACCGCCGGCCTCGAACGGCAACCTGCGCGGCGGCAAGGGCACGCTCCACGAAGGCGGCGTCCGCGTTCCGACCATCGTCAACTGGCCGGGCAAGCTCGCGCCGCGGACCGTGAATGGGCCGCTACACATGGTCAACGCCATGCCGACACTGCTCGCCCTCGCCGGAGGTAACGGCAGCCCCGATCACCCCTTCGATGGCAAGGACATGTGGGCGACGCTTGCAGAAGGTGCTCCCTCTCCCAACGACGACATCCTGATCAACGTGGAGCCCGTTCGCGGCGCTATCCGCAAGGGCAACTGGAAGCTCGTCAAGATCGCAACGCTCCCGGGAAAGACCGAGCTGTTCGATCTCGCCAAGGACCCCGGCGAGCAGAACGACCTTGCCGGCGATCATCCCGAGATCGTCGCCGATCTCGAAGCACGCCTCATGGCCTACGCGAAAGAGCAGAAGCCCGCCGAGTGGATCAAAGCCCAGCCGCAGTTTCTCGGCGCCCAAGGCAAGACGGTCTTCGATCCAGACTTCGACATCGATGATGGAGGCTTGCCGCACGAGAAGCCGGTCATCCCGCAGGGTTGAATGGGGCACGAACGAAGCGAAGGGCTTCATGATTTGGTGAAGGGGGAGAGCGAGACGATGACATAGAGACATAGAAAGGAGCAGTGATGCCTAAGGTAGAGAAGGACGCCCAAGCGGGACCGCAATCGGACCTAGCACTCAACCGCAGGAACATTCTGATGAGCGGAGGATCGCTGCTCGCGATCGCTGCAACTGCCGGGACATCCGCGCAGGCACAGGAGACGAAGCCCGCAGCGGCACCTACCGCAGCGCCGGCCGGAGGCGACAAGCCTAACATTCTGATCATCTGGGGCGACGACATCGGCACCTGGAACATCAGCCACAACAACCGCGGCATGATGGGCTACCAGACGCCGAACATCGACCGCATCGCCAAGGAAGGCGTGAGCTTCACCGACTACTACGGCCAGCAGAGCTGCACGGCCGGCCGCGCTGCATTTCTGAGCGGCAGCGTTCCCGTCCGCAGCGGCATGACCAAGGTCGGGCTGCCCGGCGCAAAAGAGGGCTGGCAGAAGACGGATGTGACCTTCGCCACCGTCATGAAGAGCCTCGGCTACTCGACCGGGCAATTCGGAAAAAACCATCAAGGAGATCGTGACGAGCACCTGCCGACCATGCACGGCTTCGACGAGTTCCTGGGCAATCTCTATCACTTGAACGCAGAGGAGGAGCCCGAGAACGAGGACTACCCGAAGGACCCCGAGTTCCGGAAGAAGTTCGGACCACGCGGCGTCATCCACTCCTGGGCCAACCCCGACGGAACCCAGAAGATCGAGGATACGGGACCGCTCACGAAAAAGCGGATGGAGACCGTGGACGAGGAAACGCTCGCCGCGGCCATCGACTTCATCAAGCGCCAGCAGAAGGACGGGAAACCCTGGTGCACGTGGTGGAACGGCACGCGCATGCATTTCCGCACGCACGTGAAAGCGGCAAACCGCGGCATCTCCGGCCCGAGCGGTGACGAGTACCAAGACGGCATGGTCGAGCACGACGGCCACGTGGGCCAGCTGCTCAAGCTGATCGATGATCTCGGTGTCGCCGACAATACCATCGTTTTCTACTCGACCGACAACGGGCCGCACTACAACACCTGGCCCGACGCCGGCATCACGATGTTCCGCAGCGAGAAGAACTCGAACTGGGAAGGCGCCTACCGCGTCCCCGCGTTCGTGCGCTGGCCCGGCAAGTTCCAGGCCGGCGTGACGTTGAATGGCGTCGTCTCGCATGAGGACTGGCTGCCGACATTTGCAGCTGCCGGCGGCGATCCCGCCATCAGCGACAAGCTGCGGGCGGGCGTCGAGCTCAACGGCCGCACCTACCGCAACTACATCGATGGCTACAACCAGCTCGACTACCTGAGCGGCAAGGTGAAAGAGTCTCCGCGCAAGGAGTTCATGTACGTCAACGACGACGGCCAGGTCGTCGCCATGCGCTATGATCAGTGGAAAGCCGTGTTCCTCGAGAACCGGGGGAAGGCCTTCGAAGTCTGGCGTGAGCCGTTCACCGAGCTGCGCGTGCCCCTTCTCTTCAACCTGCGTCGCGATCCCTTCGAGCGCGCCCAGCACAACGCGAATGTCTACAACGACTGGTTCCTAGACCGGGCGTTCGTGCTTGCTCCGATGCAGGGCATGGCGGCCAAATTCCTGCTTTCCATGAAGAACTACCCGCCGAGCCAGACACCCGGATCGTTCAACCTCACCAAGATCGAGGAGCAGTTGAGGACCGGTGTCGGCGTCGGAAACTAGTGAAGATGCGGCTCAGCGCTGGCTCGCACGTCCTCCGCGGGCCGGCGCATTTTTCTTCTTCGACGCCTTAGGACGGGAGCGACCAATGCGCACTTTTCTTGCTGACGTGACGCGGCGCGCCATTCTTGCGGGCTTGCTCGCGATCCTTGCATGCGGCCCGCGCACTGCCCTAGCCCAGGACACGGCGCCCGACCCCCTTCCCTCCTGGAACGACACGGCGCCGAAGAAGGCGATCCTCGATTTCGTCGCCCGCGTCACCGCCGAGGAAGGCTCCGACTACGTCATCCCTGCCCATCGCATCGCCGTCTTCGACAACGACGGCACGCTCTGGGCCGAGCAGCCGGTCTATTTCCAGCTCGCCTTTGCGCTCGACCGCATCGCCGCCCTCGCGCCCGAGCATCCTGACTGGGAGCAGACGGAGCCATTCAAGAGCGTGCTCAAAGGCGACATCAAAGCCGTTGCTGCATCGGGCGAGCATGGTCTGCTCGAGATCATCGCCGCCACGCACGCCGGTATTACCACCGAAAAGTTCGCCGACATCGTCGACGGCTGGATCAAGGGCGCCGAGCACCCGCGCTTCAAGCGCCCCTACACCGAGCTCGTCTATCAGCCGATGCTCGAGCTGCTCGCCTACCTGCGCGACAACGGATTTAAGACCTTCATCGTCTCCGGCGGCGGCGTCGAGTTCATGCGCACCTTTGCCGAAAAGGTCTACGGAATCCCGCCCGAGCAGGTGGTCGGCTCCTCGGGCGTCGTCAAGTTCGAGATCGGCGCCGACGGCAAGCCTATCCTCATGAAGGAGGCCAAGGTCGAGTTCATCGACGACGGACCCGGCAAGCCGGTCGGCATCAACCGCTTCATTGGCCGCCGTCCCATCTTCGCCTTCGGCAACTCCGACGGCGACCAGCAGATGCTCGAGTACACAGCCGCAGGCAGCGGCCCGCGCTTCATGGGGCTCGTCCATCACACCGACGCCGAGCGCGAGTGGGCCTACGACCGCGCGTCTCACGTCGGCAAGCTCGACAAGGCACTCGACGAGGCAACGGCCAAAGGCTGGACCGTCGTCGATATGAAGCAGGACTGGAACGTGGTGTTCCCGCCCAAGAAGTAAGGGAGGACGCAATGACTATTGCTCGCATGACACCAAATCGCGGAGCCGCACTCGTCGCCGCCCTCGGCGTCTCGGCCTTCGCTCTCGCCACCTCGCCTCGCGCCGAGAGCATGACGCCCGACGAGGCGCGCGCCATCGCACGCGACGCCTACGTCTACTTCTACCCGCTTGTCACCATGGACGTGACGCGGCGGCAACTCACCAACGTCGAGGCCGGCAAATCGGAAATCGGCGGCCCGATGAACATGTTCAACAACGTTCCGGCATTTCCGGCGGCCGACATGCGGGTCGTCGTTCGTCCGAACTTCGACACGCTCTATTCCAGCGGCTGGCTCGATCTCACCAAGGAGCCGATGATCGTGTCGGCGCCCGACACAGGCGGGCGCTACTATCTCCTGCCGATGCTCGACATGTGGTCTGATGTCTTCGCCTCGCCCGGCTCGCGCACCACGGGTACTGAAGCCGGCAACTTCATCATCGTGCCGCCAGGCTGGGGCCCCAATCTGAGAGAGAAGCTGATCGAGCAATTCCGCCTCCCGACCGACATCCAGCGCATCGACGCGCCGACGCCCTACGTCTGGGTCATCGGCCGCACCAAGACCGACGGACCGGCTGACTACGACGCGGTCCACAAGACCCAGGCAGGCTACAAGATCACGCCGCTCTCGCAATGGGGCAAGGAGCCGAAACCGGCAGAGGTGAAGATCGACCCATCGGTCGACATGAAGACGCCGCCCAAGGTCCAGGTCGACACCATGCCGACCGCGAAATACTTCGCCCACGCCGCCGAGCTTCTGAAGCTCCACCCGCCCCACATCACCGATCAGCCGATCATCGCGCAGATGCGCCGCATCGGCATCGAGCCCGGCAAGAGCTTCGACTTCGCAGCTCTCAATCCCGCCGTGCAGAAGGCGCTCGAGAGCATACCTCAAGATGCCCAGAAGCTGATGCAGTGGAAGCTCGCCACTCTCGCCCGTGTGGACAACGGCTGGTCGATGAACACCGACACCATGGGCGTCTACGGCAACTACTATTTGAAACGCGCCATCGTCGCGCAGTTGGGGCTCGGCGCCAACCTGCCCGAGGACGCGATCTATCCGCAGAACCTCGCCGACGACACAGGCAAGCCGCTCGACGGCGCCAACACGTACACGATCCACTTCGACAAGGAGGCATTGCCGCCCGTCGACGCCTTCTGGTCGATCACGGCTTACGACCCCGAGGGCTTCCAGGTTGCAAACAGTCTCAACCGTTTCGCCGTCTCGAGTTGGATGCCCTTCAAGACCGGCCCCGACGGCTCGCTCGACTTGTATTTCCAGAACGAGAGCCCCGGCGCCGACAAGGAGGCGAATTGGCTTCCTGCGCCCAAAGGCCCCTTCAATCTCACCATGCGCCTCTACGCGCCACGGCAGGAGGCCCTCACCGGCAAATGGAACCCTCCGCCTGTCAAGCGAGCGACGTCTGCGGCCGAAGGTGCAGACGCCAGCGTGAGCGGAAAAGAGTGAGCGAGGGTTGTGAGAGAGGCGAGCCAGGGAGAGCTAGATGAAGCATGTCTATCGCAGCACTTAGAGTTACGTCTCGGAATCCGGCTTGCCGCAGGAAAAGTCGTCACTGAGCTCCGAGGGCAGAAGCGTCAGCTCCTTCTTCTCCCAGTGCCCGAACGATTTGCGCAGGATGACCCACGACGCGCTGCCGCTCGTCGCCATGTCGAGAAGGTCCTCGTAGGCGTCCTGGGTGAGGCCGCTGATCGCGATGCCGTTGATCGAGACGATCACGTCCCGGCGCTTCATCCCCGCGCGGTCCGCGGGGCTCCTGCACGCGATCCCCGTGACGTTTACGGAGCCGACGACCGCGCTGTCCTGATTGGCAGCCTTCTCGCAGGTACCCAGGCCTTTGCTCATGTCCTCGTCGGCGCAGGAGAACATCGTCGTCACGCTGAGGATGAGGCCGACGCCTTTGACCTCGGCCCGAGCGGCGCCCGGCAGGACGAGCGCCATGAGCAGTGCCGATACGAGAAGCCGTCGCGCGGCGAAAAGCGGGTGCTTTGGCATCGGAGTTGACCGAGATGCGTTGCCAAGCCCCTAGGTGAGGTCCCGATCTTCCTTCCGCCCAAAGCAGCCTCCATGCAATTGCCGGTTGCCGACATAGTTATCGAGACGTCAATACCACTGCCGTCCCGAGCGCGGCGGGGTGCCGGGATCAGGAACTGGGAAATCGCAGCGATCGACAGTGTCCCCCAATCGGGGGACTTTCTTGCGTCTCCGGAGATCATAGGGTCGTTGGGAACCGCTCCGGCTTTCTTCCGATACATCGCATTGCGCCAAATCAATCTGGCCGGATGCACGGGACGATAGGCAGGCAGGGGGGGGTGAAATTCTCAAGGGAAGGAGCCTGGTCATGATTGCGTGGCTCACGCGTTGGTTGTTCGCAGCACTCCTCACGCTTCCCCTGGCTCTGGCGCCAGCCTTTGCCCAGGACGGCAAGCTCAAGAAGGAGGAGCTCGATCAGCTCCTCGCCCCGATCGCGCTCTACCCCGACGATCTCCTGACCAACGTGCTCGTCGCCTCGACCTACCCGCTCGAGGTGGTCCAGGCCGCGCGCTGGAAGAAGGAGCCTGCCAACGCCAAGCTCAAAGGCGACGCGCTGGCCAAGGCCCTCGAGGCCAAGGACTGGGATCCGAGCATCAAGTCGCTCGCCCAGTTCCCCGATGTCCTGCAGCAGATGAGCGACAAGCTCGACTGGACACAGAAGCTCGGCGACGCATTTCTTGCCCAGCAGGACGAGGTGATGAACCAGATCCAGTTCCTGCGCCAGAAGGCCGATGAGGCGGGCAACCTCAAGAGCAATAAGGAGCAGAAGGTCACCAAGGACACCGGAACGGGCTCCGAGCCCATCTATATCATCGAGCCCGCGAGTCCCGACGTCGTCTACGTGCCCGCCTACCAGCCGACAGTCGTCTATGGGGACTGGTGGTACGACGACTACCCTCCCTACTACTGGGATTATCCGGGCGCCTCATACGTCGACGGCTACTTCTGGGGTGCCGGCGTCGCCATCGCCGGTGCGATCTGGGGCTGGGGCCACTGGGACTGGCGCGACCACGACATCGATATCGACGTCAACAAGTGGAACAACATCAACGTCAACCGCGACAAGATCTCTCACAACAAGTGGGATCACAATCCGGCCCGCCGCGGCAACGTGCCTTACAAGGGAAAGGACGTGCGCGACAAATTCAAGGGCGGCGACCGCCAGATCGGCGACAAGGAGTTCCGCGGCCACGACAAGGGCGACATCGACCGCGGAAAGATCGAGGCCAAGCTGAAGGACACCGATCACTCAGCCGTCAAGGACAAGATCGGCGACAAGGGCGGTGACCGGATCACGGATAAATCCGGCGACGGTGCCGGCGCCAAGATCAAGGACAAGGCCGGCGATGGCGCCGGTGCCAAGATCAAAGACAAGGCGGGCGACCGGGCCAAGGCGCCCGCTCAGAAAGCGAGCCGCGACGTCAGCCGTCCGCAGGCCAAGAAGCCCTCGCCCGGCGCCTTCGACGTCAAGAAGGGCGCGGACGTCCGCAAAGCCGCGAGCCGTGGCCATTCGAGCCGCGTCGCCATGGGAGGCGGCGGCGGCAGACCGCAAGTCAGCCGTGGAGGCGGCGGCGGAGGTCGTGGCGGCGGCGGTGGCCGAGGTGGTGGTGGTCGCCGGTCCGATGTCAGCGTCAAGCACGACATCGTTCTTCTCGGCCGATTTGCCAACGGCATGGGCTTCTACCGCTTCGCTTACAACGGCAGCCAGAAGCTGTATGTCGGCGTCATTGCGCAGGAAGCGATGACGGTCATGCCACAGGCCGTCTCACGTGATGGCGAAGGCTATCTGAGAGTGGACTACGACAGACTTGGTCTGCGCTTCCAGACTTACGACCGCTGGCTCGATTCCGGTGCGCGAATGCCGAATCTCAGTCCCAAATAGGATTGTAGGTGGCCCGGCGACGGCAGCCGTCGTGGCGGCCGCCGCCACTGACACCGCCTCATTACTGGAGACGTCCGATGAAATCGCTCCTGGCGCAAACTTCCTTCGAACAGCCCATGCGCACGCTTCTCATCTCCGTACTCGTTGCCCTTGCGCTCCCGGCCCTGGCCGAGAGCAAGCCCGGCAAGAACGCGTTTGCGAGCCCTCAAGAGGCCGTCGATGCGCTGGTCTCCGCAGTCAAGAGCGGGAAGACCGAGAACATCGTCGGCGTACTGGGACCTAAGGGGCGGGAGCTCGCGCGATCCGGCGATGAAGTGGCGGACGCCGCCGCCCGTGAGCGGTTCATCTCGGCCTACGACGAGGCCCACGAGCTCAAGCAGGAGGCCGAGACGCGCTATATCCTTATCATTGGCAAGGATGACTTTCCGTTCCCGATCCCGATCGTCGAGGAGAGCGGCGCCTACCGCTTCGACACCGCCGCCGGAGCCGAGGAGATCCTCGACCGGCGCATCGGCGAGAACGAGCTCGCGGCCATCAAGGCCGCCCAAGCCTACGTCGACGCCCAGCGCGAGTACGCGGAAGCTGACCGCGACGGCAAGGGCCCCCAATACGCGCGCAAGTTTCTGAGCAGCGACGGCAAGCAGGACGGTCTCTACTGGGCGACCGACGAAGGCGAGCCCGTGAGCCCGCTCGGCCCCCTCATCGTCAACGCGCGCGCCGAAGGCTATGAAAAGAAAAGCGCGGCACCCGTACCTTACCACGGCTATCTGTTTCGGATTCTGACCGCGCAGGGCAAGGCCGCCCCCGGGGGCGCGCAGGACTATGTGGTCAACGGGCGAATGATCGGCGGCTTCGGACTGGTCGCCACCCCTGCCCGGTACGGCAACTCGGGCATCAAGACGTTCATCGTCAATCAGGACGGCGTCGTCTACGAGAAGGATATCGGGCCGGAATCGTTGCTGATCGGCGGCACGATGCGCGTCTTCAACCCGGATTCGACCTGGTCGCAGGTGAAGCAGGATTAGCCCAGCCGCAATTTCCACACGACTTGGTGCGATGGGGATAGCCCGCCCTGTAGCATAACTGGCCCCGGTGCCGGTGTGGGCGGCAAGCAGATCCCGACCGATCGGGCCTCCGACCCCGATCGCGGCTGGAACGGTGACGATTGTGACGAGATCGAAATTCTGGGTGTGCCGCCCCTGCCTTTTGGCGTTTGTTCTCATCGTCCTGTCGGCGCCCGTCCCGGCGCATGCTGAACTCAAGCTCTGCGCCCTGCGCGCCGGCCCCAATGGCCCGTGCACCTGCAAGGACCCGGAAGGCGGTCCCGGCCAGTTCACCGTGGTCCCCCGAAGCCGCTGCGGCCGCGTCGATGCCAAGCCCCCGGCGGAGAGCACGCCGGCCCCAGCTGCTGCCGAGGCAGCGCCGCCTTCGCCCCCAGCCGAAGAGAAGCAAGCAGCTCCGGTAGCAGAGGCCCCGGCAGCAGAGACCAAAGAGACCGCACCCGCAGCTCCCGCCGCTCCTGCTGTTAACGCTCCTGCCGCGCCTCCTTCTCCTGGAGATACGGCAGCTCCCACTGCTCCTGCTGCACCCGCAGCTCCTGCAGCCCCGCAGTCTGCCACTCAGGAGCCGCCAGCACCGACACCGCCGCCCGCTCCAACCACCACCGGCGCGATTCCGCAAATCGCGCCGCCCGCAAGCCCCGGCGCGACGCTCGCGGAAGTGCGTGCACGTGACAAGGTCGTTTGCGGCGTCAACGGCGACCTCGTCGGCTTCTCATATCGCAATGACAGCGGCGAGTGGCGCGGGCTCGATGTCGACTTCTGCCGCGCCGTCGCAGCGGCCACCTTGGCTAATCCCGAGAAAGTCGAATTCGTGATCGTCGGGACGGAGGATCGCTTTGATGTCCTCAAATCCGGCAAGATCGACCTCTTGGCACGCAACACAACCTGGAACATGGCGCGCGAGACGGACCTCGGCCTCGAGTTCCCGGGCGTGCTCTACTACGACGGCCAGAGCATCACCGCGAAGCAGGACAGCGGCCTCGTGTCGGCCCAGCAGCTCGGCGGCCTGCGCATCTGCGTTCTCTCCAACACCACGAGCGAGAAGAACCTGCGCTACTACTTCTCCGCGATCGGCATGACCGCCGACATCGCCGCACTTCCCGAGCAGAGCGACATCATGAAGGAGTATGAGGCCGGGACATGCGCCGCCTACTCCGGCGATCGCTCGGCCCTCTTCTCCGAGCGCCTGCGATTCAAGGACCCGGCGGCCCACGCGGTGCTCCCCGAGGTGATCTCCAAGGAGCCACTTGGACCCGCCGTCCGCTCAGGCGATGCCAGCTGGTCGAAGATCGTGCGCTGGACGCTCGCTGGCGCCATCAACGCCGAGGAGGTCTCCCTCACGCAGCAGACGCTCAAGGCCAACGCCGCTCTCGGCGAGGATGCCGAGCGCCTCGTCGCGGGCGCGGGAGCCGCAGGCAAGAACCTCGGCCTCGACGAGGCCTGGCTCAAGAATGTCATCCTCGGCGTCGGCAACTACGCCGAGATGTTCGATCGCAACCTCGGCGGCGGCAGCCCGCTCGGCATGGAGCGCGGGATCAATGCACTCTGGAAGAAGGGCGGAATTCTCTTCGCGCCGCCCATGTGGTGAGCCGCCTCGAAACACCACACTGAGATAGTGTAATGCGTACGACTTGCCCCAAGAGGAACAGCAACCGCGGACTGGTCGCGCTCGCCGCAGTGTGCTCCGCGGTTGGCCTCGCCGGCGCAGCACAGCGCCTGCCGCCTCCGGACGCGACCCGCGAGGTGATGGTCAGCGCCGCGACCGAGCAGGGGCTGCTCAAAGCGATCGGCATCTATGAAAGCGCCGCCGCGGCCGGCGGCTGGCCCCCCTTGCCGACCAACAAGGCTCTGCGCGCCGGCGACGACGACCCGGCCGTCGCCCTCCTGCGCCGCCGTCTCCAGCTCACCGGCGAGCACCCGCCGGGACGCGCAGAGAGCACAGTATTCGACCCCACACTTGACGCAGCGGTCTTGCGCTTCCAGGTCAAGAACGGGCTCGAGCCCAACGGCGTCGTCTACGGCATCACGGCGCGTGCGCTGAACGTACCGGCGCAAACGCGCCTCAACCAGTTGCGCGTCAATCTCGCCCGCGTGCAGGAGCTGCTGCCCAAGCTTGCCGCCCCGCGCTACGTCCTCGTCAACACCGCGAGCTTCGAGGTCCAGGGCGTCGCCAACGGACGCGTCGAGGTCGCGAGCCGCACCATCGTCGGCAAACGCCAGACGCCGACACCCGTCGTCAGCGCCACGATCCAGGCCGTCAACATCCTCCCCTTCTGGCATGTGCCGCCGGGCATCGCCGGGCGTGCCATCATCCCCGCCGTGCGCAAGGACCCCTCCTATCTCGCCCGCGAGCGCATCCGCGTCTTCTCCACCTTCGGCGGCGAGGAGATCGCGCCCGAGCTCGTCAACTGGTGGGGGCCCGAAAGCAGCCGCTACGTCTTTCGCCAGGAGCCCGGACCGCAGAACGCGCTCGGCGTGCTGCGCATCGACATGCCGAACAAGTACATCGTCTATATGCACGACACGCCAATGAAGAAGCTCTTTGCCGAGTACGAGCGCGCCTTCAGCGCCGGCTGCGTGCGCGTCGAGACCGTGCTCGACGTCGCGTCCTGGCTTCTCGCCGGTCAGGGAGGCTGGACGCGCGAAGCGATCGATCAGAACATCGCCGACGGAAAAGCAAAGACCATCAAGCTCCCGGCGCCTGTGCCGGTGCATTTTGCCTACCTCACCGCGCTCGTCCGAGGCGGCGAGGTCCACTTCCGCAACGATCTCTACAATCGCGACGAAGGCGCTCCGACCGCCGACCCCGTGGACCCCTCGACCATGGCGCAGGGCTGGCAGACGCTCGTCTCCGGCATCGCGCCCTGAGGCGTGCCAAGCGCTCGCGCCTCGAGGCTCAAGTGAGCGCCTTGATCTCCTGGAACTCGATCTCGGGGTTCTTGTCCCGCGTGTAGGAGAGGTTGAAGGCCGACTGCGCCAGAAATACCTGTGCGCCGTCGAGGTCGGTCGCGATCGAGGACCTATACTTTGCGACGAAGCGCGACAACGCCGCGGCATCCGCCGACGAGATCCAGCGCACCAGATCGCACGGCGCCGGATCGAAGTCCGTCTTGAGACCGTACTCGTGCTCGAGTCGGTCTGCGAGCACGTCGAGTTGTAAGGCCCCGATCACGCCCACGATCGGCTGCGTTCCATCGACCGGGCTGAACACCTGCACCACGCCCTCCTCCGCCATCTCGCGGATCGCATCCCTGAGCTTCTTGGCCTTTATCGCATCCTCGAGCCTGATCCGCCGCAGGATCTCGGGCGCGAAGCTCGGAATGCCGAGGAAGGTGACGTCCTCGCCCTCGGTCAGCGCATCGCCGATCCGCAGCGTGCCGCGGTTCGGGATGCCGACCACGTCTCCCGCATACGCCTCCTCGGCGAGCGAGCGATCCTGCGCGAAGAAGAACTGCGGCGCCGTGACCGCCATCATCTTCCCCGTGCGCACGTGCTTCACTTTCATGCCGCGCGTGAGCTTGCCCGAGCACACACGCATGAAGGCGATGCGATCACGGTGGTTCGGGTCCATGTTCGCCTGGATCTTGAAGATGATGCCGGTCATGGCGGGCTCGGTGGCCTTGACCTCGCGCGTCGCGGCCTTGTGCGCGAGCGGGGCCGGCGCATAGGTCTTGAGCGCGTCGAGCACGTCGCGCACGCCGAAATTCTTGAGCGCGCTTCCGAAGAAAACGGGCGTCAGCGCCCCGTGCAGGAACCCCTCGAGATCGAACTTCCCGCAGGCCTCGCCCGCAAGCGCGATCTCGTCCTTCCACTTGGCGAGCGCATCCGGCTCGAGCAACGAGGCGATGAGCGGATCGTCCGGACCCGAGACCGGCTCGCCGTCCGGGTTCTCGTCGACGCGGCGCACGCGCGGCTGATAGAGATCGTAGGTCCCGCGGAAATCGCGCCCCATGCCAATCGGCCAGACCATCGGCGCGGTATCGAGCGCCAGCGTCTTCTCGATCTCGTCCAGGATGTCGAACGGCTCGCGGCTCTCGCGGTCCATCTTGTTGACGAACGTGATGATCGGGATGTCGCGCAGGCGGCAGATCTCGAACAGCTTGCGCGTGCGCGCCTCGATGCCCTTCGCCGCATCTATGACCATGATCGCCGAGTCGACCGCCGTCAGCGTGCGGTAGGTATGGTCCGAGAAATCCTCGTGGCCCGGCGTGTCGAGCAGATTGAACACCGCCCCGCCGTACTCGAACGTCATCACCGATGTGACGACCGAGATTCCGCGCGCGCGCTCGATCGCCATCCAGTCTGAGCGCGTGCTGCGCCCGTCGCGCTTCGCCTTGACCTGCCCTGCGAGCTGGATCGCGCCGCCGAACAGCAGCAGCTTTTCGGTGAGTGTCGTCTTGCCGGCGTCGGGGTGCGAGATGATCGCAAACGTGCGCCGGCGCGCGATTTCGCGCGCCAGCCTGGAATCGGCTTTCTCGGGAAAAGCCGCAGCGCCCGCCTGCTCCGGCGCCGTGGCCCCGGCCCATTCGTTGTCGCTCATGGTTCTGCTCAATCCGCTATTGCGCGGCTCTATAGCACCGTTCCGGCGGTGCGCAACCCATGTGTCCGCCGCTGTTCTGGCACCGGTCCGCCGCCCCGATACAAAAACTGCAAGAATCTTCGGCTAGCTACCTTCCACGCCGAGACCAGCGAGAGGGAGGTCCAGCATGTACACCCGTCCAACTGACCTGGAGGTCGGAGACCATATCGAGATTAAATACCGCGTCGCGCGCAGCCTCGGCGATGATCTCGGAGACAAATGGATCGCCGCGGAGATCATCCACAGCGATGCCGGCGAGCTGCCCGTCGCGAGACTGACAGACGGTCAGCTGACCGATATCCGCAAGTTCATGACCTGGCGCCGGCTTTCACGCGCTCAGCCTTGACTCTTCATTCGCTCACGCTCGTCGAGTGCGCGCTGGCGTGCCAGACCCCGATCGCGATCGGGAACGTGAATGAGTCCTGCGATCTGGCGCAGCAAGGCGTCCTCATGGGGATCGAGAACGCCGTCTGCGTAGGCGACCTTCCACAGCATCTCGACGATCTCAGTGCGTTCGTCGTGGCCGAGCCGCATGTTGATCTCGCGGGTGAACGGATAGTACTGGGCCGACTGCGCCGTCCTCCGCTCCGCGGAGTGAACGAGGCTCCTCACGGCCTCGGGAGAAATCTGAAATCGCTGCGCGAGCAGTCGTTCGATCGTTGCCCGCTCGGCCCCATCGAGGCTGTCATCCATGCGCCCAGCCTCGATCAACAGTGCGGCAACCGCCAGCTGCAGGTCGTCAGCGCTCTCTTTGAGATTGGGGGTTTCGCTTCCGGAAAGAAATGCAAGCAGGCGGTCGATCATGTCGGGCCATCAGGGAATTGCATTGGAACGATCCCCTGACTTAGTCAGCCGAGACCTCCATTGCGAGTGGCGCGCAGGCGCCATTTGCCATCCGTGCCAGGAGCCTGCACTGGCCAAAGGGGCACGGACGCAAGGGCCAAGCGACCGAATATTGGTGGGTGTGCACAGACTCGAACTGTGGACCCGCTGATTAAGAGTCGCTCGATAACGGCCACTTATCAACAGGGTTTCGCAGCGTTCCGCAACGGTTCATGGCGCCTCAAGCCGTTGAGGAGTCGGAACCGCACGAGGCCACTGCGAAACCGATGCACCGACCATCCCCGACCCTCGCCCTCATCGCCGGCGGCACGCTCACAGCGCTCATCGTGTTGTGGCAACCCGGCTTCCGCGTCGTCGACGGCGACACCGTCGACCATGGCTACTGGCGCTGGCGTCTCGCCGGTTACGATGCGCCTGAAACCCGAGGCTCGAAGTGCGCTGAGGAGCGTGCGCTCGGCAAGCGTGCTGCGACGCGCCTCAGGAGCCTCGTGGCGGCGGGCGGCATTACCCTGCGCTACGTGAGTAGCCGCGACCCGTACCGCCGCCGCCTGGGTATCCTAGAGGCCCGCGGCAAAGATGTTGCGACAACGCTCATCGCCGAGGGTCTGGCGCGGCCGAACCATGGCGAGAAGCGCGGCGGCTGGTGCCCGCCGGCGCAAAATATTCAGGCCCGTGAATAATTTTTGCATATTTTTCGCCGTTTTCTCCTTGAACGCAAAAAAGCCTCCCCCGCCGCGGCGCGGGGGAATGCGCCACAGCGGGGGAGTGTTGCTCGCGATAGCCCGATCGCGAGCTCGGGCGGCAGCCGAGGGAGGGCGCCGGCCCGAGAGGAGAGGTTTTCTAGGCGAGGATCACGCGCATGAGGCCGGCCCCGAGGATGACGCCGGCGAGAAGCACGGCACAGAAGCGGATCATTTCGATGCGGCGTCGATCGCCGGGACCGCCGGCAGCAGCGTCTCCTTGACCTCGCGCGGGCTCATCAGCCCCAAGAGGCCGAAGATCAGCACCGCCACCAGCACCGCCACCTCCCTCAGGTTCGCGACCGCGAGCAGGAACTCCCTGCCCGCCGTCAGCAGCTCCCGCGACGCCGTAAGAAAACCCGGACGCGCCTCGGGCGCGGGGGAAGGCGGCGGCTGCGTCTGCATCGCCCTCAGGTCCGCGATCTTCTCCTCGAGGGCGTTGATGCGCGCGAACGCCGCCTTGATCGCGTCGAGCAGCATCTCCTGGCCCTTCAAAAATCCGCCGAGACGGTTCTCGATCCTGAGCAGAAGCTCGATCGGCGAGGGATGCGGCCAGTCGCTCCAGCCATTCTGGCTGTGCGGGTGTTGCGGATTGTGCATGGGCGTAGGCTCTCATGGCTGCGGGGCCCCTCTCAGCGCTTCGATTTCTTGGCGGCGGCTTTCTTGATCTCGGCCTCGATCCGGGCGACGCGCGCGTCCATGAGCTCGATCGCGGCCGTGGCGGCGCCGAGCGAGAGGCGCAGGTCGTCGACCTCGCCCTGCGTCGCCATCATGACGGGCGCGGGCGTGTCTGCGGCGACGACAGCAACGTCGGGCGCGCTCGCATACGTGATCGCCATCTTGACGCCGATGAGCATGACCGCGATGCCCAGCGCGATCGCGCCGAAGGCTTCGAGCTTTCTCTTGTCCATGGGTTCCCCCTCCAGGATCAGCTTCACTTATTGACGCTCACGGCCCACGCGGTCGGGAATTGCTCGCGCAGCGCGGCCGTGCAGATGCGCCGCTTGGCGATCAGCTCCTTGTAGGCCCGCTTGTTGCGATCGAGGTTCGCAGCGCCCTGCGAGCGCGTGACGTCGGCGTCGGGCACGTCTGTCCAGGCGCGATCCTTCGACACGCACTCGGCGGGGAGCGACGGCGCCGGCGCGGGCTCGGCCTCGGTCAGCGCGAGCCAGTCGACCGGCACGTCGCCGTTCGCGCAGCCGGCGAGAAAGAGAGGCAGCAGGCAGCAGGCAGCAGCGAGCGCCCGGATGCCTATTGCCTGTTGCCTGTTGCCGATCTTCATTTGCGCAGCTCCCTTGCGAGCGACTTCGGATAGATGATCGGATCGCCGTCGACGCCCTTGAGGCGGGCGAGCTCGGCCTCGAGCGTGACGGCATGCTCGGCCATGTCGCGGATCTGGCCGACGTAGACCTCGCGCTCGGCGGCGGCGGCGGCTTCGGCACGGCTGTTGACAGCGAGCTGGCGGCCGCGCTCGGCGTAGGCGGCGGCGGCGGCCTTCGCGCGCCAGCCGGCATCATTGGCCGCGACGGCGGCGGCGCCGATCGCGCGCCAGACGAGAATGCCGCCGATGAGCACGGCGAGCGCGACCACAACGACGGCGATCGCCTTCGCGGTGTCCTTGTTCCAGAAGCGGCCCAGCGCGCTTCCTGCGAGCCAGGCGGCGAGATCAATCCCGAACATGTCTCAGCCTCCCCGCTGCGCCAGGAACCACGAGCGGCGCCGGAACCAGAGATAGGCACCCGACGCCATGACGAGCGCCGACATCCAGAACGTCGGCGAGGCGAGGAGCGCCATCGCGAGCTGGCCCACGTAGTCGAGCACGCCGTCGGCGCCCTTGGCCGCGACCTTCTCGGCCGCGCGCGACATCTCGAGCGAGACGCCCGTCGCGCCCGTGCCGGAGGTGAGGACGGCCGCGTTGCCCTCGGAGCTCTGCACCATGCTCGCCGGCGGCTCGACGACCTCGACGTGGTCGACCTCGGCCGGGTGATGCACGGGCTCAGTCGGCACGACCGGGATCTCCTCGTCCCAGAGGAGCTGCTCGGCGTCGCGGCGGCGCTGCAGGCCGCGCATGAACTCGCCTTTTGACTTGACGTAGAGGTCGAAGGCGGCGCGCGCGCCCTTCTTGTCGCCGCGGTTGAGGCGGGCGAGCAGCGTCGATTTCCGCAGGTTGCCGGTGCCGAAATTGAAGGTGAGGTCGACGACCGAGTCGAACTCGCCTTGCCTGAGCGGCACCTTGACCAGGTCGTTCACCGCCTGCTCGCATTCGTCGAGGTCGACGTCGAGGATCTCGCAGGCCTCGGCTTCCGTGATGCGGAAACCTGCCGGCACGTCGGCAAGCTTGAAGCCGAGGTCGAATTTCGCCGCGTCCGTGTGGCCGTAGCCGATCGTGAGCGTGCCGCGGATAGGATCGCCGCGGCGCCACTCGCGATATTTGCCGCGGATCGGCGCGACCTTGTCGTCGTAGACGTAGGGCACGAAGCTCTCGAATCCCTTGGCCAAAGCGAGGCCGTGCGCGGAGATGCGCATGTGCATGTGTTTCCCCTCGATCGATTGCGTCAGAGCCCGGCCGGCCACGCGGCGGCGTCGACCGCGGCCGCGGTCGTGATGGTCTCGGCGTCGATGGCGGCGATGACCGCAGCTTCGGTCGCGAACGCGGCCTGCACGAAGCCCATCATGCCGAGCGCGAGCGCGGTGATCTCGGCCGTGGTCAGCGTGTAGAAATCCCCGTCGGCGCCTTTCCAGGGCGCGGTTAGGCCCTCGACGAGGGTCGAGGCGACGACGAGGCCCGTGACCGCGCCGCGGCTCTCGGGATCGAGCCAGGTCGGAATAGACCGCTCGCCGACGTTGATCGTCGCCGCGCCGTTGACGAGCGCGCGCCGCTTGCCGGCCGCATACTCGGCGAGCATGAATTTGGGCCTCGTCCAGGCGCTGCCGGTCCATACCATGCGGCCGTCGGCCGGCGGCGCCTCGACTTCGATCGCGCCCTCGGGCACGGCCGGCTGGAACACCTCATCGCCGCGCGTGAGCGAGACGAAGCCGCCGAGGTAGGCGCCGTTCGCGTCGACATAATATTTCGTCGTCATGCGTAGGCCCTCACCTGCAGTTTCCAGTTGGCATTCGTGAGCACCTGGATCACGCCGCTCGTGAAATTCTGCATCTGGAAGACGTTGGTGCCGGACCCGAAGCGGAGCGTGAGGTTGGTGGCGTCGGCCTTGACCGCAATGCCGGTTGCCGGATTGCCGCTGGTGCCGCCGACGACGCCGCCGGCCGGGCCGCAGAATATCTCGTCGCCGACCGAGAAGTTGAACTCGGCCGACTGGCAGATCAGCGTGAACTCGATCATCTTCGGCTTGACGCCGAGGCCATGCGCCAGCGTGAGCGTCCCGGCGGACGTGATCGTCTGGTCGGCCGAGACGTAGCTCGACGAGAGCACCTCCACCGCCGCGTGGCCGTTGGCCTTGTGAATGGCCAGCACCGTGACGTTGCTCGATCCGTCGGAGCGAATGAGCCAGGTGTCGCCGGCCGCGACCGCGATGTTGCCGCCGGTCGGCGTGATCAGGCTCGTGGCGTTGTGGTTGACGGTCGGCGTCGAGGCGAACTTGACCCAGCGCAAACGGTTGGTGCCGGTGCCGAAGCTCGTGATCGGACCGGTGGAGCCGGTGACGGTGACGAGCAGGCTCGCCGCGCCGAGCACGTCGCAGGTCGCCGCCGAGGCGACGGAAACGGAGGGCATCAGGCTCGCGGCGAGATCCGAGTCCTGCATCGTGACGGCGCCGTTGCGGCCGTTGAACGACAACGCCGAGACGCCCGCCAGTTCTGCTATCACGTAAGCCGTGGTCGCAATCCGCGTCGAGTTGTTGCCCGGCGACTGGGTCGGCGCGGTTGGATCGCCGGTAAGCGCAGGCGAGGCGAGCGGCGCCTTGAGCGCGAGCGCGGCCGTCACCGTCGCAGCGAAGTTGGCGTCGTCGCCCAGCGCAGCGGCGAGCTCGTTGAGCGTGTCGAGCGCGCCGGGCGGAGCGTCGAGGAGCGCCGCGATCGCCGCCTGCAGCGCCGCCATCGTGGCGATCTGCGTCGTGTTCGTGCCCAGCGTCGCCGTCGGTGCGGTGGGGATGCCAGTAAGAGCAGGCGACGCGAGCGGCGCAAAGCTCGCGAGCTGCGCCGCCACGTAGGCTATGGCCGCGTTCTTGAGCTGGTCGTCGCCGTCGCCGAGGTTGCCGCCCAGGCCAGCGACGAAGCCCTCGAGGTTCGCCTTGAGGCGATTGAGGGTCGTCGCGTCGAGCTCGGTGCCGTCGTCGGCGCCGACGCTCGTGCGGTCGCGCGCCCACACGTTGCCGGCGACAGCCTGCGCTTTGTCGGCCGGCCGAGTGGCCACCGCGTTGAGCCCGGTGAACCGGAATCCCGTGTAGGTCATGCGAAGCCCTCAGAGGTCAGAAGCGCGCTGCGATCTCCGCGACGCCTTCCGGCACCGGCGGCCAAGTCGCGTCAGATTTCCAGTCGCCCGACGCCATGACGAGCGTCCGGCACTTGGCGAGCATCGCCTGGACCCACGCCCGCGCCGCGCGCGCCGTCCCGATGTCCGAAACCTCGATCGACGTCAGCGCGTCGCCCGCCGCGAGCTTGAGGCTGAGATCGACGGCATAGGCGGTGAGGTTCTTCTGCGTGCTCTCGCTCAGCACGGCGAATATGCGCCGCGAGCACTCGGCCTTGATGGCGTCGGCCAAGGCGGCGCGCGACCGATCGAGGTCGGTTGCGAGCCAATCGGCGATCGCGGGCACGGCCAGGATCGCCGCCCTCAGGGCGGAGAGATTGCCCACCGCCACCGCGGTGCTGGAACCATAGACGGACGCGATCGCCGAGCCGGCGGCATCGATCGATACCGCGTGATACTTGTGGAAAGTCGACGGCCAGGCCGCAGCGACCGCCGCATTCGCAAGCGCCGTCGCGAGGTCGAAGACGCCGCGGCCGACACGGAGCCGCGCGTCCTGAATATTCACAGTGATGTGCATCCCAGCCCCTCAGTAGTAGACGATGATCAGACCGTTGCCGCCGGGGAACGGCGGCGCGCCGTCGTCCTCTCCGCCGCGGCCGATGCCGCTGATGTAGTCGACGTCGTTGCGGTTCGGCGGCAGGTTGTCGAACTCGACCGTCGACGCGATGGTTTGCGTGAGCGCCGAAGAGTGGACATAGCCCGCGCCGCCCTCGCCGGCCTTGAACTCACCCGTCGGCGTCGAGCGCGTCTGACCGTTGGCGCCCGCGCGCCCGCCGGTGTAGCCGCCGCCGCCGCCGCCGTGACTGTGGTCGTTCGACCCGTCCTCGCCCGTCATGCCAGCCGCGCCGCCGGAGTGCGCCGGATCATTGCCGTTGCCGCCCTGCGACTGGTTGGCGGTGTTGCCATTGCTGTCGTTGGACGATCCGCCGCCGCCGCCGGCGATCACGCGCGCGTTGCCCTGCGTGACGCTCGTCAGGAAGACGCCCGACAGGCCGCCGCCGGCAAATCCGCTGCACTGCGTGTTGTTCGGCGGGATCGAAACGCCGTAGCCGCGCCCGCCGAAGCCGTAGGGGTTCGCCGTGTATCCGGCGTTGACGAGGCTCACGCCGCCCTGCCCGACGACGATCTTGTAGACCTGGCCCGCAGTGACCGGGAGCTCGGCCTCGGTATAGCCGCCCGCGCCGCCGAAGAAATGATCGCCCGCGCCGCCCGGGGCCCAGACCTTGAATTTTGCCTTCGTGACGCCGCTCGGAACGACCCATTCCTGGTCGGCGCCGGTGTAGCTGTAGACGAGCTTGTTCTGATACCCGGCCTGACCAGGCTTCAAGTTCTCGATCAGGATGTTGTTGCCGCCGGCCTCGAGGGTGACGGCGATCCCGTCGCCGAGCGCCTTGATGCCGCGGATCTCGCTGAACCCGCCGGCGACGCCCTTGAAGACGTCGACGCCGTCGCCGACGTTGAGGAGCGGATCGCCGCCGCCGCCGCCGCCGCTTGTCGCGGCGATGCGGATCTTGTACTGGCCGGAGGACGCGGGCGACTCGACGAGCGTCAACGTGATGTTGGCGCCGGCCTCGATCGATCGGATCTCGTGGGCGCCGCCGTCGTTGATCCCGGCGTAGACGGGGATCGCGCCGCCGACGCTCTCGACCAGGCGCTCGCCGACGAGCCACTGCAACGCCTGCCAGAGCTGCGTGAGGTCGGCATGGTTCGGCGTGATGCCGGCCTCCGTGATCACCTTCATGATCTCGCGCATCGTGTGCTCGACCGCCTCGAACGGCGGGATCGAGCCCTCCTGCCCCGTCGCCGGGTTGCCGTTGACGTAGGAGGCGTTCGCGTCGGCATTGTAGATGCCGTTCACGGGCGCGCCGGCGAAGGCGGGGTCGAAAGGCGGCTGATATTTCACGTCAGGCTCCCGTGTACGAGAAGATGAGGCGCGTGTGCGCGGGCTTGAGCTTCTGGAGGATGCACTCGAGGTCCTCGGCGCGCGCGATGCGCAGGTGCGGGTCCTGGCCGCAGCGCGACGCGCCGAAGCGGAACCACGTGAGCCGCTGGCCCGGCACGCCGACTTTCCACACGAAGCGCATCTGATGCGGCGCGAAGCGCCAGCGGGGATCGCCGCAGCGCGACACGCCGAACATGAAAGGCCGGTATTCGGTGATGGTCGCCTGGTTGAGGCGACCAAGCTCGCCCGGCAGCTCGATCGGCAACTGATAGGGCGACGGGCCGTCCTCGTAGTAGCCGAGGCGGCGCGCGAGATCGATGAAGTAGGCGCGGCTTTGCGCGCCGGGCCGGCGGCGCAGCTTCTCGAGGACCTGCAGGCGCCGCTCCTCGATCGACTGCGCCGCGGGAAAGCACGGCTCGGGCAGGCCGAGCACGCGCTCCCAATCGGGGAGAAGATTGAACGACGCCGGCGGGAACGCCTCGATCAGGAGGAACGACGCGACGCGCGCCGCCCAGCGCTCGACTGCGCCCATGAGGCCGCGCACGACCTTGTAGAGCGTCGAGGAGCGCGCCCGCGGCCAGACCTCGCCCAGCGGCAGGCTGGCAAGAAAGGCGTGCGTGAACGCGTCGGCATCGCGCGGGCGCCAGGCCATGGGTCAGGTCCTCACGTGTACGTAATCGTTCCGAGGACGATCAGGTGTCCGGCCGAGCTCGGAACCGCGTTCGCGATCGTGATGTTGTGGTGATCCTCGCCGGTTGCGGCAGAAATCGCCTCGCGAATCCACGACGCGAAGATCGTCGCGCCCGGCCGGCCGCGCGAGCGCAGCATCTCGGTGAGCTCGAGCGCGATGTTGGTGCGCACCTCGGGCGTGTCGGTCGTGAGGTCGTCGATGGTGAGGTTCAAGGCCTGCGCGATCGGCGCCGTGACGAACAGGTCGGCGACCGAGACCGGGCGCAGCCCGTCGAGATAGGCCGCGACGACGGCCAGGTCCTCGGACTGCGGGAAGCCGCCGAACGAGGCGCGCACGCTGTCCATCATGAAGCGGCACGTCACCGTGCCGATCCCCATCTCGGATGCGGCCCAGGCGCGCGTGACGCCCGGCACCTCGAGCATCCATTGCTCGTAGTCGTGGCGAGCGCCGCCGTGCGGCGGCTCCTGAATGCGGTCGATGTAGCGCTCGATGAGCTCGGGATCGGTCTCGGCGTCGGCGCCGCCGGCGAGGCCGGGCGCGGCGACGGTGGCAACGCCGTCGATGCCGGCCGGCGGGTTGACGAACGCGAGCGCGGCACCCTCGTCGAGGTTGTGGAGCACGCCGCCGGCGAGCGCGGTGATCTCGGCGGCGCCCGACGTGCCCGCGAGCGTGATGCCGGCCCGCACCTCGAAGGCGATCGATACCGCACGGCCGGCCGCGTCGATGACGTCGGCCGTGATCTCGGTGCCGGACGGGAGCGCGGCGCCGTTGACGCCGGTCACGGTGATGAGCCCGACAGAATAGCCCGCGCCCTTGCGGCCCTGGGGTAGCCAGATGTTGGCCCAGCGCTCGACGAACTCGCCCTCGGCCGTGTCGGGCATCATCATGCGCGCGACCCAGTCGAGGTGCAGGTCGTTATCGTGCGTGAGGTTCGCCTGCGCATCCCCGACGACGCGCAGCACGGAATTCGGCACCGTCGCGTCGGCGCCGGGCAGATGCGTCGCGACGTCGTCGCGCACCTGCTGGCGGCGGTCGCGGAGAGAGATCAGCGGCCAGGGCATAGCAGTTTCCTTAAGACGCCCGCGTTGGTGGCCGCGAGCGAGGTGTAGGCGGAGCCGTGCCGAGCGCGCCGCTAAATCTCATCCCAGAGTTTCTCGAAGCGCACGGCGATGCTCTCCTTCGGCCCGCGGTAGAACGTGATCTCGGCGCCGAGCCGCTCGAAGGCGAACCAGTCGACGGCGAGGTCATAGCGCTCGACGAGGCGCATCTCGACGAACGGATCGAGAGCCTCGCGGATGTATTGCGCGGCGCGCGCGCGCGTCTCATCGGTCTGCTTCTCGCGGCTGAGCAGCCAGAGACGCGAGCCGATCGGCGTCGCGCCGTAGATCTCGCCGGCATCGAAGTCCGCCCACCAACCGCGCCGGTCGGCGGCGAAGTGGGGCAGTGGATCGTCGGCCTCGGCCGTGCGGTGCGTGAAGAGCGCGACCGCGACGGCGGTGACGAGCTCGCCCGCGGTGTCGAGCATGCGGCCCTTCAAGAGCCACTCGCCCGCCATGCGCTCGGGGTCCCAAACGACGCGGATGTCGGCCATGATCGCCTCTCAGACGTGCGCGGAGGCGACGTGCGCGCCGGCCGAGGTGATTCCCGCGTCGGTCGTGACCTGGCCCGTGATGTGCACCGGCCCGTCGAGCGTGATCGTCTGGCCCTTGATGGTCACGGGCTTCGGCGTCTCGACGACCAGGCCGCCGCGCGTGAAATGCACCTTCTGGCCCTGATCGTCGTGCACGGCGAGCTCGCCCTCGGCGAGGTTCTTGAGCCGGTAGCGGCGGTCGGCGGCGGGAATGATGACGACGTGGTCGCGGTTGCCCTTGATCGCCAGCGCCACGATCTCGGAGCCGGGGAACGGGTGATAGGTGATGCCGTAGGGGTGCCAGTGCTCGACCTTGGTCGGCCGGTGGCCGTCCTCGAGGCGCACCCCGAGCTCCTGCATCTTGAGCGCGTCGTCGACGGAGGCGATCTCGCCGCGCACGATCATGTTGCGCACGATGCGCTCGAGCTGGCGGGCGTCGGCCCGCGACAGGCCTTCGAATTGTGCCATCCCTTCCCCCTAAACTGCTGCCGTCGTCGGCTTCGTGTCGAGCCAGGCCGAATCGCTCCCCGACCCGCCGGAGGCCCCGCCGCCGCCGGGCTTCAGAGCCTCGGGCGGAACCAGCGTGACTTGCGTCACCGTGCCGCCCTCGTCCTGGCTGTGGCGCACGGCCTCGACCGCCATCGGCCGGCTGATCGCGAGCATGGGCGAGACGAGCATGCCGACCATGCCGGGCATCCAGAGCGGGCCGGCGCCGCCGACGAGCCAGTCGAGGACCGTGACCTCGGCGCGCGTCGATTCGCCAGCGCGCGAGGCGCACTCCCAATCGGCGCGGTTTCTCGCGTGCGACTTCGTCGTCTTGGTCTCGTTGCCGACCACGAACGGGCGATAGCGCTTCACCGCCCCGTCCGTGACGCGCGCCTTGATCTCGGCCACCGTCTTGCCGAACTGCTGGTCGGAGCCGCGGTCCTGGCCCTTGACCTCGTAGTCGGAATAGCGGTTGTCGGCGCGCAGCGTCGCGGAGGCCTCGAGGATATTGACGCCCTCGATCAGCGCGAAGCCGCCGCCGCCCAATGCGTGCATCAGGCGCAGATTGCCGAACTGGTCGTCGGTGAGCGCGACCGCGCCGGGTCTGGCGTAGCGCTCGAGCATCTCGTGCTTGGTCTCGCCGGGATGGGCACGCACGAAGTCGAAGCGCTCCTTGATCTGGGCCTCGACCTTGACGCCGATGCCGTGCGCGCCGGCGAGCTTCCTCGCGAGCTGGTCGAGGCCGACGTTCCTCATCTCGCCGTTCGGCACGTCGCTCTCGGCAGAGCTGTCGACGAGATCGGCGGTCTTCGAGCGGCCCTGGATCTTCACCTCGTGCTTGCGGGCGTCGTAATCGGGGCTGTAGACGTCGACGTAGCCGGTGATGACGGGGACGCCGGCATAGAGCACGATGCACGGGTCGCCGGGGCGGATGCGCCAGCCCATCAACACCGCGGGTCCGTCGCGGCCGCCCGAGAAGCGCTCGGAGACCTCGAGGCTGAACTCGCCGGCCATCTCCTTGATCGAGCGCGAGACCTCGACTTTTTTCCAGCCCTCGTAGAGCATGCCGCCGACGAGCAGCGAGACCGTCTGCGGCCGGAAGCCCGGCAGAGCGAAACTCATCAGCACCTCCTTGAGGGAGCAAGGCGACCCGCGCGGAGTCGCGCGCCCTCGCGGAGCGCCAGGAAACGACCGGGAATATCCCGGTGGTTGCCGCCGGCGCGTGAGCGATTAACGGCTGTAGGCCCGTCCGGCCGTCGGCATGAAGCTAGGGTGATCGGTGCCGCTGTTCTCATCGCGCAGCTCGTCGGCGCGCGAGGCGTCCTGATAGAGCCGGTGCGCGATCACGACCGCCGGCAGCGGCACGGCCGTCTCGTAGGCGACGATGCGCGCCAGCGGCCTCCCGCGCTCGATGAGGTCGCGCGTGAGCTTGGCCTGAGCGTCGCGCAGCGCCCGCATGACGGCAATCGCGCCCTGCTCGGAGGCGCGCTCGATCGCGAGGTCGAAGGTGCGCCCGAGGCGGCCACGGAGCTGCGAGGCCTCGTCGTGCGAGCGCGGCGTCAACGCGGCGACCGCGTTGGCGATCTCGGCCAGGGCGAGCGCCTCGAACGTGAGGCAGAGCGCCATCTCGTTTTCGCGCTGGCGGGCGAGCGTCGCCGTGCGCGCCTCGACCGGCTGAAATGCGCGCGCGGCGACGGGCACGCGCTCGAGGCCGCGGATCACGGCCCGCATGTCGGCGGCGGCCGCCCGGTAGCCGGCCGCGATTGCGGCCAGGTCGGCGGCGAGCGTCGCGGAGCGCGCGGCGGCGCGCGTATCGGCGATCAGCACCTCGAGCGTGCGCCGGTAGGCGGCATAGGCGACCGCGTCCGCGATCGGGCCGGGCGTGCGCCGGAACAGCAGCAGCATCGCCTTGAGGATGCGCGCCGTCGCGTCGAAGACGTAGTCGGGCGTATAGACCCTCATCGGCTTGTCCGCGCGTTGAGGCTCTGCGTTGCGGCGGCGGCGAGCGCGCCGGCGGCCGTCGTGAGCTGGGCGGCCGTGGCCGCGATCGCGACCGGGGCGAAGTTGCCCGAGCCCGCCTCGATGAAGTCGAGCCGGAAGCGGCACATGCGCCCCTCCTCGCTCGATTCGCCGAGCTTGATCTTGGTGCACACGACCTTTTGCGTGATGCCCCAATGGTCGACGTAGGATCCGGGCCCCTCCTGCTCGCAGGCCGCCACGAGCCGGTTGCGGCGGTTCATGTAGTCGTCGCCGATCACGTAGGCCTCGACCGAGAACTCGCGCGTCGACTTTCCCATGTCCTCGGGGAAATTTGAGTTGCGCTTGGGGTACTCGTGATTGTGGATGCGCCGGCCGCTCTCGAAGTCGCGGTCGACGACATGAAATTGCACGCCGCGAAAGGACGCGTTGCGCAGCCCGGCTTTCCACGGCGAGAGCTTGGTGTCGGCCATTGCGTTTGCTCGCTCGGTACGGCGTCCGAGCGGAGCTCGGCTTCGCCAAGATCTACACCTCGCTCGCGGCTACGGCCGCGGGCGATTTGTGTCGGCGCAAGCTCAAAGGTTTGCGGCAGCCAGGCGCGTCCGAGCGCAGCTCGGCTCCGCCGAGACGGGCGCCCGGCGCGAGCGCCGCCCCGCCGGAGCGCGCCGGCCGAAGGCCGAACGGCGCGCGTGAGGCATCAGCGCGCAGGCTGCATGTTGGGGCCGGTGTTGAGCCGCACGCGCTCGCCGGCGGCGCGGACCTGGGCCGCAACGTCGTTGGCGGCCGCGACCGCCGCGGCACCGCCCGAGCGAATCCCGGCCGCGAGCTCGTCCATCATCTGGCGCCCGACGCTCGAAAGGTCGACCGAGAGGAAGGCGCTGCGGATCTGCTCGGCGGCCGACCGGGCGTCCGCGATCGCGCCGTCGGCGTTGGCGCCGAGACCGAGATCGGCCTTGCCCTCGCCGCCGGCCGGGGCCTCGCCCGCCTGCGCGATGCCGTCGAGGCCGATCGCGCCCAGCGCGGCGCTCTTGCCGATGCCGAGCGCGTCCTCGCCGCGCTGCCAGGCGTCGTAGGCGGCCCAGCCCGCCCCGCCCGCCATGACGACCAGGCCGAGGCCCGGAATGAAGCGCGCGCCGAGCTTGGCGAGGCCCTTGATGCCGAATTTCTTGAGGAGGCCCGCTGCCGCCGCTGTCCCGGCTCCGGCCAGGCCGCCCGCGGCCATGCGCGAGGCCGCGCCGCCGGCTGCTGCGGCCGCGCCGCCGATGCCGACGAAGGCGAGCGCCGCCCTTAGCACACGAGCCATTCCGGCGAGGCCGCGGAACAGCATTGCCAGCGGCGTCAGCGCGATCGCGGCGATGCCGGCGGCGACGCCGATGTTCACGACGGCCGGATGCAACTGACCTAGCGTGTCGAACACGGCCGTGATGCCGGAAAGGAATGTCTGGAAGCCGCCCGAGTTGGCGAGCTTGATCTGGAAGTCCTCCATCATGGCCGAGAACTTCTGCAGGCGGCCGTAATCGCTTTCCTTGAGCAGGTCGAGCACCGCAGAAAGGCCGGTGCCGTCTGCCATCTCGAGCTTTTTCATGAACTCGGGGCCAAATTCCTTCAAGCCCTCGAGGATCTGGATGTTGGTGCCGATGCGGCGGCCTTCGAAGATGGTGCCGACATCCGCCGCCGTCGCGCCTTTGGCAACCAGGTCCTCGAACAGCTTGCGCATGTTGAAGCGCGCGCCGCCGGCAAAAATGGCGTTGTTGAACTTGTCCTCGAAGCTCTCGCGCGAGACGTCGTCCTTCATGTCGACGCCAGCGCGCTTCGCCACCTTGGCCAAGAGCTTGTCTTGGAATTCGGCCGTGTCGAACGTCCCGGTTTCGATGGCCTTCTGCATGTCGGCTTCGATCGACTTGCGGAATTTGCCCGTGATGTCGGCCGAGCGGAACACACGAGACAGGTTACCGGCCGCCCGCGTCGGGTCCATGGCCGAAAGGTCGGTGTAGTCGGAGCGCCGGAGGCCCAAGGCCGAGAACCGTGACGTCGATTCCGCCGTCGAGCGCAGCATGCGCATGGCGTCCGATTTCAGCGTGTGGCCGACCTCGGCCGCCTCGCCACCCTTGCGCACACCGCCCATGAGCAGCATCGCGTTGTCGGTTTCGGAGTTGCCGAGCAGCGAGTAGAGCGCCGAGAAGGGCCGGAGGCCTTCCATGGTGGACGCGAGCGAGAGGCGCGTCTCGGCAGCGGCGATGCGCACGATGTCGAGCTGGCGCTTGAAGTAGTCGCCCCAGGCCTCGCCCTGGCGTGGTTTGTAGATCGTATCGAGAACGGAGGCGAACTCACCGAGCTCGGAGGCAGCCGTCTCGGTATCGGTCGAGCCCAGGATCGCTGCCCACTTGGTCGCCGCCGCGAGCTTCTCGTCGCCGAAGCCCGCCTTGGCGAGAGTTTCGGCGATCCCGGAGAGCTTGGTCGGCGTCTCGGGGATCTCGTGCGCCAGGTCCTTGGAGAGCTTCGACACGCGCTCCATGGATGCGCGCACCTTGTCGAAGTCGACGACGACCTTTTCCGTGCCGGTCGCGGCGTCCTTCACGCGGTCGGTGTAATCGCCGATCGCGGCCACGCCGACGCCGAACACGTTGCGGTTGAAGCTCTCGGCCTTCCTGACGGCCGAGACCAGCGCCCAGGCGCCCGCCGTCGCGCCGACAAGGTTGTTCTGCAGCTTCTTGGTCGCGACGGCGCCGCTCATCATGCCGTTGGTGATGGCGGTGCCGAGCGGCACCGTGCGCCGGCCGGTCATGTTGCCGACCGAGGCCAGATCGCGCTTGATGGCGCCGAGCGTGCCGCTGGCGCCGTTCGAGATCGTGGCGCGCCCGCGCAGGTCGAGAGGTCCGGCCATCACTTGCCTTTCGTGCGCTTGGCGAGCCGAGCCGTGGCGTCGGCGTAGAAGTTGAGCTCATCGAGCGGCAGGTCGAGGAAGGCGTCCGGGTGCTGGTGCAGGATGTGCGCCATGTCGAAGCACAGGTCGACGAGCTCGTCGATGACCTCGTCGGGATCGTCGTCGCGGCCTAGACGAAAAAAAGCAGGATCGCCCGCGAGCAGAGCGCGAAGTCGTCGACGTCCATGGCATCGATCGTCGACGGCGGCAGCGGCGGCTCGGAAAGCACAGACATGTAGCGCGCAACGACGTCGGGGAGCTCGTCGAGGCCGGCCGGCATGCCGTCGGGCCCGAACACGTTGCGCAGCGGATAGCCGACCTTGCGCAGCTCCTTAACCGTGTACTTGCGGAACGTCACGACCTGCACGTCGACGTCGTGCGCCTTGTAGGCGCGCGAGAGCTTGACCGTGTTCGGGCCCGAAGTCGAAAGTGCAGGCGGAGCGACCTGCACGGGCGCTGTGGTTGCCTGGGCAGGCGGCGGAGGCGGTGCAGGTAAAGTCTGCGCCTGAGCGGCCTGCGCCATCTCCTGCGCAACGATTTCTCGTGCCTGCTGCCGCCACTCCTCAGGAATGATTTTATCCAATGAGGCCTGTAGACGCGGCGAAACCGGCTGCGGCACCGGCCGCACGGACGGCTGCGGATCGTAGCCCGGCGCATACTCCGCGCCGCCGAGGCGGCGCACGTCTCTCGGGTCTTGCGTCATGATGAATTCCCCCTTGTTGGAAAGCTGGCGGCGGGGCCCTCACCCCGCCGGCCGCGTTAGCTGATTTCGTCGATGTCCATGCCCTCGAAGCGGACCTTGATCTTGCCCTCCTCGCTGTCGATCTCGTAGCCCTGCGCCGTCCAGGCGTTGCGCAGCACGTAGCTCTTGCCGTTGGCGAGCTCGATCGTCACCGTGGCGTCGGTGATGGCGAGGAGGACGTCGAGCGACACGTCGGCCGTGGTCGACACGTCACCCTCGAGGAAGGGGACGTCGGGCTTCTCCTTGTAGCCGTGGACGCGATCCTGGCCGGCGAGGCCCTCGCGCTTGAGCTTGTTGAAGCCGACGTTCCAGCTACCCCGGACGGGGAGCTGCCGGCCGTCGTATTTCACGAAGGCGACGCCCGCGATCCTGTTGTTCGCCATGGTAGAGTCTCCTGAGTTTTGCGATGCGCGCGATGCTTGATTGCGGCAGCCATGCGCCAAGGGCGCTCGGCGCCAGTGCGCCGGATTTCAGCGAAACTGCGGCGAGCGGGCGAAAGCCGCTACGCCGCCGCTCGCGTCGCTAAGCAATAGGCAACGGCTGGTCGGGCAGCTCGGCCGGGTACTGGAGCCGGAACTGCGCGAGGACCGCGAACACGTCGAGCTGATTGACCACGTCGGGCGGGTAGACAACGTCGAGGCGGTCGGGATTGGTGACGTTGCGCTCGACGATGAGATTGGCCTTGAACGCGTCCGTGTTCTCGACCAGGCCCAGGTACTCGAGCTCGCGGTAGTGGGCGACGATCGCCGCCTTGGCGATCTTGGGCGTCACGATCGCCTGGCCGGGCCCGAAGCGGGTGCCGTCGCTGGCGAGCTTATGGCGCGGGAACTTCTGCACGATGCGGAAGCGCAGCGAGCGCAGCACGTAGGCCAGTGTCGCCAGCGTCTGGATCTTGAGCAGCGCGTTGTCGTCGAGCCCGTGCGGGTTCTTCTGCCACATCGTGAACGAGGTTTCGATCTGACAGCGGCCGTCCTCGGTATCCTTGGCGACCGAGATGCCGTCGAAGGCGAGCGCGTTCTTTTCCCCCTTCGTGAACTGCAGATCGGGGATCGCCGGCAGCATGCCGTTGAGCGGCAGCGTGTGCAGCGGGCGGGCCGGATCGTTCATGAGCGCGCGGTGCGCCTGCGCGGCAAAGATCGCGGCCCGCTCCCAGGACGGCGTCGGCGAGCCGTAGTAGCCGAAGCAGGTGACGTGGCCGCCGTTGCGAGCGGCGCCGAAGGTCTGCAGGTCGCCCGACGTGCCGTCCTTGGCGCAGTAGACGTGGCCATAGACCTGGCGCAGCCAGCTCCACCGCCCGTTGTCGCCGACGTGGTCCCACTCGGCGTCGATCGCGTTGAGCGTCGACGTGTCGGTCCAGCCGATCGCGACCGTGTCGAACTCCTGGTCGCCCATGCCCGCGATCGCCGAGGTGAGCGTCGGCGTGCCGGCGCCCGAGGCCATGGCCGTGATCGTGAGCGTCACGCCGGCGGGCAGGACCTCGCCGCCGAGGGGCCCGAGATAGTTGGTGCGGATGTCGATGCCGTCGCCGTCGATGCCCTTCCAGTTGGCCGTGAGCGTGACCGTGCTGCTGGTTACGGACGAGGTCACGGGAAGGTCGAGGGCGGCGTTGATCGCGGTGTTGATCGCGGCCGCGATCGCCGTGGAAGCGTCGCCGGAGACGACCGGCACCGTGATCTTGCGCCCGCCGATGTAGAGCGCGATGACGCCCGAGGCCGTGGCCGGCCCGGCGACGACGATGGTGCCCGACGACGCCGTGCCGCCCGAGGGCGGCGTGATGGCGATGGCCCACACCTCGTCGAAGAGGTTGTTCTTGAACCAGAGCTCGAACATGTGCGCGAGCTGGCTGCCGCGGCCGAACTGCGCGCGCGCCTGGTCGGGCGAGGTGATGCGCATCAGCGTATCGGCTGCGGCCGGGCCCGCGGTCTTCTTGTAGCCGATCAGCAGCGCGCGCTGGTAGTTGGCGAACGTGCCGGCCTGGCTCGGGTCGAGCTCGGCCCAGAACAGCGGCAGGCGGAGCGAGGAAGGGATGGCGTTGAAGCTGACGGGCATGGTCTATCGCTCCTTAGGCTTTGGCCTTGGCCGCGGGACGCTCGGCCGGGTCGGATTTCGTGATGACGACGTCACCCGCCTTTTCGAGGCGGCGCCAGGCGGCAGCATCGATACGCCAGCCACCCTCTGCGGGCAGGCGCTCGTAGGGCGGCAGCGGCGAGCGGGGCGTCTTGCCCTCTGCCGGCCGCACGAAAATGCGCTCGGTCATGGTGTCGGGTTCCTTTGGGGGTTTGGGTGCTACTCTGTCGGAACGGTGATGCTGGTGCCGATGCCCGGCGCGTCGTCGGGCGCGTCTAGCCCAGTGTCGACGTCGACGCCGGCGAGGGTCTCGAGATCCGCCGTCGACGGCTCCCACTGCGAGCGGTAGAGGACGTCGATCTGAATTTGGCGCCGGTAGACGATGCGCGCGCCCTTGGGCGACTTCTCCGTCACCTGGCGCACGCCGCCGATGCCCTCGATGACGCCGCAGTCCCACGTCGCGAGGCCTGCGATGAGGGCCACCATCACTGTCTCGCTCGCGATGGCGAGCTTGGCCATGAGCTCGGCGCCGGTCGGCGCCCAATCGAGGATGTCGACCGTGAACGTCGCCTTGTGCACGAAGTCCTGGATGCCGGTGCGCGAATCCCCGTCGGCGGTGCCCGTGTCGTTCTCGTAGGTGAGGGACGCGAGCGGCAGATCGTCGTCCTCGGTCGGCGGGTCGCGGTGTTTCTCGATGTTGCCGCCGGCGAAATTGGCGGCGACCAGGCGCGCGAGCGCGGCGTCGGCGAGCGTCTCGAGGATCAGCATGAATTTCCCCCACTCAGCCGCGGAGCGGCTCGGCGCGCGACCGCGCGCGCGGCGCCAGTGCGCCCCGCCGATGCTCGTGTCAGGCTTTTCGAAGTATCAAATCGAACATTCCCGAGCCGTCGGGCTGCACGTCCCACACCGACCAGACGACGCCGCCAATGGTGATCTGGTCGTTTTGCTTAGGCTCGGCCGGAAACAGCGCGGCGCGCACGGATGCGACCGGCACCGTCGTCGAATGGCCGGAGCTTTTCAGCTCCGACTTGGCGATCGCGTCGAGCACCGCCCCGTGCTCGCGCTCGAAGATCGCCTCGACGTCGAAGGGCGGCCAGCCGGGCGCCGATTTCAGCGGTGCGTAGACGGCGGGCGCCGGCTCGCCGAACAGCTCGACGAGGTGCGTGTTGATGAGGGCGTCGATGTCGAAGGCCATCAGAGCGAGGCCAACGCCTCAATCACCGCCGCGCGCTTGACGCCGACGTATTTCACGCCGCGATCCTTAGCGAGAGCGTTGATCTGGCCGGCGTCGAGCTGCTCGAGGAGCGCGATTTTCTCCTCTTTGCTCATGTTGGCGACGTCCTCGCCGGCCGCGTCGACATCGGGCGCGACGACAGGTTCGGCGGCACCATCGGCGACGTCGGCACCGCCAGCGCCGGCGTCGATCTGCGTCGACTGCGCGATGACCTGCTCGGCGACGAGAGCCAGCGCGGCGGCCTGCTGGGCCGTGAACTGCTGGCCGGGCGTGAGGCTCTCGGCGGTGAGAGGCAGGACCTCGTAATCGACGCCCTCTTTCCAGAGCTTCAGGAACTCCGGCACGACGTCGCCGGCCCAATCCGCGGGCCAGGTCTGAGAGTTGGTGGCATCGAGAATGACGGTCTTCTCGCGCAAGAGCTTCACGCGCATGGTGCAATTCCCCCCTTTGAGTTGACGGACGGCGCTCGTCATGCCGAAGGCATGCTTTCAGCATGGCGAAAGGCCCGCAGGGAGCACCCGCGGGCCTTGAACAAAGCGGCGTGTGACGGTGGCTCTTAGTTGCTCGAGTAGCCGCGCAGCACGAGGCGCGGCTTCTGGACCAGGAACAGAGGCGCCGATTCCGTGTGGATCTCGACGCCGCCGCCGTGGTCGAGCTCCTTGAGCGAGGCGTACATCGACTGGCCCGGCATGTTGACCGCGTCGAGCATCTCGCCCGGCGCGAAGTAGGAGCGGAACACCTGCTGCGTGCCGAGCGGGACGATGATCGCCTCGCTCGCGGGGATGAAGCGGCGCGTCGCCGTCGTGCCGTCGGCGTTGAGGTAGGTCGCCTGCCCGTTGTGCTCGATGTAGGTCCAGGTGCCGTGCTGGAAGTAGGTGACGCCGAGATCGTCGAGCACGGGGTTGTTCTTGCCCACCGGATTGTTCTCGTAGAACTTGCGGTAGGAGGGATGGTTGCAGACGTTGTCGAAGAACTCCGACGAGCAGAGCGCGAGCTGGCGCGTCATGGGCTCACCGAGCAGGTTCTGCTCCATGTAGCGCCGGCCGGCCTTGGAGGCCGCCATCACGGTATCCGACGAGGTCGTGCCGAACGCGAAATCGATCGACTGCTGGCTCTCGCCCATCTCCGTGTAGCAGTTGTAGAGCACGCGGCTGCCGTCGGCGTCGTAGACGTCGCCTTTGAGCGCGCCCCAACGCATGTACTCGTGCGTCTGCCGGTAGCCGCGCTGCAGATCGTCGAAACGATCCGTGAGCTCGCTGTCGAAGGACTCGAAGAAGGCATCGCTCGCGTTCCCGGCCTGGTCGAGCGTTCCGAAGGCCGGAAGGTTCTGCAGGTCGGACGGCCGGATGGTGGCGTTCTTCTGCATGAAGAGCGTCTTCATGACGCGGGTCTGGCGGGTCGAGCGCTTGGACTCGGTCGCCGGCGAGCCGCGCTCCGAGGTCGGGATCAGATTGAGGAATCCGGTCTTGATCTCGACCTCGACATAGGTCGTCCGGATACCCTTCTCGGGGAAGAGCCCGAACTGCGACAGCAGCGAATACTCGTTCGGGATCTTCATGATGGCGTCCGACACGTTGCGGACGGAGTAGCGCGGGTCGCGCAGAAAATCGAGTTGCATGAGAGGGTCCTCTGTGTGGGGTCAGCGTCCGTTCGCGGGCCCCGCCGCGGTAGGTCTCGGCGGAGCCGAGCTTCGCTCGGACGCCGTCGCGGCGGGCATGCGTGTGGTCGGGGGTTAGACGAGCTGCCGGCCGATGAAGCCGAGCTTTTCGAGCAGCACGAGGCCGGCCGCCTTCTTGGGCGCGTCGTCGACCGCGGCGCCCCAGGTGAGGCCCAGGGCGATGATCTCGGCGTTGCCGGTCACGACCACGCCCGCCACGTCGGAGCCGCCCGAGACGTCGCGCGCATCGAGCAGGATGCCGTAGGGCGTCGCGGCGCCGTTGACGGCGGTCGGGTCGTAGTAGGCGAGCTTGCCCGAGCCGGCCGCAATCGTGATGTCGAAGCCGTCGCCGAGCGCGAAGTCGGTGCCGGAATCGGCCATCGCAAACTTGATGTGCTTGGCGAAGGCGGCGCCGCCGATGGTGTAGGAGCCGAGCACGACGCCGTCGGGGTCCCTGACCTCGAACAGGCCGCCGTTGGCGACGAGACCGACGCAGCGCACCGTGTAGACGCCGGCTTTCGCGTCGGCGAGCACGGGCGTCGTCACGTCGAGCGTCAGCGAGCCGCCGCCCGTGTTGCCGCCGGACTTGGCGGCCGAGGACGCGCCCGCGACCGTGATCTTGCCGAGCACGGCGCCGGTCGGGAGGTTGCCCGTCGCGGCGAGGATCGTGCCCTGCTTGCGGTGCATGCGGGAGTCGAGCTCATGGACCAGCCACTCGCTCGACAGCTTGGGGAAGTTGGAGACGACGGCCATGGGTTAGGCTCCCTTCTTGGCGGCGGGTTGATACTTGGCGGCGACGTGGTCGGCGAGCGAGGGACGCTGCGCGGCGGGGCCCGAGCCGTCCGGCTTGATGCCGGCGGCGTTGCCGCCCTGGCTCATGCGCTTCTCGAGCGCACTGCCGAGCTCGGTCTTGCCCTTGTCGGCGGCGGCCTCGGCCGGCGCGGCGCCGAGGAGCGCCTCCGCCGTCTTGGCGTCGAGGTCGGTCTCGAGCGCGATGTGCTGGGCAAGACCGGGCCGCGTCTTGGCCGCCTCCGAGCCCATGATCGCCTTGATGCGCTCGCGCGCCGCGGTCGCGGCCTCGGCGGGCGTCGCGGGCGCCGCAGCAGCAGCCGGAGCGGCGGGAGCCGCAGCGGCCGGGGCCGCCGGCGCTCCGGCAGCGGGAGCCGCCGGCGTCGTCTTGCTCGCGGCGATGCCTGCCGTGTAGGCCGCGATGATTTGAGCGTAATCCGGGCCGGCAGCGCCCGGTTCGTTGCGATCGGACACTGTCCGTCCTCCTCTGTGGCGGGGGTAGGCCGCGGTCGGCTCGTCGTCGCCCGGCGCCCGCGGTGGCGCTGACGAACGCTGACTAGGGGCGAGCCCGCCCTTGGAACTCTTGTCGGTCTTGAGCTTGCGGCGCGGCTTGACGCGCGCGGTGTTCTTCTCGATGCGCTCGACGAGCTCCTCGAGCGTCTCGACGCGATCGGCGAGGCCGGCGTCGACCGCGTCCTGGCCGACCCAGCAGCGCGCATCCGTGTCGCGCACCTCGTACTCGGAGAGCGGCCGGTGTTGCGCGACGTGGGCAACGAAGCGGTCGTATTGGCGGTCGCACGTGAACTGCATCTCGGCGGCGGCGCCGTCGCTGAGCAGCTCGCTGATCGCGTGGTCGGCCTTGGTCCGGCCGGCCTTGATCACGCGGATGTCGATGCCCGCACGATCGAGGAGCTGGGCATAGGAAACGTGGCCGCCGCGCACGCCGATCGAGCCGACGTCGCCGTCGGGCGTGACCGACAATTCCTCGGCGATGCACGCGAGCCAGTAGCCGGCCGAGCACGCCATGTCGTGGGCGACCGCGTAGACCGGCTTTTCCTCGGCGAGGTCCTCGAGCGCGTCCGCGCAGGTGCGGATGCCGGCGACCAGCCCGCCGGGGCTGTCGACGTCGAGCACCACGCGCTTGATGTCGGCGTTGGTCTTGATGCGGCGGAACTGCTCGCCGAGACCCTCGTAGGCCGTGAGGCCCCAGAACGTGCCCATCACCGGCATGCGGTTGATGAGCACGCCGTGGATCTCGACGATCGCCGTGCCCTTCTCGGTGATGCGCGCCCCCGTGGTGCGGTTGCGCGGCAGCGAGAAGCGGTTGGCGGCGATCGATTCGACGAGCGCATTGAGGTTCTCCTCGCGCATCGCCATCGGCTGGCCGATGATCTGGCTCTGCAGCCAGAAGCCGAGGTCGGCATGCGCCGTCCCCGGCGACTGCGACTGCATCGCAATGCCTTGGGTCATGTGCGGGGGTGCCCTACTTGGTCGGCGTGCGGTAGCCTTGGACGCGGACGGACGTGCCGGTCTTCGAGCGGCGCGTGTAGCCGGCCGTCTGGCCGTCGGATTTCTTCTTCTGGCTCGCGGCGACCACGGTGCCGACGGAGGCTTTCGGCTTCGGCGCGGGCTTCGATGCTTTGCGCTCGGCCGCCTCGTTGAGGTAGGCCTTGCCCGGCGCCACGGGTTCCTTGCCCTTGAGGATGTCGATGCCCTCGTGCATGGCGCCGACGCCGAGGGCCGCGAGCGAGATGCCGGCCGCGGCGATGCCGCCGCCGCGCACCTTGGCGAGCGTGGTCGCGGCGTTCCTGAGCGCATCGGCGCCGAACTTCATCGCCGTGATGCCGCCGCCGGCGAGCACGGCGCCCGTCGCTGTGAGCCCGGCGCCGACGCCGGCGTCGGATTTCTCCGCGTCAGCTCCTTTCGGCATGCCCTTCGGCGCTTCGGCCGCGTCGGCGTCACCCGCCAGCGCGCTCAGCACCATTCCCGTGCCGAGCGCAAGGAATGCGGGGCCGGCAATCTTGTGGCGCCCCTCCTTGAGGAGGGCTGCGCCGAAGCCGGCGGCCGCCACGCCGAGGGCGCCGTCGGTGACACGGTCGACCGTGTCGTCCTTCTTTCCCTCGCCCGAGGCAGCCTTGCCCTGCGCCTCGAGCGCGGCGTTGAGCGTCGCCTCGTTCTGGAAGCCGACCGGGCCGCCCTTGGGCGCCTCTTCGGCCTTGGCGTCCGACCTCATCGCGGCGTCGAGGATGAGCCCGGCGCCGACGGCGATCAGCGCCTTGCCCCGCGCCTTGCTGAACTTGTGGTCGGCCATGCCGACGCCGACCGCGGCCGCGCCGGCCATCGCCTCGCCCGCGCCGCTGGATTTCGACGGCTCGCCCTCGCCCGACTGGCGGGACTTCGCGACCTCGACACCCTTTTTGACGCCACGCGCGAGATGTCCGACCGCGTCGCGCACGCTGTCGAAGACGTAGGCGGCGGCGCCGCCCTGATCCTTGTAGACCTCGTCGAGCGCGGTCACCGTGCCGAGCGTCGCCGTGTTGATCGCGCCGACGGCAATCCCGCGCGCGACGGCCTCGCCGCGGCTCTTGCCGGCCGCCATCAATCTCTCCGTCTCGGAGCCGGCGCCGAAGGTGAGGTAATCGGTGATGGCCTTGGTCGCGGCCGTGGCGCCCTGCGCCGTTGCGTCACCGCCGCTGGCCTCGGCGGCCGCGGCCTCGTCCTGGAAGGCCGCATAGCCCGTGAGGCCGATCGCGGCTGGCAGCACCAGCTTGCCGAGCCCGCGCAACGTCGCGGCGAGCGCATTCTTGCTCATCGAGAGAGCGCCCTTGACGCCCTCGGCCTTCGCCATCGCGCGCAGATCCTTGACCGGCGGCACCTTCGGCGCCGTCGCCACCTTGGGCGCCTTGGGAGCGGCGGCCTTGGCTGCCGCTGCATTCGGGGCCTTCGCCGCGGCCGGCTGCTTCTCCATCAGCGGCGGGACGGCAGGATTCGCGTTCGCGGCGCGCACCTTCGCCGAGGCTGCGCGGGCAGCGTCCGACCAGCCGGCGGGGCCCTTGCCGGCGGCGGCGACGGCCGCGGCCGGCGCCTTGGCGCCCTTCGAAAGCGTCGCGCCCGTGTTTTTGGCGAGCTGTGCCACAGGATCGCCCTTGACGGCGGCCGCTTTCGTGCGCGCGGCGCGGCGCTTCGGCTTCTCGGCCGCGTCAATGCGCGCCTTTTCGATTTTCGCGACGTGGCCGGCGTTCGGGGCCTTGGTCGGGAACGCGAGGTCGGTCGAGCGCGAGCCGATCAGCGTCGCCGCCGCCACGGTGCCGGCCATGCCGACGCCGCGGGCGATCGCCGCGCCCTCGACGTTACCGCGCTCCTCGAGCTCGGCAGCGACCTGGCGCGCGATCACGCCCTCGACAACGAGAGCGGCCGCATAGGGCAGACCGATCTTGCCGGCGACGTTCATAGCCCGCGCACTGCGCGATTCGGCGCGAACGATTTTCATGTCGGCAGCCGTCTTGGCGACCGCCTTGAGCGATGAAGCGCCCTTGCCGCCCTTGGCGGCGGCGGCGAGTTGTTTGGCCTGGCGCGTGCGCAGCTTCTCGGCCGCGATGTCGTCGGCCTTGACCTTGCCTGCGATCTTTTTGCCGGCGACGACGCCGCCGACGATGCCGGCCGCGGTCGCGGCCAGGTTGAGGTTCGCGGCGTAGCCTTCGCGACCGGCGCGGAGCTTCCGCTCCTCGGCCTTGATGCGCGCGTCCTCGCGCTTCGTCTCCTCGGCGGACTTGCGCTCGGCGGCCTTCGCCTCGGCCTCGCGGGCGCGGGCCTGGGCTTCCGCTTCGCGCGCGCGCGATTCGGAGGCGGCCCGCTCGGCTTCCGCCTTGGCCTTGTTCGCCTCGGCCTCTTTCGCCTTGACCGTGTTCGCCGATGGGCCCTTGTTGCGCTTCTTGCCCTCGGCGGCCTCGGACTGGCGCGAGGTCATGGCGAGCGCGAGGCCGCCCGCGGCTATGCCGAGCGCGATGCCGGCCGCGCCGCGGCCGCCGACGGCGGCCTTCTTGGCAAGAAAGCTCGCGAGGCTCCCGAGCCGCTTGTCGAGGCGGCCCGTGACCGCCTTGGCCGCCGACGCCGCCTTGACGGGCAGCTCTGTGGCCTTCGCGATGGCATGCGCATCGACCTTCGAGAGGCGCGCCGCGGCAAGCTCCTGGCGCACGGCGGCGATGCTTTCGCGCGTCGGGCTCTTTAGCGTGGCGTTGATTTTCGCCGACAGCGCCTCGACGGAGCTGCTCGCGCTGCCTCCGCCGCGGACCTTGGAAATCGCGGCCCTGATGCGCTGCTCCATCTCGGCGCGGCCGGCCGCCGTCGCGGAGCGCACCTTGGACTGGTCGACAGTGCCGCCGAGCACCATGCCTATGCCGAGCTGGCCAGCAACAGAATTCTTGGCGGCGAAGCGCGCATGCTCGGTGGCGCGCTTCACAATCGAGGCCCTGAGCTGCGAGACGCTGCCTTTGGTGCTGACGCTCACCTCGCGCGCGATCGCCTGCAGGTCCGCCTTCTTCAGGCCCTTGATCTCGTCCGCAATGCCAGCCATCGGTCTCTGCCCCTGCGACATGCCTGAAATCATGCGGTCAGACGCACCAGCACGCCGCACAGCCTCGCTTTTCGAGACCGCAACCTTCTTGAGCGAGCGCTGCTCGGCGTTGGGAAGCCGCGATAGCTCGGCGATCGCCGCCGCCTTCGACGAAAAGCGCCGTCCGAAACGGTTCTCGGCCATGGCGAGCACGCGATCGGCGCGCATGGCCTTCCAGTTGCGCGGCAGCGGCTCCTTAGCCATCGTCCTTGCCCGATTTCTTCGTTTTTTCGTCGTCGGCCACAGCCTAAGGCGCCATCGGCGGCACGACAGGCTCGCCCGGCAGCGGCACGCGCTGCTCGCGCATGAAGCGGATCTCGCGCCCCTTCTGACGGATCTTCTCTTTCCAGTCGTCGCCTTCCTCGGCGCCCATCTCCTCGAGCGTGTCGAGGCCGAGCGACCAGCCCATCTGCTGGCCCTGGCGCTCCTTCATGGGATCGAGCATCGGCGGGCCGCCGGTCAGGAAATTGCCCGAGCAGAGCGCGGGCAGCGCGTCGTAGAAATCGGTCTCCTTGACGCCCTTCGGCAGCTTGAGCACGCCAGCGTGCACGACCTCCTCGAGGAAGGCCTGCACCATCGGCATGCCGATGTCGTAGACCAGGTCGCCGCGCGTCACCTCGTGCGCGCGCCAATTCGAGGCGACCGACATGCGCGCCGACGAGTAGTTGACGTCGGAATAGTCCTGGGAGACCGAGATCGGGTCGGCGCCGAGGCCGGCGGCGAACTGCTTGACGGCAGATTTCGTGAACTCAGCCGCGTTCGACGCCTTGTTCTCGGGCGACAGCATCTGCAGCTCTTCTCCCGGCACCAGGTGCGGGATTCGGCCGCCGTCGAAGCCGATGATTTTCGCCTCATTGTGGTAGGCGGCGGCGGTCGCGAGCTGGTCGAGCGCCATCGCCATCATCGGATTGACCGGGTTGCCGTTGTCGTCGACCTCGACCTCGCCGCCGATCGCTTCCATGGCCTTCGACCAGTCGGCATTCGACTTGATGACGAGCGCGTACATCGCTTGCATCATGGCGGAGGCGAGATCGGCCTCGCTGAACTCCTGCTGCATGCGCATGGCGCGAATGACGGTCGTGAAATCAGAGATGCCGCGCGTCTGCTCGGCGCGCTCCTGCAGGTAGGAGTGCAGCATCACCGGGCGGCCCCAGGCCGTCTCTCGCGGCACGAGCGTCCAGGTGTTGGTGCGCAGCGGCGCCGTGACGCCGATGTCGGCCGGGTGCCCGTTGCGAATGTGGTAGCCGACTGGCGCCGAGCCGTCGTCGAGCACCACGCCGCCCTTGAGGTAGGCGCTGTCGGGCCGTCCGTGCGGATTCGACAGCCGGTCGACGTCGACGAGCTGAAAGCAGGTCTTCCACCTGCGGCCGCGCATCCACTCGGCGGCGACGAGCGCCTCGCCGTCGACCATGCGCGAGCGCAAGGCAAGGCGCATGAAGGCCGAGAAGTTGAGGCGCCGGCCGGCGTCGACCCAGGCGCCTGGCCCGTGCGCGTACTGCTCCCAGAGGCGCGAGAATTCGCCGTCCCAGCGTTCCGCCTCTTCCTCGTCGATGCCGAGGAACACGTGATTGATCTTGGACGCGTAGCGGAGCTTTTTGCCGACCACGGCGAGGACCGCCATGCGGACGATCTGCTTGCCGTAGGGATGATTGCGGTAGAGATCGCGCGCGCGAGCGCGGATTTTCGCCGCGTCGCGCAGCACTTCGGCGTCGGCCGAGCGCAGCGCCGGGTTCCAGAGCGCGATCTGGCGATCGAACTGCGAGGCCGCGGCGTAGGCCGAGCTCGAGCCCGCCATCATGCGCGAGGCGAGCGCGTCGCGGAACGGAATGCGCTTGGCGGGCGCGGCCGTCTGTGCTGCAGACTGCATGGGCGCTCCCTAGTGGTAGTGGCGCGCGGGCGGCCCGCGCTTGACGAAGGGCTGGCCGACGTCGTCGAGGAGAGGCAATCCGCTCTCTGCTTTCCACAGCATGCGGTAGAGGCGGATCATCTCGGCGAGCGGGACGCTGGCGAAGCTCGTCTGCTTGTCCTTGTGGCCGGCCTGGCTCACCTGGCGACCGGTCGTTTTCGCAATGATGGCGTCGAAGATCGCCTGTAGGCGCGCTTTTTCCTCGTCCGTCATCGCCTGAACATCCTTGCGATCGCAGCCGGGTCACGGCGCGGTTTTGTGATGAGCCTGACGGCGCGCGCGGCAACGACTGGCGCCGGCGCTTGCTCTTTCGGCCTCGGCGCACGCACGGCCGACTCGGCGTCGGGCTCGGAGACGACGGCGCGCAGCTTCCAAGGGAGGCTCATGCGCGCCGCGAGCGCGTAGACGAACGTGTCGAACGCCTCGTTGCGCTCGCCCGGTTTCTTCGTCCACACGCGGTAGGGCTTGCCCTCGCGGTAGCGCGTCTCGACCTTCTCGACGGTCAACTGGTCGAAATAGTCGTCGTTGAAGCCGTCCGTGCGTGCGTCCTCGTTCGGAAGCGGAAAATGGATGAAACCGGGATTGGCCTCGTCCGGGGCTTTCGCCGGGATCTTCAGGCGACCGTGGATCTGATCCTTGGCCGTGTCGACGCCGATCGAGTAGACGTGGCCGTGCTTCGATCGCGAGGCACGGACGGGCCAGATTTTCTTCGCGCCAGCGACGCCGACGATCGGATAGATGCGCCGGCCGAGCTTGTTCTTGCAGAAGGCGTGCACCTGCGCGGCGTGATGGCCGCCGGTGTCGACGCACGTCGCGCGGATGCGCACCAGGCGGCCGCTTGCGGTTCTCAGCGGTTCGCGCAGGAGATCGTCGAGCTCGGACCACACCTGGTCTTGCGCCGGATCGCCAGAGATCACGAAGTAGAGCGCCGGCCAGGATTCCTCGCCCGCGCCCCACGCGATGAGCTGCACCTCGAGGCGGTTGCCTTGGACGTCGACGCCGGCGGTCGCGATGAGCGCCTGCTCGGGCAGGTCGTCGGGCCCGTAGTGCTCGCCGCGGTTGTTGATGCCCGACTTGTCGACGGTCTCGCCTTCCTCCTCCCACGTCTCGGCGAGCACGGTGTTCGTGAACACCTTCATGAGCTCGACGTCGGGATGCGTGCCCGGCAGCTTGCCGTAGGCGGTGAGGAATTCCGTCACCATCTTCTCGAGCTTCACCCAGCTCGAGTAGAGCTGCGAGAGGTGGAAGCCCGCGATGCCGCGGAATGGCGCCGTCGCCTTCCAGCCGGCGCCCTTCTTAGGCGCCGCCGCGACTGCCTGCCAGCGCTCGGCATCGCTCCATAGCGTGCCGCAATCCTCGCACTGGTAGTGCGCAGTCTCGGGCGCGTGCACCTTCTTGCCGTCGGCGCCCTTGACCTTGTCCCATTTCACCTGCTCCCAGCGGAGCGTCTGGTGATGGTCGCAGTGCGGGCAAGCGACATAGTAGCGGCGCTTGTCGGATCGCGCGTATTCGCGCTCGACGGCGGAACGGCCTTTCACGGTCGGGCTCGAGCCTTTGAACCGTTTGCGGTTCCAGAACGTCTCTTGCCGCTTCTCGGCGAGCTTCATCGGGTCGCCTTCGGTGCCGGCCGATAGCGGATAGCGGTCGATCTCGTCGCAGAGTACGACCTTGATCGGGCGGCTCGCGATCTCGGCCGGCGCGTTGGCGCCGATGATGGCGAGGCGCCCGCCGGGGAATTCCTTGTTCAGGATCGTGTTCCCGGAATCGCGCGAGCGCGGGTCCTTGACCTTGCCGCGCAGGCGCGTCGTGTCGCGCAGCATCGGCGCGAGGCGGGCTTTCGACCATTCCTCGGCCATCGCCTTCGTCGGCTGCATGAGCAGCGTCGGCGCCGGGTCCTGGTCGATCACGAAGCCGGCGACGTTTCCGAGGACCGCCGTCCAGCCGATTTGCGTGCCTTTTTGAGTGACCGTCTCCTCGATCAGCGGATCGTTGTAGGTGTCCATGATCTCGCGCATGGGTTCCATGCGCGACGTGCGCCAGCGGCCTGGCTCGGCGCTGTCCTCGGGCGAGAGGATACGGTGCGCGTCGGCCCATTGGCTGACGGTAAGCTTGGGCGGCGGCGCACAAAGAGTGAACGCTTGCGCGATGACGCGGGCGAGGGCCGGGTGGACGTGTCGAAGATCAAGCTGCGGCGGAGACGATCTCTGTTTTCGAGAGCTCGTCGAGCGCCTCCTCGATGTTGTCACGGATCACTCGCTCGACGGCCGGGATCGATTTGACGCCGGCGACGAGGGGTGCGGCCTTCGCCGGCACGGCACCTAACCTCGTTTTCATGATGATGACGGCTGAGTTGACGGTGTCGGCGATCTGCGCAGCCGGCACGAGATCGCCGCGCATCTCCTGGGCTTCCATCTCAGCCTTGTCCGCCTTCGCCCTTAGCAAGCGTGCTTCCTCATCGGCCTTGACGGTCTGCGCTTCGCCTCCGCCGCGCCCCGCGGCGACTTCGCGGATGTTGCGCACGTACTGCTGCACGACGGATTTGAGGTCGTACTGGCCTTTCTCGGCGCGCTCGATCGCGCCTTGATCGAGAAGCTCGCGGAAACGGCGCTCGGAAAGATCAAGCCACTCGGCGCATTCGCTCTGCGTCGCCATGTGGCGGAATCCCCCCAAAAAAATGCTGTCTCTAGCGATCCCTCGCGGTCGGGCGTGACCCGCGTGGGGGCGATTTGTGGAAAGGACCCGACGAGCGCGCGCCTCGCTCTCAGCGTCCGAACGCAGAGGCGATCGCGCGTTGGATGTGGGCTGGGAAGCGGCGCACGATGCCCGACACAGACACGCGCTCGAAGTCCTCGTAGAACGCAAAACGCTTGTCGAGGTGTGCTGATTGCGTGAACGAAAACCAAAGATGCAGCCGCCCGCCCTTGCCCACGAACAGGCCGCGCGCCGTCTTCCTCACGGCGCGACGACCGAAGCGGCGCTCCAGCTCCTTAGCCCACGGCGTCTTGCCGCGCGCATGCAGGCGGACCTTGTCACGAACAGGAACTGCGATCGTCCCCGAGTGCGTCTTCTCGCCCCCGTCGGCGTGTTGGGCCAGGTCGACCTTGCCGAGCGCATCGTACACGCCTGCCGTGAGCGCCTTCTTCGTCGCCTTCTCGACGCGGATCGCAGCACGCGGCAGCCCCGAGTTGCGCACCGTGAACGCGCTCGCCCAGGTCGGCCCGATGATCTGCGGGCGCGTATCCTGGAACATCGTGTCGTTGAGCGAATTGGCGAGCGCGAACGGGAGCTGATCCTCGGCGAAGATGCCCATCTGGCGCGCCTTCTTCGAGAACTCGCGCATGTCGAGATCTATGGTGATGCCGGTCATGGCGTCACTCGCGATCGATGGCCGGCGCGGCCACGATCTGCCCCGTCGCCGGCGTGTAGCTCTCGCCCGAGGGCAGCGTCACCTCGAGCTCGTGGAAATAGTTCTGCACCCACTTGAGCAGGCCCCTGGCGACGAAGAGATCGACGACGCCGCCCGCGATGTCGGTGAGCGTGATGCCGGCCCCCGCCGTGCGCGTGACCTTCACCGCGCCGGGAACGCCGCCCTTGGTCGGCATGTCGGTGGCGCGCCAGATGACAGTGGCGCCGGTCAGGTCCTGCGGGCCAGAGTTGTCGGGCGTGCGCACGAGAAAACGCGCGCGCAGCGTGTCGCCTGCGACGTAGCCCGCGATGTTGGTGGTCGTCATGCCGCTCTCCGCACCGTGAACGTGTGCACGGCCGGCATGAGCACCGTGAAGTCATGGCGCGCCGGCAGCGGGCAGGAAAACGTGTGCACGGGGGGCATGCGCACGGTGAACAGGTAGCCGACGTCAACGACGATTGCGCCCGCGACCGTGCCGTCGGCAAGCGTCGTCCCGAGCGCACCCGTGATCTGGTCGCCCGTGTTGCCCGAAACCGTGTCGTCGGCGAGCGTGAGATTGACCGCTCCCGCGATAGCGACCGCAGCGGTGCCGGCGCTCACGTCGTCGGCGAGCGTGATGTCGGCGCCGCCCGAGAGCGTAACCGTCGCAAGGCCGGAGGCCGTGTCGCTGGCGAGGTCGATGCCCGCCGCGGCGGCAATGTTGCCGACCTCGCCGGCCGCCGTCAGCGCATCGTCGGCGAGCGCAAGAGACGCCGTGCCTGCGATGGCAACTGCGGACTGACCCGACGTCGTGTCGGTGGCAAGTGTTCCCGCCGCTGCCGCGTCGATGTCGACGGCGGCCTGTGCTGCAACCGTATCGTCGGCGAGCGCGAGCGTGCCCGTGAGCGTGGCGCCGACGTCGCCGATCGTGCCCGAACTCGTGTCATCGGCGAGCGTGGGCGACGCCGTACCCGTGATATCGACGGCAGCCGAAGCCGAAAGCGTGTCATCGGCGAGCGTCCCCGCCGTCGCGGCCGTGATGTCGACCGCGCCGGCCGAGGCCGTGAGATCGTCGGCGAGCGTGAGGCTGGCCGCAGCGCCGATCGGCAGCTCGGCGGCGGCCGCAACCGTGTCGTCCGTGAGCGTGAGCGCGACCGCGGCCGTGATCGGCACCTCGGCCGCGGCCGAGACGGTGTCGTCAACGAGTGTGAGGCTCGCTGCGGCCGTGATGTCGACCGCGCCCGCCGCGCTCGTCGCGTCGTCGGCGAGCGTCGGCGTGCCAGAGGCAAGGGTCTCGATGATGCCGACGGCGACGCAGGCATCATCGGCAAGCACGAGTGTCGCTGCGGCCGCGATGTCGACGGCGGCCGCGGATGCGACGATGTCGGTCGCAAGCGTGAGGCTCGCTGCGCCCGAGACGTCGATCGACGCTGCGCCCGAGATCGCGTCGGTCGCGAAATTGGGTGCGCCGGCTGCGTCAATGCTGACATCAGCACCGCCACTCGTCGCGTCGTCGGCAAGCGTGACGTTGGCCGTGCCGTCGATGCCGGATACGCCAGCAGCAAGAGCGCCATCCCAATCGGGATGCAAAATGTCGGCGACCGGGAAGCCGTCTTCCGTGGTCAGCGTGCCGTTGACGGTGGCATTGCGCCCGCTGCCGGAGTAGTCCGTGCCGGCCTGCGTCGCGTCGTAGGCGGGCCAAAAGAAATTCGCGCTCTCGGGACGGGCGAGCAGCGAGCTGTACTTCTGGATGCGCAGCTCGTTGAGCGCAAGCGCCCGGTCCGCGCAGCCGACAAATCCTACGCGACCATTGAGGCGAGTGAAGTTGTGAATATCGCGGCCGATGAAGAGCGCATTCGGCGCGCTCTGACCTGAGACCTGCGTCGTCTGCGCCGAGTTCCAGGTGTCGGAGTTGGCGGCCGACCAGTAGGCCGTGATCTGGTTCGCGCCGGCGCCGGCACACACGAGGGCCCAGAAAAAATCGGTCCCGGCGGCGGGCCTGGAGCCGAAGGCGACCTCGTTGATCGTGGCGGTGGCGTCGTCATACGACAACACCGTCATCGTCTCGCCGGCTGTGATACCCTCCCAATAGAGGCCGTAGGCGTAGTCGGTATTCGTCGTGTTGCCGAGATTGCAGATCGGTTGGCCGGTGTCGGCGCCGACGTCGGCAACCACTCGGCACCACCCCCAGACCGTGCCGAGCGAGACGCCCGGCAGGTTGGCAGCGCGGGAGAGATATTCGCCCGAGGCGTCGAAGCGGACGCTCATGGGTTAGGTCTCGTAGCCGTAGAGCCCGAACAGATAGGCGGTATTGGCGAGGTTGTCGGAGCCGTTGGCCGGGTCCCGCATGAGCCGCACGATCGCCATCTCGCCCGCCGCCCAGTTGTCCATGTCGGCGCCGTTCGTAAAGGCGATATTGTCGTAGGAAAGCTCGAGCGTGGCGGACGGGGCGGGGGCCGTCACCGTGTTGAAATCGTAGGTCTGGGACGTATCCAGATCCTCGGCGTCGTCCGCGATGCGGCGGATGGCGAGCTGCCAAACGGCGTTGTTCGCCGTGGCAGGCGTGCCCCAGCCGAGCCGGAACGTGAGCCCGCCACCGCCATAGCCGTGCAACGCGCAGAGAAAATCAAGATACGTCGCGGCCGCATCCGGGAACGTCCAGGCGAGGATGTTCTCGGCCGGCGTCGAGCCGCCTGCCAGCCGAGAGAGATACGCGAACGATGCGCCCGGCGGCATCACGCGCAGGATCTTGACGACCTGATCGCCGCTGGCCATGGCCGGTCACTCAGCCGTTGCCGTCGTTGAACTGGAAGCTCGTCACCGTGATCTGCTGGCCGGCCGCAACGGAGGTGTTCTGCACCTCGAGATCGCCGCCGCCGCCGGTCGCGGTGATGGTGCCCTGAGCGTGGCAGGTCACGCCGTCGGAGGCGTAGAGGCGCCAGTGGCCGAGCGTGCCGGCGTTGTCGGCGCTCGCGTCCTGCCATGTGCCGGATTTGGCTTTCGATCCGCCCGAGGCCGCGGCCATCCAGTCGGACGGCAGCGCCAGCTCGGCGACCTTCGTGCCCGAATCGGCGGCCGCGCAGTTGGCGGGCGCCGAGCCCGTGAACATCTTCATGATCGCGCTCGCGCCGGCCGTGCTCTCGATGGCGTCGAGGCGGGCGTTGCGGACTGCGGTCGAAAGCTTCAAGGCCATGTCGGAGGCTCCGGTGTGTCGGCGTGGCGTGTTCCTCGCGGCCGTCTTCGCGGCGCGGGCAGCAACTATTCAGGATTTCTTCAGAGTTGGACTGCGGCCGGATCAGGCGCGAGAAAGGGGGAGGCAGCGGGCAGCGGGCAGCAGGGCGCTGATGCCTGCCTACGCCCACCCAACAAAAAACCCGGCGCGGGGACGGTCCCGGCCGGGTTCACTGCACACGTCTCGCGACGTTGATGCGAGCGATGGGCTGATTTGCGTTAAGTGTCAAGGGGCGTTTTTTGCGCGAGCGCGATCGCTTTCGGCGATACCCGCCGCGGTCACGAGAATTGTGTGTGTCGCGGAGGAACGAGAATTGCGGGCGCGGGGCTACGGCTGCGACCCAGCGCCGACGCCGTCCCAGAGCCAGCGGGGATGCAGTTGCGAGGCGTAGGCGATGGCGCGGATCGCCTCGTCGCTCGCGGCGCGGGGCGTCATGTCGGGGCGCAGCGCGAGGACCGCCTCGCACGCCGCGTCGTGCGCGTGGCGCTCCCAGGTCCCAGCGCGCCGCTCACGGTGATAGGCGATGCACGCCGCGCGCCATGCGGGGAGCAGTGCGGCCTCGGGCAGCGTCTCGGATGCGGGCGTGACGTGGGTCATCGCAATCCCCACATCTTGAACCGCCGGTAGGATACGAACCGACGCACATGCGGGGAAAGCGGCCGGTAGCGGCCACGGGTCGCGCGGTAGGCCGGCGCAACGAAACACGGCCGGCGATCTTTGCTGCCGAGCGCCGGCGTCTCGAACAGCTTGTTCATCGCCTCGAGGACGCTCATCCCTTGCCTCCCTCGATCTTGCCCGCTGGCCATCTCGCCTGTTCGTAAACCTCGATCATGGCCGTGAGGGTGACGAGCTCGCGCTCCTCCTCGCTGCCTTCCGTGCAGCCCATGAGCGCGTCGGCGCGCTCGATGAGCGCGTGGTGAATCTGATCGGCCTCGGCCCAGGGCGCACGGGCGGCGGCCATCACGAAATCTCATCGCTTGCCGGCGCGTGCAGGGGCCATTCAAACCGCACGTCTGCGACCACACACCAAACCCAGACGGGCGACGAAGACGGGACCGTGTCAATCCCGTATTGCGGCAGCGCCGCTGCAAGCCGCGCACCGGCGTCCGCCGTGAGGATCACCTTAAACGGCCCCTCGATCTCGATCCCAGCTAGGGCGCGCGTGAGCCCGTTGGCGGCCTCAATGACTTTGCTGTAATCGCCTGCAGCCATCACGCGACCTCCCTCGTTGTCTCACTGCCCCTTGTAATGCGGCTGGTCCCAGCGCTCAAGGACCTCGGCCATGGCCTTCTTCACACTCGCGCGGTCGGCGTTCGAGACGTAGTTCGCCTCGCCGTCCTCCCAGATGATCAGGCTGAAATTTATCCGCCGCCCCGTCGTGTTGCGCAGCATCGCATCGACCGCCCTCGCGAACCCCTGCAGCAGCTCCGTCGTGCTCATGTCGATTGCTCCTAGCGTTGTATCCGCGCCGACCCGTTGCCGAGCCCTTCTACAGCCCTCGCGCCGCCCCTTTCACTCGACCGGCTCGACCGTCGCTTTCACTGCGGCCTTGAGCACACACGCGCCGTAGTCGGGGTCGCCGAGCACCTCGTCGCCCTTGAAGATGCCGAGCCCGGTCACTTCGCACACGACCGGGCAGATGTGCGGCGTGAACTCGCGGTCCATGATCCGGAGGTCCGGATTCTCGCGAGCGAGCCTCTCGAGCAGAGCTATGTCCTCCCGGTCGCGCCATTTCGGGCTGCAGCGGTCGACGGCCTTGCGCGCGGCGTCGGCCTGGTCCTGCAGCTCGCGCCAGCGCTTGTGCAGGCGATCCTTCTCGGCGGCGATCTCGGCGCGCGCCGCAGCGTTGTTGCGCTCGATGCGCTTCACGGCCTCGCCGACGGCGCGGCGCACGTCCATTCTGTCGATCATGGGCTCCCTTTCTCCTGCTCGGGCATGGTGATGATCTGCTTCGAGCCGCAGCGGCATTTGAGCTGGCGCACGCCGACCGCGGCGACCGGCATGTCGCGCTCGAGGCCGTCGAAGGGCTCGCGCATCGGGTCGATCGTGCGCTCGTGGCCGCACTCGCGGCAGCGGCCGAAGATGCGCTTGCCCGCCATGCGCAGCTCGCCGACGGTGATTTCGGCGCTCGGCGCCGAGCCGGGCCCCGCGGGTCTTGGCGGAGCCGAGCCCGCGGGCAAAGACTCTGCGTTGGTGAGGAGGTCCTTCTCGGCGCGGCCGGTCACAGCAATTCTCCCTGGTCGCCGGCGCGGCGCTTTGTCATGGCGCCGGCGATCTCGCGCACGAGATCAGGCTCGCGGCGGATCATGTCGGCGGCGTGCTGGATGCGCCGGGCCGCGATGTCGAAATAGCCCGCGTCCTGCTCGCAGCCGACGAACGAGAAGCCCTCGCGCAGGGCAGCGATGCCGGTGGTCCCAGAGCCCATGAACGGGTCGAGCACGATGCCGCCGGGCGGCGTCACGAGGCGGCAGAGCCAGCGCATCAGGTCGACGGGCTTGACGGTCGGGTGCGAATTGCGATTGTTCGCGCGGCCCTGATCGGGCTGGCCGCCGATGCCGTTGCCCATGGTCGGGCGCGCTTTCAGAGGAAGTTCCTTCAGCCCGGCGTTACGCTCGGCCCGGTCCGCTTTCGCGGCGTAGAAAAACCGGATGGCATCGCGCGCCGAGGGCGGGAAGCACTCGAGCACCTCGAGCGAGCCGTCGTGGGCGACGTTGGCCGGCCAGCGGCCTTCGACTTCGCCCAGACTCTCGCGCGAGTATTTGCCGCCGGCCATCGATCCATTGCTGGTCAGCAGTTGGCCTGTCGAACGTTCACGCATCATGCGATCGTCGCCGACACGACCAGCGTCGACATGGATCGCCCCCGTCGCCCAGCGCAGCACGTTGGCGGCGACGGTGCCTTCGGAAAGCGGCTTCCGCGCGAAACACACGGGCTCATGTCCCGGCTTCAACGCTGTACCCCAGCCTTCCCATTTCTTGGCGTCGTCGGTGTAAGCCTGCGAGATCGCGCCGGCAGGCGCGACACCGCCCAGGCCGAGGCTCGCGCGCCACTCCGCGGCATGTGCAGGCTTCTCGTGTTGGCCGACAACCAGCCGCCGCTTGACGTTCTCGCTCTCGACGGCGCGGCTGGTGATGAGCGCTTCGACGTCGGGCGGCACGGCGGCCAGGTGCGGCCGCAGCAGGTCGAACATTTCCGGCGTCGGGATCTCGGGCTGCTCGCCGTCGGTGAGGTAGTGGCTGCCCATCGCGGTCTTGGTGATGGCGTTGATCTTGCGCGCCGTGAGCCCGGTCGAGCGCATCCAGGCGGTGAAGCGCAGCGCGCGATTGCGGCGCGGGCCGACGACGTCGAGCGCGTCGACCGCCTTGCCAACGTCGAGCGACTTCGGAAACCCCGAGCCGTAAATCCACATGATCTGGTCGCGCACCTCGAAACCGGCGTCGTCGATCGCGGCCGCGATGCGGTGATAGGTGCGCGCGCCGGCGAAGGCCGCGAGATGCGCGCCGGGCTTCAGCGCGATGCGCACCGCGCCCCAGGTTTCCCACGCGGCCGCAACGCCGCTCGAGTCCCAGCCCTTGCCCATGAAGCCGAGCTCGTAGGGCGGGTCGGTCACGGCCGCGTCGAGGTTCTCGAGCAGCGGCACGATGCGTCGGCAGTCGCCGAGGTAGAGGGTGGCGTGGCCGTGATTTCCATTGGCGATGCGGCGCACGTCGTCGACGATCGGCGAGGCCTTGATCTCCTCGGGCCGATCGGCAAGCGGCAGGAAGCGGCCGGCCTTGACGCCCTCCATGCGAATGGCATCGACCGCGGCCGTGTAGCTCTTGGCCGAGTTGTCGGCGGGGTCGTAGCGCTTGCGCTTCACTCCCGCCCTCGCTCTTGTGCCTTTGCCCGCCGGCCGGCCCACTGCCGCCGCCGGACCTCGGGGTCGCGATTGATCGTCGCCGCATGCGCACGCGCCGCTTCGCGCATCTCGGGGCGGCTCATCACATCGCGCATCACAGCCGCCTGCACCGCGCGATAGGCCGGGTCCTGGCGCACACGCTTCTGGCCTTCGATGCGGCGGCGCCGGGCGGCCGAATTCTTGCGCTTCATGCGCTCATTCAGGCTGGCCATCCGATCCGACGGCGCCGAGCCGATCGGCGGCCCGCCCTCGATCAGGTCGCAGCTCTGATCGCGAAAGCGCAGCTCATCCTCCCGCACAGAGCACGCGCCGGCGACCTGGCGCCGCACGCGGCCCTTCCAGTGCCGATCCTGAAACGGCGGCTTGAACCAGCGGCAGCGGCCGCACGTTCCGGGCTTGATGCGATTGCAGGCGCTCATACCGGGCCTCGTTTCACGACCCTGGTTCGTTTCGATTTGCGCTGCCTGATCTTCGCCGAGGCGTCGAGGCGCCGGCCCTTCTTCGTGAGCTTGCCGTCGCGCAGCACGTAGCCCTTGATGTTCATGCCGCGGCCCTTTCCAGCGCCGCGCGGGCGATGCGGGCGGCGCGGTAGCTGGTTCCCTCGCTTGCCGGGAGCGCGGCGATTTCCTCGAGCGCGGCAATCAGCGGCGCACGTCCCACAAAACCCCCGAACCAGGCGCACATGGCGGTGAAGTAGCAGACGCCGAACGTCGCGACGCGCGCGCCCCACTCGATCACGGAAACCGTCGTGCCGAATTCGATCATGGCGAGGCCGCCGAGCGCCGCCGCGACCGCGAGCAGGAACAAGTGATAGACCCGCATCACGCCACGCCCTCCCCGACCCGCGCGGCGGCCGGCGCGGCGGCCGGGTACTTCGCGAGCCAGTTTCGCCGCATGCGCTGGCAGTCGCGCAGGTTGGAGAGCGCCTTGCTCCGCGCCTTCTCGACGCGGAACGTGACGCTGTGCCCCTGGTTCGGCCAGCTCGTCGTGTTGCCGACGCCGACGACGCCGTCCGCATCCTCGAGCAGCACCGTCGTCGTCTGCGCCCAGTTGAACGCGTGCGCGAGGATCACGCCGGCGTACATCTCGTCACCGGTCAGCGCGAGGGTCGCGACCGGGACCACGGGAATTCGCGGCAGCGCGTTCATTGCGGCCTCCCGTTGCGATGCGGCGGCGGCCCGTGCTCGGGCCAGGGCAGTCCGTGGCGGGCGAGCTCGGCCATGAAATCGGCCTCCGTCATCACCGGCTCCTCGGGAAGGCCGGCAGCCGGCAATCGGCAATCGGCCGCAAGATCACGCCTCCCCGCTTGCTCGACACGCGCGACCGTAGCGGGCCCCATCGCGGTAGCCGGAGGCGTCGCGATGGGCAAGTAACCGAGCCGCGACGCGAGCCGCTGCAGCTCGGAGAGCAGCGCGCGCCGGCGCTCCTCGTGCTGGGCGGTGATGAGGCGCACGTCGCCGACGAGCAGTTCGTCGGACGCCTTCAGATGCTCGCCGAGGTCGGCCACGCGCTCGCGCTCCGACCGCGCCGAGGCGACCATGCGCTGCCTCATGCCCTCGATTTCGTCTTCAAGTGTCGTCATGGCTCACCCCCGCTGCTCGATCGATTTCCACGCCAGGCGCTCGACGGTCTGCTTGAAGGTGCCGCCGTTCTTGGCGCGCACCTCGTTGGCGCGGCGGACCAGGTCCTCGAGCCAGGCCTCGAGCTCGGCGTCGACCCACGTCTTGATGCCGAGCGACGCCGCCCGCTCGCGCAGGCCCCGCGTCAGCAGCGCGAAGTCGATCGCGGGCCCGAGGTCGAGCGCGCGCCGGCGCAATTCGGCGAGCCCGCCCTCGGCCTCGGCCTGGGCGCCGAGCACGGCGAGCGCGTCGTCGGCCGCCGCGTCGCGCATGGCGATCGTCGGCGCCCAGATGCGCACCTGCGTGCCGTAGAAGGCGAGCGGGAACTTGTCGTAGTTGTGCGTGACGGTGTCCTTGAAATTCGAGGTCTTGGCCACCTCGGCCGGCCAGACGCCGCGGTTGTGGCCGAAGCGGCGCGCGACCGAGCCGTCGGGATTGTGCAGCGTGAGCGAGACCGGCCCGTCGGTCGCCACGATGCAGTAGGCCGCGGGCGCCACGACCGCGAAGGCGAGCCGCATGTCGGACGGCCAGCGCTCGCGGGCCGCCTTGTGATCGGGCGCGGGCTTTTCGGGTCCCGCGCGTCTTGCCGAAGGCGAGCGCGGGGGCAAAGAATCGGCCGTCTTCAAACCGAGATCCTTGGCGAGTTTTTTCAGATTGCTCATGTGGCGGCCCCGCAGGCAGCAGGCAGCAGGCAGCAGGCAGCAGTTGCTGGCGCCCTCCCCTCTTGCCTGTTGCCTCTTGCCTGTTGCCTCATCATGCCCTCTCCCTCTGTCGGTGCTGCCGGTTGCCGATGCGGATGCGCTCGATCGCCGCGTCGCGCTTGGCGATGCCCGCCGTGCGCTCGCCGTTGGCGATCGCCCAGACGCGCTCGATCGCGTCGCCGTAAATCTGGTGTGCGCGCGCCCGGCTCACGCCCGCCGCCGAGCCGATCTCGGCAAACGAGAGCGCGAGGTCGCGCGAGGCGAAGATCAGGACGCGCTGGCGCGCCCGGCCGCCGCCCTCGAGACCCAGCGCGGCAAACCAGATGCCGGCCGTCTCCTCGTCGGCAAAGTCCTGAGGGAGGGGATCGAAGCGCAGGATGGCGTCGGCGAGGCGCGAGCCCTCGAGGTCGGCGAGCGCGCGCAGGTCGTCGTCGGAGAGGCCGAACGGGCGGCGGTGCAGGCCCGCGCCGTGGATGAAGCCGGAGAGGTCCTCGCCGGCGAGGTAGCGCATGATGCGCGCTTCCGCCTCGCGCTTCACGATGCGGCCGGGCGCGGAGTATTTGACCAGCGTCGCGTCGCGCCACCATAATTTTCTTCGCGCTCCGCGCTGTTGCTCGGTCGGATCGCCTCCGGCAATACCTCCCTCGCGATGGGAGCCAGCCGCGTGGCGGTCGTTTTCCATTTCCTTGGCGAGGTCGGATGCTTCCGCATCGTCGACGGCGCCGAAGCTCTGCCGCGACGACCACATGCGGCCCTCGTCGGGCATGAGCGTCGCCGTGCGCTCGGGGAGCGGGAGCGACCAGTGGCGCGCCGAGAGCGGCTGCCAGATCTGCGGCTGGTCGCTTTCCATGGGCGCGAATCCGGGCCCGCCCTCGGGCAGGAATACCGCCTCGCCGTGGTGATGCGTGAGCCAGCACTCGGTGCGCTGATGGCGCTTGGCCGGCTTCATCACGCGTGCGGCCTCGAACGGCCCGCGCCCGTCCCACACGACGCGCACGACGATGCCCATCGGAGGCAGCATGTCGGCGGTGTAGTAGTAAGGGGCGGCAGCAGGCAGGGGGCAGCGGGCAGCGGCGCCGCCCCTGTTGCCTGTTGCCTGTTGCCTGTTGCCCATCAGATCGCCCTCGCCATCTCGAGCGGATCGGGACGGAAGGCAACGGGCTTGACGTTCTGCATGCCGCCCCAGGCGCGGGTCCAGAACGTGCGCGCCATCGGGTGCGGCACCCCGACCATCAAAAAGCCGCGGCAGGTGAGGCCGCCCCAGAGCAGGAACTCGACGGGGCGGTGCTCCTCGACGAGCTCGTCGATCGGGCGGAAGCCTTTGGCCAGCATTTCGCGCTCGGTCATCACGGCTCGACCTCGCACCAGGCGACAGGTTCCACCAGGCGCGCAACGCCGTCGACGTAGGTGAAGAAGGCGCGGGGCAGCGTGCGCAGGTGCGTCACCAGCCAGCCGCGGACGACGGTCTTGTTCGGCAGGATGACGAGGTGCAGGTCGCGGTAGGCCGGCGCTTCGTCGGGATGGCGCCAGCCGTGGGCGAGCGCGCGGGCGGTGAAGTTTGCAATCTCGCCCTGCGTCAGCGTGGCGTTGAGCTCGGCATCGTACTTGTTGCCGCTCATTGGTCGCCGCCCTCCTCGTCGTCGCCGTCACCGTCGCCGGGCTCGTCGGGCTTGAGGTCGACGTCGATGCCCAGCGCGCGCAGCTTGTCGTCGAGGCGCCCCAACTCGGCGGCGAACTCGGCCAGCAGGGCCGCGTGACCGGGATCGCCCTTGTCGAAGCGATAGCCCGTGCCGTTGCAGAGCACCTCGACGGCCTCGCCCTGGGCGAGCGCGCGCAGGATCTGCGAGGCGGCCTGCCGGTCGCCGGTGAGCGTCGCGTTGTCGTAGATGTCCGTGAGCTTCATCGTGTTTTCCCTCTCTCAAAAAAGGCTGTGCTGGTCGGGTGGCGGTGCGGCCTTCGGCGCCTTGGCCTTGGCCGCGAGATGCGATTTCCCCTCGAGGTAGAGCTGCGCGAGCTGGCGAATGCGGGTGTCGCTCGAGTGCTGCTCTCCCGGTGCGCTGAGCGGGTCGACGATGCCGGCGCTCTGCGAGGCCTTGAGCCCGAGCACGCCGATCACCTCGGGGTCGGTGCCCCCGTCGGCGTAGAGGTAGATCGCGTCGACCTGGTTCTCCTGGCCGGGGCGGCGCAGACGGCCGCAGCACTGCGCGTGCACCTGCGGGCTCCAATCGAGCTCGCCGAATATCACCGTGTGCGCGCGGTATTGCAGGCCGTCGACGCCGGCGCCGGAGCGGAGCGACATGATCAGGCAGTTGGTATCGCCCTCGACGAAGGCGCGTTTCGCCTTCTCCTTGCGCGTCGGGCTCTCGGTGCCGGTGTAGAGAATGGGCCGGTACTTCGCGAGGCGGCGCAGCCAGATGTCGTAGACGTCGCGGTGCCAGCCGAACATGACGAGCGGCTGCCGCGCTTCGAGCAGCACCTTGGCGAACTCGGCAACGTGCGGCGCCTTGGCGACGCCGGTCGCCTTGCGCAGCGCGAGATCGAATTCGCGCGAGGCCTGGCCGCGCTCGGTCCAACTGCCGTTGAGGACCTTCAAGGCGAGCGCCTTGAGCTCGGCTTCGTTCTCGTCGAGGACCTCGGCGTCGAAGGGAATCGTGCGCGTGACGACGTTGAGCGGCGGCATCTCGTGGCCGACGTCGGCGGATGTGCGCCGAAGCGCGATGTGCTGCTCGCGCAGGAACGTCCCCAGCGCCTGCGGGTCGTCGACGATCCACTTGCCGCCGGGGCCGGGGATGCACCACTCCTCGATGAAGTCGCGCCAGGTGCCGAGGATGCCCTCCTCAAGCAGATTGACGATGCGGAAGATTTCCGAGCCGTAGTTGTAAATCGGGGTGGCCGTGAGCCCCATGGCGACGCCGGCCGTCTCGCGGAAGGCGGCGGCCGCGCGCCCCTTGGCCGTCTCCTCGCCGTGGCGGAGCTCCTGCATCTCGTCGAAGATGATCGAGCGGAAGCCCGCGCTCTCGGCGTAGTCGATCCAGCCGGCGAGCTTCGAGTAGGGGCAGATGTAGACGTCGGCCTTGGGCAGCTCGTAGGGCGTGGTCTGGCGGAACACGTGGCTGGTGAGCGTCGTGAACTCGGCGATTTTCTCCTGCCATTGGCGCACGAGGTGCGTCTGCGGCACGACGAGGGCGGGCAGGCAGTCGGGGTTCGTGATCGTCGCCAGCGCCGAGATCGTCTTGCCGAGGCCGAGGTCATCCATGAGGAGAAGGCGGCCGGTGCGGCGCGCGAGCTCTGCCGCTTGCGACTGGTAATTGTAGGGACGCATGTTGCCGCGGAAGCCGACCGTGCCCGAGGGGCGCCAGTCTGCCGACAGCAGCGCGCCGAGCTCGCGCTGGCCGGTTTCGAACAGCGTCTTGCGCTCCTCGAGGCGCAGCTTGTCGCCGCCCGAGATCACCATCGGGAAGCGGGTGAGAAACCAGGCGAGGTCGGCGTCGAGGCTCGCGCCGCCCGTGAGGAAGTAGGGCGGGCGCGCGGTTTTCGGGATGCGCGGGAAGTTGGCCTTGAGCTTGATGGCGACGTGCGGCTCGACCTCAGTAATGCGCCAGCCGCGCGCGTCCGCGTCGTAGTGCAGCGAGCCGTAGGTGCGGTTGAAGGCGAGGAGTGGGGCGGTCAAATCGTGCCCTCCTCGGCGTCGGAGGGCAGGCGGCGCGGCAGCTCGAGCAGCCGGCGCAAGATCGCCTTGGCCCGGAGGTGCGCCGCCGCCATCCCGATGAGACCGGAGCCGCGCTCGCCATTGCTCAGCGCGTGCAGCGCCTCGCGCAGGTCCTCGACGGGAGCGAGCACGACTACGGGCGGCATCGGCGTGTTGCGCTTCCTCATCGGAGCACCATGAGATGCAGCTTGCCCTCGGCCTCGGCGATGACGCGGCGCGCCTCGAGGATGTTGCGGCGGTAGGCCTTCATGGCCGCGAGCCGCGTCGGCGCGCTGGCGCTTTTCTTCGACCAGGCGCGGTAGGTGTCCCAGATCGCATCGCGCAGCGGCAGCGGCAGCGAGAACCAGTGCGCCCGGCACATGAGCTGCTTGGGGCGTGCCTCGCGATCGCAGCCGGCAGCGTGGCAGGTGCTCATAGCCAGGCCCTCGAGAGATCGAACACGAGGAGCGGCTTGCCGCGCACGCTGCTCGCGAGCCCGAACGGCCTATTGGTCGCGAGGATCAGGCCCCGGATCGACGGGTCCTCGGCGTAGCGGTAGAGCTGGCGGCCGATGGCCGCGACCGGCCCCTTGATCTTGACCTCGACGCCGATCGCCTCGAGGCAGAAAAAGTCGATGATGCCGCCCATGACGCGGACCTCGCGCCCGACGCGCGCCTCGCCCAGCGCGGCCTTGAGCGCCGTCTCGATCTCGTCTTGCGTGCGCTTCTCGTCCTCGAGCGGGAGGCGCTTGCCTTGCAGCGCCCGGACGACGGCCTCCATATCGTCGTCGACCGTCAGGGGCGGCGCCCTCTCGACCGTTGTCCTGCTCTTGGCTCGCGTCATCCCCGCCTCCCGGCGCGCAAGGCCTTCACCGCACGCACCTTCTCGACCGGGCAGGAGAGCGCACGCGCGATCGCGTGCTCGGCCTGGCGCTTGTCGAGGCGCTTCGCAATCGCCGCCTCGAGCTCGGCGGCGGCGCGGCGCAGCTCGGCCCGGCGTGCGGACTTCTCGGCCTTGAGCTCGGGCGGCATGCCGCCATAGCCGATGGTCGCCGAGAGGTCGTTGGAGAGCCCGCGCCACTTCCACACGAACCAGGCGTGATTTTCACTCGGCGAGCCGCGCCCCTCGGGGTCCTCGAACCACTCGATGCGATCGGTGAGCACGATCTTGCGGCACCAGGCCGGATGCTCGCCGAACAGACAGCGCCGGCCGCCTGCGCTGTCGAAGTCGGCCCTGAGCAGCATGGCGACGAGGCCCTGCACGCGCTCGGTGAGATCGAGCGCGCGGCCGATGAAGGCATAGGCGTGGCTGTAAGGCGGGTTCGTGATGATGGCGCCGATGCCGGACGGGAGCTTGTCGTCGACCCACAGCGTCTCGGTGAGGAAGTCGGCGCGCGACGGGATCGACGCCGAAACTATAGGATGATCCGGCTTCGCTTCGATGTCGGACGCATAGACCTCGTAGCCGCGCGCCGCGAGCGCGCCGCTCATGAGGCCCGCGCCGGCCGCGCACTCCCAGATCGCGAGCGGCTCGCCGAGCCGGGATTTCATCGGCAGCAGCCCCTCGCGCTCGAGGTCGTCGACGAGCACGTTGGTCGCCCACGGCTCGGTGTTGTAGGCGTCGCGCGCGATGCGCACCCGGCCGGAATTTCTTTGGCTCATCAGTGCAAATCCTGCGCGACGGCCTTGAGCACGCGAAGCTCGGCCGCCGCGTCGGACGGCTCGATGAACTGCGCCGAGAAATTGTTCGGCGAGAGCGGGAGCCAAGGACCGCTGCCCGCGATCGCCGGCTCCCGCGGATGATCGGGATGAAGCGCCTGCACCCAGATCTCGTGCGTCGCGCCCGCGAGGTAGAATTTCGTCTCGAGGCCGATCGGGCGGAGATGCAAAAGGCTGATCGCATAGCTGTGCCACGCCGGATGCGCCCACGGCGCCTCGACGATCCAAACCGCGACCGTGCCGTCCGGGCGCTCCGTCCCGTGAACCTCGCGCAGATGCTTGCGCATCGCATCGAGATCGCAGAGCCAGGCCTTGGACGCCTTGCCGGCGACGCTCGGCGCCTTGGCGATCGGGTCCTTGATCGGCGTTCGCATCATGGCGCGATTTCCTTTCGCGCGGCGACGCTCGCCCACGCCTCGAGGTCGATCAGCGCCGGCAGGCAGCGCCCCGCGCTCGCGTGGCCGCGCTCGATCGCGTCCGCCTTGGCGAGCTCGCAGTAAGTCGCCGAGGGCACGACCCACATCTCGCCGTCGCCCTTGCTGCTGGCGCCGTCCGACCCGGTCAGGATCAGCAGCAGCACGAAACTTTCGATCATCGGCATCGGCATCTCGCCCTCCTCTCGCATCAGGTGAACTCACGCCCGTCGCTCACGTCGTCCCGCGCCGGCTTGGCCGGCGTTGCGGTCTTCTCGTTGGGTACGCCGCTCGCGCGCGGCGACGATTTTGGCACCTGCATCAGCGCGCCGACGATCTCGACCGCGCGGTTGAAAAGCTTGTGCTCGTCCTGCGAGAGGCGGAGGCGACGCATCGCAAGCCCCAGCGCGCGCCAGACGAAGGTCATGTCGAGCGGGTCTGGCTTGCCCACGGGAGGCGTCGCGATGGGCAAAGGCGGAGCCGTCGCCGTGGGCAAAAAGTCAAGCATGGGTGCGAGACGCCGGCGCAGGACCTCGGCGCCGCCGCGATCGACGACGATGCGCGCCGAATCCTCGATCTGGCGGATGAGCGTGTTGAGAAGCTCCTCGTGCGCGTGCTCTCGGCCTTCGATGTCCGGGCGGCGGTCCGGGGTCGCGCCGGAGGCGCGCGGGGAAAGACTTGCGCTCATGCTGCGGTCCTCCTCGGCTCGGCGAGCGCGATCACCTTCACGCGCTCGGCGCCGGCGATCGATGCGCGCACGGCGTCCGCCAGCTCGGTCGACCAGTGGGTTTCGATCCAGGTGCGGACGAACTTCACGGGCACTGACACGGTGACGAGGTCGCCCGCGATCTGCTCGACCTCGAGATCGGCAAACCACGACGCAAACACGTCCGGCCCGACGCGCTCCTCGAGACGCGCGCGCACGGCCGCGGCGTGCGCGACAAAGATCGACGGGCGCTCGACGCGCGCGGCGTCGACAACGATCGGTGCAGGCCTTGCCGGCGGCAGCTTCGCGAGCCTCGCCGCGGCGCGCTCAATCTCGGGCGCCGCCGGCAGGTTGTGGCCGCGCGTGTCGAGCATGTGCTGCGCGGTGGCCTTGAGGACGGTGGCGTCGAAGCGGCCGAGCCGGGAGGCGAGCTGGCGCACGAAGGCGGCGCCGTCGACGCCCTTGGGCGGGCTCAGCGTGCCGCGCACCTCGTCGACGAAGTTGGTGGCCACGTAGGCGATGAGAGCGCTTTTGCGCAGCTCGTCCACTGCTTCACGAACAGGTTTTCCCCACCCACTCGCCCAGCCCCCCGCGTCCTCGCGGGGGGTAGGGGGGGAAGGATCTCTGATCTCTGATCTAGAGCGCGCGCGAGCTTTACTAATGGGGGGTGTCGTCCCCAGCCGACTCCCGTGTTGTGTGGAGCCGACACATGTGTTGTCCCCAGCCGACACTCCCCCCACCGGGGGGGTGTTGTCTCCGGCCGACACTCCCCCCTCGGGGGGGGTGTTGTCCCCAGCCGACACTCCCCCGCGCGCGGCGTGCTCGGCCTCGGCGTCGAAAAACGGGTCATCGATCAGCGTGCGATAGTGGCAGAACGAGGAGCGCGTCGTCTTCTGCGTGCGCAGCTCGACGTAGCGCCAGCGCACGAGGTCGGAGAGCGCGAGATTGATCGTCGTGCGGTTGATGCCGGTGAGCTTCGAGAACGCCTTCTGCGAGAACTCGCACCAGCCGCGCGAGGTGTTGACGCGGCCGATGTAGCCGAGCACGCGGAAATGCGGCAGCGTGAGGTTCGCGTCGAGCACGGCGTCCGCCGGCTGGATCGAATAGCGCTGGTCGTCCAGCTCGGCGACGCGTTGCACGCGCTCTGTTTTTTGCGGCTTGTCGCTCACTTGTCCCCGTTTCCCGCCGCGTGAGAGCCTTGACCGCGGCGGCGAAGCGTGAGAGCTTGCGCGCCGAGCCAAAGCTCGATTGAAATCCACAGTCTCACTGCCCGAGCCCCACGCTCGGAACCAAATTCAGAGCCCCGCAGCGGCAAACTGCGGGGCTCAATTCGTTTCTAGGCGGCAGAGGCCGCGACTTCGCCCTGCGCCACTGTCGGAACCGTCACCTCCGCGAGCGTCGGCGTGTCCGCGTGGGGCGGCGTTGCCGCCACGTCGATCGCGAACTCGCGAAACGGCCCATTGTCGAATGGCCCGTCGACGATGTCGTTGAACGCGACGCCGCTCTTGGAGTCCTGCTCGCTCATCTCGAAGTCGGTGAGCGCATAGACCGCGCCATTGGCGTACTGGCGCACGTGGATCTTGAACGTCTTGCTCATCGGAATTCCCCCGTGTTTGAAACGCAGACACTAATCGTCGAGACAGTTGCACTCCGCACGCCAGCGCGGCCCGCTCACTTCGAGCACGCGGCCGAGGTCGAAACGCCGGCGGCGCATGACCCAGTGCCGCAGCGGGCGCAGCGCGAGGCCCGCGCCGGCAAGGCCGAAGCCGACCGCCCAATAGGTTGCGAGCCCGGCTTCGAGCGTCATGCGGCGATCCCCATCGGCTCCTGGACGTCGGCGGCCGGCGCCAACACCCTCTTGCGACTCTGCTTTTTGCGCGCGTCCGCCGATGGCCGGTCCTGACCGGGCTCGGGGCCGACCGTGTCCGGTCGCGCTCGGACGCCTGCGGTCTCAAGCTCGACCTGGGACAGAACCCGGTAGAGGACGGGGCGCTCGACGTGGACGCGCTGGCGCAGCCTGGCCCAGCGCGGGCCGTTGATGCGCGGGCGCCCGTGGTAGACGCCGGGGAGCGCGCGCACGAACTCGCGCAGCTCCCGCGCGTCGATCGGCTCGACCTCGACCTCGCGGCAGAAGTCGAGGTAGGTCTGATCGAGCTCGGGCACCGTGAGGTAATCGGTGTAGTGGTTGTCGCGCATCCAGGCGACGAAGCGCATGGCGGCGGCGTGGCGGTTGATCGGCCGGAAGCGGAGCGGCGCGCTCTGCATCGAGCGCAACGTGTCGCGCGTGGTCGTGAAGGACGGCGACTCGCGGCTTGCGGCGGGCGTCGCCGCGCCCTCGCGCTGGAAGGCCCGCGCAAATCCGTGCCCCGCCATGATGGCGGAGAGCGCCAGCGCGGCGCTCACGGCGGCAAACTCCATTCCCCCAAGCAGCACGGCATTCCCCCCTTTCGCTTCCAACGCCGCCGGCGAGACGCATCTCACCGGCGGCTGTCACGGAAGAACGCCGACGCAACAACTCCCCCCAACACACGCCCTCTCAGCCAAGGGCGCGCGCGAATTCACTTGAGGCGCTACGCTTCACCGCGACTGCCGCCGCTGCGCCTCACCGCTGTTTGCCTGACCGGCTCTCGATCGTCCGACGCGTCAGGCGGGGCACTTTTCCTCGCTGGTCTCCCCGCGGAAACCACTCGTGCCCTTTCGGGCGAAACTGGTAGCGGGGGTCGGATTCGAACCGGACGACCTCCTGGTTATGAGCCAGGCGAGCTGCCGCTGCTCTACCCCGCACTAGGTCCCGCCGCTGCCGGCCACGCTTGACGAGGCGCCGGCGCCGCGGGGTGCAACCACCCTAGAAAATGGCCGCCCACTTCGATCATTGCCCCCGCGCGAGGCGCGGGCGCTCCCTGGGCAGGCGGCCCAAGTCTAGGGACAGCCCCTAAACACGCCGCGGCATGCGGCGGGGTTAGGTGACGAAACCGTTTCCGGTCGCGTCGCGAGGCGTGCGCGGGTTGCTTAGTCCGAGGTCGAGCGGCTGCTCGAGATCAGAACCCCACACACGCCCGGCGCCGGGGCCGGGTGACGCTGACTGGTGCTTTGGACGCCACACGTGAAACGCGACTGACTTGAGACGGCAACGGAACTGGGCCGCCTAACTCGTTGCAGGCTCGTGGTCCGCTTCTTCGGCAGCGGCACGGGGGCCTGCATCCATGAAATCGTTTGGCGTCACCTCGCCGTCCGTCGCCTCGCAGATCTTCTCCGCGAGATCCAAGCTCGGCTTGCGCACCTGCTTCTTGCCCTTCTTCGGGATGAGGCGATTGATCGTCGCGTCGTCGCAGCCGACGAGGCGCGCGAGATCTGACCCCGTCAGTCCCTTTGCTTTCAGCCAGTCGGCAAGCTGCGTCACGAGCACGGTCTCCCGGAATCAACGAGCCCACTTAATGCCTATTTGGCATGAGTCGTCAACAGGTAATCTCATGCCAATCTGGCGCTTTTCGTGGGCTGCGCTAAGCTGGCTAATGCCGCCATGCCCAAAAACAAGATTCGCGATTTGAGGTCGGCGAAAGGGATGACGGTCGAGAAGCTCGCTGAGAAGGCGGGGATCTCGCAGCCCTATTTGACGCGCATCGAGGGCGGCAAGCGCGGCCTCTCGGTGCCCTTGGCCGAGAGGATCGCGATGGCATTAGGCGAGGACGTCCCGACAGTGCTTGGTCTCAACGAAGGCAACGGCGTCGCCCGGCCGGCCGTCGGCTTCTCTGATGATGCCGAGCCCTATCGCGCGCAGGACGACGAGATCCTGCAGCACTTCGCGAAGAAGCGGCGCAACGTGGTTCCCTACAAGATCACGAGCAACGCGCTCGATCAGGCCGACATCCATGCCGGCGACGTGGTCTTTCTCGATCTCAATGCCGAGGCGGTGGAAGCGGTGAAGCCGCTGCAGGCGGTCATCGCGCAGGTCTACTCATCGGAGGACCTGCTCAAGGCGACGACGATCCTGCGCCAGTTCGTGCCGCCGAGCCTGCTCATCACCAACAGCTCGGGCGAGAACCTGCCCCCGCTCAACATCGCCACCGAGGACGTGCACATCAAGGGCGTGATCATCGCCACACACCGCTCGCTGCGGGTGAAATAGCCTAGCGCGACCCGTCCGGCTTCTTGGCAACCTCCTCCTCGGTCGCGTCGCCGGCCGACGCCTTGGCGAGCTTCTCGAGGTCGAGGCCGCAGGTCTTCTCGAAGCTCTCGACGGCCTTGCCGCTGCGCTTCGCCGAGAACTGGAAGACTTGCGAGCCGAGATCGACGGCGACGCGCTGACGTGCGTTGCGGATCTGGAGCAGGATCTCATGCACGGCGCCACCGTCCTCGTCGGCCTTGTCCGCGAACACAAGCCGCCCACTGAGCTCCTGCGGGATCATGATGAGCGGCACGATCTCGTTCTTGTCGACGCGCACCTTGACCGGCACCATCGGCAAATAGCTTGCACTCGCGTCATAGGGCTGGTTTGTGTTGAAGATCAAGAGCGTCTCTCCGCCCTCCCAGCATTTGGCGCCCAGCGCCGGAGCGAAAAGGCCGTCGCCCGCCTCGACGATCACGGCGGTTTTCTTGTCCGTCATCGGGTCTTCGTCGGCTTCGAACTCCCAGGCCTGAGCCGGCCCGGCCATCGCGAGCGCAAAAATTGAAATCGCCAGAAAACGCATCGTCGCCTCCCCACCACTCATCCGATCAGACGTCGCCATAGATAACGCCAGAAGCCGCCGCTCTCCGTCGTCGCAGGCGGCGACCTTGCAGCCTCGCGCGCCATTGAAACGAACACGGGCGCCGCCTCGCGCAGGGCGGCGTACCCCTCGGCTCGCCCGAGCCCGGTGACGATCCAAGGCGGTCGCCGCGCACGGCGCGCGATCACCACGACCGCATTGCCGATGGGCGAGCCATCGGGTGCCCGGCGACGCAACGCCATCGCATCACCGAGCGTTTCGACATGCCAGCCGATGAGATCGAACTCATCCCCATGGTGCGCCATGACGTCCCACAGATCCTTGTAGGCAGTCTTTGACGTGTAAGGCGCCGCCGCGTGGCCGGGGTCGACAATTTGCAGGTGCGCGACGAAGAAGGTCTTGAAGGCATTCGTCGCGAGGCAGCGAGCCTCGAGACGGCCGCCTTCGACGATCTGGAGGGGAACGATGTCGCGCTTGGTGCCGGGCTGTGTTCCACGGCCGTAGATGATCGTGAGAATCTCGCCCGCCGCAGCGGCTTCGCGCAAACGGTCCTCGACGCTCCCCACGATCCCGCCCCAGCGCGCAAATGCATTGTGCTCAATGATGGAATTCTAGCTGCGAGTGCGTTCACCGTCGACGCCATAAGTGCCACCCGTCCGGCATCGATGCCAGTTGGGCATCTCTGATCTTGACATTATGCCTAATTGGCATTAACTCAAGCGAACCTTATCAGGGGCACCGCGATGACCATCCGCGCCACGGCCGACAATTCCGACGACCTCAAGGAGGCGCTCGACGCGCTGGCCGCAACCCGCGACGACCCGCCGGTCACGCTCTCGGGGCGCGAGGCGAGCGCCCTGCTCGATGCGATGCGCGAGGCCGCCGCCGTCCTCGATGCGGTCGATCCCAAGCTCTACCGCCTGCGCCGGCGCCGCGACGCTGCGAGCAGCACGCTCAAGATGGCGATGTCAATTCTCACGCGATCGACGCGCACGGCGTCGACGGGGTGAGCACCTGCGCGGCTCGGAAGCCAGCGGGTGCCTTCTCCCGCCCGGCAACTGGTTGCGGGAGCCGCGCAGAGCACGGCCGGGGGCTGAAGGGCTGCCTTCGGACTTTGTCGATGGTTCGCCTTCGGCAAAACGAGACCGGAGCCGGCGAGCGGGGTAGCTCTCCACGCGGTGAGCCAAGCCGCCGGCTCCGGTCGATCGTCCACAACGCCCGCGATCATAGCGGGCCCCATCGCGGTAGCCGGAGGCGTCGCGATGGGCAAGCGAGAGGAACCACATGCTGAAACGCGAAGAGATCCAGAACCCGAATAGCTGCCTCAACAAGGCGGCCGACGACGAGCCGGTGTTCGTGCTGCGCGCCCAGGACAAGCTCTCGCCGATGATCGTGCGCACGTGGGCCTTCGAGGCCGAGCTGCGCGGCACGCCCAAGGCCAAGACCGAGGAGGCGCTCGCGCAGGCCAACGCAATGGAATCCTGGGCGCTCGCGCACCTCGCCAAATACCCGGATTGAGCGATGCCGAAGGCGGGGGACCCCATGAGCGCAAGCGTCAATGGAGCGGGTGTGTTGCGGGGGCTGCGCCGGGCCGCCATCGCCCGCGCGCACGGCGCCATCCCTGCCCGCCGCCTCGTCATTGTCACGGCCGTGCGCGCCCTGATCGGCGCGTTCGCCATCATCGGCGCGGCCTACCTCTCGGGCATGGCGGCGAGCGCCGTCGGCTTCGGCGGCAAGATGTTTTTGTTCCTCGCCGTCTACGGCCTGTTCGGCCATTTCGAGCAGCACGTCATGGACGCTGTCGTGCGCGCGATCGAGCTCATGGGCTCGGGCCTGCGCACGTGGCTCGCCGATTCAGACCCCTTCGCGCACCACGGCGATCGGCCGCCGAGCGCGGATTGGGACAATGAGCGCGAATGGCGCCGCCGCAACGGCGGGTCGAAGGGGGAGCCACGATGACCGGCACAGGGGACGATCTGGTGGAGCGCCTTCGCGCGACAGAGCGACGAGAGCCGGGAGGGGAGGAGGAACCGGAAGATGGCGAATTGCGGCCGTGTCCATTCTGCGGCGCCGATGCAGAGCGCGTCGATTTCGAGCCGCCAGACGTTGATGAGAACGACGAAAACTTCGGCGGGTCATGCATCCAGTGCAAGCGCTGCAACGCCTCAACAGCAGTCGTGTTCGGCTACAAGCAAACGCTCTATTCGAGTTGGAATGAGCGTGCCCTCTCCGCCCTTCCCCCTCCCGCAAGCACGACGGAGGAGAGCAAGGTTAGCGTCACCGTCACGCTCGGCGAGGCCGTATTCGCCTTCCGTGACAAGCAGGAATGGATCAACCGCGGCCCGCGCCCATGGAAGGCGTATCACGTCGACGGCGGCCGAGGTCTCGCGATTGACGCCAAGGGTCGAATTTGCCAGTGCGGCGCACACTTCATGCGCGCTGAAGAAGATGGCTCCTATCCCATCACGGTCTACCGCGTGCAGGCGGATGATCCGAACAACGGCGCCGAGCCAGATATCGCCAGGGCATTTGCCCCTCCCGCCACCAGTAAGGAAGGAGAGGCCGGCCAGTGACGATCGCCGACCAGTTCGCCCAGCTTTACGACCTGCCGCTCGGGCGCGTCCTGCTCGGCTTCTCGATCGGGGTCTTGCTCGCGGTCCTGCGGCTTTGCCTGCTGTTGTGTGAAGGGCGGCGCGATCTCGCGTTTGCCGTCGACGGCATGCGCAGCCAAAGGCGCGCGCCGCGCTCAACCCTTCCTCCGCTCCCGAGCGAGGTCCGCGCCGCGATCGGCCCGGCGCTCGTGCGCTCAGTCGCCTCGGTGACGCGATGACCGATCCATGGCCGTGCTGGACCTGCCGCCATCGGTTTGGGCCCGACGGCGCGGGCACCTATTCGTGCAGCCGCCCCGTGTCGACGCGTGTCGCGATCTGGGAGCGCTGGAACCTCGATCACGCGAGCACGCGCTGGCGCGAGCTCGGCTTCGAGCGCGAGCTCCGCGGCGAGACAGAGTGCGAGCGGCCAGATTGCCCGGTCGCCGAGCGGGAGGTCGTGCAATGACCGCCACACCAAGAGACCCAGCGCAGGCGGCCGTTGCCGGCGCGGCGGCTCTTGCCGGAGGCGAGGCCGATCGCGCCAAGCAAAAAATCTCGCTCGAAGCCCAGGTCGCCGAGATCGAGCGCGAGCTGCGGGCGCGCGCCCACGTCTACCCTCGCCTGGTCGAGAACGGGCGCCTCAAAAAGGAAACCGCGGCACGCCACGTCGCCCACCTCGAGGCGGCGCTCGCGACCCTCAACTGGATCGGCGGCCTGCGCGATCAGCTCTATGACTTGAAGCGCAAGAGCGCGGCCTCGGCCGTCGTCGGCAACGCCGCCCTCTCCGACGCCGAGCTTTTGACCCACCCCGCCGTCGTGGCCGTCCTCGCCGCATTCCCCGAGGCGACCGTCACCAACCCGTTTCACACGCCCGATCTTTTTCATCAGGAGGACGCTTGATGCCAGCCACGATTCCGACCGAGGGCCACGCCAGCCGCCATGCGGCCGTGCGCGCCCGCCTCGCACGCAACCAGTCGCCGGACGAGATCGCAGCCGCACTCGACGTCCCGAAGTCGGTCGTGCGCCGCATCGTGAGCGACCCGGCGCTGACCGGCCGGCCGCGCCACGTCAAGACGGTGCAGTTCTACGTCGACACGCTCGATCGTGCCGCGCCGGAAGCACACGCGCGCGGGCTGCACGTCAACGAGCTCGTGCGCCAGATCGTCGAGAGCGTGCTCGACGGCGGCCTCGTCGAGGCCGTGCTCGACGACGGGAGGTGAGCGATGAACATCAACGAGGCGCGCGAGATCGTCCGGGCCATCAACAGCATCGCCTTCTCGACCATGGGCATCGGCGAGCCGGACGCCCGCACACTCGACGGCGTGAGCTTGGCGGACATGGCGACGGCGGCGGCTTTCGTGCGTGCCCACGACAACGCAAAGGAGTCGAACGCCGACGGCTCGCGCAGCGTCCAGGTCATTCCCGACATGCTTATCCGGTTGACACATACAGCACCTTCCTGTAGGGTTGAGTCATCGGGCGCTTCCGCCCTTTGATGGAGAACAACGCGATGGGATCGAACAGCACAGGCTGCACCGAATGGGAGCGGGACTTTGACCCCGCGACCGAACAACCACGGGTGATGAAAATGACGACTTCGGCCGCCAAGTTTGAAAGACAGCGGTTTGGCGCGCTGGTCGCGACCATCGTGGAAACGGACCATGTTGCTCTTGAGGTGCTGGTCCGTAATGACGGCAAGTTTGTTTTGACGGTTCACAATCGCACTGGCGAGCCTGACCGGTGGGAAGACCTGAGCGTCACGCTGGAACCTAAGCATTTCGAAATGCTCGGGTCCGTGCCCGAAAAATGTAGTGAAGTTTCGGACGTTTTTGGTCCGAGGGTTGGGCAGCCTACAGAAAAGCCGATCAAGGGCATTGATACCGATGAAGGCGGGTTCTGAGCCATGCCCCCGCACGCTGACGTACTCCAATGGGAACACTTGCCATTCCCTAAGTCTCTCAGGGACTTCCAGAAATTGTTCAAAGACGACGCGGCTTGTGCCCGATACCTGGAGGGCGCGAAGTGGCCGAAGGGTTTTGTCTGCCCGCACTGCGAAGCCAAGGGCGAGCCCTTCCGACTGGCGACGCGGACCAGCGTCTTGACCTGCCGCGCCTGCCGCAAGCAAACGTCGCTGACGGTCGATACTGTGATGCAGCGCACTCATACGCCGCTGACCGTCTGGTTTTGGGCGGCTTACCTCGTGTCGAGTATGACGCCGGGCATGTCCGCCGTGCAGTTCCAGCGCCAGCTTGGCTTGAGCCGGTACGAAACCGCCTTCCACATCCTGCATAAACTGCGCGCCGGCATGGTCCGCCAAGGCCGCGACCGTATCGGCGGCAACCTTGGGCGCGGCGATCACGTCGAAGTTGACGAAACCTACATCGGCGGCGTCACGACCGGCGAGGGTCGCGGCCCTCACGCTGACGAAAAGACCATCGTAGCCGCCGCTGTCGAGGTGCGCACGCGCCCCGCCAAGAAAGGCGACAAGCCCATGCGGCGCGGCGGGCGCTACGCTGGACGTTTGCGGCTGGAAATCGTTCCGGCACGCTCGGCTAAGGCCCTGATTGGCTTTGTGGAAAAGGCCGTCGAGCCCGGCGCTATTGTCATCACCGACGCCGCCCCGGCCTACAATAAGCTGGCCCTCAGCGGCTACCAGCACTTGCCGGTTGTCGAAGCCGGGAACCCCGAGGTCGCGGAAGAATATCTGCCGATCGTCCACCTTGTGTTTTCGAACCTCAAGGCGTGGCTGCAAGGGACGCACCATGGCCGCGTCGAGCCGCAACATCTGCAAGCTTACCTGAATGAGTTCACGTTCCGCTTTAACCGGCGCTTCTACCCGTTCAACGCCTTCCGTTCGCTGCTCGGCATCGGGACCAACGGCGAAGGCCCGACCTATGCCGGGATTTACGAAGGAACTTGGAAGCATCCGACGATGGACAGCCATCATGACTAATCAACCTTTGGAGGGTGTATGTTCAAAGCGGATAAGCATGATTCCCGACGACCGGCTCACGTCCGCCGTCTACACGCTTCTGCACTGGATGCACGGCGGCCACGGCGAGCCCGAGGATGACGACCTGATCGTCAAGCTGCCCGGAAGCTTCGGGAAGACGCATTTTCTCATCGTCGGCGCGCGCCACGCGCCTGCGGGCGAGGAGGACTGAGCGATGGTCGACGATTTCCAAAGCTTCAAGGCCGGGCATCCCGCGCGCGCGATGTTCATCAAGATGGGGATCGAGGAATACCTCAAGGCGGCCCAGAGCTGGCGCATGCTGCGATCGATGATCGTCGACCTCAACGACAACAAGAAGCGGGGGTGTTTCGTCGACGCCGCACGACATGCCTACGGCGGCGCGAGCTCAGGCGAACGCGTGCTGCTGCTCGCGATCATGTACGTGTGCGATTTCGCGTGGCTCGCCGACGAGCTCTCCGACGGCCAGGCCTGGCGCCGCATGAGGAGCGCGGGCGGCGACTATCGGCGCGCGGTCGCCGCATGCATCGGCGCGGAGGCCTGAGCGATGGCCGATCAGCAGCCCATCACCGAATGGACCGCCCGGCAGAGGGCGCGCGCCATCCTCAAATTCGTCGGCGTCGCGGAGGACGCGCAATTCAGATGCGAGCACGGCTGCGCGCACACCGCCATCGACTTCGCCGAGGCGCAGATCGCCGCGCAGGAGCGCGACGTGGCGTCCGCGCTGCGGGAGGCACCCTGATGCAGGCGCGCGCGCCCGTGCTGATCGACTACGAGGCCGTCGTCGCCCCGAGCCTGCGCGATTTCCTCTGCATGTGGGTCGTCACCGCGCGACCGGCCGACTACCCCGCGGGGTACGTGGCGCGCCTGAGCGTCGTCCGCTGCGGGCAGACGGCGCCGCTCTCGGGGCCGACGACGAAGGCGCTCTTTGCCCCCTCGCTCGATGCGCTGCGCCTTGCTCTGCTGTGCCAGAACCCCGGCCTCACGAACCTCGGCCGCTATGCCCAGGACGACCCCGTCATCGTCGAGGTGTGGTTTTGACGGGCAACATCACCAAGACGCAGGCGATCGACGAGCTCATCCGGCGCGGCCTGCCGCCGCGCATTCTCGACCTCGAGCTCGCCGCCGCCTACGTCGGCCTTTCGTCGCAGGCGTTCCTCGATGCGGTCGAGGCCGGCACCTATCCCGGCCCGCTGGCGGACGGCCGCCGCCGGCAATGGGACCGCAAGGCGCTCGACGCCGCGGTTGACCGGCGCTCGAAACTTAGCTCATCATCGGCGCGCGAGGAGACTCCCGACGATCTGATGCGAGCCATCGATGCCGCTCCCTGAGCCAAGGCCCCTGCCGATGTACGTGGTGCGCCAGCGCGCCAAGGGTCACACGTATCTCTATTTCCGCTGGCGCGGCGTGTTCCGCCGCCTCCCCGACGATCCGACGAGCGAGGATTTCCGCCGCGAGTATGCGAAGGCGCTCGCCTCCCTCTCCCCCGAGATCATGCAGCCCATCATCGCCGGCTCGCTGCGCGCGCTCATCCGCGATTTCAAGTCCTCGCCCGAGTGGGCCGCTCTCGCGCCCAAGACGCAGGCCGGCTACGCCCGCGCGCTCGACCACCTGGCGCCGTTCGGCGATTACCAGGCCGACAACGTGCGCCGCCAGCACATCGTGAGGCTGCGCAACAAGCTCAAGGCGAACTCGCGCACTCAGGATCTCTTCGTCGCCGCCGTCTCGCGCACCTTCACGATCGGCATGGACCTCGGCTACACTGACCGCAATCCGGCCGCGCGCATCGTGCGGCTCAACGACTCCGAAAGTTATCTGCCATGGCCGGCGCAGGCGCGCGCCGCATTCGAAGCGAGCGAGATGCCGGCCTGGATGCGCACGGCCTACATGCTCGGCCTCTACACGGCCCAGCGCGAGGGCGACATCCTGCGGCTCTCTCGCGCGCGCTTCGACGGCGAGTGGTTCACGATCCGCCAGGGCCGGCCGGAAGCAAAGCGCGGCAAGGGCCGCAAGGGGCCGATCGTCGAGCTCGAGATCCCCGCGGTCAAGCGGCTGCGCGAGTATCTCGCCTCCTGCTCGTTCCCGGGCCTCCTCTTCGTCACGCGCGCCGACGGCACGCCGATCAAGCAGACCGAATTCATCCACGAGCTGCGCGCGCACCTCGATGGCCTTGGGCTCGACGAGTACCATTTTCACGGCCTGCGCCACACCACGCCGACGGCGCTTGCCGAAGCCGGCGCGAGCGATTTGGAGATCATGTCGGTCACCGGCCACACGACGACGCAGATGATTCGCCGCTACACGAAGAAGGCGCGCCAGAAGGTGCTCGCGGCCTCCGCCATGGCCAAGATTGACGGTAAGAACGGATTGTGAACGGTGCGAAACCGGCTTACCGGCGTGCGAAACCAAGAGTGAAAAACACCGCACACTATTGGCAAATTGCGCTTTAGAATGAGCGCCTTGTAATTGGTGGGTGTGCACAGACTCGAACTGTGGACCCGCTGATTAAGAGTCAGCTGCTCTACCAACTGAGCTACACACCCGAAGCCGTCTCGCGCCACTCGCCAGCGTTCCATGACGGCAAAGGGGCCCGTCCGGGCCCCAGGCGCGTCGTCTACCACCCATCGTCCCTGTTTGTCCAGTCGAGCTTGGGGCGCAGCACACGGGTCCCAGCAAGGCCCTCCAAGCCCCCGTTAGAGCCGAAATCGGCACCCTCAGCCGCCAATCAAGAGATGCCCGTGCTCGGAAAGCCGTTCGAGCACCGCCGCCGAGCCCTTGACCACGCAATGCATGGGATTGGCAGGCACGTGGAACCTGACGCCGACGCGCCGCGCGAGCTCGAGATCGAGCCGATCGAGGAGCGCCCCGCCCCCCGTGAGCGTGATGCCGCGGTCGACGACGGCTGCCGCGATCTCGGGCTCGAGGTCCTCGAGCACGCGCCGCACAAAGTCGCCGATGTCGGCAATCGGCGCCTCGAGCGCCACCGCCACATCCGAGGGTCCGAGCACGACCTCCTTGAAGCGCCCCGTCTCGACATCCTGTCCCCGGATATGGACCTCGACATCGGCGCCGTCCTGCGCGCGCGAAGCGGACCCCGCTTCGATCTTGATCCGCTCGGCGTTGGCCTCCCCGATCACGAGCTGATGCTGGCGGCGCACGTAGCGGATGATGGCTTCGTCCATGGCATTGCCGGCGCAGCGCAGGCTCCTGGCCTCGATGACGGAGCCTACCGAGAGCACGGCGATGTCCGTCGTGCCGCCGCCGATGTCGACCACCATCGCGCCGCGCCCATCGTCGAGGTTGAGGCCCGCCCCCAGCGCCGCGGCCACGGGCTCCTCGACGATATAGACCTCGCGCGCACCAACCCCGCGCGCCGCCTCCTCCACCGTCCGCCTCTCGACGGGCGTCGCACCCGCCGGCACGCAGATCAGGATGCGCGGCCGGCGGAACCCGAGCATCGACTTCGAGCGGCGGATGAACTGGCGCAGCATCTCCTCGGTCGCGACGAAATCGGCGACGACGCCGTCACGCAGCGGCCGGATGAGCTCGATGTTTGCGGGTTCCCGCGCCGCAAGAGTCTTGGCACTATGGCCGACGGCCATGATCTCGCGCGAGTGGCCGCGCGAGCGCACCGCGACCGCCGACGGCTCATCGATGATGATGCCGCGCCCCAGAGCGTGCACGAGCGTATTCGCCGTCCCGAGATCGATCGCGATATCGTCGGAGAACATGTCCGAGACGCGCATGTCTTGCACCGCCGCTCAATCCTGCCCGGCAACCGGGCATGCGCAGCATAGCGCAAGTCACACGGGGTGGAGAGACGCCGTCGCCCCTCCACACCGTATCGCAATACGAGCCCTCAAGGGAGCCTCATGGTTCGACAAGCTCACCATGAGGCTCTTGGCCGCGTTTGGAGCCCTTCATCCTGAGCTTGTCGAAGAGCCTGCCCCGGAGTTGATCCGGGGGTGAAGGGCTTGGCGTCACGCTATTCGCGTTCCCTCACCCTGAGCTTGTCGAAGGGCGAGGGAACGGAGCCATGCAGATCAAACCTGCTGGGCTTTGGCCGTCTTCTGCCGCTTGACCATGAGCTTGTTGAGCGCGGCGACATAAGCCTTGGCCGAGGCCACCATCGTATCGGTATCGGCGCCGCGCCCCGTCACCACGCGGCTGTCCTCGGCGAGCCGCACCGAGACCTCGGCCTGCGCGTCCGTGCCCTCGGTCACGGCCTGCACCTGATAAAGCTCGAGCTTCGCCGTGTGCGGAACCAGCATCCGGATGGCGGCAAACGTTGCGTCGACTGGTCCGTTGCCGGTCGCATGCACCGTGTGCGGCGCCCCGTCGATGTCGAGCGTCAGCGTCGCCGATTGCGGGCCCGTCGTGCCAGCGATCACCTGGAGCGCGGTAACGCGCATGCGGTCGTGCGCGTGCGCGATCTCCTCGTCGACCAGCGCCTCGATGTCCTCGTCGTAGACATGCTTCTTCCTGTCGGCGAGCGCCTTGAAGCGGTTGAAGGCGTCCTCGAACGCGTTCTCGCCGAGCTCGTAGCCGAGCTCCTTGAGCTTGGTCCGGAACGCATTTCGCCCCGAGTGCTTGCCCATGACGAGTGACGTCTTGCCGACGCCGACCGACTCCGGTGTCATGATCTCGTAGGTCTGCTGGTACTTGAGGATGCCGTCCTGGTGGATGCCGCTCTCGTGCGCGAACGCATTCCGGCCAACGATCGCCTTGTTGTACTGGACCGGGAAATTGGTCACGGCGGACACGAGCTTTGAGGCCCGCGACAGCATGGTCGAGTCGACCCGCGTGTCGTAGGGCAGCACGTCGCGCCGCGTCCGCATCGCCATCACGACCTCTTCCAGCGCCGCGTTGCCGGCCCGCTCGCCAATACCGTTGATCGTACACTCGATCTGGCGCGCTCCGGCTTTCAGGGCAGCCAGCGAGTTGGCAACCGCGAGCCCGAGATCGTTGTGGCAGTGGGTGGAGAAGATTGCCTTGTCGGCGTTCGCCACGCGCTCGCGCACGGCGCGGAACATCTCGTAATACTCTTCCGGCGTCGCATAGCCCACCGTATCGGGGAGGTTGATGGTCGTGGCACCCGCCTTGATGGCGGCGTCGACGCACTGGCAGAGGTAATCGATCGGTGTGCGCGTCGCGTCCATCGCGCTCCATTCCACGTCCTCGACCAGGTTGCGCGCCCGCGTCACCGTCGCCGTGATGATCTCGAGCACCTCGGCTTCCGTCTTGCGCATCTGGTGGGCGAGATGGATGGGCGAGGTCGAGACGAACGTATGGATGCGCCCGCGCCGCGCTTGGCGCACGGCCTCGCCCGCACGGTCGATGTCGGCATTGATTGCCCGCGCGAGCCCCGCGACGGTCGCGCGTTCGACGCGCTTGGCGATCGCGGTCACGGCCTCGAAATCACCCTCGGACGCAATCGGGAACCCCGCCTCGATGATGTCGACGCCCATGGCATCGAGGCAATCCGCGACCTCGAGCTTTTCCTCAAACGTCATGGTGGCGCCGGGGCATTGTTCGCCGTCGCGCAAGGTCGTGTCGAAGATGACGACTCTGTCGGTGGAGGCGTCATTCTCTTTCGTGGTCATGGGAATTCGTTCCTTCCTCGGACCGGCCCGCGTCGCGGTTGCCGGATCAATCCTATCGGCGCATCGTTCGCGATCCCCTGAGCACCTGCCCGGCAGCTCGCCGGGCCCCCGGTTCTCAGGGGCTGAAAAGGAGGAGGGTCAGGAGGCCGAGGGCGCGTGCCGGCGCGCCGGATGCTGCGCGAGCGGCGCAATCCGCGAGTTTTCCGGCGTTGTTGGCCTCGAAGCGCATGAATTCGCTGTCTTCCGTGCCGGCAAATCGGCCGATCCGGGGACAATAAGGCAAATCCGCTAATGAATTGCAAGGGGTGGCGCCGCAACGCCACCCGGCGAAATGGCGTACATAGGGGTTGGCGGTTCGCGCGCCCGGGTCACGACCGCATTAACGGATCGTCACGGTTGCCAACATTTATGGTTTGAGGCGAGCCTCCTCAGTCCTATGACATCCGTCGACCGCTGATCCGGAGGCTTGGTATGCAAAGGCCGTTCACCACCCTCACGCTCATGGTTCTGCTCATTCCAGTCGCTGCTCGGGCCGGCGACTACGCACCGCTCGAGTGCTCGAAGGCACACGGTCCGGCCGAGAAGGCAATCTGCAGCTCCTACGCCCTGGGACAGGCCGAGGCTCGGGTCGCGACCCTGTTCGGCATTGCCACCTCCCTCGTCGCCATGGGCCGGCGCGGCGACATCAAGGACGCCCAGCGCAAGTGGATCGAAACCCGTGACGCCTGCGCCGCCAATGACGCCTGTTTGGCCGCCGCCTACGATGAGCGTATTCGCGCGCTGGACGGCATCATCAACGCGATTGCCTCGCGCGGCCCCTTCTGAGACGTGGCTCCCCGAGGGAGCCGGGACATCTCATCCCGAGCCTTTGACCGAGAGCAAAGTTTGGCCTCCGCGGCGCGTTTAGGCTACCGGCCCCAAACCAAGAAACCCATGCGGCACCCCAATTGGCGTCCGTGCTAAGGAGCACACACCATGACATCGAGCACTGCATCCGGCCGATACGCGACGCCCGTCATCGCCCTCCACTGGCTGATCTTCCTGCTGATCGTCGTCTCCTATGCCTCGATCGAGCTGCGCGAGTTCTTTCCCAAGGGCAGCGCGCCGCGTGAGGCGATGAAGAGCGTGCATTTCATGATCGGCCTCACGGTCCTGGCACTTGTCGCAGCCCGTATCGCTGCGCGGTTCCTGTCCCCGACCCCGAAGATCCTCCCGCCACCGCCCCACTGGCAGGAGATCGCCGCCCGCCTCGTCCATCTCGCCCTCTTTGCCTTCATGATCGCCATGCCGATCCTGGGGTGGCTGATCTTGAGCGCCGAAGGTGACCCGATCCCGTTTTGGGGTCTCGAGCTGCCGCCGCTCACGGCACCCGACAAGGAGTTCGCTGAGCAGCTCGAGGAGGTGCACGAGACGATCGGCAACGTCGGCTATTTCCTGATCGGCGCCCACGCCGCGGCCGCGCTCTTTCATCACTACGTGGTGAAGGACAACACGCTGATCCGCATCCTGCCCGGTCGATCGGCGTAAGCCGGGCGTCTCAGATCGTGATCGTACCTTCCGCGACGCGCACCGCCGAGCCGCCGATGCGCACCGTCGTGAGCCGGCCAGCCTCGACCACGAGCGACAGCATGATCTGGCTCGGGCGCCCCATCTCGTAGCCTTGCTCGATCATGCGCTTGTGCGTGCCGTCCGGCAGCGCATCGAATTGGTGCACGACGCCGGCGAAGCAGACGGCTGCCGCCCCCGTAGCCGGATCCTCGGTGACACCCACGCCCGGCGCGAACATGCGCACGTGGAACGCCGACGTCGTATGCAGGCACTGGCGCGTATAGATGTAGGCGCCGATCACGCCCTGCTCCTCGAACGCCCGCGCCCAATGCGCCCCGTTGACATGCGCCCGCCCGATGGCATCGAGCGTCGAGATGGGCACAAATGCGAACGTGTTTCCCGCCGCATAGCAGAGCGGCTTGTGGTTCTCGAAGCCGATCTCGTTCGGGCTGAGCCCGAGGCCCGCCGCGAGCAGCTCCGGGGCCGGCAAGGCACCCGCCTCCGCCGGCAGCTTCGGCGCGTCGAACTCCGCAAATGCTGCGGCCCCCGTCCTCACGCGCACGCCAACCCTCACCGTGCCGATGCTCTGCTCGAGCACGATCAGCGCGTCACGCTCCCCATTGAGCACCGGTGCCCTGATCTCCGCCAGCAGCGCCGCGGCCCCGATCGTCGGATGCCCCGCGAAGGGGAGCTCCTTCTGCGGCGTGAAGATGCGCACGCGAGCCGAGTGGGCCGGTTTCTCGGCCTTGAGCAGGAACACCGTCTCCGACAAGTTGAACTCGCCGGCGATCTGCTGCATCTGCTCGGAGCTGAGCGCGTCCGCGTCGTGCACGACGGCAAGCGGATTGCCGCCGAAGCGCTGCTCCGTGAAGACATCGAGCGTGTGATAAGTGAGCTGCATATTATTCCTCGACCGGTGGCGGCGCACACTGCCCTAAACGGCGCGCCGATCCAAGGCGCGAGTGGCCACAGTTTGGGGACTTTCAACGTCCCTCGAACAGGGCCGGGAGCAGCACGCTCGCATAGGCCGCGACATCCAGCCCATCGAGATCCCGCGCCGAGCGCACGACGACCATCTCGGCAAGCTCGGGATCGGCCTCGGCCGCGATATGCGCGCTGATCGCGGCGCAGAGCTCCTCTACCGGAAGGGGCGAACGAAACTCCGCCGCGATCGACACCAGGGGTCCCAGGAAGGTGAGGATGAACCCGGGCGTACGCTCGAGCGCCGCCGGCTCGAGCCCGGTCTCCTCGGCGAGCTCGCGCACGATGCTCGCCTCGATGTCGATCGCCCCGTCCTCGACCACATCTCGCGCATCGATGAAGCCCCCGGGCAGATAGGCGAGCCCGCCATTGATGTTTCCGGGCCGCTGCCGTCCGAGCAGTACGTGCCCCTCGGCCGATCTCAGAAGAGCCGAGCCGAACGCGTCCGCGACGCTCCGGTCGGGCGCGCCGGTCTCGCGCCAATAGAGGAAGCTTTTGAAGTCAGTGCGAACGAACTCGGCCCGGAAGACGCCCTCCTCCATGACGTGGCGCGTCATGAGATGAAGCGCGCCGTTGAAGAACGCAGGATTGTCGGCCTTCCGCTGTGCCCAGTGGGCATCGATCTCCGACCCGTGCCTATCCGCGAAGGCCCAGCGCTCGCCCGTGAGTCTGAGATCGCAGCGATCGACGCCCACGACCCGCCCACCCGTGTCGGGCATGCCTGATCTCTGGCTCTCGTGATCCACGTTCCCGCTCTTCTCCTTGCGTGCAAGCGTAACGCACGCAATCGCCGCCCATAAGCCACCTCAATCGAGCCGAGGCAGCAGTCCCTCGATACACTCCCGTCTCGGTTAACGCGCTCTTAACCCCAAGTGGGCGACAAAGCGTAGCTGGTCTCCCGAGGCCAGCATTGAGTTTGTCCTATCTTGTAACCGCGTAAGGACATCCCATGCCGCTCGTCTTGCGCCAGCGGGCCTCTGCGCTCGCGTCGCTCCTCGCCACCACTTCGGATGCACAACCCGCTGCTGCCCGGCCGCTGACGTCTCTGCGCGGCTTCGGCAGGCTCCTTGATGGAGCAAGCGGCGGCGCCTTCACCGAGCCGCGAGCCGGTGTCGCGGGAGTCAGGCAACGTCGCGCCGACATCTTCGACCGCCTGGAACTCTAGCGAAGCAAATTGCCGGAAGTGGCGGCCTCGACCGCCGCTTCCGGCTTGTTCGCTTTGTCTCTTAGAGGCAGCCGAGGCCCGGAATGCCGCACACGTAGGTGCCCATCGTCTTATTGACGCAGCAGGCCTGATCGGCGCCGCACCGCCAGGTCTTGGTCTTGCCGGCCGGCGTCTTCGATTTGCAGACCTTGGTCGCCGCAGCGAGCGCCGCGGTGGACTGCGGTCCCCTCGCCGTATCGAAAGCCATCGTGCCGGCAGCGGCCAGCGCCGCCGCAACCGCGAGAGACATGACCAAACGCTTCATGACGCAACTCCCTGAACCTGATTGCCGCAGGTAGAGAATGCGCCCAAAAGGATCGCTTCCGCTATTGCAGACGGGCCTCAGTTCCGGCTCTTATCGACCAGCGCCTTGGCCTTGATCCACGGCATCATGGCACGCAGCTTCGCGCCCACGTCCTCGATCGGATGAGCATCGTTCATGCGCCGCGTGGCCTTGAACTTGGGCTGCCCCGCCTTGCATTCGCGGATCCATTCGCTCGTGAAGGCGCCGGTCTGAATATCGCGCAAGACCTTGCGCATCTCCTGCTTGGTGCGGTCCGTGATGATGCGCGGGCCCGTGACGTACTCGCCGAACTCGGCCGTGTTCGAGATCGAGTAGTTCATGTTGGCGATGCCGCCCTCGTAGATGAGGTCGACAATAAGCTTCACCTCGTGCAGGCACTCGAAATAGGCCATCTCGGGCGCATAGCCCGCTTCGACGAGCGTCTCGAAGCCAGCGCGAATGAGCTCGACCAAGCCGCCGCACAGCACGACCTGCTCCCCGAAGAGATCGGTCTCGCACTCCTCCTTGAAGGTGGTCTCGATGATCCCTGAGCGCCCGCCGCCGATGGCCGAGGCATAGGAGAGGAACACCTCGTGCGCATTCCCGCTCTTGTCCTGATGCACGGCGATGAGGCACGGCACGCCGCCCCCCTTCTGATACTCGCCCCGCACAGTATGTCCTGGACCCTTCGGCGCCACCATGCCGACGTCGATATCGCCACGCGGCTCGATCAGGTTGAAATGGATGTTGAGCCCGTGCGCGAACATGAGCGCCGTGCCGGGCTTCATGTTGGCCGCCAGGTGATCCCTGTAGATGTCGGCCTGCAGCTCGTCGGGCGTCAGCATCATGATGACGTCGGCCCACTTGGCCGCCTCCGCCACCTCCATCAAGCGCAGCTTCTCGCCCTCGGCCTTCTTGGCGGACGCCGAGCCCTTGCGCAGCGCGATGGCGACGTCCTTGACGCCCGAGTCGCGCAGGTTCAGCGCATGCGCGTGCCCCTGGCTGCCGTAGCCGACGACGGCGACCTTCTTCGACTTGATGAGATTGATGTCGGCATCACGATCGTAATAGACGCGCATAGCTCTCTCGTTTTCTGTGGGATGTTCAGACTGGCGCGCCCGACGCGGGGCTCGGCCCTGGGGCGAAAACCCCTCACAAGCGCGCGGAAGTTACTATGTCGCTCACCGCCCTTTCAACGGCGAATACTGACTTCGCGGAGCCGAAAAAGGTTAACCCACTGCACGCAGGCCCGCCTCGCGGCTCACATCGCAACCGCACCGCGGCCGATGGCTGCGATGCCGGTGCGCGAGACCTCGACCAGCCCGAGCTCCGTCATGAGCCCGATGAAGGTCTCGATCTTGCCCGGCTTTCCCGTGACCTCGAACACGAAATGCTCGATCGACGTATCGACCACCTGAGCGCGGAAGATCTCGGCCATACGCAAGGCCTCGATGCGTTTCTCGCCCTTACCCGCGACCTTGACCAGCGCCAGCTCACGCTCGACAGACGCACCCTCGATCGTGAGGTCGCGCACCCGATGCACCGGCACGAGCCGCTCGAGCTGATGCTTGATCTGCTCGATCACGGCCGGCGTGCCGCGCGTGATGATGGTGATGCGCGAGAGGTGCTTCTCGTGCTCGGTCTCGGTCACGGTCAGGCTGTCGATGTTGTAGCCGCGCCCCGAGAAGAGGCCGATCACGCGCGCGAGCACGCCCGGCTCGTTGTCGACCAGCACCGAGAGCGTGCGCGTCACCACCTCCTGGGCGATGCCCGGACCCACGTAATGGCTTTGCGGCGAAGGGTTGATCATGGCGCTTTCTCTTTTTCCTTGGTCTGCTCTCGTCCCTCGGGCTGCTCTTGCTCCTTGGGCAGTCTTTTCTGCAAGTCCTTCACGGCCTCGGGGAAGACGATCGTGAGGAACACCGGGACCCCGTGCTCGTCGACGAGCTTCTTCAGGCCGTCGCCATATGCGGCTGACATCTTGTATTGGGCGAGGGCGGCCACCACACGCCGCCCCATGGCATCCGCGAGCGCCGCCGCCGTTGGTACGCCCATCTTTGTGAGCGCGTCCGGCGGCACGCGCGAATAGACCTGGGCCAGCATTCTCGTCTCGAGATAGTCCTGGGCGATGCAGCTCTCGAACGCCTGCCCATAGTTCTCTGCCAGGCTATGCGTGCGGTAGCATGCATCGATGAACTCGTAGGCCGCCTTCACCCCCCGCGCCCGATGAAGCTTTCCGATGCGCAGGGCGGCATCTTTGATGTTGGCGACGCGATCCCAGTTTGGCTGGAAATCGGCGGCGGCATTGGCCGGGCCGGCCGCGAGAAAAAGAGCGACGGCAGCGGCCGACAGGGCTGAGGCAAGGGCTCTGATCAAAGGATGCACTCCTTGGCGTTCGAGCACCCCCCGGTTCCCTGAAACGTTAGTGTCTGCCGAAAGTGGCAAAACTGCCATCACACGAATGTTCCGACTATTCGCGGCAAGCGCCGGCGATTTCCCCTACCGTCACACAAGCACCTTGCCTTCCTCGTCGATGGCGTTCCCCACCTCCTCGTCCGTGACATCCTCGCCAAGCAGCATCTCGTTGTGCGCCTTGCCCGATGGAATCATCGGGAAGCAGTTGGCGAGCGCGGCGACGCGGCAATCGAAGATCACCGGCCCCTTGGTGTCGATCATCTTCTTGATGGCGCCGTCGAGGTCTTGGGGCTTGTCGCAGCGCATGCCGGTCCAGCCGTAGGCCTCGGCCAGCTTCACGAAGTCCGGCAGACTATCTGTGTAGCTGTGCGACAGTCGGTTGCCGTGGAGCAGCTGCTGCCACTGGCGCACCATGCCCATGTACTGGTTGTTGAGGATGAACACCTTGACGGGCAGGTCGAACTGCACCGCAGTCGAGCATTCCTGAATGTTCATGAGGATCGAGGCGTCGCCCGCGATGTCGATGACGAGCGCCTTGGGATGCGCGAGCTGAACGCCGATTGCGGCCGGGAGCCCGTAGCCCATGGTGCCGAGCCCGCCCGACGTCATCCAGCGGTTCGGCTCCTCGAAGTGATAGAATTGCGCCGCCCACATCTGGTGCTGGCCGACCTCGGTCGTGATGTAGGTGTCGCGGTCCTTGGTCAGCGCATAGAGCCGCTCGAGCGCGTATTGTGGCATGATCACGTCGCGCGACGGCTTGTACGAGAGCGATTTCTTCTTTCTCCAGTCGTCGATCTGCTTCCACCAGAGCTTGTGCGCACCCTTGTCGAGCTGCGGGGCGCGCGCCTTCCAGATGCGCAGCATGTCCTCGAGCACGTAGGCGACGTCGCCGATGATCGGGATATCGACGCGCACGTTCTTGTTGATCGACGAGGCATCGATATCGACGTGGATCTTCTTCGAGCCCGGCGAGAACGCATCGAGCCGACCCGTGATGCGGTCGTCGAAGCGCGCCCCGATGCACACCATGACGTCGCAATCGTGCATTGCCCAATTAGCTTCATACGTGCCGTGCATGCCGAGCATGCCGAGCCACTGCTTGTCGGAGGCGGGATAGGCGCCGAGCCCCATCAGCGTCGAGGTGATGGGAAAGCCGGAAAGGCGCACGAGCTCGCGCAGGAGCTGGCTCGCCTTGGGGCCGGAATTGATCACGCCCCCGCCGGTATAGAAGACGGGCTTCTTGGCCCCGGCCATGAGCTCGACCGCGTCGCGCACCGCGGTCTGCTCCGGCTTCACGCGGGGCTTATAGGTCTTGTGCGCGATGTTCGACGGGCCGACGTAGTTCCCCGTCGCGAACTGGATGTCCTTCGGGATATCGACCACGACCGGGCCCGGGCGTCCCGCCTTCGCGATATAGAACGCCTCGTGCAGGATGCGCGCGAGATCATTGACGTTCTTGACCAGCCAGTTGTGCTTGGTGCACGGGCGCGTGATGCCGACCGTGTCGCACTCCTGGAACGCGTCGTTGCCGATCAGGTGCGTCGGCACCTGGCCTGTGATGCACACGAGCGGAATTGAATCCATGAGCGCGTCGGTGAGCCCCGTCACCGCATTGGTGGCGCCTGGACCCGAGGTGACGAGCGCCACGCCGACCTTGCCCGTCGAGCGCGCATAGCCTTCGGCGGCATGCAGCGCGCCGCCCTCCTGGCGCACCAGGATGTGGCGCACCTTCTCCTGCTGGAACAGCTCGTCGTAGATTGGCAGCACCGCGCCACCCGGATAACCGAAGATGTGCTCGACGCCCTGGTCCTGCAGCGCCTTGATCACGATTTCGGCTCCAGTCATCGTGCGTGCCATCGTCTCGTTCCCCTGCGGAATTCCCAAGAGCCGGCCTCGCTGCCTGCTGCCTGCTGCCTGTTGGCGCCGGCAACCTAGGTGCCGCAGCTTGCAGGGTCAAGGTTTAGAATTAATAAAACGACGAAAAACCACACACAAACATACTATTTATTGCGCAGAAACATACTTCAACGCACTCATATTACAGCGAAGCCACGTAACCTGCCGTTTGGCATATTGGCGCGTCTCTGCCTTCGCGCTCTCCACCGCTTTCGCGCGCGTGACCTTCCCCGCGATGAGATCGAGAAGCGCCGCCACACCGAGTGCCCGCATGACCGGAAGTCCCGGATCGAGCTTCTGGCGCCCAAGCGCCTCCGCTTCCTCGAGCGCGCGCGCTGCCATCATCGCCTCGAATCTCGCATCGCAGCGTCGGTAAAGCTCGTCGCGCTCCGGCATCAGCACGAAGCGCTCGGTCTCATCCTCCTCGAGCACGGGCCTGCCTGGCGTCTCCTGCCAGTCCGCGAGCGACCGTCCCGTCGCCTCGAGCACTTCGAGCGCCCGCACGATCCGCTGCGGATCGGTCGCCTTGAGGCGAGCCGCCATGGCCGGATCACGCGCGCCGAGCACCTTATGCAGTGCCGCGGCCCCGACACGATCCGCCTCGCTGCGCCAATGCGCACGCACATCGTCCGGCACCGGCGGCACCGGCGACAGACCCTCGAGCAGAGCCTTGAAATAGAGCCCTGTTCCGCCGACGAAGATCGGCACCAATCCCAGCGCACGGGCCTCTGTAATAGCGCGCGAGGCTTCGTCAGCAAAGCGGGCGGCCGAATAGGCCTCGCGCCCCGGCACATGGCCGTAGAGCAGATGCGGCACGCGCGCTTCGTCCTCGGGCGTGGGCCGCGCGGTGAGGACCCTGAGGTCGCGATAGACCTGCATCGAGTCGGCGTTGATGATCGCGCCGCCCGTCTTTTCTGCGAGATCGAGCGCGAACGCCGACTTGCCCGAGGCGGTCGGCCCGGCAATAAGGATGGCGCGTTTGATCTCGGTCGGCATGCCCTGCGTCCTAGACAAGCAAGTGTCCTACACGAGTGAGGCAAGCGCCGCGAGAGCCGCAAGAGGAGCAAGGTTGAGATGGGCGAAATGCTGAGCCGGGCCCTTGTGCTGACCTCTCCGCCCGGCGCGCTCGCCCCGGAGACCGTCCAGGCCGCGCGCGCGCTCCTCAGAGGCCGCACGATCATTGAGGATCGCTGGCTCGCCGAGCGCGAGGCCTGGGAGACCATATTTGTCGTCGACGAGGACGAGGATCTTGGCCCGCTGCTGCGCACCGCAAAGGCCGCGTTCCGGGAAGCACCGATCGACGTCAACATCGTACCCGACGACATTGCCTATCGCCGCAAGAAGCTCCTCGTCGCCGACATGGAGAGCACGATCGTCGGCGAGGAGTTCATCGACGAGCTTGCCGCTCTCGCGGGCCTGGGCCCGGAGATCGCGGCGATCACCGCGCGCGCCATGCGTGGCGAGATCGAGTTCGAGGCAGCGCTGCGCGAGCGCGTCGCCCGCTTCAAGGGTCTCGATGCTGCCATCCTCGACGAGGTCTACGCCCGCGCGACTCTGAACCCGGGCGCCGAGACGCTGGTGAAGACAATGCAGAAGCACGGCGCCACCTGCGCCCTCGTCTCCGGTGGCTTCACCGTGTTCACCGAACGCATCGCGAAGCGCTTGGGCTTCGACGTAGAGCAGGCCAACAGGCTCGAGATCGAGGGCGGCAAGCTCAGGGGCACCGTCGCCGAGCCGATCCTCGGCCGCGAAGCCAAGCGCGCCGCGCTTGAGCGCCTGGCCGCCGACCGCGGGCTGTCGTTGACCGAGACACTTGCCGTGGGCGACGGCGCCAACGACCTCGACATGATTCGCGCCGCCGGCCTCGGCGTGGCCTTCCGCGCCAAGCCGATCGTCGCCGCCGAAGCCAGCGCCTCGATCGTCCACGGCGACCTCACGGCGCTTCTCTATCTTCAGGGATATGCGAGAGACGAGTTCGCCGCGTAGGAGCGCGCTCTCTATGTTCCAACTGTCATCCTGGATCGCCATGCGTTCCGCATGCCGTCCGGGATGACAGATGGTGTGGATCCGACCACGAGCAGATCTACGCCATCGGCAGTGCATGCGGCCTGCCACATCACACGCCTCAGATGCCGCGCAGACGCGCCCATGCTTGGCGAGCAGCTAGCCGCAAGCGCAAGGCCTCATGCCGGAACCGCGGCCTCATCCGAGCCCACATCGCGCGGACCTCGCGACGAACACGGGCCCACGCCATCTCGAGCCGAGGCCGCCATTCGGCCCAAATCGCGACGAGACGCGGCTTCCACCTTGCCCACGCCTGCTTCGCCTCGAGCCGGACGCGGTTCTTCACCATGCGTCCATAGCGCCAGGCCCACGAAGCGCGGATGATCGCAAACAGATGCTCCTTCCAAGGCATCAGCCAATCGTGAGCCCACTGGAACCAGCCGATGCGCATCAGCGCCGGCTTGGTCAGAATGAAAATGCGCGCAATGAGAGCCGTCGATGCGATCTTGGCGGCGACGAACAACGCCCCCGCGCTGAAAGCGTGCCCCTGCGCGAGCAGATAGATGGCGACGAACTTCAACGGAAACAGGAGGGAGGTGGGGAGCGCCAGCACCGCCAGCGCGCCGTAGGGCGGCAGGCCGGCGATGAAGCGCTCGAGCCGCGCCCAGGGCGCAAAGCGCGAAAGTCGCCCCAGCAGCTCGACGAGAGGGCGCCAGCCCCACTCCTCGAACAGCAGGATGAGCGCTGCTGCGAACTGAAGGACGAGGATGATGGGGCCGCGCACCGCCGACCAGAGCGCGCGCGCAAGCCCTCCGGCGGCGGAGACAGCACCGCGCGCCACAGCCAGCAGTCTGCTCGAGAGTTGCTCCGGCATCCTTCCTCTCCCCGCCCCGGATGGGCAGGCCTGCGAACGCAAATCTACATGCGCTCGAGTTACCCGAGGCTCAACCGGCCCCCGGGACACCCGTGTGCGTGGGGCCGCGACCGCCCTGCGATATTAGCGCACGCCCGTTTCGCGCCGGCTTTACGCGCCGCGAATTATCTATACTCTAATCGTCAGGATATGCCGCTGCTTGCTCCCACTTGTCCCGCGTACCGCGGCAACGGCACCTGAGCTGCCTGGGTGGATCACCCACAACCGCAATTGCCCACGCGCCCTCCCGTGCGTCGACATTGCCGGGTGAGACACCTGAGGTGGGGGAGAACGCATGGGACCGCTTCCGTGCGCTCTCCCCTTTTTCGCGCCCACCTCGCCTCACACACCTTCCGGAAGCCGCGTGTCGCGCGGTCGAAGCGCGCCGGTGCGCTCGGCCTCCTCCAGCGCGTGCGCCAGCTCCTCGCGCGCACGCTCGGCTTGGCGCTGGCGGTTCCAGAGGCTTGCGTAGAGTCCCCCCTTGGCGATCAGCTCCGCATGCGTGCCCTGCTCGACGAGCCGCCCGCGCTCGAGCACGATGATGTTGTCGGCATGCACGATCGTCGACAGCCGGTGCGCGATGACAAGGGTGGTCCGGTTCCGCGCCACGCGATCGAGCGCGTCCTGGATCTCCTTCTCGGTATGGCTGTCGAGCGCGCTCGTCGCCTCGTCGAGCATCAGGATCGGCGGCCCCTTGAGGATCGTCCGCGCAATGGCGACCCGCTGCTTCTCGCCGCCGGAGAGCTTCAAACCCCGCTCGCCGACCATCGTCTGGTAGCCCGCGGGCAGCGTGCGGATGAAGTCGTCGATTTGGGCCAGTTCCGCCGCCTCGCGGATTTCGGCTTCGCTCGCATCCACGCGCCCGTAGCGGATGTTATAGAGGACCGTGTCGTTGAAGAGCACGGTATCCTGCGGCACGACGCCGATCGCCGCCCTGAGCGAGGCCTGTGTCACGTCGCGGATGTCCTGCCCGTCTATGCTCACCCGCCCCGCCTCGATCTCGTAGAAGCGGAACAGGATGCGCGAGATCGTGGACTTCCCCGCCCCCGAAGGTCCCACAATGGCGACCATGTGCCCCGCCGGCACCTCGAACGAGACGTCGTCGAGAATGCGCCGGTCCGGTTCATAGGAGAATGAGACGTTCTCGAAGCGGATCGTCCCCTGCGTCACGACGAGCGGCTTCGCCCCCGGCCTGTCCTTGATCTCGGGCGCCTCGTCGAGAAGGGCAAACATCGTCTCGAGATCGACGAGCCCCTGTTTGATCTCGCGATAGATCATGCCCATGAAGTTCAACGGCAGGTAAAGCTGGATCATCATGGCGTTGATCATGACGAAGTCGCCCACCGTGTGCGTGCCGGCAAGCACGGCGCGCGCCGCAAGCCACATGACGATCGTCATGCCCACCGTGAAGATCAGCGACTGGCCCGAGTTCAAGACGCCGAGCGAATGGTAGGTCTTGACCGCCGCGCGCTCGTAGCGCGCCATCGAGGCATCGAAGCGTCGCGCCTCGACCTCCTCGTTGCCGAAGTATTTCACGGTCTCGAAGTTGAGAAGGCTGTCGATCGCCTTGGTGTTGGCGTCCGTGTCGCTCTCGTTCATCTCGCGCCGGATGGCGATGCGCCGCTCGGAGGCCGCGAACGTGAACCACATGTAGAGCGCGACCGTGACCAGCACGACCAGCACGTAGGTCCAGCTGAAATAGTAGACGAGGATCGCACACACGAGAAAGAGCTCGATCGCCGTCGGCACGAGCTGCATGACTCCCATCCGCAGGATGAGATCGATGCCCCGCGTGCCGCGCTCGATGACGCGCGAGAGCCCGCCCGTGCGCCGCTCGAGGTGGAAGCGCAGCGACAGCCTGTGCAGGTGGCGGAACGTGCGGTTGTTGAGCTCGCGCACCGCGTTCTGGCCGACCCGCGTGAACAGCACGTCGCGCACCTGATTGAGGATCATCGTAAGCACGCGCGCGACACCATAGGCCGCGATCAGCCCCGTCATGGCGAGCGCGATGTCGCTAGCACCGATCTCGCCCGCAACGCGGCTCCCGGCAGCGAGCCCGTCGGTGATCTCCTTGAACAGGATCGGCACGACAATGGTGATGAGCTTCGCGAAGAGAAGGACGAAGCACGCGACCGTGACCTCGAGCCTGAGATCAGGGCGCCCCTTGGGCCACACAAACGGAAGCAACCCGCGCAGGACCGTCCAGTGGTCGGACCGCGCGGAAAGCTGCAATGGGTCCGGCCGCTCGCTCGGCTTGGCTGCGGCAGGCGCGGGATCGGGGAGCGTCATGGCGCGTCTGATTGCACGAAAACGCCTGCCGCGGCCAGAGCTAAACGGCTAGGCCCGCAGCCGGTCGCATCAGGCCTTGCGCAGCGGCACGATGATGCGCTGATAGGCCTGGATGACATTCGGATTTTTGATTTTGCGGCGGTTCGCGCGATAGATGACGTCATACCGGTTGCGGCTGCCGAGGTAGCGCTTGGCGATCCCCGACAGCGTGTCGCCGGGCTTCACGACATAGACCAGCCTTGCCTTCTGTCGCGCCCTCTTGGCTTCGCGCGTGCGCCGCTGCGCCTTGACCGGCTTCGCCCGGGGCGCTGCGGATTGGATGCGCTCCGCGTTCGGTCTCGCGCCGCTGGCCGCGCTCTCGGACGCCTTCGGTTCCGCCGTCGCAGGCGACTCGTTGGCAGCCGTGCTCGGCCCTGCCGCACTGCTCTTGTCTGTTTCAGTCGAAGGCGCGCTCGGAGCGCTCCCGCCCGATGCCTTCTCTCGGGCAGACGGCAATCGCAGCTCGGGCAGGACGTTGGCACGCACCGGCGGCGGCACCGCCGCCTTCTCGCCCTTGACCGTCGCGCTTTTGCCCGCGGCCTTCTTGGCTTCATCTTCCTTGGCCCGTTTCTCCTCCGCAGCCTTCTGCACCTCCTCGAGCTTCTTCAGAGCTTCGTCGATGCGCCGCTGGTATTCCTCGTGCTTGCGCGCCGCCTCCGCCTTGCGGGCCTCCTCGCGCGCCTTGAGCTCGGACTCCTCCTTGCGCCGTGCCTCGTCGGCCTCGGTGCGACGCTTCTCCCCTGCCGCCTTCTGCGCCTCCTCGAGATTCTTCAGAGCTTCGTCGATGCGCCGCTGGTATTCCTCGTGCTTGCGCGCCGCCTCGGCCTTGCGGGCCTCCTCGCGCGCCTTGAGCTCGGCCTCCTCCTTGCGCCGTGCCTCGTCGGCCTCGGCGCGGCGCTTCTCCTCGGCCGCCTTCTCGCGCGCCTCCGCCAGTCGTTGCGCCTCTTTCAGCTCGTCCGCTGCCTCGGCAGAGGATCCCGATATCGCCACACGCTCCAGCTTTCCGTCGCCGGCGCTCACCCAGCCTTGCATCCAGCCAAACGCCGAGCGCATGGCCCCAGCGACCCACCCGCCAATGCTGACTTGTCCTGTGCCCGCCCCGTCGCCCGCGGCTGCGGCGGTGGAGACGGAGAGCTTGTCGATGACCTGGCCCTGATGGTCGCGCGCCGCGCGCTCAAGCCAATCCGTCACTGCCGAAATGAAGCCGCGCTCGCCTGCAGCCGACGCAACTCCTGCGGTCTCGCGCGGCTCCTCCATGAGCGTCGAGAAGCGTCCCGATGCCGCCTCCGCGAGCCGCTCCGCCCTCTCGCGCACGGTCTGATGAACGCTGCCGATCTCGAGCGCCGGAGGCATCGGCGCGACGGCTGCGCTCACAGGAATGGGCAGAGTTGCCCATGCTACAGCCGCCCCAAGCAGCCAGGAATTAACGCATCTACCATACATGCGACGGGCTCTCTCCCGGCCGTCAACGCGCTGCAACATACTCCTGGTTCCTATCATAGCAGGCATTTCTGAACCCGAGCCAACAGGCACCAGGCGGGCATAGCCAAATCGGCCAACAAGAGCGCCATTGCAGCACGCGGCACACCCCACCCTTCAACTCGGCACCCCGGCGCCCCATTTTAACCGGAGGCATGCGCGAATATCCGCACATGCCGAGGGAGCTGATATGAATAGAAAAGGAAACCTGTGACGAAAATCAGAAGGCTGGCCCCAGTAACCGGGGCCGCAACCGATCCTCCCATGCAAAAAGAGCGATCCAAACCGAAAAAGCACGCACATGGCGTGCAAAACATCTGCGTCTATTGCGGCTCGGGCAAAGGCAACGATCCGGCATACGCCGAGGCCGCTCACGCGCTCGGCCGCTCGCTCGCCGACCATGGCATCGGCCTCGTCTACGGCGGCGGCGGCATGGGCCTCATGGGCGAGGTCGCGCGCGCGACGCTCGACGCAGGCGGCCGCGTGACGGGCATCATCCCCGGCTTCCTGACCGAGCGCGAGCACATGCTGCTCGATGCCGACGAGCTCGTCATCACCGCCAACATGCACGAGCGCAAGCAGCTCATGTTCGAGAAGTCGGACGCGTTCGTGGCGCTCCCCGGCGGCATCGGCACGCTCGAGGAGCTCGTCGAGCAGCTGACCTGGTACCAGCTCGGCCAGCACACGAAGCCGATCGTGATTGCCAACATCAAGGGCTTCTGGGCCCCATTCCTGAGCCTGCTTCAGCACATGCGCCAGGACGCATTCATCCGCAACGGGCTCGAGGTGAGCTTCACCGTCGTCGACGAGGCCGAGAAGATCGTCCCCGCCGTCATCGCCGCCGCCGCGAAAGCGGGCAATGGCATCAAGCCGTCGGCCCTCGTCGAGAAGCTTTAGGATCAGTCCTTCGCGCGCTCGACATAGGAGCCGTCGGCCGTCATGACGACGACGCGCGTGCCCGAGCCGATATGCGGCGGCACCATGATGCGCGCGCCGTTCGACAACTTCGCCGGCTTGTACGACGAGGACGCGGTCTGGCCCTTGACCACGGGATCGGCCTCGACGATCTCGAACGTAACGCGCTGTGGTAGCTCGATCGCAATCGGGTTGTTTTCAAAGAGGCTGACCGAGCATGTCATCCCCTCCTGCAGCCACTGCGCCTGATCTCCGACCACGTCCTTCGGGATCGTGATCTGATCGAACGTCTCAGGCTGCATGAAATTGAAGCCCATGTCGTCCTCGTAGAGATAGTTGTAGTCCTTCTCCTCGAGGTAGGCGCGTTCGACCTGGTCGGTGGTGCGGTAACGCTCGGTCACCTTCACGCCGTCCGCAATGCGGCGCATCTCGAGGTGCGTCACCGGCGTGCCCTTGCCGGGATGGATGTTCTCGGCCGACATGACGACGGCGAGCTTGCCGTCGAGATCGAGGACATTGCCTTTACGCACCGAGCTGGCGATCACCTTAACCACGTTCATCTCCATAAATGCCGAACGCCTGCGACAGCGGCGCATGGCGTGCGGTGAATGTCACCGGCCAGCGAGCCGTGAGGGCGGGGGAATCTAGTGTGATGATTGGGAAATTCGCCAGCGCTTGCGGCGCGCCACCCAAGCGAATTTCCCGATCTGAGTCACACTAGAGTCATGAATTCGCTAGTGTCCTAGCGATCGCGAAGTTCGTTAAACGCTTGCCGCGAAGTCTGACGAACTTCGCGATCGGGACACTAGCGCGATCTCTTACTCTGTCTGGCGCGCAAGGCCAAGTGCCGTTGCTGTCCCCGCGTATTTGCCGCCGGGCCGGGCCTCAGGCAAAAGCCCCGGCGACGGAGGACCAGAGGCGACCGACGCCATAGCCGATCGCCGTGCTGACGCTCAAAATGACCACCTGGAGCCCGATCTGGCGCAGTGGGCCAACCGCATTCAGCTGATCCTTCAGCGCCTGCGCGGCATCCGGGGTGTTCTGCAGCAGGATGAAGAAATCCAGCGCGAACAGGATCGCGACCGCAATCGCGAACAGGAGCAGCGTGACGCCGAAGCCGGAGGGGATCATGCGCTGCCATATCCAGCCGTTGGCAAGGCCGAGCGAGAGCATGATCGGACCGATGATGACCGAGCTCAGGATACCGATGCCGATCGTCAGGCATTTTCCGAACTCTATTCCCCCGAACGACTGGCCAAGGACCGCGCACACGCCGCCCATGCCGAATCCCGTGAGCCAGCTGATCGCCTCGACCATCACGAACAGCACGAGTGCACTGACGAAGGCCACCGTCAGCAGGTTCGGGCTCTCGGAGGGAGCCGTGTGCTCGCTGCGGGCCTTGCGGCGCAAGAAAATGCGACGCACGATGTCGAAGAAGGGGACCGTCAGGATGTAGATCAGGTTTTTCAACGCATCGAGCGCGCCGGCCAGCTGCCCGTCCTGCGGCAGATGTCCGAGCAGGACCCCTGCCACGACGGCGAACAGAAGCGTCGCCACGGCCGCGCTCAGTGTCGGGCCGTCGAGCGTCCTCGCGTCCTGCTGGACTGCCTCCATGAACGCTCCCCCATCTTTGGGCTGGTTTGCCCGATCCCTTTCAGGCACGAGGTAATACCCAGCGCACACCGGAATGATAAGCTCGCGCTCTAACCTCTGGCAACTTCGCGTTTTGCATATGCCCTCCCCCTGGTGGACGACAGACCGGCACCGTGATCGCCGGCCCTTCCTTGTCGCGCGCGCGCGCATCAAGTCCGCAATCCGCACCTGGTTCGAGGAACGCGGCTTTATCGAGGTGGATACCGCGTGCCTCCAGGTCTCACCGGGAAACGAGACACATCTCCAGGCTTTCGAGACGGAGTTGCTCGGCCCCGGCCTCGGACGCCGCGCGCTCTATCTCCACACCTCGCCCGAGTTCGCCATGAAGAAGCTCCTCGCGGCGGGCGAGGAGAGAATCTTCACGTTCGCCCCCGTGTTCCGCAATCGCGAGCGCGGCGCGCTCCACCATCCCGAGTTCACGATGCTCGAGTGGTACCGTGCCCACGCCCCCTATACTGAGGTCATGTCCGATGCCGCCGCGCTGCTCAAGCTCGCGGCCGAGACGGCCGAGAATCGCTTCTTCTCCTTTCGCGGGCGCACGTCGAACCCCCGCGCCGAGCCGGAGGTCGTGACCGTCGCCGATGCGATGCGCCGCTACGCCGGAATAGATCTCCTCTCCACGATCTCTGAGAGTGGCAGCGATCGCGAGCGCCTCGCCGCCATGCTCGACGCGCAGGGCGTCACCGCGCGCCCCGACGACACATGGTCCGACTTGTTCGCCAAGGCTCTCACCGCCCTCGTCGAGCCGAAGCTCGGCAGCGGGCGCGCGACGCTCCTCACCGAGTATCCGAGGAGCGAGGCCGCACTCGCCCGCGCCAAGGAGGCCGACCCGCGCGTCGCCGAGCGCTTCGAGCTCTACTGCTGCGGCATCGAGCTGGCGAACGGCTTCGGCGAGCTCACCGACGCAGTCGAGCAGCGCCGCCGCCTAGAGGCGCAGATGGACGAGAAGCAGCGCATCTACGGCGAGCGCTATCCGCTCGATGAGGACTTCCTCGCAGCCCTCGCTCACATGCCGCCGGCTTCGGGCTGTGCCTTGGGCTTCGACCGCCTCGTCATGCTGGCAACCGGCGCCGAGCGCATCGAGCAGGTCATCTGGACACCCCTGCCTGAGACGGGCGACTAATGCGTGCAATGCCCCAATCCACGGGAACGGATCGAAAAGCTTGAGCAAGCTCCGCCATACCTTGAGAACTCCTGACGATCTGGTCGAAGCGGGCCTCCTCGCCCCCGATCGCATCGGCGCGATCACCGACGTCACCGAGCGCTACGCAGTTGCAGTCTCCCCTGCGATGGCCGAGCTGATCGACGCCGGCGATCCCCGAGACCCGATCGCACGCCAGTTCATCCCCGACATCCGCGAGCTCGACCGTCATCCGTCCGAGCGCGCCGATCCCATCGGTGATCATCCGAAAAGCCCGGTGCCCGGCCTCGTCCATCGCTATCCCGATCGCGTGCTGCTCAAGGTGGCTGCCGTCTGTCCGGTCTACTGCCGCTTCTGCTTCCGCCGCGAGATGGTCGGCCCCGACAACGGCGAGCCGCTCTCCGATGCCGGGCTTGATGTGGCACTCGATTACATCCGCGCACACGCCGGGATCTGGGAGGTCATCCTCACCGGCGGCGATCCATTCGTGCTCTCTCCCCGTCGCATCTCGGACATCACGCAACGGCTGGGTCGGATCACCCACGTCAGAATCCTGCGCTGGCATACGCGTGTGCCCGCGGTCGCGCCCGAGCGCGTCACGTCCGAACTAGTCGCAGCCTTGAAATCGCCAAGCCAAGCAGTCTTCGTCGCGCTCCATGCCAATCATCCGCGCGAGCTCACGCCGCGCGCCCGTGACGCCATCGCCCGCCTCGCCGATGCCGGAATTCCGCTCGTCAGCCAGACGGTGCTCTTGAAAGGCGTGAACGACGACGCCGCGACGTTGGAAGCACTGATGCGTGCCTTCGTCGAGGCGCGCGTCAAGCCCTATTACCTCCACCATGGCGATCTCGCGCCCGGCACAGCCCACTTCCGCACGACGATCGCGGAGGGACAGGCGCTGATGCGCGAGTTGCGGCAGCGGCTTTCCGGGATCGCGCTGCCGACCTATGTCCTCGACATCCCCGGCGGTCACGGCAAGGTGCCGGTCGAGACCGCGCACGTCTCCGAACATGCTTCGCATGCCTACGTCGTGCGCGATGCCTCGGGCGCGCCGCATGCCTACCAGGATTGCTGTGCAATGGCACCGACCGGGCCTACCGACTGATGGCGCGCCACCCCATTTCCCGGAAACTTAGTTCCCTCCGGAACGCCCCTGTCACACGGTTTTGGCAATAATCGCTCAATTGTCCTGTGCTACCATCGCGTGTGCCGCCAGAAAGGCCAACCCTTGACGACCGCTAACCATCGAGAACCGCATCCCTCGCCTGCGTCCACCATTGCGGCACCGCGGGCCCGCGGCTCCCTCTTCGACCTGATTGCCGCCGGCTTTTGCCTTGCCTTCGTCGCGGTCGTGCTAGTGTCTGCGCTGGTTCCCTTCATCGCGCACGCTGGATAGTCGTCCGGAGCTGTCCTCCCCGTAATAGGCCCACTAGTGGCCCGCCTTCCCTTGCTCGCCTTCCCACTTGATGCCAGATTGTCGCATCAAGCCGATAAGGCGCCGACTCGACCGCAGCGCAGAACCAACCGCGCCACCCGGGAGAGCAAAAGCGAAAACCGGGAGGAAGCGGAATGAACGAGCAACTGAAGCGGGAGACTTTCCACGGCGCCTGCCCGCACGACTGCCCCGACACCTGCTCCATGGTCTACGACGTGCAGAATGGTAAGCTCGTCGAGGTCCGCGGCAATCGCGAGCACCCGATGACGCGCGGCGGCCTCTGCGTCAAGCTCAAGGACTTCCACGACCACCACGCCAACCCCGACCGCCTCCTCTATCCGCTGCGCCGCACGGGGCCGAAAGGCTCAAAGCAATTCGAGCGCATCACGTGGGATGCCGCGATCAGCGAGATCGGCCGCCGCTGGCGCGAGATCATCGCCACCTACGGCAGCCAGGCCATCATGCCCTACAGCTATCTCGGCAACATGGGCCTCGTGCAGGGCATCAACTCGGGCGACCCCTTCTTCAATCGCCTCGGCACGACGGTGAACGAGAAGACATTCTGCGCGTCGGGCTCCTCCACCGCGTGGCTGCTCACCGTCGGCCCCACGGGCGGCGTCGATCCCGAGAGCTTCGTGCATGCGAAGTACATCGTCATCTGGGCCTGCAACTCGATCTCGACCAACCTGCACCACTGGCCGTTCGTGCTCGAAGCCCAGAAGCGCGGCGCCAAGATCGTCGTCATCGACAGCTACAAATCGCGCACGGCGAAAGCCGGCGACTGGCACATCTGCCCCAAGCCCGGCACCGACGGCGCGCTCGCCATGGGCTTCATCAATTCGATCATCGAGCAGGGCCTCGTCGACCAGGACTATGTCGACAAGCACACCTATGGTTTTCCGGAGCTCAAGGCCCGCGCCGCGGATTTCACGCCCGAGTACGTAGAGAAGGTCACCGGAGTCAAATCGGGCGACATCAAGAAATTCGCCAGAGAGTTCGCGACCACGCAGCCCTCGGTCATACGCCTCGGCGTCGCACTCGAGCGTCACGCTGGCGGCGGCCAGGCGATCCGCGCGGCCTGCGCACTTCCCGCCCTCGTCGGCTCATGGCGCCACGTCGGCGGCGGCCTTCTGCAGATGCCGCTGTGGGATTTCCCAGTCGATTGGGCCAAAGTCTCGCGCGGCGACTGGATCAAGCCCGGCACGCGCGCAATCAACAATCTCCGCCTCGGGGCGGCACTCACCGGCGAGATGAAGCTCGACCCGCCGTTGAAGTCCCTGTTCGTGTTCTGCACCAACCCCGTGAGCCAGGCGCCCGAGACCAACAAGATCGTCAAGGGATTGCAGCGCGAAGATCTCTTCACCGTCGTCGCCGAGCATTTCCTGACCGACACGGCGAAATATGCCGACATCGTGCTCCCGGCTGCCATGGCGGGTGAGGCCGAGGACATGATGTGGAGCTGGGGCCACTTCTACTTCACCTATAACGAGAAAGCGGTCGAACCGCCGGGCGAATGCCTGCCGACCTCCGAGATGTGGCGCCGCCTCGCGAAAGAAATGGGCTTCGACGACCCCGTCTTCAAAATGACCGATCATGAGCTCGCCGCCCACTACATCAACTGGGATGATCCCAAGATGGGCGGCATCACCATGGAGCACTTCAAGAAGCACGGCTATTTCAAGATCGACGTCGGCTCCGCCGACACCCGCGCGCCCCACAAGGACGGCCGCTTCCCGACGCCGTCCGGCAAGGTCGAGTTCCTCCTCCACGATGCCAAGAACTTCGTCGCCGGGCCATTCCGCGCCATGTACGACGGCGACCAGGACGGCTCGCCCGTCGATCCGCTGCCGGGCTATATTGCGAACCGCGAGGCACCCGAGACGGCGCCCGAGCGTGCCAGGCTCTATTCGCTCAACATCATCTCGCCGAAGAGCCATGGCTTCCTGAACTCGTGCTACGCCAACGAGAGTCACAAGATCAAAGGCCAGGGCGAGCAGTTCGTGCTCATCAACCCGCAGGATGCCGGCAAGCGCTCGATCCGCGACGGCGATCCCGTGCGCGTCTTCAACGACCGCGGCGACTTCGAGGGACTCGCTCGCGTCAGCGACGACGCGCCCGCTGGCGTCATCGTCTCGACGCTCGGATACTGGCGATCGCTCAACCGTTCGGACGGCTCGGTCAACTCGATCTCATCCGATGCCTGGTGCGGGCTCGGACGCGCGCCGACGTTCTCCGACAACCTAGTCGAGGTCACGCGCGTCAACTGAGAGGCAGAAGGGGGATCGATCGTTGACACGGGGGAAGGGACGTTGGGTTGCGGCGGCGATCGCGCTAGCGATCGCCGTTGTCGCGTCTGTTGTCGATTGCACTCCGTCTGTCGCACAAATCAGCGACGGCTTCTATTACCTCCAGCAAGACAAGCCGAGGCGCAAGAAACGCCCAACTGCGCAAAAGCCGCCGGACCCGGCCGTTGCGACGACGCCTGGCACGGCGACGTCCAACAAGCCGGCCGCCGCACCGCAAGCCGCTCCACTGGCAACGCAAGGCACCGCAGAGACCACCGCTGCGCCGCCTGCTGCACAGCCGGCTCCCGAGATCGGCGGCGCTGCGGAGCAGCGCGCCCCCACAACGTCTGCACCGGCTCCTGCCGATGTCACGCCGCCAAAAGCCGCGGCACCTTCAAAGCCGCAAATCCCGCCCGCCAAGCGCACCGAACGGAAGCTCGCAGACGTGCTCGATGCGCTGACGGGCCCCGACGACGCGAAATTCGAGGCCCTCCTCAATCCGCCGCCTCGGACAGCGCAAGAGCCGCCCGGCCCGCCGCTCCAGACCTCGGCGCCCGCCGAGACGGGGACGGTCTCAGTTCCGCCTCCCCTCGGCCCGGATATCGAAACCGACCCCGCACTCATCGCGCAGCCGAAGGACCCCGGGGCCGACCAAGCGCAGGGCAGCAAGACAGAGGTTGGCGTCACATTCGGTGCCGGTCGCATTCGCGGCGAGCTCAACGAGCCCCTCGCAATCGAGGACCGCGTGAACGAGCTTTTCGTCGACGGGCGCTTGGCTGAAGCCGAGACAGAGGCAAAGCGCCTCCTCGTCCTTCGCGCCAATGCTGCTCCCGCGTCGACGCCTTCAACCTCAATCCTGAACCTCCTCGGCGAGATCTTTCAGGCTCAGGGACGGCTCGACGAAGCCGAGGAGCAATATCGACACGCGCTAAGCATTGAATTGAAATCGGACGGCGATCTTCAGCCCGACCAGCCCGTGTCGCTCGATCAGAATGAGGCGCTGTCCCTCGCCCGCTTGGCGACGGTCGCATCCGCACGAACGAAAGTGGAGGGCGCGGACCGCCTCTTCGCGCGCGCGCTGCGCATCAGCACGCGCTACGAGCACCCTGCCACCGTCAATCTCCTGTCCGAGTACGCCCGTCATCAGTGGAGCAATGGACGGCTCAAAGAGGCGGAGGACCTCTTCCGCCGCAGCATTGCACTCGCAGGCCGCCTGTCGGACTTCGTTCCTCCGAGCGACACCATCTACGCGTTGAACTCGCTCGCCCGCGTGAAGCACGCCCAAGGCGATGTCGACGCATCGCTCGCCGCATTCCGGCAAGCCAAGAACGTGCCGCAGCTCTCGGCCCTCACTGCGCCCGGTAGCCGCGACGATTACGCCTACGATGATTTCCTTGCCGTAGCCTACGAGCGCGCCGTCCGAGCGCCTGCCGAACGCGATGCCCTGAGCGCCGAAGCCTTCGAGGCCGCCCAGCGCACCAAGTTCGGCGAGGCGGCAGCCGCCCTGTCGCAGATGGCGGCACGTCAGGTGCAAAGGAATGGCCCCCTCGCCGAGCTTGCCCGCCAGTATCAGGATGAGACGCAGAGGCGCGGTCGGCATGAGCGCCAGCTCGCCGCGCTCCTGCGCGCCCAAGTCCCCGACAAGGCCGCAATCGCGGGCGAGCGCAAGTCGCTCTCCGACGCAACCCTGGCCATCGGCGAATTGGATCGGCTGTTCGCGACCGATTTCCCGAGCTACGCCGCGCTCGCCAATCCTTCGCCGGCAACCCTCTCAGAGATCCAGGGGCTGCTCGCCCCCAACGAGGCTATGATCGTCATTGCACTCGCCGGCCGCAACAGCTTCGCCTGGGCGCTGACTCGAAGCAGCGCCGATTGGCGCGCGCTCGCACCCACGTCCGAGGAGCTGGCCGAAAAGGTCGAGGCGCTGCGCTGCGGTCTCGACTACACGGCCTGGCGCGATGGCGAGAAGCGCTGCCAGAAGTTGCTGGGCGTAACGCACACCTACGCCGATCTCGTTGCAGCCGACAGCGCACGCCGCAAGCCACTGCCATTCGATCTTGCGCGCGCGCACGCGCTCTATGCCGCCATCCTCGGCCCATTCGAAGGCGAGATCAGGAACAAGCGCTTGATCGTCGTTCCCGACGGCGCGCTCGCTCGCCTCCCGCTCTCGGTCCTCGTCACCGAGAAGCCCGCGGCCGCGACCCCGTCGTCACCAGCCGCCTACCGTGAGGCGGCATGGCTCGGCACGCGCCAGCCGATCACGATGCTCCCCTCCGTCTCGAGCCTCAGCGCCTTGCGCCGCACGAGCCAGCCCGAGCCCGCTCCCGAGGCCTATCTCGGCGTGGGCGATCCCGCTCTCACCGGAAGGCCCGGCTGCCCGAAGATCGTCGTGCCCGCGTCATGCCCGCAATCCGGAGACAAAGTCCCGTCCGGTTTGGCGGCACACCTCACCCGTCTCGCGAGCGATACAGCGACCTCGCTTGTATCATTGTTCCGCTCGGGCCTCGCCGACGTCGACGCCGTCCGCGCCTTGTGCCCGCTTCCTGACACGGCACAGGAGCTCAAATGCGTGGCCCAGAGCCTCGGTGCAACGCCGAACCATGTTCTCACCGGCAACGCCGCCTCCGAAGCAGCCCTCAAGCATACGCCACTCGACCGCTATCGCGTCGTGCACTTCGCCACCCACGGCCTGCTCGCCGGTGAGACGAGACAGCTCGCCAGGACCGGCGCCGAGCCGGCCCTCGTCCTGACCCCGCCGCTTGCCGCGAGCGCCGAAAACGATGGTCTGCTCACCGCGTCCGAGATCTCGGAGCTCAAGCTCAATGCCGACTGGGTGATCATGTCCGCGTGCAACACGGCTGCCGGCGCCGGCCCCGACAGCAACGAGGCGCTCTCGGGCCTCGCACGCGCCTTCTTCTATGCGGGGGCACGCACGCTGCTCGTCTCCCACTGGGAAGTGAATTCGGAGGCCGCCGTCAAGCTCACCACGCGCGCATTCGCAGTGTTGAAGTCGACACCCACGCTCGCGCGCGATGACGCCTTGCGCCTCTCCATGGCGGCGCTCATCGCTAACGGAGCGCCCTATGAGGTTCACCCCGCATATTGGGCGCCTTTCACCATCGTCGGCGAGGGCGCGACGCACTGACGCCTCACCCGATCAGTAGGTGAGCACCTTGCAGTCCTTCTCCATGATCGCTTCGATCAGGAAGGCACCGCCGACGATCCGGTCGCATTCGGGGATGAGATCCTCCTTGTGGATCTCGAAGAGATCGAGCGCCGGCGAGCAGCAGAGAAACTTCACGCCGCCCTCGTGCGCTTCCTTAATGAAGTCGTAGATGGACTTAGCCGCCCCTTGCTTGAGGAAGAGCTTGTCGGCCACGCCCTTCTTCATGAGCTTGCCGGCGGTCCCGGTGCACATGACCTCGACCTCATATCCCATCGCGGCTGCAAGCGCGGCCTGGAAGATCGGCGCTCCGAGCTCCTCGCTGTTGCGCGGATCCGTGTTCGCCATGACGATCATCAGCTTCTTGGTCACGGCACCCTCCGGCGCGAATTGGCGTCAGCTCGAGACCAACCCTACGCCGGAATTTGCTTGGCCTGCAAACCACACGACACCAGGGCTGAAATCCGGGTTTCCGGCGCCTACACGGCCTTCGAGATGTAGCGCCGGTAGACCATGATTGTCGCCGGCAGGAATACGAGGTCCGCGAGCAGGGATGCGAGCAGCGTCACGCCGCAGACGAGCCCGAAGGTCCTGAGCGACGGCAGGTCCGAGAACACGGTCACACCGAGGCCGAACGCCAACACCATCGTCGTCAGGATGATCGCCGGGCCAACCAGCACCCGCGCCCTGCGGATCGTGTCCTCGGGAGGGTCGCCCGTCTTCTCCTCGAGCCGCAGACGGTTCAGGAGGTGCACGAGCGCGTCCACGCCGAGGCCGAATATCACGATGAGCCCCACCACCGAGGCAAATTCGAGCCCGCCGCCGAGCACCCATAGCAATGCGCCCGACGTCATGACCGGGAACAGCCCGGGCAGGATGCTGATCAGGGCGACGAAGAAGGACCGGAAGGTGAAACCGAGCAGCGCCGCCGCGACCGCAACGCAGATCGGAATGCTTTCGTCGAGCTGACCGATCATGCGCGCACTGTTGCGTGCGGCAATGGCCGGCAGGCCCGTCACCGAAATATCGTACCCGGGATGCGCCTTGCGCACGGGTTCGAGCGCACGATCGATCTTGTCGACGACGGGCAGGATCTCGCTCGCATCCATGTCCGGAAGCCGCGCGGAGACGAGCACAGAATTCCCGTCGGCGGCGATGAAGCGGCGCACGAGGTGCTCGGGCAGAATACCGACGTACTTCTTCACCGTCTCGATGCGCGTGTCGCCCGCTTCCGCGAGCCAGCGCCGCAGGCTCTCGAGCGACCAGACGTTGCCGAGCCCCGCCTGCCGCTCGAGAACGTCATGCGCATCCGCGATCACCGCGAGCGTCGCCGGATCGTAAAGGGAGATCGCCTGCTCGCCGGGTGTGACCGAATTCGTCCCCTTCCACTGGATCATGACGTGCACCGGATTGGCGCCGGTGAGCTTCTGATCGAGCCGCCCGGTGGCGGCAAGCGCCTGCTCGCGATCCGGCACCTGGTCCGCGAGGCGGTAGCGCGGCTCGAGCAGAGAATGGGCAAAGGTGAAAAGTGCGAACAGGGTGAGCCCGATGACGGTATAGACGACGGGATGGCGCACCACGCGATCGACGATGTTGCCGACGATGGCTCCCAATCCGTCCATCAGCGAATCAGCCGGTGTCCTATCCTTGGCAAGCGCCTGCTCGTTGCGGATGAGGAGCACTGCGAGCAGCGGCAAGACGACGATGACGGCGACGAACGAGACCATGGTCGCGAGCGCCCCCGCCTCTCCGAAGGTGCGGATGAGCGCCGACTCCGAGAAGAGGAGTGCCAGAAACGACAGCAGCGCCGCGCCATGCGCGACGACGCAGGCGGGCCCGACGACGCGGACGGCGAATTTGACGGCGTCGAACCGGTTGTCGCCCTCGCGCAATCTGATGCGGATTGCCGACACCATCTGCATCGAGTCGGCAAATCCCATCACCATGACCAGCGGTGTCATGACGTTGAGAAAGAGATTGAGCCGGAAGCCGATCCACCCGAGAAGCCCGAGCGACCAGACGACGGCCAGCACGGGCGGCAGTGCGGCGACGAGCATCAGCGAGACCCGGCGGAAGAAGATGGCCGCGATCGCCGCGCCGAACAGGAGTCCGAGCACGTTATACGTCAACTGATCGCGCTCGACCGCATTGCGGATCTCGAGCTGCATGACCGGCGCACCCGTGAGCTTGGACGTGAGCCCGGAGTCTTTGAGCGCGGCATCGACGGTGTCCTTGATGCCGCCGATCACGGTCTTGGCCGACATTTCACGCACCACCGCGCGATCGAGCGCGATGACGATCAACGCCAGATGCCCATCGTCGGAAAGGAACTTGCCTTTGACGATATCGTTGTTCCTGAGCGTTTCAATCACCGCATCGTAGCCCGCCTGATCCTCGGGCAGGTCGTCAGGGACGATCGGCGGCGCATAGCCGGTGGCGTCGGGCTTGCCGCGCGCCGAGAGCATGGACACGAGACCGCCCACGCCGTCGGTGAGCTGCAGATCGACGACCGCATTCCTGAATGCCTCGATCTGCGGCTTCTTGAGCAGGTCCGGCCCTTCGACCACGACCAGCACGTCGTACTCGCTTGAGGGAAATCGTGTGTCGATCTCCTCGTAGCGGCGGAACTCCTCCGTGTCGGTGCGGAACAGCTCCGAAAGGCTGTCGTCGACCTTGAGCTTCGTGAGGCCTATGGCCGCGAGCGCCGTCAGCGCCAGAATGATGGCGGCCGAAATGGAAAGCGCTTTGAGAGGTAAGAGGCCTAGCCGCGCAAGACCCGAAATCAGCGGCGATGATTGGAGCGGCCCATCGCTACTTCCCATTACGCGGTCTCATTGGTGGTCTCCCCCGGTCGCTCGCCGTTTTGAGGCCGGCTCCGGGTTCCGCGTTGCCCCCCAATCGCTCCCGAATTGCGAAGATTCGGCCTCCCCGAATGGTTGCATTTGCGGATGGGGCCCCGCAAGTGTCGCCAAACAACGCCGGCCACCAATGTCGCCCTTTTTGGGCGCCCCGGCTCCCGGATTTGCACTCCGCCTCACGTTGAGGTCGCATCCGATATCGCGTAAACGAAGGCCAGGGGGTTTCCAGGCCACCCGATCGCAAGGATCCGTGGGCGATGGCCGACAAATATCTCGACGCGACAGGGCTTTTTTGCCCGCTCCCAATTCTCAAGGCCAAGAAGGCCATGGGCGACGTGCCCGCGGGTGGAACGCTCGAGGTGCTGGCAACGGATCCGGGCTCGGCCGCCGATTTTGAGGCCTTCTGCCGCGCCACCGGGAACACGCTGCTCGAACAGAGCACGTCGGCGGGCGTCTTCAAGTTCCTGATCATGAGGACGGCATGAGGAGGCGCGTCGCTGCCACCCTGCCTTGACAGGTACGCCGGCCCCCTCCCATAACGTGGCGCGAAGGACGGCTGAGGGCGGTTAGCTCAGCGGTAGAGCACACGCTTCACACGCGTGGGGTCACTGGTTCAATCCCAGTACCGCCCACCATCCGGCCCGTCGCACGCCGACGCTGTCTGCCGACAGCGCGTGGCCCGGCATCGGCTGGAATGGTCGCGGCGAGGCTCAGGCCGCCACGCGCGCCTTGCTTGCCGCGAGCGCCCGCATCTGCTCGAGGACCTCTACCAGCTCGTCCTCGGCGCCACCGATCAGCGTCCGCGACGAATCCCTCTCGACGCTGGCCTTCTCGACCGCCTTGTTGACCTTGACCGCCCATTCAGGACGCGCCCATTCCTCTTTGCGTCTCATGACAAAGCTCCCCGCAACACTTGCCCTCCTATCGATAGGGAAAATTGCAGGTCGCGGGAGGTAACGGGCCGAGATCGGGTGTGGACAAGCACCCCTTGTCCACAGAACCGCCTCTTTTCCACAAGCTCCCGTCATCGAAGCGGTGCGGAGGCAGACCAGCTCGTGCTTGGCCTTGTCAGTCGCTCAAGCCGAGTGCCGCCCGCCACTTGGGCTTCTCGAGCGTCTCGGGCTTGCGCAGCTTCGCAGCGAAGACAGACGGCGGCGGCAGGCCCCTTCTGATCGGCACGGGACGCGGCTCGTCCTCGAGCCGATTGTCCGCAAACGCCTTCTTCGCGAGCTCGAGCTCGTATTCGGCGCTGGCAATAAGAGTTTCGCTCGTCTCTGCCTCGGTCTTCGCTCTCTCGAAGCCGTCGGCGGCTCCTTCGGCCGAGCGCGCGAGTTGCTCGAAGTCTAGGTCTCTATCCATGCTCCCGCTCCCCACACCATATTGATTCCGACGCCTTGGGCGTCGGATTTAGCGAGCACACGCAAGGTGAATGGCCTGGAGCGCGCACTCGAAACGACGCCGAGGCGCAGTCCGCTCCGTAGCGCCTTATTTGCTAGCGCGATTCGAGCCGCAATGAGGCAGCCTCCGGTCTTCGCCGCAGTATGGACCACATCGCGTCGTGGAGAACCCGGACCGGGTCAGGAGCCGCTCTTGGCGCTGACCTGGTCGGGCGCGGCGTCCGTGCCGTACATCGACAGCATCGGCTCGTCGAGGAGGATCACGTCCTCGTAGGCGCCATAGCCGTTGAAGCTCCCCGCAATCGCCCGGCCGTAGGCACCGACACTGCCGATCTCGAGGTAGTCGCCCTCCTTGACGGAGGCCGGCAGCAGGAACGGCCCCTTCATGCGATCGATCGAGTCGCACGTCGGGCCCCACAGCTCGAAGGGGACCAACGCTTCACCACGCGCCGCTCGGCGCGAGACGAGACGTGCCGGGAACACCCAGCCCAAGTGCGCCGCGTCGTAGAGCACGCCATAGCCGCCGTCATTGATGAATAGCTCGTTGCCGCGCCGGGCTTCGACGCGCACGATGAGGCTCTCGGCCTCGGCGACGAGCGCGCGGCCGGGCTCGCACATGAGACGCACGTCCTCGCGCACGGGCAGCGTCTCGACGCCGGCCTTGATCGCATCCATGAAGCTCTTGAGTGGCGCCGGTTGGGCATCCGGATAGATCGACGGAAAGCCGCCGCCGACGTCGAGCCGGTCGACAACCACGCCGGCCTTGACGATGAGCTGGTGTGCCTCCTGCAGCGCGCGCACGTATGCCTCCGGCGTCGCGGTCTGCGAGCCGACGTGGAATGTGATGCCAAGCTCGGCCGCGACCTGGCGCGCTTTGACGAGAAGGCGCGCCGCCTTTTGCCCGCTGATCCCGAACTTGCGCTCGAGCGGAATGCGGCTGTTGATGGCGGTCACCGCGATGCGCACGTAGAGCTTGAGATCCCGCGCCGGACCCGAGGAACTAGCCGTCTCCTCGACGATCTTCTTGAGCTCGTCCTCGCTATCGAGTGCAAACATCCTGACGCCGAAGCCGAAATAGGCGCGCCGTATGGCGGCCCGGGACTTGACGGGATGCATGAAGTGGAGTGTCGCGCCGGGTATCGTCGCGGCGTCCTCGAGCTCCGGCATAGAGGCGACGTCGAAGTGCCGGATGCCGGCGCCATAAAGCGCCCCGATCAGGAATGGGGAGCTGTTCGCCTTGTAGGCATACGCCACGTCGCCCGGAAAGTGCTCCAGGAAATAGCGTGCCGCGCGCGCGGCGGCATGCGGGCGGGCGGCAAGTACCGGCTTTTCGGGTTTGCGGGCGGCAACAAGATGCGCTGCAGAAGCGAATTTTTCCATCTCGAACGGACCTCCACCAACAAGGTTGGACCAGAAGCGCCGTGCGAACGAGATGTGCCGCCGTGCGTAGTTCGCCATTTAGGGCGAAAGGGGGGGTATGTAAAGAGGGAATGCCGCGCCGGCCAACTCCTTTGTCGGCCACGATGAAAAGCACAGGCGATCTCAGCCTTCCGACACCCGGGAAATGCCGCGGCAAGCCACGCGAAGCATGTCGCAACGTAACGACGGCGCCGCTACCACGACGCGCCCGACCACTCAGGTTCCAATTGGCAAACCCAAAGTTCAGATCGCTTTGGCGCAAGCCAGCGGAACCCGCCTGCAAATGGGACCGGCCGGACACCGGTCCCTGGCGAGAGCCGGGCGTCCTGGCGTTACGCTGTCTTCACGAGGAAGCCGTCGATCTTGGCGCCCTTCTTCAGCGCCTCGACCAGCCAGGTCGGCTTGCGGCCGCGACCCGTCCAGGTCTGCGACGTGTCCTTGGGATTGCGATACTTGACGGCGACAATGCCTTTCCGTCCGCCGCGCTTGCCGCCGAAAAGCTCACCCACGCTGAAGCCGGACTGCGAAGCCAGCGCCTCGAGCTTCTGCTTGATGTCGCGCGCTTCCGCCGCCTTGCGCTCGACGATCGCCGCTTCGACCCGCTTCTGCAGATCAAGGAGGTCGGCGTAGGAAAGCTTTTCGAGACCGTTGATTTTTGCCATTCGTCTACTCCTGTTCAGAAAAACTAATTCCCTGCTATGATGGATGTGCACCACTATAGATCGCCCCAGAAAAATCAATGCCCATTGTTGACCATAATGTCGCGTTGGTTTCTCGATTGACACCGCAGGCATGGAGATAACTCCTGCAATGCAATCTTGCAAAGTCCGCAGTTGACAGAAGTGGCCTAGGACTTGACTTTTTCTGTCAGTAAACGGAGCGCAAACCGCCATGCAGGAATGGCCGCGCCACAGAATTCTAGCGAAGGGAGGAACTGGCGATTTTCACGACAAATGGCGGCATTGCTCAAGCTGAGGAATGCCCTAGCCGATCCAATTTGACTAAACGCGCCAGCATGTACTGCGGGAATTGCCAAGTGATTGAGCGCAATGGCGACCCCGGCAGGATTTGAACCTGCGACCCTCAGATTAGGAATCTGATGCTCTATCCACTGAGCTACGGGGCCGGGCTGGAAAGGACCGCCGTATTCGGGTCCTGCAATTGACCAGAGTGGCGTGCGCCGCGCACGAAAGTCGACGAGCGCCCCACTCATTGCCGGCTAGCTCGCTAGTAGCAGTCAACGTCGCGGAGGGTCAAGCGACCCGCACCAAAGAAGGGCTCGGCACACGCCGCACCACGCACTAGACTATTGCGGCCTTCGGGCGCGCAATGCCGCAACCAGCGGCGGCGCTGCGCGTTGAATTGCCGGGATGCCCCCTTCGTAAATCGGGAGCGCGTCGATGAAGAAGTTTGCCTGCTCCAAGTGCCGCACGACGGTCTACTTTCCAAATGTCCAATGCCTTGGTTGTGGGCACGCGCTCGGCTTCGATTCGACCTCCCTCGAAATCATTGCCCTCGAACCGATTGGCGACGGCCTATTCCGCAAAATCCGCGATCGCAAAGGAACCCCCGTCCGCTTCTGCGCCAACGCTGTCCACGGCGCCTGCAACTGGTTGATTCCGGCCGATAGCGCGAGCGATCGATGCCGGGCCTGCGATCTCAACCGTACAATCCCGAACCTCTCCGAGCCTGGCAATCTCATGGCATGGGTCGAGCTCGAGCAGGCCAAGAAGATGCTTGTCTACTCGCTGCTGCGCTTCGGGCTGCCGCTTGACGGCAGCTCCACCGGCATCGGGCGCCTCGTCTTCGATTTCGTTCGCGATGCCCTGACCGGCCACCTCGACGGCGTCATCACGATTGCCGTACAGGAAGCCGACGCCGTCGAGCGCGAGCGTCAGCGCCAGCAGTTCGACGAGCGCTATCGGTCTTTGCTCGGCCACCTGCGCCACGAAAGCGGGCACTTCTATTGGACGCTGCTCGTCGCGAACAGCGGTCGTCTTGACGAGTTCCGGGAGCTCTTCGGCGACGAGCGCGAGGACTATCAGGCCGCGCTCGCCCGCCACCATGGGCAAGGCGCACGGGCCGATTGGCAGCTCAGCCACGTATCCGCCTACGCATCCTCCCACCCTTGGGAGGATTGGGCGGAAACATGGGCTCACTATCTGCATATGGTCGACGCGCTCGACACGGCCGAGTCGAACGGCATGGAGCCCCGCGCGGCGGGCTTCGTCACCGGCACGGTCTGGCCCTTCAAGACCTACGATGTCTACCGCGCCGAGACGTTCGTCGCACTGATGGAACGCTGGGTCCCGCTGACACTGGCCTTGAACAGCCTCAACCGCAGCATGGGCCATAGCGACTTCTACCCGTTCGTGATCCCGGCGCCGGCCAAGGCCAAGCTCGCCTTCGTGCACACGGCGATACGCAAGTTCGTGCACGCCAAGGGCGCCCCCGGCTCCGTCGGGAACCACAAGTCACATCAGGCGAGCGATGCGCGCACGGGGGCCTGAGCAGCCTCAGTCGGCGAACGGATCCTTCATGAGGATCGTGTCATCGCGCTCCGGCGACGTCGACAACAAGGACACGGGGCATCCAATCAGCTCTTCGATCTGGCGCACATACTTCACGGCTTGCGCCGGAAGCTCGGCCCAGCTGCGCGCGCCCCGCGTCGATTGCGACCAGCCCTCGAACGACTCGTAAAGGGGCTCGACGCGCGCCTGTTGCTCTTGCCCCGCCGGCAGCCGGTCGAGGCGCTCGCCGTCGAGCTTGTAGCCCACGCAGACCTTGATCTCATCGAATCCGTCGAGCACGTCGAGTTTCGTGAGCGCGATCCCGTCGATGCCCGATACCTTGCAGACCTGGCGCACGAGCACGGCATCGAACCAGCCGCAGCGCCGCTTTCTCCCTGTGACGGTTCCGAACTCGTTGCCGCGCGCCCCGATCCGCTCGCCGATGTCGTCGACGAGTTCCGTCGGAAACGGACCCGACCCCACTCGCGTCGTGTACGCCTTGGCGATGCCGAGCACATAGCCCAGGGCGCGCGGCCCCATGCCGGAGCCCGTCGCCGCCTGCGCCGCAACCGTGTTGGACGAGGTAACGTAGGGGTAGGTGCCGTGGTCTATATCGAGCAGCGCCCCCTGTGCGCCCTCGAACAGGATGCGCTTGCCGAGCCGCCGCTCCCGGTCGAGCAGATCCCACGTGACGTCCATGTAGGGGAGAACCTTGGGAGCGATCTCGGCAAGCTCCTCCATGAGCTTCTCTTTCGCGATCTCCGCCGCACCGAGCCCGCGCCGGAGCGCATTGTGATGCGAGAGGATGCGATCGACCTTGGGCCCGAGCACAGCAAGGTTCTTGAGATCCTGTACCCGGATCGCGCGCCGACCCACCTTGTCCTCGTAGGCGGGGCCTATGCCGCGCCCCGTCGTCCCGATCTTGCCCGAGCCCGCAGCCTCCTCGCGCATCACGTCGAGCTCGCGATGCAGCGGCAGGATGAGCGTCGCGTTCTCGGCAAGACGCAGGTTCTCGCGCCCGACAGCCACCCCCTGCCCGCGCAGCTTCTCGATCTCCTGGCACAGCGCCCACGGGTCGACGACGACGCCGTTGCCGATCACGCCGAGCTTTCCCGGCCGCACGACACCCGACGGCAGCAGCGACAGCTTGTAGGTGTTTTTACCGATGACGAGCGTGTGGCCGGCGTTGTGTCCGCCCTGGAACCGGACCACGACGTCGGCGCGCTCCGAGAGCCAGTCGACGATCTTGCCCTTGCCCTCGTCGCCCCACTGGGCGCCAACCACGACCACGTTTGCCATTTGCGCTCTGCCACATGATTTGGCCCCGGCTATTGGAGCCAGGGCCAACGTTCTCTCATTTGGCCATTATACTGCCGAGCGGGCGCGGGCAAGCCGCAAAGCAGGAAATCACCGCCCTTTGACGGGCACGCCCCGAGACGCTAGAGCACCTCGGCTGAACGCATGAGCACTTCCCAGCCGGCCCATCGATGCTGCAACGTCTCGCGCGCCCAACGGCCGCCAACGCCTACGCTTTTCTCGTCCTCACCATGCTGATGTGGGCGGGTAACCATGTCGTCGGCAAATGGGCCAATGGGCAGATTCCGCCGATGACGCTGGCATTCCTGCGCTGGACGGGCGCCACGCTGATCATGCTGCCCCTCGCCTGGGGCACGCTTCGCAGTGAATGGCCCGCAATACGCGCGAGCTTTCCCCGCATCTTCGCCCTCGGCCTACTGGGGAGCGGGGCCTTCAACACCCTTCAGTATCTGGCCCTCACCGAGACCAGCATCACCAACGCCGCCATCCTCAATTCCTGGGGCCCCCTCCTGATCGTCGCCGCAGGCGCTCTCACATACGGCGACCGTCTGCGGCCGTTGCAGATCATGGGCCTCTGCATCTCGCTCGTGGGCGTTCTGATCATCATCTTCCACGGCGAGCCGTCCGTGAGCGAGTTGCAGTCGCTCAACCGCGGCGATCTGATCATGCTGATCGCCATTGTGACCTGGGCCGCCTACACGAACATGCTGAGGTCGAGACCGGCAATCACCACGCTGAGCTTCGCGGCCCTGACGTACGCCATTGCCGCCGCCGTCAATCTGCCCCTCGCCGCCTACGAGCATGCGTCAGGCCAGCATGTCGTCCCATCACTCGCCGTGCTCGCTGCGATCCTCTACACAGCCGCCTTCGCGAGCTGCCTCGCCTACTTCCTCTACACGCGCAGCGTCGACATGATCGGCGCCACCCGCACCGGCGCATTCATTCATCTCATTCCGGTGTTTGCCAGCGCCATGGGCATGGTCATGCTCGGCGAGGAGCCGCGCATCTATCATGCGGCGGCCTTCGCCTTGATATTGGGAGGCGTCTTTCTGGCGAGCCGTCAGCCGGCCGCGCAATCATCGTCCATAGACGATTGACTTCCCGGACGGCCAGGAGACGCGATAGCCGAAGTCGATAATCTGCTCTTGATCGGGCTCGAGCTTCATTTCCCAGATGAGCACGCCGCGCTTGTCGTCGACGTTCTGCTTCGAGGGCGCGGTCCTGGCCAGAAGCTCGACCTTGATATCCTGATTTTCGGACGCCGGGATTTGATCGTACACGGTCACCGCGATGGCACGCTCATGCATGCTCTTGACCGAGATCTTGAAATTCCGGCTGTCGGTGCGCGACGTGGAAATGAGCCCCGTTTCCCCGCGCTTTTCCTCCGAGATCGAGTGGCGCACGCGCACCAGATCGTCGATGCCGAAGCCAAGTTCGTGCTCTTCGCCCGGAGACAGGATCGGCAGGCTGCTCGTGCCCACGAACGTGCCGTCGCGGAAGAGCGACACCGAGCCGGGCAGGAGCGGCGATCCCTTGGGCAGCACGAGCTTGGCGTAGAGGTAGGCCTTGGGATCCTCCTTGGGAACGGTCCTGACCGCGACCTGAGGCTCCATGGTCTCCTCGAGAAGCTGGACGCGCTTGGCCTCCCCCGTATTGGCCACGCTGAGCCGGCCGGGAACCGCATAGAGCGCATGGAACGGAGCCGCGACGACCTCAGCAGGCCGCTCTGCGATATCAGCCTTCTTCGCCCTGCCGACGGCGCCGACGCCGTCCTGCTCGCCGGCTGCGGCCTCCTCCTGTGCCTGAGCCATGGCCTCAGTCTGCGGCGCCGCGGAGCGGAGCGCGCCGCCCATGGGCGCAGCCATCGGCGCGGGCTTGAACTCAGGCTCGAAGTCAACCGTCATCGGCGCGAGCTCCGGCGCCGACGCCCCTGCTGCCGGCCGCGTCGTCGAGAGCGTCAGGGCCACATCGTCCCAGCTCTCGCCGGTGCTCTGCGTGATCGCGGCCCGCCGCGTGAGGTCGAGCTTCGGCGCCACCGTCTTCGAGCCCGTCGAGAGGCGCACGTCGTAGAGGGGCGTCCACGACGCATGGCTCACCTGATAGCGCAGGATGAGATCCGCCTCGACGTCGGCCTGGCTCGCGACGAAGACCTTGACCTCGATCCTCTCCTCGCGCGCCGGCGCGAGCGACGAAAGCTTCTTCTCGAGATCCTCAATTCTGCGGTCGACATCGCGTATCTTGACCTGAGCATCAAGCACCGCCCGCTGCGCATCCGCGCTCGCGCTCGCAATGAGAGCGAGGATCGTCGGCCAATCCTCTCCTCGTTCGGCGGTACCCGCCGGAGCCGGAGGCCGCGTCGGAAGCTGCGTCAGGTTCGCAATCAATGACTTCTGCGTCTCGGCGCCCTGCACCTGCGCCTCGAGCGTGCTCTTTTCGTCTTTCAGTGCCTCGATCTCGTCCTCGATCTTCCTCCGCTCGCTCTCGGCCGCCTCGGAGTCCGACCGCGGCACGAACAGGCGTCGCGTATCGACGGAGCCGATCTCGAGCCTGCCCGTCGAGCTACCCTCGACCCGTATCGAGCTCTGGAGCGCAGTCGCCGGCAGGTCCTGAAAGACGAGCGTATGCTCGCCTTTCTCGATTCTGACCTTGGCGACGCGCGTCACCTCGGCTCCCGCGGGAAAGACGGTGACCGCGTCCACGCGCGAGACCGCCTCGACCTCGGCAGCCTCGGCACCTGTGGCGACGACCATGGAGAGAACCGCGGCGGCCAGGAAGCGCATCGAAAACCTCGTTCGGCGGGTGGGTCGGAAAGCGAGCGAAGTTCGTTTGCGGCTGCTTCGCGACTTTATTATGACCCGCGGTTGTTTTTGCCCATGCGCTGACAGAGTTAACTGCTTGTACAAGCGAGAGATATCCAGGACCTAGAATGCAAGCCGGCGCACGCGAACGACGTGGGGTAAGGCCTTGACCGCCTGCAGCACGCTGTCGGGCACCGGCTCGTCCACGGCGACGACGCAGATGGCATCTCCGCCGGCCCGTTCGCGTCCGAGATTGAAGGTGGCGATGTTGACGTTGGCCTCGCCGAGCAGCGTCCCGAGCCTGCCGATGAAGCCCGGCTTGTCGGAGTTGCGGATGAACAGCATGTGCGGGCTGATCTCGAAGTCCATCGGGATGTCACGCACCTCGATAATCCGCGGCCGGCCCCCCGCAGCAACCGTGCCGGCAAGCGAGCGCTCGAACTCTGCCGTTCTGATGCAAACGCGCACCGTGCTTTCGAACATTCCTGCGCTGTCGCGCGAGACCTCCTCGACGACGATGCCCCGCTCCTTCGCGATGACGCCCGCCGATACCATGTTGACCTCGACGAGGAACGGACGCAGCACGCCTGCGAGCGCCGCGGCCGTCATCGGCTTGACGTTATGGGAGGCGACCTCTCCCGAGTATTCGATACGGACCGAGGCGATGCTCGTCTCGGTGAGCTGGCCCGCGAACAGCCCGAGCTGCTCGGCGAGCTTGATGAAGGGCAGTATGCGCCCCGCCTCCTCGGCCGAGATAGAGGGAAAGTTGACCGCGTTCGAGACCGCGCCCTTGAGCAGGTAATCCGACATCTGCTCGGCGACCTGGAGCGCGACCTTCTCCTGCGCCTCCGTCGTCGATGCGCCGAGGTGCGGCGTGCAGACGACGCCGTCGAGCCCGAAGAGAATATTCTCCTTTGCCGGCTCCACTTCGAATACGTCGAGAGCGACGCCAGCCACCTGGCCGGATTTGAGCGCTTCGGCCACGGCCTTCTCGTCGATCAGCCCACCGCGCGCGCAGTTGATGATGCGCACGCCGCGGCGGCATTTTGCCAGCGCTTCCTGAGAGAGCACATTGCGCGTCTTCTCAGTGAGCGGCGTATGCAGCGTGATGAAATCGCTCCGGCGCAAAAGGGCATCGAGCTCGACCTTCTCGACACCGATCTGCTTTGCCCGCTCGGCCGAGAGAAACGGATCGAACGCGACGACACGCATCTTGAGCCCGATCGCCCGGTCGGCGACGATGGCTCCGATGTTGCCGCAGCCGATGACGCCGAGCGTCTTGCCCGCGAGCTCGACGCCCATGAATCTCGACTTCTCCCATTTCCCGGCTTGCGTCGAGCGATCGGCAGCAGGGATCTGGCGCGCAAGCGCGAGCATCATCGAGATGGCGTGCTCGGCCGTCGTGATCGCGTTGCCGAACGGCGTATTCATCACGATGATGCCGCGCGCGGTGGCCGCCTTCACATCGACGTTGTCGACGCCGATCCCGGCACGTCCCACGACCTTGAGGTTCTTCGCCGCCGCGATCACCGGCGCCGTCACCTTGGTCGCCGAGCGCACGGCGAGGCCGTCATAGGCGCCGATGATCGCCTCGAGCTCGTCCTTTGCGAGGCCGACCTTCATGTCCACATCGATCCCGCGCTCCTCGAAGATGGCGACGGCGGCGGGCGAAAGCTCGTCGGAAATCAAGACCCTTGGTGCCATGGCAGCAATCCCCGCGCTCACGCAGCCTTCGACAGCTGCGCTTTGACCTCGGCGAAGGCCCAGTCGAGCCAGGGCACCAGCGTCTCGATGTCACCGGATTCCACCGTCGCACCGGTCCAGATCCTGAGGCCCGGCGGCGCATCGCGATAGGAGCCGATGTCCCTAGCCACCCCCTCCTTGTCGAGGAGATCAGCGATCTTCTTGGCGAACGCGGCTTGTCCCTCCGCCGGGAGCCCGCGCACGGAGGGATCGACAATCTTGAGACAGACCGACGTGTTCGACCACGTCGCGCGGTCTTCGGCGAGATTCTCGACCCACGGCGTGCCGAGGATCCAGTCGAAGAGCACTTGTGCATTTCTGTTGGCGCGCACCATCAAGCCTGCGAGACCGCCGACGCTCTGGGCCCAGTCGAGTGCATTGAGATAGTCGGCGACGCACAGCATCGACGGCGTGTTGATCGTCTCGCCTTCGAAGATCGCGACGTCGAGCTTGCCGCCCTTCGACATGCGAAAGAGCTTGGGTAGCGGCCACGGCGGCTTGTAGCTCTCGAGGCGCTCCACCGCGCGCGGCCCCATGATCAGCATGCCGTGCGCAGCTTCGCCCCCGAGCACCTTCTGCCAGGAGTAGGTCAGCACGTCGACTTTCGACCAGTCGACGGGCTGCGCGAAGATCGCCGATGTGCCGTCGACTAACGTGAGCCCTTGCCGATCGCCCGCAATCCAGTCGTAGCTCGGAATGCGCACGCCCGACGTCGTACCGTTGGCGGTGAAGATCACGTCGCGGCCGAAGTCCACCGCGGCAAGATCCGGCAGCTTGCCGAAGTCAGCCTCCATGACGCGGGCATCCTTGAGCTTGAGCTCGCGGACGACATCCGCAACCCAGACTTTGCCGAAGCTTTCCCAGGCGAGCACATCGACGCCGCGCGCCCCGAGCAGCGACCACATCGCCATCTCGAATGCCCCCGTATCGGAGCCGGGCACGATCGCGACGTGAAAATCCTTCGGCAGCCCGATGAGCGCCTTGGTGCGCTCGATCGCCGACTTGAGCAGCGCCTTGCCTTCCTTCGCTCTGTGCGAGCGACCGACGAAGGCTGTGTCGAGGGATTGGGTGGTCCAGCCCGGCGGCTTGGCGCAGGGACCCGACGAAAAGCGCGGGTTGGCCGGACGCAGCGCCGGCTTGTTCAAAGCGGTCATGTTCTACCCTTCCAGATAGAGCGCCCTTCGGTGGGGAAGGGTGGCCCACTTGAGGGTCTATGAGGCGCACGCTGGAGTGTCAACCGCGACCAACGGCCAAGGCGCGCGCTCGCACGACCGCCAAACGCAAGCGTGGCCGATCCACGTCGGGACCGGCCACGCTCGGAATTCCCTGGGAAGCCCAAGTCGCTACTTGATCGCGACGGGATATGGCTCTCGGCGGTCAAGCGCAAAGCGCGCGCTGAGCATGAGGTCGTGCGAGGTAATGTCGCTCAATTCGACACCGCTGTAGGACGATGTCCCGAGGTAATCCGTTGCACGGCCCGTTTTCGCATCGCCCAGATCGAGGTAGCGGTAGGCGAAATCCAGCGTGACCCGGTCCGTTACGTCGTAGCTCATGCCCGCGTAGAGCGCCCAGGCAAAGTTGTACTCCGTGTGATCGGCACCGTAGTAGGTCGTGTGCTGCACCGGATTGGTGTCTCTCAAGCCCAGCACCGAAACCGATGCCATGCCGATGCCACCGCCGACATAGGGTGTCACTCCACACCACTGACCGAGATCGACGTAGGCGTTGACGAGGCCGAGCCAGCTCTCGATGTCGGCCGTATATTCGTTCGCACCCGCGCCGAAGCCGATATTGGCGTATGAATCTTGAGCGAGGAACACCCACTTCCCTCGATACTCACCGGTTACGTCGAACCGAAGCCAGCGCCCGTGATCGACACCGACGCCAACGCCGAAGAATGGCGCGGTCTTCATGTCCTTGTGGTGGAGCGTAAAGTTGCCGTCGTCGTAACCTTCGGTCCAGAGCCCGCCCACTTCATGATTGTGCATGCCGATGGTGCCCTTGAGGTACCAGGTGCGCTGCGGCGGCGGAGGAGCGTAGGTGTCCTTGAGGCCGAGGTCGGCCGCAACGCTCCCGGGTGAGCCTCCCAGCATGGCCGCAAGCCCGATTGCCGCGCCGACAAGCATGGAAACGCGAGAGGTAGTCATGACTGTCCCTTTCGTCATCAGACCGGCCGGCGAGCCAGCGTGCGATCGCAAACGCAGCACCTGTCCGATGAGCAGATTGAGTCATAACGCTTAAGAGAAGTTTAAACGGCGTTTGCAAATGGGACACGCGGTCCGCAGCCTCCGCGGCCCGCAGCGCGCAAGGCTGCCATCGAGGCTGCAAAGCCTCTGCAAACGTACGAAAAAATGAAGAGGCAAATTCCCGTTAGGACCGGCTTACGCAGCCTGCGCGGCGGCCTTCACCGCCTCGACAATGTCGCCGACAACGGTGGTCACGAGACGCTCGTCGTCACCCTCCGCCATGACGCGAATCACGGGCTCCGTCCCCGACGGACGGATGACGAGGCGACCGCCATCGCCGAGCCGCGCCTTGGCACCCTCGATCGCCTTCCTGACGCGGCTGTCCTCGAGCGGCTTGCCGTCGGCATAGCGCACGTTCTGCAGCACTTGCGGCAGCGGCGTGAACCGCGCACACACCTCGGACACCGGGTTTCCAGTCGCCACCACGCACGCGAGCAGCTGCAGCGCCGACACGAGACCGTCGCCCGTGGTCGTGAAGTCGGAGAGCACAATGTGGCCCGACTGTTCGCCGCCGACGTTGTAGCCGTGCTTTCTCATGTGCTCGACCACATAGCGATCGCCGACCGGTGTGCGCGCCAATGCCAGTCCTTTACTCTTGAGATACCGCTCGAGCCCGAGATTGCTCATGACTGTCGCCACGATGCCGCCGGCCGTGAGCTTCCCGCGCCGGTGCCAGCTCTCGGCGATCACCGCCATCAGCTGATCGCCATCGACGATCGAGCCCTTCTCGTCGACGATGACGACCCGGTCTGCATCCCCGTCGAGAGCGATGCCGATGTCGGCCCTGACCTCGCGCACCTTCTCGATGAGGGCATCAGGCGCCGTCGATCCGCACTTGTAGTTGATGTTGCGGCCGTTGGGATCGACGCCAATTTTGATCACCTCGGCGCCGAGCTCCCACAGCGCCTCGGGCGCCACCTTGTAGGCGGCCCCGTGGGCGCAGTCGATGACGATGCGCACGCCCGTGAGCTTGAGGTTCTTGGGCAGCGTCCGTTTCGCGAATTCGATGTAGCGCTCCTGGGCGCTTTCGACCCGCGTCGCGCGCCCAATGCCGTCGGCCGACGCAAGGAGTGCCGACGTATCGCCCTCGATGAGATGCTCGATCTCGCGCTCCATATCGTCCGAAAGCTTGTAGCCGTCCGGATCGAACAGCTTGATGCCATTGTCATCGTAGCGGTTGTGGGAGGCGGAGATCATGACGCCGAGATCGGCGCGCAGAGAGCGCGTCAGCATGGCGACCGCGGGCGTCGGCATCGGACCGAGCAGGAACACGTCCATTCCGACCGCCGTGAAGCCGGACATCAGCGCGGCTTCGAGCATGTAGCCCGACAGCCTTGTATCCTTGCCGATCACGACGCGATGGCGCCGCGCGCCGCTCTGGAAAATCTTGCCCGCAGCCATGCCGACCTTGAGCGCCACCTCCGACGTCATCGGATGGCGGTTCGCCAGGCCCCTGATTCCATCGGTCCCAAAATAGCGCCGTGTCATCTCGCCCCTCATGTCGACGCGCCTCGCGCAAAAAGGACTCTATCGACCGCACGCGAAGCTTTGGTTCAGCCGACCCTTGCAGCCGAGCGGCTGCCGTTGACCCCTCGTAAACCAATAGGCCGAGCACCGGGGCACGCCAAGGCCTCACATAATGTGTCCGCAAGTTACAAACCGCTTTTGGCGCCCGAAATCACGCGCCGCCGGTCATGCGATGGCGCCCGGCTTCATTGGGCAGGCGGGAGCGATCATTCCCCCTTCAAGATCGCATCGCCCTCAGGCGAGACCGTCTTCCGTTCCATGCATGGCCGCCTGCCAGACGGCGACGGCCTGACGCGTTGCGGCAACGTCGTGAACGCGCACGATCTGCACGCCCTGCGCGATAGCCGAGAGCGCGGCGGCGATCGAGCCCGGCACGCGATCCTTGGGCGCCTCGACATTGCACAGTTGCCCGATGAGCTTCTTGCGCGACGCCCCGAGCAGCACCGGCACGCCAAGGCCGTGATAGAGGCTCATGGCGCTGAGCACGGCGATGTTGTGGGGCAGGTGCTTGCCGAAGCCGATGCCCGGATCGGCGACGAGCTTGGCTTTCGGAATTCCGGCCTTCTCGCACACGCCGATCCGCTTCTCCAGAAAATCGAACACGTCGAGCACGACATCTGCGTACTGCGGATTGTCGTTCATCGTCTTCGGATCACCCTGCGCATGCATGAGGATCACGGGCAGCCCGGATTGCGCCGCAACGCCAAGTGCCTCTGGATCATGAGTGAGGGCCGAGACGTCGTTAAGGATGTCGGCACCGGAAGCGGCAGCCTGGCGCATCACCTCGGCTTTGCGCGTGTCGACCGAGATCCGGGCGTCCGTCTTGGCCCGTAGTCCTTCGAGCACCGGGATGACGCGGCGCAGCTCCTCCTCGACCGGCACGGTGTCGGACCCCGGCCGCGTCGACTCTCCGCCGATGTCGAGAATGTCGGCGCCTTCCTCGACGAGCCGCAATCCGTGATCGATCGCGGCCTGGGCACCCGAGAAGCTGCCGCCGTCCGAGAAGCTGTCGGGCGTGACGTTGACGATCCCCATGATGCGCGGTCGCTCGAGCGAGAGGCCAGCAAGGCGCGGCCGCGACGCGCGCACCGCTTCGAACATGTCGGCGGCCGAGAGCGCGTGCCGCCCCCAGTCGCGCTCCATGAAGTCACCAAGCCCTATGATGCGCCGGACGACCGTCTTCGAGCCGCGATCGATCACCTCGATCGCCGAGAAGGAGAGCGGCCCGCCTGCGAGCGGCAACCCGCCCCACACCTCGCCGGTCTCCGCCTCGCGGCGCGCCTCGAAGATCCCGATCGGGCGGATGTAGATCGACCGTTGCATCGCGCTAGGCGCGCTCCCTCAATACGGCGGCGGCCGCGAATTGCTCGCGGCCGCCTCAACTATTGCCTCGCCTAAGAGCCCGCAATCAAGACTGCGGCTGTGGCTCCATTCCGCCCGCGTCCGGCTCCTCGCGCGGCCGGGAGCGCCCGGCGGCCGGAACCGCCGAGCCCACGGGGCCCTTGGTACCCTCGTCGTCGGAGCGGCGGATGACCTTCTCGCCGCGCAAGATGGCGGCCACCTCGTCGCCGTTCAGCGTCTCGAACTCGAGCAGCGCCTTGGCAACGGCATGCAGCACGTCGATCTTCTCGGTAAGGATGCGCTTTGCAGTCGCCTCGCCGTTCTGGATGAGGCTGCGGATTTCCTCGTCGATGAGCTTTGCCGTCTCGTCCGAGAGGTTCTTGGTCTGCGTGACCGAGTGGCCGAGAAAGATCTCCTGCTCATTGCCATTGTAGCGCACGCGCCCGAGCTTGTCCGACATGCCCCACTCGGTGACCATCGCGCGCGCGAGCTGCGTCGCCATCTGGATGTCACCCGTGGCACCGTTCGTCACGTTGTCCGGTCCGCCGAGGATGATCTCGGCTTCGCGTCCGCCGAAGAGCACAGCGAGGCGCGCCTCGCACCACTGACGCGTGCGGCTGTACCGGTCCCCCTCCGGCAGGTTCATGGTCACGCCGAGCGCACGCCCGCGCGGAATGATCGTCACCTTGTGCAGGGGATCGTACGGTACGGAAAGGCCGACGATGGCGTGGCCCGCCTCGTGGTAAGCGGTGTTGCGCTTCTCCTCCTCGCTCATCACCATGGAGCGCCGCTCGGCGCCCATCATGACTTTGTCCTTCGCGTCCTCGAACTCGCTCTGCGTGACGAGGCGCTTGTTGCGCCGTGCCGCAAGCAGCGCCGCCTCGTTGACGAGGTTGGCGAGATCGGCGCCCGAGAAGCCTGGCGTCCCGCGCGCGATCGTCTTGGCGTCCACGTCGGGGGCGACGGGCACCTTGCGCATGTGGACTTTGAGGATCTTCTCGCGCCCCGAGATGTCGGGGTTCGGCACCACGATCTGCCGGTCGAAGCGGCCCGGGCGCAGGAGCGCCGGATCGAGCACGTCGGGGCGGTTCGTCGCCGCGATGATGATGATGCCCTCGTTGGCCTCGAAGCCGTCCATCTCGACGAGGAGCTGGTTCAAGGTCTGCTCGCGCTCGTCGTTGCCGCCGCCGAGCCCCGCACCGCGGTGCCGGCCGACGGCGTCGATCTCGTCGATGAAGATGATGCACGGCGCGTTCTTCTTCGCCTGCTCGAACATGTCGCGCACACGGCTCGCGCCGACACCGACGAACATCTCGACGAAGTCGGAGCCCGAGATGGTGAAGAAGGGCACGTTGGCTTCGCCCGCGACCGCGCGCGCGATCAGCGTCTTGCCGGTGCCTGGAGGACCGACAAGCAGCGCGCCGCGCGGGATGCGCCCGCCGAGCCGCTGGAACTTCTGCGGATCACGCAGGAACTCGACGATCTCCTCGAGATCGGCCTTCGCCTCATCCACGCCTGCGACGTCCTCGAACGTCACCCGCCCCTGCCGCTCCGTGAGCAGCTTCGCCCGGCTCTTGCCGAAGCCCATGGCGCGCCCGGAGCCCGACTGCATCTGCCGCATGAAGAAAACCCACACGGCGATAAGCAGCAGCATCGGGAACCAGTTGAGGATCACGTTCATGATCGACGGCACGTCCTCGTCGGACGGGCGCGCCTTGAACTTGATGCCCTTCTTCTCGAGGCGCTCGATAAGGCCCTTGTCTTCGGGAGCGTAGGTCGTGAACGCGCTCGCATTGTCGCGCATGGTGCCGTAGATTCGGCTGCCCGCGAGCGTCACCTCGGCGACGGTCCCGGAATCGACGGCGGAAAGGAAGTCGGAGTAGGTGATCTCCGTCCCGCGCCGGCCCTGAGCCGGATTGTTGAAGAGATTGAAGAGGGCAGCGAGCAGCACGAGCACGGCCACCCAAATCGCGAGCTTCTGGAAATTTGCGTTCATCATGTTCCCTGCTGGCCCTACCCGGCCATCCGCGGCCTTGCAGCCCGGGCGGCAAGCCTACATTGACAAGATTGACTGGCAGCTAAGATAGGAGTGGGGGGAGGCTTTGCCAAGTTTGGAAACCCCGTCCCGACGCGCCCTCAACGAGTACTTAGGTATCATTTCGGCTCGCACAATACGATTTCTCATGCGCGAGTCCGTTCCCATCCCACGAACCGGGAGCTGCAAAGGCCCCCGCGTCCGCCAGGCTCGCCGGCAGCGCCGGTCGCATGAAAATCGAGCTGGGGCACCGCAATAAGCCGTTCTCCGGCCCAGAAGGACGGCAGGGCGGCCACGGCGCGCGCCGGCACAGACGGCTGCTTGGGAAGTCCCGCCCGAAGGGTTGCATAGGCGTTGGCGCCGAGCGCGCGCACCGTGATGCTCGTGCTCACGCCTGCGTCATTAAGCATCTTCTTCGAAGCGATCCTGACATGAAAACGTCGATCCCAGAGGGCCTCGCCGCCGGCCGCGACCTCGACCTGAGGCAGATCCCCGCGATCCCCCTCCCGATAGACCCGGATCGACCGCGTGCCTGCGCGGACGATGCAGCCGCCGAGCGTCAGCGCGACGTTCTCCCCTTGCGCATCACGCGCCGCGAGCGCGTCGGCCAGCGCCTCGACCTTGACGAGCCGCGGCGGCGTCGCATCTCCGCCGAATGCCCTCAAGATGCGAATGAGTAGCCGCACGCGCAACTCCGCCGCCGCGCCCGCGAACGTCTGCCGGTCGACGCTCGCGAAAATGCCATCGTTGATCTCGACCGCCGCAGCGAGAGGCTCGAGAGCCTGATCCAGGACCGCACGCGCTCTCGCGAGCCGGCTTGCGCTCACCGCCAGCTTGTCGCTCGTGAGGCCGAGTGCGGCGAGAGTCTCGCTTGCTGCCCGCAACCGCGCTCTCTCGAATTCCGGGCACTCGTTGCTCGGATCCTCGACCCAGGCGATGCCCGCCGCCCGCAGCGTCGCGACAAGCCGGCGCTTGCCGATCCGGAGCAGCGGGCGGACCAGCTCGGCCTCGCCCGCCTCATCGAGACGCCGCCGTGCCGGCATGCCGGACAGCCCGTCGATGCCGCTGCCGCGCGCGAGCCGCATGAGGAACGTCTCGGCCTGATCGTCCTCGGTATGCGCGGTGACGACCACGACGCGGCGGGCGCGCCGGCTCGCAGCCTGCTCGGCAAGCAGACGATAGCGAGCCTGGCGCGCGGCGTCCTCGATGCCCGACGCCGGCTTCTCGTCCGACCAGACAAGCGTCTTGTGCCGGAATCCGAGCTCGCGCGCCCGCGCGCCAACCCAGCGCGCCTCCGCCGCCGACTCTGGCCGCAGGCGATGATCGACCGTCACGACCTCGATTTCCGGCAACGTGCCGCCGCCATGCAGCAGCCGCCAGCGCAACGCAAGATGCATGAGCGCCATGCTGTCGGCGCCGCCCGAGACGGCGAGGATGATATGATCGAACGCGAAGAGGACGTCGAAGATGCGGTCGAGCTCTTGGTCGCCAATGGGCTCGGCCCGCGCCTCGATCCGCGCGCCGGGAGGCTTGCCGCCCGTCACGCTCGTAACCCTCGGCTCATGGGCAGCCGACGCGCTGGCGCTCGGTTTCAGCCTTGCTCTTCACGATGGCCGGTGCGCTCGGATACTTGGAGGCGATGTCGCGAAATGCGGCGCAGGCATCCTTTTTCTTGCCCAGCTGGGCCAGCGCCATGCCCCGCTTGAGCTGCGCGTCGGGAGCCTTGCCGCTCGACCCGAAGGACGCGGTCACGAGATCAAAAGCTTCGGCAGCATCAGCGAAGTTCCTCTGCACATAGTGCGTCTCGCCGAGCCAGTAGAGCGCGTTGGGCGCGAGCGAATCTTTCGGATACCGCTTGAGGAAATCCGAGAACCCCGCTTGCGCCGCGCCATAGTCCTGCTGCAGCAGATAGCCGTAGGCGGCCTCATAGAGCTGCTTCGGGTTCCCGCCGGGCGCGTCCGGATTGGCGGCGGCGAGCTGCGCCGGCGGTTGGGCGGGCGGCGATGTCACGGGCGGCAGAGGGGCGCTGCCTGTCTGCGCTTTGGTTCCGAAGGCCAAATCACCAATTGGATCGGCCGAGCCGGACGTGACCGTGGTTGAGCCGAACCGGCTCGTGCCGGTTCCTGCCGCCTTAGCCGGGTCGGCAGAGGCGCCGCCATCATCGGGCGTGGGCGCACCGGCGTCCGAACGCCGAAACGGGCCGGCTTGCCCCCTGACCTCATTCGAGAGCTGCTCGATCTGCGCCGTGAGTGCGCGAATCTGGGTCTCCATGCTGTCGAGCCGCGCCTGGTCGCCCGTTACAGGGGCGCCAGCTCCCGACCCACCGCCATCAGCCGCCCTGGCGCCGCCGCCACGAGCGAGCGTTTCGAGCGTGCCGATCACGACCTGCAGGTCGACGAGCTGCTCCTCGAGCTGCTCGACGCGCTGTCTGAGCTTCCCCTCACCTGTCTCCAAGCCGGCGCTTTCGCTTTCGGCGCCCGCCTTGACCCCTGCAGGACGCTTGTCCTGAGCGGCCGGAGCGGGCTGTGTGGCCCACTGCGCATCCTGGGCCTGCACATGCTGCGCCGTGAAGAGAACCAGGGCCCAAGCGGCAGCAGCCACGAGCACACGACCTGATGATGCTGCCATTTGCCAAGCGCCTTCCACTGCTGAGCCGTGCTTTCCGATTGCCGCTCTCGACTTCTTATCCGCCGCCATCGCGACGGAGCCAAGCCCGCCTATTGCCTCAGTTTATGCCATCGGCGCACGGCCGCGCTATGCCAGCGTCGCGCCAAGCAAGACTCCTCAGTGCGTGAGCAACGCCGGTTCCCGGGCCACGACCGTTGCGGCGCCCGGCATGACGCTTGCCGGCCCGCCCATTCGCCGCGCGCGCGTGCTGACGAGCACCGTCACGGCACGTCGGTTCTGGGCCGCGCATGCGGGCTGCGGGCAGTCCGAAACCCGTTTGTCGCGGCCCCACGAGGTGACTGCGAGCCTGGATGATTCGATGCCCTCTTCGATCAGTCGCCTGCGGACGGCCTCGGCCCGGGCTTCTGAGAGCCTGGCGTGCTGATCGGCGGAAAGCGAGCCGTCGTCGGCGTGCCCCTCGATCATCGCCGAGAGATCGGGGCGAAGCTTGATGAAGCGCGCCTGGGATTGAAGCACGCCGCGCGCCCTGCCGCCAAGCTCGGCGCTGCCTTCGCTGAAGAAGACGCGATCGCCGGCCTCGGCGATAAATTGTTCCTCGATCGCCGCTGACACGTCAGTGCCCTGGCTTTGTTCACGGCCGACCGCGGCGTCCGATCCTCCGAATCTCGGGCTGTCGGCCTCGGAACGCACTGCCACTCCGTCCTTCGGGCCCGGACCCTGCTCCGCCAGCGTGCTCCTGGACGGGCCTCGATAGAGCTCTGCAAGGTGTCCGCGTGCCTCGCCCGCTAGCGCACTGTCGGGCGCTTCGGCGATCAGTCGTTCGAACAGACGCTGAGCCGTATCGCTGCGTCCTGCATTGAGCGCGGCGAGCGCATCCTCAAATAGCTGGATCGTCTTGCGGTCGTCGGAGATTTGAGGCGCCCTGGACACGTCTCGCCGCATCTCGGAGGAATCGCCGGCTGTCGAGCCCGGACTACCGATCCCCACTTTTTCCTGCGGTGGGCTGAGCGTGAATGTCCCGATCGAGACCTCGTCGGCCGCTGAGTCCTGGGCGACGGCCTTCCTGACGCCGAAGGCCGCGAAAGCGAGGCCGAAAAAGATCAAAACCAAAGCGCAACTGCCATTCCGCCGGGCCGCAGCGCAAAGACGATTCATGACACGATCCTCGCCTTGCAACTCTTGGACGCTAGGCTGAATTTTTGCGCCCGCAATACGGCCGAACTTTGCCTGGCAAAGCCGCTCGGATCTGCGTCTTCCTGAACGTCGGCGCATCACGCGGGCAGTGGGGAAACCTGAACGGCAACCCTCAGGAAGCGGCGCGGTTATTGAGAACTGTCTGCGCGCGCCTGTTCTGCGACCAACATGAAATGTCGTTGCAGACCGCGACTGGACGCTCCTTGCCGTAAGAGATCGTCCTCACGCGATTGGCCTGAACGCCGTTTTGAGCCAGGAAGTTGCGGACCGAGGTCGCGCGTCGCGCACCGAGGGCAATATTGTACTCGCGCGTGCCGCGCTCGTCGGCATGCCCTTCGATCGTGATCGTAAACTGCGGATACTGGCGCAGCCACTGAGCCTGCTTCTGCAGCGTCGACTGCGCCTCAGGCGTCAAGTCGGTGCTATCGGATGAGAAATAGACGAGGTCGCCGACATTGACGCTGAAGTCGCGCTGCGTGCCGGGCGTGATCGGGCCCTTGCCGTCGGCGCCTGCGAGTTGCGCTCCGCTGCCTGCCTCATTCGTCGCGCACCCGGCGATCCCCGCGAGTGCGCCGGCAACCAGCAATAGTGCGAGAACCCTAGAGGCCCGAATCGACGGCGCCATCCCTCATTCCTTTCCTGGCTCGACGCGCCGCAAACGACTCGGGCCGGAGCCTCTTCAAAACCAGTAGCTGCACATCGGATAGCCGAGGCATCGTACCAAAATGTGGCCAAGGACAAGCTGTTCCGCGGCCATCCCAAGGGCTTCCTGCGGCAGCGTGAAACCGGCTGCGTCGGTAGAATAGACGACTTCTGACCGTCGCTTTCGTTCTGTGGTCCGCAGGAAGGATTGCGGAAGCCCGAAACGAGCGTGCCAGAAACGGGTTAAGAGAAGCTACCCGGCATGGAACGTGGGCAAAAGCGCGTTGCGCCACTGATCCCCAAATAAAAAAACCGAATTGCCGCAGCACGCGCAGCGGCAATCCGGTCTATCAGAAGCCGCACAGCGAATGCTGCCGGCCGAATCCGAAACTCGCTTAGCGAGCCACGTCCGTGGTCGAAGAAACCGGGCCGCCGAGCTTCAGCGGGGCTTCCTCACGACGGCATGCGCCGAGGCCGATGGCCACGATAGCGGCAGCAAGAACGATAGCGCCCTTCATTGTCTTCTCTCCTGTGTTGGTGTCTTTGATCTTGAATTCGGACGTTAGCGAGCCACATCCGTGGTCGACGCAGCCGGGCCGCCGAGCTTGAGCGGCGCTTCTTCACGACGGCAAGCGCCGAGCGCAACAGCGACGACGGCAGCCGAAAGAATAATCAGCCCCTTAACACCTTGCATGGTCTTATCTCCTGATGCTTGTTCGGCAACTAGCCGACTATTGGGGTACCGGCCCAGCTCGTTTTGATCAAGAACTGAGGGCATTACTGGACTGTTTTCCACCCTTGTAGGTGCGAAAATGCAACGCCGTGATGCGCGGTCCTCTCACTCTGGGCTCCCGCGGCGCCACACGCGGAAGCAACTGAAATCGCGCAGCGATTCGCCCTCGATGAATTCTTGAAGGCGTTGTCGCAATTGTCGAGCGATTCCATTAACCGCGGGTTAAGGCCTGTCTCAGTTCAGGAGCGGCGACCACGCCGGATCGGAGCCGAACGATGGCGTCGAAACGACCCGTTCGTTGTAGCCGGTGAGATCGACGGAATAGATCCGCGGCCCCCCGGTCTCGCCCTGGCTCTCCCTGAAAAACATCAGTACGCGTCCGTTTGGCGCCCAGGTCGGCCCCTCGTTGTGATAGCCTTCGGTCAGCACCCGCTCGCCCGAGCCGTCGGGACGCAGGACGCCGATGAGAAACCTGCCGGCGAGCTGCTTGGTGAAGGCAATGTAGTCGCCCCGCGGCGACCACACCGGCGTCGAGTAGCGCCCGTCTCCCAGACTGATGCGCCGCACGTTGGAGCCATCCGCCCCCATGACGTAGAGCTGCTGCGTCCCTTCGCGATCCGATTCGAAAACGATCTCTCGCCCGTCGGGAGAATAGCAGGGGCTGGTATCGAGGGCGCCCGAGGATGTGAGGCGGCGCGTCTGCCTCGAGCGCAGATCCATTTCGTAGATGCTCGAGTCGCCCTCCGACTGCAGGCTCAAGATCACGCGCTGTCCATCCGGCGAGAACCTTGGAGCAAAGGTCATGCCCGGAAAATCGCCGACCATCTCGCGTTGACCCGTCTCGAGGTTCATGAGGAATACGCGCGGCTGATCACGCGTATATGACATGTAGGCGATTTCGCTCGTCATCGGATTGAAGCGCGGCGTCAGCACGATCTCCTGACCCTGGCTGAGCAGGCGCACGTTCGCGCCGTCCTGGTCCATGAGTGCGAGCCGCTTGATGCGCTTCGCTTTGGGCCCCGTCTCATCGACGAACACGACGCGGGTGTCGAAATACCCCTTCTCGCCCGTGAGACGCTCGTAGATCTGGTCGGCGATGATGTGCCCGACTCGCCGCCAGTTCTGCGGGCCTGTCGCAAATCGCTGTCCTGCGAGCTGCTTGCCGGTCGCCACGTCCCAGAGCCTGAACTCGGAGGCAAGCCGTCCGTCGGGCCCGCGCGTCACCCGTCCGATGGCGAGCGCATCCGCACTGATCTGGCGCCAGTCGGGAAAGCGCGGCACGGCATTGACATCGCGAACCTGCTCGAGAAACGACGCCGGATCGAGCGGCTGGAACAGACCCGAATTCCCAAGATCATTGGCGATCACCTGGGCAACGTCGGCCGCGAGCTTTGGATCGTCTCCCAGAAACGCCGGAATGGCGATCGGGATCGGAGCGATCGTGCCCTGGCGTTGCGTGCCGCGCAGGCCCTCCCCGCCCCCACCGGCGTTTCCGCCGCGAAAGCCTGGCTCCGCACCACCGCGCTGCGGGGCAGGCCCATAGCCTTGCTGCTGGCGCATCTGCCCGTCGAGCCCACCACCGCTCGTTGATGGGCCCTTATAGCTGTCGTCGACGCCCTTCTGGGCGCCGGCAGGCCCGCCGGCGACGGCTGTCAGGGTCGCAAGCAGAACCAAGTTTCGAATCGCAGGATGTTTCATGCGTCTAGCTCAACGAGCTCTTTCTTGTCTGATCCCATTTTCCGGGGCGGGACAGGGCTTCACAACATCTCCCGGGGATCGAAATCCCAAATGATCGTCTTCCAAGCCGCATATTTGTCGGCCGGCAGATTGAAGGGCTGGCAGGTCTTTACTGCGCGCATCGCGGCCTCGGCGGCGATTTGATACACAGGGCCCGACTGCGGCTCCACGATGGCGGGCTCACCGTCGAGCGAGCCGTCAGGGCGCAAATGCCACTTGATCGTGACCACCATGGTCTCGATCCCGCCTCCGCCGCCCGGCAGCTTCCAGCAGCCGCGCAGCTGGGCGACGATCAGGCCCCGGAGCAGATCCTGCTCGCGCACCGAAAGCACTGAGTCCTTGCCCTCGCTGGCGCCCGCCGTCGGCCCCGTATAGTCGGTCTCGTGCTCGGGTGGCGTCGCGGATAGCGGTGCCCCTTTCTTGGTCGGATCCTTGTCGAGAAGGGCTGCAAGCCGGTCTGCGTCGGCCTTTTTCTTCTTCTCTTCGGCTTTTTTCTTGGCCTCCGCGAGCTTCTTCTTCTCTTCCTGCTTCTTCTTGAGTTCTTCCGCCTTCTTCTTCTCCTCGGCCTTTTTCTTTTCTTCCGCCTTCTTTTTCTCCTCGTCGGCTTTGCGCTGCTCGTCGGCCTTCTTGGCTTCTTCCGCCCGCTTCGCGTCCTCGGCCTGCTTTTCGTCGGCGAGCTTCTTGGCAATCTCATCCGGCGTCGGGCCGGGAGGCGGCTGAGCCGGCAATGCCGCGAGCTTTTCGGCAATCGGATCGGATTTTGGCTTCTCGGGCGGTGGCGGTTCTGCGGGCTTTGCCTCCTCCACCTTGGGAGGTGGCGGCTCTTCCGCGGGCGGAGTCGGCGCCGTTATGGGTTTTGGCTTCTCCGCTTCCTTCTTCGAGATCTCGGGCCTCGGCTGGTCCTTGGCCTTGGCCTCGAGCTCTTTCGCGCTCTCGCTGCCCTGCTTCAGGCGCAGGAGCTCGGACGGCGTGATCAGGGCAACCGTGATCGGCTCAGGCTCGGGTGGCTTGAGCTCGGGAGTCGACAGCATGACCAGGTAGGCCCACGCCAAGAGGCCCGTGTGCACCAGGAGCGAAATGGCGAGACCGAGCTGCAAGTGAGTCTAGCCTCCTTCCTCCACCTCGGTCACGAGCGACACCTTCTTGAACCCGCCGGCGCTGATGCGGCCCATGACCCTCATCACGGTCCCGTAGTCGATGCCCTTGTCGCCGCGCACGAAAATCTGCTCGTCGACGCCGTTCTTCGCGATCGCCTTGAGCTTCTCGGCCATCTCGCCGAGCGCGACCTTCGTCTCGCCGATGAAAACATCGCCGTTGGCCTGAACCGAGACCGTCAGCGGTTCCTTATTTGATTCGAGTTGCTTTCCGGTTGCCTGCGGCAGCTCGATCGGCACGCCCACCGTGAGCAGCGGCGCCGCCACCATGAAGATGATGAGCAGCACGAGCATCACGTCGACCATCGGCGTGACGTTGATCTCGCTCATCGGCGCATGACGTTTGCCGCGCCGGCCGCGCCGCCGCCCGCCGCCGCCCTGGCCCTGCTTGAGGCTAACGCCCATGGCTCTTTGCTCTCATGACGCCCGCAAGACTCTAGGTGCGCACGTCGATCTGGCGCGACACGATCGCCGCAAACTCGTCCGCGAACGCTTCGAGGCGCTGACTGATGGCCGCCGAGTCGGCCGAGAACTTGTTGTAGAAGATGACCGCCGGGATGGCGGCCATGAGACCGAGCGCGGTCGCGAACAGCGCCTCCGCGATGCCGGGCGCCACCACCGCAAGATTGGTGTTCTTCGATACCGCGATCGCCTGGAAGCTCGTCATGATCCCCCACACCGTGCCGAACAACCCGACGAACGGCGCCGTGGACCCAACGGTGGCAAGGAAGAGAAGCCTGCGATCGAGGCGTTCCATCTCGCGGCTGATCGTGACGTCCATCACCTTCTCGACGCGCAGCTGAATGCCGCCGAGCGCGCGGATGTTGCCCTCGACGGAACGCTTCCACTCGCGCATCGCGGCAACGAACAGCGCGGCGATCGCAATTGTCTTTCCGCGCGAGAGCCCGGTGTAGAGCTCATCGAGCGATTGGCCCGACCAGAATGTCTGCTCGAAGCGGTCGGCTTCGACGCGTGCGCGCCGGAACGCGAACAGCTTCTCGATGATGATGGCCCAGGACCAGATCGAGGAGAGCAGGAGGCCGAACATGACCACCTGCACGACCGGCGACGCCTGCAGGAAAAGCTCGATAAAAGAAACGCCACCCGCGGCCGGCGCGAGTGCGGTCTGCGAAACATCTGCCGGATTCATTCTTTCATCCGCGGTTCGTCGCTCGATTTGAGCGGGAGATAGCCTTTGCGGACGAGCTGCACGAGGTCACACCAGCCGCTTTGCCGCTGGCACACTTCTGCCCCGCCCCGCTCCCGATCACCAACACGGCATGTTGCCGCGCAATATGACCAAACCGAGGCCCGGAAGCTTAGCGGAATCTGCCGCTATCCCCTTTGTTGTCGCGGCCGGAGTGCCCAAGCATTGAGCGACGGGAGGCGCTCTTGCGACGGCCGCCCTGTTGTTTCACCAGCTGATGCCTACGCTCCTGCCATTTCCAGCAAACCGAGCCACGCGCCCGTTCTCGGGTCGTAGGCCAGGATTTCGCCGTGCTCCATGTCGTAGAGCCAGCCGTGAATGCTGACCCGCCCCTCGGCCACGCCTTTGGCAACGATTTCATAGGTCATGAGATTGTCGAGCTGAAACTGAATATGAGCTCGGATCGTCGCCGGGATTCTTTCATTTTCCGGCACACCAGCCGCCCGGACGAGGTCGTGGGCGGGCCGCGTATACTCGACCCAGCGCCCGAGATGCGCTTCGCCGCTGGGGGGAATAGGCTCGGCAAGTGCCTGGATGCCGCCGCACCCCGAATGTCCGCACACCACGATATCGTCGATGCCGAGGTGGCCGAGCGCATACTCGATCGCAGCTCCGACCCCATCGTCGTCGGCGGCGGCCGGTGGGACGCAATTGGCGATGTTCCTCACCTCGAACAGCTCGCCGGGGTCCGCCGAGGTGATCTGGGAGGGAACCACCCGGCTGTCGCAGCAGCCGATCCAGAGGAGGCGCGGCTTCTGCTTGCGCGTTGCCAGGCTTTTGAAGAATGACCGGTCGCGCTCGAACTCGAGCCGAAAGCGCTCATAGCCCTCGATCGCATCCTTGATGTCGAGATCGATGCCGCGCTCGTCCTTCGCGGTGGTCATATGGCTCCCCCATTCACCCGCAGAGCTTGCTCCCATGAGGCGCATCATCTTTCGAAGACGGGCTTTTGTCTACGCGGCTGCGATGGCTTGCAGATGACGGGGGCTAGAGCACTTTCCGACGAAGTGGACACCGGTTCGTCGCAGAAAATGCGACAAACAAAGAATCTGGAGCGTTTTGCGATCCGATGGAATCGGATCGCAAAACGCTCTAAAGCTTCGGCGTCTCGCCGAATGCCGATCTGATCGCCGTCGATAGTCTGAGCGGCTTCCCAGAGACGGCGACCAGCACGACGGTCACCTCCCCCTCGAAAACGCGCCGCTCCCCGCTCATGACCGCCTGCAGCAGCGTCACGCTGGCTCCGCCGAGCTCCTTGACCCGCGTCTCGACCTCGAGCAAGTCGTCCATGCGCGCGGGCCTGAGGAAGTCGCAGTTCATTCGGCGAACGACGAACGCCGCCGGCTCATGGCTGTCGGAGCCGTCGATCAGGCGCCGCGAATCCGTGCCGAGAAGGCGCAGGAAGTCGGTGCGCCCGCGCTCGCACCAGCGAATGAAGGAGGCATGATAGGCGATGCCGCCCGCGTCGGTATCCTCGAAGTAGACGCGAACGGGGAGCACGTGGTGCCGCCCGGTCTTGTCGTCGACGATCCGCCCGGCGAGATCGGGCCAGTCATGGGGTCCGCTTTGCATGGGCCGGAAGTGAGCCGATTGGCTTGGATTTGTCACGCTGCGAGTTGTCTCAGCGCTAACGCCTCACTCAGGCGACGGGCGCGCTGCCGCCGACCTCGACCAGCACGATCTCGGGTGGCGAGCCGAACCTGAGTGGGACGCCCGAGCAGCCGAGCCCGCCCGACACGACGAGATTGCGCCCTTCCTCGACGACATGCCCGTAGACGTAGCGCTGCCCGTACATTGACGGCACGATGGGAGCATACCCCGCGAGCCGTACCTGTCCCCCGTGCGTATGCCCGGCTACCGTCAGGGCGACCCGCTCCGGCACTTTCGGAAAGATATCGGGCTCGTGCGCCATGAGCACGACCGGCGCCTCGTCCGTGATCTGTGCCAGTGTCCCCGGGAGATCATCGACGCCCGTGTAGTAGAAGTTGCCGCCGCGCCGGCCGGGGAGCCCATTGCGCGGATAGTAGGCCCACTGGTCGCCAAGGCCGGCGAGCCAGAAGGCCTGCCCATCCTTTTCGAGCCGCACGGCGTCATTCTCGTAGACCCTGATGCCGGCCGCCTCGAGCGTCGTGCGTGCTTTCACGGGGCCCGACCGCCGGCGCTGGACCTTTATGTCCTCCCACCAGTCGTGATTGCCGAGAACCGCGTGCACGCCAAGCCGCGCACGAAGACCCGAAAGGGCGCTTCCCCACTCCTTGTGCGTGACCTTGCGTCCGAACCGGCCCAATTTGGACCCGACGACATAGTCGCCGAGAAGCAGCGTCGCATCCGGGGCCAGCGCATTCGTGTTGGCGACGATCTGACGGATGCGCTCGGCCGGCATCCAGGGATCGCAGGCGTGAATGTCGGCAATGAGCGCGACACGCAGCGTGAAGCCCTCCGGCCACCCCTGCGGCGAGACGCGATAGCGCGTGACATTGAGCAGGAACGGTTCCGCGGCGGCGTAGCCGGCGGAACTCACCGTGCCCGCCGACATCACGGCAAGGCCTTTCAAGACTTGGCGGCGCGAGAGCAAACTTCCCTCATGAGACAAAGCGGGGCCGCAGTGTTGGCACGCAGCAGATTCTTTCGCACAGGTTTGGTTCTTGGATGCTTAAGCAAGAAGGGCGCGAAAAGATGGCTGGCCCGTGGAGAAGGTGCACAAACCGTTAACCGATTCCCGCCTTGCCGCCAGGCTCTTCGCCGTCCCCATCGTCGCCGCCGAGCGGCAGCTCGGGCGCGATGGCGCGCGCCGGACCCGCAAGCCCAATGTGGCGAAACGCCTTCAGAGTGAGCACGCGCCCGCGCGGCGTGCGTCCGATGAAGCCCTGCTGCAGGAGGTAGGGCTCGACGATCTCCTCGAGCGCATCGCGCGGCTCGGATAGCGCCGCAGCAAGCGTCTCGATGCCGACCGGACCCCCATCATAGTTTCTCGCGATGCAGCTGAGATAGCGGTGATCCAGCGCATCGAGACCGGCATCATCCACCTCGAGCGCGCGCAGCGCCTTGTCCGCTGCCTTGGCATCGATCACCTTGGTGCCCGCGACGGAAGCAAAGTCGCGCACCCGCCGGAGCAACCGGCCGGCGATGCGCGGCGTGCCCCGTGCGCGCCGAGCGATCTCGCTCGCGCCATCGGGTGCGAGAGGCGCGCCGAGCACACGCGCGCCGCGCGACACAACCTGTTCGAGCTCGCCAACCGTGTAGAAGTTGAGCCGGATCGGAATGCCGAAGCGGTCGCGCAGCGGTGTCGTGAGCAGACCGAGCCGCGTCGTCGCGCCGACGAGCGTGAATTTCGCAAGGTCGATTCTGACCGAGCGCGCCGACGGCCCCTCGCCGATGATGAGATCGAGCTGGAAGTCCTCGAGCGCGGGGTAGAGGATTTCCTCGACCGCCGGATTGAGCCGGTGGATCTCGTCGATGAAAAGGACGTCGCGCTCCTCGAGGTTGGTGAGGAGGGCCGCAAGATCACCGGCCTTCGAGATGACGGGGCCGGAGGTCGCGCGAAAGCCCACGCCGAGCTCCTTGGCGACGATCTGGGCGAGCGTCGTCTTGCCGAGACCCGGCGGTCCCGCAAACAGCACGTGATCCAGCGCGTCGCCGCGCGCCTTCGCCGCCTCGATGAACACCCCGAGATTGGCGCGCGCCTGTTCCTGGCCGATGAACTCGGCGAGAGACCGCGGGCGGATCGACACCTCGAAGGCATCGGTCTCGCGCTTGGCGCTGCTGACGAGGCGATCGGTCATGCTTTGTTCCTGGAGCGCTTCGCGCCCGGCGTCAAGCTCGAGTCGCCGTCATGCACGCGCGCAGAAGCGCCGACCCAGGAAAAGTGCGATGAGCGGCAGCCCGGCACCAATGAGCCCATAGAAGAGCGCGTGCTTGAGCAACGCGCCCCGCATCGCCTCGATCGTCGCCGGATCGATGGGCGAAATGTCGAGCGGCACCTGCGGCCAAGTCGCATATGCGAGATAGAACATCGCCCCCGCCCAGACGAGCGAGAGGATGAACCAGGCCCGGAACGAAAAAAGCGCGCACATGGATGCCTCCTGGGTCAGCACCCGATCATGGCATTGAATGGCACGCCGAGCGAGCCTGTCGACACACGCTCATGCTTCATGCAGCCGATACCTCGGCAAGGAACCTATCGATCTTCGACTTGAGGTCCGCTGTCTTGGCGCTTACAGCGCCGCTTGCGTCGAGCACCTTGCGCGCCGACGTCGTGGTGGCGCCTGCGGCCGTCGTCACGCCGAAGATCGTCTCCGTCACATGCTTGGTGCCGGTCGCGGCCTGCTGCACGTTGCCGCTGATCTCCGACGTCGCCTGTCCCTGCTGCCCCACGGACTCCGCAATCGACATCGTGATGTGGCTCACCTCGCTCATGCTGCGCGAGATCTCCTCGATGGCACCGGCCGCCTCGTCCGTCGACACCTGGACGGTCGAGATCTGGCGCGAGATGGCTTCCGTCGCCTTGGCCGTCTGATCTGCAAGGCCCTTGACCTCGGCCGCGACGACAGCGAAGCCCTTGCCCGCCTCGCCTGCGCGCGCCGCCTCGATCGTGGCATTGAGCGCGAGCAGGTTCGTCTGCGACGCGATCTGGTTGATAAGCGTCACCACCTCGCCGATCTGGTGCGCAGCAGTCGCAAGCGCCGACACCTTGGTGTTGGTCGCCGACGCGAGATCGCTCGCCTTGCCGATGCTGTCGGAAGCCGCCGAGATCTGCTGGCTAATATCGCTGATCGAGCGCGAGAGTTCCTCGGCGGCGGCCGCGACGCTCACGACATTGGTCGATGCCTGCTCCGACGCCGCCGCCACCGCGGTTGCCTTCTCCGAGGTTCCCGAGGCAATTTCCGTCAGCGCCTTGGCGGTCGATTGCATCTCGACTGCCGTCGAGCCCACGTCGGCGAGCGCCAGCTCGGCATCCTCGCGGAACTTGGCAATCAGCATCTCGAGCTTCTTCTGCCGCGTGCCGCGCATGGTGGTGTCGCGCGCTTTCTCGGTTTCCATTATGGCCTGCGCCACGAGATTGTCGCGGAACACCTCGACCGCACGCGACATCTCGCCGATCTCGTTCTGCCAGTCCGCATAGGGAATGTCGCACTCGACATCGTTGCCAGCGAGCCGGTGCATGACGTCGGCGAGCGCCGGCACGGGGCGAACGAGCGCGCGCGCGGCAAAGAGCGACCCCGCCGCCATGATGCCCACGAGTGCGACCGACGCGATCGCAATCTTCCAGATGAGATCGCGCGCCGACGCCGCGATCGTCTCCCGCTTCACGCCTGCGAAGAGAATGCCGATGACCTTCTGCGACCGGTCCACGATCGGTTGGTAGACGGTGTAGTAGGGAACGCCCAGGATGTCCGCAGTCCCGCTGTAGCTCTCTCCGCGCTTCACGGTCTCATAGGCCGCGCTCGCCTTGCCCAGCGCCGTGCCGACGGCACGCGAGCCGTCTTCCTTTTTGACCGTCGTCGAGAGGCGCACGAAGTCGTCCGCCTTGGCGTCGTAGGCAAAGATTGTCGCCGGCTCGCCCGTGACCTGCGAGATGGCATCGACCAGCGCATTGTCCGAGAAGTCGGGAAGCCGCTCGGCGGCGATCCTTTCAACCTTGCCGGCCGCCGACCAGCGGACCTCGGCGCCCGGCACCTGCTCTGCAAACAGCGTAGCTCCCAACCCGAGCGAGAGCTCCTGGTTGTGGAGCGATCTACCGGCAACGTCGTCCTTGAGCTGGACATGCACGAGAAGCAGCAGGCACGCGGACGTCGTCAGCACGGCCGCGATCGTCAGCGCTCCGATGAGCGAAGTAAGCTTTGCCTTGCTCGCAATCGACTTCAAGAAATCCATCGGACAGCGCTCCGCCCTCAAACAATTGACCTGCTTCCCGAATTGTCACGTTGGCAGCACGGCAACGGAATATGAGATTCGCCGATTCGTCTATCGACTGTCTGAGCGCCGGGCCGCGGCGCCGTCCTGGCGCGATGCCCATGCAACGGCGGCTTCGAGCCGGTCGTTGCCCCAGAAGAGCTCGCCGTCCTCAGTCGTGAAGGACGGCGCGCCGAAGATGCCGAGCCGCTGCGCTTCCTCCGTCTGAAGTTTGAGCTGCTCCTTCACCTCGGGTGACTGCGCAGCCGCAAGACGCTTCGCGGACGCAACACCAAGCTCACCGAGAATTCCGGCGAGCACTGCCGCCTCCGCGATGTTGTCCCCGCGCGCGAACTCGGCCCTGTACACGGAGAGGCAGAAGTCTTCGAGCCACGGCTCGTTTGCAGCGGCAACGGCGACGCGCGCCGCGAGCAGGCTGTTCTGCGGAAAGGGATCGGGACGCACGAGCGGCAGCTCGAGCGCCTGGCACAGCCGCTCGAGGTCGCGCCACATGTAGCGGCCCTTCGCGGCATAGATGTTGAAGGGAGACGTATCCCACCCTTGCGCCTTGAAGATGGGCCCGAGCAGGAAGGGGCGAAAGCGCACGGCGACACCAGCCTCGCGCGCAGCGCGGCCGATCCGCATCGCTGCGGGATAGGAGTAGGTCGACGCGAACTCGAGCCAAAAGTCGAGTGCTCGCGCGGTCATGGGCGATGCCCTCCGGCGCTAATCGGCTCTCTTGAAATGCAGATCACCATGCCAGCTCCTCTAGTCCGCGCCGCAACCTGCCATTCCGGCTGCGGACTCTTGCGGCTTTCGCCCCTCGATCAGCAGATACAAGCCCAGCCTGTCGCCGAGCGCGCGCACAATAAAGCGCGGGTAGAGCGCAAATATCAGCCGCCCCATCGCCGTGTCATAGCGGCGGCCCGGCTTGATCAGAAGCAGGTCGCCAGGTCCGAGCCTCGTCGAGACGCGGACCGCCTCGAAGCCGGCGCAACGTGCAAGCTCGCGCCCTTCGTTGAGCGTATAGGCCTTGGTCCCGGGGCTCTCGAGGTGTCGACCAATGGCGCCCTTCTGCCCGAGCCCAAACCGCCCCTTGCCTGCGCCGTGGAGTAGATAGAGCATGAAACCGGTCCAGGACGGCACGTGGTAGATCATAGCGCGGACGATGCCTCCGGGCTTCAGCACGCGAAACAGCTCACGAAATGCGACGTCTGTTCGTGGACTGTGATGGAGCGCGCCCCAGGAGTAGACGAGATCGAATGTAGCATCCCCGAACGGAAGCGCCTCGGCATCGGCAACTCGCAGGTCGTAGCGATCTCGCGCGACCCCTTCGAGCTCTAGGCGCTCGCGCGTGAGAGCTATCGCCGCTTCGGTGAGGTCGACGCCCGTCGCGTGTTGAGCCGATCCGCACCACTGGAGACAATCGGATCCGGCCCCGATCCCGATCTCGAGCACACGCTTGCCCTGAGCCTCGTGAAAGCCGGCGAATGCAGCAATAAAGGGTTCGAGCGCATAGCGCGCCGCATCGATCTCGCGAAACCAGGCAAGGCGATCATCGCTCCCCCCGTAGCGCGTCCCGCAAGTCTCGCGCTCCCAATGGCGCCGGACATCTTCCTTGAGCTCCTCGTAATGCATCTCGGTCATTCGAGGCACACCTTGCTCAGTGGTGACGCAATGAAGAATGTGGGTTGCATCACCAGCTTCTTCTAGCGAGCCAGCTCCTTCAATCCGCGCCGAATGAGCTTCGCCGTGTCCGCATCCTGACCGACGTCCTTCATCGCCGCCGCCACTGCCGCCGATGCCTGCTGAGGGTTGTAGCCGAGGTTGGTGAGCGCTGAGATCGCTTCCGCTGCGGCGTGCCCCTCAGGCACCTCCGCGCGCGCTCCTCCCAGCGACGAAGCCGGCACGTTGAGGCCCGCGACCGACAACGCCGGAGCCTTGTCTTTCAGTTCCAACGTGATCCGCTGCGCGAGCTTCTTGCCGACGCCCGGCGACTCGGCGACCGCGGCCCAGTCCTGGAGCGCGATGGCGTTGGCGAGGTCCTGCGGACCGAGCGTGCCCAGAACGCCGAGCGCAACCTTCGAACCGACGCCCTGGATCGACTGCAGGGTGCGGAACCAGCTGCGCTCGACCTCGCTCTGAAATCCGAACAGGCGGATTGCGTCCTCGCGCACATGCGTGTCGATGGTGAGGCTGACGTCGTCGCCGAGCTTCAGGTTGCGCAGCGTGCGTGCCGAAAGCTGCACCTCGTAGCCGACGCCGCCCACGTCGATGATGGCGTGGCTCTCGCCGATCGCGTCGACCTTGCCTCTGAGTTTGCCTATCATCTTGGTTCTCCGCAGGCAGTGGGCAGTGTTGAGTACCGCGTCGACTTCCTGCTGCCTATTGCCGACTGCCGATTGCCTCGAGCCGTCTCGCCTGCCGATGATTGGCATGGCAGATGGCGATGGCTAGGGCATCGGCCTCGTCTGCGCTCTCGACCTTCGCCTTGGGCAAGAGGAAGCCGATCATGGCCTGGATCTGCTGCTTCTCGGCATGCCCCGCGCCGACCACCGCCTTCTTGACGAGATTGGGCGGATACTCGGCAACCCTGAGCCCCGCCATCGCAGGCGCAAGCAGCGCCATGCCGCGCGCCTGGCCGAGCTTTAGCGTCGCGCGCGCGTTCTCGTTAACGAACGTCTCCTCGACCGCTGCCTCCCGCGGCTTGAAGCTCGCGATGACGCTTGAAATCCCCTCGAACAGCTCGCGCAGGCGGTGCGCCAGCTCCTCGTCGGCCGCCGACGTCACGAGCCCCGACGCCACATAGATGAGCCGCACGCCATCGCTCTCGATGACACCCCAGCCCGTGCGGCGAAGCCCCGGATCGATGCCGATGATGCGTATGGACCCTTCGCCCCTCATGGCGCCACGCATACCATGCGCACCGATTCGCGAGAAAACATGTGGCTCTCGTGCCTGCGGTACTTATGATACGGCTCCTTGCTCATCGACCTTATTTCACGGGCCTTGGGAGGGAACCGCATGTCGCTCACTGCCAACGACTGGATGATGATCTGGGGCGCCGGGCTGATCCTGCTCGCGGTCCTCATCATGTGGCACACATCGCGCTACGACCTGAAGGACCAGGCTTTCGATTCCGCCTGGCAGCTCGCGCGCGGCAAGCGGTCGGCCGATAACCCGACCGAGATCGAGAAACGCCTCGGCGAGATTGCCTCCGAGTCATCCGTCACCGGCAAGGCGAAGCGGGCGGCGGGCACCGTGATCGGCCATTTCGCGGCCCAGGTGCTGGGCGTCCTCGCCTGGCTCATGATCTTGATCGGCGCAGCCCTCGCGGCGGCGGGATATTTCTGGACGTGAGGCCCCATGACGACCACAGCATTTCAGAACGAAATTCTCACCTGTGCCGCCTCGTTCGACGAGCTCTCCGACCCCAATGCCATACTCAATCGCCTCCACGACGTCACGCTGAGGCACCTCGGCATCCGCGTCCTGGGAGCGGGGCGGCTGCCACACAAGTGGGGCGACTGGGAAGGCGTCGAGAAGGGCAAGGAGGTCTTTGTCCACCCGAGCGTGCCCCCGACATGGTGGGATGCCTACGTCGTGCTCGCCCGCCAGCGGCTCGACCTCGGCATGATGATGGCGCGCCTGACGCTCGCTCCCTACACCTGGACCGAGAGCATGAAGATGCTCGAGCCTCTCGGCATCGACCGGCTCCCCTACGAGCTCAACCTCAAGTACGGCATGCGCGACGGATTCACCTGCCCCGTCGGCGCGCGGTGGGTCTTTGCCTACTGGTCGCCCAAGGTGCTCAGCAAGTTTTCCGAGCAGGCGCGAGCCTTGCTGTTCATGGCTGCGAGCCTGGCGGCCATCCGGCTCGAACGCCTCGTCAGCGCCGACGCCCGCCACGTGGGCAACATCCCAACGCTCACGCCGCGCGAGCTTTCCGTCCTTCGCCTCCTGTCTTTCGGCAACAAGACCCAGGAGATCGCCGAGCACCTTGAGCTGGGGGAGGAGACCGTGCGCAGTCACCTGAAGAAGGCTCAGTCGAAGCTCGGCGTGAAGGATCGCACTCACGCTGTCGCCGAGGCCATGCGCCAGCATCTGATCCCTTGAAGGGAAGAAGCGCACGAATAACGCGCCACCCGGCTCACTGTGTAGGTACTGTGACGGTCTCCCCCAAACTGGGGATGTGCAGTGAACACAATTTCAATCATGAGTCGCAGCCGTGGCCTCGACAAGAAGCCGCACGCCTTTCCTCCGCATCGGGGTTTCGCCGCCATCTGATGCGGAGGAGGCGTAGTGGAGCCGTCTGGGAAGGGGCGCTTCGCGCTCGCGGTCACGGAGGACGCTGAAGGCTCTGGCCATCCTCACGGCTGGAAGCATCAGCGCATGACTGGGACCCGTGGCACGCCAGGTCTGCACCCGCTGCCGGCCGTGCTGCGGGCCCTATCGCCTCACGCCGGGATTTCGCGATCAAGGCTGCGCGGAGCCGCTCGCATGATCACGCTCATTTCAGTCATCGGAGTTGGCGTCACCCTCGTGGTCCTCGTGCACGTCATCGGCGGGGCCTTCGACTGACTCGGCCGGCGTGCCGATCCACAGAGAACGACCTACGCTGCTGTGAGCTTCTTCAAGATGTCCTCCGACACCTCGAAGTTCGCATAGACGTTCTGCACGTCGTCGTCGTCCTCGAGCCCGGCGATGAGCTTCATGATGGCTTCTGCGTTGGCCTCGTCGACGCTCGTCGTGAGCGTGGGCTTCCACACGGCCTTGATGCTGTCCGCCTCGCCGAGCTTGGCTTCGAGTGCCGCCACGACCGTGCCCAGGCTGTCGAACGCGCACGTCACGATGTGGCCACTCGCGTCGGACGTCGCATCATCCGCCCCAGCTTCGATCGCAGCTTCGAGAACCACGTCGGCCGAGCCCGCAGCCTGCCTATAGGCAATCTCGCCGACATGCGTGAACATGTGCGCGACCGATCCAGTGGACCCGAGATTGCCGCCGTGCTTCGTGAACACGGCGCGCACCGCCCCGCCCGTGCGGTTTCGGTTGTCGGTCAAGGCCTCGGCAATGACCGCGACGCCGCCCGGCGCATAGCCCTCGTAGCGGATGGCCTCGTAGGACTCCGTGTCGCCGCCGATCGCTTTCTTGATGGCGCGCTCGATGTTGTCCTTGGGCAGGTTTTCGGCACGGGCGGCCTGGATGGCAAGTCTAAGGCGTGGGTTCTTGTCCGGATCGGGCATGCCGCTCTTGGCGGCGACCGTGATCTCACGCGCGAGCTTGGCGAACATCTTGGCCCGGGCCGCATCCTTGCGGCCCTTTTTGTGCATGATGTTCTTGTATGCTGAATGGCCGGCCATCGGGCGCCTCGGTCTCGAGTATCTTGGGATTTGTCGCCCGCGCTTGGCCGCGGGTTGATGACCTCTTTTGGTCCAGCACCACGATCCAGGTCAAGGACGGCCGAAGCGGTCCCGCCGTCCGCTAGAGACGCCGGGTTGCACCTGCTGCACGACGCCAATTAACCCTTTGTTAACCATTGGCGCCGAGGCTAGCCCTCAAAGGGGCGATTCAGCCCTCATTGCCGCCCGTCCTGCCCAGGGGGCGGCCACTGCAGGCCACGAGTAACGGTCTGCACATCGGATGAGGGCGGAATGCCCGGCCTCATAGGACTGCCATAAATCTCTCACTCGACCCAAAATAGCGGCTCGGTAGGCGCAAGAACGCCACCGAGCCGCAAACTTTTCGTGCGCATGGCGAGGCCGGTCGCATCATCGATGTCGACCGCAAGACCCGAGATGGTCGCAGGCCCGAGCGCCGGCTCCATGCGCTCGCGCGGGATCTTGGTGAGAAAGCGGTTGATCGGCTCGGCCGCGTCCATGCCGAGGACCGAGTTGTAATCCCCGCACATGCCGATGTCCGAGATGAACGCGGTGCCGCCGGGGAGCACCCGCTCGTCCGCCGTCGGCGCATGCGTGTGCGTGCCGACGACGGCGCTCACGCGCCCGTCGACGAACAAGCCCAGCGCCTGCTTCTCGCTCGTCGCCTCGGCATGAAAATCGATGACGATCGCGTCCGCTCCTGCTTTGAGCCGGCAAGCCGTAAGCTCGCGGTCGATGGCCCGGAACGGACAATCGAGCTCGGTCATGAACACGCGCCCCATGGCATTGATGACAAGCACATCCTGACCGCCCTTGGCGCGAATGAGCGCCGCGCCCCGCCCCGGCGTCCCGGCAGGGAAGTTGATCGGGCGGATGAGCCGCTCCTGGCGTGTGATGAAAACAAGTGCGTCTTTCTGGTCGAAGGCGTGATTGCCGAGCGTCACCGCGTCCGCGCCCGCGTCCAGGAACTCTTCGAGGATAGACTCGGTAATGCCGAAGCCGCCCGCCGCGTTCTCGCCGTTGATGACGACGAAATCGAGCTTCCAGCGCGCGCGCAGGCCCGGCAGCGCCTCGACGACCGCCTTGCGTCCCGACCGGCCGACGACATCACCGAGAATTAGCAGGCGCATTCAGATTCCAGAGCAGCGCAGCGGGCCCGAGGGTGTGAGCACCCAATCGAGGCGTTGGTCATAGTCATGATGGGGAACGCTGTCGACCCTTTGCGCGTCGTACGCAAGACCGACCGCGACGATTGGTTTAAGCGCTCTGAGCCTCGCGAGCGTCCGGTCGTAGAAGCCGCCGCCGTAACCCAGACGGTAGCCCTGCACATCAAAGGCAAGCAGCGGCCCGAGCACGATGTCGGGCTCGACCACCGGTGCCGCGGGGAGAGGCTCGCGAATACCCCATATGACCTCAGCCAGCGGCTCCCCAGGCGCCCAGGCGCGAAAGAGGAGCGGCTTTCCCTTCGCTTCCATGACGGGAAGACAGAGTGAATAGCCTTCGCCGACAAGCCGCGCCATGAGCGGTCCGGGATCGATTTCCTCGCCGATGGGCAGGAAGCCGGAAACCCGGGCCGGCGCAGCGACACCCGCAAATGACAGCCCATGCGACGCGATGGCCGAGGAAGCACGGCCCGCATCGCTCTCGTAGGCGACCGAACGCGCGTTGCGCGCCGCAGCGCGCATGCCTTTCTTGGCTTCGGCTATTGGGTCTGTGGAGGTCGGAGTGATGCTGGACAAGAGCGATCCAAAAGTCGGGTCGAGCCCTGCGAGCCGCGCATACCCGGTTCGAAGAAAAAGGAAAGTGCCGCGGTGGCCGTTGGAACGGTTGATCTCGCCGGGTCCCTACAAATGTAAGGTGGGCGCCATATGTCCGGGACCACGGTCCCGGCCAGGGACAGCTCCCAGGCAGATCTTATAGGCCCTGGAGATTCATGTGTTCCTGACGAACCCCGCAGCAGCACCAATATAGAGCCTGCGACGGAAAGATCAAAACGCCATTCCACGCGGCTGTGCGCAATTCGCCCGCGAAGTGAACGCCAAGACCCGCATCAAGAGGCCTTCTTCCTCTCGAAGCGCGCGGCCTCCTCCGAGCCCTTGGTCGCGTCGCCCGCCGTATAGGAGTGGGCACCGACGCCCGCGAGCTTGCCCTTGTCGACGATCAGGTATTCCTGGCGGATGGGCTTGCCCGCGAAATAGGACTCGAGGATCTCGCGCGTGCCCGCCGCATACCGGGCCTGAGCGGAGAGCGAGCTGCCTGAGATATGCGGGGTCATGCCGTGGTGCGGCATGGTGCGCCAGGGATGATCCTTGGGTGCCGGCTGCGGGAACCAGACGTCGCCCGCATAGCCCGCGAGCTGCCCGCTCTCCAGCGCCCGCACGATCGCGTCGCGATCGCAAATCTTGCCGCGCGCCGTGTTCACGATGTAGCTGCCGCGCTTCATCATGCCGATCAGGCGGTCGTTGAACATGTGCTCGGTCTCGGGATGCAGCGGCGTGTTGATGGTCACCACATCGCAAATCTTCACAAGCGACTCCACATTCGGGTGGAACGTGAGACCAAGCTCCTTCTCGACCTTTTCGGGCAGCCGGTGCTTGTCATAGTAGTGGAGCTTGACGTCGAACGGCTTGAGCCTGCGCAGCGCGGCGAGCCCGATGCGCCCCGCGGCAACCGTGCCGACGTTCATGCCTTCGAGGTCGTAGGAGCGCTCAACGCAGTCGGCGATGTTCCATCCACCTTTGATGACCCATCCATAAGAGGGGATGTAGTTGCGCACGAGCGCGAGGATCATCATCACGATGTGCTCGGCGACACTGATCGAATTGCAGTAGGTCACCTCGGCGACCGTGACGCCCTTGTCCATGGCGGCCTGCAGATCCGTGTGATCCGAGCCGATGCCGGCCGTGATGATGAGCTTGAGCTTCTTCGCCTTCTCGATCCGCTCACGCGTCATGTAGGCGGGCCAGAACGGCTGCGAGATCACGATCTCGGCGTCGGCAAGCTCCTTGTCGAGCACAGAATCCTTGCCGTCCTTGCTCGACGTGACGACCAGCTTGTGGCCAGCCTTCTCCAGGAATTTGCGCAGGCCGAGCTCGCCCGAGACGCTGCCGAGCAGTTGCCCCGGCTTGAAATCCACGGCCGAAGGCGAAGGCGCCGTCTGCCCGTCGGGATATTTGGCAATCTTCGGGATGTCGTCACGGGCATATTTCTTGGGGTATCCGTCGACCGGATCATCGTAGAGAACGCAGACCACTTTCGCCATGGGACTACTCCTGAGCTGGCATGCCGAGCGCAATCGCGCGCACCAGCGTGCGATGCGGCGCGGGAGAGCGCTTGTCTCTGAGATGCGGCCGGGGCAGACGATCCCCTTCGGGGATCAATGCAGGCACTGCCTGCTCCAATTGCATAAGCCAATCCGACGCATCTCTGCGGGTCGTGGCTTTCGCGGTCGCGCGTCTTCCGCTGCCGCTGCTTTAGGAATTGGGCACGGATGACGCCAATTCAAGGCGCAGCACGCACACGAGCGGCCGAACACGCTTGCCCCCAATCAGGCGTTCTTGTCCATGACACTGTTGAGGGAATCTATAATCCAATCAATGCGATTGGCCACCTGACTGCGGCTTTCCTCGAGCGCGGCGATCCGGGCACGCGCAGCCTCGAGCTCGGCTCTGATGCCGTCCCGCTCCCGCTCGAGTGCACGCGCACGGCTTTCGAGCCGCTGAAGGGCCTCTGTATACCCCTGCGCCGTCTCTTTGGGACGGGCAGTCGCCCGCTTCGGCTTCTCTCGTTCCCGCTGGGACATAGGCCTTGTCCATTTGAGGTTCCGGGGACCGCTCTTTCGCCCTCCGCGGTCCCCCACACTATGCTTAACGACCATAGGTCTTACACGTGGAGCGCGCAACAAACGACGCCCACTGCGCGGTGAATTGATGAGGGGATCCTGTCGCCGGCACCACACCGGCCTTCACATTGCCGCACGCGCAAGCATTGACACGGGAGCGTGCGGCAAACTTAATGTCGCCCGCTCGAGGTATGGAGTGGCTGCGACGCAGCCGCTCACCGCGGCCTTGTGCTCCCGAAGAGGCTGGACCGGCGTGGGACGTGTCGAGGCCGCACATTCTCGATCCCACGCCGCTGGAGGAAAAGCATGTCCGTCAAGGTTGCGATCAACGGATTTGGGCGCATTGGCCGCAACGTGTTGCGCGCGATCCACGAGTCGAAGCGCACCGACATCGAGGTCGTCGCCATCAACGACCTCGGCCCCGTCGAGACGAATGCACATCTCTTGCGCTTCGACAGCGTGCATGGCCGATTTCCCGGGGAGGTCACCGTCAAGGGCGACACAATCGACATCGGCAACGGCCCGATCAAGGTCACGGCCGTCAAGAACCCGGCCGAGTTGCCGCACAAGGCGATGGGAATCGACATCGCGTTCGAATGCACCGGAATTTTCACCTCGAAGGAGAAGGCTGCGGCACACCTGCAGGCGGGGGCCAAGCGCGTCCTGGTCTCAGCCCCGGCCGACGGCGCGGATTTGACCGTCGTCTACGGCGTCAATCACGGCAAGCTCACCAAGGACCATCTCGTCGTCTCCAATGCATCCTGCACGACGAACTGCCTCGCCCCCGTCGCCAAGGTGCTGCACGACCTCGTCGGCATCGACAAAGGCTTCATGACGACGATACATGCCTACACCGGCGACCAGCCGACCCTCGATACGCTGCACAAGGATCTCTACCGCGGACGCGCCGCCGCGCTCTCGCTCATCCCGACCTCGACGGGAGCCGCCAAGGCCGTAGGGCTGGTGCTGCCCGAGCTCAACGGCAAGCTCGACGGAACCTCGATCCGCGTGCCCGTGCCCAATGTCTCCGTCGTCGACTTCAAATTCGTCTCGCGTCAGGAGACCACCAAGGACGAGATCAACGCGGCGGTGAAGAAGGCGGCGGCTCAGGAGCTGCGCGGTATCCTCGCCGTGACCGATCAGCCCAACGTCTCGTCGGATTTCAACCACGATCCCCACTCGTCGATATTCCACCTCGACCAGACCAAGGTCATGGACGGCCGCCTCGTGCGCGTGCTCGCCTGGTACGACAACGAGTGGGGCTTCTCGAACCGGATGGCCGATACCGCCGTTGCTATGGGTAAGTTGATTTAGGACGATATGACCGGAGGACACGTCATGACCGAACGCCTCGAAGACATTGCCCGCGCCATGGTCGCCCCCGGCAAGGGCATCCTCGCCGCCGACGAGAGCTCAGGCACGATCAAGAAGCGCTTCGACAAGATCAATCTCGCCTCGACCGAGGACAGCCGGCGCGACTATCGCGAGATGCTGTTCCGTTCGACGGACGCCATGAAGAACCATGTCTCTGGCGTCATCCTCTACGACGAGACCATCCGCCAGAAGGCCAAGGACGGCACGCCGCTCGTCGACATCATGAAGGCCGCGGGCACGATCCCCGGCATCAAGGTGGACATCGGTGCCAAGCCTTTGGCCGGCCCGACCTCCAGCATCGAGACCGTCACCGAGGGCCTCGACGGCCTGCGCGAGCGCTTGGCCGAGTACTATAAGCTCGGCGCCCGCTTCGCGAAGTGGCGCGGCGTGATCGCCATCGCCGATGGGCTGCCGACCTGGAACTGCGTCAAGGCCAACGCCCACGCACTCGCCCGCTATGCGGCGCTCTGCCAGGAAGCGGGCATCGTGCCGATCGTCGAGCCCGAGGTGCTGATGGACGGCGACCATTCGAGCCACGACATCGACGAATGCTACCGCGTGACGGAATGGGTTCTGCGCACCGTCTTCCGCGAACTCTACGATGCTCGCGTCAGCCTCGAGGGCATGGTCTTGAAGCCGAACATGGTGATCGCCGGCCAGAAGTCGACGAAGCAGTCCTCGCCCCAGGAGGTTGCCGAAAAGACGCTGAAGTGCCTCAAGGCAACCGTGCCTTCGTCGGTTCCGGGGATCGCGTTCCTCTCAGGTGGCCAGTCGGACGAAGCCGCAACCCAGCACCTCTCGCTCATGAACGCCATGGCTCCGCTGCCGTGGGCGCTCACCTTCTCCTACGGCCGTGCGCTGCAGGCCGCAGCGCTCAAGGCCTGGAGCGGCAAGGCCGAGAACACCGCTGCCGGCCAGCGCGCATTCGCTCACCGCGCCCGCATGAACGGCCTCGCCGCGCTCGGAAAGTGGGAGCCCAAGCTCGAGAAAGCGGCCTGACCGGCCGCGACGGACGGACGGCGGCGTCACACGGGCGCTGCACTCTCGCTTGCGCCAGCACGGTCGCGGCGCATCAGTTGCCGAGCAGACCCGAGATCGCGTCCTGGAGCGTGGCCGGCCCGGAATACTTCGAGTAGTCTGACTGCTTCTTCTTTCCCGGCGCCGGTGCCGGGGCCGGCCCCAGAGGCGAGCCGTAGTCGTCGCCTGATGCTGTCTCGAGTGCCGGATCTAGCCGCAGCGTCTGCCCGGTAAGCGCTGCCCAAAGCCGGCTGTCATGGCCGTAGATGTCGGCGTAGCTCGTGACCTTGCCCTGCTCATCGACCATGGCCGTAAAGTAGGTGATATGCACCGGGATCGGCTTGTCGAGCGTGTGCTCGCCCCCACCCGATATTGCGCTCGCGACCTTCTCGGGCGACCAGCCCTTGTCCGCCCCGAGTAGGATCGCCGCAAGCTTGCGCGGATTCTCGACGCGGATGCATCCGTGCGACAGCGCGCGGTACGATTGCGCGAAGAGCTCGCGCTGCACGGTATCGTGCATGTAGACGTCGTGCTTGTTCGGGAAGCGGAATTTGACGATCCCGAGCGGATTCTTGCCGCCCGGCGGCTGCACGAAGCTGTAGCTGCGAATGTCGACGCTGCTCCAGTTGACACTGTCGGGATCGATCTCCTGGCCACCGCGATAGGCAGTGAGGCCATAGGCGCGCAGCACGGATCCGCCACCGCCGCCAAAGAAGAAGAACCCGCCGGCCTCCCGCAGCCGCGGCAGCAGCTCGCGCGTCTTGATCCCGTCGGGCACGCCCCACGACGGATTGAAGATGATGTACTGCATCTTGGCCGAGAACACCGGCGTCGCCCAATCGGGCAGGCCGACGATGATCTTCTCTTTGAAGATCACCTCGCGGTCCTTGATGACGCGCCCATAGAATTCGGGAATGTTGTCCCACACGTACAAGGAGCCGAGCGACTCGGGCATCCAGCGCCAGCGCTCCATATTGATCAGGAGCCGCTGAACGTTCGATTGCGGTGTGGCCGCCACCTTCTTCGGCTCTCCCTCTGCGTTGAGAGCCCTGCGTGTCGCACTGTTCAGCGTGCCCGTTGCATCGAGCCCCTTTGCCTTTTGGAAGGTCTTCACCGCGTCCACGAGCTTGGGATCGAAGAGCGTATCGCCGACGCCCGCCTCGGCAGGAACTTTGAGACGCTTGCGCAAGAGGCCGACATCGGCATGCTCGGCACCCGGCTTGATGAGGTTGCCTCTGGGCAGCTTGACCTTGAGCGCCTCGTCGATCGGCGGCGCCTCCTGCTTCTCGACCGGACCGCGCGCCTTGAGCAGCGCTTGCCTGAGGCGCTCGAACTGCTCGTGCTGGGGATGCAATCCCTGCAGATAATGATCGGGCACATCGGCGAGCGCGAGTTCGTTCAGCACGACCTTCGGATCCTTGACCGGCGGCACCTGATCGAGGATGCGCGACAGCGATTGCGGATTGACCCGCCCGCCTCGTGCCTGCCGCGCGTACTTCAGGAGCTCGAGGCTGAGCTTCGCCTCGGCCTCTCCAAGCGCTTCCGGCGACGTCTGCCCGTCCGGCAGGCTCGGCAGATTGAATGCCGAGGCCGAAAGTCCCCAGTCGTCGGCTTTGCGAACCTCCCCCATCGCCGCCTTGGCCTTCGCGGTAAAGCCGCTGTTGTCGACCCAGACCGGCGCGCTGCGCTCCGCGTAGAAGGCCACGATGGCCGCGATGTCATCCTTGTTGACCTTAGATACCGTGGCGGCGTCTATGAGCTTGAGGCGAACCGCCGTCACGATCGGATCGGCGGGGGCGGCTGCGGGTGCCTGCGCCGTCATGTCGCCCGCCGCGGGCGCAGCCTGCGTCGCGGGAGCTGCCGTCGTGCTTGAACCAGACTTCTCCGCCGCATCGGGCGCGGCCGTCGCGGTCCCATCCGGAGAGACCTTCTGGCTTTCGGTCTTTGCCGCGTCAGGAGCGGCAGCGGCCTTCTCTTTGGAATCGGACTTTGCCGTGCCGGCCCCGAGGGCAGCCGCCGCAGGTGCGCGCGGCGCTTCTTGCGCGCGTGCGGACTGTAGAGCGCCGGCGAGCCCAATCGCGAGCGTGGCCGCGGCCGTGGTCATGAAGACCGCTGTCCGAGCGTCTCTCAGCATGCGTGGGGCTCCCCGTTTTTTTGCGTTTGGCAATTCAGCGACGCGCACCCGCTCTTTTGCCGATCAACTCATCCCCCAAACGTGGCGATTTCTTGCCACACCGTGGCCTCATGGGCTCCAAAATCGGGCCCGCGATTGCAGTTTTGAACACGAATGGCGGCGTGGCAACCGTTAACCAGCGATGAGGCGTCCCCTTTTCGCCCAATTCGCGACCGATACGCTCCTGGCAATCTCCGAAACCTGTGGGCTGGCGAGGGCATATGACCCCGACGCGGGAGGCGCCGAGACTCTGCCTCGTGTTCGAACCTAAGCCCGATTCGGGCGCGCTTGCACGTCTCGAGAAGGCGCTCGCGGCGGCGTCCCCAGCATCGCTCGTCCTGACGCCTGGAGCCGACCTCGAATTGGATGCCAATATCGCAAAGCCCCTTATCGCTGCCGCCCACAAGCGCGGTGTTGCCGTGCTGATCGAATCCGACGCGCGCAGAGCGCGCGACCTCGGCGCCGACGGCGTCCACCTCTCTTGGAGCCGCGACCCGCTCGCAGCCTATGCTACGGCACGAGAGATCCTGGGCGCGGACCGCATTGTCGGCGTCGACGCCGGACGCTCGCGCCACGACGCCATGTCGCTCGGCGAGGCGGGAGCCGATTACGTCGGATTCGGGATTCCCTCCCATGTCACCGACCGGGAGACGGCCATCGCACGCCGCCATGATCTCGTCGCGTGGTGGGCAGAGATCTTCGAGGTCCCCGTTGTCGCCTTCGATGTGGACACGGCGGAGGAGGCCCAGCAGCTCGCATCCGCGGGCGCCGACTTCATCGCCGTCCGTGTCCCGGGCGAGCTCCCGGAGGCAGATGTCGTGCCCTGTCTCCGAGAGTTCACTGCGGCACTTGATAGGCCGAAAGCAGTCACCTGAGAAGGAAGGCAATGGACCCGCGAATTGCTGTTGTTTTGGCGATGGTGGGCCTGGCGGTCGGAGCCGGCGCCGTGCTGATCGGCACGGGAACGATCGCGCTTCCCACGCTGCCGGGCGTCCGCGGCACGCCACCCGATGCAGCCGCCCCCGCCGCTCAGGACACGACCAGCAATCCCGTGCGCGAGCCCGCAGCGCTCACGCCCCAAGCCGCGGAGGACGCCCCCTACACGGCCTTCGATCAAGGACAATACCTCACTGCCCTGTCGCTCGCCGAGGCCGCCGCCGCGCGCGGCGATCCACAGGCGCACACCTTGATCGCACGCATCTACGCGGAGGGCCTCGGCGTCGGCCGCGACTACGTGACCGCCGCGCGCTGGTACGCCCGCGGTGCCGAGCTCGGCGACGTCAACGCGATGATCGCACTCGGCGGGATGCTGGCGGCGGGACGCGGCGTCGAGAAGGATCTCAACGCGGCCGCCGAGATGTATGAGCGCGCCGCACTGACCGGCGACCCGCTCGCCAACTACAATCTGGGTCTCCTGTTCCTCAAGGGAGACGGCAAGCCTGAGAACCCCCATCGCGCCGCCCAGCACATCGCCTACGCGGCCGAGAAAGGCATCGCCGAGGCGCAGTACGATCTCGCGGCCCTCTACCTGTACGGCAATGGCGTGCCTGCCGATGCCCTCGAAGCCGCGCGCTGGAGCGCGCGCGCCGCCGAGCGCGGCCTTCCCGCGGCTCAGTACGAGTATGCCGTGTTGCTCCTGCAGGGCCGCGGATTGAAGGTCGACGAGCCCAAGGCGATCTCCTATCTGAAATCCGCGGCCGAGAAAGGCGTCGCCGGCGCTCAGAACCGTTTGGGGCACGTCTATGCCGAGGGCGCGGGCGTCGACCGCGACACGACCGAAGCGGCGAAATGGCGTCTGATCGCCAAGGAAGGTGGCGTCAGCGACGACAAGCTTGATCTTATGGTCGCGGCACTTCCCGATGCCGAGCGCGCGAAAGCCGAAAAGGCGGCCCACGATTGGCGCGAGCAAAAGCAGCTGACGCGATAGCCGTTCCTCTCCGGCGCCCCGATCGCGCTCTTGCCAGAGCCGCCGGGAGCCGTTAGGTCATCGCAACCTCCGTCGGCACCTTTGCCCACATTCACGTTGGATCGAATGCCCGCTTCCGCCTTGATGAACGTGATGATTGCGGCGGCCCGCAAGGCGGGTCGATCGCTCGCGCGTGATTTCGGCGAGGTCGAGCAGCTCCAGGTCTCCGTGAAGGGGCCCGCGAACTTCGTCTCGGCCGCCGACCACAAGGCCGAGGACATCATCTGGAAGGAGCTGTCGAAGGCGCGTCCCGGATACGGCTTCCTGATGGAAGAGCGCGGCCTTCTCGAGGGCGCCGACGCGACGCATCGCTGGATTGTCGATCCGTTGGACGGGACCACCAATTTCCTTCACGGCATACCGCTCTTTTGCATCTCGATCGGGCTCGAGCGCGAAGGCCAGCTCGTCGCCGGCGTGATCTACAATCCCGCAAGCGACGAGCTCTTCACGGCCGAGAAGGGCAAGGGAGCGTATCTCAACGACCGCCGCCGGCTTCGCGTCGCCGCGCGCAAGACGCTCGCCGACGCCGTGGTCGCGACCGGGATCCCCCACCGCGGCCGGCCCGGGCATCCGGCATTCATGCGCGAGCTCGACACCGTGATGCGCGAGGTTGCAGGCATAAGGCGCACGGGCTCCGCCGCGCTCGATCTCGCCTGGACATCCGCCGGTCGCTTCGACGGCTACTGGGAGCGCAATCTGAAGCCCTGGGATCTCGCCGCGGGATTGGTGATCCTGCGCGAGGCCGGCGGCATCGCGACCGACATCGGCGGCGGCAACGACATCCTCGAGACAGGCGACGTCCTCGCCGGCAACGCGGCCGTCGTCAAGAGCCTTGCGAGCCTCCTTGCCGCCGCTGCTCCGGCGCGCGCCTGAGCACCGCGCGCGCTTCCTCGTTTATCCTCGGCTGCCGGACGTTGCTGACGACGACATGACCATAGCCGCACTGATCTCATTCACCCTGTCGGCACTCGCGGTGCGCTTCCTCGCCTCCGAACGAATGCTGGCGCACATCCTCGACGTCCCCAACGAACGATCGCTGCACGAGACGCCGGTCCCGCGCACGGGCGGCATCGGTCTGCTCCTCGCCGCCGGCTCGACCTGGGCCGTGCTGTCCGGCTGGGAGCTTGCACCGCTCGTGTCACTCGCCGGCGCGCTCGCCCTCTTGTCTCTCGCCGACGACATCAAGAGCCTGCCCGTCAGCGTTCGCTTCATCGCCCAGTGGATCGCCGCGCTCGTTTTCCTGATCGTCTACGGGACGGCACATTGGGCCGCGCTCATACTTCTCCTTCCCGCGATCGTCTGGATGACCAATCTCTATAACTTCATGGATGGCTCCGACGGTCTCGCCGGCGGCATGACGGCTATCGGTTTCGGCACCTTTGCCGCTGCGGCAGGCATTGCCGGAGCGCACGATCTGGCACTCCTTTCGGTGAGCATCGCCGCCGCCGCAGCAGGTTTTCTGCTCTGGAATTTTCCGCCTGCGCGCATCTTCATGGGAGATACCGGATCGATCCCGCTCGGGTTCCTGGCCGCGGCCGTCGGCGTCATCGGCTGGCAGCGCGCGATCTGGCCCTGGTGGTTTCCCGCGCTCGTCTTCTCGCCGTTCATCGTCGACGCGACAGTGACGCTCGTAGCGCGCTTTCTGCGCGGCGAGAGGATCCATGAGGCACACAAGTCGCACTACTACCAACGCATCAACCGCATGGGGTTAGGGCACCGCGGCACGGCGCTTTGCGAGTATGTCCTGATGATTGTCGTCGCCGCGAGCGCCCTCGCCTGCCGGCACTTGGGTCCGACCGACGTCACCGTGCTCCTGGTCGCATGGGGCGCCGTCTATGCCGCGCTCATGTATGCGATCGACAGACGCTGGCGCGCGTTCGATCGCTTCATGGCGACCTGAGCACGGACCGGCGCACGGCCTCGGCAAGTGCGATGGGCGGCGTCCAATTCAGAGTGGTGCGAATGAGATCGCTGTTGATCTCCAGCGGATCGAAAAGGCGCCGCACATCCTTCTCGCGCCCTGCAAGACGCGCCGCGAACGCGAGCGGCGCCTGAGGCACATTGACCAGACGCGACTTCTTGCCCAGTGCCTCGGCGATCAGCCGCAGCAGGCCGGCCGTCGATGTCACGTCGCAATCGCTGACGAGAAACGTCTTGTACGCGGCGCCGGGATGCCCGGCGACCGCCTCCATGGCGGAGGCAAGATTGCCGACATAGAGAAAGCTCTTGGCCGCCTCCGCTGCGCCGAGGGGAATTGGCAGGCCCATCCGCACGAGCTTGACGAGGCGCTGGAAGTTGCCGGGGGCCGCCGGCCCATAGACCATGGGCGGTCGCACGATCACCCACTCCATCGCGCTCCCGCCGGTAATCGCCTTGAGCCTCAGCTCCGCCTCGAGCTTCGAGCGCGCGTAAACGTTGTCAGGCTTCGGCGGGTCGTCTTCACGGAACGGATGCGCGCCGCTCGACGGACCGTTCACGTGCGCCGAGCTGACGAAGACGAAGCGCTTCGCGCGCGATCGCAAGGCGGCCTCCACTAGCCGCGCCGTTCCCTCGACGTTGACCCGCCTCGCGCGTTCCTCGGCGCCGGGCCCCTCCGGCATATGAGCGAGCCCCGCAAAATGAATCACGGTATCGCAACCCGAGAGCGATGCTTCGAGATCCGCTTCGCCTGAGAGGTCACCGTAGAACGCCCACTCGTGGCAACTATCGCGCACCTGCGCCGGCCCGCGTGCTCCGAAGCGCACATGCCTGCCCGCCGCGGCCAGTGCCGAGGCCGTCGCATGTCCGAGGTACCCGCTGGCACCCGTGACGAGGACGGTTGCGTTCTGCTCTCTCCCGCTCATGTCATGAAACCCGCCCCATCTCCTCGCCCGCGGCGTCGGCCGCGATCCGGATCGTCGCGTCTCGCGCATCCGGCGGCCAGTGGAAAACGATGCGAACCGTCTTCTCCTCGACGCCCATGTCCGGCCAGCAGACGGCCGCCGTCAACGTCGGCGCCACCGACCCCGTGACGCGCACCCGCCCCGCGCCGCGACTGATTTCGACCGCGCCGCCCTCCTCGACCACCCGGCAAGCCGGATGCAGTAGAAGGCTTGTCGTCACCTGGCCCGGCACGGGGCCCTCGAGCCGGTCGCAAATTTCGAGCTGCCCACCGTCGAGCTCGAAGCGGCGATGATGCACCGGTCCCTTGCCCGTCCGCGCGAAGCCGTCATGGCACCCGACGAGTCGAAACCCGGCCGGCGTCTCTCGATACTCTACCGCGCGAACGTCCGGACGCCCGCCGCAACGGAAGGCGTCGAAGAAATCGGCCTGCTCGAGCCCCGCAATCGCCAGCGTATTGTGCGAGCGCGCAGCACGCGCCGCCTCGCGGCGAGCGCCCGCGACATACTCGTAGACGCCCTGATCGATGACGATCCGCAGCCCCGCGACTGAAAGCTCGAACGAGAGCGCATCGGCGTGCGCGTGCGCCATCAGCGCATCGGGTCCGAGCCGGCCGCAGTCGGCAACGAGATAGATCACCTCATCGCGGTAGCCGAAATATCCTGCATCATTGAATGCGAAATGGCGCCGCGGCAGCGGCCGCTCACCGACCACGCTTTTGTATGCGCCCGCGAGTGCGCGCGGGTCCGGCCCCATGTTGAGACCTGCATCGTTGAAGAGCGCCGGATGCCCGTCCGGATGCGTGAGATCGGCACTGGCCTGCGCCATCGCGGCGAGCGCCGAATTGACACGGGTCGCGACCTCTGGCGCAACGTCGGCGCCCAGCGCATGCCGGATCGCGAGCAGATCGCCGAAGACCTGGTTGTGATAGGACGGCGAGCGCTCGAAGTGGACGCCGTCGCCGAGCACCTGCTCATCGAGTGCCCGCGAGAGATGGCGCGCGGCGCGCCGGCGCATGTCGGCCGATCGCGACCCCGCGAGCACGCGCGCACCCGTCGCCAGCGCGCGGATGTTCTTCACCAAATGATTGCCGCCGATGTCGGTTTCGAGGTTCCCGGCGAGGAAGTCGAGCTGCTCGGCGAGCGAATCGCGCAACCGATCTGCGAACCCCGCGGTAGGCCGCGGCTCCCTGCGCGCAAACTCCTCCATCCACACGCTTGTGCGTATCGAGAGCGCATAGGCATTCCACGCGTCCCGCCAATAGCCCTCCCCGTACGGGCGGTTTCCCGCGATCCATTGATCGACGAGCTCGGCAAACACATCGTCGTCGACGCCGCGCAGGTATTCCATGTAGTGGAGGTTCATGCGCCACAACTGGTCGCCGGCTGGCCCGCTCCGCGTCTGCCAGTCGATTGTCCGGCCGGTCGAGAGCTTGCGGCCGAGAAGCGAGAACTGAAACCCGCCTGCCACGACGTCGATGCCGCCACCCCGGTCCAGGGACAGCGGCTCGAAGCCGCGGCAATCGAGAGCGACCGAGGCGGGTGCAGGACGTGTGCCGCTCCTGCGGCCCGCAAGCGCCCGCCGCTTCGCCTCGAGCCAGAGGCGGCGTGCGATGCGCCTCGGCGGCAAATGGCGAATGAAGGCCCCGGCGCGCAGCGCCCTCACGGCAAGCGTGCTCATGCTGATGACGTTACCCGGCGATCGAAGTCAGGGATGCGTCGCCCGATATATCAGAAATCGTCTTGAGGGCGAGCTGAGCGCACGCCGCCGCGCCAGCGACCATTGCGCCGGCCACGAGACGCTCTCGCGCAGTTGCAGGACGAAGTGGGGTCGGGCGACTGCGCTCAGGACGCCTCTTGTCCGAGATCGAGACGGTGGCCGATCGCCCGGAACAGCGCAGTGTTCCAGACATAAGGCTCAAAGCCGAACGCCGGCAGCGGCCTCGGCTTGACGAGCAGCGGCCGCCCGCTGGACTTCACGCGCTGCGCGAACTCATGCAGACACGAGAGTCCGACTGCCTGCTCTGCATGGAACCGCAGGATGCTCGTCGAACGCTCGGCCTCCCCACCGTCGGTCGCATATTTCCGGTCGAATTCTGCGGCAAGGCACTCCGCCACGAACACCGGCATGAGCGCGGGGCGCCCCTTGACGAGATTGCCGAGCCACGCCCCGGTGGACATGAGCTCCTGCACACAGGCGAATTGCGGATAGACGTACGCGGCATTGAACGTGGCATAGATGGAAGCCACCAGCGCATCGGCAAGCGTGATCGGCGCCCGCGCCCTCGTGTCTCCGTATCCGGCAAGATTGCGCGCATCGAAATGCATGCGGTCGAGGCAGGCGACGACAGCCAGCTCGAAAATGCAGACGTTGCGCACGCCCTGCGGGCTGACGGACTTGAATCTCTCGGGCGACGGGCGCGCAAGAACCCCAAACTCGCTCGCCGCGGCCCGCCCGCTGGCCCAGGCTTCGAACGGGTCCATGGTCGAGAGCGCGCCACTTTGCGCGAGGGCGTCGAGGGCTTCCGACGAGCCATCCCCCGGATCGCGCGTCGGCTCACGCAGAACGCTTGCGGCATGATACACGCGGGCACTGAGCACACGGCGCGCCGTGACCAGAGGTCCCGTGACCCCGACCTGCGAGGCCTGGGCAGCCAGAGACGGAATGAGGTAGACGAGTTCGTCCGTACCGACCTCTTCCCATCGGCTTGGGTACCAGAGGTCGGCAAGCGGCTGATCGACGAGACCGTCACCCCACGGCGCTATCGCCCGGCGCGCGTCCCGGCGCCAACCGAGAGCGGAGCCAACGCTCAATGACAAATTACGCAAACGCTCGAGCGCCATCGCCCCGTCTCACGCACAACCAAAGGTAGGTGCCTAATTCTGCAAGAGAATTCGTAGGCGGTGCGGACCTCCGCGGCAACGTAGCCGAAAGAGGTAGGAACCTGAGCCGGCCGCGTATTTGATCTCTTCAGGGCGATCGGCCAGCTCCCGGAGATGTCAAGGATTGAGAAGTGTCCAGGCACGCGACCACCGCCGTCTCGCCACAATTGCAGATCGGCGGCCCACTGATCCCGACCGACGTTCAGTCGAGCCAGGATGCCTGTACACGGATAGTCAGACGCCAGCGCCGCTTCACAGGAAAAAATGATGACTTTGCGGCACGCATCGGCTTCGGCAATAATCCTCTGCAATGAGACAAAACATAGCAAATATATGAAGTTGATACGTTTAGTTGCGATCCAGCAGCAGCCGGCGCTCATCTCGAAGTTCTGTGGCCAGGCCGCCACAAGACTGATCGAACGCTTGGAATGCCGACGAATCTGCTAGCTTCGAATCCAGCGAATGGAGTTACTAGCCCGGGCACGTTTGTGTCCCGAGCACAGAGCATGCGCACTCCAATTGCGACGGAAACTGGGCGGATCCATTTCATGAAGCGTGCGGGCGGTTTACTCTGTTTGCTGTTGAGCGCGGCACTTGCCGGCTGCTCGCAGTTGCCCCTTGCCGGGCCCACACAGAGAACGATCGTCAGGGAGGCGAGCTCATCGCTGCTCACCGAACGCCGCGACGTGGCGCTCGACTACGTCTTGTTGGACATCGATCAGAACGTCCTTGAGCACGTGCTCCCGGCCGGCCCGGGGTCTTTCTTCAGCACGTTCGGAAGCGGACATGGCCCCGCCCCGACCATTCGCGTCGGCGTCGGCGACGTTATCCAGGTGACGGTCTTCGAATCGGGCGCCGGCGGCCTGTTCATCCCGGCTGAAGCTGGCGTAAGGCCAGGAAACTTCGTGACGCTCCCGGCGCAGACCGTCGACCGCAACGGCACCATCACCGTTCCCTATGCAGGCGAGATTCGCGCCGCCCAGCGGACCCTGCAGGAAATTCAGCGCGATATTGAATCAAAGCTCGCCAACCGCGCGATCGAGCCTCAGATCATCGTCTCGTTCGTCGAGCAGAACGCGACCGAGGTTGCCGTCGTCGGCGACGTCATCAACGCGGCCAACAAGTTCAAGATTCGGCTGGGTGGCGAGCGCGTGCTCGACATGATTTCGCGGGCCGGCGGCATCAAGTACCCGGGCTACGAATCGTTTGTCACGCTGCAACGCAAGGGCAGGCAAGCGACGCTTTACTTCCCGAGGCTCATCTCGACGCCGGCCGAGAATGTTTTCGTGGCGCCCGGCGATTCCATTTACGTTTACCGTGAGCAGCAGAAATACGTCGCAGTAGGTGCGCTTGGTACGGCGGGCCAGGCATTTGGTCTCGCGGGCCAGTTCACCTTCGACCAGGAGAAGCTTTCCCTGAACGAGGGGGTGGCGAAAGCGGGCGGTCTTCTCGATACCCGGGCAGACCCGAGGCAAGTCTTTCTCTATCGCCTCGAGTTCCGAGATTCCCTCGAGAAGATGGGCGTCGACGTCAGCAAATTCACGCCTGAGCAAAGGCTCATACCGGCAATTTACCGCGCAAACTATCGGGACCCGTCGAGCTTCTTCTTCGCCCAGCAGTTCCCCATGCGCCACAAGGACGTGATCTACGTCGCGAACGCAGACTCGATCGAATTTGTCAAATTCCTCAACTACGTGACCGCGATCACATCTACGGTGTCCGGCGTGGCGCTCGATGCCACGACCACGGGCGACGTGATCTCGGGACGTCATGTTCTTGGTAAGGATTGATTTCCGTGCTCGGCCATTAACGCTGAGCCGAGCCACCTAGCACCCCCTTCCAATTGGGGATATGAACCCCCGTCACATTGTAGTAGCTTCCGACACCTGTTCATGCGTTGGAGGCCTCTGTGCGCGTCTGCGTGTTGTCCATGCGTTTGGCTCTCGTGGGAGCTCTCAGCGCCGCTATCGGGGCATTGGCGGCCACCGGCGCATCCGCCGAAAGCTCGCAAGATTCCTGCGTGCTCGAGCCCGCTAGACTTCCCGACGCGGTCATCAACTCGTTCAAAGAAAATCCCAGCAACCTCATTCCCAAGAACCCCGCAGGGGGTCCTCCGCTTTCGACCGATGTCCGCCGTCTCGCTGCAAGCGACGTCCGGGTCGTGCCCAAGCTGATCGATCTGGCAAAGGATGCCAAGCCAGAGCACATCGTCGCGCTCGGCATCGGCTTGGCACAGGCTGCTGCGATTTGCGCAAAAACCAAGCAGGAGCACGCGGAAGCCATCAAGAAGCTCATTACAGAATCGCGGAATTCGGCACTCACGGCTTCGTTTTCAGCGCAGTCCTCCCTCTTCGCGTTCTCTCCCGACGGCCCGGACGCCGAGTGCGTTCAACTGGGAATGGGAGAACCACCTGACGGCACGGCTCCACAACTGGGCGACGAAGAGCAGTCGGTCACTCGGGCATCCGATTCCGATGAGCCCGACACAGCAGAAAAGCTCGGCATCGGCCAGTCGGGATTCCTCTATCCGTTCACCTTCGGAGCCGAGCCGGTCACCGCCGAACGTCGTCTGCTGCCCCGCGTTTTCGGAGGTGGCGGGCTCGTCGCCACGACGGGAAATGTCGTCAGCCCGACGCGCTGAGCGTGGCCCACCGCTGTCCTCTGATTCAAAGCATTGCCATTGCGCCGGCGGCAGCCTCCGTCACCCATGCGCACCCCGCTGCGAGGAAGGCGCCCCGTGCGCCTCGCAACGCCGAGGCATGGATTGCGTACGCCTCCACGCCCGAATGCGATTTCGAGGGACCGTTGCGGGCTCCTAGAATATTCCGGAAACGAACATCCTCGGAGCCATGGCGAAGCGATCGTGCGCATCACGGCGAAGCCGTGCTGTGCACGGGGGCGCATCGGGGATGGCAACCGGTTCCGATCAGACGTACGACAAGACAAAGGGCTGGGGTCCTTTTGCGGATCAATCAAAGCCGGAGCGGCCCTGCCAGGAACCTTCCCTGATGCGAACAGCGACGCTAATCGCCCTGGCATTCGTCTTGTCGCTGTGGTCTGCGGCGTCGATCCTTGTCGACGTCTTGCTCGCAAGGCCCTTTCGTGAGGTCGCGGGGCAATTGGAAACGGAACGCGCCACTTTTCCTGATCGGGCCTATTTCGAGCAGGTTGACCGGAGCCTTGGAGGCGATCGAGCGCTCTCTTTCTGCTCCCGCGACATCCTGCGTGGCGCGGTCACCATCAGGCTGGCATCCCTCGAGGCCGCCTACCGGCGTCGATCCCCCGCAGAAGTGGACGTGGCTCTGCAGAGCGCCCGATCGACGCTAACGCAGGCGCTGCAATGCATGCCGAATGATGGCAACTTCTGGCTCCGCCTCGCCATGGTCAACTACGCTTCCGCAAGCACGGCCAACCCGGCAGCGGCCGTGGAAGAGCAATTGTTGGCTTCTCTCGCCAGCGCCCAGAGCGAAGCTTGGATCGTACTGCCGCGGTTCGCCTTTGCGGCTCAGATGCGGGCGCCCATGACACCCAGCATCGAGCGCGTGATGCGCGCCGACGCACGAAATCTTGTCGCCCACGCAGATGACTTGGAGCTTGCAGGTCTCTACCTGAACGCCAGCGATCCAGCTCGCGCGATCCTCGATGAGGAAATATCGGCCGCCGATGCGGCACGCCGCGTGGCCCTCAGCGAAGCCATCAAGTCCGCCGCCAAGTCAAAAGCCACGCGTAAGTAAGTGTGCTCAATATTGCGTTAGGATCTTCTGGAGATTCGGCCCCGCCAATGAATTTCTGAACATTGGTATTTGGCGCTGACTTTTTTTTGCCGCAGAGGGAACTCCAAAAAACCAAGAAGTGTTCTGAGGTTGTCTATGCAGTTATGTGGAAATAACCACATTCTTGACGATAACCTGCGCAGTCAGCTTGTCAGTGGCGTTTGTTTGAGTACTTCTCATGCTACTCCCTGCCCACGCTGGAGATGCTCAGTTGATATGGGCATTCGCATTGGTCGGAATGATGGGGCTGGCGTTCGGCTTCTGGTTCCGCGTGCCCGCAGTATTCGCGGCGTCGATTGCCATCGTCGCCGCCACGATCGGTCTCGCGCCTCTCTCCGGGCATTCCCTGCTGACCGCGGCGATGTCGTCGGTCGCGCTCCTTGGGGTGCTGCAAGGCGCATACCTCCTGGGGCTTGTTATAGCAGTCGGCTGCGGTCGAACTCCGCCGGAGAAGTCTCCTAGATTTCCCACTCGACCCTAAACTCATCAAAGGGTCAGGCTGCGGCAAGACGATCCGCTGGCAGCAGCGCACTTGGCAGCTCTGCCCCGGCCATCATAGTCAACTGCATCTGCTGGAGTGCCGAACGTGGCGCGTGCCACTGCCGCTCGCCCGGGACGAGCGCGTCACGCCGCCTCGTCGAATTTGAGAACTGCGGGTACCGTCTTGATCAGGATCAAGAGATCAAGCCACACCGACCACCGGCGAGCGTACGCACGATCGAGCGCGATGCGCCTGGAATACTGGCACAGACTTCGTCCGTTGACCTGCCAGATGCCCGTCAATCCCGGGCGCGCACTAAAGCATTCGCGCGCGTATCTGCCGTAGTTGGCCAACTCATCTTCGACCAACGGACGCGGCCCGACGCAACTCATGTCCCCACGCAGGACGTTGAAGAGCTGAGGCAGTTCGTCGAGGCTCGATTTGCGCAGGATATGGCCAAGGCAGCTGACCCTGGGATCATGCCTGAGCTTCCGGCTTTCGCGCCACTCCCGTGCCGCCTCAGGATTGGAAGCCAGATGCTCGCGGAGAACGCGGTCTCCGTCGACGACCATGGTGCGGAATTTGTAGCAGACGAAAGTGGTCCGGTCGAAGCCGACCCGCCGCTGCGAGAAGATGATGGGCGAACCCATCGACAGGCCGACGAGGACCGCAACGATCACCATCAAGGGAGAGAGCAACACCAGCGCCGCCGCCGCCACGACGATATCGATCGCCCTCTTCACGCGCCCGCCCACTGGCTGGTTTCTCATGCCCTGGCCGCGACCGGCCCAGCTGAGACCGACATGAGCGTTCGCGCCAAAAATGCCCGACCGCGACGACACCATCGGCCAAGACCGCGGCTCGAAGATCGTGTCACCTTGCACTGCACCAATCCCCAAGTGCTCAACTGGCACTTGGGTGGCGCAAACCACAACACCCCCATGATCGCTCAAGGGAGCGCAAGGTTGAGCATGGTCGGAGACGTGTTCCCGCATATGCCGCCGCCGGTATTTTCTTACAATGTCCGCAAGTTCTCAGCCCCGGCGCTTCTGAGCAATTCTGACAAAAGACGTATGCCGATGATCAAACTCAAGAAAGGGCGTAATCCTTAGTTGCTAGCCAACGGCGGCTGAATCGACACGCCCGATGCTATCCGAAGCGACCAGGCGCCAGTCGACGCAGCCGATCGCTCCGCCGCCAAGCGCAAGAAAGGCCCTTTGCTTCGGCCAAAGCAAAGCGCCAGGAGGATTCCCTGTGATATTGGAAGCAGGATTGCAGCCCGCATCGTGGCGCCCCCTCAGCGAAGTCTGCGCGACGTGCTGTGCATTGCCACGACGGCCACACCTTCCCAGCATGCTGCGGCGCAATATCGCAGGCACGCGCGGAAATGGGACTCGCCGTTGGAATGAAAAGAGCGAAACCGCTCCGGCTCTACTTGGCGTCCAGAATTCCGGCCGCCATAAGAGCAACCTCGGTACGGTTCTTGGCGCCAAGCTTCTTCATGATATGGCGGACATGCACCTTCACTGTGCTCTCCCGCATGTTGAGCTCGTGCGCAATCATCTTGTTCGCACGCCCACGGCGCAGCGCGTGTACGACCGCCGTCTCTCGGGCGGTGAACATGCTCACCGCGGTCTGCCGCGAGTTGCCACCGATCTCCGCTGTGCGCCTGGCCGCCATGAGGCTTCCGGCCGGCACGAATGCGCCCCCCGCCCTGACGAGGCGCAGAGCCTCGACCGCGACGTCGAATGCCAAGCTAGTCGGAATGCACCCCTGGGCGCCCCTGCTGAGCACGTCGACGACATGATCAACATCATCGAAATCGGAGAGGACGACAGTCGGCAGCCGCTGCGCCACTCTCGGCAGCAGCGCCAGCTCCCGCTGCGCAAGCGTGCCCTTGATGTCGCCGGAGATGCAGATCACGACGAGCGACCCGCAAACCGTATCGGCGTCCTCGAGCCATTCTTCGACGCTCGCGTAAGCAACAACGTTCTGGCCCGTCGCAGACTTCAGGCATCGCGCCAGACAATCGCGCGCAAAGACCCTATGCTCGATCAGCACAATGCTCGGATCTTCGATATCGGAGGCAAGAACTTTTGATGCTGCGAATGCACCGAGCGGCCGGTTCAGGCCGGTGTCTGCACCAATATCGGCAGGAGTACGCGCAAAATCGCCGTTGTCACTGGACGTACGCATTACACAGGGTCCGCCTGGTTACGAAATACTTACACGATGGCTCAACCTTTCTAACACCTTAACAAAAAATAAGGACTAATCAATCATCCATTTTGATTAATGGCTTGTACACCTATTGGCAATTGGCTCGTGCTGGCCGGCCTCAACCGGCGCAACAAGATTATCCGTGTATATGCCTATTGTGCACTCGCACAGCCGCCTTGCCAAGAAATGGTCAGCGCACTGCGGATGCTGACAAATGATCTGACATCGGATGATTGTACTCCACCTGCGCGCGCCTCCTATCCGACCATGAGAGACGGATCGGCGGCAGAGCGGGGCGGGGACAAGAGAAGAAGCACAAGCAAGCGCGGAGGACGGCATTGGGACGTCTCGGCGCTCCTCTGAACCGTCTAGAGCATTTTTTGACGAAAGCCTGCCCCGGAGTCATGGCGTTTTGGCGAAACCAAGCTTGGCTTGGACGCCATGCTGCGCGTCACCGCGTCTTGGCGAAGCCAAGCTCCGCTTGGACGCCGTGCTCCGCGTCACGGCGAAGCCGTGCTGCGCGTCATGGCGAAGCCGTGCTCCGCACGGACGACGCCATCCGGGGTGGGCTTCGGTTCGTCGCAGAAAATGCGAAAAGACAAGAGCCTGGAGCGCGTTTCCGATCCCTAGGAACAGAACGCGTTCTAGCTCATCGGGTCGTGCTTCGGCTCGCGGCTCCTGCGGCCGCGTCGATCAAGCGGCAGCATCGGGGTTCGAATAATAGTTCCCGTAGTGGCCGTGATAGTAGTCCTTGTAGCCGTAATTTTCGTACAGCTTGAGCTCCTTCATGTGCACCTTGTTGAGGAGCACGCCGAGGCATTTGTCGCGCACCTGACGCTCCGCTTCGATCGTTGTGCGCACCAGCGCCCGAGCAGTCTTGCCCCATTCGGTGACGAGCACGAACGCATCGATCTGCGGAGCTAGGGCGCGCACATCCACGACCGCGCCCAGCGGCGGCAGATCGATCAGCACGCAAGAGAATTCCTGTGCCGCCTGCTTCAGAACAGACTTCATGCCTGGCGAAGCGAGGAAGTCCGACGTGTGCGTGACACGGGTGCGGACGACGGCAGGCAGGAATGCCAGCGAAGATTCCGGCTCGTAAAGGAGCAGCTCCTTGATCGGCTTGCCCTCGATGACGGCCTCGATCAGGCCCTGCTTGGCCTTGGGCGCGATGCCCGCGGTCAGAGAAGGGTTTCGTATGTCGGCGTCAATCAGCAGCGTCCTGGTGTCGAGATGCGCCAACAGTGAGCCGAGGTTCTTGGAAATGGTGGACTTGCCCTCGTTCGGCAGCACCGAGACGATGCCGATGTACTTCACTGGCCGATCGGGGAGCGTGAGATCCATGGCGATCTTGACGGCCCGCAACGTCTCGGCGAATCCGGATAGCGGATGATCGAGCACGTAGCGCATTGTGCCCGGAATCTTGGCGAGCGCCTGGTCCTTTTCGCCGGGGTTCACCGCCTTCTCGCCGCCCTTGAGGATTGCGGGGATGCTGAGCTTCGCCTGCGCGTGCTTTTCCTTCGCCGGCTTGACCATCGGCAGCATGCCGAGGAACTCCAGCTCCAATTCGTCACGAACCTGGTCTGCAGTCCGGAACGCGCGCTCCCTGAATTCCCTGAGCGCACCGATGCATACGCCCACTCCAAGACCGAAGATGATGGCGAGCGCTGTGACGCGGTACTTGCGCGGGTGGCTGGGTGCGCCCGGCTTTTGCGCGCTGAGGATCACGCGCGCTTCCGTGATCGGAAACGACTGCTGCTGCACAACTTCTTGATATCTTTTGAGAAATGATTGATACAGGTTCTTATAGCTTTCCGCCTCGCGCTCGAGCTCGCGCAGCGCAACGAGCGTCTCGTTGGCCGCCACCGTCGTGCCGACGAGGCCCGTCAGACTGTCCTTGATCGCCTTCTCGCGCGAGCGCGCGATGTCGAGCTCGCTGCGGTAGACCTCAGCCAAACGGCTGAGCTCCTCGAACATCAAACGCTCGTACTCGCTGATCTCCTGGCGAAGATTGACGACCGAGCCGTGGTCGGGGCCGAGCCGTGCTTCAAGCTCGGCAGCCCGCTTGAGGGCGTTGACGAATTTCGACCGCAGCTGCTCGATGACAGGGTTGCCGATCGCCTCCGTCACGACCGCATCGGTCTGGTGGCTCTCGATAATGGTCTTCATCCGTTCGTAGCGGGCCTCCGCACGCGCCGTCTCCGCACGCGCCCCTACAAGCTGCGTATTGACCTCGCCCAGCTGCTGCTCACTGACGAGCTTGCCGCCCGACGAGATGAGATCGTTGTCTGCCTTGAACTTCTGGATCGCCAGATCGGTCGCTAGAACCTGCTGCTTGAGCTCGGCCAGGCGCGCCTGAAGCCACTCGCTAGCGCGCCGCGCCGCGTTGTACTTCGCATCGAGCTGGTCGACGAGATAGGCGTCTGCAAAGGCGTTGGCGATGCGGGCCGCCTCGGCCGGGTCCGGAGACGTGTAGCCGATCTCGAGCACGAGGGTGCGCGGGACACGGCGCACCTGGACGCCCCCGCGCAGCATGTTGGCATAACCGCGGCGCATCTCTTCTTGCGTTTTGGGAATCTGCGGAACCGCCTCCGTCTGGCCGAAGCGGAACATCCCCCAGAACTTCGCCTGGAGCTCCGAGAACAAGCTCGACTGCGGCTTTTCGTTCGTCTTGTTGCTGGGAAGCCCGAGTTTATCGACGACGGCAAGCGCCACGCTGTCGGATTTGAGGACTTCGACCTGGCTATCCACCGCAGAAGCCGAAATGTCGAAGCCCGCCGTAGTCTCGTAGGCATCTTCGACGGCGCGCACACGCTTATTGTCGAGCAGGAGGCTGGCCGCGGCCGTGTACTGAGGAACAGCCGTCATCACATAGGCGATACCCCCCGCAAGGCCGAGAAGGCCGCATACGATGAGCGCGCCGAGCTGCCGCCGCGCGGCCGCAAACAGCCGCTCCAGCTCGGACCTCTCTCCAATTCGTCCTGCCCCGCCGGCGCCCAATGAGGTAACTCGATCACCACTCTGGCTAGCAATTTTCAGCATGACGTGAACTTAACTCTCCCGCCGCTCCGACACGTGCTCGAGCCTCAAACACGACGTCGGAATGCTATAAGCGTATCACACCGCATTGGCTCGAAGTACGGCACGCTCGAGGTGATACTTGCTTCACCAGCCGTCGATCGCCGCTCCCACAACCACCCCCGTGAGGGGCGGTTGCCGGATTCGGCATTCGTCTGCAAAGCTACGCGCCAAAGTATAAGCTACCGGGCAACCCCTGCGTCGCCAATACGCACAATAGACTTAAGAGGATGCCGTCCCGATAGTGACCAAGTCACGTATTCGCGAGCATTCAGGCAGAAATCATGGCGAGAGCCTTAATGAGACAATAATCTCGAATGGCTCGGCTGCTCACACCGAACGCCTCCACGATTGAGCATCGCGAGTAACATTTTCCGTAAGGTTGCAGACGCCAGCCTTGGTTTTCTGCGAGGGACGGTCGCCCAAGCTCTCAACCACCGGCTGTCGTCGATCTTGACCGGAAGGGCGACCAACCATAACGGTCTGGGCGATGGTTGGCGGTGAGCTGGAGCCAATCCCCTGCGGCGGCGCGGCACCCTGATCCAGAGCATCCGCCGCCCCCGAAGAGGCGACGGCGGCGACTTCTCTATCGCTCTTGCGGCACCTGGCGGTCTCGGCCTGCAATGAAAAGCACAGTAAAGCACGTCGAGCCCGATAAGAGCGTCCCTACCTCGGTCGCTGACAAGGCAGGGTTCTATTTCCTTTCCATCTGTGGGGTTCTCGCGCCAATCCCCTATGGCTCGAACACCGCGGTCGCCGCGGGCCTTATCGGCCTCTTGCTCGCCGTCTCTCTCTTCGGCACACCCTTCGTGCCGCCGCCCGTCACCAGAGTGCGCCGCCTGCTCGATGCCACCATCTTGCTTTCCGCACTCTTGATCGTTTGGACAGTCATCCAGGCCCTACCTTTGCGCTCGATCGTCGCGTCCGGCCATCCCATACCAAACGGGATCAGCCCGGGCTTCAACCTTCAACCCCTACAGTCCATTGGCTACGTCCTCATTCCCTTTGCCGCATTCATGTCGGCGTTGACCTACATTCGCGATGATGCGCGCGCCATCACCATCTTGCACGTCTTGCTCGGCTCGGGATTTGTCACGACGATTTTCTCGATCACCGAGTATACGCTTTCGCCACAAACGCTTCTCTTGCAGCCGAAGATCCACTATCTGGACGCGTTCACCGGAACGTTCGTCAATCCCAACACCGCAGCATCCTATTTCGGCGTCATGCTGCTGCTGTCTCTTACACTCTGTCTACGCCAGCAGGGCTACGTGCGTCGCCATCGCCACTGGCTCAGCGCGCCAGCCGGCAACCCGCATTTGCGTGACTTCCTCATTTACTCTCTTTGGACCCTGGTGTTCGCGGTGGCGCTCCTGCTCACCAAATCCCGCGCGGGAATAATGTCGTCGATCGTGGCCGTCGTCGGCATAGCCAGCGTCGATGCGTTCGAGAGATTGCGCCGCCGCGCGTTGCCGGCGCGCTCCATCGCCATCGGCACGCTCGCCGCGGCCATCTCCGTGATCCTGCTTTTCGCGCTGTTTGGCGAGCGCGTCATTCTCCGCGTGGCGAACAAAGGCCTTCTGGACAGGGGGCGCCTTTGCACCTACCAGTCGACCTGGCAAGCCATTCAGGATCATTTCTGGCTAGGGACTGGACTTGGGTCCTTTCAGGACGTCTTTCCCGCCTATCGATTGCCGGAATGTGGAATGGAGGGCTATTGGGAGATGGCTCACTCGGTGTATCTCGAGGCTTGGCTCTCGCTTGGCCCGGTGTTCTTCATCGCCCTGGTGATCATCTACTATCAACTGATCAAGACCTATGTCTTGGGATACCAACGCCGGAAGCGATTCCGCTTCGTGCCACTCGCCTCGCTCGGTATTCTCGCGCTGCTGACGCTGCATTCGCTCGTCGATTTCTCATTGCAGATACCGGGCATGGCGGTCGTGGCCGCACTCTTGCTCGGCACCGGGGCCGCAGTCTCGCTTGCCGCCAGGAATGGGGGCGAAACAAGGACCGATCTGGCAAGTGGCTCTTGACAGGCAGCAGATGTCGCCAGCGGTTTCGGTCCTGATCGCCAATTACAATGGTGGCGAGCTTGTCCGCGATGCTCTGCTCTCCGCGTCTCGCCAGACCTTGAAGGACATCGAGATCCTGTTCGTCGATGACGGTTCGACAGACGACAGCCGTTCCATCGCCATGGATATGGCACGTGGCGACGATCGCATTCGCGTCATTGCTCTTGGGAGGAATTCCGGACCAGCCGCCGCGCGCAACGCTGGTCTCGCCGCCGCGCGCGGCCGGTGGCTCGCCATCCTCGATAGCGATGATCTGATGCATGCGGGCCGCCTCTCCGGGCTTGTGGCGGAGATCACGCGATCGCAGGCAACGATTTGCGCAGACGACCTCCTCGTCTTCCAGGATGGCGCGCCGGCCAAGGCCTTCCTCTGCGAGCCGGAAAAGACACGACGTTGGATAACGACGGACGAGTTCGTTTTCTCGAACCAGATTTTTTCTTCCATACCCGCTCTCGGCTACCTGAAGCCGCTCTTCGACATGGAATTCGTGCGCGCTCACGCGCTCGCCTACGATCCCGCACTGCGCATCGGCGAGGATTACGATTTCGTCCTCCGGCAGCTCCTGCTTGGAGCGAAGTATCGCCTCGTGAGCTCCCTCGGCTACTTCTACCGCAAGCATCCCGTCTCCACCTCCCATCGCATCTCGACGGCTGAGCTAGATCGTCTCCTCGAGGTCGACAGCGAAAGGAAGAAGTCGATCGACGCCTCCGACCATTCGCTCGCAGAGGCCTGGACCAAGCGCCGCCGATCGCTCGAGCGCGCGCGCGCGTTCACCATTCTGGTCTCGGCCTTGAAGGCCGGCGATTGGTCTGCCGCGGCCAAGATCGCCGCGCTTCACCCATCGGCGCTCTCCCTCCTGCGATTGCCGATCATGGCGAGGGCGGGGCGACTTTTGCCCCGTCCGGCAGCAAGGCGGAGTCTCGCCTCGGGGAAACGCGTGTGCCTCATCTCGCGCCAACGCATCATCGGCAACACCAACGGCAGCTCCGTCTACATCCTGAGCCTTTGCCGGGCCCTTCGCGACCGCGGGTACCGCATAAGTCTGATTTCCCCGAGCCCCGCCACCTTCGGCCGCTGGCCCTTCCTCCGCTTTCGTCCCGAGATGGACGTGTTTGACGAGGTCTTCATCCGCGGTGCGTGGCGCATTGGACGCAGATTGTTCCTCGCCAAGGATCCGCGCGTGCTCCTCGCCGCGTCGCTGACGCTCGTGGAACGCCTATTTGGCCGCCTGCGGATCGTGCCGCGCGGCTGGGTCAAGCCCGCCCCCTATGCCATGGCCGTTCCATGGTCACGCAAGGACGAGATCTTCATTGCCGAGCACGCACCGCGTCCGAGCCACGCCGTCATCGCCGACTATGCGTTCCTGACGCCGGGCATTCCCTATGCACTGACCCCCAGGGCTCCGAGCCTCATCGTCATGCACGATCTCTTCTCGAGTCGGAAAAGTCAGTTCGAGCGCCTCAAGTCTGCCGATTCCGTCGGCACACTGGACGAAGAAAGCGAGATCTCACTCCTCGGCCGCGCAGACGCCGTCGTTGCCATCCAGGAGAAGGAGGCGGGCTTCGTCGCCGGGCGGCTCCCCGAGACCCGCGTCATCCTTGCACCGATGGCAGCTGCGACCTCCGCTCGGGCTCAGCCGGGCGACGCAAAGACGGTCTTGTTCGTGGGCAGCAACACCGCGCCCAATGTGGTAGGGCTCCAGTGGTACCTGGAAAGTGTCTGGCCTGCCGTGCGGCGCGAGGTTCCAGATTCTCACCTGATCGTTGCCGGGAGCGTTTGCCAGGGCATTTCCAGCCGCCCCGCCGGCGTCCAGTTTCTCGGGCTCGTCGCCGACCTGGCTCCACTCTATCAGGGCGCGGGCGTCGTGATTTCCCCCCTGCTCGCCGGCTCGGGGCTCAAGATCAAGCTGATCGAGGCTCTGGGTCACGGCAAGGCAGTGGTGGCAACATCCGCAACCGTCGAAGGCGTCGAAGAGGTGGTCAAGCCGGCCGTCGCCATCGCCGACGATGCCGACGCGTTCGCCGGCGCCATTGCAGAATTATTGACGGACCATGCATTGCGAGACCGCAAGTGCCAGGAGGCGCTGACCATCGCCAAGCGCTCGTTCTCTGCCGAAGCCTGCTATGCAGACCTGCTCGACTTCATCGAGCAGCGCCACGATCGCACACAGCATTGATCGGATAGCGGCGTGCCTCTCCTGCTCTCGCAGCGAGCGCCTGGCCTAACGGGCCCCTGCGCACTACGGTGCGCGCCCATCGCCGGCCTGATCCCGGCAGGCAATCGACGACGGGAACTGGCAGGGCGCACCCAGCGGCGTGTAGGCAACATACTCATACTCCGCGATCAGCGGCTGACCCGGGTATTCGAAGCGCCCCATCCAGGCTTCCTGATCCCAGCCGGTTCCGGTCCAGATGCTGATGTAGAGCTTCTGCGGAGTGGTCGGGATATTTGTCTCCGAGCTCTTCTTGACCTCACGGATCAGCCGACCATCTGCGAACCATTGGATCGAGTCGGGTGTCCACTTGAAGGCATAGTCGTGAGCAGCGCCAGTCGCGTCGAAATCGAAATTCACCGTTTGCGGATCGCTGCGCCCGCTGGCGAAATAATTTAGGAAGACGCCTTTCGGATCCTTTCCCAGAAACTCGAAATCGATCTCGTCATGGGGGTTCCCGTGGGGGCGACCCGTATAGATGAAGAAGGTGCTATTGACCCCGGCACCCGGCGCAGGGCGCATCCGCACCTCAAACGTGCCGTACGAGTAGAACGCCCTCGATTGAACCTCGGCGCAGGTAAACGGCCGGTCCTTGCTCGGCTGGTTGCTGAGAGCCAATTGCACCAGATTGTTCACCTTCACGTTGGCTGCCGACCACGTGCAATTGTGATAAGCGCCGTTCGACCAGCCGTTCGAGGCAAACCAGCGGGCCGGATCGAGAGTGGTAAAGCGGTCGACGAACGCGCCGCCCGAAGGGGCAGGATCCGCCAATCCTGGCGCCTGCATCGCCGCCTCGAGGGCAATGCACGCCGCGAGGCCTTTCACGCAACGGGTCATTCGCGACACGGCTCGGGTCTCCCTTTCAATCGGTTGCGCTGGATGCCGCACCATCAACGCCGGCTGATAAACGATCCAGGCGCGCCAGCAGATCCCCCGTGTCCGCTTCGTCGACGAATTTCGAGCGCGTGAGCCCATTGACGAGCTCTCTGGCGCGCTCGTATGTGCCGGCGTCGAGCGTCTCCAGGAATGTATGCACCGCGCTCTCGAGCGGCTCATGGAACGCCCATCCCAGTCTGTCACGCTCGACGAGCCGCCCCGCGGCGGTTCCACTGCGAGCCAGAGCAAGCGATCCGAACAGCCCGCCCTCGTAGACCCTATTCGGCAACAGCCAATCGGAGTTGGTCCCGGCGTCGAGATAGTCTACGGCCCAGGAGAAGTGAACCCGACCGTAGATGGCCGCAAGATCGTCCGGGTTCGCGTAAGGGCCATCGAAGGTGACGTTGCGATGACGCGCTGTCGCTGCCTCTATCATCGCCATCGGCAAATCCTCCTCCGAAGTGCGCCCCCGCAGGTAGATTTGGATTCGATCACCGAATGCATCCGCCAGTCTGCACAGAATATCGAGACTGCGCACACACCGCAGCGTCCCGAACCAGCCGATCACCCAAGGCGGATGCCCCGGCAATGGATGCCGCAGAAGATGCTCGCCCCCGGCCGGAAGCTGGTCGGCCGAGACCTTGTTCTCAAGGAGCGTCCACGGAATGGAAAGCCTTTGGAGGGGCGCAAAGTATCGGTCCACGAAATCCGGAGAGCTCACGACGAGCATCTGGCAAGAGCGCATCAGCACGCGCTCCGCCCAGCGCGCGACCTTGTTGACGAGGCTCTCGCCGATGAAGATGCGCTGAACATCCAAGACCTCATAGACGAGCACGCCCCGGGCCCCGGCAAGCCTCTTGGCAAGCACCGCAATGAGCAGCATGTCTATATTGCGCGCATAGATGATCTGGCATGCCTGCAGCATGCGTTTGTGCCTCAGCACTTTCACGACGGCCGCGAGCAGTTTCGGAATGCGCCTCCCATAATTCCGGTCCGTCGTGACCCCGAGTTCTATATTTTCCCAGGCAGGCGGGGAGGTGCGCACATTGCGAATGCGCCTGAACATGAACCCGACGACACGCGAATTGTTCGCCTGAAAGGCCTTCACGCGCTTTGTGACGGTGGGCTCGGTCGAATCGTAGCCGAAGAAGGCGATGACGCGTGCTGCCGCCCCATGCTTGCCGAGACCGCTTTCGACGGTTCCTTGCGAGGTCCGCGCGCGCATTCCTGTCGTCAATTCGCTATTCCGTCTCCGTACGGCGAATAGCGCCATTACTCGCGCTTCCAGCCGCAACGACCAGCAGCAGTTGATAGAAGCCGTGATTGGTGAACAGCGGGTTCTCGGCCATGCAAAGCGACGCCGTCTGCACGACCACGAGGATGGGCCAGAGACGCACGGGTCGAGGATCGATGGCAAACGCCCGCACCACCCGAACGAGAGCAAAGATAAGACCGCCCAAGAGAAGGACGGGACCGATGACCCCGAAAGCAACCGCGACCTCGATGAAATTGTTGTGAAAGAACCAAAGATCGGCCCCGATCACAAATCGAAGATATGACGCCGTTGTGCCAAATCCTTCCCAATACCCCTTGTAGCCGAATCCAAGCCAGGGTCGGCTCTCAAAGGCCTCGATACCCAGGTCCCAGAGAACCGTCCGCCCGGTCAGCGTGTCGTCCTTGCCGACGCTCGCAAGCGCAGTTTGAATGAGATCATTGTCTGTCACCTCGAACAGAAACAACACGCCTGCCGTCGCAACGATCAGAAGACCGACGCAAGCCGTGAAGGTGAGCGGTCCCTTCCGGAAGCTCATGGCAAGAGGCACAATCGCCATCGCCGCCGCCGCGGCGATGATGGACGCGCCCGAGCGCGAAAGGAGCAAGAGCGCGGCCGCAGCGATGACGCCCGACAAGGTGAAGAGCGGGCGCCAGCCTTGCAGGAAGAGGCAAATGCCCGTCAGCATCAAGAGCGCCATCACTGACCCAAAGACGTTCTTGTGCGGAAATGCACCCTTCCACGCCCCGGAAATGAAGAATGCTCTGTCCGGAAATAGGATCGTGAAAACGACCGACACTGCAGCAGTAAGCAACAGGGCAATGAAGAGATATTGCTCGATGCGTTGAAGGCTCAACCTCATGAGCAGCACAAGTGCGAACATGATTGTAAAAAAGAGCTGAAGCCCTTGATACAGGCTAATTCCAGGGGCGAGCGACCAGAGACTGGAAAGGCACGCAAGGAGCGCCCAGCTCACAAAGATCGCATTCTCTCCCATGAGGCGGAGATACTCGTCGTGGCGACGATAGAGAAGCGCCAAGACAGCCAGATAGGCAGGAAACCAGACAAAGCGCTCGGTATTTTCAATTCCCGTCACAAAGCCGACGGAGCTTGCGCCGAAGAAAAACATGATCCATAGGGCATCGACGGAGAGCTGGCGCGCGCTCTGGCCTCTGGGCCAGGCAAGGTCCGCGTGCTCCGCCCCGAGCCTGGGAACCGAGCCGATACTTCTCGCGACACCGAGGCTCATTGCATGGGCCGTCCGCTAACCCGGTCTTGCCTGCGTGGAATTCTCGATCCAATGCACGGCGGAATCACCTCGTCAATACGCTGGACCCGATACCCATCTGGCGCCTGCACCTGATTGGAATGTGGGTTAAGAATGGGCGTAACTCCGCCATGACCCTCAGGGTTATGAGCGCATCGGGTTGATAGCACATCTTGGGCCGCCACGCGCCGGACCGCCTGCTCGCCTTTGGCGCCAGTTCCGTTGCCTATACCAAGCACCAACAAATAAATCATGTGTTACCGAGCGCGATCGCGCGGGGTTTCGTCACAGGGGATGGCCTGCTACAACGCACCCACGCTCTCTTCCTGAATGCCGCACATTCATTGAAAAATGGGATGTTGGCGACGTACGGTCGACACATCGATGGCGAGGCGAGGCCACACAACACCAGTTTTCCCGCGCCTCACGGCTTGGTTCATTGCCGGAGCCGCAGTTCACCAACGTCGCAACATGTTGCGCTGACAGCACAACGAACTCTGATATGTCTCGGCCGCACCATGAAGCCAAGACCGGAATTGCAGGAATGCGAGAACGCTTCTGAAAGCGCGACGACCGCGCCTGGGAAGCCCTTTGTCAGCATCGTCATGCCGGCGCTCAACGAGGAGCGCTACATCGCAGAAGCGGTGCACTCGATCCTTCCGACGTCGGGCGACCTCCCCTACGAGCTGCTGATCGTCGACGGCGGCAGCACCGACCGCACGCGCGAGATTGTCCAAGGGTTGGCGGCCTCCAATCCCAGAATACGCCTCCTCTTCAATATCAAGAAGTATCAGGCTGCCGCCGTCAATCTGGCCGCACGAGAAGCCGACCCCCGCTCGAGCTTCCTTGTACGCGCCGACTGCCATACGCGCTTTCCCGCAGGCTTCGTCGAGCGCTGCGTCGGCGAGCTCACCAGCCGTCGAGTGGCGTCGGTTGTCGTGCCGATGCATACCGAAGGGAGCACGTGCCTGCAACGCGCGATCGCGCAGGCGCAGAACAGTCGCATGGGCAATGGCGGCTCGGCGCATCGAATTCCAGGGCGTTCGGGATACGTCGATCACGGTCATCACGCCGCCTTCGATCGCAAGATCTTCCTCGCCCTCGGCGGCTACGACGAGCGATTTACGCACAACGAGGACGCCGAATTCGACCGGCGGCTCATCCAGGCCGGCAAGCGCATCTATTTGGACAGTGATGCGGCCGTTGTTTACTACCCTCGCGCCAACCTCCAATCGCTCGCACGGCAATACTTCCGCCACGGTGCAGGGCGCGCGAGCACCATCCTGAAGCACCGGGCCGTACCGAGAGCCCGCCAGGTCTTGCCTGTGGCCGCACTGCTCGCATGCGCTCTGTCGCTCGCCCTCGCATTCTTCAATCCGTGGTTTTTGGTAGTTCCCGTTTCCTACGCTATATGCTGCCTACTGTGGGGCGCAGGAATGGCGCTGCTTCGACGCGACGTCTGTCTCAGCCTGAGCGGCATCGCCGCGATCGTCATGCATATGAGCTGGGGATCGGGATTCCTATCGAGGCTTGTCAGCGCCGGCCGATCTTGACCCCGCAATTCGTTCAGCGGCCGGCATGGTCTCGCGCGCCGAAGTCGAGCAGGCACCTCCGAGCCGACGAGACTGCGATATGAAGCAGGGCCACCCCTGGATCTGACAGGAAGCAAAGATGGCGACCGGCATATTGCTCAGGAGTTTTGGCACTGCCTGCCGCGCCGTCGCCGCAGCCTTTGTCCTGACCGTGTCGGGATGGGCTTCGGCCGCCATCGCATTGGCAGATGCCAGACCAGTCTTCATTGGGCGCTTCGACGCCGCCAACCCGCAAGCCATACGCTTCGGCTGGTCGGGCAGCACTCTCGTCTTCTCCTTCGAGGGGACGACACTTTCCGTCGAGCTGACGGATCCCGGGACAAACAGCTTCGTCGTTGAGATCGATGGCAAGACATCCCGGCTCGACCTCGCCAAGGGGCGCCAATCCTATGTCCTTGCCAAGGATCTGCCTCCGGGACCGCATCAGGTGAATTTGATCCGCCGCACGGAGGGCTTCCTCGGTCCGACCGCCTACCACACCGCGAGCACTGACGGCCGGTTCACCGCGCCATTGGAGCGAAAACGACGCATCATGCTCATCGGCGATTCGATAGCGGCCGGTTACGGGGTAGAGGGAAGAGACGCGAGCTGCAAATTTTCCGGCGACACGGAGAACCAGTACCTGACCTATGGCGCGATGGCCGGCCGAGCCTTCGACGCCGATGTCGTAACCTTTGCGCGGTCGGGATACGGGCTGGTGCGCAACTTCAGCGGCGACGAGAATGAGACGATGCTGAGCATCTGGGAAAGGACGATCCCGACCGAGCCTCGGCTCCATCCACGCGAGGAGGGTGGGGTCGACGTCATCATCGTCGGGCTCGGAACGAACGATTTCCACAAGGGACCGCCGGGACCGAGGTTCGAGACCGCCTACAATGAGTTTCTAGATCGCCTCCGCACCCTTCACCCCCAGTCGATGATTTATGCCACCATCGGCCCCCTGCTTCCCGCTGCCTCGCTCGAGCAGGCGGCAGCCGTGATCGGCGCCATCGTCGATGGTAAAAACGCGTCCGGAGACAAGCGCATCGGGTTCATTCACTTTGAGGCGCCGCACCCAGACGAGTATGGCTGTGACTGGCACCCCAACATCGCCGGCCACAACCGCATGGCGCAAACCCTGATCAAGCGCCTCCAGTCGGATCTACTGTGGACGCCCCAGTCACGGGCATCTGCGACAAGGGATTGAAGAATGACGCGTCTCGCACGCAGCCCAGGCGCCGCAGGACAGCCAATTCAATTTGCCCCCCAGGGTGCAGAGCGGCTCGACCAGCTCCAGGTCCTGCGCTTCATCGCCGCCTTCGCCGTCGTGCTGTTCCATATGTTCCAAAACTTCCACGCCGACTTCGGCGCCGAGCGGAACTACTTCAAAATCGGCGCCATGGGCGTCGATCTCTTCTTTGTTCTGAGCGGGTTCGTGATCACCTACTCGGCACGCCCCGAGGCTGGACCTGCCTACTTCATGATGCGGCGCATCGCGCGCATCGTCCCCCTCTATTGGACGCTGACCCTCCTTGTCGCCGCGATCACGATCGTTGCTCCGAGCGTCTTGAACTCGACGCAGTTCAATTGGGCAAATCTCATTCGCTCGTTGTTGTTCATTCCCTACGCGAAAGAGAGCGGCGCGATTCAGCCCATGCTGTTTCTCGGCTGGACCCTAAACTACGAGATGTTTTTTTACGCCATCTTCGCCTCGACACTATTGATAAAGCGATGGTCGCCGCTCTATTCCTGCGCCATCATCGTCGCCCTGGTCGTCCTCGGCGAATGCTTCACGATCACCAACGTGATCCTGAGGTTCTACACCCGACCGGTCATGCTGGAATTCGTGCTCGGCGTCCTGCTGTTCATGCTCTGGAGCAGAGATCGCGACTTGTTCCCGAAGTACCGGAGCCTCCTGGTCGCAGGATTTGTCGCTTTCGCCGCCCTTGTAGCGACCTCGGAGACGGGGACGCTGCCCCGCGTCGTCCAAGGTGCCGGGGCATTCTGGCTCGTCGCCCTTGCCCTGGCCTTCACACTGCCCAAGGGCTACTGGCCATCCCTCTTTGTTCTCTTCGGCAATGCGTCCTATTCACTCTATCTCAGCCATCCCTATGTTATTCAGGCCTATTCGAAGCTCCTTGGCCGGGACCATGGTTTCGCGCTGCTGGCATTAGGTGCGGTGCTCACCATCGGACTTTGCATCGCCCTGTCGATGTTGCTCTTCAAAGTGATCGAGGTGAGGGCCCAGAATTTCATCATCGGTTGGTGGGTCGCGCGCAATGGCAATGCCGGACGCGCCCGTGTCGGGGTGGCCGAGTAAATGGAGCCCCCCGGCGCTTCCGCCCGCTGCGGCTTCCCCAAGACCTCGATATCAGACAGGCGCCCCTGCCATGACCGACCACCCCGTGGTTGACGCCAAATGCTCACCCTCGTGCATTGTCCGGGCGCCCCGCACACCCCTGTGGCAGATTGAGCCATAGCACCGAGAGATGGCCCTCTCCCTGCTCCAACCCACGATTCTGGGATAGGCTCGGCCCCGAGATTCTGGGACAATGCAGGGGCTTGTTAGGACTTCTTAGGGCTTCTTAGATGGGACGTTGGACAGGCGGGCTTTTGAGCCGCAGAACCCGAACGACGGCATATTGTTCTCTAGAAGAAACGCGCTCATAGGATTGCAGCCCAAGCCCGGGGATTATGCATGAGTGTTCTGCCCGAACTTCCTTCCAGCGATGTTGATTGCGATATTTGCATCATTGGAACCGGACCTGTGGGCATTGCGTTTGCGCTCGAATGTGAGCGACATGGCCTTTCGGTACTCGCCCTTGACGCTGGCAGTACCAGGGAGCCCTGGTATCGGCGCCGGGAAAAGGCCGAGATACGCAATCCATCTCTCCATGCGCCGATCCATGTCACGACGCGCTCCGCTTTCGGCGGGACGTCATGGGCGTGGTCGGGCGATTGCGCGCAGTTCGACGACACCGACTTCCAGATTCGCGAGCATGTTCCGAACTCCGGCTGGCCTTTGTCTCATCGGGACATTGAACCCTTCTACACCAGGACCGCGAAGATATTGAATTGCCGCGTCGATGCCCCGGTGCCCGATGACAAGTCCTGGACCGGTCTCGAGGCAGTCTCGGCCGACAATCTCGTCTGGTTGTCTACCAACAGACAGCTTGCGCCAGCGTATTGGCAGCACTTTGCACGCTCGAAGGCCATCACGCTTTGTCTCAACAGCACAGCGATCATGCTGGATATGGGCGCCGAAGGCGACCGCGTCGAGGGAGTTGTCGTCGAGTCGCGCGGGCGCAGGCACACGATCCGCGCGCCCCGCATCGTGATCGCGGCGGGCGGGTTGCGGACGACCCAGCTGATGCTCGCGACACAGAGGCGCTGGCCAAACCTATTTGGCGGAGAGCACGGCCCGCTTGGCCGCTACTACATGGGCCACCTCACCGGATGGCTTTCCACGATCGTCTTCGATGACCGAGGCGACGCGGACCACTTCCGCATCCGCCTCATCGATGACGTGAAATTCGTGCGCCGCCGTCTCACCATCCCGGGCTCGGTGCAGGCCGCGGAGCAATTGCTCAACATAGCCTTCTGGCCGACGAACCCGGCCTTCTATGATCCGAGCCACTCCGACGGCACCCTGTCCATGGCCTTTCTCGTGATGGCCGTCCCGGTCCTCGGACATTTGATGGCAGGACCAGTCCGCCGTGCCGCCGTAGGTCCGTATTCAAACCGCATTCCGGACCATTTTCGCAACATTCTGAGCGCGCCGATCTCCACGGCCGTCGGTACCGCGCGCGCGCTATTCAACTGGTCCCAATCGACCCGCGACGCAGCCGGCAGCTTGTCACGGCAGACCGAGTTTCGCGCCTACTCGCTCCAATACCACGCTGAATCCGCGCCCAGACGAGAGAGCAAGGTGATCCTCGGCGACACGGTCGACCATCTCGGCTTGCCAAACCTGAAGATCGACCTGCGCTTCGAGGACGCTGACGCAGAATCCGTCGTCCGGGCCCACGACGTGCTCGACCGAGCGCTCCGAAAAGCTGGAAAGGGACGCCTGGAATACTGGGAGCCACCGCAGGACCGGCTCAAGAAGGTGAAGGAGCAGGCGCTCGACGGCTATCATCAAATGGGAACCACACGGATGGGAAACAGCCCGAAGGACAGCGTGGTGGACCGCAATTGCCGCGTGCATGGCGTTTCGAATCTCTATGTCGCCTCGAGTAGCGTCTTTCCGACCGGGGGGCATGCCAATCCCACGCTGCTCGCCGCGTCACTCGCTGTTCGTCTTGCCGACCACCTCGCAGAACTGGTCCACGGCAAGGTTACCCAATGAAATTCATCCGTTGCCGGGAGACAGATCCGACAATCGGCCTGTCCATGCTTCAAGGAATAGAGACCGCGCCGCTTGCTTGGCATCCCGGGATCACCTACGTCGGTAGGCCACCGTCTCTCTTGCGCCCCAGTCACAATTAGCCTCATGCCATGAACCTCTCCCGACGCCGAATTCTCGAAATGCTCGCCTGGGCGGCGTCCCTAGCCGTGGCAGCGCCGGCATTGAGCAAGCCCTCGTCCAGCCTTTCTTCGGAGCAGCGCGTCAAGCTTGTGATGATCGACGGCTGGATCCTTCGCGAGGACGACTTGCAGGAAATCTCACCCAATGTTGCTTGACGCCGAGAAGAGAGAGGACGGCTGGTTCAAGGACATTGTGTTCGACGTTTGCATCTGCGGCGCCGGACCTGCCGGAATAACACTGGCGAGAGCATTGGCGCGCAAGGGCCGCAAGGTGGCGCTGATGGAGGCAGGCGGCCTCGAGGCCAGCAGCGAATCTCAGGGTCACTACGAGGGCGATATTGTCGGGCTCGACTACTACCCGATGGAAACCTCGCGCCTGCGCTTTCTGGGCGGAAGCTCCAACCACTGGGATGGCGAGACGCGCCCTCTCGACTCGCATGACTTCGAGCCCCTTTCCTACGATCCCTTGCGGCAATGGCCGATAAGAAAGGCAAATCTCGATCCATACGCAGCCGAGGCCGACACCATCCTCGATCTGCCACCGCCGACGACGCCGCTGGACATCTTCGACGGCAAGGACGACGCGCTTCTGCCGACCATTCTGCGCCACAGCCCGCCGACACGTTTCGGCGAGAAATACAAAGACGAGCTGGCCAACTCGGGCGAAGTCACCCTTTGCGTGAATGCCAACCTTATCGATATCGAGCTCGATGCCGCGGCTCAGCGCGTGACGGGGCTGGTCTTCCGCTCCTATGGTCGTGACACGCCGTTCATCGTCCGGGCACGCCATGTCGCCTTGTGTCTCGGCGGCTTCGAGAACCCCCGCATGCTCCTCAATGCCGACCGCCAGCAACCGCAGGGCATCGGCAATCAGAATGACCTGGTTGGCAGGTTCTTCGCAGAGCATCCGGCAGTGAAGGCTGGTACCGCCGTCCTGTCATCCAAGCCCGCAGGCACGGTGATCTACATCCCGTCCGAAAGCCTCATGGCCCGACTACGCTGCCTAAATTTCCAGGTGCACATCGAGCCGAGAACCCGGACGCAGACCCAGCGCGTCGTCGATGCGGTCGTGTGCTCGACATCCCTCGCGCAGCGGGTGGGGGAGGCAATTCTCGGACACGCCCGCGACTGTGCGGATGCCGACATCTGGGTCGGAAGCGCCCAGGAGGGCAATCGCGACAGCCGGATTACCCTATCCGAGAAGCGCGACACATTCGGCCTGCGCCGGCCGGAGCTCGATTGGCGCTTGACCGCGCTCGACTACCATACTCTTCGCGCCGCCACGATCGAGATCGGCGAGCGCATGGCGCAGCACAATGTCGGTCGAACCCAAATTGTGCCGTGGCTGCGCGAGCCCATGACCGCCTTGCCCGACAAGAACCCCGCCGTTGAAGGAACATTCCATCACATGTGCACCACGCGCATGAGCGATGACCCCAAGACCGGCGTGGTCGACGCCAACTGCCGGGTCCACGGCATCGAGAACCTCTATGTCGGCGGCAGCAGCGTGTTTTCGAGCAGCGGGATCGCAAATCCGACGTATACCATCGTGCAGCTGGCGCTACGCCTCGGAGACCATCTTGACGCGCGCTTGCAGGCGGCCGGCTGACCGTCCGGCATCCGCGCAATGGCCCGAGCTTCGCCCGCGAGACGCACCATAGCCAAGCCATCGAGCTATCAGCGCCCCAGGCCAGGCACTTGCGTGCCAATCCAGCGCTGCAAGGCGCCGGCGATGAGCACCACGGTCGCCACATAGAGCATGCTCAGATTCCGCATCTCGCCTTCGGCGCAAAAGAGAAGGAAGAGCGGAAGATTGATGAGCGCGGCCAGAACCAAATGCTGACGGATATAGTCCGGCACGATGCGCCAGCCATAGACCATAAGCACGCCAAACCAGCCGATGACGATTGCGCCGTACCCCTTGAACAGCGGCAGCCCATAGGTCTGGTCCGGTTTCAGGAGATTGAGCGGATTGGCGTAGAACGGCAGGTTCTTGAAGAGCTGGAATATGACGTTGTCGCCGCCGTTCCCGGCATAGATCGACCTGATGTAGAGATAGGTTGCGCCTGATATCACCACGGTGCCGGCAATCGTCGAAAGAGCGCTTCTGAGCGGGAGACGCTGCGTAAGCAGCGGCAATAGAGCGAGGATGAAGAATAGAAACGACTCCTTGTTCGCCGTGGCCGGCACCGCCAAGACAAGGAGCGCGATAGCGCGCCCGCTCAACGCAAATCTCACGGCCAGCGACAATGCGAGTATCTCCGAGAGATCGTAGAAGAAGCCGCCTCTCGTCTGCAGGATCGGCACCATCAGGGCGAAGATCGCGGGTGCAGCGCTCGCGGAAGCTTGATCGACGCCGGCAGAAATGCATATCGATCGCAGGACGAAGAGCGACAGGAAAAGGCAAAGAAAGATCCCGTAGTAGACGATCCGGTAGCGAAGCTCGTAGCCTTCTTTTCTCGCATCCCGGCCACCCGGACTGGAGAGCGCACCCTTGGCCTCGACGAGCCGTGTCGTGATCGCGGCGCGCACGCTTTCCGGTAGCGCCGCCTCGATCGCGTTTGCCAGTTGCGGAAGCAGCTGGCGGTACACGTAGGGCCGATCCGCAGAGCCGTCCATCATCGACGTGAGCGACTGCTTGGCATAGTCGTCGCTCATATACCACTTCGTGTAGTAGCCCTGGAACGACGCCGCGGCGACGACCGCGTAAAGCACGCCGAGCACGAACCAGGTTCCGATCGACGTTCGATTTGCCTCGAGCCAGTCTCCCGCCCGCGCGCCCAGGTGGCCTTTCGATCGCGGTCCAGTCTCCAAGGCCCCGGTCTTCAAGCGCAACGTCCTCCCAGGACCGGCTGCAGGCGTCCGCCTCTCGAGATTTCACGATAGCGCAAAGAAGCCTCGCCCCACGTCTTCGCCAGTTCGCTCCCGTGTCGGAGCGTCCGCCTGCCAAGTGCGTCGATCATGCATGCTGACTAGGAACGGAGTTTGCCGCGGGACGCTCCCCATTCGAGGCGGACGGACGAAAGCTGATGAGCCTGTGTGCGTAGAAATTGACGACCGCGCCGACCGCGATGCCGATGGCGTGCGCAATCGCCTCCACGTGCCAGACCAACCCCGCTCGCGGCAACACGACATCCGCGAACACGACCGCGACGCACGTCACGATCCCCATGCTGACCAGATTGATGAGAACGAAATCACGCAGCTGATGGGCAACGGCGCGATCCGAGCCGGGAAACACGAAGTGCCGGTAGCTGACAAAGCCCACGCACATGCCGACTGCCGTCGCCGCCGCCACGGCAGCCGGAAACGGCAGGAAGAGGGAGAGCGGAAAGCGCGCGAGCCAGTTGACGAGCGCGGCGAACCCGCCGGCGACGAGGAACCGTACGCTTTGGGGTATGGCATGAATGCGATGCATGTCTGAGAGAACCCTACCCGAAGTCTATAGCGGCGCCCCAGCCCAGGCGAGAACGAACGCCACCGCCATGATGCCGCCTAGCACAAGGCTTTGACGATCCTTGAGCGCAAACACGACGGGATCGTCATTGAGCTCCCCGCGCTGAGCGACAAGCCAGACGCGCGCGATCCAAAGGAACAGTATGACAGGAAAGAACCACAGCCAATGCGGGTTGCCGTAAAAGCCGCGGCCGAACGCATCGAAGATCAAATAGAGCACCATGATCAGGATGGAGGCGCTCCCGGTCGCGAGACCGAGCCCGAGGGCGAGCGGCGCATCCGCGGCGAGATAGCCGCGCCCCGACACGACGATCTCGCCCTTGGCTGCAGTACGCTGGATCTCCGTGAACCGCTTGGCGATCGACAGCGACGTGAAGAGGAACATCGAGAACACCAGAAGCCACGGCGAGGCCACGACCTGTGCCGCCGCGATGCCGAGCGCCAGTCGCAACGTAAAGAGGCTCGCCAAGGCAACCACGTCGAGGATCGCCACACGCTTGAGATGCAGCGAATAGGTGAGCGTGAGCGCGAGATAGACCGCAAGCACCGCCGCGACGCTGGCGCCGATCGCGACCCCGATCCCAAGTCCCGTCACGATGGAAGCACCCGCTGCCGCGATCCCCATCCCGATCGGCAGCTCGCCGCTCGCGAGCGGTCGGCTCCGCTTCGACCAATGGCGCCGGTCGTGCGCGAGATCCAAGAGATCGTTGATGAGGTATGTGCCCGCCGCGACGAGGCCCAGCGCCAGGAAGGCCAGCGTACAATCGATAAAAGTCTCGACATGCGAAATCTGCCCGCTGAGTATGGCCGGCAGGAACACGAGCGTATTCTTGGCCCACTGGTGCAGACGCGCCGCCTTGAACAGCGCCGGAACGCGGGACTTGCGCGCGATCACGGATGTCGGCTTGCCGAGGCTATTGACCGCGCGCAACACCGACGCGGAGGGCTCCACGACGATCACTTCTCGCGCGTGCCGCCAGATATGAAGGTCCGCCCCGCTGTCGCCCACGTAGTCGAACCCGCCCGGGAAGCGATCGCGCAGGACCTCCGCCTTCTTAGCACCCTTGAGATTTCTGGCGCCGTCGCTCGCGATCACGCCGTCCAGGAATGAAAAGCGCGCCGCGATCCTGCTCGCGAGCAGCTCATCCGTTGCCGTGACGAGAAAGACCTGCCGCCCCCGCCGGCTTGCTCGCGCCGCAAGCGCCGCGACCCCGTCGTGCACGGGCACCAGCTCGACATCGAACTCGACCGCCTCGGCAAGCTTGCGCTTGAGGTGCGCCCGGCCCTTGAGCGCCCAACCCAGAAGGCGGAATATCCTGAGAGGATTGGCGCTCAGATACGCGAGCACCGTCTCGAGCAGCATATCCGTGCGAATGAGAGACCGATCGAGATCGATCAGAAGCGGTGGCTCGTCCGAATTCTCCGGCCTCAAACCCCGGTCCTGATCCATGCGCCCCGAGGCGTTCACAGGGTCGCTCTCGAATGCCGTCGGAGTTGGGGACTCGACAGGTGTATTGACGCCCATTCATATCCCCTCATCGAGTTCTCGAAATCCTGCGCAAGGCCATGTAAGAACACTCGCCTGCATAGCATGAGAACTATTGCAGTAGTTTAAGCTTAATAGCAACGTATTGGCCCACGGGGATATTGGACTCGACAACCATGCCTGGGCGCATATGCCACAATTCATCAATCGGAAAATGACACCGCTGCGAAACTCGGCCTGTTTCGCCAGCCGGCACTGACGTTGATCAATGACCCTAGCTCCTCTCGGTTCCAACTGACCCTTCAATTTCGCTTGATGGCCCCCCATACTAGCAAAGCAATTCCGTCCAACGATCAGCGCGTCCCGGCAGCGAGGAGGGCAGCATGGTTCTGCGCGACACGCGGTCGCTCTGACCGCGCCAGATGCATATGCCGCCAAACATCGCTAGCATTCTCGGCCAGCGTGAAGCATGCTTGCTTCGCAGAGGCGTCTTCAACGGGTTGAGTTAATGACCTCTTCGACCTGTCCGACCGCCGGGACCAGCGCACCCTCGCCTATGCTTCGCTCGACACTAGAAGCCGGCACCATCACACCGACTCCGCTCTCGGGCACCTATATTGCGGCGCTAGACGGCGTGCGGGGCGTCGCGATCCTTCTCGTACTTGCATTTCATCTCGGCCGCGACAGCTCACGTTTCCTCGAGCTCCACCATCCGATTTTGAAAGCCACGACCTTTGGCTGGTGTGGCGTCGATCTTTTCTTCGTTCTTTCTGGCTTCCTGATCACCGGCATCCTCTATGACAGCCGCAGCTCGGAGAATTACTTTCGCAGTTTCTACGCACGACGAATATTGCGGATATTTCCACTCTACTATGGAGCTCTGCTTGTCGTCGCCATTCTAGCTGCCATCGTTCCCGAATTGACATGGGGATCGCACAGCCTCCTGTGGCAGGCGCTGTTTCTGACAAATTTTCTGGTCATGGCGTACGGCTGGAACGCGGTCGGAGACGGCATGGCCCACTTCTGGTCGTTGGCCGTGGAGGAGCACTTCTACCTCGCCTGGCCGTTCCTGGTGCGTTTGGGAACGCGCCGCCAGCTGATGCTGGCCGCGGCGGCTATAGCTGTCGCCGGCCTCGCACTCCGCTCCGCCTTGCTGGCCAGTGGTGTCTCCACCGTCGATGTGTATGTGAGCACACCGACGCGCATAGATGCACTGGCCATCGGCGCCCTGTGCGCACTTGCCGTGCGCGGTCCGGGAGGCGCTGCGCGTGTTGCGCAGCCGGCCGCCATTACCATGCTGTTCTGCGGCGTCGGCGTGCTCCTCGTCATCTTCGGCCGCTGGACGTTGAGCCTGCAAGACCCTCTCATGCTGACGGCCGGTCTTACTCTATTGGCGCTGACGTTCGGCGGGGCGATCGTAACGAGCCTGACATGGCGGCCCTTGCGACTCGCGCTCAGCAATTCCACGCTGTGCTGGTTCGGCCGCTACAGCTTCGGACTATATGTGTGGCACCTGATCATCATCTACTTCTTGTTTCAGCCTTTCGTGAGAGAGAAGTTCTTGGGCAGCGATCCGCAAACCGCAGCTGTTCTTCTCTATATGCTCTTTACTGTGGCTCTCATTCTCGCCGTCTCAGTCCTGAGCTACCATTGCTGGGAAATGCCGTTCCTCAATCTCAAGAGGTATTTCCCCCGCAATTCCGGCGCAAATGGGCAGCCCCCATCCACGGGTGGTGATGTCAGAAGCCAAAGCGCTGGCGCCGGTCTTGATGCCAAGGGGCAAGCCCCCCAGAATGTCGACAGACCCGCTCGGGGGGCTTGGGAATAGGTGCAGGGCGTGCTGAAATCCCCAACGCACTCCGGTCGCATGGCCGAGAGTCCCATGACACGTGTCGAATCGATGTGTTGAGAAGGCTCCTGCCATCCAATCAGCACCCAATGTCCTCCGCAGCCTCAACCTGGTCGCATTCGCAGCCGGCGTTTTCGCGATAGCTGCAGATGATCGCTTGGCACGGCTGGCGTTGCTCAACCGCCAGGTCTCAGGGCATCCCGACCCATAGATTTCGCTTGCTGCTCACCGTTTCACAAAAGATAGTCCGGCCGACGATCGGGGGTGCCTGCAAATGTAAGAGACGTCCGTAGCAGATGTCCGTGTTCCGAGCTGGGTGCTGTCGATTCGATTGCCACCCAGATTTTGGGTCCTCGTCCTGCGCGCCATCCCGTCAATTTCACCGGGGCGAAGCATGCTCCCGCTGCAGTGTTGTATTGAGGGGGTTGCGATAAATGGCCGCTTCGACCTATCCGGCCCCCGGCACGAGCGCGCCCACACCCCGCACCGCTATTCAAGCCGATCCCGCAGCTGCGGCGCCGCTATCAGGCCAACACATACCTGCACTGGACGGTGTGCGCGGAATAGCGATCCTTCTCGTGCTGGCTTTCCACCTATGGCGGGATGCCTCCCGCCTCATCGATCTTCAGCATCCAATCTTCAAGATCGCGTGCTTTGGGTGGTGCGGCGTCGATCTTTTCTTTGTTCTTTCAGGCTTCCTCATTACCGGCATCCTCTACGATAGCCGCGGATCGGAACACTACCTTCGCAATTTCTACGCACGGCGCGCATTGAGAATATTTCCCCTTTACTATGGCGCACTCTTTGTAGTCGCCATTCTGACTGTCGTTCTTCCCGAAGTTAAATGGGGAACCTATAGCCTCATTTGGCAGGCCCTATTTCTCTCGAACTTCGTGATCATTATTGGCGGCTGGTCGGCGTTCGGTGACGGCATGTCCCACTTCTGGTCGTTGGCCGTGGAGGAGCACTTCTATCTTGCCTGGCCATTCTTGGTGCGTTGGCGATCGCGTCATCAGCTGATGGCGGCAGCGACAGCCACAATCATTGCCTCTTTCACGCTTCGTACGATGTTGGTGTTGATCGGTGTCTCACACCTAGGCGTATATGCCAGCACACCGACCCGCATAGATGCGCTGGCCATCGGCGCGTTGTGCAGCCTGGCCGTGCGGGGACCAGGCGGCCCTGCCGCGGTCGCGCGACCCGCTGCCATGGTTATGTTGCTCGGCGCCTTCGGCGTATTGGCCATCATGATTTCGCGCAGGACGATATTGCCCTTCGACCCACTCATGCTCACGGCGGGCCTCACACTGCTGGCTCTGACGTTCGGCGGGGCGATTGTTACCGGGATCACATGGCAGCCATTGAGAAATGTGCTCAGCTGTGCCGTATTGCGGTGGTTCGGCCGCTACAGTTTCGGGATTTACGTTTGGCATCTGATCGTCATCTACATCTTATTCTACCCCACTGTAAGTGAAGTGCTCTTAGGCAGTGCTCCGCAGACGGCTGTTGTGATCCTCTATATTTTCTTTGCAGTCTCGCTCATTCTCATCATCTCGTTGTTGAGCTACCACTGCTGGGAAATGCCGTTCTTGCGACTGAAGCGATATTTTCCTCAGCAGTCGGGGGGTAATGCACGAGCGGCATCCATGCCGACCGATATCAACAGCCACAACGCCCGCGGCGTTGATCCCGGAGGACGTTATCTCCACAATGCTGATGGATCAGGTCATGGGCCCTCAGCCCAAGCCAAGCCGGAGCGTACTCCGCCATTGGAGACGAGATCCCCACGACCGTCCTAGAAACGACGTGTTGAGAAGGCACCGCCCATCCTATCAGCGCCCAATCTCCTCCTCCTCAGTCTCAACCTGGTCGTATTCGCGGCCGGCCTCATCGCCCTGCGCGCCGTGCCGCAAAGTCCGCATCCGCTCGCGACGCCTCCCGCGCGCGTGATCGCCGTCTGCGCCACCACGGCAGTCTTCGTCTTCGCGATTTCCGATCCGACCCCCATCTTCTGGGATTTCCACCAGGCCTACTACTCCGCCGGCAAGGCCGTGCTCGACAGTCCTGCCGCGCTCGGCCTCCAGATCGAGAAAGGCGTCAGCGGCTTCGTCAATCTGCCCATCGTCGCCTACCTGTTTGCTCCTTTCGCCGCGCTCAACTCGTGGTGGGGCTCCGCCGCCGCGTTCACGTTGCTCGGCCTCGCGGCAATCGGTGCTGCCTGGCTGCTGCTTGTTGAGATGACGGCGCTCGAGGGGCGGGTACGGTGGCTTCTCCTGTTCCTCTTCGCGGCCAGCGGGCCGCTTCACTACAGCGTCAAGGAGGGCAATACGACCCACATGGTTCTGCTTGCTCTCGTTGCCGGGCTCCATCTCCTGCGCAAGGGCAAAACTCTCGCAGCCGGCGCGCTGCTCGCATTTGCCGCGCTGATCAAGCTGCCGCTCCTGCTGTTCGGCGCCTGGTTCGTCTTGCGGCGGAATTGGCCCGCAGCATTGGGCTTTGCTGTCGTCTCGGCAACGGCGGGGCTCTTGTCCCTCGCCGTCTTTGGCTTGGATCTCCACCGCCAATGGCTCGAGCTCTGCGTGCTCCGTTTCAGCAGCAATCCGGTCGGCACCTTCAACGACCAGTCGATCGCAGGATTCCTGGCGCGCATGGTCGAGAACCCTGCAATCCTGCGCGACTGGCAGCCACACGCGGCCGCTCCTCTGCAGCGCGTGCTGGGATCGACCCTTACGGGGCTGCTGTATGTTACGGCCGTGCTGGCATGCCTCAGGTCCTCCCCGGACCGCGCTGCTGACACCTCCCAAGACGAACCCGAACGGGACCTCGAGTATCTCCTCGTGTTGATGCTCGCGATTGTTGCGAGCCCGCTCTCGTGGACGCACTACTACACCTGGCTGCTGATGCCGTTCGCGTTTTTCCTGAGCCCGCGGTCGCCCTTCGCCTCTGGCATCGCGGTTGAGAGGCTCGCCTGGATCGGGATTTTCCTGATCACGCCGGCGGTGATGTTCCTCTCGTTCTCCAATCAGATCTTGGAGACGTTCTACGCCAAGTTCGCCGTGTCGCACGTTCTGATCGGCGGGCTCATCTGGTTTGCCCTCATTGCCTACTCGCGCGCCGTGGTCACGACCGCTCCTCCTCGAGCCGACAGGAGCTCGCAATCGGTGCGGCTATCCGCCCCGCCCTGAGATGACGCGCTCGGCTGTGCTTCGCCGGCCCTCGCCGACCGGGCCATCAGCGCTTCCACACTCGCCTGACGCCTTGAGCAGCAGATTGAGCAGAAGCAGCGCCCCGAACAGGACGTAGGACTGCAGAACGTTGAGCAGAGTTCCACTGAGCAGATTGACGGCGACATAGAGCCCGGCTGAGAGCGTCCAGGCCACCGTCAGCAATGCAAGCGTCGTGCGGCGCGACTGCGACGCTTCCTTCTCGACGGCGCTCCCGAGCAGGATCACGAACAGCGGCAGCATGATGCCGTAGTGGTGGTCCCAGGCGAGCGGCGAAGCGAGCGTGAAGCAGAGCGCCGCCGCGCCGAAGTCGTAGATATTCGCGGGCCTGCCGCGCTGCATGAACGGCACCGCTAGCGGCAGAGCCACAAAGATCACGCTCGCCAGCATCGTCACCGCGTAGACATACGTATTGAACGGCGCGAATTGGCTCGCCTGCCACTCGAGGTTGGTGCCGTTGAATAGCAGGCGGTTGACGAGTCCATTGACCGAGCTGTTCCGGTAGTAGGATTCGCCATGCTGCGAGATGAAGGACAGCACATCGAGATAGGCGAGGTGCGCGTCCCAGCCATAGCGCCACAGCGAGATCAATCCGATCGGCAGCGCGGCAAGAAGGAACCCGCCCGCGAACTTCCATTCCCTCCAGACGAGCGCCCACACGACGAACAGGCCGAGCTGCGGCTTGATAAGGCTCGCGAGCCCCACCGCAAACCCTGCCGCTGCCCTGCGATCCACGATCCACAGCACGCATGCCGCCGTAAACGCGAGATCGATCCAGAGTTGGATCTGGCCAAGCTGAAACGCTCTCGTGAGTGGGACGAAAAGCCAGGAGGCCGCGAAGGCCGCGATCGCGATCGCGCGCCCCTCCGCAGCTCGCTCCTCGGACGCCGGCCCTCCCGCCGCTTCGCGCCAAACCAGCCATGCCAGCAAAGCCGTTGCCGCTGCATTGGCAATCATGACAATCGAGTTGATGACGTTGAGCACGTAGGACGTGAGCGGGAGAGCAATCCTGATCAGCTCGAGCGGCAGCAGGCTCGTCGGAGGATACTGAAACTTCGTGCCCTCCCCGAAGAATACCGCCTCATAGAGCGGCGCGGCGGCTCCGCTGTCGACATGCTCGAGTGCCCTCAGCATGGGCGTCCAGGAATCGTTGAGGACCCAATCACCCCCGATCCAAACGCGCCCGGCGTCGAGCGCCGCCTGGGCCCCGAAGCCGAACGAATTGTTGACGCGCAGCGCCAGGATCGAAGCCGGACTCTCGCCGAAGGCCACCGCCATCAAGACCGAGATTGCGCTTGCGATCGCCAGTGGAACGACGGCCCAGAAAAGGATCTTGAGTGCCATGGAATGGCGCCCGCCAGAGGCAAGCCCGAGCGGACCGGCTGCTGGCGGACTCAATCTGCCGGTGTCAGTCTCGCGCGACAACGACCTTGCCTCCGTCTGCCTTCACGGCCGCTCACCCTCGACCGTGATCGACTCGAGCTTGAGAAAACCGGCCGGCATGCGGCCCTCGTTCTCGAGATTGCGCAAGGCCTCGTCATCGCTCGAGCTGAGATCGAAGGGCCGGACGTTGGCAAACCCCGCGCGCTCCATCAGCCGGGTCAGCGACTCGAGGTCATAGATGAACCGGTGGCCCCAGTCGCAAGTGAAGAAGTTATTGATGACGAAGATATCGCGATTAACGGGTGCATACTTGATGAACGACTTTGTCGCCCACTCGATGTACTTAACCTGCTGCTCGGTCTTGTTCTTGGCGTAGAGATCGACCAGGAACTGCATGTTCGGAGTTGTAATTCGCGCTTTCCCGCCCGGCTTCAGAACGCGGCGGCACTCGGAAAGCATCTTGAGGCCGTCCGGATAGTCGATGTGCTCGATGAAGTGCTCGCTGAAGACATAGTCGAACTGGCCGTCGTCGAACGGATAGCGCTTGGTGGCGTCGAGCCGCAGGACGCGCCCCGTCCTGGGCTTGAGGTCGCAATTGAGCCAGCCGGGTAGCATGTTCTCGCCGCAACCGACGTGGAGCTTCCTCGTCGCATGCTCGCGAAAGTAGGCGTCGATGGTTCTCTCTTCTTTCAGCGTCACGCGGTCGTAGAGCCGATGAAGCCCGCTCAGTATTCCAAATCCCATCTCTGGCTCTTGCTCCAGCGCCGGCCCGCATGGCCAGGCTCAATTTACCGAACTGCTTCCGTCACCGGCTCGACATCGAACCTTTCGCACATCTTCGCAATGAACGAGCCGCGCGGCGGAGGCCGTCGCTTGGCTTCCTTGATCATGTCGTTCCACAAATGAACTGCTCGCGTGCTGGACGTGAATTGGCCTTCTATGGCGGCCGCGTCCGCGGAAAAGAAGCTCGTCGCGTCCGTGAAGGGCACCGGATAGAACACGTCGGCTGGCTGGCAATGGTGAATGAGGTGGCAAGCCTTGACGTAATGCGTGAGGGCATACGGGCCGACCGTGCCCCAGCGCAGTTTCCCGACGGGAACCTGCAGGCCGAAGAGCCCCTTTGCTCTCTGGATGGCCTTCTCTTTGAACGACCAGCTCGGGTCAACGACCACGCGCGCGCGCGACAATGATCGCAGCCGGCCCAGACATTCACTCTCTGCCGGTAGCTTCAGGATCGCGCCATTGATCACGTTGGCATCTTGCCATCCGTAGATGTGATCACCCATGCCCTTGACATCGCGCAGGAGCAGGACGTCCAAATCCATCCAGACGCCGAGATTGCGCTTCAGCCCTTCATACCGGAAGATGTCCGTGAACAAGGCCCAGCTTCCGCTCTGATGCAGGACCACATCCTTCCGGGGAATGATCTCTGACGCCTTCCGAACCGTCACGCCCGGCGGCACGACCAAGCTGTCATCGAATGTATACACATCCACCGAATGTCCTGCGCGCAGCATCGAAGCCAGGCACAATCGCTCGATGTAGCTCAGCGGAGAGCCCGACCAGAAACTGAATATCCTCTGAGACAGGATCTTGCCCCTCTTCTCGCCGACGTCCTCAAATCCAGGCGATTTATATGCCAGCCGGGCCCTCAAAAACCGTCGACATCGTGAAATTCTGGCTCGTTGGTTTCCCAAGCGTTGGAAGCCGGCCAATCTCGGGCGGCGTGATATACACCGTTTGACCGAGCCTCTCCAGAGCTGAACGGCTGCCGGGACAAGACAAGCTACACGGGAGGGACGCACGGCGCTATTTGGGACAACGCTGCGCCGGATCCTCGATTGAGAACACGCGCGTCTCACAAACGAACGACACGCAGATATGTCAAACGTTAATGCCTTGGAGCATATTCCGTGGACGCGGGCGCCGGCTGCGGGCAATCTTGAGGCAACGCCCCCAAACTTCGGCGACGGTAAATGAGGAACGGTCTCAAGCAGATCATTCGCAGCACCGGACTGCGGCGTCACCACGTCGCCGCAGCGCGCATGTACTGCGAGCGCCATATCCTCGCCGCCACCAGAGCCGCCCGCAAGCGCTCGAGGGGCCGCATCCTGTGCTACCACTCGATCGGCCAAAGGGCGAGCGGGGTCAACGACGTCACGCCAGCTCGCTTTCGCCGCCAGATCGAGTCTGCAATCGGCGCGGGCTATCGCTTCGTCCCGGCGCGCAACATTGCGCGGAAAGGCGGCACACCGAAAGACCTCGCCATCACCTTCGACGATGCCTGGACCAGCGTCCTTACGCATGCTGCTCCCATTCTTCGCGACTATGGCATTCCATTTTCGCTCTTCGTCGTCTCCGATTGGTGCGAGCACCGCTCTCCCTGGCAAAAGGATTGTCTTCTCGACTGGGAAGGTGTTGAGCGCGTCATGGCCTTTGGCGCAGAAATCGGAAGTCACTCGCTCACGCATCCCGATTTTGGAGTAATTGATCCTGCCCGGATGCACGATGAGTTGGCCGGCTCACGCCAAGCCATCGAAAAGCGGCTCGGCATCAGTCCGACGACCTTCGCCATTCCGCTCGGACAATCGGCGAACTGGTCGCCCGCGGCGGCCAGCGCAGCGCGGGAAGCAGGCTACGAGATTGTCTACGCGCAGGCCGAGGAAACGCGCCCCACCGACACCGTGGCGCGCACATTCGTGACCAAGTTCGACGGCGATCGAATCTTCAATGCCTTGCTGCAAGGTGCCTACGACCGCTGGGAGGAATGGGTCTGATGGGCGCCCCGCAAGTACGACGCGTGTCGGTGATCGTCCCGACCTGCAATCGGGCTGGGATGCTGAACGAGGCGCTTGCCAGCATTCGCGCCATCGAAAGCCCGGACCTGACATTCGAGATCCTGGTGGGCGACAACGGCAACATGGCCGAGACGCGGGCCATAGTGGCAGCCCATGGTGCCATCCACCTCGAGGTCGAGCGACGCGGCGCCGGCGCCGCCCGCAACGTCGCCTTGATGGCCGCCACCGGCAATTACCTGGCCTTCCTTGACGACGATGATGTGTGGCTCCCGTCGAACATCCGCTCTCAACTGGCGCTTCTCGACCAGCGGCCGGAATTGGAGGCCGTGATCGGGCAGGTCATCAGCACCGATCACCAATTGCGACCCGTCGCCGACGAGCCGTGGCCCGTGGAGCCTCCGGGCGAAGGAGATCAGCTCCTGCGAAAAATGCTGAGCGGCTTCTTCCCGCAGATCGGGACCATCGTCGCCCGTGGGCGTGTGCGCGAGATGGTCGGCAATTTCGACGAGACCCTGCTTGGGGGGCAGGATCTCGACTGGATGATGCGCATTGCCCGCCTGCGAAAGCTCGGTTTCGTTCGCACCCCCTGCATCTTCTTTCGCGGCCGCCCCTATGGAACCTACGATGCGTTGCAGCTCGCGCGCATCGGCTTCGACCGGACGGTCTTCTTCCGCCATGCCCTCCCGGAATGGCGAATCTGGCGCTCCCCGCTCGACTTCTCCCGTGCCTACACGGATACCCTGAGGCAATTCTATCAGTACTTCCTGGATGCGGCTGTCGAGCGCGCAGAGAGGGGTGAGCGTCGCCGCGCCCTGGCGGCAATCGCGGGCGCATTCCGTGTTTTTCCAGGGCGCACGACATACAATCTCCTCGCCCCCCGTCCCCTCAGACGTGCCTTCCTCCAGATCGCAACCCCGCTCCGCAGCGCACCAGCTGCCGGAAAGCAAGACGTGCTATCCGAGCACATCGGATCGCCATCATCAGGCGTCGCGCCGGCCTCCGAGAAGGACCACTGAAAACGTACCCGCCCTGATGCCAGGCCGAAAAGCAGGCCACGTCGCTCGCCCCAGCCACGTTCGAACGTCATGAGATGACATCCAAACCCCTCGTCGACGTCCTGATGCCCGCCTACAACGCCGCAGCCACGCTGCGCGCCGCCATTGATGGACTTCTCGCCCAGACGATTCCCGACATCCGCATCATCGTCGTTGACGACGGTTCGAGCGACGAGACCCCCTCCATCTTGGCTGAGTACGCACGCTCCGATTCCCGGGTAATGATCGAGACGAAGCCGAACAGCGGCATCGTCGACGCCCTCAACAGAGGCCTTGCCCTGAGCAAGGCGGACTACGTCGCGCGCATGGACGCTGACGACATCGCCTATCCGGACCGGATGGAGAACCAGGTCAAATTTCTTGAGGCCAACCCCGAGTGTGTCGCCGTCGGCGGACTGGTCGACCACATCGATGAAACCGGCCAGCCCGTTCTTGGCCTCCCCCAAGCTGGCGACCCGACTCTCGCCGATCCGCAAAGGGTCCCGGCTCGCGAGCCCTACATCATTCATCCCTTCATGATGGCTCGGCGCGAGGCCATGCAATCGGTCGGCGGCTACCGCTTCGTTTGCAATTCTGAGGACAGCGATCTCTTCTGGCGGCTCTCCGAGACCGGCACGCTGCACAATTTGAGCACCGTCCTCGGAAAATACCGCATGCACACGGGCAGCATATCGGGTGCCACGGTCCTCAACGGCCGCATCATGGCCGTCAGCTCCCAGCTCGCAGCACTCTCCGCGATACGGCGCAGGAGCAAGAGGAAGGACATTGTCTTCGAGCGCGCCGACATGGCCGCGTATCGAGCCGCAGGTTCAATGGAGAGTATCTGCGCGCTCGCCTCGAGACAGCTCGATCCTGATGAGGCCGAGCACCTCACTATCGCGGCAGCTATCAAGCTCCTGGAGTTGGCCGCCTACCGCCCCTACGAGCCTGATGTCGCCGACTGTACGTTCATACGCCATGCACTTGCGGCCTCGCCAACGCTCACGCGGGAGAACCAGCGCGAGGTCCGCTGGTACCTCACCGTTGCGGCCGCGCGGCTGATCAGAAAGGGTAGGATACGGGAAGCCTTCGCGCTCACCCCGCCCGCCGAATATCCGATCGTCGCGGCCCGTGCCGTACTGGCACGCGGTCTGTTGAAGCGCGCCGCCAAATGACCCGGCTCTGCTCGTCCCCTCGCACGCAACGACAAACGCGGCCGCTGTCAGTTCTGGCCGTACCCCGGCCACCAGCCGAACTCTTGGCCGCTTTGACCCCACGCCAGATTTGCCTCCGTCCAATCGGGCCCCGACTGGACTTCCGGACCGCCGCGCAGCCGGCTCACCGCCTTGCGCAACTGGAACGACAGGCCGGGTCCCAAGAGCCTCCTCGCACGCAGCTTCCACCACACGGCAGAATATGTGAGCGCAGGGTCATACTTCTCCGCGAATGCCAGACAGGCCCGATACGCCTCTTCGTCTCCGCGCTCGAATGCCCGGCCGCCTAGGTAATAGGCTTCGAGCCCGAAGGATCTCCTCATTTGGCTCATCCAGGTGGCGAAGCCGGGCACCTCCGCACCGCGCCAATTCTCGAATACATGCAGACACGTCTCCATGCGCTCGTTGCGATCGCCCAAGACCGGCTGCTGGTAGGTCAGGTGCATATTGCTCGAGTGCACCCTGTAGAGCGCCTGCGTCTCCCGAATGGCTCCTATGGAATAGCGCGTTGCGATGCGCATCCACATCTCCATGTCGGAGGTGTGACGCATTTTCGGGCTGTAGCCGCCGAGCTCATGCTGCACCGAGGTCCGCACGACGGCTGCCGGCGAGGGTACGGGATTGCCGGCCTCGCAGGAGCGCCGAATGAACTGAGGCCCCGACAGGATCTGATAGGTGGGCTTTGCCGCGTCCACCACCTCCATGTGCACATCGCCTTCGTTGATGATCAGCGACATGCCATAGGTCATTCCCACTTCTGGGTGGGCATTCATGACGGCGACCGCCCGCGCGAGCGAGCCCGGTGTCAGGGCGTCGTCGGCCGATAGCAGGACCGTATAGTCGGCAGCCGCCCAACCAATCAGACCTTCGTTCGCCGTCCCGATCAGACCCTGGTTTACCTCGTGACGGCGAAAGGTGACGCGCGGATCCCTGTCCGCCAGCTCGCGACAAACGTCCGGCGTTCCGTCCTTCGACTTGTCGTCTATGATGAGAACACGAACCGACACATCTCTCTGCGAGAGAACGCTATCAACGCAAAATTTGAGATAGTGTGCATAGTTGTAGCAGGGCACAACAACGTCCACTGAGCTCATAGGAAAACTCCGCCGCAAACGCTATCCATCGCCCCACGTCACACTCATAGGCTAGAAAAGCACCGTCAGACGCACTTTGCTATTGTTGCCGAAGGGAAACATCCACTGGCCACTATCCCCCGTCACACCGCGCGGCGTGCCCGAGACATGCACTCATTAGGTATAAGACCCGCGCGCAATGAGCTACACCCCGCGGGTCGTAGCCCCACCTTAGCTCCCACCTGGCCCCTTACGTCTGTCACGTCGGTTCAGCAGCCGTTGCAGTGAGGTGGTCCCGGTTGTTCGGACAGATTTTCCGCTTCGTTAAGTGGATCGCCTGCCGTGGTTAGGCCGCCAAGCGGATCGACACTTCTCCATGGTAACATTCCTCGATTGGTTGTCTTTAACCACGAGCGTGCCAATATTGGCGCAAGTGCTTCTCGGAGCCCCACATTGCCGCCACTAGCCCGTCATCTCGAAGGATAACGACTCGTGATACTTCCCATCATTACTACCCCTATTCCCCGGTTCTCTGGATCGGCCGCGTTGGCACCTTCACAGTCTTGCGTCCTCCATCCATAGAAGTGGCCTGATCAACATGAGAACATCCCTGCGTTCACTTCTCAAGGCCAGGCTCAAGCACGCATTAAGATCGCGCGATTTGTTCCTGCATAGGTTTCCGCCGAGAGGCATGGACTTGGCATACGACCTGAAGAGGTTCCTGCCGTCGCTCGAGATTCGCACGATTGTCGATGTCGGCGCGAACATCGGTCAGTCGACAGACGCCTACATACGATATTTTCCCAACGCTGCAATTTGGTGCTTTGAGCCGAATTCCGAAATATATAGCACGCTGCAAAACACATATTCTAACAACACGAAAATAAAATGCGAGAATATCGCTTTGGGCGCAAAAGAGGGGACATTCACCCTCCACCACACCATCGATCCGACCGTATCATATATAGCGCCCGCGACCGAAAACATAACTTACAAGAACGCCCAAACCGGCACCGAGACGGTGCACATGACAACCCTGGATTCTTATTGTAAGCACCACAACCTGGATCAGATCGACTTTCTGAAAATAGACACCGAGGGCCACGACTTGGATGTCCTTCGCGGAGCTGAAACAAGCCTCGCGACAGGAAACATCCGTTGCGTCCAATGCGAGTGCAGCCTAAATCCCGACAACACGCACCATGTGGCGTTTGAAGTCATAAAGTCGTTCCTTGAAAATTTTAAATACCGCATTTTCGGCATATACGAGCAGCATGAGGAATACAATCTCGGGCTCCAGAACCTACGCCGCATTGATGCGGTATTCATCTCGCCCGCAACTATACTTTCGAATAGCGCCCAATCTAAGGAGCGTCCTGAATGAAGCGCGCGGAGCGCTCGACTATCACGGATTTTGCAAAGACCCGATGCGCATCCAGGGCTACAAAGACCGAGCAAAATAGGCGGTGCAAATAATATTGACCGCCCGGACTTCATCAAGGCGATATCCGTCGACTACGTTTGCCTCGAGCTCCACACCCCTTTCTGGTGGAACACCCCAAACGCATCAGGCACGAATACGGGGTGCCGCATGTGAAAGGTGCATCCCATTTGAGCGCACAAGACCTTGTGAAAGCTTCGCTCGCGTACTGTTACTGACACCATGTACGTATCTGACACCAATTCCAACGCTGGCGTCAGCAGCTCAATCTCCCCCACACCCATGGACGACGGTATAGTAAGCCCGTCTGCGACGGTGCTAAATACGGAACACAGCACTCCATCTGCCCGAGTGAACCCGACCAGAAGATGCATCCCGTCTATAGGCCGCGCCGCATCGTAGCGGATGCGGACTCTCATTCGCCCGCCATAATCAAATACTGTCTTCTCATCCCCGCCCTCGTTGTGCAGAGACACATCGCTGATTGTCACCTCAGGCGGCCCATCTTCTGGTTGGAACCACGGGCTTGGAGCCAAACGGCAGTCTTGCTCATAGAGGCGCAGTCCACCGTCGGTCGGACCGTCATAGGTAACGCGCCCGCCCTTGAGATAAATAACCCGCTGGCACATCGACTTAATGCTGTGCATGTTGTGAGAGACAAATAGAATGGTTGCGCCCGACTGTTCGAGTCGATGCGCGAAGTCCATGCACTTGCGCTGGAATGTAAAATCGCCGACCGCAAGGACCTCGTCCAACAGCAGAATATCAGGATCCAGATGCGCTGCCACCGCGAACGCCAGGCGAACGTACATGCCGCTCGAATAGCGCTTGACGGGCGTGTCGATGAAGTCGGCAATCTCAGAGAAATCGACGATCGCATCGAATTTCCGAGCAACCTCCGCGCGGCCCATGCCGAGAATGGCTCCATACAGGAATACATTCTCACGCCCAGTAAGCTCCTGGTGAAACCCCGTGCCAACCTCAAGCAGCGCTCCCAGCCTGCCCACGATCCGTGCCCTACCAGCCGTCGGCGTCGTGATGCGGGAAAGAATCTTAAGCAGCGTGCTTTTGCCAGCGCCATTCAGTCCAATGATGCCGACATTCTCGCCTTTCCGCACTTCGAATGAGGCATCTCTGAGCGCCCAGAATAATTCACTATCCTTCGGCGGCGCATTTCGGCGCAACAGTGCGCCGATGCTGTCCTTTATTGCGTCACGAATTTGGTCATGCTTCGTGACGCGCAACCCGCGTCGGTAGCGCTTGCCAAGCCCATGCGCGCTGATTGCAATCTCAGTCATACCAAGTCCGCGAACGATCGTTCCGTGTGCTTGAAGTAGATCAGGCCCCCAACCAGAAGCAGACCGATCAAGAGCGCACCCAAGCCAATGACGACCAAATCAGGGGTGCCCTTGCCGATCACTGCCCAGCGAAAGCCTTCGATGACGCCGACCATGGGATTGAGGCTATAGGCCCATCTCCACTCCTCCGGCACGATGCTCAACGGGTAGACGATCGGAGACGCGTACATCCAGATCTGGAGCATGAACGGCAGCGTATGTTTGACGTCGCGATAGCGCACATTGATCGGCCCCAGCCAGAGACCCACGGCAAGCGCGAGCAGCATCGTGACGAAAAGGAGCGGCAGCACGGCCACCAGGTGCCACGAAGGCGCGATGCCGTACCAAGCCATCAGCACGAGCAGGACCACGAACGCAATCGCGAAGTCGAGCAACGGCGCAATGACGGCAGCGAGCGGGATGACGAGACGGGGAAAGTAGACCTTGCGCACGAGCTCGGCGTCATTGACGAGGCCGTTGCTGCTGCGCCGTACGGCCTCCGAGAAATAGGTCCACGGCAGAACCGCGGCAAAGGCGAAAACGGCATAGGGAATGCCGTCCGACGGAATCCTCGCGAAGTGACCGAAAACGATCGTGAAAATGGTGACCGCGAAGACCGGTTGAATGATTGCCCAGGCCGCGCCCAGCGCGGCCTGCCGATAAAGCACCATGACGTCGCGCATGATCAGGACGACAAGAAGCTCCCGATAGCGCCACAGCACATCGAGCTCGAGGTCGAGCAGTCCCTTGCTCGGGCGTATTTCGATCACGCGCTCCGAGACCTGTGCCCGCTCGGCCGCGGTAGCCGCTGCATGCAGCAACTCGCCTTCGGAAGAATGTGCCGGTGTGTCGGTCATGCGGCACATGCCTGCTTCAGTGTTGCGATCACGCGGTCCTGGTCTCCGGGCGTCATCTGCGGATAGAGAGGCAACACGATGCAGCGGTCCTGAGCCGCCTCCGACCGCGGCAAGGCAAAGCGGAGCGGTTCCCCGGCATAGACCGCCTCGCGGTGGCTGCACATGATGCCGCGTCGTGTCGCGATGCCCTCGTCGAGCATTGCCTGCATCACCGCCTCTTGTTTGCACCGCTCCGGCAAGCGCACGCAATAGCTCTGCCAGTTGCTGCGCGCGAACGACGGCTCGGCTGGCGGCCCCAATCCACTATTGTCCGACAGGAGCTCCGAGTAGCGCTCGGCAAGCTTGCGGCGCGCGCCGACCACCTCCGGCACGCGCTTCAGCTGCTCTCGCCCCACGGCAGCCTGCAGATCCGTCATGCGGTAGTTGTAGCCGAGGATCGGATAGCCCTCGAAGATCACTTTCGGCGAGCCGTGCCGCACCGTGTCCGGCACGCTCATTCCGTGCTGGCGCAGAAGCCTGAAGGTCTGGTCCCATTCGGGATTGGACGTCGTGATCATGCCGCCGTCGCCGGTATTCATGATCTTGCGCGGATGAAAGGAGAAGCAGGCCACGTCGCCGTGAGGCCGTCCGATCTTCTCCCATTTCCCCTGCCATAGAATTTCGCTGCCGATCGCGCACGCGGCATCCTCGACGACGGGAATAGATCTGGCCCGCGCCAGCGCAAGGATGGCCGCGAGGTCGCACGGCATCCCGACCTGGTGCACGCAGAGAATGGCGCGCGTGCGCGCGCTGAGAGCTGCCTCCAGCTGCGCGGGATCGATGTTGAACCCATCGGCTTCGATGTCGACGAACACCGGAGTAGCGCCGCAATAGCGCACGGCATTGGCCGTCGCGATGAATGAATGGCTGACCGTCACCACCTCGTCGCCGGGCCGGACACCGACCGCGAGCAGCGCCAGATGCAGCGCCGCCGTGCAATTCGACACCGCACAAGCGTGTGGCGCCCCGACGAAATCGGCGAACTCCTTCTCGAATGCAGCGACCTCGGGACCCTGGGTCGTCCACCCGCTCAGGATCACGCGCCGCGCGGCATCCGCCTCGCGTTCATCCATGACAGGCCGGATGATGGGTATCATGCAACCATCCGTGATCGATTTGCCGACCACCACGCGACCAAACGCTCGAGCCCTTCGTCGAGGCCGACTTGGGCGCGGAACCCGAGCAGGCGCTCAGCCTTCGACGTATCGGCAAGCCGGCGCGATACCGGGTTGACCTTGCGTTCCGGGCCGTACTCCGGCTTCAGGTTCGAGCCCATCACCTTCAGGAGCGCCGCAGCAAGCTCATTGAGGCTCGTCTCTACTCCGCTCGCGACATTGAACACGTCGTCGGCGACGTCGGATTTGAGCGCCAGGATGTTCGAGAGCGCAACATCCTCGATGTAGATGAAGTCCATGGTCTGGTTGCCGTCGCCGAGGATCAGCGGCGGCTGGCCGGCCGTGATCCGCTCCATCCAGCGGATCAGCACCTCGGTGTACTTGCCGTGGATGTCCATGCGCGGCCCATAAACGTTGAAATAGCGGTGCGCTACATAGGGCAGGCCGTACATGTCGTTGAACGAGCGCAAGAGCCCTTCGAGCATGATCTTGCTTGCGCCATACCAGGTCCGGTTGTTGTAGGGGTGATGATCCTCGCGCGTCGGGAACACGTCGGCGAGACCGTAGATGGAGGCCGACGAAGCGGTAACGACCTTCTTTACGCCCGCCGCCTGGGCAGCCTCGAGCACGTTGAAGCTGCCGTCGCACATCACGCCGAGCGCCTCGCGCGGCTCGGCCGCGCATGCCGTGATGCGCAAGGTGGCCATGTGGATGACCGCGTCCATCCCCTGCGTCGCCTTGTGGATGGCGCCGACATCGCGGATGTCGCCTTGCACGAGGCTCACGCGCGGATCCTTGAGCGCCGGCTCGACGTTCGCGAGCGTTCCGCGCGTGAGGTTGTCAAAAATGACAATCCGCTCCGGAGAATGGTCGCGCAGCAGTAGGTCGATCGTCGTCGAGCCGACGAGACCGCACCCGCCCGTCACCAGAATGCTGGACCCGTCGATTTTCATGGTACTCAGACCGCCTTCCAATCAATCGCAAGACACATAACAAATGCCGGCCATCGTGTCGTCCCCGAGGCCGATCCGGCCGCAAATGCCGCTTGCTACGCATTCACCGTTGCAAATGACGCCTTGCCTTGAACGTCGAGCAGGGCCTCGACCACCTGTTTCTGCATTGCCCCCGTCAGCTCCGGAAACATCGGCAGCGAAAGCACTTCCGCCGCGGCCTTCTCCGAATGCGGGAAATCGCCTGCTTTGTAGCGCGGCGAGGCATAGGCCTCCTGTAGATGCACCGGAATCGGGTAGTGGATGCCCGACTGGATGGCCCGTGCAGTGAGGAACTCCTGCCACTTCGCTCGCTCGGAGGTGCGCACGGCATAGACGTGATAGACATGGCGGCTGTCGCCTCGCGCGAACGGCGTCTCGATGCCGCTGCCAGCGAGCGCTTTGTCATAGTAAGCTGCAGCAGAACGGCGCGCCTCCGTCCATTTCTCGAGATGGCGCAGCTTGACGCGCAGCACCGCCCCCTGGATGCCCTCGAGACGATAGTTGTAGCCCTTCAAGATGTGATGGTACTTCTTCTCGGAGCCCCAGTCGCGCAGCATGCGGATGGAGCGCGCGAACTCCGGATTGCTCGTCGTCACCATGCCGCCCTCGCCATAGGCACCGAGGTTCTTGCCCGGATAGAAGCTGAAGGCACCCATATCGCCGATGCCGCCGGCGCGGCGGCCCTTGTACTCGGCGCCGTGGGCCTGGCAGGCGTCCTCGATGACGATTAAACCATGCTTCTTGGCGATAGCGAGGATCGGATCCATATCGGCCACCTGGCCGTAAAGATGGACCGGGATGATTGCCTTGGTCTTCTTCGTGATGGCGGCCTCGAGCCCAGCCGGATCCATCGTGAATGTCTTAGGATCGACATCGACAAACACCGGCGTCGCGCCGGTGTAGTGGATGGCTGCCACGGTCGCGACGAATGTGAACGGCACCGTGATCACCTCGTCGCCCGGGCCGACGCCGCCGGCAAGGAGAGCCAAGTGCAGCGCGCTCGTACCGGTGTTCACGCCTATGCCGATCTTGGCACCACTATAGGCGGCAAACTCCTCCTCGAAGGCTGCGACCTCGCTCCCGAGCGTGAACTGGCAGCTCGCGAGCACCCCCTGGATCGCCGCATCGACCTCGGGCTTGATGCTTGCGTACTGCGCTTTCAGATCAACGAACGGTATCAAGTTCCACCTCTCGGCGTTGCAGATGGACCGTTTCCCCGCGCCCCCGCATCGAGCTCGTGGCGGCCTCAATCAATTCCACGACCCTGAGACCCAACCGACCATCGGTCTGCGGAGTCTTTCCGGTCTCGATACAGTCGAGAAAATGTTCGCCCTCTATGCGCAGCGCCTCCGTACCATCCAATTTTGGCGCCCACATATCGCCGGTGCGGTATCCGACGCGCATCTCGTAGATCTGCCTCGGGTCATCCGTGAAGCTGACCCCCTTGTCGTAGACCTTGACCTTCTCGCTCGGTTCGAGGTCGTCGTAGGTGATCATCTTCTTGCTGCCCCCGAGCAGGATCTGGCGCACCTTGACCGGCGCGAGCCAGCTCACGTTGGTGTGCGCGATCGTTCCCGAGTCGTAGAACAGCGTGATGTAGGCGAGATTTTCCGGAGTGCCTGGAAAGTGATTGATGCCGCTTGCCGAGACGGCCACCGGATGCTCTCCGAGCAGATAGTCGAGGATCGAGAAGTCGTGGACTGCGAGATCGGAGATCACGCTCACGTCGCGTTGGAACAAGCCCAGATTCACTCGAATTGAGTCGTAGTAGTAGATCTGGCCGAGCTCGCCCGCCTTGACGATCTCGCCCATCTTCCGAACCGCGCCGGTGTAGATGAACGTGTGGTCGACGATCAGCACCCGCTTGCGCTTCTCGGCTTCGTCGACGAGCTTGCGCGCCTGCAGCGATGTCTCCGACATCGGCTTCTCGAGCCACAAGTGCTTGCCGGCCTTGAGGGCTGCCATCCCGAGCTCGAAATGCGTATTGACCGGTGTCGCGATGGCGATCGCGTCGATCGACGGATCGCGCAGCAGCTCTTGATAGTCCGTGGTTGTCTTGACCGCCGGATAGCGGCGCGAAACGAGCTCGAGCTTCTTCTTGTCGAGGTCGGCGACGCCGACGATCTTTGCCCGGGACAGCTCGGCAAAGTTTCTCACCAGGTTTGGACCCCAGTAGCCATACCCGATTATGCCGATGTTGATCATGTTGCTGATACCTTGGTCGCCAATCTTGATCCCCGCAGCGCGCTATCGGCCGCCCCGCGCAACAACGCAATTTTCAGGCCACGCTCGCTCACAATACCACCCGCAGCCTAGAGGCCTAACTTTGCCAATTCGTCCCTTGATTGTAGCGAATTGCTCCAATTCTGAGGTCAAACGATCCAAAATCGGCCTTTTAGCGCCAGTGCGAGACAGCCATATCGCACGTCGCTGCTATTTTTTGTCGCGCACGTCTCCCACGACACGCGCCGGCACACCGGCCACGATCGCGTAGTCCGCGACATCGCCGGTCACGACCGCCCCGGCACCCACGAGCGCCCCCTGACCGATCGTCACGCCGGCAATGATGGTCGCGTTCGAGCCGATGGAGGCCGTCCGCCGGACCAGCGTCGTCTCTACCTGCCAGTCGGACTCGCTTTGCGGTGAGCCGTCTGCATTCGTCGCGCGCGGATAGATATCGTTGGTAAACATCACTCCATGGCCGACGAACACTTCGTCCTCAATGACTACGCCCTCGCAGACGAACGTGTGCGACGAAATCTTGCATCTCTGGCCGATGGAAGCGTTCTTCTGAATCTCGACGAACGAGCCGATCCTCGTATCGTCACCAATGGTGCACCCGTAAAGATTGACTTGGCTTGGATGATAGATCTTTACGTTTTGTCCGAGACGCACCGTATCGGCAATCGGCATCTAGCTACCCCACGCGGCACAATTCAGCTTGATCAGAGAGATCTGACGGGACCCGTTATTAGCCGACATTTGGAGCTTATGCTCCTTCAAGGCGTCCGTGAGGTTAAGCACATATTTTCTGCTAGCGTCCATGTGCCGCAATGATGCCGCAGCAAGTCGACGCCGCTTACACGAGCCGCAGCGCCTCGCGGCATAGCCCGCAAACCAACTTGCGCTCGTCGGCCGCACGATCCCTCGATATCGAAATCGGCAGCCTGCCGCCTGCCAGTCGCCGGGCACGCCCGAAACCTCATTCCGCGACAGGAGCTGTTCCAGGCAGCTTTGAGGACTGAACCTGAGTTGTAGGCGCTGGCGGGGCGCGCCCCGTGACCCGCCTCGCCCAAGAGATCACCGGCTTCTCCAGAATGTGCCACGAAAGGCCGGCGACGAGCAGTGTCATGACAAACTCGGCAAGCACCCGCGTAGCCGTCGCTGCCTTGTTGTCGAGCCCCAGGCTGAGCGCCAAGTCCTCGGCGGCACTCAGATGAATGAGGGGATGAATAAGATAGGCGCCGTAACTGATGCGCCCGATGCTCCGGAAGGGTGCGCTCTCGAGGATCGCGACAACCCAGCTTCGTTGCCCTTGGAAGATTTGAAACAACAGAACGCCAACAGTAACCCCGCATAGCAGGTCGAGAATTGGCCATACCCACCACACCGTGCCCAGCGCCAGGGGTAGCATGAGAAAGAGACCGAGCGTCCCGGCCTGCATGACGCCACCCGTCAATGCTTCCGGCACCCGCCTCTGGGACATGAGCCCAACCACGCCGCCGAATGCCAGAAGCACAAAGTTCACAGGCGAGCTGACGTCGATCGATATCTGCTGCACGCCGCTGGCCTGGAGCAGGATCTTGATCACCAGCCCCACCGCGATGATTGCCAGACAACACCCCAGAAGATGCCTGCGCGGCACCAGTAGAGCCAGCGGAGCGAATAGGATGTAGTACTGCTCCTCGATCGCCAGGCTCCAGAAATGCCCAAATACCCCGACCCATGCAGCCCGCGCTCCGACGAGGAAATTGGTTCCATAGAAAAAATACGCAATCTTTTCCCACGTCCCGAAATAGCTGACGGGCACGATGAGCGACACGACGCTCACGCCGGCAAGTACCAAATAGTAAGCTGGAAAGATCCGCGCCGTCCGGCGCAGGTAGAACCGGCCGAGGCTGCCGCGGAATGTCGCGAGCCCACGCTCGATCTCCTCGCGCTCACGGGCGAGAATGCGCGTGATCAAGAACCCGCTGAGCACGAAGAACAGCCAGACCCCGGCGCTGCCCACTGCTGTCGCATGCCAGAAGAAGATCTTGTGGCTGATAAACACCAAGAGGAACGCGATCGCGCGCAGACCGTCAAACCCGCGTATCCGATCATGTCCAATGCGCATCGCACGGCCTGAAGCAGTCTGCTCGATACCACGGGACCGAGACCCTATCCCGCTAGAGCATTTTCCGACGAAAGCCTGGCCCGGACGTCATGGCGGAGCCATGCTACGCATGGACGATCCGGGGTGGGCTCCAGTTCGTCGCAGAAAATGCGAGAAAACAAGAACCTAGAGCGCGCTTCCGATTCCGTAGGACGGAACGCGTTCTACGTCGATGAAGCGTCGAGCATTCTCTCCCAACCAATTACCCGGCTGGCTTTCGAATGACCAGCGCAGGGAACGTACCGTATTTCCCACAGACCTCCGGCAGCACGACCTGCGCCGCATAGAGGCCATTCAAGAGCAAGTGACCACGCCAATCATCGCTGACGCAGCGTCGCATGAACTCGTTGTCGACAACGCGGAAGCAGTCGTAGGTGTATCGGAACGGCCAGTTCTGCGCCTCGAACCAGCTGCGCCGCTGTGGATGATCGGGGTCTCGTTCAGGCACCACATTTGATCCATCCGGTGCCGCGGCCTCTTCTTCTTTCGCCTTCATCCCGAGCTTCTCTGCGACCTTTTCCAGGCGGGCGGCGATCCCCGACCAGGGCCATCGGTAGACGACGACCGCAACCCCTCCCGGCTTGAGCACGCGCCAAAGCTCCAACATGGCAGCCGTCTGCAGCTCCGCCGGTATCTGGTAGATGACGTGATTGCAGGTGATGGCATCAAACGAAGCGTCCCGAAACGGCAGGTTGGTCGCGTCCCCGACAACGTATTCTCCCCGCTCGCCCAGCTTCGCCTTGGCTTGCTGCAGTGCCTTGATGGAGAGGTCGACGCAAACACGCTTCCGGAAGCGAGCATGGTACGTCATCAATTCGTTATGAGGAATGGCCCCGCTTCCCACATCCAGTATGTACTCACCTCCCTGAGCGAAATACTTCTGCAACCGAGAGATGCACCTCTTTGTGTAGTTGTAAGCGAGTGTGCGCGTATCGAGCGCAACCTTGGTTTCCTTCGAAAGCCCGTCTGCGTCGGCGTCCCATCCGAATGCATCGTAGTATTCTGTGACGTTGGTGCTGGTGCTGGTGCTGGTGCTTTTCGGCAGCAAGACCGCGATTCCACCAACAACGGGATATTCTGAGCTTTCGCCGGTGGACACGAGTCCATCGCCACGCAGCTGCAATGGGAGATGCGTCACCGGGCAGCGAAGGATACCAACCGCGTCCATCACCAAGCTCCCTTGCGAACCCCTATTTCCTAAACTGGAGGCACTTGCTCAGGGTCCAATTCCTGGCACTCGATGTGACTGCTTCGATTTCGAGACGAATGCGAGCCGCCTTTTGACCCATCACAACGACGGTCGCGGTCCAGGCAACGGGTTATAGCCCCATCGGGGATTTCCACGCAGCCCGAATTTAGGGCAACCCAAACATCTCAAATGTCGAAATCGGAATTACACTTAATCAGCGCCGCCCCGCTGCCCCATTTCATTGGAAGGATGCTCTCGACAACGAGGAGTTGCGAAGCCCCGCCACGCGGCACTCCTCTCCCAACGCAGACGATCGGTCGGAAAGATCGCGGACCTGAGCGACCCCTACTTCGCCTTGTCTGCCTTGCCAGCTTCCGATTTGCTCGGCGAGGCCCCCGGCGCAGCCTTTGATCTCTCTTGCGCTGCGGACTGAGGCTGCGCGGTCGCCGCTGGAGCGTCATTCGGCGGCCGCGAGGTTGTCACCGACAGCCCGTCAAGAAGCCACTTTCCGGCGACCGGCTGGAACACCATGACGAAACTGGTGCGCTGCGGCTTGGTCGGAAAGAACCCGGCAAGCCGCAGTACCCCTTCAGGACTGATGGTTGGGCTTTCAGTCAGCTCCGGCGACAGCACCAGCACTGGCGAGAGGTCGAGCCCCTCATTGCGCAAGCTTGTGAAGGCGATGCCGAGCTGCGCCGACGAGTTCTTGGCCTGCAGGGCGGGCGTGCCGAGACCGTGCAGAACCGTATAGTTGCCGGTGAAGTTGGCCTGGTTGAGTGCAATCAGCGTCGTCCGCATGAGCATCAGCAGAACCTCGGGTCGAGGGACCGCGAGCGCCTGCGGCTTGATCTGAGCTGAAACCGACGGCGCCTTTTGTGCCTCTTTCGCAGCCGGCGCCGGCGACGCTGGCTGCGCGGGGCTCTTTGACGTGCCCCGGTCGGCAGCGCCTGGCGTCGTTGTCGCTGAAGGCGGAGCAGCAACTGGAGGTTTCGCCGCCTCGCCAGCGGTCGGCCTCTTGTCCTTTTCTGTGGCCCCCGGCTGCTGGGCGAGCGAAGGAAAAGGCGCGCCGGCAACAATCGCCGCCCAAAGGCTCGCGACGGCAAGTCTCGAAATTTGGCTCATCACGACGGCATGCATGGACGAACAACTACGGGCGAACCTTGCGATCCGCCCGTATCAAGATCCAGGAGTTTAGACACGCAGCAACCGAAAGTCACCACGCCGTCATGATGCCGACGCGTCCGCCGACCTTGTTATTGTCGAGGCCGACGCCGACACCGCCGTTGAACGTCACGTTCGGATCGAGACGGATCGCCGTCTGGGCTGCCAGGGCTTCCTTGCCATCATAGAAGCCGAGGTTTGCCGCCAGCGCGAAGTTCTTGCCCTCGGGAATTGCGATGCCTCCCAGAGCAATCGCGACGGCGATGCCCTCCGTATTCTCGTCTATCTTCTTGAACGCGGCATTGAGGCCCGCATCGACATAGTCCTTATTGGCCGCGTCGGTCCCTGCGATCGGCGCGCCGACGCCCTGCACGCGCGCTCCGTTCATATTGATGACGCTCGCGGGACCCGCGGCAGTGAAATTCGTGGTGCTCACATTCGTTGCGGTTACGTTCGTCGCCCCCACGTTGGTAGCGGTGACGTTCGTTGCGCCCACGTTGGTGGCATTGACGTTCGTTGCATTCACAGTGCCGGCATTGACGCTGCCGTCCGGTCCGATGGTGACGTTGGTCTTGGCAACTTCCCCAGTGGTGTCATTGATAGCAGCCAGACTTGAACCGCCGAGCACAGCGCTCGACGGGTTGTTTGTCACGAGCTTGTCACCCGTCACGACACCGCTTGCCGTGATGCCGCCGGCGGTCACGTTGATATTGCCGTTGGTCACGTTGAGCCCGCTGCCCACCGTCAGCAAGCCGCTGACATCGGCGTTGCCGTTGAGGTCGCTGTTGCCGTTGACCGTGAGCGAGTTTGTCGTCACGCCGCCGTTGGTGATCGTCGTCCCGTTGCCATCGGTCAGCGTGTCGGCTTCGACCGTGCCGGTCGTTGTGACGCCACCGGCGCCAATCTCGGTAGAAGTGACGCCATCATCAAACGTCAAAGCGTTGACGTCAGAACTGGCGCCGGGAGGAATAAAGTCGCGAATCACATTGCAGTCAGTGCCCGTACTATTGGCTGCATCTCCGTCATAGATAAATATCTTCCCTCCCGGTCCCGGCTCCACGCACAGGAAGTCGGAGTAGTTTCCGCTTATCGGACTATCCACGGTCACTTGCGCTCGAACCTCGAGCGGTGCGCCAACCATGACTGCCAGGGAAAGTAACCCAATCAGCCGCGCATTCTTTGCGCCAATGCCCCTTGAACGCACGACCATAAACGCCCCCTACGCAACACACCCACACGTAATTCACAAACTTTGCACAAGTTGCGATAGTTTTGCGCACAGCGTTCTGCTGCACAAGGCGGGTTGCAAGCTCCGTTAACGAATTACGACGTTCATGTATCGAGTGCGCCACACTTGGGTGCCGCGCCGGCTCGCGCAGCCTCCCGGAAGGGGTTCTCAAGCCAAACCCCCACCGCTGAATTCACGTGCCAATTGAAGGCCTTCCCCGGCTCCTGATCGTTACACAACCATGGGTTGAGGAACGCCTTATCGGCAACCGCGATCGCCGATACGAGCCGGAAAGCCCTCTAAAGCGCAGAACGCCCACCATCGCGCCCTGTTTTCCCGTTCGGGAGGGCCCCGACAAGAAGCCGAACGACAGCCCCGCCTCCGTTCGCGCGCCCCATCTTCGCCCTCAGGGTCTCGCCGAAGATGTGGAACCAGGAATCACTTGCGTGAAGCAGCGCACCCACGGCGGGCAGCCATCCGCGGTCCTTCTTGATGTCGAGCACGGTCCGATAAGCAAATCTCTGTTGCGTCGCGTGCGCATGTGCGGCGATGGCCGACCGCTCCGCAGCGGTCAATTTGGATTCGCTCGACAGACACCGGGCATCGAAGTCGGCGATCTTCTTGAGATCCGCGGCCGAATGCTCCGAGCTGATCGAGTTGTCACGCTCTATGGCAACGTAGCCACAAGCGCCTGTGAGCCTGAAGCGCGCGCCTGCTATCAGCGCGCGCACGTAGAGCGCATAGTCTTCCCCGAGCCTCATCCCTTCGTCGTAACAAAGGCCGTGCTCGTCCAGAAAGGCCCGCTTCATCAGCGGCTTTAGGAATCCCCACTCTCCCCTTGGACGCCCCGGATGGGCAATATTTGCAGTCACGAATGATCGGAGATCGAGCAGCACATTGTGTTTGAGAGGCTCGAGCGCCGGCAGCGGAAATCCTTCCTCGGCTAGTTCTTCCGGCACGATGATGATGTCGTCGGCGAGCAGGTCCCATTCGCCCGTGCCGGCCTCGACAAGACGCGCGATGCGGCCGGGGAGGAAGTAGTCATCCGAATCGAGCAGGCAAATGATCGGCGACCGCGAGGACGCGATCGCGACGTTGCGAGCGCCGGACGGTCCGGCATTTTTGGTGAGCGTGATGATCGACAGGCGCCCCGTGCCATCGTCCTCCATGCGCGCCACTTTTGTGGTCTCATCTTGTGATCCGTCATCACAGACGACCACTTCCTGCACGTATTTTTGTGCGAGCGCCGACGCCACGGCACGACCAATCGTGCCCTGCGCGTTGTAGGCGGCGATCACTACACAAACGTCCCCGAAACTCATGTCCCCAAGCACCTACGCAAAGCAGGCCACCCGCATATCGTGAGCTGCCAACGAGCGACTATGCCACGATGCAATCCTAAATCGCGGCACCGGCTGTAGACAGCGCAAATTCTTGACATCTTCCGAAGAGAATTAATGCGCGCCCGAGCTGCCTCCGCCTGCTGCGATTAACCGTCTTGAAGACTATGCTCGTCATACGTGACAACGCACTGAATCGGAGACCAAGATGCGTTTCCTCGAGACGAGGTTTCCCGGCGCATGGCTCATCGAGCCGGAGCCTGTGGCAGACCATCGCGGTCACTTCGTGCGTACATTCTGCGCGCGTGAATTTGCCGATCGGGGGCTTGTCACGGCGTTTCCTCAGCACAGCCTGTCCTTCACCAAGTCCAAGGGTAGCATTCGCGGCATGCACTTTCAGCGTCCCCCTCACGATGAAACCAAGCTTGTAGGCTGCACCCGAGGCGCAATTTGGGATGTGATCGTCGATCTCAGGCCCCGTTCACCCACCCGCGGCCAATGGCAGGGCTTCGAGCTCTCCGCCGAGAACGGCCGCCAGCTCTACATTTCACCCGGTCTTGCCCACGGTTTCCAGACCCTGACCGATGCCGCCGAGGTGCGCTATCTGATATCCCAGTTCTACGTTCCGAGCGCGTCCAGCGGCGTGCGCCACGACGATCCCGCCTTTTCCATCTCATGGCCGCTGCCCGTCACGGTGATATCCGAACGGGATGCCGCATGGCCGGCATACCAACCGGAGAGGGAGTAGCGGGCAGAAGCGCACAACGGCGAGCCGCCCGCGGTGGGCTACTCAATCTACGGTCGTCTCCAGATTGGAAATGTGGACCGCCAGCAGGCAGCCGTTTGGCGTATAGGAGCAATGTTCCGTGCCGTCGCGGAACCAAACGAGATCGCCCGCCTTGAGAACCGTGCCATCATTCTCGATCAGCTCGCCCTCGAGAATGAGAAACTGCTCGTGCCCGTTGTGGCGATGCGGCCGCGTCGTCATGCCGGCCGGCATGCGATAGACGTGAAAGCCGACGCCGAGCGGCAGCTCGTCATTGAGCTGTAGAACGCTGTCTCCGTAGGCGACGCCGTCCCCGTAGACGAACGGCTTGTACTCGCCCGACTTGATGCTGACTACGCGCCGGTCTTTGGGATTGACGGGTTTCATGGGGCTGCTCCTGCGTCCTCGCCAACGACTGTCTTGAGGCTCTCGATCTCCCTGGCGAGGCCGAGCCTCGCGAGAAAAGGCTGTGGGTCCTCCTGGTCGAGGCGCGCACAGATCCGGTACACTTCCAGGCACTCCGCGCTGATCATGCCGCGCTGATAGAAATACATGGCTGCAGCATAGCGGACACGCCCCGACATGGGCTCGTCGAATGGCGCCCCGAGTAGACCCAACTGATGACGATCCTCCTCGCTGAGGCTCACCTTCCGCTCCGTCCGTCTATCATCCTCTAAGCGTTCGCCTTGAGCGCCATCTGCGTGTCGCGCTCGCGCCGCGTTTCCATGCGGTGCATGATGTAGCTTGCAGCCCCGACACCTATGGCAACGACAATCACGATGATCGTCGCCAGCGCGTTGATGTCCGGCGTCACGCCGAGCTTCACCTTGCTCCAGATCAGGATCGGAAGTGTCGTCGAGCCGGGCCCCGTCGTGAAGCTCGTAATCACGACATCATCGAGAGAAATGGTGAACGCAAGCAGCCAGCCCGAGACGATCGACGGCGAGATGATCGGCAGTGTGACATCGCGCAACACCTGCCACGGTCGCGAGCCCAGATCGAGCGCTGCTTCCTCGACCGAGATATCGGCCGACGAGAGGCGCGCCTGCACGATGGTCGTGACATAGGTCATCGAGAAGGTGATATGCGCTATCGTGATGGTCGTGAAGCCGCGCGTCCCAGGCCATCCGATCCATTCCGCCATGACGATAAAGAGCATGAGCAGCGAGATGCCGGTAATCACTTCCGGCATGATCAGGGGCGCCGTGATGAGGCCGGAGAGCATCGTCCGCCCGCGAAATCGCCTGAACCGTGCCATGGCAATGCCCGCCATCGTGCCGAGGATCGTCGCCAGTGTCGCGCTGACGAGGGCGATTTCAATGGAAAGCAGCGCCGCGTTGATGATCTGATCGTTCTGGAACAGCTTCCAGTACCATTCCGTCGAGAACCCGCCCCACACCGTCGCCAGCCGCGACTTGTTGAAGGAGAACACGATCATCGACAGGATCGGGATATAGAAGAACGCAAACCCGAAGCAGAGGCAGCTCAAGAGAAAGATGGGACGCCGGTTCATGGGGCGTCATCCCGGCGCGATTGCGCCTTGGACTCGAAGTGGGTGTAGGCGATCATCGGCACGACCAGCAGGAAGAGCAGCGCCACGGCGACCGCCGACGCCATGGGCCAGTCGCGCGCGTAGGCGAACTGGTCGCTGATCACGCGGCCGATCATCGGATCCGCCGAATTGCCGACGAGGCTCGGAATGATGAGCTCGCCCGAGGCCGGAATGAACACCAGCAATCCGCCGGCAATGATGCCCGGAATGGAGAGCGGCAGCGTGATGTCCCAGAACACGCGCCACGGCCGCGAGCCGAGATCGAGCGCCGCCTCGTTAAGCGTGTAGTCGAGCTTCTCGAGGTTGGCATAGAGCGGCAGGATCATGAACGGCAGGTAGGAGTAGACCATGACCAGCACGACGGCGAAATTCGTGTTCATCATCTGAATCGAGCGAATTTCCCATTCCGCCGGAAGGACCAGGTTGATGGCAGCGGTCAATCCCTTGTTGAACCAGCTGTTGGTGCCCATGAGCCCGATCCAGGCATAGACGCGCAGGAGAAAGGACGTCCAGAAGGGCAGGATCACGAGCATCAGAAGAATATTGCGCCACGAGCGGCTGACGCGCGTGAGGCAGAGCGCCATCGGGTAGCCGAGAAGCAGGCACAGCACCGTGGCGATGGCCGCGTTGTAGATCGATATCAGGAACGATCGGACGAAGAGATCATCCTCGAAGAGGCGCGCGAAATTGTCGAACCTCACGTACGGCCAGCCTTCGAGAAACGCGAACGGTGGCGACTCCGCAACCGTCATCGCGAGGCTCATCGCCACGACGATCAGGAACGGCACGAGGAAGAACGCGATCAGCCAGCCATAAGGCGCCGCGATGATGATGTCGCGCCATCCGGTCCTGTTGAACCAGCCGCTGAAGCCCGAGCTTTCCGGCGCCGCTTCCCTCATGATCAATCCGTCAACAGGATCACGGAGGTCGGATCGAAGGACAGCCAGACCTTGTCCTCCCACTGCGCGACGCGTTCCTTCTCGCCGGCGCGGCGAGAGTTCACGCTGTTGACCGAAAGCACCGTCCCCGTCTCCAATTTCACGCGATAGAGCGAATCCTTGCCGAAATACCCGAGATCGTGAACCAGGCCTGGAAGCGCGTTCTGTGCGCCGACCGGCTCCTCGCGCGTGATCGCGATCTTCTCGGGCCGGATCGCCACCGTGATCTTGCCGCCGGGCGACAGCCTGCGGTCTGCCTTGGCGCTGACCGACATACCGAGCTTGGGCACCGCAATGCTGGTTGACGTATCCGAGCAGCCCGTCACCTCGCCCTCGAACATGTTGATCGATCCGATGAAGCCCGCGACCATGGCGCAGTTGGGATATTCGTAGACTTCCGTCGCAGTCCCGATCTGGCGCACCACCCCCTTGTCCATGACGGCGATCCGGCACGCGAGCGTCATCGCCTCCTCCTGGTCGTGCGTGACGACCACGAAGGTGATGCCCGTCTTGTATTGGATGTTGGCGATTTCGAACTGCGTATGCTCGCGCAGCTTCTTGTCGAGCGCGCCCAGCGGCTCGTCGAGCAGGAGTACCTTGGGCTGCCTGGCGAGCGCCCGCGCCAGAGCCACGCGCTGGCGCTGCCCACCCGAAAGCTGGTGCGGCTTGCGCTGAGCAAGCGGCGTCAGTTGAACGAGATCCAGCATATGCCGGACCCTGTCGCGCCGTTCGGCCTCCGACATGGCCTCGTGCTTCAGGCCATATCCGACATTCTTCTCGACCGTCATATGCGGGAAGAGCGCATAGGACTGGAACATCATGTTCACGGGCCGGTCGTAGGGCGCCACGTCCGCCATATCCTGGCCGTCGATGAAGATCTTGCCGCTGGTCGGAGTTTCGAAGCCGGCAAGCATGCGGAGCAGCGTCGTCTTCCCGCACCCCGATCCACCGAGAAGGGCGAACAGCTCGCCCTTCACGATGTCGATCGACACGTTGTCCACGGCCACGAAGTCACCGAACTTCTTGGTGACCTGCTCGATGCGAATGAACGGCGCCGTGGTTGCCGCTACTGACGGCGGAGATCCCGTGTCTGGCATGATGTCCTTCGCATCATACGATTGAGCAGGCGGTGCGTGACCTCAGGCCTCAGCCGGACTTGATCTCGGCAAACGCCTTCGTCAGGGCCCGGTCCTGCTCCTCGCTGAGATGCTTCGGCGCCCAGAGCTTTTTCATGGTCGCTTCATCCGGATAGATCGCCGGATTGTTCAGGACCTCCGGAGTGATGAACTTCTTCGACGGGATGTTGGCATTCGCATAGTTGATGAAATTCGTGCAGCCCGCAATGACTTCGGGCTGCAGCAGGAATTCCAGGAATTTGTGGGCGTTCACGATACGCTTGGAGTCTGCAGGAATGGCCATGCAGTCACACCACGCGGGGGCGCCCGTCTTCGGTACGAAGTACGCGAGATTGAGGTCCTTGACGCCGGCTTCCTCCGCGCGCGTCTTCGCCGTCGCGTAGTCTCCCGACCAGTTGTTGACGACGCACAGCTCCTTGTTGGGGATGGCGTTGAGATAGTTCGTGCTGTCAAAGGTGCGGATGTACTTGCGAATGGGCTTATAGAGATCGACGACCTTCTGATATTGCGAGATATCCGTCGTGTCGCCGTCGATGCCGAGATAGGCGAGCGCCATGCGGAAGATGTCCTGCTGTGAATCGAGCATGGAGATTCCGCAATCGGCGAGCTTGGCCGCATTCTCGGGCTTGAAGATCATGTCCATGGATTCGAGGTCGACGTTGGGAAGGCGTTCCTTCACCATGTCGACGTTGTACGTAATCCCGGTTGTGCCCCACATGTAGGGGAGCCCGTATGCATTGCCCGGATCCCAGTTCTCGAGCATCTTCAGGATCGCCGGATCCTGATTGCCCCAGCTCTTGAGCTTGCTGCGGTCGAGCTTCTGGAACACGCCCGCCTTGATGAAGCGCGTCATGTTGTTGCCGGACATGTCGACCACGTCGTAGCCGGTGCTGCCGGCCAGCATCTTGGCTTCCATCTCCTCGGTCGAGCTGTAGGTGTCGTAGGTGACCTTGATCCCCGTCGCCTTCGTGAAATCGTCGAGCGTCGTCTCGCCGATATAGTCGGCCCAGTTGTAGACGTTGAGAACCTTGTCGTCTGCCCAGGCGCGCCTGACGTAGGGCATGGACAAGGCTGCGGCGCCCCCGACGAGGCTCAAGGCGGTACGTCTGGTTACGGTTACGCGGGTCATTGGGAGTTTCCCCTTCCTAGCTACGAGCTGCTGTTGTTCCCGACAACTTTGCGCGAAGTTGCAGGTTGAGTCCGGCAATGCTGTCTTCGGCCGGCGCGTCAGCCACCGTCAGGACGGGCAAAAGCCGCCGCATCTGATCGTGATGGTTGCGCACGCCATATTCGAGATCGGAGAGATGAAAGCCCTCGAAGGCTGACGACTTCATCGCCTCGTTGGACCAGATCGTGAGTTGCTGGTCTTCCTTGAACGTCTCCCGGTCGATCCTCTGTCCGAGATAGCGCGCAATGCGGAGCTGCCGATCCTCCTCCGGGCGCCGGTACGTGGCGCCACGAATGGCAGTCTCGTTGATCGAGATCGGGAACTCCTGATAGAATTGCACGGTCTCGGGCGTCACCGAAATCACGCCATTCGGAAACACGCCGTAGTAGGCCCACATCTTGCGCTTGCTCTCGGGCAGCCACACGGCCTCCGGCGCCAGATTGACGTAGTTGCGTACGCTCCAGCGACGGCCAGCATGAGCGTTATACGCCGCTTTTGAGGCGCTGAGGCCGCCGGAATAGGTGAAGTCTTTGTAATGCGCTCCGTAGAGGTCCTGGAGGCCGGGATGCGCCATGGCGACGTGATAGCCTTCGTTGTCCACGTCTCGGACCGACTTCCAGTTGACCGGCGACTGCGCGAATTGGAACCCCGTCGAGGGGACGAGTTCTTCAATGCGGTAGTCGGCCAGATCTTCCTCATAGAGCGCGAGCAGCTCGCCCACCGAAGGCTGCGGCCCCGGCCGGAACCGGACGAAGATGAGGCCGTGCCAGATTTCGCATTCCATCGGCTTCAAGCCGAACTGGGCGCGATCAAGATTGCCGAAACTCTTGGGCTTGGCTGGGCCGCGCAGCGTCCCGTCGAGATTGTAGACCCAGCCATGGAACGGACAGACGAGCGCATTCCTGCAATGACCCTGCACTTCGGGCGCCACCCGCGCCCCGCGATGGCGGCAGAGATTGTTGAAGGCACGGACCACGCCGTCCTCCCCGCGCACGACGAGAGCCCGCTCCTCGCCGATGTCGAAAGTCAGATAGTCGCCCGGATTCGGCAGATCGTTGACATGCCCCGCGATCTGCCAGTGCGTGTGAAAGACTTCCCGCTTCTCGAGTTCCAAGAGCGCCGGACTGCTGTAGGTCCACGCTGGAAGACCCCCGCGATCCCAATTCTTCGGCGCAATCGCATTTCCGTCTCCGAGCGCGATATTCATGAGCTGGCCTCCTCCATCTGCCGGCGCACCCATTCGTGAACCTGAAAGATTGCATACTCCTGCGGCGCAAGGATGCCGCGCTCGAATTTGCTCGAGCGAATGCCGCGCTGGTTCATTTCGCAGGCGTCCCCGTCCTGGCGAACGACCATGCTCGCGAAATTGATGACGTTGCCGAGGTCGAAATCCGGCGCATTGAGCGTTTCTTTCGGAAAAAGCCATTCGGCCTTGAGCTCGGTCTTTTCCGCCGCAAGCGGACGCAGCGAGACCGCGCGCACGTAGTCGACGTGGGCGACGATGAACATCGTCGGCAGCAACGTCACGAAATTGTAAGCTGCATTGCGCTCTGCATCTGTGAGACGGGGAAACTCGGGGCCGCAGGGTTGCCCGTTCATGGTCCAAGTCCTGGCCCCGGGCTTGAGGTTGTGGGCGGGCGCCGGCCTCTCCGGTGTCCAGTCGGCCGCCTCCTCTGGCCCCATGATGCCCTGCTTATAGACCGGGACCATGTCGCACAGCTCCGGGTGAATGCCCGGGCAATGCAGGCATTCATTGTAGTTTTCCCAGAAGATTTTCCAGTTGCAAGCGAGTTCCGTCGTCATGGTGTGGCCGGTGACAAGCTCCCCCATCGGCCAGTTATCATAGACCGAGACCCCGAGATCGGGCACTCCGGAAAAATCCGGCGCGTTTTCGGCAAGGCAAACAAAGACAAAGCCGTTCCATTCCCGCACATGGACCGGAAAAAGCCCATGATCCTCCTTGCGAAAGCCTTCCGTGATTGAAACGAAGGGCGTGCCGACGAGCTTTCCGGAAAGAGAATAGCTCCATTGATGATAGGGGCAGACGATGAGCCGGGAGGTGAGGCTGCGCTCGGCGGCGGAGCAGATCTCTGATCCGCGATGCCTGCAGGTGTTGTGGAAACACGTGATTGCGCCGTCCTGGTCGCGCACCAGAATGAGGTTTTCGCCCGCCACCGTGAGCCGGCGCATCGTCATGGGCGCAAGATCATTCGAGCGGCCCGCATAGACCCAGTTGCGCGCCCAGATCAGCTCTTGCTCGCGCTCAAACCATTCCGGGTCGTAGTAGGAGACTGCAGGAAGCGAAGGCTCCCACCGGCCAAGCAGCGGGGACGCGGGATGGAACGACTTGGTCTGGTACATGCCTCGCCTCCCTCCGCTCAGAAGTCCGCCGGCGGCGTCGCCCGCCGCCGTGCCGGATTGAAGAACGGCCTCTCCGTCACGCGTGCGCGCACCATCAGCTTATGATACTGCAGCTCCCGCATGGCATAGATTTCGATCCAGAGATTGCCCGATTTCTCGGCGTGATAGGGACGCTCCAGCATGGCGAGCGCGATGTTGCGCTTGACGGTAGGCGACCAGATCGCACCCGTCACGTGTCCTACCTCGTGCTTCTTGTCGTGATAGATGAGCGAGTTCTCGGCCGACACGTTGCCCTCGACATCGAGGCCGACGAGCGCCCATTTCGACGTCTTGCGCGCCTTCTCTTCGAGGAGCGCGCGCCGCCCGTTGAAATGGCCCTTGTCGAAATCGATCATCCAGTCGAGCCCCATCTCGAAGGGCGAGCGCACCCGGTCGTTGCGCACGGCTTGCTCGGCCGAGATGAAATCCAGGTTGGTGATGATGAAGCCGGCTTCGATGCGCGCCATGTTGAGCGCCGTGGTCCCGACCGCGCGGATGCCGTAGAGCGATCCGGCCTCGAACAGGAGATCCCACAGCTCGAGCGCACGATCCGGGGTCGTCCACAGCTCGTAGCCGAGATCGCCGGTGAACCCGGTCCGCGAGATCGTGAGCTTTCCCGACCCGCCGAAGGCATAGTCGGCCATTTGGAACGGCTTGAGGCTGCCCGCTTCTTGAAATCCCGCCTTCCTCAGCACGGACCACGAGCACGGCCCCTGCAGCGAGAGCGCGGCGATCTCCTTCGTGACGTCGGCCACCGTGACATCGTAGCCGAACCCGCTGTCGATAAGCCACGGCAGATGCCGCTCCTGGCAGCAAAGCAGATAGTGCGTGTCGCCGTACCGGAACAGCGTCCCGTCATCGAGCAGCTTGCCGTGCTCGTCGCACCAGGCTGTATAGTGGACGTGGCCGACCCTCAGCTTCGCCGCGTTGCGGATCGTCAGTCGGTTGAGATAGTCCGCCGCATCCTTGCCGGTGATGCGGTACTTGTTCATCGGCGTCAGGTCATAGACCGTCGCCTGATTGCGGATCGCGCAATGCTCCATCGACACGTCATCGAACGCGAGCGCCGTGGTGTAGCCGGCCCAGGGTCCCCAGCTGTTGAGCTTGTTCAGCGCCGAAGTCCGCGCGTGGAACGGCGAGGTCAGGAGCGGCGTCTTGAAGTGGAGACGCGGGTCCGTCATGGCCGCGCCTCCATGGAGAGAATGCGCTCGGCCGCGTTCCAGCCCGCCGCTCCCGAGATGCCCCCGCCCGGATGCGCGCCAGCGCCCGCGAGATAGAGCCCCGCGATCGGCGTTTCATACTGCGCGGCCCCAATCATCGGCCGCAGGAACATCATCTGCTCGACCGCGAGCTCGCCATGATGCCAGTTCCCGCCCGCGAAGCCGAAGCGCTTCTCGAGGTCGACCGGCGTAAGCAGCTCCGAGCCTGTGACGAGCGAGCCGATGCCCGGCGCATAGGCCTCGAGCGTCTTCATGATGCGGCCGAGGAACGCCGCGCGCCCACTGTCCCAACCCTGCTTCAAGGCATACGGTGCGTACTGCACGATGGCCGACACGACGTGGCGCCCGGAGGCGGCTTTGCCGTTCTCGAGCGCGCTCGGCAGGATGATCTCCATCACGGGATCCTCCGAGAATTCGCCGTACTTCGCCGCGTTGAAGGCGTCCTCCACCGCCTGGACCGAAGGCGCGATAACGAGCCGCGTTGCGAGATCGGCTCCACGGAAATCGGGCGTCCCTTTCAGGGCGAGATGCAGCTTGCAGGCGTTGCCGCGCATGCGGATGTTGCGCGCGCGCCGCACGGCCTCCGTATCGAGATGGCGCGGGCCGACGAGATCGAGGAAGGTGGTCCTGGGATTGATGGCCGAGACGATGACCTTCGCCCGAATTTCCTCTCCACCCTCGAGCACGACGCCGGCCGCACGGTCCCCGTCCACGATCAGCGACTTCACCCTGGCGCTGGTGCGGATCTCGACCCCCATGGCCCGAAGCGCGGCGCTCATCGAATCCGCAACCGCGCCCATCCCGCCCTTGGGAGCCGCAAGGCCCGCCTTCTCGCCGGCCGCTTCGGCAGCAAGGCGGTTGAGAAGCAGGAGCAGCGAGTTGGGCGAGCGCGGGCCGAGATGCGCGCCGAGCACGGTGTCGAAGGCCACGACGCCCTTGAGGCGATCGTCCGAAAGATCGTCATTGAGCACGTCGGCGACATTGATCAGGAGCATGCGCATCAATTCGCGTACATCGTCGCGTCCCAGGAGCCGCGCCTTGAGCGCGATCCTGGCGAGCTTCAGGAACTCGTTGTCTCTGCCGCCGCCGAGACGCGCCGGCGTCATGTCTTTCAAGGGCCGCAGCACGCCGGCAAAGCGCAGGAGCTTCGACCGAAGCGCCGCCCAGGCGGCGCGATCCTTGTCCGAAAGCGATCCGCGGATGCTCGCGCCATAACAGCCTTCGAGCACCAGGTGATCGCCCGTGGTCGAGAGCGCCGTGGTCGGGATCGTCTTTGCGGCATATGCAAATCCGTGGCCCGCGAGATCGAGACCCTGCTCGACGCGCGGATCGAGCATCGTCAGCAGATGAGCGACCGAGCTCGCCTTGAAGCCCGGTGCGAACTCGTCTGTCTGCGCACCACCGCCGAGACGGCGCGCGCATTCGAGCACCAGGAGCCTGCGTCCTGCCTTGGCGAGGCGCCCCGCGGCCGCAAGACCGTTCGAGCCGCCGCCGATGACGATGGCATCATAGGACGGCATAGGCGTCACTCATCGGCGAGAGCTTGGCCATGTCGCGCAGGATTTCCGCGGCCGCATTCCGGCCCGGAGCGCCCATCACGCCGCCGCCCGGATGGGTGGATGAGCCGCACATCCACAGGTCCTTGATCGGCGACCGGTATTGCGCGGCACCCGGAACCGGACGGTTGAAGAGCAGCTGATCGAACGTGAGCTCGCCCTGGAAGATGTTGCCTTCGGTGAGGCCGACTTCCTTTTCCAGCTCGCGCGGCGTGCGAATCTCGGCGTGCAGCACCAAGTCCTTGAACCCTGGCGCGTAGTCGTTGATCTGGTTGATGCAGGCCGCGCCGAACGTGTCTCGGTCGGCGTCGGTCCACTCCCCGCCTTCGATTTTCGGCGGACAGTATTGCACGAAGCAGCTCATGAAATGCTTGCCGGGCGGCGCCATGGTCGGATCGATCATGGTCGGGATCATCGCGTCCTGGAACGGATCGCGCGACCAGCGCCCGGCCTTCCAGTCATCGTAGGCCTTCTCCATCCGCTCGATGGAATCGGTAAAGTGGAGGTCGCCGCGGATGGAGGAGGAGCCCGCCGGCAGCGCCGTGAAATTCGGCACGCCGTCGAGCGCGATGTTGACCTTCCCCGACGAGCCGCGGATCTTGAAGTTCCGGACCTGCCTGACAAAGCTGGCTGGCAGCTCGCGCTCTTCGACGCACCTGAGGAACGTGCGCTTGACGTCCATGTTCGAGACGACGCGCTTGGCGCGTATCTCGTCGCCGCCCTCGAGCACGACGCCGACCGCGCGCCCGTTCTCGATCAGGATGCGATCGATGCCCTTGCCGGCACGAATTTCGCCACCATGCGCGGCGAACGCCTGCGCCATGGCTTTCGTGATAGAGCCCATGCCCCCGCGCGCGTAGCCCCACGCGCCGATATTGCCGTCGACGTCGCCCATGTAGTGATGGAGCAGGACATAGGCCGAGCCGGGCGACATCGGCCCCAGCGCCGTGCCGATGATGCCGGAAACGGCGAGATAGGCCTTGATGACCGGGTTCTCGAAGTATTCGTCGAGGTAGTCCGAGATGCTCATGGTGAGAAAGCGCACCATCTCGTCCATCTCGGTTGCCGAGCGGTCGAAGAACATCCGGCCGATGTAGGCGAGCTCCTGAAGGTCGCGCAGCTTGAACGACGTCGGATCAGGCGGCGTGCGCATCAAGAGCGGGCGAATGAAGCGGCAATAGCGCAGGATGTCGCGCGCGTAGCGATCATAGGCCTCAGCATCGCGCTTCGAGTGGCGCGCGAACTCGCGCCGGTTGGCGTCGTGATCGCGGTACATCGCGAGATAGCCGCCGTCCTGCGTCAGCACGGCCCCGCCCTCGTAGGGCAGGATCTGCAGGCCGTACTTCGGCAGATCGAGATCACGCATGATCTCAGGGCGCAGCAGCGACGAGACGTAGGAGCAGTTCGAGTAGGTGAAGCCCGGATGCAGCGAGCGCGAGACCGCCGCGCCGCCAACCCACTCGTTCTTCTCGACCACGAGCACCTTCAATCCCGCCTTGGCGAGATAGCAGGCGGTGACGAGACCGTTGTGGCCCCCTCCGGCGATGAGGGCGTCGTAGGTCATGACCCCGTTGCCTCGACCTTGATTTGCTCGAGCGTGAGGTCGACGGCCGCCTCGACCGCGCGCAGCGTATCCTCGAGGCAGCTCTGATCGTGCGCCTCGCACATGAACCAGGGCTCCCGCGAATCCGGCTCGCAGATGATGCCCATGTCGTGCAGATGATACGCCATCTTGTCGTAGAACGTGTAGTCCGAACGCTTCCAGGCGCGGTAATCGTGCGGCGGCTTCGGCGCGAAGAACAGGCCGAACATCGACGGATGACCCGAGAACGAGTGCACGATGCCGCGCCGGTCGAGGATGCTTTTGATGCCGGCCTTGAGCTTCTCGCCGTAAGCGGCAAGGGTCGCCAGCGCCGGCGTTTCGTCGAGGATTTCCAGGCACTTTTCCGCCGCGGCCAGCGATACGGAATGCGCCGTATAGGTCCCTCCGTGCGCCGCGCCGCCGTAGCGGAACGTGCGCATGATGTCCTCGCGTCCGCCGACAGCCGCGATCGGGTAGCCGTTCGCCATGGCCTTCGCGAACGTGCAGATGTCGGGCTTGACGCCGTGCAGCGATTGCACGCCCCCTTTCGCCACGCGGAACCCGGTCTTCACCTCGTCGATGATGAGCAGCACGCCGTATTTGTCGCAGAGATCGCGCGCCGCCTTGACGAACTCCGTCGTCGCCGAGATCGCGCAGCAATTGCCCATCATCGGCTCGATCAGCATCGCGCCGATGTTGCCGCTGTGCTTCTTGAAGACGTCCTCGAGCCGGTTGATGTCGTTCATCGGCGTCAGATAGACGAGGTCCTTGAGGCGCTGCGGGATACCGGCCGAATAGGGCACCGTCGCCGGCTCGAGCCCGCTGCCCGGGTCCCAGTCGGACATGTTGGCCATCCACATGGCCGCGTCGAACAGGCCGTGGTAGCTCCCCTCGATCAGGATGTAGCTGTCCTTGCCGGTGTAGGCGCGCGCAAGCCGCAGCGCCGCCATCACGGCTTCGGTGCCGCTGTTCGAGAAGCGCACGAGCTCGATCGCCGGCACCATTTTTGCGAGCCTGTCGGCGACGGCGAGCTCGCGCTCGGTCGAGAGCGCAAACACGCCGCCTACTTCCATGCCTTCGCGTGCGGCGGCGTCGACGCGGTCATCGGCATAGCCGAGGATCGCTGGGCCATAGCCAAGCCGGTAGTCGACGTAGCAATTGCCGTCGATGTCCCACGTGCGCCCGCCTTTGCCGTGATGGACGTAGATCGTCCGCTCATCGCCCCAATAGCGGAACGTCGAGGCCACCCCGAGCGGCAGGCGCTTAACCGCCTTGCGGAAATGAGCGTTTGATTTGGAGAGATCGCGGCTGTTGCGCAGCACCATGGGCCATATCCTTCGATGCATCTCCGAAGACGGCCGTGACCATCGGCAGACGTGCCGCTCTCAGGAGCCCCATCACGATCTCACCGTATTTTGATTGTCCTGTCAATCAAAATGGGGGCAATGCTTTGCTGTTTTTCCGGCTTTTCTTGGCGTCCATCTTCTGCAAGACAGTCCCCAAGACAGCAGCGAGTCGGCGTCCCAAATGGCCACCCTTATGAAAACAAAGGCAGTTGTGCCGGTCCCGCGCAAGGCGAGCCGCCAGATCAGGCGCCAGCAGCTCATCGAGGCGACCATTTCCGTCCTCGCCCAGAAGGGGCAGACGGGGCTCAAGCTCCAGGACGTGGCCGAGGCCGCGGGGCTTTCCTACGGGCTCGTCAATTTTCATTTCGAGACCAAGGAGAAGCTCTTGATCGAGACGCTCCGCTTCATGGCGGCGGAGTACAGGGCAAATTGGCTCGAGGCTCTCGCTGGTGCGGGCGAATCCGCTTCGCGCCAGCTCGACGCCCTGATCAAGGCCGACTTCAACGACAACGTCTACACGCCCTCACGGCTCATGGCCTGGTGCACGTTCTGGGGCGAAGCGCAGAGCCGACCCTACTACCAGCAGGAATGCAACGCTTCCGACATGGAATACATCCGCGTCATGGAAGACATCTGCACCCGCCTCGTCTCGGAGACCGGCAGCACCCTGAAGCCGGTGCGTGTCGCGCGCGTCATCCGCGTGACGATGGAAGGTCTTTGGCTTGACCTCATCACGACCGGCAAACCCTACCCGCGAGCCGAATGCCTGCGCACGGTCTACACATGTGCCATGGCGTTCTTCCCTAAGATCTTCGACGAGAAGGGCCTGAAGCGGTAAGAGTTGTTGCCGGTGGCGCACCCCGCCACAGATTTGGCCAAGCCTCCTCGGAGCACGCACCTCGATGACCTTGACCCTCTACACGACCGTGGGCTCGAGCGATCTCGCGCGCTCGATCAAATTCTACGACAGCGTATTCAAGACGCTTGGCGTGTCGCGCAGCCCCGAGTCGATCGAGACCTTCCCGGGCTGGGGGCCGAATTACGACGGCGGCGTGAGCTTCTGGGTCTGCAAGCCGTTCGACGGCGGCGCGCCCGCTCCCGGGAACGGCACCATGGTCGCGTTTCGGGCCGGCAGCGAGGCCGAGGTGCAAGCCTTCCACGCCGCGGCTCTCGTTAACGGCGGCACCGACGAGGGCGCGCCCGGAACGCGGCCCTACTACGAGCCGAGCTTCTACGTCGCCTATGTCCGCGATCCCGACGGCAACAAGCTCGCCTGCGTCTATCATCGGCACGTACCAGAGAAGCGCTGACCGAATAGCCGTAACCTCCGAGGCACCATGACGAGCGAACCCTTCGCCACCGGCCGATGCCTTTGCGGCGCCGTGCGCTTCACGGTGAAGGCAAAGCCGTTGGGCACGGCCCACTGCCATTGCCGCGATTGCCAGCGCTCCTCGGGTGCTGGCCACATGTCGAACGCCCGCTTCAAGGCGGAGGACGTCGAGATCGAGGGCGAGACGGCGAGCTACGCGGTCAAGACCGACAGCGGCAACACGATGACCCGCCACTTCTGTCCCACCTGCGGCAGCCGCATGTACGCTGAGACCACGGGATGGCCGGGCATGATCATCCTCACCGCCGGCACATTCGACGATATGAGCTGGTTCGAGCCCAAGGTCGTGCTTTACACGAGGTCCCAACCCGCCTGGGACAATACGAACGGCGACATCCCGAGCTTCGAGGCCATGCCGCCACCAAAGCCGGTGACATCGCGATAGGAGCGCGCGGCATACGTCATATCCGCCGTGTCATGATCGTGCGCCCGGTCCGCTCGAACCCCAGCCCGGCATAGAACCTCGCAAGGTTGTGCCGCTGCTCGCCGTCCGGCGTAATGACGACTGACGCCGCAGAGCATCCGCGTGCGCGGCACCACGCGAGAGCCGCCTGCGAGAGCGCGTGCGCCACGCCCCTGCGGCGATGCGCGGGCAGCACGTAGAGGTCTCCGATCTCGCCTAGCCGCCCCCACTCGACATAGAGCATAGTGGTGACGGTCACCACACCGACGAAGTCACCGCCGGCATCCGCAAGTCCGGCCCAGCACGTCTCGTCATCGACCATTGCTTGAAGATTGGCCGCGATCAGCGGCGGCGGCGTCGCGAAGCCTTCCTCGCTGAAGAACCTCTCGAGCAGCGCCACCGCGTGGCCCATCGTTTCCCGCGTGACGGGGCTGACACGGACCTCTTGATCCATTGGGCTTCCAGGCTAACGCCCCTTCCACTGCGGCTTGCGCTTCTCAGCAAATGCCCTTGCCCCTTCGATCTGATCCTCGCTCGAATAGAGCGCGTCGACCGTCTTGAGCTTGCGCTTGGTGACGAGGTCGAACGCCTGCTGCACCGGCAGATGCGTCGTCTCGCGCACGATTTCCTTGATGGCGGCGAAGACGAGGGGCGGTCCGTCGGCCAGCTGATCCGCGATCTCGCGTGCCCGCACCATGAGCTTGTCTGCCGGCACGACCTCGTTAACGAGCCCCCATTGCTTGGCTTCCGCCGTATCGATGCGCCGCCCCGTGAACAGAAGCTCCATTGCCACATGATAGGGAATGCGCCGTGGCAGCTTGATGCTGGCCGCATCCGCGACCGTCCCCGAGTTGATCTCGGGCAGCGCGAAAGTCGCATGCTCGGCGGCGATGACCATGTCGCACGACAGCATGATCTCGAAGCCGCCGCCGAACGCGAGGCCGTTGACGGCGCAGATCACCGGCTTGTTGAGGCCGGGAAGCTCCTGCAATCCGCCGAAGCCGCCGACGCCGTAGTCGACATCCGGCGGCTCTCCCGCTGCCGCGGCCTTGAGATCCCATCCCGGGCAGAAGAATTTTTCCCCCGCCGCCGTGAGGATCGCGACCCGCAGCTCCGGATCGTCGCGGAAGCCTGCGAAGATGTCGCCCATGATGCGGCTGGTCGCGGCATCGATGGCGTTGGCTTTGGGGCGATCGATGATAACTTCGAGCACCGGCCCTCGTTGCTCGGTACGGATCGGTCCGGTCATGGCGTCCTCATTCGGATGAGCGCATCGACGGCAACCGCGCCGTCAGGAAGCACGAGCAGCGGATTGACGTCGAGCTCCTCGACGAGCCCCTCGTGCGCCGCGGCAAAGCGCGCGATCGCCTCGACAGCGTCGATGACGGCGGCCTGATCGCCTTTCTTGCCGCGATAGCCCTCGATCAGACGCCAGACCTTGAGCGATTTGAGCGCCCGCTCGATCTCGGCACGGTCAGTCGGCAGCAGCAGGGTCGCCGAATCCTTGAGCAGCTCTGTGAGAATTCCCCCCGCGCCGATGACGAGCGCAAGCCCGAATTGCGGGTCGGCTTTGAGCCCGACGATAAGCTCGGCGACTGCTCCTGTCACCATGCGCTCGACGAGGAGATCCGGTGCGAGCTTGCCCAGCTTGTCCGCTGCCTGCGCCACCTCGTCCCGGCTGCGCAGATTGAGCACCACGCCGCCCGCCTCCGTCTTGTGCGCAATCGCCGCCGAGGAAACCTTCAGCGTCACAGGGTAGCCGATGCGCTCGGCGACATCGGCCGCATCGCCCGCCGCGCACACTTGCCCCTCCGGAACCGTAAGGCCGAAGCCCTTGAGCAGCGCCTTGGCCTCGAACTCGGTGAGCGTCCGCTCCCCCGTACCTCTTCGCACAGTATCCGGCAACTCCGGGATGGCGCCGTTGCGCGCCCAATTGCGCCCGATCCGCGCCGCGGCCTCGAAGGACGTAAGCGCGTCGTCGAGCCCCATCATGGGAGCCACGTTGTCCGCCGCAAGCTCATCGGCGAGCGCGAGCGGCATGCACTCGGGCAGGCTGGCGACAACCGCCGCGCGCGCGCTCGTGGCCTTCGCAGCCCTCTTGAACCCGCGCGCCGTCGTGAGCCAGGCCTCGGGATTCATATGCGGCTGCGTCGGCACATCGAGAATGAGCATGCCCACATCGAACCCGCCGGACAGCACCGCCGAGAACGTCCCCGCGAGCTTGTCCTCCTGGCGCCAGATGAAGGTGTGGTAGTCGAGCGGATTGTCGATCGAGACATACTCGTTGAGCGTCGCCGCAACCTTCCCCTTCGTCGCGGCATCGAAGGGGGGAAAGCTCACGCCCTTGTCGATCGCCATGTCCGCGACCAGCGCCGCCTCGCCGCCCGAGCAGCTCATCGACACGAGGCGGCTGTCCCGAAGCGGCCCGCCATGATGCAGGAGCTTGAGCGTTTCGACGAACTCCGTCACCGAGCCGACGCGCGCGATCCCGTAGCGCTCGAAGAGTGCATCATAGAGCGTATCGGCGCCGGCCAGCGACGACGTATGGCTCAAGGCGACCTTCGCCCCCTGCTCCGAGCGCCCCGTCTTGAGAGCAATCACGGGCTTCTTGCATTGCCGCGCAAAGGCCGCCGCGCGCGCGAAGGCGAGAATGTCGCTCATTCCCTCGATATGGAGCCCGATCGCGGTAATGCGCTCATCGGCCGCCAAGGCTTCCAGCATTTCGGCCATACCGAGATCCGCCATATTGCCGACGGTAAACACGGCCGCGAGCGGCAGCGCGCGGCGCGTCATGGCGAAGTTGCACGCGATGTTTCCCGACTGGCTGACGATCGCGACGCCGCGATCGAGGAGCCCGATGCCGTGCTCGTCCGGCCACAAAGCAGCACGCGCGATGCTGTTCACATAGCCGTAGCAGTTGGGCCCCATGAGCGGCATGCCGTCCGCCGCGGCGAGCATGGCATCCTGCAGATGCGTGTCGCCGGTCTCCGCGAATCCCGACGCATAGATCACCGCGCCGCCGCACCCTTTCGCCCGCAAGGCGCGCACGACCTCGATCGTCGGCTCTCGCTTCACCGCGATGAATGCCGCATCGACCGAGCCATCGATCGCTTCGACGGAAGCGACCGTCGCCAGCCCCCCGAGCTCCTCCCGCTTGGGATTGACGGCGTGGATCTTGCCGGGAAACCCGAATTCGATCGTCCGCCGGATCGCGATGTCGCATTCGGCCCCCCCGACGAACGCGATCGACCTGGGATAGAGCAGCCGGGAGAGATCGCGGGACAAGGCGCTAGCCTCCGAGCGGCCGCAGCAGCGCACGCGAGATAATGTGCCGCTGAATCTCCGAGGTGCCTTCCCAGATGCGTTCGACCCGCGCGTCGCGCCAGATGCGCTCGAGCGGCAGATCCGACATGAGCCCCATGCCGCCGTGGATCTGGATCGCCTCGTCGGCGACGAAGCCGAGCATTTCGCTCGCCTTGAGCTTTGCCATCGCCATGTCCATCTCGGTCACGGTCTTCTGGTCGAACTTCCAGGCCGCCTCGAGCGTCAATAGCTCGGCCGCCTTGAGCTCGAGCGCCATGTCGGCAAGCTTGAACGAGACGCCCTGGAACTTGCCGATCTGCTGGCCGAATTGCACGCGGTCCACCGCCCACTGCTTGGCAAGCTCGAGCGCCCGCTCCGCCCGGCCGAGGCAGGTTGCCGCCACCTGAAGCCGCGTCGCCCCGAGCCATTCGTTCGCCACGTCGAAGCCTTTGTGCACCTCGCCCAGCACCTGCGACCTGGGCACGCGGCAGTCGCTGAAATCGAGAATCGAGTTGTTGTAGCCGCGATGCGAGACGTTCTTGTACCCCTCGCGCACCTCGAAGCCCGGCGTTCCCTTGTCGATCAGGAACGCCGTAATCAGCTTCCGTTTGCCCCGCGGCGTCTCTTCTTCCCCTGTCGCTGCGAACAGGATGACGAAGCTCGCCTCATCCGCATGGCTGATGAAATGCTTGGTGCCGTTGATGACGAAATCGCCGCCGTCGGCGCGCGCAAACGTCTTCATGCCGCGCACGTCCGATCCGACATCAGGCTCCGTCATAGCAAGGCAGTCGGATTTCTCGCCGCGAACGGACGGGAAGAGATACTTTTCCCGCTGCTCGCCCGTGCAGGCCATGAGGATGTTCGAGGGCCTCGCGACGCAGTTCCAGTGGAGCGCATAGCTCGTCCGCCCCAGCTCGCGTTCGTAGAGCACCCACGTCAGCGTATCGAGGCCCGCACCCCCCACCTCGGCCGGCATGTTGGCGGCGTACAGCCCGGCGTTGATGGCGCGCGCCTTGAGCTCGTCGCGCAGCTCGGGGCGCAGAACGCCGGTCCGTTCGAGCTCGGCCTCATGCGGAAAAAGCTCGTTGACGACGAATTCGTTCGTCGTCTGCACAATCAGCTGTTGCTCTTCGGATAGGGCGAAATCCATGGCCGGCCTCACAGCCGGACGGGTCCGGCTCCACCTCGACGGATGCCGCTTTAGCATAGACACTCAGCGCCGCTCCAGCACAAAATTGATTTGCTAATCAAAATAAGTCTGGCATATCGGAGCGGCCATTCGCATCGTGCCGAGCGCACGATGCACGTAGGGAGAGACCCGATGAATAACGACGTCATCATCACCTGCGCGGTGACCGGCGCCGGCGATACCGTGGGTAAGCACCCGGCCGTCCCCGTCACGCCGCGCCAGATTGCCGATGCGGCGATCGAGGCCGCCAAGGCCGGTGCTGCAGTTGCCCATTTGCACGTCCGCGATCCCAAGACCGGCAAGCCCGCCCGCGATCCGGCGCTCTATCGCGAGGCCGTGGGCTACATCCGCGCCTCGGGCGTCGACGTCGTGATCAACCTGACCGCGGGCATGGGCGGCGACTTCTTCTTCGATCCCTCAAACCCTAAGACCGGCGGCCCCAAGTCCGACATGGCCAACGGCGCCGAGCGCGTTGTCCACGTCGAGGAGCTGCGCCCCGAGATCTGCACGCTCGACTGCGGCTCCCTCAACTTCGGCGACGGGGCTTTCCTCGCCACCGCCGACGTACTCCGCGAGATGGCGAAGCGCATCCAGGCCGCGGGCGTCAAGCCCGAGATCGAGGCCTTCGAGCTCGGCCACATCTGGCTCGCCAAGCAGCTCATCAAGGAAGGGCTGATCGACGCCCCACCGCTGTTCCAGCTCTGCCTCGGCATCCCCTGGGGTGCTGAGGCCACGACGGACGCGTTCCTGGCCATGCGCAATCACTTGCCTGAGGGGGCGAACTGGGCCGGCTTCGCCATCGGACGCCTGCAGATGGCGTTCGTGGCGCAATCGGCCCTTCTCGGCGGCCATGTGCGCGTCGGCCTCGAGGACAACCTCTGGCTCGACCGCGGCGTGCCGGCCTCGAACGGCGATCTCGTCGCCCGCGCGAAAGAGATTCTTGAGCGCATGGGCGCTCGCGTGCTGACGCCGGCCGAGGCCCGCGACGAGCTCGGCCTCAAGAAGCAGCGATAATTCAGAGCGGATCGACACACAAATGGCAATGCAAGCGTCCTCCATTACCACCCTGGCGATTGTCGGCACCGGCGTGATCGGCGCCGGCTGGGCATCGCGCGCTCTTTCAAAGGGGCTCGATGTCCGCGCCTACGACCCCGATCCCAAGGGTGAGGAGAAGCTCCGCGCCGCAATCGCCAACGCCTGGCCGGCGCTTAAGCGCTCGGGCCTCTCTCCCGGCGCCTCGCCGGATCGCCTCACGTATTGCACCTCCGTCGCCAATTGCGTGGCTGGCGCCGGATTCATCCAGGAGAACGCACCCGAGCGCGAGGAATTGAAGCAGAAATTGCTCGCCGAGATCGACGCCGCCGCAGCGCCCGACGCCATCATCTCCTCCTCGACCTCGGGTCTGCTGCCGACACGCCTCGCAGCCCGCATGGCGAAGCCCGAGCGCCTCGTCATCGGCCACCCCTTCAACCCGGTCTATCTCCTGCCTCTCGTCGAGGTCATCGGCGGCGAGAAGACATCGCCCGAGACGATCGCGCGCACGAAGAACTTCTATCGCGCGATCGGCATGCGCCCGCTCCACATCAAGCGCGAGATCGAGGGCTTTGTCGCCGACCGCTTGATGGAAGCGCTCTGGCGCGAGGCGCTGTGGCTCGTCAATGACGGCATCGCCACGACCGAGGAGATTGACGCCGCCGTTGTCTACGGCTGCGGACTGCGCTGGTCGCTGATGGGAACCTTCCTGACCTTCCACCTCGCGGGCGGCGAGGGCGGCATGCGCCACATGCTGCATCAGTTCGGCCCCGCGCTGAAGCTGCCCTGGACCAAGCTCGTCGCGCCCGAGCTCACCGACGAGCTGATCGACAAGGTCGCCGACGGCTGCGAGTACCAGGCCGCGGGCCGCTCCATCAAAGAGCTCGAGCGCCGCCGCGACGACTTCCTGATCGAGCTTCTGGCGCTCGTGAAGAAGTACTGGCCCGAGGCCGAGGGACGTCCGAACCACATCTGAGTCGAGGCCGGCCATGTCTGCCACTGCCCCATTCCCCCTCATGGAGCTCTCGGTCCAACGCGCGTGGGTCGATTTCAACGGCCACATGAACGACGCGGCCTACGCCGAGGCATTCAGCCTCGCGCTCATGACCATGACCGATCAGCTCGGCCTCGACGCCGCCGGACGCGCCAGCACGGGCCACACGATCTACACCATCGCCATGATGATCCGTTACCTGCATGAGGCGGCGAAGGACGAGCCGCTGGCGCTCTCGGGCCGCATTCTCGAGGCGGACGACAAGCGCATTCGCGTCTGGGGCGAGATGCACCATGCCGAGAAGGGAACCCTGCTCGCCACGACCGAGCAGCTTTTCCTCTGCGTCGACCAGTCCGGCGACGCCCCGCGCGCGGCGCGCTGGCCCGAGCCCTTTGCCACGCGGCTGAAGGCGCTCGCCGCCGAGCACGCTGCTTTGCCTGTCCCTGCCGGTGCAGGCGAAGGCATCAGGCTCAAGCGCGGGGCAGCATGAGTGCACTGCTCCTGGGTGCCGTTGCCGCCCTCGGATGGGGCCTCTACGACTTCCTGATACGCTTCGTCACTCGCAAGGCAGGAGGGATCCAAGCCGTATTATTCGTGCTCATCTGCGGCGCTGCGGCCTTGTGGGTTGCCGCCTTCGCCTTGGGCGAGCCGATCTCGCCTCCGCAAGGAAAGCTGTGGGAGACCGCCATCTCGGGCGCAACATATGCAGGCGCCCTCGTCTGCGGCTATCGCGCCTTCACGATCGGCCCCGTTTCCTTCGTTGCTCCCATTGTTGCCGCCTACCCGGTGTTTACGATGCTGTGGGCCGTCGCCAATGGCTCGCGGCCCGGACCGGCCGATTGGCTTGGCGTGGTGGCGGTGCTGATCGGCGTGGCGCTCGTCGCGCGCTTTGCCGCCGAGCAGCCCGATGAGAAGGCTCGCGGAGGTCCGAGCTCTCGCGCGGCCGCCCTGACCTACGCCGGTGCCGCGTGCGTCATCTATGCCGCGTCTTTTGCCGTCGGGCAGCTCGCCACCCAGGATTCTTCGGAGCTGTCCGTAACCTTCTTCGGCAGGCTCTGTGCGATCGCGCTTGTCCTGCCGATCGGCTTGATCACCGGCATCACGTTTTCCGGCGCACGCTCCTGGCTGCCCATACTTGCGCTCATGGGAGGCCTCGACGCCCTGAGCCTGCTCGCCGTAAACGCCGCGGGCAAGATGGAAGGCGCAGAGTATGCCATCGTCATCGCCTCGACCTTCGGGGCGATCACGGTCATCCTGGCCGTCCTTTTTCTCAAAGAGCGGCTCTCGATGCTGCAATGCCTCGGCATGGCCAGTGTATTCTCCGGCATCATCGCCTTGTCCGGTCGTTTCTGACGACGGCGACGCGAAGGAGATCCAGGTCGACTGCAATGGAGAGAAATACGATGACTGATGCTCTGCCAGTCTTGCGCCGGGAGGCGGACGTCTCCGAGGAAAGTTGGAACGACGCGCGCGGGCGCCTGTCGTTTCGCACGCTCATCGACGGCGACGAGACGGCAACGAACGCCCTCACCTTCGGCACGGCGACGCTGAAGCCCGGCGAATGGCTGGCGCTCCACCGGCATGCACCGCCCGAGATCTATTTCATCCTTTCGGGTTCGGGTGCGATGACCATCGACGGCGTGCGCCACGATGTCTCGGCCGGCACCGGCATCTTCATCCCCGGCAACGCCGAGCACGGCATCTCGAACGCCGGACCCGAGACGCTCAAGTTCCTCTATGCGTTCGCCGTCAATGGCTTTTCCGAGGTCGTCTACGTCTTCTCGTGATCACGCAGCGATGGCCATCGCATCGACGACGGCGACGAAGTGACAACCGGACGCCGCCAGCACGAAGGCGTGCCAAATCGCGTTGTGGTAGCGCAGTCTCTCTGAGAGCAGAAAGACCAACCCGATGGTGTAGAGGCCGCCGCCTGCCGCGAGCAAAGCCAGCACCGTGGGCGAGACGGCCGCGGCGAGCGACTGGATAACCAAAACGCCGGACCATCCGAGAGCCAGGCCAAGAACATAGAATGTCCGCACGAACCGCGCCGGCCAGAGCAGCTTGGCGACGGCTCCAAGCAACGCAATCGCCCATACGCCACCGAGCAGCGTGAAACCCGTGGCTCCGCCCATCGAGACTAGAGCGAAGGGCGTGTAGGTCGCCGCAATCTTGAGGTAGATCGCGGCATGGTCGCAGCGACGCAGGATCGACTTGAGCCTGGGCCTGCCCCTGCTGATCAGGTGATAGGCGGCCGAGCAGGCGAAGACCGCGACCAGCGCCAGCCCATAGATCGTCGAGGCGACGGCCGACGGCGTTGGCAGCCACTGAATGGCGAAAATGATGAGCGCCGTGGCTGCCGTCAGGCTGGCGGCCACACCAACGACGTGGATGGAGCCGTCAGCTACGCGCTCGCCAATGGTGTACTCAGGAAAGCTCATCTGCATGCAAACGCATGCCCCTGATGACTGCCGCGCCAGCCTCGAACATCCCTCTGTCGATTTTCCGTCGCAACCAAACCCGCAAAATGAGGTGAACAGCCCAACAATGGCGTCAACCGCGGCCCGCGCCCGAGGATCTGAGCGCGCGATCCTAGAGCCGCGGCGCGGGTTCCGACTGGATCCACTTCGCGATATTGCTGAACTGCCAGCCCATGCCGACTACGGCGAGGATGATGGTGAGCAGCCTCGCCAGCATGCCGCTCCCTGCAAGCAGTCCGAGGCCCGGCAGGATAATATTCGTTCCCGCCACGACCATGGCAGCACCGCTCAATGCGGATGCAATGACGACGAACATGTCGAAGAAGCGCGGCACGAGGATACCGCCGATCACAGCGCAAATGGCCGCGAGAACGATGCCGAATAGGCCTCCCAGCCCGCTTTCGAGCCCGAAGACCGCGGCGAGCGAAAGCCCGACCAGGAACCCGCCGGACACGCCCAGCAGAATGCGCCGGTAAGGCTCGAGCCCGTAGGACGCAATGCCAAGGGCTACCGCACCCACGATTCCGAGGATGATGGCGATCGCTCCGACCTCGCCCGTCAGCCAACGGCCCAGGAGCAGCCCGATGTCGAGACCAATGAGACCGTAGAGCAGAGGCAGCCACGCGTAGAACAGGAAGAGCCCAAACGCCATGATCGCGAGGCCGGTCAGGATCATCAGCAATCCGCCCACGAGCGACATGTTCCACCTCCTGGGTTCACTTAAACGTCCGCGCCCGGCGAAGTACCGGGCACTGGTTCAGTTTCCGAGGCGCCGGACGAAACTCCTCCGGTGGCTCGAACTAGCAGCGATGGCACCAACTGCGGCAGCGCCGATCCCACCACGGCCCCCAGCAGCGCTGATGGCAATGACGATTGCGCCTGCAGTGAACCGGCGTGACGGTCGTGTCGACATAGGTCTTGAGATTTGGAACCAGCAACGCTGCCTGCGCAGGCGTGGTCTCGACGGCTGCTGTCAGGATGAATGCGAGAAGTGCCGCACTGGCCAGTGCGCCCACAGAGGCCAATATCTTTTTCATTTTTCGCTCCTCTTCAACACAATCGACAGCCCCGCCGATCTGATGGCGGATTAACGACAAAAGCTGAGCCCGCTCACGGTGGCGCGATCCTCGGCCGCCGCGCACCACACATCTCTCTGACCGTTTCAAAACGCGATTGAGAGACCTTTCGCAGGTCTCGAATCGATTGCGTTGAGAAGCCGCGCGGCCCCACTCGTTCTGCGAGCAGCTGTGCGCCTCACTCACCGCCAGCCGCACAATCGCGACCGCATTGTTACTCGTCGCCAAAAGACTAGCTGCATGACGCCAGGATACCAGTCCCCCGTTCGGGGGACAGACTTTGCCGGGACGAAAGGGATGCATGGTCTCTATAGTGCGGCTTCGATGGGGGCTACCGAGTGCGTATTTCCTCTCGCTAAGGAGTCCCGAAAATGAAAAATCGAGTGGCATTTTCGGTTGCTGTCTCCGGAGATCGCTCGCTTGCGCGCGTTGGAAGCGGTGAAATGTTTCTGGAACCGGAGGCGGAATGCCGAGCGCGCGTGCCGATGCCCTGAAGAAGCCCGATCGTGAAACGCGCCTGATCGACCTCGCTCTTCAAGGCGGCGGCTCTCATGGCGCCTTTACGTGGGGCGTCCTCGATCGGCTCCTCGAGGAGCCTCATCTCAAGATCGACGCCATCTCGGGTACATCCGCCGGCGCCATGAACGCAGCCGTGCTCGCCGACGGTTGGACGAAGAGCGGAGCACAAGGCGCCCGCGCGGCGCTCGATGCCTACTGGGAGCGGGTCGCCAAAGCCGCCGTCTTTAGTCCGCTGCAACGCTCGCCGCTCGATCGCCTGCTCGGCCGCTGGTCGCTCGACTACTCCCCGGCCTTCCTCACATTCGATCTCATGTCGCGCGTGTTCTCGCCCTACGATCTCAATCCGAAGGGCATCAACCCGCTGACCAGCATCCTCGACGAGTGCATCGATTTCGAGCGCCTCGCGCAATCACCCATCAAGCTCTTCGTCACAGCGACCAATGTTCACACCGGTCGCGGTCGCATCTTCCGCAACGCTGAGCTCACCCCTGACGTCCTCCTGGCCTCTGCATGTCTGCCGACGATGTTTCAGGCGGTCGAGATTGACGGCGAGCCTTATTGGGACGGCGGCTTCGCTGGCAACCCGACGATCACGCCCCTCGTGCGCGAGAGCGACGCCCAGGATTCGATCCTCGTGCAGATCAATCCGCGCGAGCGTCCCGGCACGCCGCGCACTGCGAGCGAGATCCTGAACCGCCTGAACGAGGTCTCCTTCAATGCTGCGCTGATGAAGGAGCTGCGCATGATCGCACTCATGCGCCAGGTGGCCGATCCCGGCACGGGAGAGGGCGCACGCTGGGCAAGCATGCGCACGCACCGCATCATGAGCGACATGCTGATCGAGCTCGGCTCCTCCTCGAAGATGAATGCCGAGTGGGACTTCCTGACCATGCTTCGCGAGGAGGGGCGCCGCGCGACAAGCGAATTCCTTGCGACGCACGGCGACGACATCGGGCGGCGCTCGACGGCCGATCTCGACGCACTGCTCACGGAGTGCTGAGGCATGGGGCTCCTCGGAATCCTGATCGGTCTCGGAGTGCTGATCTGGCTCGCCTATCGCGGCTGGAGCATCCTGCTCCTGGCTCCCGCGGCGGCCCTCATCGCAGCGGCTTTCGCGCGCGAGCCCCTGCTCGCCCATTGGACCCAGACGTTCATGGGCAACGCAGCGCAGTTTCTCGCCCAGTTCTTTCCTCTGTTCCTGCTCGGCGCGCTGTTCGGCAAGCTCATGGACGACAGCGGCTCGGTGAGAGCCATCTCGCGCTTCATGACCGAGCAGCTGGGCCCGCGCCATGCCATGCTTGCCGTGGTGCTGGCAGGTGCCATGGTGACCTACGGCGGCGTCAGTCTTTTCGTGGCGTTCTTCGTGCTGGCGCCGATGGCTCAGGAGCTCTTCAAGGCTGCCGATATTCCGAGGCGCCTGATGCCGGCCGCCATCGCCCTTGGCACTTCGACCTTCACTATGTCGGCGTTGCCGGGGACACCGTCGATCCAGAACGCGATCCCGATGCCGTTCTTCGGCACCACGCCCTTTGCGGCTCCGGGATTGGGGATCATCGCCTCCCTCATCATGCTGGCGTTCGGCATGTGGTGGCTCCGTCGCGCGGAAGCCGCAGCGCGGCACGCCGGAGAGGGTTTTGGCGACGTAGCGGACGCCGCCGCGCCCGACGTCGTGGTCGAGGATCAGACTATCCGCGAGCGGGCGACGACGGCACGCGAATTCGATCCCGCCGAGCTTCGCCACGGCCACGCGAGCGAAAGCCTGCCTCCCATTGCGTTGGCCGCGCTCCCGCTCGTGACCGTCGTCGGCGTCAATCTCTTGATGGCGCTATTCGTGCTGCCGCGGCGCGACTTCTCCTTCCTCGCCGAGGACCGCTGGGGTCCCACGACATTCTCGGCCGTAGGCGGCGTGTGGTCCGTAGTCGTCGCACTGGCCACCGCAACGCTGATCCTCATCCTCACGAATCGCCGGCGTCTCCCGGCCTTGCGCGAGAGCATGGATGCGGGCGCCAACGCCTCGGTGCTCCCCGCGCTCAGTGTCGCGAGCCTCGTCGGCTTCGGCGCCGTCGTCGCCGCGCTACCCGCATTCGAGGTCGTAAGCGACTGGGTGCTCTCGATCGGCGGCGGCCCCCTCGTCTCGCTTGCCGCCGCGACCAACGTGCTCGCCGCTCTGACCGGCTCGGCCTCGGGCGGCCTCACGATCGCCCTCGATGCGCTCGGCGACACCTATCTCCAACTGGCGGGCGAGCAGGGCATCGATCCCGCGCTCTTGCACCGGGTCGCCGTGATCAGCTCCGGCACGCTCGACAGCCTGCCGCACAACGGCGCCGTGGTGACCTTGCTCGCCGTATGCGGCTCGACGCATCGCGAAAGCTATGGAGACATCGTCATGGCGGCGATCGTCGGCGCCCTCGTCGCGCTCGCGGCCGTCATCGTTCTGGGTACGGCATTTGGTTCGTTTTGAGGTGTGAGAGAGCGGCACATGATTGTCACTGAATCTCCCCCGCGCAGGTTCTGGCGAGCTCTCGCTATGCGCGGCGCAATGTTCCTCGTCCTCTGGCTGGTGCTGACCGCTGGCAAGGCTGCCGATCTGGCGGCCGGAGTTGTCGCGGCCGGCTTGGCGACGTGGGTCAGCCTGCAACTCCTGCCGCCGGCGCCGTTGCGGCTTTCGGCTCTCGATCTGGCAAAGTTCACTCAGCACTTCCTTCGCCAGTCGATCCTGGCCGGCGTCGATGTCGCGTGGAAAGCACTCGATCCAAGGCTTCCCCTTCGGACCGGCTTTGTCGTCTATCCGTCGCGCCTCGCTCCGGGCAATGCGCAGAGCGCCTTCTGTACGCTGGCAAGCCTGATGCCCGGGACACTTCCCGCCGATCAGGACGGAAGCGGAGCGCTCGTCATCCACTGCCTCGACATGGGCCAGCCTGTGGTGGCGCAACTGTCGCAAGACGAGGATCTGTTCAGGCGCGCGTTGGGGGGCGGGCAGGACCATGACTAGCTTCCTGATCCTGGCCGGTATCTTCGTGCTGGCGATGGTCGCCATCGGCATGGTTCGCATTTTGCGCGGACCGGCGACGGCGGACCGCATGATGGCGGCACAACTGCTCGGAACGGGCGGCATTGCCGCCCTCCTGCTCTCCTCGGTCGCCACCGGGACGTCCGCGCTGGTCGATGTCGCGCTGTCGGTGGCGCTCCTTGCGGCCTTCGCATCCGTCACCTTGGTGACGGCCGCATCGCAGAAGAATGTCGAACCGCCGGAGGCTCCCAAAGAATGAGCGTGGCAAGCGACATCTTCACCGCGCTCGCGGTGTCGGCAGGCGCCTTCTTCTTCCTTGCCGGCACGGTGGGGCTCTTGCGCTTTCCCGATACACTTTCGCGCCTGCACGCGCTCACCAAGGCCGACAATCTGGGCCTCGGCCTGGTCGTGCTCGGTCTATTGCCGTGGGCCGGTGGCGTATTCGGCGCGCTCAAGCTCATTTGCGTCTGGATCCTGGTTCAATTCGCAGGCGCGACGGTCGCCCAGCTCATCGCGCGTGCCGCGCGGCGCGGAGGCTTGGGGTCATGACGCCGATCCTGGCTTTCGACATGGGTCTGGCACTCTTGGTTCTAGGCGTTGCCGCCTGGACAATCGCCGCGCGCGGGACGTTCGCCGCAGTGGTTGGCTTCGTCGCCTATGGGCTGCTTCTTGCCCTCGTCTGGGCGCGGCTCGCGGCATTCGACATCGCGCTGACGGAAGCCGCGATCGGCAGCGGCGTGACCGGCGTGCTGCTGCTACGTGCTGCAAAGCTGTTGCCATATTCCGCGGCGGAGTCCGCGCGCTCCGGAGCGCCACTTCGCATCGCAGCGGGCCTCCTCTGTGCAGTTGTAACCCTCGGGCTCGCCGCCGTCGTTCTCTCGCTGCCGGAGCCCGCGCCGACGCTCGCGCCGCAGGCCGAGGCGAGCCTGCCCGCGACCGGCCTCGGCAATCCGGTCACCGCCGTTCTCCTCGCCTACCGCGCCATCGATACCTTCCTCGAGAAGGTCGTCGTGCTGCTTGCTCTCGTCGGCGTGTGGTCGCTGGCGGCGGACCGCGACTGGGGTGATGCCCCGGTGCTGTGGCGGACACGAGATCATGACGGCGCGCTGATCCTCCTCGCCCAGGTCCTGCCCCCGGTCGGCGTCGTGGTCGCGATCTACATCCTGTGGACCGGGGCAGATCACCCCGGCGGGGCCTTTCAGGCGAGTGCGATCCTCGCCGCCATGTGGATGCTGACCATGATCGCCGGATTGAGCCGCGCGCCGCGGACGAGCGCGCCTGGACTGCGGCTGACGCTTGTCGCCGGCGCCGCCGTATTTCTCGTTGTCGGGCTCGCGGGCTCTTTGGTTGCGGATGCCTTCCTCGCCTACCCGCCGGGATACGCCAAGGCGCTGATCATCGCCATCGAGGTGGTGATGACGCTCTCCGTCGCCGTGACGCTTGCGCTTTTGGTCGCCGGCCCACCGGAACGGGGAGGAGAGCCATGAGCTCCGCAACGCTCTTCGGCCTGTGCGGCGCGGCCCTCGTGGGGCTGGGCCTTTTCGGCCTGATCGCTCATGCAGAGCCGCTGCGCAAGATCCTGGCTTTCAATCTGCTCGGCGGCGGCGTGTTCCTGATCTTCGGCGTCGTCGCGCGCCGGGGTGCTGCGGCAGGCTTCCTCGGCGATCCGGTGCCGCAGGCGATGGTGATCACGGGCCTTGTCGTCGCCTTCGCGGCCACCGCCTTGGCCGTCGCGCTGCTCCTGAGGCTCTACCGCATCTCCGGGGAGACGACGCTGCCCGCCGGGCCCTCGACGAAGTCGCACGCCGATGGAGCGACCTCCTGATGCCGGACGCCGTGGCCTATAGCGACGTGACGGCCGGGCGAGACTTCCTCCTCGTGGCGGCGATCGTGCTCCCTGTGGCCGGCGTGCTGCTCTCGGTCGCGCTCGGCGGACGGCACGCGGAGCGCATCGCACTCTCTCTCATGCCGGCCGGCCTCGCGGTCGCGGTCGCGATCGCTGCCGGTGTCTATAGTTCTGGAGCGGCGCTCACCTACAATCTCGGCGGCTGGATGCCCCCGCTCGGCGTGGCACTCCGCGCCGACGGCATTTCGGCGGCGATGCTGGTCACGACCGCATTGGTGATCTCGGCCACGGCGCTTTTTGCGCGGCCCGATTTCGGCACACCCGACGGCCAGTCCGAGTCCCGCGCCGCCCTGACGTTCTGGACGCTTCTGCTCGCGGTCTGGGCCGCGCTCAATGCCGTCTTCCTCAGTTGGGACTTGTTCAATCTCTATGTCGGACTCGAGCTCCTGACCTTCGGCGCCGTGCCGCTCGTCTGCCTCGACGGCCGCGCCGAAACCATCGCCGCCGCCCTGCGCTATCTCATCTTCGCGCTCGCCGGCTCCGTGCTCTATCTGCTCGGCGCAGCACTGCTCTATGGAGCGTACGGCACCTTAGACATCGGCCTTTTGGCGGGAAGGTTTCGCGCCGAGCCCGCCACCTGGGCCGCGCTCGCCTTGATGACGGCGGGCCTCCTGGCCAAGACGGCGCTCTTTCCCTTGCACCTCTGGCTGCCGCCCGCGCACGCAGGCGCACCCGCGCCGGCAAGCGCCGTGCTTTCGGCGCTCGTCGTCAAGGGATCGTTCTTCATCGTCATCCGCATCTGGTTCTATGCCATGCCGGGATTGCCCACCCCGATCGCGGCACAGATGCTGGCGACGCTCGGCGCAGCAGCGATACTCTTCGGCGGCGCGGTGGCCCTTCGCCAGCCTCGCCTCAAGATGCTGATCGCCTATTCGACCGTGGCGCAGATCGGCTACCTCTTCCTCATCTTCCCGCTGATCGTCGGTGCCGATCCGGACGACCGCTGGAGCAACGCCGCCTGGACCGGCGGCTGGCTCCAGCTTTTCTCCCACGCCTTCGCCAAGGCCGCGATGTTCATGGCCGCAGGGCTGATTTACGAGGCTCTCGGTCATGACCGGATCGCCGAGCTCGGCGGCGTCGGGCGGGCGCTTCCCATCACCGTATTCGCATTCGCCCTCGGCGGGCTCTCGCTGATGGGCGTGCCGCCATCCGGCGGCTTCGTGGCGAAGTGGCTGATGCTGACCGCCGCCGCCATGGAAGGGCAGTGGTGGTGGGCGGTCGTGATCCTGGCAGGCGGTCTGCTGGCCGGCGCCTACGTCATCCGGGTCCTGGCCCGAGCCATGGGCGATGCGGGTGGGCCGCACGCATTGCGTGCAACCGTGCCGCGCAGCCGGCAGGCGATACCGCTGGCGCTCGCAGTTTGCGCGCTGCTGCTCGGCCTCGTGCCGCTCGAGCCCTCTGCGCTCTTGCTGATCGGACGCCCTGAGGCGTCAGGAGGCGTCTTGCCATGACGGGCGCGGGCCTGCTTCTACTTGTTGCTCTGGCCGTGCCGCTCGTGATGCTGGCGGCTTGCCTGTCACCCCGCGTCAGAGCACGCATGCCGTCGCTCCTGGCCTGGGCCCCGGTTCCCGCGCTGGCGGCGGCGCTGTTTGCGGCAGGTGCAGAGCCAGTCGAGTTCCTGGCTCCTCCATTGCGTGCAACGCTCGCGCTCGATGGCACGGGCGCGCTGCTCCTTGGCGTCGCGGCCCTGCTTTGGATTGCCGCCGGCGCCTACGCATCCGCCTCACTGCAAGAGGATCAAAATTCCCGCAGCTTCGCAGCCTGGTGGCTCCTCGCCCTCGCCGGCAACATCGGCGTCTTCATGGCCGCCGACGTCGCGAGCTTCTATTTGTTCTTCGCCATGGGCTCTCTCTCTGCCTATGGCCTGATCGCCCACGACGGAACCGCGCGCGCGTGGCGGGCCGGGGCCGTGTATGTCGGCCTCGCGCTCCTGGGCGAGGCCTGCGTCTTGATGGGCCTCGTGCTCGTCTCCGCACCCACAAACAGTCTTCTGATCCACGATGCCGTGGCGGCGCTTCCGACATCGCCCTGGCGCGACGCAGCAATGGCGCTGCTCATCGCGGGCTTCGGATTGAAGATCGGCCTCGTGCCGCTGCACGTCTGGATGCCGCTCGCCTATACCGCCGCGCCCATTCCTGCCGCAGCGGTCCTGAGCGGCGCCGCCGTCAAATCCGGAGTCATAGGGCTGATCCGTTTCATGCCCTTCGCGGCCGCGCTACCGGACTGGGGTGGAACGCTGGTGGTTGCCGGTCTCGTCCCGGCCTTCTACGGCGTCGCGATCGGGATCACGCAAACCAATCCGAAGACGATTCTCGCCTACTCGAGCGTGAGCCAGATGGGCCTGATCGCCGCGGTGATCGGGATGGGTCTCGCTGCCGGCGATGCAAGCACGCCATCTGCGGCAGGCTTCTATGCAGCCCATCACGTCCTCGTCAAAGGTGCGCTGTTCCTCGCCATCGGTGTTGTCGCGGCAACAGGTGCCCGCAATCTCTGGCCCGCTGTGCTGCCGGCGACGGTCATAGCGCTCGGATTGGCCGGCCTGCCGTTTACCGGCGGCGCGTTTGCGAAGGCGGCCGTGAAGGATCTCCTCGGCGCCGGCCTTGTGAGCTTCCTCGCGGCACTGTCGGCGGCCGGAACGACGCTCCTGATGCTCCATTTCCTGCAGCGCCTCGAGGCGACGGCCCCGGAGGAACCAGAGGACGCAGACGATACATCGCCCGCCGGATTGACTTTGCCGTGGCTGGCGCTGGCAGGCGCTTCGATCGTTGTCCCGTGGGCGCTCTTTCCAGCGTACGTTCCTGGCGGATTCGAATACGCACTCTCATTGAGCGGGCTTTGGGCCTCGCTGTGGCCGGTCTTGGTGGGTGGCCTGATCGCCTTCGCGTTCTGGCGCTGGCCGAGGCGACTGCCGCAGTTGCCGGAGGGCGACATCGTGGCGGCACTGCCCCAAGCCACACGGCGGGCCGTCGCCTTGGGTGCAACACTGGAGCAGGCAGACACTCTCCTGCGGCTGTGGCCGGTCGCAGGTGTCTCACTGCTTACGCTGACGATCCTTTTGGGAGCGGCGATGGCCATCGGCAATTAACCGCTGGTCTCGCCGCTGCTCGGCTCGCTATCGGTACGAGTGATATTCTTTTCTCAGATCAAGACGCAGGTCGTGCTTTCATTTTGAATGACTTGAAGGGAGAGACCCAGGATCGCAGCGACTTCTGACGTCCGTAGTGCGGAGGTGTGGATCACATGTTGTCCGTTTCCGTTTGCAGCCCGCAGGAAATCTCGCGCCTGTCGCGAGCTCTCCTGCTCGCCGCGCTCCCTCTCCTGACTCTCTCGGCGTGCCGCGAGGAGGCGGGCCCCGATAAGCCCGAGGTCCGCCCCGTGCGCACGGTCACGGTCGAAAAGCGCGAGGCGGGAGTCCCGGTTGTTCTCACGGGCCGCATCGAATCGGCAGACGAGGCCGCGCTCGGCTTCCGCATTGCCGGGAGGATGATCGAGCGCTCGGTGAACGTCGGCGACCGCATCGAAGCGGGCCGGCTGCTCGCGCGCCTCGAGCCTCAGAACGAGATGAATGCGCTGCGCTCGGCCCAAGCCAACCTGGCTGCCGCCCAGGCCGCATTGACGGAAGCGCGCAACCGCTTCGAGCGCCAGGAAACACTCCTGGGGCAGGGCTGGACGACCCGCGCCCAGTTCGATCAGGCTGAGAAGGCGCGCTCGACCACCGAAGCACAGGTCGACGCCGCCGAAGCCCAGCTCAAGTCCGCGCACGATCTTGTGAGCTTCACCGAGCTCGAGGCCGACGCCGAGGGCGTGGTGACCGCCACGGGGGCCGAGGCGGGTGAGGTCATTCAGGCCGGACAGATGGTCGTGCGCCTCGCGCGTCAGGGCGGCCGAGACGCCGTGTTCGACGTCCCGGCCCAGGTCCTGCGCTCCGCACCCAGCGAGCCGATCATCGATGTCCACCTCACCAATGATCCGTCGGTCAAGGCGACCGGCCGCGTGCGCGAGGTCTCGCCGCAGGCCGATCCCATAACCCGGACCTTCAAGGTCAAGGTCGGGCTCAGCGAACCGCCGGAGGCGATGCTCCTCGGCGCGACCGTGACGGGTAACCTGCAGACGGACGCCGAGCCGATGGTTGAAATTCCTGCCAGCGCGCTGACGAAGGTCAATCGACAGCCTGCCGTTTGGATCGTCGATCCCTCCAATCACGTCGTTTCGCTGCGCAATGTCGAGATAGCCCGCTTCGACCCGGCAACGGTCGCGATCTCGCAGGGGCTCGATGTCGGCGAGGTGATTGTCACGGCCGGCGTGCAGGCACTCCATCCGGGCCAGAAAATTCGCGTCCTAGGATCGGAGCCCTGATGAGCTTCAATCTTTCACAATGGGCGCTCGATAACCGCTCGCTCGTCGCCTACTTCATGATCGTCGCGGTCGCGGCCGGCATCATGTCCTACAACCGGCTCGGGCGAAACGAGGACCCGACCTTTATCATCAAGACCATGGTCGTGCAGGCGGCTTGGCCGGGCGCGACCATCGACGACACCTTGAAGCAGGTCACGGAGCGCCTCGAGCGCACGCTCGAGGAGACGCCGAAGCTCGATTTCCTGCGCAGCTACACGAGCCCCGGCCTCACGACGATCTTCGTCAATCTCAAGGGCGATACGACCGCGAACGAGGTGGCGGACATCTGGTACCACGTCCGCAAGAGCGTCGGCGACATGCGCCACACTCTCCCGGTGGGCGTCGTCGGCCCGGGTTTCAACGATGAGTTCGGCGATACGTTCGGCATCATCTACGGCTTCACGGCCGACGGCTTCACCCATCGCGAGCTCCGCGACTATGTCGAGGACGTCCGCTCGAAGCTGCTGCATATCCCCGACGTCTCCAAGATCGAGATCCTGGGAGCCCAGGACGAGAAGATCTTCGTCGAGTTCTCGATGCAGGAGCTTGCCACTCTCGGCATCGACCGCTCCGCTCTCGTGAGAGCGCTCCAGGCCCAGAATGTCGTGCGCCCGGGCGGCACCATCCAAACCGGTGACGAGACGCTGTCGCTTCGCGTCTCTGGCGCCTTCCGCTCGGAGCAGGACGTCCTCAACGTCAACTTCGCAGTCGGCGACCGCATGCTTCGCCTGAGCGACATCGCGCGCGTGCGCCGCGCGTTCTCCGATCCGCCTCAGCCGCTGTTCCGGGTCAATGGCGAGCCCGCGATCGGCCTCGCGGTCGCGATGCGCGACGGCGGGGACATCCTGGCCCTCGGCAAGAACATCACCCGCGCCATGGCCGCCGTCAGAGCCGATCTGCCCGTCGGCATCGAGCCCAAGCTGGTCGCTGACCAGGCGGTGACGGTCGAGAGCGCCATCTCCGAGTTCATGACCTCGCTGTGGCAGGCTGTGGCGATCATCCTAGCCGTGAGCTTTGTCGCGCTCGGCGTGCGCCCCGGACTGATAATTGCCCTCTCCATACCCCTGACGCTCGCCATCGTTTTCTCGCTGATGGAGCTGACCAACATCGACATGCAGCGCATTTCGCTCGGCGCGCTCATCATAGCGCTGGCGCTGCTCGTCGACGACGCCATGACGATCACGGATGCCACGCTCACGCGTCTTGCCGCGGGCGACGACAAGGTGGAAGCCGCGACGTTCGCATTCCGGACCTACGCCTTTTCCATGCTCGCGGGCACTCTCGTCACGATGGCGGGCTTCGTACCGGTCGGCTTCGCCGCGAGCTCTGCCGGCGAATACACGTTCTCGCTGTTTGCCGTGGTCAGCATCGCGCTGATCGTCTCGTGGTTCGTGGCAGTGATTTTTGCCCCGCTCCTGTGCGCCGCGATTCTCCAGCCGCCCAAGGCAGGCACCGCCGGCTCGAGCAAGGTCATCGACACCTACCGCGGCTTTCTCACGCGCGCGATCAAGGCAAAATGGATCACGATCGCATTGACCCTCGGTCTCTTCGTCGCCTCGATCCTGGCGCTGCCGCTGATCCCGAGCCAGTTCTTTCCCTCCTCCGACCGCCCCGAGCTGCTCGTCGACCTGACGCTCCCGCAGAGCGCGTCGATCCATGCCACCGAAGACCTAGCGGGGCGATTCGATGCGGCTCTCAAGGGCGATGACGACGTCGCGCGCTGGAGCACCTACGTCGGGCGCGGCGCCATTCGCTTCTACCTGCCGCTCGATGTGCAGCTTCCCAACAATTTCTTCGCCCAGGCCGTGATCGTCGCCAAGGACGTCCCGGCCCGCGAGCGGCTGCGCCAGAAGCTCGAGAAGCTTCTCGCCGACGACTTTCCCAACATCGTCGGGCGCATCTCGCCTCTCGAGCTCGGCCCGCCGGTCGGCTGGCCCATTCAATACCGCGTCAGCGGGCCCGACATTGCCCAGGTGCGCGACATCGCCTTCAGGCTGGCCGGCGTCGTTGCGGCAAATCGCCAGACGGAAACGGTCAATTTCGACTGGGTCGAGCCCGCACGCGAGGTGCGCATCATCATCAACCAGGATGAGGCGCGCCTCCTCGGCCTGAGCTCGGAGAACCTCGCCGCAGTCCTGAACACGGTGATCTCCGGGAATGCGCTGACGCAAGTGCGCGACGACATCTATCTCATCGACGTTGTCGCGCGCGCAACCGACGAGCAGCGGGTCTCACTCGCGACGCTGCGCAACATCCAGGTCCCGCTTCCAGGCGGACGCACCGCTCCGCTGAGCCAGTTCGCGACCTTCGAGTATGCCCAGGATCAACCGGTCGTCTGGCGGCGCGACCGCCTGCCCACCCTCACCGTGCAGGCCAATGTCGCCGCGGATGCCTTGCCCGAGACGGTCGTCGATGCTCTGGGTCCGGAAATCGAGGCCTTGCGCAAGAGCTTGCCCAGTGCCTACGCCATCACCGTGGGCGGCACCGTGGAGGAGAGCCAGAAATCGCAGGCATCCGTCATCGCCGTCGTGCCCCTGATGCTGCTCATCATGCTGACCGTGCTCATGATCGAGCTCAGGAGCTTTCAACGCCTGGGACTCGTCCTGAGCGTCGCTCCGCTCGGATTGATCGGCGTCGTCGCGGCGCTGCTCGTGTCGGGCCGCCCCCTCGGGTTCGTCGCCATCCTGGGCATCCTGGCATTGATCGGCATGATCACCAAGAACGCCGTCATCCTGATCGGGCAGATCGAATCCGAGAGAGCCCAGGGAAAGGATGTCATGCAGGCTGCGATCGATGCCAGCAGCACCCGCTTCCGGCCCATCATGCTAACGGCCGTATCGACCGTGCTCGGCATGATCCCGATCGCGCCAACCGTCTTCTGGGGACCTATGGCCTTCGCGATCATGGGCGGGCTGCTGGTCGCGACCATACTGACGCTCGTCTTCCTGCCGACGCTCTATGTCGCGTGGTTCGAGGGCCGCAAGCCAGCGTCAGGCTCGCAGACACCGGCACCGGCTTGAGAGCCCCCGCAGGCGCACCCGCTCGAGGAACGGACTCATGAAGCCAATCGTTGATCCTCGACGAGGCGACATCGAGGATGACGCTTCGAGCACAAAGCAGCACTCCCTCTTCTCCCTCGCCGGCAGTCTGCTCGCAGAGATCAGCCTCCCGAAGCTGATTGCCGCCTGGACCATGCTGGTTCTCATACCCGCCGTGCTCCTCGGACTTGCGCCCCTGGTCGCGGTCTCATGGGCCGGCAAGCTCGCGGCGAAGCTCGCTTCCCCGGTCCTCGGCATTCTTCCGATTGCCCTGTTCTTGATCGTGGTGGCGATAGGCTGGATGTTCGGCCGGACGCTCTTTCGCCTGGCGGAGACCAACTTCTGGTCCCTGAATGCGCTCATGGTCGAGCCGGCCTATACGATCTGTCGGGAAGGGTTGCGCCATGTAGCGGAGAAATTTTCTCCTGAGAGCCCCGAGGCGGCACGCCGCAAGCGGCTCCGCATTGCTGCCACGGTCCTGTCCGGCCTTCTCATCAGTGGAGCGGCCGTGCTCGTGGCGATGCTTGCCTGGCCGTCGTCGCGTTGGGTTGGTGAAGCGGCCGACTTCCTGTCGCCCTGGCAACTCGCTTGGGTTGCTCTCGCAAATACGGTCGTGCTCATCTGTGCCTATCTGGCGGTCGCCGCGCTCGTCTGGGCCACGGCCGACGTCATCACGCCGGCGCCCCAGGATCTGCGAGGATTTCCCGCACCCACGCCAGGCGCCCGATCTTGGCGTGTTGCGCATCTTTCGGACTTGCACACCGTAGGCGAGCGCTACGGCTTCCGGATCGAATGCGGCCGAGCGGGCCCGAGCGGCAACCGGCGCCTGCAACGGGTTATGGAAGCCATCGAGGCAGCCGACGCGTCGGCGCCGCTTGATGTCATCCTCATCTCGGGAGACGCGACGGATGCGGGGCTTTCAGCCGAATGGGCTGAGTTTCTGGATGCTCTGGCCGCCCATCCCAAGCTCGCGAGCCGTGTGCTCGTGATCCCGGGCAATCACGACATCAACATCGTTGATAAATCCAATCCCGCACGCCTCGATCTCTCGATCGGCCCGAACAGTCGCTTGCGCAAGATCCGCACGCTTTCGGCGATGAACAGCCTGCAGGGCTCACGTGTGCATGTCATAGACTTTGACATGAAGCGTATCGGCAAGACGCTCGCCGAAGCGCTCAAGCCTCTCGCCGCGACGCTTTCGCGATTTGCCGACGTGGGACGGCCCTATCTCTCGACCGAGATATCCAACCTATGGAATGGAGTGTTTCCCATGGTTCTGCCGCCGGATCGAGAAGACGGCCTCGGCGTCATTCTGTTGAACACGAATGCGGACGCGCATTTCTCCTTCACGAATGCATTGGGCATGATCCCGGCCGAGCAGGTCTGGGGCATCGAGATTGCGGCGGCGCAATACCCGCGTGCCTTCTGGTTGATAGCGCTTCACCACCATGTGGTCGAGTATCCGAGGGCAGCCAAGGTCCTTTCGGAACGTATCGGAACCGCCCTCGTCAACGGCAACTGGTTTCTCCGCAGCTTGAAGCCGCTCAAGGAGCGTGCTCTCTTGATGCACGGGCACCGGCACATCGACTGGATCGGCGAATGCGGCGGACTTGTCATCGTGTCAGCGCCGTCTCCAGTCATGGAGGCGACCGACGACCTCGACACCTATTTCTACGTCCACACGCTCGAGGCAGGAAGTGACGGACACATCAGGCTGCTCGAGCCGCAACGCATCACCGTCGAGGGCGAGCCGATCGTCAAGGACCGGACGAACGCTCCGCACACCACTAGCTCGGTCTAGCACGGGGCCGCCGCCGGATATGCTCCTTCATCGCCTTTGTCGGCCAGAAGAGCTTCGATCGCATCGCCGAGCTCCTTGGCCGTCCACGCGTAGCGGCTGAGACGCCGTCCCACGCCGACCTCCTGGCCAGTTGACGTCGTTTTTATCGCAAGAGCCCAGGCCGCCGTCCACAGCGACGAAAGGAAACGCCCCATGAGCGAGCAGAAGACCATCGCCTTCTTTCCCGAGGCCGCCTACGGCCCAGCGCTCAACTCGGTCGGCATCGCCCAGGCCGTCCAAGCGCTCGGCCACAAGGCGGTGTTTCTGTCCGATCCCGGCTTCGTCGACGTCTACAAGGAGTACGGCTTCGAGGCGCACCCTGTGAACCTCTCCGAGCCGATGCCCCCAGAGCAAATGGCGAAGTTCTGGGAGGACTTCATCAACGGCCACATACCGAATTTCAGGAAGTCGCCCTACGACCAGATCGACAACTACGTGAAGGACTGCTGGACCGCGATCGTCGACAGCGCCAAGTGGGCGCAGAAGGACCTCCCCGGCGTGCTCGCCAAGGTGAAGCCCGATCTGATCTGCGTCGACAACGTCATCCTGTTCCCGGCCATCAAGCAGTACGGCAAGCCCTGGGTGCGCATCATCTCCTGCTCGGAGAACGAGATCGAGGACCCCACGATTCCGCCGCATCTATCCGGTTGTGGCGAGAGCGATACCGCCTGCCACCAGCGCTACCGCGATCGCTTCAACGAGGTGATCAGGCCTATCCACGACGACTTCAACGCCTTCCTCGCGACGACGGGCGAGGCCGCCTACCCGATCGGCCAATTCTTCGAGGCCTCGCCCTTCATGAACCTCCTGCTCTATCCGGAGCCGGCGAAGTTCAAGCGCCAGCACCCATTGCAGCCATCGCAATTCCAGTATCTCGAAGGCTGCGTGCGCCAGGAGAAGCCCTACGAGGTGCCGACATTCGCAGCCAACAACGACAAGCCGCTGCTCTACGTCTCCTTCGGCAGCTTGGGCGCCGGCGACACCGAGCTCCTGAAGCGTATCATCGCGACCGTCGCCAAGCTCCCGTATCGCGCGCTCGTCAACGTCGGCGGCTACAAGGAGCAATATTCCGACGTGCCGGGCAACGTCATCATCGAGCCGTGGTTCCCGCAGCCGTCTGTCATCCCGCTCGTCGATGCCGTCATCCACCACGGCGGCAACAACTCGTTCACGGAATGCCTCTACTTCGGCAAGCCCGCGATCATCATGCCCTATGTCTGGGACGGCCACGACAACGCGACGCGCGTGCAAGAGACGGGGCACGGGTTCAAGATGCCGCGTTACGACTGGACGGACGCCGACCTCGCGGCCAAGCTCGATGCCTGCATCAACGATCCCGCGATCAAGGCCAAGCTCGCTGCGACCAGCGCGCATATGAAATCGCAGAAAGGACCGGCGAAGGCCGCCGCTATCCTGGATACGGTCCTCACAAAGGGCCGCTACCATGCCTGAGGCGAAACCGTCATCGGCGCCGCATCTCTATGGGGCTTCGATGCGCACCGATCTCGTCGACTGGGGCGTGCAGCCGGACGCCATCGAGGGGCAGTCCCGCTCGAGCGGGCGCCTGGTTCACAAGGGGCCGAACAACCAGCCTGAGGTCGGCATCTGGGTCTGCACGCCGGGCCGCTGGCGGCTTTCGATTCCGCGCGATGAGCTCTGCCACTTCGTCGCTGGCAGCGCCACTTACCGATCCGAAGGCGGCGAGACGATCGCCGTCGAGGCCGGGACAGTCGTGCTGTTTCCGGCCGGCTGGACCGGCGAATGCACCGTCCACGAGACCATGCGCGACGTCTACATGCTGGCCTGACCGCCGCGTGACAATGAAGGAAGCATCAATGGCAACTCCCGTCATCAGGAAGCCGCTCGCCGTCACCGATCTTGTCGATTGGGGCGTCATCCCGACCATGATCGAGGGAAAATCCCACACCTCGGGCAAGCTCCTGCACAAGGGCCCGGAAGGGCGCTCGGAATGCGGCATCTGGGTCTGCACGCCGGGAAAATGGGAGTGCCACGTCACGCGCGACGAGTTCTGCCACTTCCTCGCCGGCCGCTGCACCTACGTCCACGAGAGCGGCGAGGTGATCGAGATCGAGCCGGATACGGCCGCCTTCTTCCCGCAGGACTGGAAAGGCATATGCACGGTCCACGAGACAGTGAGGAAGGTCTACATGATCCGGTGACTGCCATGACGTTCAGCGCGGACAAGCCGCCCTGCCTGCGCGAGCTCGAAAAGCGCAAATTCCAGGTCCGCACCTCAGTCGAGCCATGAGGACGGTCATCAAGGAATCGAATGCTGCGACGGGCGGCATCCCGCGACACTCCAGGAGCAATGAAAATAATCTAGAAAATTCCACCAATCTGAATGATTGTAAGGCATAGCGCTCGGCCGCTTGCTCACACGGCCGCCGATGCGCGCGAAGTACTCATCATCGCGGCCGTGAATGCGCCCCGAGCCGCATGTGGAAACCCTTGATTTGAAGCAACCCGGCCGCTTGCCCATCCATTATCTTGCGGCCAGCGGTGTTCCCGGGCCGGACGAGGCTAAAGCGAATGAGAACGATTGCACTGTTGGTTGCCCTGCCGTTCGGCATCCTTGCCACGGGCGGCTCGCCGCATGCTTGGGCGCAATCGAATGACGGCGAGAAGGCACCCCAGCAGGAAACGGGAAGCGAGATTTTCGCCCGCCACTGCGCCCCGTGCCACGGCGCCGAGGCGCGCGGCAAAGGCCCCGTCTCCCCGGCGCTCAACACGCCCCCCGCCGACCTGACCAGGATCGCCGCAAGACATGAGGGTGTGTTCCCATCCGCCAAAGTCGCCGATGTGATCCGCACGGGCGGCGGCGTATTGGGGCACGGAACCCTGGAGATGCCGGCCTGGGGCGTGTTCTTCAGCGAGAAGGCCAATCCCACAGTGGGCCGCACTCGCATTTCCGAGCTCGTGCGCTACATCGAAAGCCTGCAGGAGAAATAAGAGGGCAATCTGCGTGGCCGAGCCGGCGCGACGATTGCCGTCGCCATAGGAAAAGAGGCCGACGTCATGCAACCTAGCGAATCCAGCCAACCAGGCGAGACCGCCAGAAGCCCTGATCCGCAATCAGCGAATTCCGCCGTATGGATGCGGGGTCTTTTCATGCTTGTCCTTGCTGTGGCCTTTGGCGTCGCCCAGAGCCTTCTATTCCTGACAGCCCTGGTCCAATTCCTGTGGCTGCTCCTTGCCCACGAGCCGAACGCGCTCCTCGTGAAGTTCGGCAAGTCTCTTTCATTGTGGCTGGCCGCGACCGCCCGGTTCCTCTGCTGCGTCACGGAGGAGAAGCCGTTTCCGTGGACCGGCTGGCCACAGGCGGATTAGCGCTTCACGGCGCCGCAGGACAACTCACGGTGGCGGATTTGACCGTCCTCAAAGCTCGCGCGTGAGGATTAGGCACAATCTTTCGCACCCATCGAGATGGCACGCAGATTGCGCGGGCTCGATCCGCAAATCCCAGGAGGACTGGCAAGATGACCCAGGGCAGCAAAGCCGCAGGCCGATCCGCAAAGAGCAGGCTCCACAACTGGAATTTCCGCCTCGTTTGGCCGCTCATTCTCGCTGTGGCGCTGCTCGTCGTTCTTGCTCGCGCTGCGGCCGCAGAGGAGGCGCGCGGAAAAATCATCGCCGAGGGCAGGCAGGACTTCGAGGAAAACTGCGTCCCGTGTCACGGCGCGGATGCCACGGGCACGGGCGAGCTCGCCGTGAAGCTCATCAAACCCCCGAAGGATCTGACTGCGATCGCCGCGGGATCCGGGGGCGTGTTCCCATTCTGGCGAACATTCGAGATCATCGCCGGCGAGAAGGCGGTGGCGGGCCACGACACCTTCCAGATGCCCAAATATTCGAAGCGCATGCAGGGCGATGACTTCAAGCCCGGCTATCTGCCGGCGCACGTGCGCGTTCTCGAGCTGACCCACTACCTCGAAAGCATACAGAAGAAGTAGCCGCCAAGTTTCGCGTCTCGGATCGAACGATCGCAGGCACGACTTTCCCGATGCCGCGCCCGGCCGGGCAATCGCGACCGGCAACGCCTGCCGCTCTTCCCTTACGGCTTCGCGGCCGGATCAGCAGGAGCCGGCGCGGGCCCTGACCCTCCGGATTTTCCGTCCTCGCCCGGCGCTCCCTCCGGAGCCGCATCCTCGCCGCCCGTGGCCTCTTTGGCCTTGTCGAGGACTTCGCCGGTGGCTTGCTTGGCCTTGTCGAGGACGTCCCGCGTGGCCTCGCTCGCCTTGTCCAGGATTCTCGTGGCCTCGTCCGCCCTCTCGAGTGCGTCCTTGCTCGCCTCCTTGGCTGTCGTCAGCGCGGAGCTTGTGTCCTTCTTGGCATTCTCGATGGCCTCTTTGATTGCTTCCTTGGCGGCTTCGATGGCCGCGTTGGCGGCGTCCTTCGCCTTCTCGATGGCCTCGCTGGCCGATCGACCGGCCGCCTTGCCATCGGCGGGCTCCGGACTTTCAGCTGCCTGCTTCGAGCCGGCGTCTTCTTCTGCGACCGCAGGCGCCGCCGCGAGCACAGGTGACAGAGCGATGACGAGAAGGGCCATTCCGACAAGAGCTTTCATCGTGCGTGTCTCTCTTTTCCGGCCGCCTTAGGCTTCCCCCGCAGCGCCTCCTCTTCGGCAACCTCGCCGTAGAGGAAGGCGACCCAGAGCACGAGCGGCGCTGCGAGCATATTGACGAGCAAGGTCGCCGCAACGAAACCCTCGATGCCCGGCGCGATCGACCAATGCTGCAGAAGTGCCCAGCCGTTTAAACACCAAACAATGGCCAAAGCCACGAAATAGGTGGTGCGCATTCCCCGCATCTCTATCTCCCAGTCCACACCCGAACCGACAGCAGCTGCACATCGCCTCATGTTGCAGTCACACGCTGGCACGATCGCGCAATTCTTCATTGAGCCCGATCAATAACCTCATGGCAGCTTGGAACGTGCAAGAGAGGCCGTGCCCCGATAGAAGATCGCGACGCCCTCATTTCATGAGAACGTAGGTGCCCGGCGCCTTCGTCACCGGATGCAGCCTTGAAGCAGGATCTCCCATCGGCGGTGGCGCCACGCGTTGCCCCGAATGCTGCGCGAGCCATTGTGTCCATGCGGGCCACCATGAGCCATCCTCGCTCGCCGCCCCGTTCACCCAGTCATCGGGGTTGAGATAGAGATCCTTCTCCGTCTTGGTCGCAATGCGATAGCTGCGATTCTTGCGGCCGGGCTCCGAGACAATTCCCGCGTTATGACCGCCGCTCGTCAGCACGAACGTCACATCCGTGTCGAGGATAAGGTGCAGCTTATAGACCGACCGCCAAGGAGCGACGTGGTCGGTCTGCGTTGCGACCCCGAATACCGGCGCGCGAATGTCGGTGAGCGCCGCGGGTTTGCCGTCGACTTCGTATCGACCCTCCGCGAGCTCGTTGCGCAGGAACAGCTTGCGCAGATACTCGGAGTGCATTCGCGCCGGCATCCGCGTCGCATCCGCGTTCCACGCCATGAGATCGAACATCGGCTCGCGATCGCCCATGAGATAGTCGTGCACGATGCGCGACCAGACGAGATCGTTCGAGCGCAGCAACTGGAATGCCCCTGCCATCTGACTGGCGTCGAGGTATCCCTGCTGCCACATCATGTCCTCGAGGAAGGCAACTTGGCTCTCGTTCGTGAACAGGGTGAGCTCGCCCGCGTCCTTGAAATCCACCTCCGCAGCGAGCAGCGTGAGGCTCTTGAACGGATCGTCACCATTGCGCGCGAGCGCGGCAGCTGCGATGGAGAGCAGCGTGCCGCCGAGACAATAGCCGACGCCATGAACCTTGGTCTCGGGGACGATCTCTCTGATCTTCTCGATCGCGCTGAGCACGCCCATCCGGCGATAGTCGTCGAGGCCGAGGTCGCGGTCCTCAGCGCCAGGGTTCTTCCACGAGATCATGAAGACCGTGAAGCCCTGGTCGACGAGATACTTGACCATCGAGTTCTCGGGCCTGAGGTCCAGGATGTAGTACTTCATGATCCACGCAGGCACGATCAGGATCGGCTCCGGCCGCACCGACGGCGTCGTCGGCGCATACTGGATCAGCTCGATCAGATCGTTGCGCAGCACTACCTCGCCGGGCGTGATGGCGAGGTTCTCTCCGACGCTGAACGCCTCGGCACCGACGGGCGGCCGCGCGTTGGCGGCCCGCTCCCAGTCCTCGAGGAAGTTCCAGGCCCCACGCATGAGATTGAGGCCCGCCTCGGCCTGGGTTCTCTCAAGCACTTCCGGGTTGGTCAGCACGAAATTCGCAGGCGAGAACACGTCGAGGATCTGGCGCGCGGTGAACTCCACCTGCCGCTCGTGGTCCTTGCTCACGCCGCGAATGCCGGTGGTGGCGTTGTGCCACCATTGTTGCTGCAAGAGGAAGGCCTGATGGATGACGTTGAACGGGTACCTGCCCCAATCCTCCCCGGCAAACCGCTTGTCGTGGGGCAGGGGCTCGATGCACCGCGCCACGTCATCGGTTGGCCGGGCGCATGTCGCGACATAGTTCGCCAGTCGCGCCCACTTGCGCATGCCCTTCTCGACCAGTTGCACCTGCTTTCCGGGAGAGACCGCAAGATGGATGAGCCAATCGAAGTAGGCTTCGAGCAGCGCCGCCGGCGAGAGCCCGAGCGTCAGCCGTGAGATCATGTAGTGAATGGAGCGATCGGTGACATCCGCCCATCGTTGCGAGAGGTCTTCCTCTGCATCGCCTCGCCATGAGGCGGTCGCCCGGCACGGCACAGGCGACGGCTTGTCTGCGGCGGGTGGCTCGGCGCTTGGGCCCGGACTAATGCTCTGCTCCGGATGCAAGCGCTCCCGTTTGGCAATCTTTGCGGCAGTCGTCATGAGCGGCAATCAACCTCTGCGTGGATCGTCCATTGGCAGCACATCATCCGGCAGTTCCGTTTCCGGTTGTTGATCGCGCGCAAAGCAGTCGCGCCACCTTGACCAATATCAATGCACCCGCCGACCCTCCCCCACCAATTCCTAATATGGTGGCAAATGAGCGCGCCGCCAGTGATGGCGCAGGCGCAAGCATGATGAGGCTAAGCGCAATCCGGCTCATTTCGGGCGGACAGGCACAATGACCAACCGACGGCTCGCATACATTATTAAGGATCAGACGCCGCTCGTGCTCCCCGCGCGCGAGACCGTGCGGGAGGCCTGTCGCTGCATGCGTGAGCGTCGCGCCGGCTCTGTGCTGGTGATCGACGATCAGCAGCGACTATGCGGCATCTTCACGGGCCGCGACGCCGTGGACGCCCTTGCCGAAGGCAACGATGGCGCAACCACGCCGCTCGCCCAGGCGATGACCCCCAATCCCGTAACGATTTCACCGGAGAGCCGTGCCATCGACGCTCTGCGTGCCATGTGCAACGGCGGCTTCCGCCATCTCCCCGTGGTCGAGAACGGGCGCATCTGGGGCATCGTCTCGCGCGGGGACTTCAAGGGCAGCGAGATCGACCGCCTCGATGAGGAAGAGCACCTGTGGGAATGCATACGTTGACTGCGCGGCGCGATACTTGACGCGCGCGAGAGGCCCATCATGGCCAAGACAAAGCACAGAGCACTGACGCCCGAGACCCCGCACCGGACCCGAAACGTCTTGATCGGCGCGGAGCGCCTCGAGGGCGCGCTCACGATACCGGACGCGGCGAAAGGGCTCGTCATCTTTGCCCATGGCAGCGGATCGAGCCGCATGAGCCCGCGCAATCGCCTCGTGGGCCGCGCGCTCAACGAAGCAGGCTTGGCAACGCTCCTGTTCGATCTCCTCACCGAGGAGGAGGCAGCCGACCGCGGCAACGTGTTCGACATCGCGCTCCTCGGCGGCCGCGTTCTGCAAGCGGTCGAATGGTCGCGCGCAGACGCCGATGTCGGTCACATGCCGGTCGGCCTCTTCGGCGCCAGCACGGGCGCGGCGGCCGCCCTCGTCGCCGCGGCCAGGCTGCCACGTAGCGTCGCGGCCGTCGTCTCACGTGGCGGACGGCCGGATCTCGCCGCAGCCGCGCTAGCCCGCGTCAAGGCCCCGACGCTCCTCATCGTCGGCGGCGCCGATTATGGCGTGATCGAGCTCAACGAGGAGGCGCTCGCCCTGCTCACCTGCGAGAAGCGTCTCGCAATCGTGCCGGGAGCAACGCATCTCTTCGACGAGCCGGGAACGCTCGAGCAGGTCATCGCGCTCGCGCAAGACTGGTTCAGCGCCCATCTCACGAGTGTCAAGCCATGACCCGGCCCCGGCTGCTTCCATTCCAAGATCGCAAGGCCGCTGGCGAAGCGCTCGCCAAGGCCGTCGCGCGCAAGAGACTGACGGATCCCGTCATCCTCGCGCTCCCGCGCGGCGGCGTGCCCGTCGCGGTTGAGGTGGCCCGCGCGCTCAAAGCCCCGCTCGACCTCGTGCTCGTGCGCAAGATCGGCGTGCCCCAGCAGCCGGAGCTGGCGGCCGCAGCCGTCGTCGATGGCGGCGAGCCCGAGATCGTCATCAATGACGACGTGGTCGAGGCAGCCGCCGTCACGGAGGCCTACATCCGCAAGCAGGCGGATGCCGAGCTTGCCGAAATCGAGCGCCGCCGCGGCCTCTACCTCGCAGGCCGGCCGCGCGTACCCCTCGAGGGCCGCACGCTCGTTGTCGTCGACGACGGCATCGCGACGGGTGCGAGCATCCGCGCCGCCTTGAAGGCGCTGCGGCGCAAGAAGCCCAAAATGCTGGTGCTCGCCGTGCCTGTCGCCTCGAGCGAGACGCTGGCAGCGCTCGAGCGCGAGGTCGACGCGGTCGTCTGTCTCGAGACGCCGCACCCCTTCTATGCCATCGGCATGCACTACCGCGACTTCCACCAGGTACCTGACGACGAGGTCGTACGCCTCCTCGCCGAGGCGGGCGATTTCAACCACGCCTCGCCTGCAACGGAGGGTCGCACGACGACCCGCCGATGACGTGACGCTTGCTGCAGAAATTTCGGGAGCAGGTCGCCGTGCCTTACGCATCGAACGATGACCTTCCGCAAGGCGTGAGAGCCCACCTCCCCGCGCACGCCCAGGACATCTTCCGCGCTGCCTTCAACAATGCGTGGGAGACCTACGGCGCCAAGCAGCCATGTCGGCGCGAGGAGATCGCGCACCGCGTCGCGTGGTCGGCCGTGAAAAGGCGCTACCACAAGGCCGGCGACCATTGGGTCGAGCGCTCGAGCACCTAATGAGCCCCCAGAATATTTACCCTCTGTGGAAATGGTCGGACAATCTGTCGCGTCGCTCACTTTAGTCGCACATACCCTGACTGAGACGCCCCCGCACTTGCCGCAAACAGCCGCGCATTGTCCGCCCACATATTGGAGCCAAGCAGAGTCCATGCCTCCTGCGCCCATATCTTTGGCAGCGCTGCTCCTAAGTTGGGCACGACGCGCGAGGCGCGATTGATTAGAATAATCCAAATAAGACAATAAGAACTTCAGGGGAGGAGCTGGGGCGATGGAGACTATACTATGGCCCGTGGCCAGACACCTGTTGTTGCCTCGAAACCTGCGCGCGCGAGCGCTCCCCTCGTCCCGCTGAGCGAGATCGCACTCACCGGGATCTACGAGATTTCCAAGATCCTGACGGCTCCGAATCGGTTGGAGTCCACCCTCTCCAACGTCCTCAATCTCCTCTCGTCGTTCCTGCAGATGCGCCACGGCGTCATCTCGCTGCTCGCCGATGACGACATACCCGACATCGTCGTCGGCGCCGGCTGGAGCGAGGGCACGGACGAGCGCTACCGCGCCTGCTCGCCGGAAAAGGCCATCGGCCAGATCGTGGCCACCGCCGTGCCCCTTGTCGTCGAGAACGTCGCCTCCCACCCGCTGTTCGATCCGGCCGACGCGCAAGCTCTCGGCGCCGCAAGCGACAACATGGTATCCTTCATCGGCGTTCCGATCCGCGTCGGCCAGCGCGTGATCGGCACGATCACGATCGACCGCATCTGGGACGGCCAATCGTTCTTCCGCTTCGACGCCGACGTGCGCTTCCTGACCATGATCGCCAACCTGATCGGTCAGACCGTGCAGCTCCACCGCGTCGTCGCCCGCGATCGCGATCGTCTCATTGCCGAAAGCCACCGCCTCCAGAAGGAGATCTCCGAGCTCAAACCGGCCCGCGACCGCAAGAACACCCGCATCGGCGGCATCATCGGCGAGAGCCCGGTCATTCGCTCGCTCCTCGACAAGATCGTGGTCGTGGCGAAGTCGCACTCGCCCGTGCTGCTCCGCGGCGAGTCGGGCACCGGCAAGGAGCTGATCGCCAAGGCGATCCACGAGCAGTCTCCGCGCGCGAGCGGCCCCTTCATCAAGGTGAACTGCGCCGCGCTCCCGGAATCGGTGCTCGAATCCGAGCTTTTCGGCCACGAGAAGGGAGCCTTCACCGGCGCCGTCAATGCCCGCAAGGGCCGTTTCGAGCTCGCTGACAAGGGCACCCTGTTTCTCGACGAGATCGGCGAGATTTCCCCCGCATTCCAGGCCAAGCTCCTGCGCGTGTTGCAGGAGCAGGAATTCGAGCGCGTCGGCGGCAACAAGACGATCAAGGTCGATGTGCGCATCGTCGCCGCGACCAACAGGAACCTTGAGGACGCAGTGGCCAAGGGTGAGTTCCGCGCCGACCTCTACTACCGCATCAACGTTGTCGCGCTTCTGACACCCCCGCTGCGCGACAGACGCACCGATATCCCAGCGCTGGCCAAAGAGTTCCTCAAGCGCTTCAACAGCGAGAACGAACGCACGCTCTCGTTCGGGTCGGGCGCCATGGACGTGCTGACCTCCTGCTACTTCCCAGGCAATGTGCGCGAGCTCGAGAACTGCGTCCGGCGCACGGCGACCCTGACACCGGGGCTCTCCATCGTCATGGACGACTTCGCCTGCCGCCACGACCAGTGCCTGTCCGCTGTGCTCTGGAAAGGCAACTCTGCGCTGCCTGAGCGCCCGCATCCGCAACTCCCGCTGCCTGTGCTCCCGTCCCCGGCCGGAGCCGGGAAGGCCGCGCCGAAGGTCGCAGCAAGCGAGCCCGCCCCCGAATCCGGGACGGGAAGCCCCGACCACCCCCTGGCAGCCTCGAACGGCGATCCCGGCTCCGAGCGCGAGCGGCTCATCGAGGCGATGGAGAAGGCGGGCTGGGTTCAGGCCAAGGCCGCCCGCATTCTGGGCCTGACGCCACGCCAGATTGGCTACGCGCTGAAGAAGCACGGCATCGAGATCAGGCATTTTTAGCGACAGTGCCAGCGGCTAGTGTCGTTCCAACTTTGGTTGATCCGCGGAAAGACCCTAGCTCTTTGTCTTGTCGTGCTTCTTACCGGAAAACCGGTTCCCACTTTTCCAGAAGCACTCTAGACCGCTCTACTTGGCGGTCGGCACGAAACGCACTTGCACGTCGCATGGCCGAGCCTGGTAGGGCGCCGACGTCACGAGGATGTCGGCGCCTGCCTCTGCGTAAGCGGGCGCGTTGTTGGCATTGATGCCGCCGGCCGCGGCAATCAGCGGTCGCCGGCGCCCTTGGGCGAGCCCACTGACGAGCGCGGCGATTTCCTCGGGGCTGAATTTCTCCGCTTGGATGACGTCGAATTCGGCCTCGGCCGCGGCCAGCGCATCCTCGATCGAGGTCGCCTCGATGACGAGCTTCTTCTCGGGCGCCGCCGTACGCAGCCGCTTCACCGTATCGGCAAGCGGCTCGCCCACGAGAAACGCGCGATGCTCGGGAAACACCAGCACCGTTTCCGAGAGCCCGAGGCGGTGGACGACCGCGCCGCCGGCACGAACGGCACGCACCGCAAACGACTTCGTGCCCGGCACGTTCTTGCGCGTGCAGGCAACGACGATCTGCGGCGAGGCGGCTTTGGCCGCATCGACGATCGCGCGCGCCGCCGTCGCGACGCCCGACCACACCTCGATCAGTGTCTGCGCGATCTTCCAGCCACTATGGAGATGGCCGGCGCGCCCGTGCGCGGCGAGGATTGCCGCTCCCGGCTCCAGCCGGTCTCCGGATTGAGCCCTGAGCGAGACATTGCAGCCGGCGAGCTCGAGCAGCGCGGCAGCGCTCTCCGCCTCCGCGAGCACCATCGCCCCGCGTGCGGCAAAGACCATTTCGCCTTCGAGATGGCCGATGCCGAGCGCCTCCGTCGTCAGGTCGCCGTGGGGCACGTCGTCGGCAAGGAGCGTCTCGAGCTCTTGAGGCAGTGCTGCCCGCGCCATGTCGCCCTCCCGTTCGCCCGCCCGATACAGTCCTCGATCGCTCCCCTCGCAGCAAGGACAGGGTGCCAAACTGACGCGGCGCATCACCCTCTCGAGGAGCATGTCCCCGCCCTCCTCATACGTGTCGGACTTGCGACGCGTTGTCGGGGAGACGACAGCCACATGCCGAGGCCGATTAGAATAATCCTAGAAAAACAGCCACGTAGCCAGTGGCACGCCCCTTGAAAGGAGGGACCTGGCTGTCACATGCCGCCTGCTCCGGAGCCATCGGATGGCAAGCAACTCCTCGCGCGATACGTCGAGCGGCACGACCGAGGCCGTCGACTGGCTCGGCCGGCCGGTGTCGTGCCGCGACTGCCCGCACGAGGTCATTCGCGCGGAGGAGCGCTGCGATCTCGGCCGCATCTGCGTGCGCGACCAGCGCGCGCGCCGCATCGACCGCTTCTTTGCCGCCAACCCGCAGGAAGCCGACAAGTACCTCGATCACCCCTATTTCGAAGCGCGTGTGCTGGCCGCAAAATACGCCAGCGTATTCCTGCTGCCGCGCCTCCTGAGCGACCCTGAGCCGGATGTCCGCGCCATGCTCGCCCACCGCCTCCCGGCCAATCGCATCGCGCGACTGAAGAACGATCCCGACCGCAAGGTTCGCACCGTCGTTGCCCAGCGCCTCGAGGGCGCGGCACTCGTCCAGCTGCTCGGCGACGAGGACTACTGGGTGCGCATCGTTGCGGCGAAGCGCGCGCCCCCCGATGCCTTGCCGATCGCCATGCACGATCCCGATCCGCAGGTCCGCCGCGAGGTGGCGCGCCGCATCAAGGCCGACGTGCTCCCCGCCATGGCCCTCGATCCTGACCCGCTCGTCAGGGTTGCCGTGGCCGTGCGCCTCGATCAGTCACAGCTCATGGCGCTCGTCGCCGACGAGGACTTGCGCGTCCGCTTTGTCGTTGCCGAGCGCGGCAGCGCGGCGGCGCTGGCGCGCCTCGTTGACGATCCCGATCCCGAGGTGCGCCGCCTCGCCCGCGCGCGGAGCCAGGACGGCGGCGCGGGCTTGCCCGGGGGCGCAGACGATGCGTCTCGAACATGAACAGGAGTGCGAGAGAGTTGCATGCACGCCAATTCAGCTGAGCTCGTGAGCGGAGGGACCCATGCCGGCCGTTGAGGAAACCGTCGAGCAGGTGCGCCGCATCGGCGTCGACCAGTACAAGTACGGCTTCGAGACCAAGATCGAATCCGACAAGGCGCCGAAGGGGCTCGACGAGAGCACGGTGCGCTTTATCTCCGCGAAGAAGGGCGAGCCCGATTGGATGCTGGCCTGGCGCCTCGAGGCCTACCGGCGCTGGCTCACCATGCGCGAGCCCGCATGGGCGCGCGTCAACTATCCCGCCATCGACTACCAGGATCTCTATTACTACTCGGCGCCGAAGAAGCGCCCGGAGCTTGCGTCCCTCGACGAGGTCGATCCCGAGATCCTCAAAACCTACGAGAAGCTCGGCATTCCGCTGAAAGAGCAGGAGGTGCTTGCAGGCGTCGTGCGCCCCGACGGCACGTCCGCCCGCGTCGCCGTCGATGCCGTCTTCGATTCGGTGTCGATCGCCACGACCTTCAAGGACGAGCTCGCCCGCGCCGGCGTCATCTTCATGCCGATCTCGGAGGCGCTCCGCGAGCATCCCGAGCTCGTGCGCAAATACCTCGGCTCGGTCGTGCCCACGACCGACAACTACTTCGCCACCTTGAACTCGGCGGTGTTCTCCGACGGCTCCTTCGTCTACGTGCCGGAAGGCGTGCGCTGCCCGATGGAGCTCTCGACCTACTTCCGCATCAACGAGGAGAAGACGGGGCAATTCGAGCGCACGCTCATCATCGCCGACAAGGGCGCCCACGTCTCCTACCTCGAAGGCTGCACGGCGCCCAAGCGCGACGAGAACCAGCTTCATGCCGCAGTCGTCGAGCTGGTCGCCCTCGACGACGCCGAGATCAAATACTCGACGGTGCAGAACTGGTACCCCGGCGATGCCGAGGGCAAGGGCGGCATCTTCAACTTCGTAACCAAGCGCGGCGACTGCCGCGGACGCAACTCGAAGATCAGCTGGACGCAGGTCGAGACCGGCTCGGCGATCACCTGGAAGTATCCCTCCTGCATCCTGCGCGGAGATAATTCCCGCGGCGAGTTCTACTCCATCGCCATCTCGAGCGGACGCCAGCAGGTCGACTCCGGCACCAAGATGATCCACCTGGGTCGCAACACGTCGAGCCGCATCATCTCGAAGGGCATCGCGGCCGGGCGCTCCGACAACACCTACCGCGGCCTCGTCTCGGCGCATCGCAAGGCGACGGGCGCGCGGAATTTCACCAACTGCGACTCCCTCCTCATCGGCGACAAGTGCGGCGCACACACCGTCCCCTACATCGAGGCCAAGAACCCCTCCGCCCATTTCGAGCACGAGGCGACGACCTCGAAGATCTCTGAGGACATGCTCTTCTACTGCATGCAGCGCGGGCTCTCGAGCGAGGAGTCGGTGGCCCTCGTCGTCAACGGCTTCGTGCGCGACGTGCTCCAGCAGCTCCCCATGGAGTTCGCCGTCGAGGCCCAGAAGCTCATCTCGATCAGCCTCGAGGGCAGCGTCGGCTGAGCCCCTCAACACCCTCAAAGCAACCGGAGTGCACCTGATGTCCCTCTTGGAAATCAAGAACCTCGAAGTCGAGATCGACGGCAAGAGGATCCTGAACGGTCTCAATCTCACCCTCGAGAAGGGCCGCGTGCACGCCATCATGGGCCCCAACGGGTCAGGCAAGTCCACGCTCGCCTACGTCCTCGCCGGCAAGTCCGACTACGACGTGACGGGTGGCGAGATCCTGTTCGACGGCGAGAACGTCCTCGAGATGGCCCCCGACGAGCGCGCGGCCAAAGGCCTCTTCCTCGCCTTCCAGTACCCGGTCGAAATCCCGGGCGTCACAACCATGACGTTCCTACGCGCGGCCATCAACGCCCAGCGCAAGAAGCGCGGTGAAGCCGAACTGTCATCACCGGACGTCTTGAAGCGCGTGCGCGAGGAGGCGGCAAAGCTCGGCATCGACCCCGAGATGCTGCGCCGCCCCGTCAACGTCGGCTTCTCGGGCGGCGAGAAGAAGCGCGCGGAAACCCTGCAGATGTCGCTGCTCGAGCCGCGCCTCTGCGTGCTCGACGAGACCGACTCCGGCCTCGACATCGATGCCCTGAAGGTCGTGGCCGATGGCGTCAACCGCCTGCGCTCGCCGGAGCGCTCGATGCTCGTCATCACCCACTACCAGCGCCTCCTCGACTACATCGTGCCCGACGTCGTGCACGTCTTCTCCAAGGGGCGCATCGTACGCACCGGCAGCAAGGAGCTGGCGCTCGAGCTCGAGGCCAACGGCTACGCCGGCTACCTTGAGGAGGCCGCGTGAAACCCATGAGCGCCGAGATCCGTCCCATGAAGACCGCGGCCGAGCAGACGCTGGCGAGAACCTTCGCGAGCGCGAAGGATCGGCTGCCCGGCACGGGCGCAATCGAAGCGCGCCGCGCCTCTGCATTCCATCGCTTCGAGGAGGCAGGCCTTCCGCACCGTCGCGTCGAGGCCTGGAAATACACGGACCTGCGCGCGCTCATGCGCGAGGCGAAGCCACTTGCCCCGCTGCCGGACGCCGCCGCGCTGGCGCGGGCGAAGGAGGCCGGCCAAGCACTTGCGGCGATCGGCGCGCGCCGCATCGTCTTCGTCGACGGCAGCTTTGCTCCCGAGCTCTCGGACCTCGCCGATCTGGAGCCCGGCCTCAGGATCGCCTCGCTCGCCGCCGCCCTCGCCCAGGGCGTCCCCGAGATCGTGGCCCGCCTGAGCGGCACCGGCCTCGCCGACGGCGATCAGGCCTACGGCCTCAACACGTCGTTCATGGGCGACGGCGCCGTGATCGAGGTGGACCCGGGCCACACCATCGCGCGCCCCGTCCATCTCGTCTTCATCTATGCCGGGGATCAGGCATCCGCCGTCTTCCCGCGCTCGCTCGTGCTCGTCGGCGAGGCTTCCCACCTCACGCTGATCGAGAGCCACGAAGGCCCCGACGCCCTCGACTATCAGATCAACACCGCCATCGACCTCTCGGTCGGCGACGAGGCGACCCTCGATCACCTGAAGATCGCCGTCGAAGGACGCCAGGCGCTCCACGTCTCGACCGTGACCGCGACTGTCGGCAAGAACGCCTTCTTCCGCGACTTTGCGCTCACCGCCGGCGGCGCGGTCGTGCGCAATCAGATTTTCCTGCGCTGCATGGGGGCAGGTACGAACATCGATCTCAGGGGCGCAAGCCTCTTGTCGGGGACCCAGCACGCCGACACCACGCTCGTCCTCGATCATGCGGTGGCCGGCTCGAAAAGCCGCGAGCTGTTCAAGTCCGTGCTCGACGGCTCGAGCCGCTCCGTCTTCCAGGGCAAGATCATCGTGCGCCCCGACGCTCAGAAGACCGACGCCCGCATGATGACACAGGCACTCCTCTTGTCGGAGACGGCCGAGGCCGATGCCAAGCCCGAGCTCGAGATCTTCGCCGACGACGTCCAGTGCGGCCACGGCGCCACGACTGGCGCCCTCGACGACAAGCTCCGCTTCTATCTCATGGCGCGCGGCATTCCCGCAAAGGAAGCGGAAGCGCTCCTCATTGAGGCCTTCGTCGGCGAGGTGATCGACGGCATCGTCCACGAAGGCGCGCGCGAGGCCGTCCGCGCGCTGATGGCCTCGAAACTCGAGGCGAGAGGACAAGTGTGAAGACCGAATCGGGACTCGGGTGATGCATCCGGCAGTGAAGAACGGCAGCTACGACGTCGCTCGCGTCCGCGAGGATTTCCCGATCCTCGGCATGAAGGTACACGGGCGCCCCCTCGTCTATCTCGACAACGGCGCCTCGGCGCAGAAACCCAAGGCCGTGCTCGAGCGCATGGACCGCGCCTACACGTCCGAATATGCCAACGTGCATCGCGGCCTGCACTATCTCTCCAACGCCGCGACCGACGCTTACGAAAAGGCGCGCGAGCAAGTGCGCGCCTTCCTCAACGCGCCGCGGCTCGAGGAGATCATCTTCACGCGCGGCGCGACGGAGGCGATCAATCTCGTCGCCTACACGTTTGGCCGCGACCGCATCAAGCCCGGCGACGAGATCGTGATCTCCATCATGGAGCACCACGCCAACATCGTGCCCTGGCATTTCCTGCGCGAGCACTATGGCGCTGTGATCAAATGGGCCCCCGTTGATGACGAGGGCAATTTTCTCATCGACGAGTTTGAAAAGCTCTTGACCGACCGCACGAGGATGGTCGCCATCACGCACATGTCGAACGTGCTCGGCACCATTGTCCCCGTGAAGGACGTCGTGCGGATCGCGCACGCACGGGGAATCCCCGTGCTCGTCGACGGCTCGCAGGGCGCGGTCCATCTCGATGTCGATGTCCAGGACATCGACTGCGACTTCTACGTCGTCACCGGCCACAAGCTCTATGGGCCGACCGGCATCGGCGTGCTTTATGGAAAGTACGAGCACCTCGCCGCCATGCGCCCCTTCAACGGCGGCGGCGACATGATCCGCGAGGTCTTCCAGGACCGCATCACCTACGGCGACCCGCCGCACAGGTTCGAGGCCGGCACGCCCCCGATCATCGAGGCGATCGGGCTCGGCGCCGCCGTTGAATACATCTCCTCCATCGGCAAGGCCCGGATCCACGCCCACGAGAGCGAGCTCCTGCGCCACGCCCAACACCGCCTCAGCGAGATCAACTCACTGCGTGTCATCGGCACGGCGGAGGACAAGGGCGCCATCGTCTCCTTCGCGCTCAAGGAGGCGCACGCCCACGACTTCGCCACCTTGATCGACCGCTCGGGCGTCGCGGTCCGCGCCGGCACCCATTGCGCCATGCCGCTCCTCGAGCGCTTCGGCGTCCCCGCGACCTGCCGCGCGTCGTTCGCCCTCTATAACACGCACGACGAGGTCGACCTGTTCGCCGACGCCCTGATCAAGGCGCGCAACCTCTTTGCCTGACGGGCTGTGCCGGGTGCGGGCCTCCGCTCCACGCCCGGTGCCGATGCGACGAAGCCTCCCCACGCATGTCGCCTTCCCACCAACGGCCCTGACATTGAAGCTCCCTTGTCGGCATCGCGACAACCCCAACACTTCGAGAAAACGGCGCCACTTCCGATAGTTACGCCATCCGCAATCGCTGGCACGCAAGTTGCCTAGTCTCATTCTAGACGACATAGCGCATGCGCTCGGCGGCGCGGCGCAAGGGACGAAATAGCAGTCGTCCCCGACGAGAGGCAGGGCAACAGCGAGGTGTCCGGACATGGACGAAGGTTTCGTGGAACTCCAGGACTTGGAAGTGGTGTCGGGCGATCCGAAGGTGCTCGACGACGTGTTGCAGAAGATGGCCGAGCACAAGGGCTGCGGCACGAAGGGCGGCAGCGGCAAGGCAAGCTGCGGCTCATCCGCCGGCCAGGGCGACATGCCCGACGAGATCTGGGAGAAGGTCAAGAACCATCCCTGCTACAGCGAGGAGGCTCATCATCACTACGCGCGCATGCACGTCGCCGTGGCGCCGGCCTGCAACATCCAGTGCAACTACTGCAATCGAAAGTACGACTGCGCCAACGAATCGCGCCCCGGCGTGGTGAGTGAGAAGCTCACACCCGAGCAGGCGGCCAAGAAGGTCCTCGCCGTCGCGTCCACCATTCCGCAGATGACCGTTCTCGGCATTGCCGGCCCCGGCGATCCGTTGGCCAATCCCGCCAAAACCTTCAAGACCTTCGAGCTCATCTCGCAGACGGCGCCCGACATCAAGCTCTGCCTCTCGACAAACGGGCTGGCGCTCCCCGACCACGTCGACACGATCCAGAAGTTCAACGTCGATCACGTGACCATCACGATCAACATGGTCGACCCCGAGATCGGCGCCAAGATCTATCCCTGGATCTTCTACAATCACAAGCGGATCGAGGGCGTCGAGGCCGCGCGCATCCTCTCCGAGCACCAGCTTCGCGGTCTCGAGATGCTGACTGAGCGCGGCATCCTCTGCAAGATCAACTCGGTCATGATCCCGGGCATCAACGACCACCACCTCGTCGAGGTGAACAAGGCGGTCAAATCGCGCGGCGCCTTCCTGCACAACATCATGCCGCTCATCTCGGCACCCGAGCACGGCACCGTATTTGGTCTCACCGGCCAGCGCGGACCGACCGCCCAGGAGCTCAAGGCGCTCCAGGATAGCTGCGAAGGCGAGATGAACATGATGCGCCACTGCCGCCAGTGCCGCGCCGACGCCGTGGGGCTCTTGGGCGAGGACCGCTCGGCCGAGTTCACGACCGACAAGATCATGGAGATGGACGTCAACTACGACTCCGCGGGCCGCAAGGCCTACCAGGAGAAGGTCGAGGAGGAGCGCCAGGCCAAAGTCGCGGCCAAGCAGGCCGAGCTCGAGACCATGGCCGGCGAGATAAGCGACATCAAGATCCTGATCGCTGTCGCCACCAAGGGCGGCGGGCGCGTCAACGAGCACTTCGGCCACGCCAAGGAGTTCCAGGTCTATGAGCTCTCCACGTCGGGCGCCAAGTTCGTCGGCCACCGCCGCGTCGATCTCTACTGCCAGGGCGGCTTCGGCGAGGACGCCGGCCTCGAGACCATCATCCGCGCCATCAACGACTGCGCGGCCGTGTTCGTGGCCAAGATCGGCGGCTGTCCCAAGAACGACCTGATCAAGGCCGGCATCGAGCCGGTCGACAAGTACGCGCTCGAGTACATCGAGCAGTCCGCCATCGCCTACTTCAAGGAGTACCTGGAGAAGGTGAGATCGGGTGCGATCCAGCATGTGGCCCGCGGCGACGCCGATATTCGCCAAGGTGCTCTCATTGCGGCTGAGTGAGAAATGGATGCGCGCGCCGCGCCCGCGCGCGCATCCACCAAAGGTTTCGATGATCCACTAACGGGAGCCACGGTATGAGCTACAAGATCATAGCTTCACAATGCACCTCCTGCTCCGCCTGCGAGGCGGAGTGTCCCAACGTCGCCATATCCGAGAAGGGTGGCACGTTCGTCATCAATCCCAAGAAATGCACCGAGTGCATCGGCTACTTCGACATCCCCCAATGCGTCGCCGTATGTCCGGTCGAGAACACCTGTGTGATCGACAATTCCGTTCCCCGTTACAAGGCAGCGGTCTGAGGAGAGGCTTATGAACGTCACACTCACGCCCGCGGCGGAGAAATTCATCAGCCGCATGATGCGCTTCAGCGGCGGACCCGGGAGCGGCTTCCGGCTCGTCGTGAGCTCCGGCGGCTGCTCCGGTCTCGCGGCCGACTTCTCGGTCGAGACAGAGCCTCGCCCTGGCGACAGCGTCCTGACCATGAACGGCTTGCGCTTCTTCCTGCCGACGGAAAGCCGCCTGCTCCTCGACGGCGTGACGATCGACTTCATCGACACGCCCATGCAGACCGGATTCGTCTTCCACGACCCGAAGGCCGGCTCCTGCGGCTGCAAGAGCGAGGAAAAGTCCGTCGTCGACGCCTCGGCGCTTTCCCTCCGTCACTAGGAATTGGAGATGGTTGCGACAGCGACAATCTGCGATCGCACGGCGGTAGGCCTGCCGCCGGATGCCGTGCTCGCCGACGCTTTGCTCGGCCGCGGGCTGCCGCCGGAGGCAGAGCGTCATCTCGCTGAAGCGGGGCTTGCCTATCAGCGTGACGACATCGCCGAGCAGCACTTGCGGGAGGCGCACGCTCTCGCGCCCGGCCATGCCGCCGTGCTGATCGGGCTCTACCGCTTCTATTTCTACAAGGGCCGCTTGGTCGAGGCGTTGGATGTCGCGCGTGTCTGCCTCGAAAAAGCGGCAGCCGACAACGGTCTCGTGACGGATTGGTGGCAGGTACGCGCGACCGACGCCGACTTCGGCAGCTTCGACGCTCCGCTCCCGCGCTTCTACCTCTTCACGCTCAAGGCCTACGCCTACTTGCAGATGCGGCTTGGCAACTTGGGCGAGGGTCGGCTCGGCGTCGAGAAGCTTCTCGAGCTCGATCCCTCCGACAAGATCGGCGCCAAGGTTCTGCTCGACGTCCTCGAGCGCATGGGGTGCAGCGATGAGGATTGAGGCCCCAATGATCATGGCCCCATCCGTCATCCCCGCGCAGGCGGGGATCCATCCAAGCCTGCCGCATGATTCCAATCGCTGGCCTGCAACACTGGAGGCACGCAAGTGACAAATATCAGCCGCGACAGCGACGTGGTGGAGCTGAACGACCCGCCGTATTTCAACTACGGCGACAAGGTGCGCGCGCGCCGCACCATTCGCAACGACGGCACCTTCGCCGGCAAGGACATCGGCGAGATCCTCTGCAAGAAGGGAGACGAGGGCTACGTCGTCTCGATCGGCACCTTCCTGCAGCAGTTCTACATCTACGGCGTCGAGTTCATCTCGAGCGGCTACCGCGTCGGCATGAAGAGGAAGGAGCTCCTGTCGGCCGACCCTGAAAGGGCCAAGGCGGAGGAGGAGGCCGAGGCCGAGGCCAAAGCCGCGGCCAGAGAGGCCAAGGCCGCAAACAAGGCCGCGGGCAACGCCTCGGGAGAAGCCGCATGATCGAGCCCGCGACGCCGAAGTATCAGTGGGGTCAGTCGGTGCAGGCCGCCGTCGATCTCTTCAACGACGGCACCTTCCCCGATGAGCCGCCCGAATCCCTTCTCGCCAAGACCGGCGATCCGGGCGAGATCGTCCAGGTCGGCACGCACGTCGAAACCAACACGATCATTTACTTGGTCGAGTTCAGGAGCAACCGGGTCGTCGGCTGTCTCGAATCCGAGATTGCGCCGCTCAATGAGGCGGCATCGGCGACCCAACGGGAGAGCACTGAAACAGCATGAAAGTCATGATCCGCAGAGACCAGGACGGCCAGCTTTCGGCCTACGTCGCCAAGAAGGACTTGGAGGAGCCGATCGTGGCCATGGAGAAGCCGGAGATGTGGGGCGGACACGTGACGCTCGCCAACGGCTGGCAGCTGCAGCTGCCGGCCCTCGCGCCCGAGACCGCGTTGCCGATCACCGTCGAAGCAAAAAGGCTCAGCGAGTAGCGATATGGCGTTGACGGCGGACGAGCTCAAGGAGATCGACGCGCTGCTTCAGGCTCCTGAAGCGGACTCGAGCGCGCTCGCCGACTTGCGCCGCAGATTTCCCCGCCTCTCGCTGACCCGCTGCGATGCCTCCGACGTCGATGCCGAACCCCCGTTTCGCTCCTACGCGCGCTTCAATCTCTATCTCGTCGACGGAACCTCTCACTGCTGTCAGCTGACGCCGGACCCGGCGCGCGCCACCGGCCTCGTCGTGACGGAGCACCGGGGGCGCCCATGAAGCCGACCATGAAGCCGACTATGAAGCCGACCTGGATCCGCCTCACCGATCCCGACATCACCGAGGCCGAGCTCGAGGCCGTGAGCACGGTGCTGCAGTCGCCTCGCCTCGCCGGCGGTCCGGTCGCAGATGCCTTCGAGGACGCGTTCGCGAAATACGTCGGCCGCGAGCACGCAGTCGCTGTCGCGAGCGGAACGCTTGGCCTCCTCTTGGCGCTCAAGGCATCCGGCATCGGCGCCGGGCACGAGGTGATCGTCTCGCCCTATTCCTGGCGCGAGACGGCGCACGCGATCACGATCTCAGGCGCCACGCCCGTGTTCGCCGACATCGACTATTGGGCGGGCACGCTCGTCCCCGAGAAGGCGCTCGCCGCGATCACCGGAAAGACCCGCGCTATCGTCGCCTCCAACACCAACGGCCACCCCGCGCCCTGGGACGAGCTGCGCACCGTCGCCGACCGCCACGACCTCGCCCTCATCGAGGATTCGACCGAGGCCATCGGCTCTATCTATCAGGGCCGCTGCGTCGGCAGCTTCGGAGATCTCGCCGTCTTCGATTTTTCTGAGCCCGGAGCCCTCGTCTGCGGCGAGGGCGGTATGGTGGTGACCGACGACGCCGAGCTCGCCGCCGCCCTGCGCCACCACCGCAGCCGACGCGCCGACGAACGCGGCTCGGTCGTGATCTCGGCGACCGCACCCCACCAGGCCGCAATGAGCGATCTCGCCGCCGCGCTCGGCCTCGCCCAGCTCAAGCGCCTCGACAACATCCTCGCGCGCCGCAAGCGCACCGAAAGACTGTACCTCGATTACGTGAAGTCGTTCGAAGGCATCAAGGACCCCTATATCGCCCCCGAGGCCGACGAGGTGCACTGGCTTCTCTATGTCGTTCATCTCGGCACGCGCTTCACGCGCTCGAGCCGCGACGCGATCATCGAGGATCTGAGGACCGAGAGCATCGAAGCCGCAGCCTTCTCCTATCCCCTGCACACCCAGCGCCACTACATCGATCGGGGCTATCGCCGCGGCAAGCTTTTCGTGACCGAGAAGGTCGCCGACCGCGCCGTCGCGCTCCCCTTCCACACGCACCTCACCGAGGACCAGATCGCCTTCGTCATCGGCACCATGAAGGACGCCTCGATCAACGTGGGTGCCGGGACCGCCATCTACCTTTGAAAGTAAGCAGCACGGGAGGTTTCAAGATGCCTACACTCACCATCATGCCTCAAGGCAAGACCGTGGATGCCGCCGAAGGCGCGAGCATTCTGGAGGCGCTGCTCGCCTCGAGCACCGCGATCCTGCACAAATGCAACGGCAAGGCCGAATGCGGCTCCTGCCACATCTATGTCCATGAAGGACGCAAGGCGCTGTCAAAGATCGGCTCCGCCGAGAACGCCAAGCTCGACAGCATCGTCGGCGTCGGCTCGAAATCCCGCCTCGCCTGTCAGGCCAGGATCGGGGCCGAGAGCGTGACGATCGAGTTGCTCGGATTTTCATCCGGCCTTTGAGCCGGCTTGGAGGATTGAGAGATGGAAAACACTCGCGTGATCATCCACGTCCGCTTCTCGCCCGATGGAACGGTAACCGAGATCGGCGAGCGCCCCCCGGCAACGGCAGCGCAAGACTGGTTCAACCGTCTGAGCGACAAAGTCGGTATGAGCTACCAGGCCCTGTCTGGCGGTCGCGGCGTGTTCCGCCTCGAGCGCGCCGATCTCGATGCACTCAAGGCTTCGGCCGTCAACTAGCGAGGCCCGACCAAGATGTCAGCACGCGCCCTCGACGCAGTCCATGCCGCCTTCGATGACGGTCTTGCCATTCCCTACCTCGGGCCCGGCGTGCTCACGCTCGCGGGCGGGGACTGTCCGGTTCCCGCTTCCGCGGCGGCGCTCGTCGTGCGCCTCACGGCAAACGCGAGCGTGCCCCACAAGATCCGCAACAACCTGTCGGCAGCCGCCCAGTTCATCGAGAACTTCAAGCATCGCAAGACCGTCGCCAAGGCGATGACCGACGCCTTCCGCGCCGACATGGCCCCCACCCTCTTGCATCGCTATCTCGCAGCCCTCCCCGCCCTCCCCCTCCTCGTCCACGCCTGGTACGACGACCTCCCCCAGAAGGCGCTTCTCGTCCGCAAGAATTGGGGCATGGTGCAAGGCGTGAGCCAGACCGAGCACTTCGGAAGCTGGGTGCACTACTTCCGCGCCGACGGCGTGCGCATCGCCACCGCGAAAGTGAGCGATGACGCCTCCCCCAGCACGATGCCGGCCGTCGCGCCCGAGGAGGCGCGCTCCTGGAGCACGCTGCTCTACGAGCCCCTGGGCTCGGTCACGCCGGCCGCGAACTACCTCGTCTCGGATACGGACTTTGTCGAGGTGCTGACCGAGATCGACATCCAGACGCCGATCCCCGAGCCGGTGCAGGACCTGCGCAAGGGTCGCCACTTCCTGTTCCTCGGCTGCCGGTTTGCCCATCAGCTCGACCGCATCTTCGCGCGCCAGATCATGAAGCGCTCGTCCGAACGCCACTGGGCCGTGCTGCCGGATGCCCCGACGAAGAACGAGGCGCGCTTCCTCGACGAGCAGGGCATCGAGCGTATCGACATGCCACTAGCCGAGTTCGTCGCCGCACTCGCCCGCGAGCGGCGCGAGGTCCCGTCGCCGGCGCTCGCCGCGAGCGCTTAGAGTGCTTCCGGAAAAGTGGGAACCGGTTTTCCGATCAGAAGCACGACAAGACATAGAGCTAGGGTCGTTCCGCGGATCAACTAAAGTCGGAAAGACCCTAGAGCAAGCTCAGCGAATGTTGCAGATCAGGAGAATGACATGAACGTTGCAGCGGCATTTGCCAGCTCGGCGCCGGAGGAAATCAAAGCTGCGCTCGACGGCGGCAAGCTCGTCATCTATTCAGTCGCGCGGCCGCCGACGGCCGATACGCCGGTCGAGCGCAGCGGCGTCCTCGCGACCTTCACTTTCGCCTCGCCGGCCTTCGCGGCCGACCCGGCAGCGCCCGCATTCGAGACTAACCCCGTAGTGGCCACGGGCGTCGGCACGCCGGGATTCGCTCGCGCCTTCAAGGCGGACGGAGCAACAGCCGTCGCCGACTTCTCGGTGGGGCCGGGCAATTGCGAGATCAAGCTCTCCGAGGTCTCGACCACGCCCAACTATCCAATCAGGCTCACCAAGCTCACGCTCGCGCCGTCGCCCGAGTAATCCTCAGCCGAGCCCCTCGGCGAGCGCGGCGATCACCGGCCATCCGACCTCGCCGCGGGGATCGAGGCGCGTGAGCGCTTCGAGAGCGGCCGATGCCGCCTCCCGCTCGTTGCGTCGCAGATGGATGAAAGCCAGCGCCTTCAACGTGTAGAGAGCGAAGCGTCCCGGCCCCTCGGGGAGCACAGGTTGCGGCTCCCAGGCGCGCCAGTCCATGCTCCATTCCGCCTGGCGTGCCGCTTCCGCTAGCCCCGCCATCGCCGCCGACAGCGCCTCGTCGAGACTGCCCTGATAGGTATGCGTCTTGTAGAGGCAGTAGTAGACGGGGAGCGCGTGGGGGGCCGCATAAAGGGCCTCGCGGAACAGCCGGTCGGCCCTGGCGCGATCGACCCGGTAGGCCGCGACGCCCTCCTGCAACAATCCGTCGATGAATGGCGGCACGGAGCCGAAATCGATGAGCTTCTCGTGCGCGAAAGGATTGCTCATGGTTCTTGCGTGTTGCCTCTGCCGACTTCGCCCTCCTCGGCCATCGCCTCGCGCCAGCGCTCGAAGCCGCCGTCCATGCTGTAGACCTCGCGGAATCCGAAATCCGCGAAGGTTTCCGCATAAACCTGGCTGGCGTTCCCGTGATAGCAGTAGATGAGAACCGGCCTCGACTTTGGCGTGCCTGTAAGCACCTCGTAGATGTTGGCGTCCGAGACGCGCTGCGCCGAGCCGATCCGGCTCAATGCGTAGGAAGCCGCGTCCCGCACGTCGAGCACCAGGATATCGTCCCGCCGCATCAGCTCGCGCGCCGCCTCGACGCCGATGCGCGAGAATGTCGTGCTCCTCATGCTCTCACGCGGCCTGCGCCGCCCCCGCCTAATTTCTGGCGATCGGCTGCAGCAGGCCGAGCGAGGCCATCGGCAGCTTCTTGCGTCCGAGCAGGACATCCACCTTGTGGCGCACCGCCTCGATGGTGAACGGCTTGGGCAGCACGTCGTGCGCTCCCGACCTGAGACACGTCTGGGTCAGCGGATGGCCGGCCGCTTCGGCGACCAGCAGGATCTTCACGCCCGGAAAATGCCCGCCGATCTCCGCGATAACACCGGCCCCCGTACCCTCGACGACGTCGAGCCCCAGGATGACGAGGTCCGGCCGCCAGTCGATTCCCTTGGCATAGGCCTGCTCGACGCTCGAGAGCTCATGAGTCTCGTTCTCGTCGTGGAGCATGAATTGCAGCGCCGAGCGGATGATCTCGTCGCCGACGACCACGAAAATACGCTTGTTCTCCACTGCGCGTGAGACTTCGACACCGATCTGCATGTTGTCCTCGCTCGCCTGCCACGAAGATCAGGCAAGCAAGTGTCGTACCGGCGCGCCGCGGATCCCAACGAGTGCACAAAATGCCCGGGGATCCGCGCCCCGGCGCGTTTCGCGACCCGCACCCTTTGTTGTTTTGTTCCCGACAGTCCGCCCCCGCGATGTCGGGGCCGTGTCGCTCATGTCGGGTTTAAAACACGCCTCGCACAACGCGTGGGCACTTCCCTATCACATTGAACACAAGCATTTTTTTACACTTTCTCGCACGTGGCACAGTCGTTGCAAAACTCTTCTTTGCAAGGCGAGTGATTGCTGGATACGCGGCGCGAGGCGCGCATAGGACGACATCCAGTTCCTGGCTCAGCGACCGCGTCTATCAGGAAGGCCCACGCATTACGCGCACAGCGCTTAAACGGAAAACGGCACGAAGGAGAGAAACATGGCACTGCGACAGATCGCATTCTACGGCAAAGGCGGCATCGGAAAATCCACGACCTCACAGAACACGCTGGCAGCGCTCGCCGAGCTCGGCCACCGCATCCTCATCGTCGGCTGCGACCCCAAGGCGGATTCGACCCGTCTCATCCTGCACGCCAAGGCGCAGGATACCATCCTCTCGCTCGCCGCCGAGCAAGGCAGCGTCGAGGACCTCGAGATCGAGGACGTGATGAAGATCGGCTACAAGGACATCAAGTGCGTCGAGTCCGGCGGCCCCGAGCCCGGCGTCGGCTGCGCCGGCCGCGGCGTCATCACCTCGATCAACTTCCTCGAGGAGAACGGCGCCTACGAGGACATCGACTACGTGTCCTATGACGTCTTGGGTGACGTCGTCTGCGGCGGCTTCGCCATGCCGATCCGCGAGAACAAGGCGCAGGAAATCTATATCGTCATGTCGGGTGAGATGATGGCCATGTACGCGGCCAACAACATCTCGAAGGGCATTCTGAAGTACGCCAACTCGGGCGGTGTGCGTCTCGGCGGCCTCGTCTGCAACGAGCGCCAGACCGACAAGGAGCTCGAGCTCGCAGAAGCCCTCGCCAAGAAGCTTGGCACGCACCTCATCTACTTCGTGCCGCGCGACAACATCGTGCAGCACGCCGAGCTGCGCCGCATGACGGTGATCGAGTACGCGCCCGAATCCAAGCAGGCCGAGCACTACCGGACGCTCGCCAAGAAGATCGATGCCAATGGCGGCAAGGGCATCATCCCCACTCCCATCACCATGGACGAGCTCGAGGACATGCTGATGGAGCACGGCATCATGAAGAAGGTCGACGAGTCGATCGTCGGCAAGACGGCCGCCGAGCTCGCAGCCGAGGCGGCGGCAGCCGCCGCCTAAGCGGCATCGGAAAGACCCGGCCCCTCGGGAGGGGGGCCGGGCGTCCCGAAGTGCAACCCTTATTTAGCGAGGTAGCGCCATGAGCCTGGCGACCGCAGAGAAGCTCGAAGACATCAAGGCCAGAAACAAGGAAGTGATAGCCGAGGTCCTCGAGGCCTACCCGGATAAATTCGCCAAGAGGCGCTCCAAGCACATCGGCACCTTCGAGGAGGGCAAGCCCGACTGCGGCGTCAAATCCAACATCAAGTCGATCCCCGGCGTGATGACCATCCGCGGCTGCGCCTATGCCGGCTCGAAGGGCGTCGTCTGGGGTCCGATCAAGGACATGATCCACATCAGCCACGGCCCCGTCGGCTGCGGCCAGTACTCCTGGGCGGCGCGGCGCAACTACTACATCGGCACCACCGGCGTCGACACCTTCGTCACCATGCAGTTCACGTCCGACTTCCAGGAGAAGGACATCGTCTTCGGCGGCGACAAGAAGCTCGCCAAGATCATGGACGAGATCCAGGAGCTGTTTCCGCTCAACAAGGGCATCACGGTACAGTCCGAATGCCCGATCGGCCTCATTGGCGACGACATCGAGGCGGTCTCGAAAGCCAAGTCCAAGGAGTACGGCGGCAAGACCATCGTGCCCGTGCGCTGCGAGGGCTTCCGCGGCGTCTCCCAGTCGCTCGGCCATCACATCGCCAACGACGCGATCCGCGATTGGGTGTTCGACAAGCAGGACGGCAAGGCCGCGCGCTTCGAGCAGACGCCCTACGACGTCGCCATCATCGGCGACTACAACATCGGCGGCGACGCCTGGTCGTCGCGCATCCTGCTCGAGGAGATGGGGCTGCGCGTCATCGCCCAGTGGTCGGGCGACGGCTCGATCGCCGAGCTTGAGGCGACGCCGAAGGCCAAGCTCAACGTGCTCCACTGCTACCGCTCGATGAACTACATCTCGCGCCACATGGAGGAGAAGTTCGGCATTCCGTGGGTCGAGTACAACTTCTTCGGACCCTCCAAGATCGCCGAGAGCCTGCGCCGCATTGCCGGGCACTTCGACGACAAGATCAAGGAAGGCGCCGAGCGCGTCATCGCCAAGTACCAGCCCTTGATGGACGCGGTCATCGCCAAGTATCGCGCCCGTCTCGAAGGCAAGAAGGTGATGCTGTTCGTCGGCGGCTTGCGGCCCCGCCACGTCATCGGCGCCTACGAGGACCTCGGCATGGAGGTCGTCGGCACCGGCTACGAGTTCGGCCACAACGACGACTACCAGCGCACCACGCACTACGTGAAAGACGGCACGCTGATCTACGACGACGTCACGGGCTACGAGTTCGAGAAGTTCGTCGAGAAGATCCAGCCCGACCTCGTGGGCTCGGGCATCAAGGAGAAGTACGTGTTCCAGAAGATGGGTGTGCCATTCCGGCAGATGCACTCCTGGGACTACTCGGGCCCCTACCACGGCTACGACGGCTTCGCCATTTTCGCTCGCGACATGGACATGGCCATCAACGCCCCCGTCTGGAAGCTCGCCAAGACGCCGTGGAACTAAAACGCGCCAGGCGCGGCCCCGCTCCCGCACCGGGAGCGGGCGCCCGCCTCCGATCCGTTCGCTCCGTTCAAGGGATATCGTCATGAGCCAGAACGCAGAAAACGTCCTCGATCACTTCGAGCTCTTCCGCCAGCCGGAATACAAGAAGATGCTCGAGGACAAGAAGAAGAACTTCGAGAACCCCGTCGCGGAGGCCGAGCTCGAGCGCGTCCGCGAATGGACCAAGACGCCGGAGTATCAGGAGAAGAACTTCGCGCGCGAAGCTCTCACAGTGAATCCGGCCAAGGCCTGCCAGCCGCTCGGCGCCGTATTCGCCGCCGTGGGCTTCGAGAGCACGCTCCCCTTCGTGCACGGCTCTCAGGGCTGCGTCGCCTACTACCGCAGCCACTTCTCGCGCCACTTCAAGGAGCCCTCCTCCTGCGTGTCATCCTCCATGACCGAGGACGCGGCCGTCTTCGGCGGCCTTAACAACATGATCGACGGGCTCGCCAACAGCTATTCCCTCTACAAGCCCAAGATGATCTCGGTCTCGACCACCTGCATGGCCGAGGTGATCGGCGACGACCTGAACGCCTTCATCAAAAACGCGAAGGAGAAGGGCTCGGTGCCCGCCGACTTCGACGTGCCCTTCGCCCACACGCCGGCCTTCGTCGGCAGCCACATCACCGGCTACGACAACGTCATGAAGGGCATCTTCGAGCACTTCTGGGACGGCAAGGCCGGCACGGCGCCGAAGCTCGAGCGCCAGCCGAACGGCAAGATCAACTTCATCGGCGGCTTCGACGGCTACACCGTCGGCAACCTGCGTGAGGTGAAGCGCATCCTCGATCTCATGGGCGTCGAGCACACGATCCTCGGCGACAACAGCGACGTGTGGGATACGCCCGCCGACGGCGAGTTCCGCATGTATGACGGCGGCACCACGCTCGAGGAGGCAGCGAATTCGCTGCATGCCATTGCGACGATCTCGATGCAGGAATACTGCACCGAGAAGACGCTGCCCTACATCAAGAGCAAGGGCCACGAGGTCGCGGCCTTCAACCATCCCGTGGGTGTCGAGGCGACCGACAAGTTCCTGATGGAGGTCTCCCGCCTCACGGGCAAGCCGATCCCCGCGGCCCTCGCCAAGGAGCGCGGACGTCTCGTCGACGCGATTGCCGACTCGAGCGCCCACATCCACGGCAAGAAGTTCGCAATCTACGGCGATCCCGACCTCTGCTACGGCCTCGCCGGCTTCCTCATGGAGCTCGGCGCCGAGCCGGTCCACGTCCTCGCGACCAACGGCGGCAAGGCGTGGGAGGAGAAGATGAAGGCGCTCCTCGCGAGCTCCCCCTTCGGCAAGAACTGCCACGTCTATCCGGGCAAGGATCTGTGGCACATGCGCTCGCTGCTCTTCACCGAGCCCGTGGATTTCCTGATCGGCAACACCTACGGCAAGTACCTCGAGCGCGATACCGGGACGCCGCTCATTCGCATCGGCTTCCCCGTCTTCGACCGCCACCACCATCACCGCTATCCCGTCTGGGGCTACCAGGGCGGCATGAACGTGCTGGTGTGGATCCTCGACAAGATCTTCGACGAGATCGATCGCAACACCAACGTCCCGGCGAAGACCGACTTCAGCTTCGACATCATCCGCTGATCTAGCCCCGCCCCGGCCCCTTGAGGTTTCGAAGGAGAGTTCGATGAGCACGCTCTCGAGCAAAATCCAGGAGGTCTTCAACGAGCCGGGGTGCGGGAAGAACCAGGGCAAGTCGGAGAAGGAGAGAAAGAAGGGCTGCACCAAGCAGCTGGCACCAGGCGCAGCCGCCGGCGGCTGCGCCTTCGACGGCGCGAAAATCGCGCTCCAGCCGATCACCGACGTCGCCCACCTCGTGCATGGACCCATCGCCTGCGAGGGCAACTCCTGGGACAACCGCGGCGCCAAATCCTCTGACTCGCGGCTCTATCGCACCGGCTTCACCACCGACATCAATGAGACCGACGTTGTGTTCGGCGGCGAGAAGCGGCTCTTCCGCTCGATCAAGGAGATCATCGACAAGTATGATCCCCCCGCGGTGTTCGTCTACCAGACGTGCGTCCCGGCAATGATCGGCGACGACATCGCGGCCGTCTGCAAGGCAGCCGCCGAAAAGTTCGGCAAGCCCGTGGTCCCCGTCATCTCGCCGGGCTTCGTCGGGCCGAAGAACCTCGGCAACAAGCTCGCGGGCGAAGCCATCCTCGATCACGTGATCGGCACCGAAGAGCCCTCGACCACGACGCCCTACGACATCAACATCATCGGCGAATATAACCTGGCCGGCGAGCTGTGGCAGGTGAAGCCGCTGCTCGACGAGCTCGGCATCCGCATCCTCGCCTGCATCTCGGGCGATGCCAAATATCACGAGGTCGCGAGCTCGCACCGCGCCCGCGCCGCGATGATGGTCTGCTCCAAGGCCATGATCAACATCGCGAGGAAGATGGAGGAGCGCTACCAGATCCCCTTCTTCGAGGGTTCCTTCTACGGCATCGGTGACATGAGCGACAGCCTGCGCGAGATGGCGCGTCTCCTGGTCGAGCGCGGCGCACCCGCCGAGCTGATCGAGCGGACGGAAGCCGTCATCGCGCGCGAGGAAGCCCGCGCCTGGGCGGCGATCGCGCCCTACAAGCCGAGATTTGAGGGCAAGAAGGTCCTGCTCATCACCGGCGGCGTGAAATCCTGGTCAGTCGTTGCCGCTCTCCAGGAAGCGGGCCTCGAGATCGTCGGCACCAGCGTCAAGAAGTCCACGAAAGAGGACAAGGAGAAGATCAAGGAGCTTATGGGCCAGGACGCCCACATGATCGAGGACATGACTCCGCGCGAGACCTACAAGATGCTGAAGGAGGCGAAAGCCGACATCATGCTCTCTGGCGGGCGCTCGCAGTTCATCGCGCTCAAGGCCAAGATGCCCTGGCTCGACATCAACCAGGAGCGCCATCATGCCTATGCGGGCTACGTCGGCATGGTAGAGCTGGTCCGCGAGATCGACAAGGCGCTCTTCAATCCCATCTGGGAGCAGGTGAGGAAGCCCGCGCCCTGGGCCGAGACGACCTGGGAGCAGATGGCCGATGCGGCGATCGCCAAAGAAGCCGCCGAGCTTGCCGCCAATCCTGATCTGGCCGAAGCCAAGCGCCGGAGCGAGCGCGTCTGCAACTGCAAGACGGTAGATGTCGGCGCCATCGAGGATGCGATCCGCGGTGAGCAGCTCGAGAGCGTCGCCAAGGTGACCGAGAGCACCCAGGCCGGAGGCGGCTGCGGAAGCTGCGCCGGCAAGATCGCGAGCATTCTCTCACGCGTGAACACGCCGCCGGTTGCTGAGCGTCCCGCAAGCGAGGCCGCCTGAGCAACCACAATGGCAAAGGTCCTCACATCCAAGAAGGCGTGCACCGTCAACCCGCTCAAGATGAGCCAACCCATCGGCGGCGCTCTGGCCTTCATGGGCGTTAGAGGCTGCATGCCATTGCTGCACGGCTCGCAGGGATGCACGTCATTCGGGCTCGTGCTCTTCGTGCGCCACTTCCGCGAGGCGATCCCGCTGCAGACGACGGCCATGAGCGAGGTGGCGACCGTCATCGGCGGCCTCGAGAACGTGGAGCAGGCAGTCGTCAACATTGCAGGGCGCGCCAAGCCCGAGATCATCGGCATCTGCTCGACCGGCGTCACCGAGACCAAGGGCGACGACGTCGAGGGCTACATCAGGCTCATTCGGGCCAAGCACCCCGAGCTCGACAAGCTCGCCCTCGTCTATGTCTCGACGCCCGACTTCAAGGACGCCTTCCAGGACGGCTGGTCGAAGACCGTGGCGAAGATCGTCGCCGACCTCGTCGACACCCCACCGCCTGGCGCAGTGCGCAACCAGCGTCGCATCAACGTTCTGCCGGGCTGCCACCTGACGCCCGGCGACATCGAGGAGCTGCGCGAGATCATCGAGGCGTTCGGGCTCGAGCCGCTGTTCCTGCCCGATCTTTCGGGCTCCCTCGACGGCCACGTGCCGGATGACTTCACGCCCACCACGCTCGGCGGCATCTCGCTCCCCGAGATCGCCGGCATGGGACTCTCGTCGTACACGATTGCGGTCGGCGAGCAGATGCGCCCCGCCGCGGTCGCTCTCGAGGAAAAGACCGGCGTACCCCACATGCTCTTCGATCGACTCACGGGTCTCACCCCCAACGACGAGCTGATGGCGCTTCTTGCCCGCATCAGCGAGCGGCCGGTGCCCAAAAAGTACCGGCGCCAGCGCAGCCAGCTCGTCGACGCCATGCTCGATGGCCACTTCCACTTCGGGGGCAAGCAGATCGCCATCGGCGCCGAGCCGGACCTCCTGTGGGGCACCGCGAGCTTCCTCGCCGAGATGGGATGCGAGATCGCCGCCGCCGTCACCACGACCACCTCCCCCGTGCTCGAGCGTGTACCCACTGGCGAGGTGCTGATCGGCGATCTCGAGGATCTCGAGGTCCGCGCCGCGGGCTGCGACCTCCTGATCACCCATTCTCATGGCCGCCAGGCGGCCGAGCGCCTCGCCATCCCCTTCTTCCGCTTGGGGATCCCGACCTTCGATCGCCTGGGCGCCGGTCATCAGGTGACGGTCGGCTATCGCGGCACGCGCAATCTCGTCTTCGACCTCGGCAACATCTTCATCGCTGCCGCGCACGAGCCGGACGCGAACTCATGGCGGCAGGCAGAAACGCATGCGGACAGTCTCGGCACGCCGGCTCAGGCTCATTAGCCCCGATCCGGAAACTGGAACGAAACGGGAGCAGGAGAGAGGCAGCATGAAAGTCGCATTTGCCACTCAGGATCTGAAGCGTGTCGACGCTCATTTCGGCTGGGCCAAGAACATCGCCATCTACGAGATCTCCGACGAGGGGCATCGCTTCCTCGAGGCCATCCAGTTCGAAGGCGATCTCCAGGAGGACGGCAACGAGGACAAGCTCGCGCCGAAGCTCGAGGCCATAAAGGATTGCGCAATCCTCTATGTCGCCGCCATCGGCGGCTCGGGAGCCGCGCGCGTCGTAGCCAGCAACATCCACCCCATGAAGGTCACCGAGCCCGAGGAAATTTCCGCTCTCCTGGCGAAGCTCGGCGCTGTCCTGAAAGGCACGCCGCCGCCCTGGCTGCGCAAGGCCCTCTTGAAGGGCAAGGAACGGACGCTCGATTTCGAGGATGAGGTGGAACATGTCTGAAGCGGTCGCACGTCCCCTCGAGCATGCCGCTGGGCCTCCGCTCGAGACGGTGTTCGTCAAGGAGCTGATCAAGCAGTGGCGCGCGCAGGACATGCACGGCGCCTGGGAAGGCAAGAGCGACGCCGATCTGCTCGAGCCTTACATCCTCGACAAGGAGAAGCGGCGTCAGATCCCGATCATGGGCGATCCCGATCCCGAGACGATCTGGCGGCTGGAGCTCTTCTACAATGCCGTCGGCCTTGCGATCGAGCGCGCGACCGGCGTCATGGTCTCGCCCATCATGAAGATGCACCACGAGGGCTTCGGGCGCATGGTGCTGACCGCGGGCCGCCTCGTTGTCGTCAACAAGCACCTGCGCGACGTGCACCGCTTCGGCTTCCCGAGCCTCTCCAAGCTCGCCGAGGACGGCGAGAAGCTCGTCGCCTCGGGCGTCGACATGATCACCAAGTACCCCGAGGTCGCCAAGTGGTGAGCGGGCACCTCCCAATCGTCGAGCAACGAAAGGAAAGAACGCGTGTCTGACATCGAGACGCTCAAGGCGGAGATCAAGAAGCTCTCGGCCAAGGCCATCAACATGAAGATGAACCTGCACGACCTCTCCGAGGAGCTCCCGATCAACTGGGGCACCATCATGACCGTCGCCCAGGAGACCTACGATTCCTACAAGGCCCTCGAGGAGGCGCGCGCCGCCCTCAAGGCCGCGGAGACCAAGGCGGCCTGATCCACAACTCTTTGCGGAGCCGGGCTCCGGAAAGGACGATCCCGATGTTCACCAATCGCGGCGGTAAGCTCTGGGAACCCGAGTATCTCGTCGCCATCAACGGCGAGACCTGCATCGGCTGCGGGCGCTGCTTCAAGGTCTGCGGCCGCGACGTGATGCACTTGAGGGGGATAAACGAGGAGGGCGCCCTCGTCGCCTGCGGGCCCGACGACGACGACGACGACGACGACGAGTTCGTCCGCAAGATCATGGTCGTCGACGGCCCCGAGAACTGCATCGGCTGCAACGCCTGCTCGCGGGTGTGCCCGAAGAATTGCCAGACCCATGCCAGCGCCAGCACGCTGACGGCCGCCTGAGGAGCCGATCATGACCTATTCCGCGCCAATCATCGACCCACTGCCGCAACCCGCGAGCATTGCCAGCATGTGGGCCCCCGATGGAAACGCCTCCATCAGCGATGGCATCGCGATCTACCGCGCGCTCACGGGCCATGCGCCGAGCGAGGCCAAGCTCCATGACGACAGGAGCTTCGACGCTCACATCTTTGCCTCGATCCTGGCCGTTGCCGCCTCCGAAGGCGGGCTCGTCAACGAGCGCGCCGGCCTCAGGCCCGATGATCTCGCCTTGCTGATTGGGCGCTGGTTTCCCGAGGCCAGCCACTTCATCGCCCTCTGGCAGCCCCAGAACGTTGGTGCCGAGGATGCCGAGATCGGCTTCGTCCGCGAACTCCTCGACCAGAACCGCTCCGCACCCGGCGAGGACGGCCGCTGGCTCGCGGCCATGGTCGCGCGCCGCGCCGTCGAGCCCAATCACCTGTGGGAGGACCTCGGGCTGCGCAATCGCAGCGAGCTCACGCGCCTCCTCGAGCGCCATTTCGCGCCCCTTGCCTTGCGCAATACGCGGGGCATGCGCTGGAAGCGCTTCTTCTACCGCACGCTCTGCGAGGACGACGGCTTCCTGATGTGCGCAACGCCGGTCTGCACCGACTGCTGCGACTTCGACCACTGCTTCGGTGAGGAGAGCGGCGAGAGCCGCCTCGCCCAGCGCAATCGTGAGCTCGCGTCCACGCCTGCCATCGTCTGAGCCGGAGGGCCCGCGTCACCGTCACATGTTGGAGCACTGACCAGAATGTACGAGCCCGCCAAGACCTTCTCCGGCGTCCCAGAGACCGCCATCGACTGGCAGATGGATGCCGCCTCATGCGACAAGGCGAGCGGCTGTCCCTGGCATGATTGCCAGGTTCTCCTCCGCCAGGCCGGGCTGCGCCCCACGCGCCAGCGCCTCCTCTTGGGCTGGATCCTGTTCGCCAAGGGCGACCGTCACGTCACGGCAGAGATGCTTCACGTCGAAGCGGCAAGAGCCAGGGTCCCGGTCTCGCTCGCGACGGTCTACAACACACTCCACCAGTTCACCGAGGCCGGCCTCCTCCGCCAGATCGGCGTCAGCGGGCCGAGAGCTTTCTTCGACACCAATCCGACCGCCCACCATCATTTCCTCATCGAGGGTGAGGATTCGCTGATGGACATTCCCGAGGTTGCCGGCGTCGTTGTCGAGAAGGTGCCCGAAGCGCCGGAAGGCTTCGAGATCGCCAACATAGATGTCGTCGTGCGCTTGCGGCGCACGGCCGAAATCTGAACGGAGTGCGGCCGATGATCGTCTGCTCGTGCAACGTCATTTCCGATCGCGAAATCGAGGATGGGCTGATCGAGATCCTGAACCAGCCCAATGCACCAATCCCAACTCCCGGCGTCGTATATCGGCACCTGCGCAAACGCATGAACTGCTGCGGCTGCGCACCCATCGCGGTCGAGACGATCTACAAGAAGGTCGAGGTGCTCGAAAGTCGCGGAGCCATCTCCCCCTACGTCTGCGCCACCGCACGCAACAGGCTCCTTGAGTTCTACGCCAGGCGCGCCTTGGCGGGCGCCAAGACGAGCAGGATCGTCAGCACGCCGGCCTGCGCCTCCAACTGTAAGTCTCGGGCGCTCCAAGTTGCCTGAGCGGCATCGCTCTAATTTTGGGCTGGCATCGCATCCGGTCTCCGATCACAATCCCCCTGCGGCCTCGCCTCGAGGCGCGCCCTGGGTCAAGACGCGGCAGCCCGCCGTTCAGCTCAGATGAACCCGCACAATAATCTCGCCATGCACGGAGGGCCGCCATGAAGGGCAGCAAAGAGGTCATCGACGCACTCAATAACGCGCTGAAGCTCGAGCTCGGCGCCGTCAACCAATACTGGCTGCACTATCGCAGGCTCGATGATTGGGGCTTCACCAAGATCGCCAAGAAGGAGCGCGCTGAATCGATCGAGGAGATGAACCACGCCGACAAGCTCATCACCCGCATCATCTTCCTCGAGGGCTTCCCGAAGATGCAGGAAATCGCCCCCTTGATGATCGGCGAGAACCTGAAGGAGGTACTCGAGTGCGATCTCAAGGGCGAGTACACCGCCCAGGAGTTCTACACCAAGGCGCGCGACCTCTGCCGCGACCACAAGGACTACGTCTCGATGGAGCTGTTCGAGGACCTGCTCAAGGACGAGGAGGGCCACATCGACTTCATCGAGACGCAGCTCGACCTGATCAGCAAGATCGGCATTCAGAATTACGGCCAGCTCCAGTCCGCCCCCGCCAACGAGGCCGAGAGCAAGGCTGACTAGAGTATTTTCCGACGAAGTGGACGCCGGTGTCGCAGAAAATGCGACGAACAAAGAATCCAGAGCGTCCGATCCGATTCCATCGGATCGCAAAACGCTCTAGGCCGGGCGAGAGCACTCGACACGGGTCCTCGTGACCCCTCCCCGGGCGGACGCGTGAAGCCGCCGATTGCAGCAAATGCGACAGCGCGGCCCGCGTCGCGAACCCGACGATGTTGCGATCCCAACAAGGTCTCCTGCCAGAAGAATATACTTATCTTTCAGCGCTTTATTGCGCCCGCGAAGGTGTGGCACGGTCATTGCTCTGAGGTTTACCAGATCCTCAGACAAGGGAGCGCCACTCCATGATCGACCTCACCCCCGAAGCCGCCACCGCCGTCAGAGCGGCCATGTCGCGCGCCGGCAACGACGATGCGGGCTTGCGCATCACGGTCCAGACCGGCGGCTGCAACGGCTACAAGTACCTGATCGGCCTCGACGCCGAGCCGCGCGCGGACGATTCCGTGATTGAATCCGCCGGCGTCAAAGTCTTCGTCGATCCCGACTCGAAACCCCTGGTCACCGGACTGCGCGTCGGCTTCGTCGAGAGCCTCGAGGGCTCCGGATTCACATTCGACAACCCCAACGCCGTCTCCAAATGCGGCTGCGGCAAGTCGTTCGGCTGAGCGGATCGGGCGCGCAGAGAGAGGGAAAGATATGTTGGACGATGCCAGCAATTCCGGGACCGGCGTCCTTCCACCGCAACCACCACGCCGCGTCGCGGCAGCGCGCCCGCCCGCTTCGCTGCGGCCGCAAGCGCCTGCAGCCCAAGCTCCTGCGGCTGTGCAGGGCGACACGCTCGAGGGGATCGCGCTGATCGCCAAGGCGATCGAGGACCTCCGTCCCTACCTCCAGCGCGACGGCGGCGACTGCGAGCTGGTCGACGTCGAGGGCAACACGATCTACGTCAAGCTCAAGGGCGCCTGCGTCGGCTGTCACATGGCATCCGTGACCATCGCCGGCGTGCAGGGGCGGCTCATGGAGAAGCTCGGCGTGCCGCTGCGCGTCATTCCCGTGGGATGAGGACCCGCACCATGAGCCGGAGCGGGATCAGCTGGGCTACTAGTGCGCCGGGCGCGTCATGACAGCCATCTACTTCGACAACAACGCCACCACGCCGGTCGATCCGCGCGTCGTCGAGGCGATGATGCCGCTCCTCACCGGTGAATTCGGCAATCCATCCTCGATGCATGGCTTGGGCGCGCACGCACAGTCGGCGGTGAACCGCGCGCGCGCGCAGGTGCAACGCCTGGTAGGCGCTGCGGAACCGGGCGAGATCGTGTTCACGTCCGGCGGCACCGAAAGCATCAGCGCGGCCATCCTGTCGGCGATCGAGCTCTCCCCGGAGCGGCGCGAGATCGTCACCAGTGCCGTCGAGCATCCCGCGGTGCTGTCGCTCTGCGACTGGCTCGAGAAGCGCCGCGGAATCCGCATTCATGTCGTCCCCGTCGACGCGCGCGGCCGCCTCGACATGGCCGCATATGAAGCAGCACTCTCGGATCGCGTCGCCCTCGTCTCCATCATGTGGGCCAACAACGAGACGGGCGTGATCTTTCCCGTCGCCGAGCTGGCGCAGAAGGCAAAGACCGCAGGTGTGCTCTTCCACACCGATGCCGTCCAGGCTGCCGGCAAGATGCCGATCGACCTCAAATCGACCCCGATCGACATGCTCTCCCTCTCCGGCCACAAGTTGCATGGCCCCAAGGGCATAGGTGCCCTCTATGTGAGGAAAGGCGTCCGCTTCGAGCCGCTGATCCGCGGCGGCCGTCAGGAACGTGGACGGCGCGCCGGCACCGAGAACACACCGGGCATCGCGGCCCTCGGCAAGGCCGCCGAGCTTGCCCTCGCGCACCTCGACGACGAGTCGACCCGCGTGCGGGCGATGCGCGACCGGCTTGAGCAGGGCCTGATCGAGCGCATAGGCCGATGCTTCGTGGTCGGCGACCGCGACAGCCGCATCGCCAATACCACCAACATCGCCTTCGAGGACGTCGCGGGAGAGGATGTCGTCCTCCTCCTCGACAAGGCCGGCTTGGCCGTATCCCTCGGCTCGGCCTGCGCGGCGGGCTCATTCGAGCCCTCCCACGTGCTCATGGCGATGAAAGTCCCCGAGGCGGCCGTGCGCGGCGGTGTCCGCTTCTCGCTCTCACGCGGCAACACCGAGGCCGAGGTCGACGCCGCCCTCGAGATCGTGCCGGGCATCATCGACAAGCTGCGCCGGATGCTGCCGCCCGCGACGCAGGAGGGAGCGCCGCGCGCGCTCGACCCCGCCCATGCGTAACGGGACGAGCGACATTGCCCCTGCAGCCTGCGCCGACGGCGCCACAACGCCAGCGATCGTCCTCAACGACACGACCCTGCGCGATGGCGAGCAGGCCCCTGGCGTCGCCTTCACACGCGAGGAGAAGGTCGCCATTGCCCGCGCCCTGGCGCGTGCCGGCGTGGCCGAGATCGAAGCGGGCACGCCGGCCATGGGGGCCGAGGAGATCGCAGCCATCCGCGCCATCGTAGAGGCCGGATTGCCGGTGAAGACCATCGCCTGGTGCCGCATGCGCACCGAGGATGTCGACGCCGCGCTCGAGACCGGCGTGGGAATGGTCAATCTCTCGGTCCCGGTCTCCGACGTGCAGATCGCCGCCAAGCTTCATGGCAAGCGCGCGAGCGTCTTCGAGCACATTGCCCGCGTTGTCGGCTACGCGCGCGATCAGGGCCTCGACGTGTCGGTCGGCGGCGAGGATTCCTCGCGTGCCGATGTCGGCTTCCTCACCGAGGTGATCACAGCCGCCAAGGCCGCAGGCGCCCGGAGATTCCGCATTGCCGACACACTTTCCGTCCTCGACCCGTTTTCTGCCCACGCGCTCGTCGCCGCGCTGCGCAGCGCAACCGACATCGAGCTCGAGATCCACGCCCACGACGATCTCGGCCTCGCGACCGCCAACACGCTCGCTGCGGTGAGGGCCGGCGCCACGCACGCCTCGGTAACCGTGACCGGCCTCGGAGAGCGCGCGGGCAACGCACCGCTCGAGGAGGTCGCGGTGGCGCTGCGCCAGCTCTACGCCCGCGAGACCGGCATCGTGCTGACCGAGCTCGGCCGGGTCGCAGAGATCGTCGCCGCCGCCGCGGCTCGGCCCGTGCCGCCCAACAAGGCGATCATCGGCGATCATGTCTTCACCCACGAATCGGGAATCCATGTCGACGGCCTCATCAAAGACCGCCGCACCTACCAGGCGCTCGATCCGGCCCTCCTCGGTCGCTCGCACCGCTTCGTGATCGGCAAGCATTCCGGGCTCGCGGCCATCACCGCCGGCCTTTCCGATCTTCGCCTCGAAGCAAGCCCGGCCGAGCTCGGCGCGATCCTGGCCCGCGTGCGTGAGCACGCCATCGCCACCAAGCGCCCGGTGACGGCAGAGCGCCTCACGGCCATCTGGCGGGAGATCCGCCATGCGTAGCCTCGAGCCCGCACATGAGGAAGCGATGTCCGTCGCGGCCGAGCTTTCGCGCCGAGACGGCGTCGTTGACCCTGCGCCGCGCTGCTTGTCGCTGTTTGCCCTCATCAGGGAGGACATCGCCTGCGTCCGCCTGCGCGATCCCGCCGCGAGGAGCGAGATCGAGACGCTTCTCACCTACCCCGGCGTCCATGCCGTGATCTGGCACCGGCTCGCGCACTCTCTCTGGCGAAGGGACTGGAAATTCTCGGCACGCCTTCTCTCGTGGCTTTCCCGCTTCCTCACCAACGTCGACATCCACCCGGGCGCAACTGTCGGCCGGCGCTTCTTCATCGATCATGGTGCGGGCGTCGTGATCGGCGAGACGGCCGAGGTGGGCAACGATGTGACGCTCTATCATGGCGTCACGCTCGGCGGTACGACCTGGTCGCCAGGGAGGCGTCACCCGACGCTCGAGGATGGCGTCGTCGTGGGTGCCGGCGCCAAGATCCTGGGGCCCATCACCGTCAGCTCCGGCGCACGCGTCGGCGCCAACTCGGTCGTGGTCAAGGACACTCCATCAGGCGTCACGGTGGTCGGAATACCGGCCAAGACGGTGCACCCCGAATCCGACCGCCGCAAGCTCGCCGGACGCATCGATCTCGACCATCACCGCATGCCCGATCCCGTCGGAGAGGCGATCTCCATCCTGATGGATCGCATCGAGTTTCTCGAGGCGCGCCTTGCGCACGTCCAGAAGCGCCTGCGCAACGGCAACCATCACGAAGACGAAGACGACAATGACGCTGCGGCCGCGCTTGCGGCTGCTACAGCGAAACACGAGAGGAGATTGCGATGACCACCTGCCCTGCTCCCGCAACTGCCGCGCAAGGCGACATCCTGGCAAGGCTCAAGGCGGCATCCTCGGCCGAGGATTTCTTCACCCTGCTTGGTGTCCCCTACGACGCCAAGGTCGTGAATGTCGCGCGCCTGCACATCCTGAAGCGCATGGGACAGTATCTCGCGCGCGAGGATTTCGCGGACGTCCCCGAGGACATCATCGCCGAGCGCTGCAAGGCGACGCTCGAGCGCGCCTACGCTGATTTCGTCGCGTCCTCGCCGATCGAGGAGCGCGTGTTCAAGGTGCTGAAGGAAGCCGTGGCGCCGCCCAAACCTGCCAACTTCGTACCCCTCGACGCTCTCTTCAAGTGAGGCGCGCGCCCCTGTCGGGTTTCCGACAGGGGCTGTCGCAGGTCGCCTGTCGGGTCGGACGCGAGGCAAGACCAGCGGTCGTCCCTGCAATCACCCAATGCATTGAGTTGACGAGATTATTTAGGTCAGAGGCAACTTGGTACGGCACTTGCTCTTCTCTTTGAAGAGGCCATGAAACACATCGGAGCAGCGGCATGCACATCGTCGTCTGCATCAAGCAGGTTCCCGACTCGGCGCAGATCCGTGTCCACCCGGTCACGAACACGATCATGCGCCAGGGCGTCCCGACGATCATCAATCCCTACGATCTGTTCGCGATCGAGGAGGCGCTCAGGCTGCGCGACGATCTTGGCGGCGAGATCACGGTGCTCACCATGGGCCCCCCCATGGCCGAGGACAGCCTGCGCAAGGTCCTTTCCTTCGGCGTCGACCGCGCGGTGCTGCTGACGGACCGCTTCTTCGCCGGCTCCGACACGCTCGCCACGACCTATGCGCTCGCGACCGCCATCCGCAAGATCGGCGCGACGTTCGGCGCCCCCGACATCGTCTTCACCGGCAAGCAGACCATCGACGGCGATACGGCGCAGGTCGGGCCCGGCATCGCCAAGCGCCTCGGCCTGCGCCAACTCACCTATGTGGCGCGCATCGCCGCCGTCGACGCAAGCGCGAGCACGATCGACATCGAGCGCCGCTCGGAAGGCGGCGTCCAGGTCCTGCGCACCAAGCTCCCCTGCCTCATCACCATGCTCGAGGCCACGAACCAGATCCGCCGCGGCTCCCTGCCTGACGCATTGCGCGCCGCGCGCGCCGAGATCGTCAAATGGAGCGCGGCCGACGCCGGTGTCGAGGACATGTCGAAGTGCGGGCTCAAGGGCTCACCGACGATCGTCAAGAAGGTCTTCGCCCCGCCGCCGCGCGCGACCAAGGCGGTGCTCGTCGATCCGGGCGATCAACCGCCGGCGGAGGCTCTGATCGCCGAGATATTCAAGCAGCAGCCGGCGCTGGAGGCCAAGCTGGCCGCCATTGCTGGCGGCTTCTGAGAGCGCGGAAACGGAGCGCAATAAGATGACCGAGCCTGCGAAACCTCCCGCTCCTGCCGGCCGCGCGGCCGCCAAGAAGGAGCTGCCCGAGCACTTCAAGGCCTATAAGCACGTCTGGGTCTTTGTGGAGCAGGAGCGAGGCATCGTCCATCCCGTGTCGTGGGAGCTCATGGGCGCGGGCCGCAAGCTTGCCGACAAGCTCGGCGTCGAGCTCGCCGCCGTCGTTCTCGGCCCGAAGAACGCCGCAACGGAGCGCGCCGCCGCCGAAGCGCACTGTTACGGCGCCGATCTCGCCTATGTCGTCGCCGACGACATCCTCACCGACTATCGCAACGAGCCCTATACGAAGGCGCTGACCGACCTCGTCAACACCTATAAGCCCGAGATCCTGCTCTTGGGCGCGACGACGCTCGGCCGCGATCTCGCCGGCGCGGTGGCCACCACGCTTCTCACCGGCCTCACCGCCGACAGCACCGAGCTTGACGTCGATGCCGACGGCTCGCTCGCCGCGACACGCCCCACCTTCGGCGGCTCCCTTCTCTGCACGATCTTCACGCTCAACTACCGCCCGCAGATGGCGACCGTTCGCCCGCGTGTGATGCCGATGCCTGACCGCGTCGAGCACTCCTCCCATCGCATCATCGAGCATCCGCTCTCGATGGCCGAGGAGGATATCGTCACCAAGGTGCTCTCCTTTCTGCCCGACCGTGAGCAAGGCAAGTCCAATCTCGCCTACGCCGACGTGGTCGTGGCCGGCGGCCTCGGCCTCGGCTCGCCGGAAAACTTCCAGCTCGTCCGCCAGCTCGCCACCGTGCTCGGTGCCGAATTCGGCTGCTCGCGCCCCCTGGTGCAGAAGGGCTGGCTCGCCTCTGACCGGCAGATCGGCCAGACCGGCAAGACCATTCGCCCCAGGCTCTATATTGCAGCCGGCATCTCGGGCGCCATCCAGCACCGCGTCGGCGTCGAGTGTGCCGACCTCATCGTCGCCATCAACACCGACAAGAACGCCCCCATCTTCGATTTCGCCCATGTCGGCCTCGTCACCGACGCCATCCGCTTTCTGCCGGCCTTGACCGAGGCCTTCCGCCAGCGCCTGTCGCCGCATTCGCGCGACCGCATCGCAAGCTAGGGGAGACGCGACATGATCGAGGAAAGGTTCGATGCGATCGTGGTCGGCGCCGGCATGGCGGGCAATGCGGCGGCCCTCACCATGGCCAAGCGCGGCCTCAAGGTATTGCAGCTCGAGCGCGGCGAGTATCCGGGCTCCAAGAACGTGCAAGGGGCAATCCTCTATTCCGAGATGCTCGAGAAGATCATTCCCGACTTCCGGGACGATGCTCCTCTCGAGCGTCATCTCGTCGAGCAGCGCTTCTGGATGCTCGATGACAACTCGCACGTCGGCCTGCACTACCGCTCCGAAGACTTCAACGAGCAGCGCCCCAACCGCTACACCATCATCCGCGCTCCCTTCGACAAGTGGTTCTCGAAGAAGGTGCAGGAGGCGGGCGCGCTCGTGCTCTGCGAGACGACGGTCACCGAGCTGTTGCGCAACGCCCAAGGCAAGGTGATCGGCGTGCGCACCGACCGCGGCGGAGGCAAGGTGATGGCCGACGTCGTCGTCCTCGCCGAGGGCGTGAGCGGGCTCCTCGGCACGCGGGCCGGCCTGCGCGACATTCCCAAGCCCACCAATGTCGCCCTCGCCGTCAAAGAGATGCACTTCCTCCCGCGCGAAACCATCGAGGCACACTTCAATCTCAAGGGCGACGAGGGAGCCGTCATCGAGGCCGCGGGCACGATCACGCGCGGCATGACCGGCATGGGCTTCATCTATGCCAACAAGGAATGCATATCGATCGGCATCGGCTGCCTCGTCGCCGACTTCCAGAAATCCGGCGAAACGCCTTACGGCCTGCTCGACCGCTTCAAGCGCCACCCCTCCGTCGCCCCGCTCATCGAGGGCTCTGAGATCAAGGAGTATGCCGCCCACCTCATTCCCGAGGGCGGCTACAAGGAGATCCCGCAGCTCTACGGCGACGGCTGGGTCGTGGTCGGCGACGCCGCGCAGCTCAACAATGCCATCCACCGCGAGGGCTCGAACCTCGCCATGACATCGGGGCGCATCGCGGGCGAGGCGATCTTCCAGGTCAAGTCGCGGCGCGACCCGATGACCGCGGAGAACCTGTCGCTCTACAAGACGATGCTCGACAAGAGCTTCGTCATGAAGGACTTGAAGAAGTACAAGGATATGCCGGCCCTCCTGCATACCCAATCGCAGAACTTCTTCCTCACCTATCCGCAGCTCGTCTCCAAGGCGATGCAGAGCTTCGTGCGCGTCGACGGCGCGCCGAAGGTCGAGAAGGAGAGGCTGACGCTCAAATCCTTCGTCTCGGCGCGCTCGTGGTCAGGGCTGTTCTGGGATGCGTTCCGCCTCGCGCGCGCGTGGAGGTGATTGCAGTGCCGACTGACCAAATGCCGACTGACGAAATGACCAGACGACCAGCCAGCCGTTTTGGAGGCCAACATGACAACCGCGCTCCCGGTCCGCGTCGAAGATAAGCTGTTTCAGAATCGCTACCTCGTCGATCCCAACCGCGTCCACATCAAGGTGACGCCGCACACGGTGCCATCGCCGGCATTGCTCACCCTGCTCACGGCCTGTCCGGCACGCTGCTACGAGCTCAACGACAAGGGTCAGGTCGAGATCACCGCCGACGGTTGCGTGGAATGCGGCACCTGCCGCGTCATCGCCGAGCCATCGGGCGACATCGAGTGGAGCTACCCTCGCGGCGGCTACGGAGTGCTCTTCAAGTTCGGCTGACGACCCGCGCTCACGCCTTCTTCTTGCTGCCGGGCGGATCATGCGGCCGCCCGGCGCAAAGGATATGCAGACGCTCGCGCGACCAATCGATCGTCAAGCGGCGGTCCTCGGTCTCGAAGTGAAAGGAGCCCGCGGGAGCAGAGAACGCGCCTTCGTAGTGACGCGCGATCTCGCCCGGAAGCGTGAGCTCCACGCGGTCGGTATCGAAGTCGAGCGCGGCGTGCCGCCCGGCGTAGACCATGACGGCACAGGAATAGTCGGCCCCCTGCCCCGTGCAGGCGATGCGGAACGAGCCGTCCTGGGGCGCAAAGATCTTGGTCTCGGCGACGAAGCGGTTCTGGACATCGACGTTCAACGCCTCGAAGAGCCGGAACGCGGCCTTCGACTCGGCACTGTCGAGAAGCACCACGCCATATTCGCTCTCGAAGGCCACGACGCTGAACGTCCTCGCCTCGGCTTTGTCCATCAGGGCGCAAACTGGCAAGAGCAAGAGCACGGGCCATCGCATGGCTTCAGCTCCTTCAATCTCCAAATCTCGCCTTAGATAATTGCGCGGGCTGCGGCGATCGCCGCCTGCCCGAGCGAGATGCCACCATCGTTGGCCGGAACCTGCCTCGGCGTCAAGACCGTGAGGCCGGCTTCGCGCAGGACCCGGGCCACCTCTTCGAGCAGCAAGCGGTTCTGGAACACGCCGCCCGAGAGCACGGCCGTTTGTGGTCCATGACGAGAGGCAAGATCGCAGACGACGCCGCCGAGGGCGTCAATCAGACCCTTGTGAAATCGTCCCGCCACGATCTCGCGTGCGGTACCCCGGGCAAGATCGTCGAGGAGCGCCGTCCACAGCTCCCGCCAGTCGAGAATGAGCGGGGCGTCGCCCGAGACGGCGCAGAGATAGCCCTCGCCTGCAACGTCGAAGATGCTTGTCGCAAGCACCTCGAGCTCGATCGCTGCCTGCCCCTCGTAGGACGTCCTCTCGGGGCAGATATCGAGCGCCGCTGCGACCGCATCAAAAAGGCGCCCGGCCGAGCTCGACCGCGGCGCATTGAGACCCAGATCGAGCATGCGTTTGAGCTGGGCGACGGGCTTCGCCGCGAGCCGCTGCACGATCTCGAGATCAGGGTAGCGCCGCGCGACCTCGTCCCAGCCGATGAACTGAGAAAGGTGCGCAAAGGTGTTGCGCCAGGGCTCCCGCATGGCCTTGGCGCCGCCAATGAGGGGCACGGATGGAAAGGCCGCAACGCGCTCGAAACTGCAATAGTCGGCGAGCAGGAACTCGCCGCCCCACAGCTCGCCCTTCTCGCCCATGCCGAGACCGTCGAGGACGATGCCAAGCACAGGCTGCGTCGCGAGCGGAACCCCGTGCTCGGCGAGGCACGCAGCGACGTGGGCATGATGATGCTGCACCTCGACGAGCCGCGCCCCCTCCGCGGCGGCGAGCGCGCGTCCCCATTGCGTCGAGAGATAGTCAGGGTGCCGGTCGACGGCGATCACATCCGGCGCGAAGCCGAAGAGCTGGCGATAGAGGGCGAGCGCCGCCCGGTAGTCGGCGTGCGTCGCCGCCTCCTCGAGGTCGCCGATATGCTGTGAGAGGATCGCCTCGCCGCCGCGCGCGAGGCAAATGGTGCTCTTGAGCTCTGCGCCCATGGCGAGGATCCGCGGCGCGCCGGCGAAGCCTTCCGGGAGGCGTAGGGGCTCGGGAGCGTAGCCACGCGCGCGGCGCAGGACCATTGGCCCGCCCGCCGCCACGCGTGCGACGCTGTCATCGAGCCGGTTCACGATCTCGCGATCATGCATCAGCCAGGTGTCGGCGATGCCGCGGAGCCGGCCCCGTGCATCATCGTTATCGATGCACTGCGGCTCGTCGCTGCGATTCCCCGACGTCAGCACGATGGGGCGCGCGAGATCGCGCATCAAGAGGTGATGCAAGGGCGTATAGGGTAGCATGAATCCGAGGCTCGCCTGCGCCGGGGCCACACCCGGTGCGAGAGGAGTCCCCCGTGTATCCCGATCGAGCACCACGATCGATGCCGCAGCGGCCTCGATCAGCGCCTCCTCCTCGGCGCTCACACAGGCGTAGTCCCGCACCATCGCCACGTCACGGGCCATGAGCGCAAAGGGCTTGTGATATCTCTGCTTGCGCTCCCTGAGCCACGCGACGGCTTCGGTGTTTCCCGCATCGCAGGCGAGGTGAAACCCGCCGATACCTTTGATGGCGACAATGTTCCCGTTTGCGATCAGGCGCGCCGCGGCGGCGACGGCATCGTCCACTCCATCGAGGCGCATCTGCGCGCCGCTCGCATCCTCGAGCCAGACGCGCGGACCACAGACCGGGCAGGCGTTGGGCTCGGCATGAAAGCGCCGATCGGCGGGATCCTCATACTCGGAACGGCAGTCCTCGCACATCGGAAAGCTCGACATGGACGTCGACGCGCGGTCGTAGGGGATCGCGCGGATGATGGAGAGCCGCGGTCCGCAGTGCGTGCAATTCGTGAATGGATACCGATAGCGGCGGTTCGCCGGATCGAGCACCTCATCGCGGCACGCGGGGCAGGTCGCAGCATCGGCAACGATGCCGGTGGTGATCACGCCCTGCTCGCTCGCAACAATGCGGAACTCGCGCGCCGCCGTCTGTGCGCCGAGCGCGGCCCTCTCGATCGTATCGATGCGCGCGAGCGGCGGCGGGTTACGCCTAAGCGCCTCCTCGAACCGGGCCAGCGCGCCGCGCGGCCCCCAGGCGCGGATCAGCACGCCCTCGCCGTCGTTGAGCACCTCTCCCGCAAGACCGCATTCGCGCGCCAATCTCCACACTGTCGGGCGGAAGCCGACGCCCTGGACAAGCCCGCGCACGCGCATTTCAACGCCCGCCGGCTCGTCGTCCAATTCCGCTGATCTTTCGGCTTCCAGCACCACGGGGCCCGCTCCCTCAATGCACCGTGCACACCATGCACGGGTCGAACGAGCGCACGATGTGCTGCACGGCAACGGGCTCCGTCTCGCCTGCCCGCACCGGCGCGCCGATGAGCGCCTGCTCGCAGGCGCCAGGCACGCCCCGCTCGTCACGCGGCGAGAAGTTCCAGGTCGTGGGCGCGACGATCTGATAGTTGAGAATGCGGCCGTTCTTGACCGTCACCCAATGGCCGAGAGAGCCGCGCGCCGCCTCGATGAGGCCCGCTCCCTCGCAGTCGGGCGGCAGCGCGCTTTCGGCATAAAACGGTTCGTGCGGCGCGATACGGCGAACCCAGCCTTCCATCGCCAGCACGATGCGCGCGATCTCGAGGAGACGCGCGATCACCCGGCTTGCGACGTTGCCGCCGCCTTGCGCAACAAGATCGCAGATCAACGGGTGACCATCGACCAGCTGGCGGGCGAGCGCGCCGACCTCGACCACCTCTCCCGCCAGCCGCGGCGCCTTGCACCAGGTGTAGCCACCCTCCGCATCGGCGTCGGGAATGGTGACGCCGCGCGATGGATGCCGCGGGGTATTGGGGCGTGCGAACCATCCGCTGGCAAGATCCTCCGTGATCTGGCGTGGATCGAAGGCATGCAATCCACCCTCAGCATGCACGCCCCGCTTGAAGAGATGCCGGCCGCTCTCCTCATAGGCGCCGTAGGAGAGAAACCGGTCCGTGCCCCGGCCGAGCTCGCCGAGCCCGAGGGCCTTCGCGAGCTTGAGGAACACGCCCAGATCGCTTGCCGCCGGTCCCGGTTTCTCGGCCCACGCTGAAAGCTCGGCGGCCGAGCCCAGCGCCACCACCGCCTCGAGGCCATCTCCGAACATGCGCATCTCGAGGAAGCGGCGGAAGCTCGAGAGGATCGCGAGCACCCGCACCTGGCCTGCCCGATCGATAGCATGCGTCGTGCCGCCGGGCTGGAGCCCGAGCGTGTGCGGCCAATGCCCGGCCAGCATGCCCATGATGTGCAGGAAGGCCGCACGCACCGGCAGGATCTCGCGCGCGGCCGCCCCCTCGATGGCCTTGAAGCGCGCCGCAACGCCGTCGTACCACGGCTCACCCGCATAGATGGGACGCGCGAAATCCGGCATGAAGAAGAGATAGAAATGCGTGAAGTGGTCGGCCACGCTTTCGGCCGCAAGGATGATGTTCTGCATCAGGCGGCCGTTTTCCGGCGCCTCGAGACCCTCTGCCCCCGCCAGTGCCGCCGCCGCCGCCATCGATTGCGAGACCGAGCAGATGCCGCAGATGCGCGGCGTATAGACGAGCGCATCGCGCGGGTCCTTGCCGGCCAGGATCTGCTCGAACCCGCGATAGAGCGGCGAGTTGACCCACGCGCCCTTGACCTCGCCGCCTGCGATGTCGAGACTGATCTCGAGATCGCCTTCGACGCGGTTGAAGGGACCGACGACGCGGCGGCTCATTTTCTCGCCTTTCCCTTGCCTGGCGATGGCGGGGTGATGATGTAGTCGGCAACCGCGTTGGTTTTGACGCGATGCGGGGTCGCCGCCTTCGACAGCGCCGCCAGCGCCACGAACCAGGCCTTCGGCATATCGGTCGGCAGCCCGATCGGAATGCCGGCAAGCTTCGGTGTCTCGAGATAGGCATGCGTCTGGCGCTCGAAGCCGGGCTCGGTGCATGAGATGCACGGGTATCCGCCCCGCGTGCACGACCCGTCGCCGTTCCACAGACGGATGTTGCAGTCGGCGTGCACCTGCGTGCCCATGCAGCCCAGGTGCTCCATCAGGCAGCCCAGATTGGAGAGGTGCTCGGCGCTCGCCTTGTACTCGTAGTACTCGTTCCTCGAGCAGCCATGATGCACGAGGTTCTCGGCATAGAAGCGCGGGCGGCCGAGCGCATCGAGATCGCCGTCCGTGAAGTTGCCGAACGCGAGCTGGAGCAGCGTCTCCACGACCCACTCGGGATGCACCGGACAGCCCGAGATGTTGATCACCGGCATGCCGGAGCGCGCGCGGAAGCTGGCCCCCAGCAATCCGCCGGCAGCGCTCCCCTCGAAGGCAAGACCCGTGGCCTCCGTGTGATTGGCGCCCGCAGCCGTGACGCCGCCGAACGCCGCGCACGTGCCGATGGCAATCACATTGTGGGCGAGGCCCGAAAGCTCGGCGATGAGGTCGCGCATCGGTGCACCGGCGCCGGCCTGCATATGAAACCGCCCGCTGCCGTTTGGCCCTTGGATGACGGCTCCCTCGAGACAGAGAATGTCGAGCGAGACGCGCCCCGCGCGCACGTCGGCGAGCATGGGATGCAGCTCCGCCCCCGTCGCCTCGCTAAGCGACGGGTGCCAGAGCAGATGAATTCCGGCGACGTCGAGTGCCGTCAGGAAATCCGGCTGCTCGGCGCAGATGAGCGAAAGCGTGCATCCGCCGCAGCCGCCGGATTGCAGCCAAAGAAGGTTGCGGGCGCGGGGCCCGGTTCCATTCGCCTTGCCGTTGGCGCGCCCGTTAGCCGTCATGGCCCCTCTCCTTGAGCGGCAGGCGCAGAGCAAAGATGGCGCCGCCCTGGCCATGGTTCCCGGCCACGAGCTTGCCGCCGAGCTCTTCCGCAAGGCCGTAGCTGACATAGAGACCGAGCCCGGTTCCCTCGCCGATCTTCTTCGTCGTGAAGAACGGCTCGAAAATGCGCGCCATGGCATCGGCAGCGATGCCCGGGCCATGATCACGCACCGTGACCACGGCCTCCTTACGCTCGATGGCACCCTTGATCTCGAGACGCGGCGCCTCGAGATCCGCCATCACGTCGACCGCGTTCTGCACCAGATTGACGATGATCTGGTGCACGGGGCCCTTGCGCCCGACGATCTCGAGCGTCTCCGGCATGTCGAAGGCGACCGCGGGCTTGGTGCGCGCGGCCTTAACCACCCAGCTCACTGCCGTGCGCACAACGCGCGCAAGGTCGAAGGTATCGGCCGCCTCCGACTGCGTGCTCGAGAACCGGCGCAGATCCTGGACAATCTCGCTCACGCGCTCGGCTCCTTCGAGCGTGCCCTCGACGAGCGGCGCGATGTCGGCCAGCACGCGGTCGATCTTGAGCTTGGCCCGGAGCGCCTGAAGCTTCTCCGCGCTTTCCCCCCGGTCGATGGCCTGGAGATACTTCGTCAGCCGCTCTCCGTAGCGCTTCAAGGCATGCATGTTGCCGAAGACGAAGCTGATCGGGTTGTTGAGCTCGTGCGCGACGCCGGCGACGAGCCGGCCCATGGCGGCCATCTTCTCCGAGACGACCAGCTGCTGCTGGGCCTGGCGCAGCTCCTCATGCGCGATGTTGAGGCTCTCGTAGGCGCGCCGCAGCTCTCCGACCGGGCGCCCGATCAGTACGAAGCCCACCAGCCCGCCCCTGTGATCGTAGCGAGCCGAGCAGTTCATGGCGAGCGGCGTTGCATGTCCGCTTCGATCGAGGAGCGCTACCTCCCGGTCGGCGATCGGCGTCGCGCCGGTAAGCTTGTCGGCCAGGTGCTCGATCAGGGGACCTGAGCCGGATGCGAAAAGATCCGAGAGCAGCATGCCGATGACGTCGGCCTCGGTGCAACCGGTGAGGCGCTCAAGAGCCGCGTTGGCCCTTTCGACGCGCCCATTGCGATCGCAGACGATGAGCACGTCCGTCATCGCCGCAAGCACGCTGCCGATGAATTGCTGCGCCTCCTCAAGCGCCGCATTCTTGCGCTCGAGCTCGACCTGGTGATGCACGAGATCGGCGTAGACGGCATCCATCTTCTGGATGACCTCGATCCACGCTTCCTCGCCTTCCGGATTGAGCTCGATCGCGCCCGCCACACCGGCCTGCTGAATGAGCCGTCGCTCCGTCTTGGCATCACGCTTGCGGGCCTCGAGCACGGTCTCGTCCTCGTCAGCTGGCGATCTTCCTGCGCCCTTCGGCATCCAGCCCTTCAACCTTCTCGAGGCCGTAGCGCTCGAGCTTGCTTCTTAAGCCGACGCGCGACAAGCCCAGCTCCTTGGCGGCACGGCTCTTGTTCCAGCGGTGGCGGATCAGGGTTTCCCGGATGATGCACGCCTCGACCGATTCGACCCTTTCTCTGAGCGTCCCGTCAAGGGATCCGATGAGGTCGATCTCGCCGTCGTCATCCAACGGTGCGGCCCTGAGGATGCGTGGCGACAGAAGATCGGCCCCGATCTCCCCGCCCTCGGCCCCCATGACCAGGATCTGCTGAATCTCGTTCTGCAGCTCGCGCACGTTCCCCGGCCAGCTATAGGCAGTAAGGCACGCAATCGCTTCCGCAGAAAGGCCCTTGACCTGCTTGCCGAGCTGTTTCTGCGCCTTGTCGAGCAGCATGCGCGAGATGATGGGAATGTCGACGCGCCGGTCGCGCAGCGCCGGGACGTGGATCGTCACGGCCGAGAGGCGATAGTAGAGATCCTCGCGGAAGCGCCCGGCGCGGACCTCGGCATCGAGGTCCTTGTTCGTCGCCGCTAGAACACGGATGTTAACCTTTCGCGTCTGGCGCCGCCCGACGGGGCGGATTTCGCCCTCCTGGAGCACGCGCAGGAGCTTCACCTGAAAGGCCTGCGACACCTCGCCGATCTCGTCGAGAAAGACGGTACCCCCGTCGGCGCGCTCGAACAGGCCCACATGGTCCTCGACGGCACCCGTGAAGGCGCCGCGCTTGTGGCCAAAGAGCTCGCTCTCGAGAAGCTCGCTCGGCATGGCGGCGCAGTTCTCGACCACGAACGGCTTGTCCCAGCGCAGGCTGTTGTAGTGCAGCGCGCGCGAGACGAGCTCCTTGCCCGTGCCCGACTCGCCCGTGATCAGCACCGAGATGTCGAAGGGTGCGATGCGCGCGATCCGGTCGCACACTTCGTTCATGGGGCTTTCAGCGGCCCGCACGATGCCGTCGTCGTGCCGATAGTGCTGCTTGAGCTCGCCGCGGCGCGTCGCAATCACGTTCTCGGCGCGCTCCGAGCTCATCTTGAGCTCGACCGCGAGCAGCTCGTTCTGCCGCTGCAGCTCGAACAGGCGCACGGCGTTCTTGAGCGTGAGAATGAGGTTTTCCGGTTGCCATGGCTTCGTGACGTACTGGTAGATTCCGGCCTCGTTGACAGAGCGGATGATGTCCTCGGCATCCGTGTAGCCGGAGATGATCATGCGCACGACATCGGGCCAGCGCTCGCGCACTACCTTGAGAAACTCTACGCCCGACACATGCGGCATGCGCTGGTCGCAGAGAATGACCTGCACCCACTCGTGATCGAGGATCTCCTCGGCTTCCTCGGCTGAGGCCGCCGTCTTCACGTCGAACGTATCCTCGAGGATGCGTTCGAGGCTTTCGAGGCTCCTTTGCTCATCATCGACGATGAGCACGGTGGGCAGCGTCGTCATGAGGCGTTCCTCCGCAGAACGGCGAGCCGCTTGTCCCGGTGGCGCGCGATTGAGATCGGCGTTCTCGATTTGGGGACGCGGCGAACGAAATTGTATCGGGCGACGTGGTAGCTCGGATCGAAGCCGTAGAAGTTGAGATGCATCCGGGCGAGTTCCTCAGACCGGTAGGCTTCGAGCGGCTTGCTCGCCTCTTCCATCGCACGCCGCCTGCTCTTGGCGGCAAGCCGCTCTGACCAATCGGGAGCGGCCGCAAGGGCCTCGGCGCGGATGCGGACTTGATGCAGAAAGTCACGCGGACTAGCGCCAAAGCGTGCGTCGGCAAGCCCCAGCGCCACCGCCTCCACCGAGCCCATGGGCAGACGGGCGCTCATGATCCTCCTCGCGTTCGCCTCGCCCGCATGACGGGGCAGGAGATAGGTCCAGAGCTCCGAGCCGAAGAGATTGCCCATGTCTTTGTAGTGCGGCGCGAGAACGACGCCTTTGCGCAGCCACACCTCGTCGGCCGCGCGGGCCAGGAACACGCCGCCTGCGCCTGCGTTCCCCTGCAGCGCTGCAACGGTGAGATGGCTGTCCGTGCGGATGATCGCCTCCGCGAGATCGTCGAGAGCATTGATGTTGCGCCACGATTCGTCTGCCGGCGCCTCCGACGCTTCGATTGAGTTGAGATCCATGCCGTTGGACCAGAAGTCAGGCCCGCCCGCGAGCACGATCACCTTTGTCGGACGAGCCCGCGCACGCTCGTAGGCCGCGGCGAGCCGCGCGCAGGCGTCCGTTCCCATCGCCCCGTTGAGGAAGGTGAAATGCAGCGTACCGACGCCATCTCTCTCCTCGTAGGAGATCTCACGATAGCCCTGATCGCTATCGCGCGCGATTTCCGGCAAACCGTCAAGCTCTGCGCCCAGCACGTCCGTCGCCGGCAGCTTGAAGGGCTGTGAGCTTCCCGCCTCCCGCAGGCGCCCAATCCAGATCGCCCCGTCGACAGCGGCGCGCGCGACCGCCGGCCCGCTTCTCGCGACGAGCGCGCCCGGCACTCCTCCAAGATCCGGCGCCCGATGCGCGTCATGGAGAAAAACCTCGCGGCCGAAAATAGTGTCCCGAACGCCCGGCGTCCCGTCGGCGCTCGCAATCTTGCGCAGAATTATCCGAGTATCGTCACGCTGCCAGTCGATGGCACGATCGGTTTGGCGGCAGAGAGGCCGCGGCGATCCGAGACGACAGACGCCATCGTCGCCAGGGGCAGATAAGGGGCCGAGGCCCCGCTCGTAGCGCGCGAGCGCATTCAGCACCGACTGGGCGGCGGCCTCCGTCACCTCGTGGCGGTAGAGGCTCGACTTGGTTGCGGCCCGCATCGGGAACTCGGCGCTGGCCCACACCGGGCCTGCATCCATCTCGGCGACCGCCTCGATCACCGTGACACCCCAGGTCTCGCGTCCTTCGAGAACCGCCCAGTCGAGCGCGGACGGGCCGCGATCCCCACGGATGCCCGGGTGCACGACGAGGCACAGGCGGTGACGCCAGACCGCCTCGGGAATTGCACGCTTGAGAAACGGCGCGACGACGATGTCGGGTTCGAAGAGCGCCACCGCCTCGATTGTCACCCTATCGTTGATGTCGAGCTCGACCGAAACTTCATGCCCCCGCGCCTCGAGCTCGACGAACACCCGCTGCGCGAGGCTGTTGAAGCTGTGGGCCAGGAGCAGGATGCGCATCGCTAGACAATTCCTCGCCGCACTGTGAAGTCTAGAGGATAGCGCTGGCATCCCACGCCAACGTCATGCCCGCCTTCGCGGGGGTGACGCTTTAAGGAGCGTGAGCGAAAGAAATCATATTGCGGCATGACTAGCAGATCCTCGGCAGCTGCTCGCCGGCGAGCCAGTCGACGATGCGGCTGCCGCCGAAATTGGTCTCCATCTGCACGAAGGCGTTCTTGTCGGCGACGACCTCGCCGATCACCTGCGCCTCGGTGCCGTGCGGATGGCTGCGCATGACGGCGAGAAGGCGATCCGCATCGCCCGCCTCGCAGATCGCAACCAGCTTGCCCTCATTGGCCACATAGAGCGGATCGAGGCCCAGAAGCTCGCAGGCCGCGCGCACGTCCCCTTTCACCGGGATTGCCGCCTCGCGGATGCGCATGCCGACACGCGACTGCTGCGCCAGCTCGTTCAACGTCGTGGCGAGGCCACCGCGCGTCGGATCGCGCAGGCAATGGATGTCCGGGATCACCTCGACCATCGCCGCGACGAGCCCGTGCAGCGCCGCCGTGTCGGAGCGGATCTCGGTCTCGAACTCGAGATTGGCACGTTTCGAGAGGATGGCGACGCCATGGTCGCCGATCGACCCCGAGACGATGATTCGATCTCCCGCGCGCGCCCGATCACCCGAGATGTTGACGCCCTGCGGAACGACCCCGAGTCCCGTGGTCGTGATGAAGATGCCGTCGCCCTTGCCCTTCTCGACCACTTTCGTGTCGCCGGTGACGATCGGCACACCCGATTCCCGCGCGGCTGCCGCCATGCTGGCGACGATGCGCTCGAGGTCCTCGAGCGGAAAGCCCTCCTCGAGGATGAACCCTGCCGAGAGGTAGAGCGGCCTCGCGCCCGACATCGCGACGTCATTCAGCGTGCCGTGCACGGAGAGGCAGCCGATGTCCCCGCCGGGAAAGAAGACGGGCGAGATCACATGCCCGTCGGTGCTCATGACGAGCCGCCCGGCCGCGACCTCGAACGCCGCCTGGTCGTTGCCCTGGGCCAGGAGCGGATTGTCGAAATGCCTGACGAACAGCTCCGAGACGAGCTGCGCCATGGCGCGCCCGCCCGCCCCGTGCGTCATGTCGATCGCACCCGAGCGGAGATCGAGCCGCGACGAAAAGCGCGTCATGATGGTCATGCGGCGACCTCCTCTTGCGTGCGCGGCGATCCTTGGCGGAAGCGGCCGTAGGTCCAGTAGGCAGCGCAGGCGCCTTCCGATGAGACCATGCACGAGCCGATCGGGCTCTCGGGTGTGCACACGTTGCCGAACAACTTGCAGTCGGTCGGCTTCTTCGCCCCGCGCAGGATCGACGGGCATTCGCAGCTCTTGGCGTCGCGCACGCGTCGCGTCGCAACCGGGAAACGCTTCTCGGCGTCGAACTCTGCGTAGGCGTCCTTGATGCGCAGAGCGCTGTAGGGCACGTCGCCGAGGCCGCGCCACTCGAAGCTCGGCCTCAGCTCGAACACCTCGGCGACGAGCGCCTGCGCCTTGAGGTTCCCCTCGCGCGTGACAACACGCACGTACTCATTCTCGACCTCGTGCCGCCCCTCGTTGAGCTGTCGGATCACCATGAGCGTCGCCTGCATGACGTCGAGCGGCTCGAAGCCGGCGATCACCACCGGACGCTGGAACTCCTCGGCGAAATACTCGTAAGGGCGGCTGCCGATGACGGAGGAGACATGCGAGGGCCCGAGGAAACCGTCGATCGCGACCGTGCCGAGATCACGCACCTCCGGGCTCTGGAGGATGTGCTGGATCGCGGCCGGCGTCAGCACGTGGTTGCAGAAGACGGAGAAATTGCCGAGGCCTTGCGCCTGCGCTTCGCGGAGCGCGACCGCGGTCGGCGGCGTCGTCGTCTCGAAGCCGATGGCAAAGAACACGACCTCGCGCCCCGGCGTCTCGCGCGCAATTCTGAGCGCATCCCTGATGGAATAGACCATGCGGATGTCGGCACCCGCCGCCTTGGCCTTGATCAGGCTCCTGCGCTCGGAAGCCGGAACGCGCATCATGTCGCCGTAGCTGCACACGATCGCGCCATGGCGCTCGGCAAGCTCGATCGCGTTGTCGATGCGCCCAATGGGCAGCACGCACACCGGGCAGCCGGGTCCGTGCACGAAGGCCACGTTCTCCGGCATCAGGTCCTGCACGCCATAGCGGAAGATCGCGTGCGTATGTCCGCCGCAGAACTCCATGATGTTGTAGGTTCGTGAGGCGTTCGCCTCGCGCGCGATCGTGGCGGCGAGGCGCCGCGCCAGATCACCGTTGCGGAACTCGTCGACGTACTTCATGCCGCGAACTCCTCGAGCGGGTCCTCGCCCGCCTCTTTGATCATGGCGAGCGTGCGCTCCGCCTCCTCGGGCGAGACCTTGTGCAGCGCGAAGCCCACGTGGACGAGGACGAAGTCACCCACGGCCAGCTCATCGAGGAGAGCGACCGAGATCTCCTTCTTGACGCCGCCGAGCGCGACGACGGCGGTGTCCTTCTCGCGATCGATGGTGATGACTTCGGCCGGCAGGGCGAGGCACATGGCGTCATGCTCCTTGAGCAGCCAGCATAGGGCTGCTGTCGTCACGCCCGGTCAGCGCGAGCGCCCGCGCCGCGCGGATCCATTGCGCCCAGGCGTCGAGGCCTTCTCCCGTCTTGGCCGAGACCTGAATCACCTTGATGCCGGGATTGACGCGCCGCGCATTGGCGATCGTCAGGCCGACGTCAAAATCGACATGAGGCAAGAGATCGGTCTTGGCGACGATCATCAGGTCGGCGGCGTGGAACAAGTCGGGATACTTAAGCGGCTTGTCCTCGCCCTCCGTCACCGAGAGGATCACGACCTTGTGCGCTTCCCCGAGGTCGAAGGCCGCCGGACACACGAGATTGCCGACGTTCTCGATGAACAGCACGCTGCCCTCCGCCGGACCGAGATGCTCAACCGCATGCCCGACCATGTGTCCGTCGAGATGGCAGCCCTTGCCGGTGTTGACCTGGATCGCGCAGACGCCGGTCGCCCGGATGCGAAGCGCGTCGTTCGACGTCTGCTGATCCCCTTCGATGACGGCCATCGGCAACTCTGATCTCAGCCGCTCGATCGTCTTGACGAGCAGCGTCGTCTTGCCGGACCCCGGACTTGAGACGAGATTGAGCGCAAGGATGCCATGAGCGTTGAAGTAGGCGCGATTGGAGGCGGCATAGGCGTTGTTCTTGGCGAGAATGTCCTGCTCGATCGCGACCATGCGCGCCTGACTCAGGCCCGGCGCATGCGCCCGCGCAGGCCCCGCGCCATAGTCGATCACGCCGTTGCCATGGTCGTGGTGGTCGTGATCGTGGTGGTGGTGATCATGATGGTCATGATCATGGCCGCCCGCGCCGTGCCCGTGGGCATGGCTCTCCTCCCCGTGGTGATGATGGTGGTGCCCGCCCTCGTGATCATGATCATGCGTGTGCATATGCTCGTGCGCATGAGCGTGCGTCGTGCCGTCAGCATGCGTATGAGTATGCCCATGTGCATGAGGCGACCCCTTCTCGATGCGCGTCTCGCCCGCGCCGCAACCGCAAACAGAGCACATCACTCGACCTCCAGGTCTTTGATCCGCATTTCTTCGCCCCCCGTGACCTGCAGCTGATAGCCGCCGCAGTCCGGACAGGCGTCGTAGCGCTGGCTGATCGGCACGCTCTTCTCGCACGCCAGGCAGTATGCCTGCCCGTCCGTGCCGATGATCTCGAGCACCGCGTTCTCGGCGAGCGTTCCGCGCGTGACGACATCGAAGGAAAAACGCAGAGCCTCGGTCTCGACGCCGGCGAGCGGCCCGATCTCGAGCCGCACCTTCTTCACACGCGCATAGTGCTGGCAGCGCGCCTCATCCTCGAGGATGCCGACGATGCTCTCGGAGATGGCCATCTCGTGCATCAGGCGACCCTCAGCTCGTAGCCGACACAAGGGTCGACCGCCGTGACGAAGAGTTCGGCGATCTCGCGCACCCCGTCCGCGCGCCCTGCGATGTCCGCGAGGCCCAGCGCCGCGCTGCCCTCGGCATGGAAGTTCCATTCGGTCGGCGCCACGATCGCGTAGCGACGCACCACGTTGTCCGCGATCTCGACGCCGTGGATCAGTCGTCCGCGTGCCGCCTCGACCTGGGCCACGCCGCGGCCAGAAGCACCTACCGAGCCCCCAGCACTGTCTTCTTTCGCGCTGTCCTCGCGATGGTCCTCGAGGATACGCCCCATGGCGCGGGGCGCCTCGGCGATCTCGACCAGCCGCGCGGCGAGGCGCGTCAGAAGTCCGCTGCCGTGAGCACCCATGAGATCGCGCACGAGGGGATTTTCGGCCTGGCGCGCAAGCGCGCTCGTCTCGTGCGCGGCGCCATTCCAGGTTGGCGCCCTCACAAAGGCATCCGCCTCGCCATCAAGCAGTCGGCCGAAGAGCGCGCCGTCTGCGAGCGGCGGCAGGAAGCGCGTGTTGGCCTGCCCGGCCTCGGCCCAGCCGCGATCGAGCACCACGCCGATGATTTTCTGGGCCGGCGTCATTGCCATGCGCGACCAGCTCTCGAGATCACCCGCCGAACGACGTGTCCGCCAAGCCTCGATCGGCTCACCCAGAACCAGTTCCTCTATGAGGCTCTCGACATCGCCGATTTCTCTGACCAGCCGAGTTGCATCCAGCCGTGCGCGCCCACCGATCGAGAGCGCCTGGCGCTCGGGATCGAGCGCGCGCCTCAGCCCCTCTGAGACACGCATGATCCGGGCCACATCCGGCTTCTTGGCTTCGAGCCCGAGAAAGCGCGCCCAATCGAAAACGGCGCGGATCAGATGCTCACGCAACGTCTCGGCAAGAACGAGGAGATCGCGAACGGCCCCAGTCTCGTCGCTTCTCCTGATCCCGAGCGCACGCTCGCAGGCTTGAGCTGCCGCGGCGCCTTGAGCCATTCCGCAGACATTGAAAAGGATCGGCAGCGTCTGGACGGTCTCGTGCGCGCTTCTGCCGACGAAAGCCTTCGTCAGAGCGAGAGGGCGGCTCGAGCTGATCGAAGCGCGGCCCGTGCCGTCGGCGGCGCGGTCGAGATCGATCGTGAGGCGCCCCTCGATGCCCATTACACGGAGCCCTTCTCAGGCGCGACCTTGCCCATGATGAGACCACGCCGCGAGACGCCCGATGCCGCCGGTGACGGACTGCTGGCTGGCGCCGAGGCCTGCGCCGCAGCTTTATCCGTCTCCTTGGCGTTCGCGTCGTCGGCACCCGCGTCGAAAAGCGCCTCAAGCGCCGCATTCGCCGCGATGCGCGCCGCTTCGTGGCTCTCGAATTCGAGGACCGGAGAGAACAGCGAGCACATCTGGTAGCGGCCGAGCTCGCCGTCCTCACCGACGAGGAACGCGAAGCGTCCTGCCGGAAAGATGTAGGGGACGCTCGATCCCAGCGCGAGCTTGCCCCAGGCTTCTCTCTGCTCCTCGGTCTCCGGGAGCAGCATGAGATTGATGAACCAGGGCGTGATCAGAACGGTCAGCCAGTGGCCGTTCCACTCGCGCGTGCCGATCGCCTCGACCTCGATGCGCGAATTGAGGATCGGCACGCCGTCCATTCGCGTCGCAAGGATCTTGGCGAACGTCGCCTCGAGACGGGCGGAGACGGCTTGAGCGGGATCGCGGGCCTCAGGCATCGGCGTCTTCCGAGAGCACCATGAAGCCGGCCTTGGCTCCATCGCAGTTGGGGCACGTCCAGTGATCAGGGAGATTGGAGAACGCCGTGCCGGCCGGGATCTGCCAGTAGTCGTCGCCCGTCTTGGGGTCATAAACGTACCAGCAGATCTTGCACTCGAGGCGCGTCGCCTCGGTGATCTTGGTCTCGTCCCCGCCGTAGGAGCCGGCAAAGAAGCTCTCGTTCACCGGTACACCTCCAGGATCTCGCCGAGCCGTTGCGCGGTGTCGGCCAGGTCCTCCGGCGCGGCACACGCGACGTTCGGCACCTCGACCACTTCGATGGTGTTGAGCACGATCGCATCGCGCGAGTTGAAGTAGCGCACCCACCAGGCATTCCGCGTTCCTGTCGACGTGATGCGGCAGTTGCCGTAGCCACGCGAGAGGATGGTCACCGATCCCGCGCCCAGACGCTCGTCGAGGAAAACCACGTCCTCCTCCGTCAGCGGCAAGAGCGTGAGGTTGATCACATGGGCGGGAATGCCGGGGCGAAAGGCGGCAATCTTGTCATCGAGCTCGGTCACCAGCGCCGGCGCGTTGAGCACGCCCGCCGGCAGCGGACCGCGGTGTGAGCGCATGCCCTCGAGCGCGCCCTGGTGCGCGATCTCGATCACCGCTCCCGGAAATGCGCCGACCTCGATCGAGTCGCGCTGGAGCACGCCGGTCACGTCGAACTCATGCAGGCGCCAGATGCCGGCGAGCACGGACTCCTGGGCCTGGATGGTCGCGCCGGCGACGATCGATACCTCCCCGTCGCCCAATGCCTGATCGATGAACTCCCGGTTGGTGGCATCGAGACCTGTGATATCGAAGGACCGATGCGCCCCGCCTTTGCTCAAGATCGCGGCCGCGTCGCGCACCTCCGCGAGCACGGCGAGCGCTCGCTCGATGCCTTGCGTCTCCTCGGGCTCGGGCAGCGCGGGCGCCGAATAGGTGCGCATTGCCTTCGGCATCTCCATGTATTCGAGAGCCGCCCCATCGTCCTCGCTGGGTTGCGTGCCGGGGCCTACGATGGCCGGATTGAACCCGCTCATGAGAAATCTCCCTGAGATTGATGTTCGCCCTCGCGCGGCATGCCGGCCGTATAGCAGCCATCGGGGAACTTGAAGGGCGGCGGCTCAGTCACCTCTCGGGCCAGCATCGCCGGGATCTCCGCCAGGTAGTCCGACCAGTCGAGCACACGCGAGAGGACGCCGAGGTAGCCGCCGCGGCGCATGAAGACGAGCGAGGGAAACGCGTTGAAGCGGAAGCGGCGCTGCAAGTTTCGCTCGGATGCCTTGGCGACGAGGGCCGGCGTGAGCTTGCCGCGCAAGGCCTTGAGGATCTCGGGCAGGATCACGGCAACGTCGTTGCTTTCAACGAGACGCTCTGCATCGCCCGGAAAGAAGAGGACGGAATGCTCGTTGGCCTCGAGAAAGCTGTCGAGGGAGACCTCGTCGACGACGGCGAAGCCGTGTCGCTGGACGAGGGCTTCGATCAGGGGCGTCGTCATGGAGCGTCTCCTCGGCGGGCTGTCTTGGCCAGTTGGTCCTTGAGATGGGGCGGCAGCTCGGGCTCGCGGCCGGCAAGATCCGGAAACAGATGGTCGATGTTGGTCTCGCCTCGCATGGCGAGCCCAAGGGCCGCGAGCGCGTCGCCGACGAGCGCCGCCTGCTCCGCGGTGACCACCTCGCGCGCGGCGTCGATGAACACCAGCACCCAGGTGTCGGGCGCCTGATCTCCGACGAGCGCCATGTCGATCTTGCGCCGCTCGCCCTGGCCCTCGCAGATCGCCCAGCCGGCAAACGTCTCGACGACACGCATGGGTAGCCCGACGCACATCAGCGAGCCTCCGGGGCCGGCTCGGCTTCCATCGCCAAGGAGGTCTCGATCTTCTGCTCGCCCTCGACAGCGAGCACACGCGGATCACCGAAACGGCAGGCATCGGCCTCCGACGGGCGCCCGCCTTCGTAGAGATCGAGCGCAAACTCGGGCGAGGACAGCGTGCTGTTGTCGGGAAGCGGCGTAGCGCGCAGTTGCCCGACAATGCCGAAGCGGGCCAGATAGGCGAGCGCTTGCTCGACGGCAGGCGCGATCTGCGCCTTGACGCCGTCGCGCAGGCTGCCGCCGAAGTCCTCGAGCTCGACCGGCTGCACGCCGATGAGGAAGAGATGCCGGGGCAGGTCGCCCAGCATCTCGGCCATGGCGAGCACCTCTTGGAAGCCGGTCTGGTGCAGGCTCATCTTCTTGGCGCCGAGAAACTTCGGCACCTCGCCGTCCTCGACGAGCTTCATGGCCCCAGGCGCGAGCCCGTAGTCGACCGCGTCGAACACGACGAGAATGTCGGCCGCCCGCACGTGCTCGATGAGATAGATACCCTGCGTGCCGCCATCCATGAGTGACACGTTGGCAGGGAAGGCATAGGCGCGGTTCAACGCCTCCACGGCGCGCACACCGAAGCCCTCATCTGCCCAAAGCAGATTCCCGATCCCAAGGATCAGGATATTTGGTCGTCCCTCCATCGCACACCCGTTTTTGTGATTGGTGAGTGTTGCGTTTATTTTCATTAAGCAAAGAGCGGGCCAATTCGGCCCCGGTCTCTCTGCGCCATGTCAACGCGCTAATCTTGCCTTCAACCGTCGAACAGATGAAAGCATTTCTTCCAGAAGCGCTGCCTTCTGGAAAGCTACTAATCATCCAGAACGCAATCGCTGATCCAGATCAAATTCCGAACCGGAATATGGACAACTATACTTTCCAGGTATAGAAATATGCTTGCCGTTCTGCTAGCAGGGCAACTGCCGCAAGCGCCTCTGGCAGAAAGAAAAAGCCCTTCCCTGCCGGAATGCCGGCGGAGAAGGGAGGCCAGGGAACAGCAACCGATATCGAGGGAAAGCAGAGAGGGGTTGCGGCGCACGCCGGCGCCGCAGCCGCTGGCCTGTTAGTGCCTCTCGTCCTCGGCCGGCCGAGCGTCCTTGAAGGTCCGCCAACCGGTGATCATCGTCGAGAGGATGCTCTGGCGGGACATGATGTCCTCGCGGAACGCGGCGTAGACATGGACGATGACGAAACACAGGATCACCCACATGCCGAGATGATGGTAGGTGTGCACCCACTGGCTGTTGCCGAACAGCGGAATGACCCAGCTCGAGAACCAGCTGTACTGCCAGGAGTCCATGCCCTCTCCTTCTCCGTAGAGGGCAAGGCCGGTCACCATCATGAAGATGGCGCCCCACACGAACAGCACGTGCATGGCGAGCGTGGCGAGGGGGTTGTGGCCCTCGTACTTCTTGGGCTCGCTGGCGATGAACAAATACCACTCGATCTCGTGGCGCACGTCTCCCCACCATTTGGCGCTGAAAACGGGCGGCAGGAAGATCTGGCGCGCATGCGCGTTGCCGGCAAACGCCCAGTAGATCCTCATGAGGAAGCCGATGATCAGCACATACCCCGCTGCAAAGTGCACGAAGCGTATGTAGCCCATCACAAAATGGTCGCTCGCCTCCCCGGGCATCGTCGGCAGCGGACTGCCGATGAAGTAGCCGGTGAGCGCGAGCGTGAGGATCGAGAGCGCGTTGACCCAGTGCCAGAGCCGCAACGGCCCCTCGTAGACATAGACCGAGGGCTGCATCTGCTGCCCGGCTGTTTGCTTGGGTTTCATGGCTGGGCTCCTCTCAGCGCACCTTGACGCGGGCCAGTTCCCGCCCGTCCTCGCTCATGACGTGCGTCGAGCAGGCAAGGCAGGGGTCGAAGCTGTGGATCGTGCGCAGGATCTCGACCGGCTCCTCGGGACGCTCCACCTTGGTGTTCATGAGCGAGGCCTCGAACGCGCCGATGTTGCCCTCGTTGTCGCGCGGGCTGCCATTCCAGGTCGTCGGCACCACGCACTGGTAGTTGTCGATCTTCGTGTCCTTGATCTTGATCCAGTGCGCGAGCGCCCCGCGCGGGGCCTCCGTGAAGCCCACGCCCTTGGCTTCCGCCGGCCAAGACTCGGGTTCCCATTTGTCCACGTTGGCGGTTGAGCTGTCGCCGGCCTTGATGTTGGCGATCAGCTTGTCCATGAAGTGGCGTTGCAGATAGCAGGACCGCTGCGCCTCGAGCGCCCGCGCCGCCGTGCGGCCCAGCGTCGAGAAGAGCGCCTCGACCGGGACATCGAGTGCTTTCAGCGTGAAGTTGATCTGCTCGGTGATCTCCTTATGACCGGCCGCGTAGCCGACGACGTAGCGGGCGAGCGGGCCCACCTCCATGGCATGTCCCTTCCAGCGCGGCGCCTTGATCCACGAATACTTGCCGCCCTCGTCGAGCTCCTCGATGTTGGTCTTGGTCCCCTTGGCGTTGGGCCCGAGCACATAGTTCGGTTCCGTGATGCCGTCCCAGGGATGCAGCCCCTTCTTCTCGTCCGGATACTTGTACCAGGAATGCGGAACGAACTCCTGGATCTGCTCCGGATCGCGGAAATCTATGGGGTGCACCTCCTTGAGGTTGCCGTTGATGACGGCGCCCTGTGGAAAGAGCAGGTTCGAGGCCGAGAAGTCGTTGGCGTTCTCGGGGATGTCGCCGTAGGCGAGCACGCTCTTGCCCGAGAGGCCACCGCCGTAGAGCCAGCCCTTGTAGAAGCCGCCGATGGCGATGATGTCCGGGATATAGACCTTCTCGATGAACTCCGTCGTCTGGTCGATGATCGAGGAGACGTAGTTCAGGCGCTCCATGTTGATCGCGCCGACCGCGCCCACGCCGTCGACGTTGATCGCACACGGAACGCCGCCGACGATCCAATTCGGATGCGGATCCTTGCCGCCGAAGATCACGCGCGTCTTCATGATCTGCGATTGGAAGTCGAGCGCCTCGAGATAGTGCGTCGTCGCCATCAGGTTCGCTTCGGGCGGCAGCAGATAAGCGGGATTATCCCAATAGCCATTCTTGAACGGGCCGAGCTGGCCGCTCTCGATGAACCGCTTCAAGCGGTTCTGCACGTCCCGGAAATAGCCGGGTGACGACTTCGGGTGACTGGGCGAGACCTGCTTCTGCAGCTCGCTGGTCGCCTTGGGATCGGCCTTGAGCGCCGTCACGGGATTGACCCAGTCGAGCGCATGCAGGTGGTAGAAGTGCACGAGGTGATCGTGAATCTGCAGCGAGAGCTGCATGATATTGCGGATCGAGTTGGCGTTCTCCGGGATCTTGATGTCGAGCGCGTCCTCGACCGCGCGCACCGAGGTGAGCGCGTGCGTGCCCGTGCAGACGCCGCAGATGCGCTGCGTGAAGGCCCATGCGTCGCGCGGATCGCGGCCCTTCAGGATGACCTCGAGCCCGCGCCACATGGTGCCCGTCGAGACCGCATTGCGGATGAAGTTGTCCTTGTCGATATTGACCTCGCAGCGCATGTGGCCTTCGATGCGGGTCAAGGGATCGACCACGACGCGCTTGCCGCTCGTGTCGAGATTGAAGCCGTTCGGCGTCTGGATAGCCATTATTCATTCCCTCCCTTTTCCCGCGCGCGCTTGATGGCGCTTACCGCTGCATGGGCAGCCACCGCCGCACCCACGACGCCGGCCGTCGCGAGCCCGATCTGGTCCGCGTTGGCCTCGACACCGAACTGATTGATGTTGGTGAGCCGATTGTAGAACGAGCCGTTGTCCCAGAAGCCATCCTCCGAGCAGCCGATGCAGCCGTGACCCGACTGGATCGGGAACGACACGCCGCCGTACCAGCGTGTGGTCGAGCAGGCGTTGTAGGTGGTCGGCCCCTTGCACCCCATCTTGTAGAGGCAGTAGCCCTTCCTCGCGCTATCGTCGTCCCACTGCTCCACGAACTGGCCGGCATCGAAGTGCGGGCGCCGGTAGCACTTGTCGTGGATGCGCTGCGAGTAGAACATCTTGGGCCGGCCCTGGCGGTCGAGCTCGGGCAGCTTCTCAAAGGTTGCGATGTAGGTGATGACCGCCGTCATGACCTCGGGGATCGGCGGGCAGCCCGGCACCTTGATGATCGGCTTGTCGCGGATGACCTTGTGGATCGGCACTGCCTGCGTCGGGTTCGGCCGCGCTGCCTGCACGCAGCCCCACGAGGCGCACGAGCCCCAGGAGATGATCGCCTTGCAGTTGGAAGCCGCCTTCTTCAGCTGGTCGAGATAAGGCTTGCCGGCGATGATGCAGTACATGCCGTCCTCGTTGAGAGGCGGGTTGCCCTCGCAGGCCAGAATGTAGTTGCCTTTGTATTTCTCGATGATCTCGTCGACGATCGCCTCGGCCTGGTGGCCGGCGGCGGCCATGATCGTGTCGTCGTAGTCGAGCGAGATCATGGACAGGATGACGTCCGACGCGAGGGGATGCGCGGAGCGGATGAACGCTTCCGAGCAGCACGTGCACTCGAGCCCGTGCAGCCACAGCACCGGCGTGCGCGGCTTGGTCTCGAGCGCGTTGGCCATCGTCGGAACAAACTCCGGCCCGAGGCCGAGCGATGCCGCAGTCAGGCTGCAGAACTTGAGAAAGCTGCGGCGCGATATGCCCTGCCGGCGCAGCACGTCGTAGAATGTCTCGGTCATTGTTGGCGTTCCTCCCCTCGCTGTCGTTAGTCTCTTGGCGAAGACCTTCGATAGTTACAGAGCAAGACGCGGGCCAAGAGAGATTATGGCGTCAGAACAACCAATTGCGATTTCGCAGGCGTTCTGCAGCTGGCTCGGACTCTTGCAGAGCTGCCGCAAGGTGGTAAGCGCACGACCGCTCACCCGGATTGCTGCTCCCGGCTAGAGTGCTTCCGGAAAAAGCCTGTCCCGGCGTCTTGGCGTCTTGGCGAAGCCAAGCTCCGCTTGGACGCCATGCTTCGCGTCACGGCGAAGCCGTGCTCCGCGTCACGGCGAAGCCGTGCTCCGCACGGACGACGACGATCCGGGATGGGAACCGGTTTTCCGATAAGAAGCACGACAAGACAAAGAGCTAGGGTCTTTCCGCCGATCAACCAAAGTCGGAAAGACCCTAGCGCCCCGCATCGGCGAAGCTGCCGAGCAGCTTGGCGACGCGCTGCATTTCATCGAGGCGGTGCATGAACACGTCGCGCATGCCGATGATGCCGACGAGACGCTTGCCGTCGCTCACGGGCAGGTGCCGGATGCGCCGCTCGCTCATCACCTTTGCGACGTCGGAGAGCTTGTCCTCGGGCGAGCAGGTGATCACTTTCCTCGTCATCAGCGCTTCCACGGGCAGCGCATGCAGTTCGCCGCGATGCAGTGCGAGACCATAGGCCACGTCCCGCTCCGAGATGATGCCATCCACCGACTGCCCGTCCCGGCTGACGATCATGGCGCCGATCTGCTCTTGCTGGAGCCGGCGCGACAGCATCGCGATGGTATCCGTGGGCTTGATGGTCAAGATGCCGGCGCCCTTGACCTTGAGGATGTCTGCAACTCTTACGGCCCGTCCCTTCATCTGGCGTCTCCCTTGCTGCTCATCCTTTTTTGGTGACGTTGACCACGCATGCGAACGCAAGCGCCGGGCCAATGGCAAGATATGCACCCAGGTCAACGGGTTGATCCATGCGGGCGGCACGTGAGAGAGGGACGGCTGACTGGAAGCCTTTCAGGTCCGGCGCTGAGTGGTTAGCCTGTGACCGCACCCGATCCTGCGCGAGAGGTCATCTTCCCATCTCCCGGCATGCCCGTGCCGAATCTGCTGATCGCAAACCGGAACGCCGACACAAGATCTTCCTGGGTGATCATCACAAGCTTGCCGCACGCCCGAAACTACTTCCTTCGCACTCGAAACCTTCCGCGGATTATTCTGTCAGCGACCCATCCGTACTCACACGGACGTCCGGCGTTGCTCTACCGAGGAGTCGTCATGCGGAATGATTCGTCATGACCGTGTGGAGGGCTCCATGAGCAACAGCACCATCAGGGCACGCCTGGCCTACAACGGCATCGACGAGACGACGGGTGCGCTTTTGCACACCTACAAGGACTTCATCCTGGCCGAGCTGCCGGGCGTTCTCGACGGCTTCTACGATCATGTCGGCCGTTTCCAGGAGACGGCCGCCTTCTTCAAGAGCCGCGAGCACATGGCGGGTGCCAAGCAGGCTCAGATTCGCCACTGGTCGATGATTATGGACGGGCGCTTCGACGAGACCTACGAGGCCTCGATCACCAAGATCGGCGAGACGCACAACAGGATCGGCCTCGATCCGCGCTGGTACATCGGCGGCTACAACGGCCTGATCTCGGGACTGCTGGCGGTGATCGCCAAGAAGATGCCGTCCTCGCG